>Ga0272444_10000011_pt1 | contig 418262 bp, 412 predicted proteins | sample SSMForm13_FD_201033 | JGI IMG/M metagenome (GOLD analysis project Ga0272444, IMG submission 201033) | Marine sediment archaeal communities from Little Sippewissett salt marsh, Falmouth, MA, United States - SSM-Form-13 | ecosystem: Environmental > Aquatic > Marine > Wetlands > Sediment ... | reverse complement strand
ATACAACTTAAACTATGCTTCTAGTTTTTCGATAATGAGGCGGAGGCGCTTCAGCTTCTCGCTCCACATCGCTCGTAGATGCCCGCCTGGACTAGCGGCTATCCGCATACTTACCTCAAATTGATCGAGGGTACGAAAGCTAGACATCAAGCTTATAGGTACAAATTCATGGTCGAGTTTCTTCACCGTCCGATCATTCCATTCTTTGAATGCTAGATGGGCTGTCCGTAAAACGGATTGGTCAGAATTTTTGCCTATAAAATCGATCCGCTGAACTTGATTCCTTAATTGTACTCCTTCTGCGAAAAGATCATCCAGTTCTTTCGCAAGGACTCGTTGTTCCGCCCTGGTTGGCGACTTTATTTCAATAGAACTTTTTTCAGTTTGCTCTAAGTGAGTGATCGGGTGCTCTGACTTGCTTTCATTTTCTACCGAAAACTGCGGGCTTTGCTCAACGTTTGGAGGCGATAGCGGCACCTGACTTGCTGTTCGGGGCTTAGATGGGTTTCTTGGATTTTCGCATTCAATCGTGAGTCCGGAATGCGGCACGCTCCCGTCTATTTGGATAACTAGTGATCGTTGGCTTCTATCCATTATCTCGTAATTTAGGGGCGTGCCGTCATTGCTTGAAACGGTGATATTTTCTGTCCCTGTGTTATGTTCAAAGGCAATAAAAACCCACCATGGCGCCCCCTTCGCTACATAAAATCTCTCAATTCCGTGGTTTTCAATTCTTCGTGGCTTCCCACTTAGGCGGTCGAATTCGAATACAAGCCGTGCGGGGTATGCGCCCTTGAATGGGCGGGCGTACGGAGTGAAAGGAATAGGAATGCGACGTAACAGGGGTTCAAGCCACAACCCGGCAGTCAAGCCGCCGAGTACAGATATCGGATAAAGGACGAGTGGAGAAATCAGCGTGTCGACTAAGGCGGATGCGAGCAAATCCCATCTCTGCCCAGCGTCTTGATACCATCCCTTGTCTCTCGCAACTTCAATAAACCATTCGCCTAAGACGGCTACGACAATTGCGAGAATGACGCTGACAAACAGTGTCGTGAGAAGCGCTCTAATAAACTGACGCATCGAAATATAATGCGTAATGTATTTAGGCTTGTGGAGTCGCTAATATACATTCCCACAACTTGCCGTAAGGTTTGGAGTTTCCCAGCATTATGCCGTGCGTTCGCTTTTTCGCCTTATGAAGAAGAGAGTCTCAGCCAATGTCGCATTTCCCCGCCCTCTCGTCGGATTTCTCGCTTTGCCGTTCTGAAAATCTGATCTGATAATCCTCCGGAGACGCCGGAGGAGCGCATGCAGAAGGACGGGCCGGACGAGGCCGATCCCAAAGTGGACGATATCAAGGACGCCGGTGCCGGGACGGGCTGGGAGCAGCCGTCCGATACCGAGATGACCAGCGACACGCTGGTCACCGAGGCGGTTGCCGAGGCGGTGCCGGACGAGGCGCCGGCGCGGTTGCGCAAGCGGGCGGGCCGGGCCGGCAATCACCGGCGCGGCGGCGCGGCGATCCGCCAGCTTCCCTGGACGAATGTCATCAATATCGACCATCCGACCGAGCCGCTGCCGCCGGAAGGCGTCGAGGCGGTGCATGACGGGGCGATGCGCATTCTCGAGGAAATCGGCATCGAGATCCTCAACGAGGAGGCCGTCGCCGTGCTGCGCGACGCCGGCTGCATCGTCGACGGCGAAAATGTGCGGATGGGCCGCGATTTCGTCATGGAGATGCTGAAACACGCGCCGCGCGAATTCACCATCACGCCGCGCAACCCGGACCGCAAGATCACGATAGGTGGAAGACACCTCGTGTTCGGCAATATCTCGTCGCCGCCGAACTGCTCCGATATCGAGCGGGGCAGGCGCAGCGGAAACCGCGAGGATTTCCGCGAGCTTTTGAAGCTGACGCAGTATTTCAACTGCATCCATTTCGCCGGCGGCTACCCGGTCGAGCCGATCGACCTGCATCCGTCGATCCGCCATCTCGACGCCCTGTACGACAAGCTGACGCTGACCGACAAGGTGATGCACGCCTATTCGCTGGGGCCGGAGCGCGTCGAGGACGTGATGGAGATGGTGCGCATCGCGGGCGGGCTGACGCATGACGAATTCGACGCGACGCCGCGCATGTACACCAACATCAACTCGACCTCGCCCTTAAAGCACGACTGGCCGATGCTGGACGGGGCGATGCGGCTGGCGCGGCGCGGCCAGCCGACCATCGTGACGCCGTTCACGCTGGCCGGCGCGATGGCGCCGGTGACGATGATCGGCGCGGTGACGCAGTCGATCGCGGAGGCGCTGGCGGCGATCGTGCTGCTGCAATGCGTCAATCCGGGCGTCGGCGTCGGCATCGGCACGTTTACTTCAAACGTGGACATGAAGACCGGCGCGCCGGCCTTCGGCACGCCGGACTACGTGCGGGCGACGCAGATCACCGGCCAGATGGCGCGGTTCTACGGGCTGCCGCTGCGCTCATCGAACACCTGCGCGGCCAACACGCCGGACAACCAGGCGATGTGGGAATCGATGATGTCGATGTGGGCCGTCGTCACCTCGGGGACCAACATGGTCTACCACGCGGCGGGCTGGCTGGAGGGCGGGCTGTGCGCCTCGTTCGAGAAGTTCGTGATGGATTGCGAGGTGCTGCAGCAGTTCATCGCCTACATGAAGCCGCTGACCACCGGGCCGGAGGACATCGCCGTCGACGCGATCCGCGAGGTCGGGCCGGGCGGGCATTTCTTCGGCATCCAGCACACGCAGGACCGCTACGAGAACGCGTTCTACGCGCCTTTCCTCTCCGACTGGTCGAATTACGAGAACTGGGAGGACCGCGGCGCGGTGACGACGGTCGAGCGGGCCAACACCGTGTGCAAGAATATCCTCGCCGAATACGAGGCGCCGCCGATGGACGAGGCGATCCGCGAGGAGCTGGAAGCCTTCGTCGAGCGGCGCAAGGCCGAGGGCGGCGCGCCGACGGATTTCTGAGGACGGATCAGCGATGAGGAAACAGCCGATCAACGCGCCGGACGCGCCGCAGCCCTCGGGCGGCTACGCGCAGGCGCTGGAGCTTGCCGGCCACGAGCGGCTGCTGTTCGTCAGCGGGCAGATCCCGGAAAGCGCGGGCGGCGAGGTGCCGGGCGATTTCGGGGCGCAGTGCCGGCTGGTCTGGGCGAATATCGAGGCGCAGTTGCGCGCCGCCGGGATGGGCACGGCGAATATCGTCAAGGTGACGACGTTCCTTTCGAGCCGCGACCACCGGGCGGAAAACAGCGCGATCCGCGCGGAGGTGCTCGGCGAGGGGCCGTATGCGCTGACCGTCATCATTTGCGACATCTACGACGAGGCCTGGCTCCTGGAGATCGAGGTCATCGCGGCGGGCTGAGCGGAACAAGCGGGAGCAACTTGCATGAAAACTGAAACACGCGTTGTCGTCATCGGGGGCGGGGTCGTCGGCTGCTCGGTGCTGTATCACCTGGCCAAGGCCGGCTGGACCGACATCATGCTGATCGAGCGCTCGGAGCTGACCTCGGGCTCTTCCTGGCACGCGGCGGGCGGCTTCCACACGCTGAACGGCGACCCGAACGTCGCCAAGCTGCAGGCCTACACGGTCGGGCTCTACAAGGAGCTGGAGGAGATTTCCGGCCAGTCCTGCGGGCTGCACCTGACCGGCGGCGTGATGCTGGCGGAAAGCCCGGAGCGGATGGACTTCCTGCGGAGCCTGCACGCCAAGGGCCGGCATCTCGGCATGCAGACGGAGCTGATCACGCCGTCGGAGGCGAAGGCGATGTTCCCGCTGATGGACGAGAGCAATTTCGTCGGCGCGCTGTGGGACCCGGTGGAGGGCCATCTCGACCCGTCGGGCACCACGCATGCCTATGCCAAGGCGGCGCGGACGCTGGGCGCGGAGATCGTGCTGCGCAACCCGGTGAAGGAACTGACGCAGGAGCTGGACGGCACCTGGAACGTCGTCACCGAGCAGGGGACGGTGAAGGCCGAGCATGTCGTCAATGCCGGCGGGCTGTGGGCGCGCGAGGTCGGCCGCATGGTCGGGCTGGAGCTGCCGCTGCTCGCCATGGAGCACATGTACCTGCTGACCGAGGACATGCCGGAGGTGATCGAGTTCAACGAGACCTACGGGCGCGAACTGATCCACGCGATGGATTTCCGCGGCGAGATCTACACGCGCCAGGAGCGCCAGGGCATGCTGCTCGGCACCTACGAGCAGGATTGCCGGCCGTGGTCGCCGGTCAATACGCCGTGGGATTTCGGCCACGAACTGCTGCAGCCGGACATCGAGCGCATCGCGCCGTCGCTGGAGATCGGCTTCAAGCATTTCCCGCCCTATGAGCGGGCCGGCATCAAGCAGATCATCAACGGGCCGTTCACCTTTGCGCCGGACGGCAACCCGCTGGTCGGGCCGGTGCAGGGGCTGACCAATTTCTGGTCGGCCTGCGCGGTGATGGCCGGGTTCTCCCAGGGCGGCGGCGTCGGGCTGACGCTGGCCAACTGGATGGTGCATGGCGATCCGGGCGCAGATGTCTGGGGCATGGACGTGGCGCGCTACGGCGAGTGGGCGACGCTGCGCTACACCAACGCCAAGGTGCGCGAGAATTATTCGCGGCGCTTCCGCATCCGCTATCCGAACGAGGAACTGCCGGCGGCGCGGCCGCACCAGACGACGCCGATCTACGACATCCAGGTCGAGGAGAACAACGCGGTAATGGGCGACAGTTGGGCGCTGGAGACGCCGCTGTGGTACGCGCCGTCGAAGGACGAGGCGCATGACGTCATCTCGTTCCACAGGTCGAACGATTTCAAGCATGTCGGCGAAGAGGTGAAGGCGGTGCGCGAGGGGGTCGGCATCACCGAGATCTCCAATTTCGCCAAATACGCGGTGAGCGGGCCGGGGGCAGAGGCGTTCCTCAACCGGCTGATGACCAACACCATGCCGAAGGCGGGGCGGATCGTGCTGACGCCGATGCTCAACGAGTTCGGCAAGCTGATCGGCGACTTCACCATCGCCAGGGCCGGCGACGAACGCTTCATGATCTGGGGCAGTTCAGCGGCGCAGGTCTATCACATGCGCTGGTTCGAGCGGCACCTGCCGGATGACGGCTCGGTCTCGGTGCACCGGTTCGGCATGAACCTGCAGGGCCTGTCGATCGCCGGGCCGAAGGCGCGCCAGGTGCTGGAAAAGCTTGTCGACGAGGACGTCTCCAACGACGCGTTCCGCTTCATGGATTTCCGCGAGATGACGGTCGGCGCGGCGCCGTGCATGGTCAACCGCATCTCGTATACCGGCGATCTGGGCTACGAGATCTGGATGGAACCGGCCTTCACGCGCAAGGTCTATAGCGAGATCAAGGCGGCGGGCGCGGAATTCGGCATCCGCGATTTCGGCATGCGGGCGCTGCTGTCGATGCGGCTGGAGAAGAATTTCCCGACCTGGGGGCATGAGCTGCGGCCGATCTACGGGCCGTTCGAGGGCGCGATGGACCGCTTCGTCAAGCTTTCGAAGAACGATTTCATCGGCCGCGAGCAGGCGGCCAAGGAACATGCCGACGGGCCGAAGCGGCGTCGCGTCTCGTTTATCATCGAGGCGGGCACGGCCGACGTGATGCATGACGAGCCGGTGTGGGCGAAGGTCGGCGACACCGATTACGGCACGATCGAGGCGCCGCATGGCGCGGGGCCGAAGCGTTTCGACGCCGACAACAACGAGTTCGAGCATCCGGGCATGAAGCAGATCGTCGACGGCGAGTGGCGGGTGGTCGGCTGGGTGACCTCGGGCGGCTACGCGCACGGCGTCGGCCTGTCGATGGCGCAGGGCTACGTGCCGGCGGCGCTGGCCGAAAACGGCGAGGAAGGGCTGTTCGAGATCGAGATCCTCGGCGTGCGCTGCCCGGCAAGAATAGCGGTGGAGCCGCCGTTCGACCCGAAGGGCGAGCGGATGCGCGGGTAGGCGGCTAGGCGTCGGTGACGTCGTAGGTCCATACACGGAACGACTTCATGACGTGCGGGCCGAATGAGTTGATCAGCGGCACGTCGGCTGCGTCGCGGCCGCGCGCGACGACGATGCGGCCGATACGGCGCATATTGTTGCGCGGGTCGAAGGTGACCCAGCGGCCGCCGAGAAACACTTCCATCCAGGCGGAAAAATCCATCGGGTCGAGGATCGGCACGCCGATATCGCCGAGATGTCCGTTCACGTAGCGCGCCGGAATGTTCATGCAGCGGCACAGCGTAATGGCGAGGTGGGCATAGTCGCGGCAGACGCCGACCCGCTCCTCATAGGCTTCCAGAGCCGTGCGGGTGGCGCGCGCTTTCATGTAATCGAAGGCCAGGTGGCCGTGCACGAAATCGCATATCGCCTGTACCCGGTTCCAGCCGGGCTCGACCTTCTCGAACATGTCCCAGGCGATCTGGCTCAACTGGTCCGTCTCGCAGTAGCGGCTGCCCAGGAGATAGGAGAGGCATTCGTCCGGCAGGTTCTGGACGGCGATTTCGGCGGCATCCGGATAGAACGGATCCTCGGTGCCGGGATCCGCGATGGTTGCGTCGGCCCGGACCGAAAAATCTCCCGGCGGCGCAGTGAAGCGGCGGCATATATTGCCGAACATGTCGACATAGGTGTGCGTGGCGACGGCGGGAGTCGTGATCAACTGTACCGGCGCAACCAGATCGTCATGGCGCTCGGGACGGATTTCCATCAGGCAGACCATGGGGGTCGGCTGTTCGCAATTGACCGTGATGTCGTAGCCGAAGCGGATGAGCATTAACGCAGTCTAGCGGAAATCCGCGGATGTCAGCACATATTCGGGCTTGCGGCTTTGGGAATGTGCCTTGGACGCGGCATTTTCTATGGACTTACGGTTCTTGTCGAACGCGGCGAGATAGGCGGCTTCCTCGTTCGAGTCCGCCGGCACCTCGCCGGTGATCGCGTCGACATCGACACGGAAGGGGATCGTGCGCATCCCTTCATATCCGAAAAAGCGCACCTGGCGGCGCGTATCGTCGTAGTTCCGGCTTCTGTTGGGAAATGCCAGCTTCATCGTACAATGTCCTTCAACAATTCAATATATCAATGCATCAGACACCGAACCCGAAGGGACTCGGCATCATTTCCGTATGTCTTTGCCATCAGGGCGACCGTCCCAAAGCTTATTGTTCCGGACGCGCTTCGATCGCATCGCGAAAGAATTCGGTTCCGTTCTCATCGAGGATGCGCACGAGATCGGGTGTTTGCGGCATGGTTCGCGAGGCCGCGAGCATGACCGCAATGCTTCTCGCCGCCGCGTGACTGACGGCGTCGCAACAGACCCGGTCGATGACGGCGAGCGAGCCATCCGGCGGGCGGGTCCGGCAGTATTCTATCGTGATCCTCATGAGCAGCGCCTCGCGGAAACCGTGCGGGGCTATTTCTTTTTCCTGCCGGAAAAGCCGCCAGCTTCGACGAGCTTCACCGGCGACGTGGCGCTTGCGAGCACAGCCTGTTTCGGCTGCTTGTCCTGCTTGGGTTTGCGGATTTCCTTGTTGCTGCGTTTCTGTCCCTTGGCCATGATCGCTCCTTTCAGGATGCGTGAGTTTTACCGAGTATCGTTGTCGGAGCCGTTGCCGCGTTTGCTGTCGAGTTCCAGGGCGGTCTCGAGGTCGGCGTAATCTATTTTCACCATCTGCCGGTTGCGCGCGCCGTCGTGCGTTGCCGGCAGATAGATGAAGGTGGCGACACGATGCCATGCAATCCAGGAGAGCCCCTCAACGACCTGCTCGTCCTCGTCGACGTCGTATTCGCCCGCCGGCTGGGCGTCGCTGAGCCCTGCCAGGAAAAACGGATGGCGGAAACTGGCGGTGGAGCGGCGGGTGCGTGTCTGCATCGGATGGTCCTGCGTGGCGGAAGAGCCGTTCCGCGGAAAAAGATGCACCGCTCATCGTCGCTGGTGCCAGCGCAGGAAACGCAAGAAAATGCCGCTCCCATCCTGTAGGAGGACATCGTTGGCGATTTCGGGAATCGCCTCACGTATCATGGCGCTCCGATTGTGGCTTATTCGCGTCCTGCCACACCCGGCCGCGAATTTCGGATGCGGTCTTTTGTTGCGGGGAGGCAATGGCGTTAGGGTCCCATCACCACCATACAAGTTTTGACAGGATCTCCGAATGAATCAAACGATGGATTTCTTCGGCCTCAAAATTCCCGACCTAGACGGCAAGGCAGTTCTGATTACCGGTTCGTCCACCGGCATCGGCGCGGCCTGCGCGAAGGCCTTCGCGCTGCAGGGCTGCAAGGTGGGCGTGCACTACCATTCGAGCGCCGAATCGGCGGAAAAGGTGGCAAGCGAGATCGAGGCGGCGGGCGGCACGGCGGCGCTGGTGCAGGCCGATTTCTCGAAGTCGGAGGACATTCGCAGGGCGGTCGAAGAGGCGGCGTCGAAGCTCGGCGGCCTCGACGGGCTGATCAACAATGCCGGCGGCATGGTCAAGCGCGTCAATTACGAGGACGCTACCGACACGGATTACGACGATATTATGGACCTCAACGCGCGCTCGGTGGTTACCGCTACCAAGGCGGCGATCCCGTTCATGAAGGAAAAGGGCGGCTTCGTCGTCAACACGACCTCTGTCGCGGCGCGCAACGGCGCGAGCGGCGGGGCGGGGCTGTACGGTTCGTCCAAGGCCTTTGTCTCCAACGTGACGCGCGGCATGGCCAAGGAGCTGATCGGCTTCGGCATCCGCGTCAACGGGGTGGCGCCGGGCGTAATCGCGACCCCGTTCCACGACCGCTACTCGACCAAGGCGCAGCTCGACGCGGCGCTGGCGATGATCCCGCAGGGCCGCCTCGGCGTCGCCGAGGATTGCGTCGGCGCCTACCTGTTCCTCGCCTCCGGCCTGCTGTCGGGCTACATGATCGGCCAGGTGATCGAGGTCAATGGCGGGCAGCTGATGCCATGAAAAAATCCGCCCCGGGAGGGGGCGGATCGAAGTCGAGGCTTTACGATCAGTTCATGCGGCGGCGCGGTCAGGCCGCGCCGTTTTGCTTCGCCTTGCCGTTGCCGGTGCGCTTCATGTCCGGGTGCAGGGTCGAGCCGAGGATGTGGTCGGCGGTGCCGATGACCTGGGAAGAATGGCCAACGATCAGCGGGTCGGGGCCGTGCACGATGTGCTTGTTCTTCTCCGGATAGGGCAGCGACGACAGGAAGTGCTGCATGCAGTTGAGGCGGGCACGCTTCTTGTCGTCCGACTTGACGATGGTCCAGGGCGCGTCGGCGGTGTCGGTGTAGAAGAACATCGCTTCCTTTGCCTCGGTGTAGTCGTCCCACTTGGACAACGACACGCGGTCGATCGGCGACAGCTTCCACTGTTTCAGCGGTTCCTTCTCGCGCGCCTTGAAGCGGCGGGCCTGCTCATCCTGGGTCACCGAGAACCAGTATTTGAACAGGCGGATGCCGGAGCGCACCAGCATGCGCTCGATCTCGGGCGCCTCGCGCATGAATTCCAGGTAGTCGGTCGGCGAACAGAAGCCCATGACGCGCTCGACGCCGGCGCGGTTGTACCAGGAGCGGTCAAACATGACGATCTCGCCGGCGGCCGGCAGATGCTCGATGTAACGCTGGAAATACCACTGGCTGGATTCGCGCTCGGACGGCTTCTCCAGCGCGACGACGCGCGCGCCGCGCGGATTGAGATGTTCCATGAAGCGCTTGATGGTGCCGCCCTTGCCGGCGCCGTCGCGGCCCTCGAAGATGATGACGACCTTTTCGCCGGTGTTCTTCACCCAGTCCTGGACCTTGAGCAATTCGACCTGCAGTTCGGCCTTGTGCTCCTCGTAGACGGCACGGCGAATCTTGGTTTTGTAGGGATATTCACCGGTCTCGAAGGCATGGCGGATCGCATCCGGATCGTGGCGCATTTCCGCCAGCTCATGTAATCGTTCGCCAACGGCCTCCTTTTTCGCTTTCGCGGCCGGTTTTGCCGGCTTGGCGGCTTTTCCGGCGGGCGCCGGCGGCGTTGCGGCCTCGTTCATGGCGACCTGTTCGGCGGCCGGCGTCTTGCCGGCGGCGGTTTCGGTTGCGGCTTGCGCAGACGTGTTGTTTTCCATCGATCCCCTCGCTGTCAAAGAAACCATAATTATAAACCAAACTCGGTAGGTTTTCCTTGCGACAGGTCAAACGATTCCACGCGCTTTCTTTACGTTACGTTAGTCGTCGCCGCACGGCCGGGCCGGGCCGAACCGGCCGGTGGAGCGCCGGGGCCGGATGGCGAAACGTCACACGGCTGTCACGCGACTCTGGTTTTGGGCTGTCATGCAGATACGTGACGACAAACCGGGCGAGGAAAAGACATTCCGCACGCTGTTCCTGTCCGACATCCACCTAGGAACGCGGGGATGCCGGGCGGACATGCTGCTCGATTTCCTGCGCGAACACGACGCGGAAAAGATCTACCTGGTCGGCGACATCTTCGACGGCTGGCGGCTGAAGCGCGGCTGGTACTGGCCGCAATCGCACAACGACGTGGTGCAGAAGCTGTTGCGCAAGGCGCGCAAGGGCGCGGAAATCATCTATGTGCCCGGCAACCACGACGAGGTGATGCGGCACTATCTCGGCACCCATTTCGGCGGCATCGAGGTGAAGAACCGCGACATCCACGAGACCGCCGACGGCAAGAAGCTGCTGGTGATCCATGGCGACCAGTTCGACATGGTGGTCGTCAACGCCAAGTGGCTCGCCCATGTCGGCGACGTGGCCTACACCATCGCGCTGGCGGTGAACTTCTGGTTCAACCGGGCGCGGCGGCTGTGGGGCGGGCAATACTGGTCGCTGTCGAAATGGGCCAAGCTCAGGGTCAAGCAGGCGGTCAACTTCATCGGCGCCTATGAATCCATTCTCGTATCCGAAGCGGCGAAATCCGGCGTCGACGGCGTCGTGTGCGGCCATATCCACCATGCCGCGCTCGAAACGATGAACGGCATCCAGTACGTCAACACCGGCGACTGGGTGGAGAGCTGCACGGCAATCGTCGAGGAAGAAGACGGCACGCTGAGGATGATCGACTGGTCGGCAATCATGCGCGAACGCAACCGCGCCAAGCTGCCCGCCGTCATTCCGCCGGCGAGCGCCAACAAGCCGCGCAAACCGAAACCGCAAAAGACGGCGGCGTAATCCCGCCGGGCCAAGAGGAAAGAGTGCCACGGACATGAGCGATGCGCTGACCGTCAAGGAACAACTGGGCGCAGCGGTGCACCAGAACGCGGCCCTGTCGAAAACGGGCCTGCTGGAACGGGTCTTCTCGAACGCCTTCAACGGGCTCGTCTATCCGCAGATCTGGGAGGATCCGGCGGTGGACATGGCGGCGCTGGACATCCGGCCCGACGATCACCTCGTCTGCATCGCGTCGGGCGGCTGCAACATGATGAGCTACCTGACCGCCGGGCCGGCCACGATCACCGCCGTCGACCTTTCGCCGGCGCATGTGGCGCTGAACCGGATGAAGCTCGCGGCAGCGCGGCACCTGCAGGACCATGGCAGCTTCTTCCAGCTGTTCGGCCGCGCCAATGTGCGCGGCAACGCCGACTTGTTCGACCGGCAGGTCGCGCCGCATTGCGACGCGGCGACGCTTGCCTACTGGAACGGGCGGCGCGGGCTTGGCGGACGGCGCATCGAGATGTTCGAGGACGGTTTCTACCGGCACGGCATGCTGGGCCGCTTCATCGGTTCGGCGCATGTGCTGGCGCGGCTGTTCGGCGTCGATCTGAAGTCTTTCCTGACCTGCCAGGACCTCGAGGAGCAGCAGGCATGGTTCGAGGAGATGCTGGCGCCGGTATTCGAGACACGGGTGGTGAAATGGCTGGCCCGCAACAAGGCGACGCTGATCGGGCTCGGCATTCCGCCGCAGCAATACGACGCCCTGGCGAGCGCCGCCGACGGCGACATGCTGGCGGTGCTGAAGGAACGCACGCGGGCGCTGTTCTGCGGTTTTCCGCTGTCGGAGAACTATTTTGCCTGGCAGGCGGTCAACCGCGCCTATGGCGAGAGCGGGCCGGTGCCGCCCTATCTGAGGGAAGAGAATTTCGCCGCGCTGAAGGAAAACGCCGCACATGCGACGATCCACAACCGTTCGCTGACGGACCTACTTTCCGAAATGCCGGCGGGATCGAAACACGGCTATTCGCTGCTCGACGCGGTCGACTGGATGACCGACCGGCAGCTGAACGATCTGTGGTCGCAGATCACCCGCACAGCGGCGCCGGGCGCGCGCGTCATCTTCCGAACAGCCGGCATTCCGACGATCCTGCCGGGGCGGATCGACGAGGCGATCCTGAAACGCTGGACCTATCACGCCGACAAATCGGCGAATTGGACGCGGGAAGACCGTTCGGCCATTTACGGCGGCTTTCATCTCTATACGCTGGACGGCTAGACGATGGCCGGGACACCGACAATGGACAGCAATGGCGATGCGCATGACGGTGCAGCGCATTCTTCCGAAACGCATGGCGGGCTGATGGATGCGATCTACCGCAACCAGCGCCACATCTACGATGCGACCCGCAAATACTACCTGCTCGGCCGCGACCGGCTGATTGCCGACCTGGCCGCGGGCGACGGCGCGACCGTGCTGGAAGCGGCCTGCGGCACCGGGCGCAACCTGATCGTCGCCGCGCGGCGCTACCCGCAGGCGCGGTTCTACGGTTTCGACATCTCGACGGAAATGCTGAAACAGGCGCGAAAAAACGTGGAAAAGGCCGGGCTTTCGCACCGTATCACCCTGGCGCAGGGCGACGCGACAGATTTCGATCCGCAGACGCTGTTCGGCGTTGCGGCGTTCGACCGGATTTTCCTGTCCTATGCCCTGTCGATGATCCCGCCATGGCGGGCGGCGGTCGGCGAGGCGTCACGCCACCTGGCCGAAGACGGCGCATTGCATGTCGTCGATTTCGGCGGGCAGGACAGGTTGCCGGGCTGGTTCCGCGCCGGTCTCGTCGCCTGGCTGGCCAAGTTCCATGTCGAGCCGCGGGCGGATTTGGAGGACGTCATGCGCGCGGCGGCGAAGGAGACGGGCGCAATCCTGACCTTCGAGGCCCTGTTTCGCGATTACGCGCGTTATGGCGTGATCCGGCGCTGACCCCGTTGCGGTGAACCGCGCCGATGTCCTATCACGGCGGGGACACCAGCAAGGAGGGCGAGCCATGCCGCATATTTCCCTGACAGCATCCGACGGCCACACGCTTGGCGCCTACCGCGCCGACCCGGAAGGGGCTCCGCGCGGCGGCATCGTCGTCATCCAGGAAATCTTCGGCGTGAATTCGCATATCCGCTCGATCTGCGACCGGCTGGCCGCGGACGGCTACGCGGCCATCGCGCCGGCCTTGTTCGACCGCACGGAGCGGGATTTCGAATCGGGCTATTCGCCAGAAGAGATCGAAAAGGCGCGCAGCTTCATCGCCGAGCCGGATTTCGACGCCTTCCTGCGCGACACGGATGCGGCGCGCGCGGCGCTTGCCGACACCGGCAAGGTGGGGATCGTCGGCTTCTGCCTCGGCGGCTCGGTCGCTTTCGCCGCGGCGACGCGGCTGGACGGATTCTCGGCGGCGGTCGGTTTTTACGGCGGGCGGATCGCGGGAATGGCGGACGAGAAACCGCGCATCCCGACGCAATTGCACTACGGCGCGGAGGACCACGGCATTCCGATGAGCAATGTCGATACGGTGAGGGAGAAACGCCCGGACGTGGAAATATTCGTCTATGAGGGCGCCGGGCACGGTTTCAACTGCGACGCGCGGCCGAGCTATCACCCGGAGGCGGCAAAGACCGCCTGGGCGCGCACCATGGATTTTTTCGCCGAACATCTGGGCTAGATGCCGCGCGGCCTTTTTTCCGCCCGGTGACCGTTTCAAACGGGTTTCATGGGGACCCGTGAAGCGCTGATTCCGAGAGGCAGGGATGTCGTTCGTCCGCCGCAGGGCGGCGCGGGCCTCGCGGGATCGCTTGCGCTGCACGTGGTCCTGCTCGCGGCACTGCTGCTGGTCGTGCCGAAACCGGCGCCGCCGGTGCCGCAGGAAAAGCGCATTTCCGTCGAGATCCTCGATCCGGGCCAGATCGAGGCGCTCTTCGGACCGTCTGCCGACAGCCTGCCGCCGCCGAGGTTGCCCGAGGGGCTGGGCCTGCCCGCTGCGCCGCCCGACATCATATCCTTCCCGGCGGACCTGCCGCCGCCGCCGCGTTCGGGCGAGACGATCGTGGCGGAGCGGTTCCTGTCCGCCGCCGCGCTTGCCGATCCGCGCAGCGCCGAGGCGCTGGCCGCACTGCCGCGGCTGGCCTCCGACGAGCGGGTGGTGCAGCTCTGCACGGTCGAGGCGCTGGCGCAGATCGCCGCGCTGGACGCGGAATACGAGCCGGACCTGCTCACGGCCTATTCACTGGACGACATCCGGCTGACGGCGACGGCCATCGACGCGCCGGGCGCGGCGTTTCGCAGCGGCGGCAAGTGGTTCGGCGTGGCATTCAGGTGCCGGCTGACGGCGGCGCTCGATGCTGTCGAGGAGTTCGAATTTACGATCGGCGCGGAAATACCGCACGCGCAGTGGACCGCTCACAACCTGGTGGAAGGCAACGATCCGCACGGCCACCATTGAGGGGATTTGCCTTTCCTGTTTCTTTCGTCGCAGGCGCGCGGATGGAAAAAATGGCCGACGATTGTTATCCATACCGCGCTGCAGCAAAAAAACCGGCGCATTTTCATCGGGTTATTGCAGGCGCGCCCGCGGTTCCGAGGCAGCAGGTTATTGGAGCGAGAACGCCAAAGGCGCGAAAAAAGCAACAAAACGAAGGGATTCATAACGATTCATTTAAGGTTTGAATCAAATAGATGGTTTCTGGAAACATCTTTCGTGACACCCACCGGGGCAAAAAATGAAATCGTTGAAAATCTCAACCCGAATTTACATCCTGACGGCGTTCGCACTGCTCTTCATGGCCGCCGCTGTCAGCTACGAAACCTATGCCGGCCATGCAACGGCGGTCGCGGAGCGCAAGGCGAAACTCGCCGACATGAACGCCAACGCGATCGCGGTCATGGCGGACTATAACGCCCGCGCGGAAGCCGGCGAAATCCCGCTCGAGGAAGCGCAGCAGCGCGCGCAGGATGCCATCATGGCCATGCGCTACGGCGAGGACGGCTATTTCTGGCTGCAGGGCTATGACGGGCTGATGATCAGCCATCCGATCAAGGCCGCGCTGAACGGCAAGTACCTGCTCGACCTGGAAGACCCGACCGGCAAGAAGTTCTTCCAGGAAATGATTGACGTCGTGAAGGCCAGCGAAACCCAGGCGGGCTTCGTCAACTACATGTGGCCCAAGCCGGGCTTCGAGGAGCCGGTGCAGAAATATTCGCATGTCGCCGGCTACAAGCCCTGGGGCTGGATCATCGGCACCGGCGTCTATGCGGACGACCTGCAGGCGCTGCTGATGAGCTCGATCATGACCGCGGTCGTGACGCTTCTCGGCGCAGCCGTGCTGACGCTCGCGGCAGCCTTCGCCATCGGCCGGTCGGTCTCGCGCCCGGTCACGGACCTGAAGAACGTGATGAATGAGGTGGCGCAAAACGACACGCACAACGAGGTGCCGCACACCGATCGCGGCGATGAAATCGGCGAGATGGCGCATGCGCTCGTCGCCCTGCGCGAGTCGGTCATCGAGCGCAACCAGCTCGAACAACGCCGCGACGAACAGCAAAAGGAAATCGAAGGCCAGCGCCGCGCGAATGACGAGCAGACAGCGCGTGTCAGCGCGGCCCAGAAAGCCGTCGTCAACTCGCTCGGCGAGGCGCTCAACCGCCTGGCGTCGGGCGACCTCACCTTCGAGGTGGGCGAACTTGGCGCCGAGTATGCCGAGTTGCGCGACGACTTCAATCGCACGGTCGGCCAACTGCGCTCCATGGTCGGATCGGTCCAGAACGCGATCCAGATGATCCAGGGCGGCGCCGGCGAAATCTCGACGGCGACCAACGACCTGTCCCGCCGCACCGAGCAGCAGGCTGCCGCGCTCGAGGAAACCGCGGCCGCGCTGGACGAGATCACCGCGACGGTCAAGGAATCGTCGACCGGCGCTTCCGAGGCGCGCGACATCGTCGCCAACGCCCGTTCGGAGGCCGACCAGTCCGGCGACGTGGTACGCAACGCGGTTTCCGCCATGGGCCGTATCGAGGACTCCTCGCGCCGCATCACCGAGATCATCACGGTGATCGACGAGATCGCCTTCCAGACCAACCTGCTGGCGCTGAATGCCGGCGTCGAGGCAGCGCGCGCCGGTGAAGCCGGCAAGGGCTTCGCCGTCGTCGCCGAAGAGGTGCGCGAACTGGCGCAGCGTTCGGCAACGGCCGCCAAGGAGATCAAGACGCTGATCGAAAGCTCGGCGAACGAGGTTGAAAACGGCGTCAAGCTCGTCAACGCGACCGGCACGGCGCTGGAAGGCATCGCCGCCGGCGTGCAGGAGATCTCGACCCGCATCGAGACGATCGCCACCTCGGCGCGCGAACAGTCCGTCGGCCTGCAGGAGATCAACGTCGCGATCAACGAGATGGACCAGACCACGCAACAGAACGCGGCGATGGTGGAGGAAACCACCGCGGCCAGCCATTCGCTCGCCGAAGAGGCGCAGAACCTGGCGCAGCTGATCGCCAAGTTCTCGACCGAGGAAAAATCGGTCCAGGTCGGCGACGAACGCAAAGCCGCCTGACGCCGCAAGCGATCAGGGAAACATCAGAGCCGGGGCGGTTCCGCCCCGGCTTTTTTTATTGTCCGGTTCAGCCGAAGACGAGCGGGCCGAGCAGCGTTCCGGCGGCAAGCGCCACCGCGATGCCGATGACATCGAGACCGGCGCCGGCGCGGATCATGTCGGCGCGGGTGACCGCGGGATTGGCAAAGACGATGGCGTTGGGCGGCGTAGCCACCGGCAGCATGAAGCCGATGGAGGCGGCCATGGCGACGGGCAGGGCGAAGGTCACGGGATCGACGCCCATGGCCAGCGCCGTCGCGCCTGCGACCGGCAGGAAGATCGCCGCCATCGCGGTATTGGAGGCGAGTTCGCCGAGATAGACGATGATCGCCGCCAGAATGACCAGGATGGCGATGACGGGAAAGCCCTGCAGCGCCTCGGCGCGGGTTCCGATCCATGCCGCCAGGCCGGTATCGTCGATCGCCGCGGCCAGCGCCAGCCCGCCGCCGAACAGGATCAGCACGTCCCAGCGCAATCCGGCCGCGGTCTCCCAGTCGAGCAGGCGGCTGTTCCTGCCGTCGCCGGCCGGCAGGATGAAGAGGAGGATCGCGCCCGCAATGGCGATGCCGGCATCGCTCAGAGCGAGGCCGGGAACCAGTCCGGCGAGCGCCGGGCGGACCATCCAGGCAAGCGCGGTGAGGCCGGACACGATGGCGACACGGCGCTCGCCCGGCGTCATCGGCCCCAGATGAGCGAAGCCGGTGGCGACATGGCCGGCATCGAGGCGGAAGGCGATGCGGGTGAGCACCAGCCAGGCGACCGGCAGCAGGACGGCGACGACGGGCAGACCGACCGCCATCCACTCGGCGAAGCCGATGATGACGCCGTGGGTCTTTGCCATATAGGCGGCAAACAGCGCGTTGGGCGGCGTGCCGATCAGCGAGCCGATGCCGCCGATGGTCGCCGAAAAGGCCACGCCGAGCATCAGCGCGGGGGCGAAGCCGTCGCCTTCGTCGCGCATGGCGGCAATCGAGGCGGCGATCGGGGCGACGACCATGGTCGCTGCCGTGTTGGATATCCACAGGCTCAGAAAGGCGGTGACCGCCATAACGGCAAGGACGACGACGGCGGGATCGCCGCTGGTGCGGGCCAGAATGGCGAAGGCGAGGCGGCGGTGCAGGTTCCACTTCTCGATGGCGCGGGCGATCAGGAAACCGCCGAGGAACAGGAAGATGACGGGATTGGCGTAAGCGGGGCCGAGATCGGCGATGGAAGAGACGCCGAGCAGCGGAAACAACGCCAGCGGCAGCAGGGCCGTGACGGGCAGCGGTAGAGCCTCGGTCATCCAGAGCAGAGCCATGACGAGGCCGACGGCGGCGGCCGACTGCGCCTCGCGGCTCAAACCGCCGAAGGGGCCGAGAAAGGCAAGCGAAGCGATCAGGGCGACGGCGATCCAGATGGCGGCGGATTTCAGTCTTGCCGCCGTCGATTTGGAATTCATTGTGCCGATTGTCCTCCCAGGCCGTTCTTATAACATTTTGACGGTCGCCGCGACCGTAGCGGACAGGCCGTCGCGCGCATTTGACGCGCATCAATTTCCGCAGGGAAAGGCATGAACGGGATTTTCACCATTGCAGGGATATAACGATTTCCTTATATCGTTATATGATTAGTAACCGAGGTGTCTCCATGTCCAATCCGCTTTCCGATCTCATCGCCGAAAAGGGTGTGCTGCTCGCAGACGGGGCGATGGGCACCAATCTGTTCGCGATGGGGCTGATGTCCGGCGACGCGCCGGAACTGTGGAACGAGGACCACCCCGAAAAGATCACCAGGCTGCACCAGGACTTCGTCGACGCAGGCGCGGACATCATCCTGACCAATTCGTTCGGCGGCACGCGGCATCGCCTCAAGCTGCACAATGCGCAGGACCGGGTGTTCGACCTCAACAAGAAGGCCGCCGAACTGGCGCGCGCCGTGGCCGACAATGCGGGGCGCAAGGTGATCGTCGCCGGTTCCGTCGGCCCGACCGGCGAATTGCTGGTGCCGCTCGGCGCGCTGACCTTCGAGGCTGCAGTCGAGGCGTTCAAGGAACAGATGGAAGGGCTGAAGGCCGGCGGGGCGGACGTCGCCTGGATCGAGACGATGTCATCGCCCGAGGAAATCCGCGCGGCGGCGGAAGCCGCAATAGCGGTCGGCATGCCCTACACCTTCACCGGCTCGTTCGACACCGCCGGCAAGACGATGATGGGGCTTTCGCCAAAGGACATTTTCGGCGTCGTGGCCAGCGAGCCGGAACAGCCGGTGGCGCTGGGCGCCAATTGCGGCGTCGGCGCGCCGGACATCCTGTCGTCGCTGCTCGACATGAGCGAGGCCAATCCGGAGGCGACGCTGATCGTCAAGGGCAATTGCGGCATCCCGCAGTTCCAGGGCGAGAAGATCGTCTATTCGGGCACGCCGGAGCTGATGGCGGATTACGTGCACCTGGCGATCGATGCGGGCGCGACAATCATCGGCGGCTGCTGCGGCACGTCCTGCGATCATTTGAAGGCGATGCGCATGGCGCTCGACCATCACCAGAAGGACGGACGCCCGACGCTGGAGAAGATCGTCGAGAAGATCGGGCCGCTGAAGAACAAGTCGGCGGGCGAGGGCGCAAACCAGCCGCGCCGCGAACGCCGCGGCCGCCGCCGTGCCTAGGGCGCATGCCTATCCGCCAGCGGGAAATTTCCCCGCCGCACCAGCCTTCCGGCGTTTGCCTGCTTGCGCGCGGGCGAGGGCCTGCTAAATTTCAATCCATGATCTTGAAACCGACACCGCGCACCCGCCACAGCGAATTGCTGCTTTTGTGCGCGCGCATAGGCTATTCGCCCCACTTCCAATCCTGAGCACGAACGGGCGCCGGGCGGCGCCGTCCCATTTTCTTCTCAGGAGGTTTCGATGACTTACCAGAACTATTCGCTCGAGCAGTTGCGCGCGATCGACAATGCGCATCACCTGCATCCGTTCACCGACCACAAGGATCTGCGCGAGGCGGGAACCCGCGTGATCACGCGGGCCGACGGTCCCTTCATCTACGACACCGAGGGCAACGAGATCCTCGACGGCATGGCCGGCCTGTGGTGCGTCAATGCCGGTTACGGCCGCGACGAGCTGGTCGAGGTCGCCGCGCAGCAGATGCGCGAACTGCCTTACTACAACTCGTTCTTCCGCTGCACGACGCCGACGCCGTCGCTGCTGGCGCAGAAACTGGCCGAGATCGCGCCGCCGCATGTGAACCAGGTGTTCTACGGTTCGTCCGGTTCGGAATCGAACGACACGGCTCTGCGTCTCGTCCGCCACTACTGGGCGCTCGAGGGCAAGCCGGAGAAGAACATCATCATCTCGCGCAACTGGGCCTATCACGGCTCGACCATCGCCGGCGTCTCGCTCGGCGGCATGACGGCGATGCACGAGCAGTTGCACGGTGCGGTGCCGAATATCCGTCACGTGATGTGCCCCTATGCGTTCGAGAACGCGCATCCGGGCGAGAGCGATCACGATTTCGGCCTGCGCGCGGCGAAGGCCGTCGAGGACGAAATCCTCGCGGCCGGTCCGGAGAACGTCGCCGCCTTCATCGGCGAGCCGATCATGGGCGCTGGCGGCGTGAAGATTCCGCCGGCGAGCTACTGGCCGGAAATCCAGCGCATCTGCGACAAGTATGACGTGCTGCTGATGCTCGACGAGGTGATTACCGGCTACGGGCGCACCGGCGAATGGTTCGCGGCGCAATCGATGGGCATCAAGCCGGACACGATGACGACGGCAAAGGGTCTGACGTCAGGCTATCAGCCGCTGTCGGCTCTGCTGGTCGGCGACCGTATCGCCAACACGCTGGTCGAAAAGGGCGGCGAGTTCGTGCACGGCTACACCTATTCGGGTCATCCCGTCGCCTGCGCGGTAGCGCTGAAGAACCTCGAGATCATCGAGAGCGAGGGCATGATCGACCGGGTGCGCGACGAGACCGGCCCCTATCTCGGCGAGGCGCTGAAGGCGGCGCTGGGCGATCATTCCCTGGTCGGCGAGATCCGCACATTCGGTTTCCTGGCGGCAATCGAGGTGGTCAGGGACAAGGACACGAGAGAACGTTTCCAGCCGGCAGGCTCGGCGCCGGTGGTTATCCGCGATCATGCGATCGCGAACGGCATCATGATGCGCGCGACGATGGACACGATGATCATGTCGCCGCCGCTGATCTGGACGAAGGACACGATCGACATGGCTGTCGAGCGTATCCGCAAGGCGTTCGATACCGCGGAAAAGGAACTGCGCTAGGCCGGCAACCGGGCGGGAGCGTCAGTCGAACAGTTCGGCGAGGCGTTCCTGCTCTTCCCTGTCGAAGGCGAGCTGTTCGCGGTTGTGCTCGGTCTTGTTGCGCTTGAGAACGCGCTCGGCGGACGCGTCGAGCGCGTCGCAATCCTTCTTTGCGGGCAGGGCCTTCAGTTCTTCGCTGATCTTGCGGGCGTATTTCTCCGCAATGGCGACATGAACAGCTTCATGTTCGCGCGCGTAGGCGGAGAGGAACCTCCATGCGGTGCGCAATTCGGGATCGCTGGAATTGTGGCCGCGCCAGCGCGGCAGCGTGACATTCGCGTCGATGCGGAACTTCACTTCACGGAAGCGGCATTTGCCATCGCCCTCGTCGTAGGAAATGGCAACGGGCACGAACTTGATGGCGGCGGATGCCAGCGCGTGGCCCTTCAGCGGGCCTTTCGTAGCGATCTCACGGTCGAGATCGGCGCCGGTGATGCCGTTGATGTTGTAGTAGGTCGTGGTAATGCGCGACGACGTGGAGGTGCAGGCGGCCACGGCGAGACCGGCAGCAATCAGTCCTATATGCGTCCAGTGACGCTTGCTCATGGGGCCGCAGCCTCCGCATTTCAATGCACTTTACAGGTAAGCGCATATCGTGGGGAACGCCAGCCCTTATCATTGCATGTGACAATTGGCGGGGACGTTGTTGGCGTTGCGGCGCTCCACGGCAACAACCACAAGTTTCGGGGAGTCGAATTCCATTGCCGTCGGGGCATCAACTCGGAAATTGACTTGTTAATTGAAAAAACTGCGAAATTTAGGTTTGTTTAATGTCTCAATAACCTCGTGGTAACCCTGTCGGCGCTAATGTCCGGGACGAGGCGGACAACAAGCGCCTCGCCCTCCGGAGAAGGTATTGCGTACCGGAGTTGTGTTTTTTCCGCCGCGTATCTGGCGGACTCCAGATTCCGGCCTGGCCGGGAACCGCAAGTGACGCTCGCGTTGCCTGCGGTTTTGGTGATTGCGGCGCAGGCAGGCGCAATACGGCTTTCCTCACAGCGATACATGCAGTAGCGGATGACCATGACCAAGGCCATCATGCTGCAGGGGACCGGATCGGATGTCGGCAAGACCGTGCTCGTCGCGGGGCTTTGCCGGCTGTTTTCCAATCGCGGCCTGACGGTCAGGCCGTTCAAGCCCCAGAACATGTCGAACAACGCGGCCGTGGCCGCCGATGGCGGCGAGATCGGCCGGGCGCAATGGCTGCAGGCGCTGGCCTGCCGGGTACCGGCCTCGGTGCACATGAATCCCGTCCTTTTGAAACCGCAGAGCGAAAGCGGCAGCCAGATCGTGATGCACGGCAAGGTGCGCGGCGAGGCGGCCGGGCGCGACTACCAGAAACTGAAGGGCGAATTGCTGGCCGGCGTGTTGGAGAGCTACGAGACGCTGGCGGCGGAGGCCGACATCGTGCTGGTGGAAGGGGCGGGCTCGCCGGCGGAGATCAATCTGCGGGCGGGCGACATCGCCAATATGGGATTTGCCACGCGGGCCAACATGCCGGTGGTTCTGGTCGGCGACATCGACCGCGGCGGCGTGATCGCCTCGCTGGTCGGTACGCATGCGGTGCTCGACGAGGCCGACCGGGCGATGGTGCGCGGCTATCTGATCAACAAGTTCCGCGGCGATGTCAGCCTGTTCGATGACGGGCTGACGGCGATCACCGGGTTCACCGGCTGGCCGTGCTTCGGCGTGCTGCCGTGGCTGAAGGATGCGGCGCGGCTGCCGGCGGAGGATTCGGTGGCGCTGGAACGGCTGGCGGCCGGCAAGGGCGCGAGCGTGACAATCGCCGTGCCGGTGCCGGACAGGATCGCCAATTTCGACGATCTCGATCCGCTGGCGCATGAAGAAGGCGTCGATGTGGTGTTCGTGCGTCCGGGCGAGCGGTTGCCGGCGGATGCGGCGGCGGTGGTCATTCCCGGTTCGAAATCGACCGTTTCCGACCTGATGCGCTTTCGCGAGAACGGCTGGGACGCCGAAATCCGCGCGCATGCGGCGCGCGGCGGCCATGTCGTCGGCATATGCGGCGGCTACCAGATGCTGGGGCGCGCAGTGCGCGATCCGCTCGGCATCGAGGGCGGGCCGGGCGAGACGGAAGGACTCGACCTGCTCGATGTCGAAACCGAGATGGCGCCGGAAAAGCGGGTCGAGAACGTCGCGGCGCGGTCGCCGGTCTTCGGCGTCGACCTGACCGGCTACGAGATCCATCTGGGCGTCACGCGCGGCGCGGACTGCGCGCGGCCCGCGGTGACGATCGGCGGCGTGCCGGACGGCGCGGTGTCGGCGGACGGACGCATTTTCGGCACCTATCTGCACGGGCTGTTCGACAGCGGGGCGTTCCGTTCGGCCTGGCTGAAAAGCCTCGGCGCGGCCTCGTCGGGCGGCGATCACCGCGCGGCGGTCGATGCGGCGCTCGACGCCATCGCCGAAGACATGGCGCGCCATCTCGATGTCGAAGGATTGCTGGCGGTTGCGTCGCGGCGCGGTTAGGCGGCGTCCGTTTCGGATTTTGCCGGAGTTTCCGGGAGCGCTTGATCCCGATTATGCCAAACTGCCGGCAAGCTGTTGAATTCGCAAGAGTTACGGCCTGCTCTCTTGGCGCGGTACAAGGCGAAGTCGGCCCCCTGATAGATCGTCTGATAAGACGCGCCATGCGGGAACAGCGCGCCGCCTATCGAGGCGGTGACACGGATGATCTCGCCCTCGTAATGCGTCTTGGCTTCCTCCAGCGCCGTGCGGATGCGCTCGGCGGCCTGAACGGCACCGGTCGCGCCGGCATTGAGCAGGTAGACGCCAAATTCCTCGCCGCCGATCCGTGCGACATGGTCGCGTTCGAACACGTTGCCGGCAATGCAGACGCTGACCATGCGCAAGACGTGATCGCCGGCGGCGTGGCCATGCGTGTCGTTGATCGACTTGAAGTGATCGATGTCGATGATGATCAATGCGTCCTCAAGCACATCCTCGCCGCGCGGTCCCTGGGTGCGCTGGTGGATCAGATCCTCCAGAGCGGTGCGGTTGAGAAGGCCAGTCAGGCCGTCGCGCCGCGCCAGTTCCTTCAGCCTTGCGTTGAAGCTGTTCATGCGCAGCGACATGCGGAAGAACAGGGCGAGGATGGGCGCCGCGATCAGCATCGTCAGGGCGAACGCGAAAACCTGGAGCGCCGGGCCGTGCGCGGACCGGATATCCGGGAAAAAATGCGCGTACATCGCATCCGTCGCGTAGACCGAGACGAAGGCGATTATCAGGCTCCAAAGGAGGGTCCTGCGGACCGCTTCGAGCTTGCTGCGCACTATGAAAAGGCGTTCAGGCATCTATACCGGCTGGGATTGAGCTAACGCCTCCTAAATACGCGCGAAGTGGCCGCTTGCGTACCGCCGATTGCCGTTTCCGCCGATTTCGTAATGGATGTAGTTAAGGTTCGGTGTCGGTGTCCCATTGCGGCACAGCGGCATCATAAGGCGTTAACCCGATTGACTTCGATCCCCGGCGAAGCCTATGCGTGGAGCGTCATGGTTCCCGCTCCGGAAAAGCGGCGCGGGACGAAGAGGGAATGTGACGGATGGACCCAAGCAGGGCATCCACATCACAGCCGACCCCGCGACTGTAGAATGGCGCGGCGCCCGCAGCTCCGACGAGGAGCGCCACTGGAGACATCCGGGAAGGCAGGGGCCGATTTCACGCCATGAGCCAGGAGACCTGCCGTGACAACGAGCCGATGGGGCGGGGAGCTCCCGAACGGACCGGGCCTCGAGCCGGATGCGGCGCAATTGGGGGAGGCCCAGTGTCTGAACGGGACGACCGCCATTTGCAGACGGGAGACGTCCCATGGCGTCCGATACCGCGATACAGGCCGCAGCCGGCGTGACGCTGATCCTCGGCGGCGCGCGCTCCGGCAAGTCGGCCTTCGGCGAAGCCATGATCGCGGCAAGCGGCCTTGCCCCCGTCTATATCGCGACCAGCAGAATTCACGACGAGGAGATGCGCGGGCGTATCGACCATCACAAGGCGCGGCGCGGACCGGAATGGACCACGGTCGAGGAGCCGGACGACCTGGAAGGCGCGCTTCGCCGCGAGGCGCGGCTGGGCCGGGCGGTTCTGGTCGACTGCCTGACGCTGTGGGTGACCAATCTGATGATGGCGGAGGCGGATATCGCGGCGCGGGCGAAAAGCCTTCTTGCGACCCTCGAAACAATCGAAAGCCCCGTCGTTCTCATCTCCAACGAGGTCGGGCTCGGCATCGTGCCGGACAACAAAATGGCGCGTGACTTCCGCGACCATGCCGGCCGGCTGCACCAGGACGTCGCCGCCATGGCGGACAATGTCCATTTCATCGCGGCGGGCCTGCCGCTCCAACTGAAAGGCTCATGAGCATGCAAAAGATTCCCGCCACCGTGATCACCGGCTTTCTCGGCGCCGGCAAGACGACGATGATCCGCAACCTGCTGGAAAACGCGGAAGGTCGCAAGATCGCCCTGATCATCAACGAGTTCGGCGATCTCGGCGTCGACGGCGAGGTGCTGAAGGGGTGCGGCATCGAGAGCTGCGGCGAGGACGATATCGTCGAACTGAACAATGGCTGCATCTGCTGCACGGTGGCCGACGACTTCATCCCGACGATGGAAAAGCTGCTGGAGCGCGAGGACCGGCCGGATCATATCGTCATCGAGACCTCGGGGCTCGCCTTGCCGCAACCGCTGGTCGCGGCGTTCAACTGGCCGGGCATCAAGACGGCGGTGACGGTGGACGGCGTGGTGACGGTGGTCGATGCCGCGGCGGTGTCCGAGGGACGTTTCGCCGACGACCACGACCGGCTGGAGGCGCAGCGCGCCGCCGACGAGGCGCTCGACCACGAGAGCCCGCTGGAGGAACTGTTCGAGGACCAGATCCGCGCCGCCGACATGGTGGTGCTGAACAAGGCCGACCTGATCGATGCGACGCGGCTTGAGGCCGTGCAGGCCAATGTCGCCGGGCAGACCGACCGGGCGCTGAAGATCGTGCATGCGACGCATGGCAAGCTGCCGGTGGACGTGCTGCTGGGGCTCGACGCCGCGACGGAAGACCAGATCGCGCTGCGCAAGTCGCATCACGAGATGGAGCACGAGAGCGGCGAGGACCACGACCACGACCATGACGAGTTCGAGAGCTTCGTCGCCGAGACGGGCGCGATTTCCGATCCGGCGGCCTTCGTCGAGGGGCTGAAGGGGATCATCGCGCATCACGACGTGTTGCGCCTGAAAGGCTTCTGCGACGTGCCCGGAAAGCCGATGCGGCTGGTGGTCCAGGCGGTCGGCCAGCGCATCGAGACCTATTTCGACCGTCCGTGGAGCGACGGTGAGACGCGCTCGACCAAGCTGGTGGTGATCGGGCTGCACGATATCGACCAGGCGGCCATCGGCGCGGCGGTCGCGGCGGCGGCCGGCTGATGCATCTGCTGCTGGCCCAGAAAGGCGCGCTGTCGGACGGCGACGGCGAAGCGCTCGATCTCGGCCAGACGCCGGGCGATGTCTGTTTCCTGTCGGCTGCCGACACGGAACTGGCGAGCCTTGCAGGCGCGCATCGGGGCGAGGGGCCGACGCTGCGCCTCGTCAACATCTTGCAGCTGAAGCATCCAATGTCGGTCGACAGCTGGGTCGAGCGGACGGGCCGGCACGCCAGGCTGATCGTCATCCGGATTCTCGGCGGGGCCGGCTACTGGCCCTACGGGCTGGAAGCGATCCACGCCGCCGCTGCGGCGCATGGTATCAAGCTTGCCGTGCTGCCGGGCGACGACAAGCCCGATCCGGGGCTGGCGCGGTTCTGCACGCTGGACGCGGAAAGTTGGGGGACGTTGTGGCGATTCCTGATCGAGGGCGGAGCGGAGAATGCGCGCGGCTTTCTCGATGTCTGCGGCGATGTGCTGGCAGGGCGCGCCATCGAGGGCGAAGCGGCGCCGCTTTTGAAGGCGGGCGTGTTCGGCGCGCCGGTGCCGGGCGAGGCCGGAACGGTGGCCATCGTGTTTTACCGGGCGCTGGTGCAGGCCGGGCAGACCGCGCCTGTCGACGCGCTGGGAAAGGCGCTCGGCGAACGCGGATTGGCGGTGCTGCCAGTTTATGTCTCCAGCCTGAAGGACCCTGTCTCGGCGGCGACCGTCGAGGCGCTGTTCGACACGTACAGGCCGGACGTGGTTCTCAACCTGACCGGCTTCGCGGTTTCCGCGCCGGGCGCGGACAGGACGCCGACGGTGCTGGAGCGGGACGGCGTACCGGTCATCCAGGTGGTGTTGTCGAGTTCGCCGAAGGAGGTGTGGGAAGCATCGCCTCAGGGGCTGAACGCGCGCGACCTCGCCATGAACGTGGCGCTGCCGGAGGTCGACGGGCGGGTGCTGTCGCGCGCCGTCTCGTTCAAGAGCGCGAGCGCATGGGATGCGGCGACCGAGTGCAATGTCGTCACGCATGAGCCGGTCGCCGACCGGGTGGAATTCGTCGCCGATCTCGCGACGCGCTGGGTACAGCTGCGACGCAAAGCGGCGGACGACAAGCGGGTGGCGCTGGTGCTCGCCAACTATCCGAACCGGGATGGGCGGCTCGCCAACGGCGTCGGGCTGGATACGCCGGCCGGCACTATCGAGGCGCTGCGGGCGATGGCGGCTTCGGGCTTTCCCGCCGTCAATTTCCCGGCGGACGGGGACGCATTGATCGACCATCTGAAGAAGGGGCCGACCAATGCTGTTTCGGATGCGCGGGACATCCGCGAGACGATTTCGCTGAATCAATACAGGGACTTCTTTGCGAAGCTTCCGAAAGCGATTCAGGCGCAGGTGACGGAGCGCTGGGGTGCGCCGGAGGGCGATCCGTTCTTTCGTGACGGCTCCTTCGCGCTGCCGCTGGCGCGGTTCGGCGAAACGCTGGTCGGCATCCAGCCGGCGCGCGGCTACAACATCGATCCGAAGGAAAGTTACCATTCGCCGGACCTCGTGCCGCCGCATGGCTATCTCGCCTTCTACGCCTATCTGCGCGAGGTGTACGGCGCCGATGCCGTGGTGCACATGGGCAAGCACGGCAACCTGGAATGGCTGCCGGGCAAGGCGCTGGCGCTGTCGGAAACCTGCTGGCCGGAGGCGGTGCTCGGGCCGCTGCCGCATGTCTATCCGTTCATCGTCAACGATCCGGGCGAGGGCACGCAGGCCAAGCGCCGGACGTCGGCCGTCATAATCGACCACCTGACGCCGCCGCTGACACGCGCCGAGAGCTACGGGCCGCTAAAGGACCTGGAGGCGCTGGTCGACGAGTATTACGAGGCGGCGGGCGGCGATCCGCGGCGGCTGAAGGTGCTGAAGGTGCGCATTCTCGACCTGGTGCGCGACATCGGGCTCGACCAGGATGCGGGGATCGCCGAGGGCGACGCGACGGACGCGGCGCTGGAAAAGCTCGATGCCTATCTGTGCGACCTGAAGGAAATGCAGATCCGCGACGGGCTGCACATTTTCGGCAAGGCACCGGAAGGCCGGCTCAAGACCGATCTCGTCACAGCGCTGGCGCGCGTGCCGCGCGGGCTGGGCGAGGGGGCGGACCAAAGCCTGCAGCGGGCGATTGCCCGGGATCTCGGGCTCGATTTCGATCCGCTCGACTGCGCGATGGGCGAAGCCTGGGCGGGGCCGAGGCCGGATATCCTGCAAACGGTTTCCGACGATGCATGGCGGATATCGGGCGATACGGTGGAGCGGATCGAACTGCTGGCGGCGCAGCTGGTCGGCGGCGAGGTGAAATGCCTGGCGGACTGGGCGCGGACGAGGGCTGTGCTGGACGGGATCGATGCACGGCTCAGGCCTTCGGTCGAGGCGTGCGGCCGAGCAGAGATCGACGGGCTGATGGCGGCGCTGTCCGGACGGTTCGTCGAGCCGGGGCCGTCGGGCGCGCCGACGCGCGGGCGGCCGGACGTGCTGCCGACGGGGCGCAATTTCTATTCGGTCGACAGCCGCGCCGTGCCGACAGAGACGGCGTGGGAACTGGGACGCAAATCCGCCGAATTGCTGGTAACGCGCTATACGCAGGACCACGGCGAATGGCCGATCTCGTTCGGGCTGACGGCGTGGGGCACCTCGAACATGCGGACCGGCGGCGACGACATCGCGCAGGCAATGGCGCTGGTCGGCGCGAAACCTGTCTGGGACGGCGTTTCGCGGCGGGTGACGGGCTTCGAGATCATTCCGATTGCGAAACTCGGGCGCCCGAGGGTGGATGTGACACTGAGGATCTCCGGTTTTTTCCGCGACGCGTTTCCCGACCAGATTGCGCTGTTCGACAAGGCGGTGCGGGCGGTCGGCGCACTGGAAGAAGACGAAGGCGACAACCCGGTCGCCGCGCGGATGCGCGCAGAGGCGGCGCGGCTGGGGGAGGAAGGCGAGGATGCCGAGACGGCGGCGCGGCGGGCCGGATACCGGGTGTTCGGCTCGAAGCCCGGCGCGTACGGCGCGGGGCTGCAGGCGCTGATCGACGAGAAGGGCTGGGCCGGCAGGGCCGATCTCGCCGAGGCCTATCTCGTCTGGGGCGGTTACGCCTATGGCGCGCAGGCGGAAGGCAGCGCCGAACGCGGGCTGTTCGAGGAACGGCTCAGGGGCATGCAGGCGGTGGTGCAGAACCAGGACAACCGGGAACACGACCTGCTCGATTCCGATGACTATTACCAGTTCGAGGGCGGCATGACGGCGGCGGTGGAAACGCTGAAGGGCGAGAAGCCGGCGATCTATCACAACGATCATTCGCGGCCCGAGCGGCCGGTGGTGCGCACGCTGGAAGAAGAGATCGGCCGGGTGGTGCGGGCGCGCGTGGTCAATCCGAAATGGATCGCCGGCGTGATGCGGCACGGCTACAAGGGCGCCTTCGAGATGGCGGCGACCGTCGATTACATGTTCGCCTTCGCGGCGACGACGGGCGCGGTGCGCGACCATCACTTCGAGGCGGTCTACCAGGCGTATCTGATGGACGAGGACGTGCGCGACTTCATCGCGGAGAAGAACCCGGATGCGCTGCGCGAGATGGCCGACAGGCTGGCCGAGGCGATCGAGCGCGGGCTGTGGACGCCGAAGAGCAATTCGGCGATGTTCGCGCTGAATGAAATCGCAGGGAACACGCAATGACGGAATTCACGATCGAGCGCGGGGACGGCGCGGCGTTCGACGGCACGCTGGAGACGCTGCTGGATGTGCATGCGCAGAAGGCCGGTCATCCCTTCATCGTCGAGGAGATGTTCTGGAAGGCGACGGATGGCGACGGCAATGTCGTCGGCGGGCTTTCCGGCAAGTCGCAGCTCGGCTGGCTGTTCGTGAAGCTCCTGGCGCTGGCGCCGCAGGCGCGGCGGACGGGGCTGGGCGGCAGGCTGCTCGAAAAGGCGGAAGCCTTCGCGCGCGAGAACGGGCTTGCCGGCGTCTATCTCGACACTTACGCGTTCCAGGCCCCGGAATTCTATGCCAAATGCGGCTATAACGAAATCGGCCGGTTGCCGGCGGTCGGCGATGCGCCGCAGCGCATCTGGTTCGCCAAGCCGTGCGGTTGAAGGAGACGAAACGATGAGCGAAGAGACGAAGCCCGACAGCGAGCGCCATGCCAGCAAGATGGCGAAGAAGAAGGCGGCGCGCGACAAGATCATGGCCACAAAGACGGACGAGAAGGGCCTGGTCATCGTCCATACCGGCAAGGGCAAGGGCAAGTCGACGGCGGCCTTCGGCATGATCTTCCGCCATATCGCGCATGGGCGCAAATGCGCGGTGGTGCAGTTCATCAAGGGCGGCATGGATACCGGCGAGCGCAACCTGATCCAGAAGCACTTCTCCGACATCTGCGAGTTCCACACGATGGGCGAGGGCTTTACCTGGGAGACCCAGAACAAGGAACGCGACATCGAGATGGCGCAGGCGGCGTGGGCAAAGGCCAGGGAGTTGATCCGCGACGAGACCAACACGATGGTGCTGCTCGACGAGATCAATATCGCGATCCGCTACGACTATATCGACGTGCAGGAGGTGATCGACTTCCTGAAGACCGAAAAGCCGGAGATGACGCATGTCGTGCTGACCGGCCGCAACGCCTCGGAGGAATTGATCGAGGCGGCCGATCTCGTCACCGAGATGGAATTGGTAAAGCACCCGTTCCGCGCCGGAATCAAGGCACAGATCGGCGTCGAGTACTGACATGGCGAAACATGACGCCATCGTGCTGGGCGGCGGCATCGTCGGCATCTCCACGGCCATCCATCTGGTGAAGCGGGGGCTCTCGGTCGCGCTGGTCGACAAGCGCGCGCCGGGCGAGGAGACCAGCTTCGGCAATGCCGGGATCATCCAGCGCGAGGGCGTGCATCCCTACATGTTTCCGCGCGAATTGCGCGCGATCATCGACGTGGCGCTGAAGCGGCGCACGGACGCGGATTATCATCTGTCGTCGCTGCCGCATGTCGCGCCGTTTCTGCTGCGCTATTTCTTGGCGTCGAACCCGCAGACCGCGCGCCGGACTTACGAGGCGAACCTGCCGATCTTCGCGCGCTGCCTGACGGCGCACGAGGCGCTGATGGAAGAGGCGGGATCGGCCGATCTCGTCGCCAGGAAGGGCTGGATCAAGATCTTCCGCAACGAGGAGGGGATGCCGCGATCCGAGACGGAGGCGCGGGAATTGCGCGAACTCGGTCTCGACGCGGAAATGATCGACATGAAGGCCCTGCAGGAACTGGAGCCGCATCTCGACACGACTGCGCTGAAGGGCGCGATGCATTACCGCGATCCATGGACATGCAGCGACCCGGGCGCGCTGGTGAAATCCTATGCTCAGCTGTTCGAGAAACTCGGCGGCGAGATCGTGCGGGCGGAGATTTCCGGCGTGGAGCGAAGCGGTTCGGGCTGGCGGCTGACCGGCAGCGGGCCGGCGCTGACGGCGGACCAGATGGCGGTAACGCTCGGGCCGTGGTCGAAGCGGCTGCTCGATGCCGCGGGCGTGAAGCTGCCGATGGGCATCAAGCGCGGCTATCACCGGCATTTCGCGGCGGAGGGCAACAGCTACCTGACGCGGCCGCTGCTCGACGAGGGTGTCGGCTATGTGATGGCGCCGATGGCGCGCGGCATAAGGCTGACGAGCGGCGCCGAATTCGCCCGCCAGGACGCGCCGAAAACGCCGAACCAGCTTGCCCGCATCCTGCCGAAGGCGCGCGAACTGTTTCCGCTCGGCGAAAGCGTCGACGAGGAAGCCTGGCTCGGCGCGCGACCGGTTTTCCCGGACATGCTGCCGGTGATCGGCGAGGCGCCGGGCATGGCCGGGCTGTGGCTCAATTTCGGCCACGGCCATCACGGTTTCACGCTGGGGCCGGCGACCGGCGAATTGCTGGCGCAGATGATGACCGGCGAGACGCCCTATTGCGATCCGGCACCTTACAGCGCCCAGCGCTTCACCCGCGCGCAATAGGCGGCATAGGCCTCGCCATAGGTGCGGGCGAGCCATTTTTCCTCGAAGGGCACGGCGAAAACGTAGAGCGCGGCGAGAGAACCGGCCGCGATCGCCGTCGGCCATGACGCGGCGAGCAGGACCCAGCCGAGACAGAGCGCGATGTTGGCGATGTAGGTCGGGTTGCGCGTCAATGCGAAGATGCCGCCGGTGACGAGGCCGCGGTCGGCGCCCATCGACTGGTCGAGGCCGAGTTTCATGATCGCGTAAGAACTCACCGAGCTCGCCACCGAGACGAGCGGGAAGCCGACGAACCAGCGGATCCAGCCGGGCCAGCCCCAGGCGTTCCAGCTTTCGCGGCCTGCCAGATACGCGGCACCGATGGCGATGACGGTGACCGTCCAGGTGGCGATGCGGGCGCGCCAGCCGAAACGAAGCGGCGGCCAGACCGGACGGCCGGGACGAGCCGACGACCAAGCGATCACGGCCGCGACGGCAAGGCAGCTGACGGCCGTTATCAGGGCGTAGACGTAGGGCATTGTGGCCTCGAAGCGAAACGTTGTTCAGGGAAATAGGCGGAATGTGGCGGTTGCCAAGCCGGGCCCGGAAACCGGCCGGGCGGATGCCGGAAAACAGAAAGTTGCAAGTGATTTCTTAACCATAAAGTCACCCTGAAAGCCTACGCTGAAATGCATGCGCGGGTGATACGCCGGACGGAAGCGAAAATGAATTTTGTATCCCAAATGAAAAAGTCAGGCCTCGAAACGGCGACCGAGGCGACGCTGCTTTTCGAAGAGCTTCCCGGCTTCGACGCCGCGGCCCTCGTACCGCGCCTGGAACCGCTTTTGAACGGCGACCCGGTGACCGTCGTCAAGGAAGAGGTGGTCGGCCGTACCCGCTACATCACGCTGCAGGCCTGCGGCTGTATCGTCACCATCGAGGCGGGCAACGCCGTCCGGCAGGCCGCGGCCTATTTCGAAGCGCTCGACTGGCCGATGCTGCACCGGACATTTGCGGACGCCGAGGACGTCGTGCGCAACCACCATGCGCATGTCCATATTCGCGCCGAGGCCGAATACGACGCCATCGCCAACGGGCTCGGCATGCGCCCGGTGAACACCAGTTTCGGACGCAACCTTCTGGCCGGCCGTGTGGCCGCCGCCGTGTGCCGAATTGCCATGCCCGCGGCGATCTACTGGAAGAGTTGCGAGATGCTTCACAAGCCCGGTCCGTTTCTGCGCGAAATGGATACGGAACCGGTCAACCTGTTCGTGCGCGTGACGCCGTTCTCGTCCAACCGGCAAATCGGCGGAGTTCGCGTGATCGGCGCCTCGACACGCGGCGCGTTCGAACTGCTCGGCAGGGAAGTGGTGCTGGAGGAAGCGCCGGTACCCGTCGAATGGGCGATGCGCACGCTGCACGGGTTTGTCGCGCGGTGCCATCACAATGGCGGTTTCCTGCCGCACCTGGCGACCTATGCACCGGCGAAGGGCGATATCATCATCGTCAGGCACCTGGCCTCGACGCCGGAAATCCACGAAGAACACATCTCGCTCGAGGTGCGCCGCGCCGAGGAACCCGGTTACGACGCGACGGTGTCGAACGGCACAACCATACCTCCCAAGGTGACCAAGCCGGCCTGGGATGGCCGCGAGCGGCGAACCCGGCCGCAAAGCGCCAAGCCCTTCGGCCGGCGGGGTCTCGGCTAGAGACCGAGCCAGATCCTGAACGGATGCGCGGGGTCGCTGGCGAGTTTGACCGCGAGCGCCAGGCAGACGATCACCAGCAACGGCTTGATGACGCGCGCGCCGCCCTTCATGGCGATACGCGCGCCGAGCTGTGCGCCGACGAATTGTGCCGCGCCCATGATGAGGCCGGTTTTCCAGAACACCGCCCCGGCGAAAGCGAACAGCACGAGGCCGCCGACATTGGAGGCGAGGTTCAACAGCTTGGTGTGGGCGGTCGCCTTCAACAGGCCGAAACCGGCGAGCGCGACGAAGGCCAGCATGAAGAAGGAGCCGGTGCCGGGGCCGAACAGCCCGTCGTAACAGCCGATCAACGGCACGATGGTGATGCCGAAAAGGGCGGGGCGCATGCGCTCGGCGCGGTCGATGTCGTTCAGGCCCGGACGGAACAGGAAATAAAGCGCGATGGCGACGAGCAGGACAGGCAGAACGGCGCCGAAGATCTTGCCGGGCAGGACGGTCGCCGTCAGCGCGCCGAGGACCGCGCCCGCGAAAGCGAGCAGCGCGGGCAGGGCCTGCGGTCCGAGCCGGACATGGCCGTGGCGGGCATAGCTCCAGGTCGCGGACGCGGCGCCGAACATGCCCTGCAGCTTGTTGGTGCCGAGCGCGTGGACGGGCGGCGCGCCGGCCAGCAGAAGCGCGGGGATGGTGATCAGGCCGCCGCCGCCAGCGATCGAATCGACAAAGCCCGCCGCGAAGGCGGCAAGGACGAGCAGGGCGAGGATGTCGGGGCCGAATTCGAACATGGTCCGGCTCCTTGCGACAGCCTGCCGATTTGCGCAAGCGGCGACTCACGCTACTCTCGGCGAAAACGGAGACGAAATCGATGGCCTTTGCCTGGCTGGAAGCCCTGAAGACACGATTGGAAAAGGACAGGGTGGCGCGCATCGTCGCCGAGGACCCGGCGCTGACAGCGGAACTGCTGCTGCTGTTCCGGGTCATCCTTGCCGACGGCGAGGTGAAGCAGCGCGAACTCGACGCGTTCAAGCGCATCTGCCGCGACAGTTTCGGCCTCGACCCGGATGCGATGGACGGCGTCTACCAGTACCTGCACGATTTCGCCTACGAGACGACGGCGGCGCAGGCGGCGGAGGTGTTCAAGGACCTGCCGCAGGAGCGCCGCCAGGTGCTGCTCGACCACATGATCACCATCGTCCAGGCGGACAAGGATATCGACATGCGCGAGGAGCGCTTCGTCGTGCACATAGCCGACATGCTCGGCTTCGACATCACGGAAGTGACGAAGCCGGGCTAGGCGGCCCGGGGGTCGCATTTTCTCTCCACAACGTCGCGCATCGAATTGACCCGGCATCGGCTGACGCCTAGGGTGCCGCCGTTATCGGCAGTGCCCCGAACCGTTTGGGGCCGAGAGGTGTCCGTTGCAGCCGACCCAAGCCGGGGGCCACGCAACCGAACTGCCGCAAGGTCCGGACGTTCGCCAGCAAGGCGATCGGCGCATTTGGCGATAACGACAATGCGGACCTTGAGGACTGAAACCATGACAAACGCCATCCGACTGCCGGCCTTTGCCGCACTCCTTGTGATTTCGTCGCCTGCTCATGCCCATCTCGGCCATGTCGGCGAGGTGGCGGGGCACAGCCACTGGATCGGATTGGCCGCCGTCGGCGCGGCGGCGGCGATCGCGGTTGCGGTGTCGACGCTTGGCAAGAAGAAGGATGCCGAGGCGAAGGACGAGGAAGCGAAGGACGAGCAAACGGCGGGCGATGAAACGCCGGCGAAGGCCTGATCCGATGCTCAAGGGAATCAAGGGCGGCCCGAATTACGGCATCATGGTGTGCGGCCATGGCAGCCGCAACCAGAACGCGGTCGGAGAATTCTCCAAGCTGGCGATCCGGCTGCGCGAGCGTTTTCCGCAATGGCCTGTCGAATACGGCTATCTCGAATTCGCCAACCCGGTGCTGCACAAGGGGCTGGACGCGCTGAAGGAAAAGGGCGTCGACCACATCCTCGCTGTGCCGGGCATGCTGTTTGCCGCCGGCCACGCCAAGAACGACATTCCCTCGGTGCTGAACAGCTACCAGGCGATGAACCGGGACGTGAAGATCGATTACGGTCGCGAGCTCGGTATCGATTTGAAGATGATCCGCGCCGCCGGCGAGCGCGTGCAGGAGGCGCTGGACGCCTCGGACAGCGACGTACCTATGGAAGAGACCATGCTGGTCGTCGTCGGGCGCGGCGCCTCCGACCCGGACGCCAATTCCAACGTCGCCAAGGTGATGCGGATGCTGTGGGAAGGCATGGGCTTCGGCTGGGGCGAGACGGCCTATTCGGGCGTGACGTTCCCGCTGGTCAAGCCGGCGCTGGAACATGCCGCCAAGCTCGGCTACCGGCGCATCGTGGTGTTCCCGTATTTCCTGTTCACAGGCGTGCTGGTGAAGCGCATCTATTCGCAGACCGACGAGGTGGCCGCCGAGCATCCGGAGATCGAATTCGTCAAGGCGCCTTACCTGAACGACCACGACCTCGTCATCGAGGCCTTTGTCGACCGGGTGCGCGAGATCCTCGACGGCACGAACAACATGAACTGCCAGATGTGCAAGTACCGCGAGCAGGTGTTGGGCTTCGAGGCGGAAGTTGGCCAGGCGCAGGAAAGCCATCATCACCACGTCGAAGGCGTCGGCGGTGCGCCGGAGAACTGCCCGTGCAACGGCGATTGCGACGGGCGCTGCCGCGACGAGGAATTCTGCAAGGAGCACGGCATCGAATGGACGCCGGTGCATGCGCACGACCACGATCACGACCATCACCACGGGCACGATCACGATCATGGCCACCATCATCATCATCCCTATCCGCATGCCGATCACCCGCTCGGGCCGAAAAGCATGGAGAAGGCGAAGGGCTGAGGGATGATGGACTATGTCCGCGAGCCGGAGGCGATCTACGCCCAGTCGTTCGAGACGATCTCGCGCGTGGCCGAATTGCAGGCGCTGCCGCAAGCGATCCGGCCGGTGGCGACGCGCATCGTGCATGCCTGCGGCATGCCGGAAATCCTCGGCGATCTCAGGTTTTCCGACGATATCGCCGAGGCGGTGCCCGGAGCGCTCGAAGCCGGGGCGGACATCTATTGCGACGTCGAGACGCTGCGTTACGGCGTGATGCGGCACCTGCTGCCGGAAGGCTGCGAACTGCATTGCCGGATTTCGGCGCCGGAGGTGGCGGACCATGCCAAGGCCAACCGCATGACGCGGGCGGCGGCGCAGATCGATTTGTGGGGCGAGCGCCTCGAAGGCCAGATCGTCGCCATCGGCAATGCGCCGACCACGCTGTTCCGCCTGCTGGAAGCCATCGACGCGGGCGGGGTGAAGCCGGCGGCGATCATCGCGCTGCCGGTCGGTTTCGTCGGCGCTGCAGAATCGAAGGCCGAGCTGGCGGGCGATCCGCGCGGTATCCCGTTCATCACGCTGCTCGGCCAGAAGGGCGGGGTCGGCATGACGCAGGCCGCCGTCAACGGGCTGGCCGGAGGGCTCAACACGTGAGCGAACCGTGGCTGCACATCGTCGGCATCGGCGAGGACGGCATGGACGGGCTGTCGGCGGAAGCGCGCAAGCTGGTCGAGAATGCGCAAGTGATCGTCGGCGGCGACCGTCACCATAACCTCGCGTCCAACGTTACGGCCGAGCGCATCGCGTGGCCGTCGCCCTTCGATGCGATGATCGAGGAGATCAAGGGGCACAAGGGCAAGCGGGTGGTCGTGCTGGTGACCGGCGACCCGCTGTGGTTCTCGGTCGGCGCGAAGATCCTCAAGGGCATCCCGCGCGAGGAGATCGTCTTTCACCCGCAATTGTCGGCCTTCCAGTTCGGTTCCTGCCGGATGGGCTGGTCGCTGGCCGATGTCGAGACGCTGACGGTGCATGGCCGCGCGGCGGAGCAGGTCATCCCGTGGTTCGCGCCGGATGTGCGCATGCTGCTCTTGACCAAGGACGCGACATCGCCGGGCACGGTGGCGAGGCTGCTGACCGAGCGGGGCTACGGACCGTCGAAACTGGCCGTGCTGGCGGCGCTCGGCGGACCGAACGAGGCCCGCTTCGAGGGCGAGGCGGAAAGCTGGGATCAGGAGGTTCCGGATTTCCACCTGCTGGCTGTCGAGTGCATCGCCGGGCCGGACGCCCAAGTGCTGCCGCGCACGGGCCTGCCGGACGACGTTTTCACGCATGACGGCAAGATCACCAAGCGGACGGCGCGGGCACTGGCGCTCGCCAAGCTGGTGCCGGTGCGCGACGGGGTGCTGTGGGATATCGGCTGCGGCTGCGGCTCGGTCGCCATCGAGTGGATGCGGGCAGGGCGCGAAGCTCTCGCCATCGGCATCGAGCCGCAGGAAAAGCGCCGCACCATGGCCGAGGAGAACGCGATTGCGCTCGGTGCGCCGAAATTGCGGCTGATCGACGGCACCGCGCCGGAAGCGCTCAGCGGATTGTCGGAGCCGGATGCGGTGTTCATCGGCGGCGGGATTTCGCGAGTCACCATAGAGGTTTGCCTCGATGCGTTGAAGCCGCATGGCAGGCTGGTGGCGCATGCGGTGACGCTGGAAAGCGAGGCGGTGCTGCTGGAAGCCTATGCGGAGCATGGCGGCGGGTTGCAGCGCATTTCGGTCGAGACCGCTGAGCCGGTCGGGCCGTTCAAGGGCTGGAAGCCGTCCATGCCGGTGACGCAGTGGGCGTGGATCAAGAAACCATGACAGGCACGCTCTACGGGCTGGGCGTCGGGCCGGGCGATCCCGAGCTTGTGACGCTGAAGGCGCACCGCATCCTCACGGAATCTCCGGTGGTCGCCTATCCGGCGCCGGATTCGGGCGAGAGCTTCGCGCGCTCGATCGTTGCCGGGTTTCTTTCTCCCTATCAACTCGAGATCCCGATTGTCGTGCCGATGCGCACGGAGCGGTTTCCGGCGGCGGAAATCTACGACAAGGCGGCGGAGGAGATCGCCGCGCATCTCGACGCGGGACATGACGTGGCAGTGATCTGCGAGGGCGACCCGTTCTTCTACGGTTCCTTCATGTATCTGTTCGAGCGGCTCGGGGAAGGCTACCCGGCGGAGATCGTGCCGGGCGTTTCGTCGATCATGGCATCGGCGGCTGCGTTGAAAAGGCCACTTGCGGCGCGCAACGACGTGCTGACCGTCATTCCCGGTCCGCTGCCGGACGAGGAGATGGAAGCGCTGATCGCAAAAGCCGGCGCGGTGGCGATCATGAAGGTCGGGCGGCATTTCGCGCGTATCCGGACGCTGATCGAGCGGCTGGGGCTGACGGCCGCCGCCGGCTATTGCGAGCGGGTAAGCCTGGCGGAGCAGAAGATCATGCCGCTGGCCTCGGTTATGGCGGACAAGGCCCCGTATTTCTCGACAATCCTGATCTACAAGGGTGGGGAGGACTGGATTCGCAGTCTCGCCGCCGAAAGGTTATCGGATGCCGACTGAACGACTGGCCCCCGCCATCGTTATATTGAGCGATGCGGCGATGCCCGTCGCCGAAACGATCCGCAGCGCATCCGGCGGCGTGATCCACGGCGCGCGCAAACGCGTTTCTCCCGGCGAGGGCATCGTGCTGTTCGACGAGACAAAGACGCACATGCAGGCGCTGTTTCTCGATTGCGTGCCGATCGTCGCGGTGATGGCATCGGGCGCGGTGATCCGCATTCTGGCGCCGCTTCTGGCCGCCAAGGCCGACGAGCCGGCGGTGATCGCGGTGGCCGAGGACGGGCACGCGACGGTGCCGCTGCTCGGCGGCCATCACGGCGCGAACACGCTGGCGCAGGAGATCGCCTTTGCGCTGGGCGGCATGGCGGCGGTGACAACGGCCGGCGATTTGCGTTTCGGCGTGGCGCTCGACGCGCCGCCGGAGGGCTTTGCGCTCGCCAATCCGGGTAACGCCAAGGCGGTGATGGCCGAATTGCTGGCCGGCGCGGATGCGGTGCTGGATGGCGAGGCGGCATGGCTGTCGGAGAGCGGATTGCCGCTCGCCGGAAACGGCAAGGTCACGCTGACCGTGAGCGAACATGTGAAGGCGCCGCGCGCGCTCGAACTGGTCTATCATCCGCAGACGCTGGCACTTGGCATCGGCTGCGAACGCGGCTGCGATCCGCAGGAGGCCTGGACGCTGGCGCAAGAAACGCTTGCGGAGGCCGGTCTGGCGGAAGACGCCGTGGGCGTTGTCTGTTCGCTCGACCTGAAGGCGGACGAGGCGGCGGTGCATTTCGTGGCCAGGCAGCTTGGCGTTGCGGCAAGGGTCTTCGATGCGAAAACGCTGGAAGCCGAAACGCCCCGACTGGCCAATCCGTCCGATGTCGTATTCGCCGAGGTCGGCTGTCACGGGGTCGCCGAGGGGGCGGCGCTGGCGGCGGCCGGGCCGGATGGCGTCCTTCTCGTCGAGAAGCACAAGACCGCGCGCGCCACCTGCGCCGTGGCAAGGGCGTCCGCGCCGTTCACGGCGGCGAAGCTGCCCGGCCGGGCGCGGGGGACGCTTTCCGTCGTCGGCATCGGACCGGGCTCGGACGGCTGGCGGTCGCCGGAGGTCAGCCGGATGGTCACGGCTTCGACCGATCTCGTCGGCTATTTGCTCTATCTCGACCTGCTCGGACCGCTGGCGTCCGGCAGAAAGCGGCACGATTTCGACCTCGGCAAGGAAGAGGACCGGGTGCGCCACGCCATGGAACTGGCGGGCGAGGGACGGGACGTGGCGCTGGTGTGTTCCGGCGACGCCGGCATCTACGCCATGGCGACGCTGGTGTTCGAACTGATCGACAAGGGCGGCGTTTCGGATGCGGCAACGCGGATCGCGATCCAGGTCTCGCCGGGCATCTCGGCGCTGCAGGCGGCTGCCGCGCGGGCCGGCGCGCCGCTGGGCCACGATTTCTGCACGATCTCGCTGTCGGACCTGCTGACGCCCTGGGAGGATATCCAGCGGCGGGTGAAAGCGGCGGGCGAGGGCGATTTCGTCATCGCCTTCTACAATCCGGTGTCGAAGAAGCGGCGCACGCAGCTTGCCTGGGCGCGCGACGAGTTGCTGACCCACCGTCCGGCGGAGGCGCCGGTGATCCTCGCCACCAATCTCGGCCGCGAGGGCGAACAGGTGCGGATCGTGCCGCTCGGGGAGCTGAACGTCGACGACGTCGACATGCTGACCGTGGTGGTTGTCGGCTCGTCGGACAGCCGGACGGTCGAGACCGGCGACGGCAAGCGCTGGGTTTATACGCCGCGCGGCTATTCCGGAAAGGCCGGGACAAAGATGGGTGAGGGACAATGACCGTCTATTTCGTCGGCGCCGGGCCGGGCGCGCCCGACCTCATCACCGTGCGCGGTCTTCGGCTGATCGAGCGCTGCCCGGTCTGCCTCTATGCCGGATCGCTGGTGCCGGAGGAGATCGTGCAGGCCGCGCCTGACGATGCGCTGGTCATGGACACCGCGCCGATGCATCTCGACCAGATCGTCGAGGAGATGGCGAAGGCGCACGCAGCCGGACAGGACGTGGCACGGGTGCATTCGGGCGATCCGTCGATCTACGGTGCTGTCGCCGAGCAGATGCGCCGGCTCGATGCGCTGGGCATCGATTACGAGGTGGTACCGGGCGTGCCGGCCTTCGCCGGCGCGGCGGCGAAGCTGAAGACCGAGCTGACGCTACCGGAGATCGCGCAGACGATCATCGTCACGCGGACCGGCATGAAGGCGTCGTCGATGCCGGAAGGAGAGCAACTGGAGGTGCTCGGGAAATCCGGCGCGACGCTTGCGATCCACCTGTCGATCCGCAATCTCGATTACGTCCGCCGGGCACTGGAGCCCACTTACGGCGCGGATTGCCCGGTGGTGATCGCCTACCGGGCGACATGGCCGGACGAACTCTATATCCGCACCACGCTGGCCGGGATGCGCGAGCATGTGCGCGAGGCGAAGATCACCCGCACGGCGCTGATCTTCGTCGGCAGAGTATTCGGCGAAGCGGAGTTCCGCGATTCCGATCTCTACAACTCGGACTTCTCGCACGTGTTGCGCAATCGCGGGAAGAAGAAGGCCGGTTAGCGCCGATTGACATGCGTCATAGCAGTACCGGCGCAAAGCGGACATTTTTCTCTCCTATCTGCCCAGTGCAACCGCACAGACAGGAGAACCGGCATGATCGAGTTCATGGATGAAAGCACCGGCAAGTTTCTCGGTATTCGCGCCAGCGGCACGCTGAGCGATTCCGACTACAAGGGCGTTCTGATCCCCAAGCTGGAAGAGCTTTTCGATATCCACGGCAAGCTCGACGTCCTGCTCTATCTCGATGACGAATTCGAAGGGTGGGGCGCAGGCGCGGCAAGGGACGATGCATCGTTCGGCATGCGCCATCGCGCCGATTTCGAAAAACTCGCAGTTGTTGGCGGTCCCGGCTGGGTGCAGAAGGGGCTGAAGGCCTTCGCCTTCCTGATGAAAGGCGAAATCCGCACCTATCCGGCCGACAAGCTGGAAGCGGCCTGGGAATGGGTGGCCGGGTGACACCGCGACCGCGAGAAAAGGAGAAAACACGATGACGATCAAGGAAAGCCTGAACGAATTGCGGGAAAGCCTAGAGGCGCTGCAGAAGCGGCTGGCCGAAAAGGTGGCCGAGTTCCGCGCCGACGAGCGCGTGCCGGCGGAACATCGCGCCCGCGTCGACACGATGGAAGAGCAGGCCAAAGCGGTGAAGGAAAAGCTTCCCGCCGAGGAAGGCTCGGTGTGGGATGCGATCAAGCACGAGATCAAACGCGATATCGACGCTCTTTCACAGGATCTGGAACACACCGTCAGCTATATCGACGAGCACTATCGCGAGAAAAAATAGCTGTCCGTCTTGTCGCCGCGTCTGCGGACGGCGAACCGGTTCCCGCCTTCCCTGGAAACGCTTCAGGCCGCGAATATCAGGCTGGAGCCGAGGATCACCAGTCCCGCGCCGGCAAAGGCCATGGCCGCCGGCCGCTCGCCTGTCCTGATCCAGATCAGCGGCAAAATCCATGCGGGCGTCGTCGCCGAGAGCGTGGCGACGATGCCGACCTTGCCGCCGGACAGGCCGAACAGCACCAGAGTCATGCCGACGCCCATCGCGGCGATGCCGGAAATGGCGATCAGAACCGCCGTGCGCAGGGTGAGTTTGGCCTTGGGCTGGACCTGCTTGATGCCGGTCGCCATCAGCAGCGACAGGCAGAGAACCGAAACGCCGACGCGCAGCGCCGAGGCAGTCGCCGGATCGACGCCGGTCTCCATCACCGGGCGGGCGATCAGCGAGCCGACGGACTGGCAGAGCGCGGCGCCGAGGCCGAGCGCGATGCCGACGGGCAACGATCCCTTCACCGTTTCCCAGGTGTCGAGCTGCGAACGGCGCTTGCCGAAGACGATGGCGAGGATGACGCCGGCGAAAACCACGGCGATGCCGAGGATTTTCTGCGCGACGATGGTCTCGCCGAGGAACAGCCAGCCCAGCAGCGCCGAGATCGGCGCATTGGTGGAAAACAGGATGTTGGAGCGGCGCGGCCCCATCCGGTTCATGGTCAGGAACAGGCAGGTATCGCCGAGGAATATGCCGACAAAGCCGGAAAGCGCGAGCGGCGCCAGATGTGCGGCCTCGATCGTGCGCCAGCCGCCGGATATCGCGACAAAGCCCGCCAGCATGATGAAGACGATCGCCATGCGCAGCCGGTTGAAGGCGATCGCGCCCAGTTGGGCGGACGGGCCTGCGGCAATCACCGCCGACAAGGCCCAAGTCATCGCCGCGGCAAGCGCCGCCAGTTCATAGACGCTCATGGCCGCGCGCACCGCGTGCCGAAAGGACGGATCGGGCCGGAAATCATGGCCAAACGCGAAATTCCGGTGAGCATGGAGCCTCTGGCGGAGTTGAACGGCGACTCGGACCGGGCACGATCCGGGCGGCGTTTCCTACACCCAATCCGGCGGCAAGACCAGCCGCGCGCCCTTACGATCAGCGCGCGCGGCGGGCCGTGGCAAGGGGCAGGTCCGCGAGGTCGTCCGGACCCATCGCGCTGATGGCCGGATGAGACAGCGGGTCGTTGCCCGGCGTGGCGTCCGGCATGGCCGGCCGCGGCATGCGCCTGTAGATTATGTTGTAGATCAGCTTGAACATCATGGCGCGATAATCGCTATAATTTCAGCAAAATAAATCGACTTCTTGTCACTCATGCTTTAGAAAAACTAAAATGAAGAATCTTAATCGCGTGCATCTTTCCGGCCTCAGGGCGGTCGAGGCTGTCGGCCGGCTCGGCAATCTCGCCGCCGCGGCGGACGAACTCGGCGTCACGCCGGGCGCGGTAAGCCAGCAGGTTCAACGCAGCGAGGAGGCGCTCGGCCGGGCGCTGTTTTCGCGCGAGGCCAAGGGACTGAAGCTGACGCCGCTCGGCGCGGAAATCTGCGCCCGGCTGACGGCGGGAATGTCGGAACTGTCGCGCGCCGTGGCGCTGGCCGAACGCCGCCAGGAAGGCGCGCTGACAATCTCGATCGCGCCGATATTCGCCTCGAAATGGCTGGTGTGGAAACTCGACGGTTTCCGCAAGGCCGATCCCGGCGTGCGCGTGCGCATCGACGCCGATGTCGGGCTGGTCGATCCCAATACGGCCGATGTCGACGCTTGCGTGCGCGTCGGCAAGGGTAATTATTCCGGCGTGAAGGCGGAGTGGATGCTCGATCAGGAGGTCTTTCCGATTTGCCATCCGCGGCTGGCCGAGCAACTGGAGACGCCCGCGGATTTGGCGAAGGTACCGATCATCCGCGACCGGTACGCAATGTTTTCCTGGGATATCTGGTTGAAGCCGAACGGGCTCGACGCCTCGATGCTCGGCGAGGGGCCGGTCTATTCCGACGGGGCGCTGGGTCTCGACGCGGCGATTGCCGGGCAGGGCGTGTTTCTCGCCTGGGAGCCGCTGGCGAGCCACGCGCTTTCCTCCGGCCAGGTGGTCGCGCCCTTCCCGGACCGCTATCCGACAGGGGACGCCTACTGGTTCGTCACCGGCGAGACGGCGCGCGGAAACCCGCATGTGACGCGGTTCCGCGACTGGCTGAAAGCCGAACTGGCCGCGTCCGTCAGCGGGCAATCATGATGACCGGCAGGCCAAGCCGCCGCGCGGCTTCGATCTTGGCATAGGCGCCGTCGCCGCCGGAATTGCGGCAGACGATGTGCGTGATCGCGTGGGCCTCCAGCAATGCGGTTTCCTCTTCGGCTGTCCGGCCCGGAAGACCAAGGACAAGCGCGTGATCGGGCAAGGGAAGCGGCGTTTCCGGCGGGTCGACCATGCGGACGAGGAAATGCACATCGGAACGGCTGCCGAACGCGGCGATGTGCTGGCTGCCGAGCGCCAGCAGGACGCGGGCTCCTGCCGGGATGGCATCGCAGGCCCCGTCCAGAGAGGCGACTTCAATCCAGTTGTCGCCGTCCCGCTTGCGCCAGGGCGGGCGCATGCGGACTTCGAGCCGGACGCCGGCGGATTGCGCGGCCTGCCTGGCATTTTCCGAAATCTGCCGGGCGAAGGGATGAGTGGCGTCGATCAGCCGGGTTACACCCTCGGCGCGCAGGTAAGCGGCCAGGCCCTCCGCACCGCCGAAGCCGCCGATGCGGACCTCGCCCGCGACGGGCTTCGGCTCCTTCGTGCGGCCGGCCAGCGAGGTGACGATCCGCCAATCGGGGTGTTCGCGGACGAGTTCCGCCGCGAGTTCCGCCGCCTCCCTGGTGCCGCCGAGAATGAGGACCGTCTGGTTCATGCAAAATCCGTGCGGGCGAGGATTTCGCCCTTGCGGTCGGTGACGATCACTTCGACCGCGACCGGTGCGCCGCGCAGCGTTTCCTGCGCCGTGGCGCGGGCCAATGCGGCGACGGGCGGGGCGATTGCGATGCCGTATTGTTTCGTCAATTCAAGTACTTCCTGCGCCGTGTTGGCAGATAGAATCCGTTCGGAGCGCGCGGAGTCGAGGCCGGCTTCGAGCGCCTGTTTCAGCAGGAACTCCATGTCGACCTGGCTGCGGCCGGAATGCAGGTCGAGCGCGCCCTGCGCCAGCTTGGTCAGCTTGGCGAAGCCGCCGGCGATGGTCAGTTTTTCGACCGGATGGGCGCGCAGATATTTCAGCAGGCCGCCGGCGAAATCGCCCATGTCGAGAAGCGCGATCTCGGGCAGGCCGTAAATCGCCTGCGCGGCGGCCTCCGAGGTCGATCCGGTCGCGCCGAGGACGTGTTTCAATCCGGCCGCGCGTGCGACGTCGATGCCGCGGTGAATGGAATGGATCCAGGCCGAACAGGAGAAGGGATGGACGATGCCGGTGGTGCCGAGGATGGAGATGCCGTCGACGATGCCGAGGCGGGGATTCCATGTCTTTTGCGCCAGTGCCGCGCCGCCGGGCACGGAAATCTCGATCTCGAAATCGGGCGCGATGCCTTGCTCGGCGCACAGTGCCTCGACTTCCTTTGTCATCATGGCGCGCGGCATCGGGTTGATCGCCGGTTCGCCGGGCGGGATCGGCAGGCCGGGTTTCGTCACCATCCCGACGCCGTCGCCGGCGCGAAAGGCGATGCCGGTTCCAGGCGACGCGCGGCTGACGCGGGCGATTATGGTCGCGCCATGCGTCACATCGGGATCATCACCGGCATCCTTGACGATGCCAGCCTCGGCGAAATCCTCGCCCTCGGCTTCGCGCGCGAGCGCGAAGGCCGGTGTCTCGCCTTTCGGCAGGGTTATGGAGACGGGATCGGGGAATTCGCCCGTCAGCAGCGCGGTCAGCGCGGCCTTGGTGGCGGCGGTCGCGCAGGCGCCCGTCGTCCAGCCGCGCCTCAGCGGGCCGGCTGGCTTGCGGCTGTCTTCGGCGATTTCGGCTTTGCCCGTGACCATGGCAGCCTTATAGGTGACACAGCGATGACGAAAAAGCCGGAAAGACGACAGCGTTGAGCGCAGAAGGGATCATCGACGGATTGCCGCGTTTCGAGACGGGCCATGTCTGGCTTGTCGGCGCCGGGCCGGGCGATCCCGGCCTGTTGACGCTGCATGCCGTCAATGCGTTGAAACAGGCCGACGTGATCGTGCATGACGCGCTGGTCAATGCCGGTTGCCTGGCGCTGGCGCGCGAGGGCGCCGATCTGGAATATGCGGGCAAGCGCGGCGGCAAGCCGTCGCCGAAGCAGCGCGACATCTCGCTGCGCCTCGTCGAACTGGCCAAGGCCGGCAAGCGGGTGCTGCGGCTGAAAGGCGGCGATCCGTTCGTGTTCGGGCGCGGCGGCGAGGAGGCGCTGACGCTTGTCGAGCATGGCGTGCCGTTCCGCATCGTGCCGGGGGTGACGGCGGGGATCGGCGGGCTTGCCTATGCCGGCATTCCGGTGACGCATCGCGACACCAATCACAACGTGACCTTTCTGACCGGGCACGACGCGACCGGCGTAATGCCGGACGCCATAGACTGGGCCGGCGTGGCGCGGTCTTCGCCCGTGATTGTGATGTACATGGCGATGAAACATATCGGCACGATCACCGCGCGGCTGATCGCCGAGGGCCGCTCGCCGGACGAGCCGATGGCTTTCGTCTGCAACGCGACGACGGCGCAGCAGCAGGTGCTGGAAACGACGCTTGCCCGCGCCGAAGGGGACATTTCGGTCGCGGGACTTTCCCCTCCGGCAGTGGTCGTGGTCGGCGAAGTGGTGAAGATGCGCGCGGCGCTCGACTGGCTGGGCGCGGCAAACGAGGGCCGCGAATTGCGGCCCGATCCGCTCGGCAACCGGTCGAAGGACCGCTCGGCATGAGGGGCTTTCTCGTCGCCGCGCCGCATTCCGGCTCGGGCAAGACGACGCTGACGCTCGGCCTGCTGCGCGCGTTGCGCGACCGTGGCGTGGAACTGGCCCCGGCCAAGGCCGGGCCGGACTATATCGATCCGGCGTTCCACACGGCGGCGAGCGGCAAGACCTGCATCAATCTGGATCCATGGGCGATGCGGCCGGAGCTGATCCGTATCCTGGCCGAACGGCATGCGGCGGGCGACCGGCTGCTGGCCGTCGAGGGGATGATGGGGCTGTTCGACGCCGCCGCCGACGGCCGCGGTTCGCCGGCCGACCTGGCGGCGATGCTCGGGCTACCGGTGATCTTCGTCGTCGATTGCGCGCGCATGGCGCATTCGATCGCCGCGCTGGTCGACGGCTTCAACAGGCACCGGCCAGACGTGCTAATGGCGGGCGTCATTCTCAACCGGGCCGGCAGCGCGAAACACGAGGAGATGCTGCGCGACGCGCTGGCGCCTTCCGGCGTGCCGGTGCTGGGCGCGGTGCGGCACGACAAGACGCTGGAGCTGCCGTCGCGCCATCTGGGATTGGTGCAAGCTTCCGAACACGAGCGGCTGGAAAGCTTCATCACCGACGCGGCCTTCGCCGTCACGGTCGGCGTCGATCTCGACCGGATCGCGGCGCTGACGGCGGTGCGCGGCGACGAGGCGGTGACGGCGGCGGTGCCGCGCCTGCCGCCACTCGGCCAGCGCATGGCCATCGCGCGGGACGCCGCGTTCGGTTTCGCCTATCCGCATTTATTGCGCGGCTGGCAGCGGCAGGGAGCGGAACTCTCCTTCTTCTCGCCGCTTGCCGACGAGGCGCCGCCGGAGGATGCCGATGCGGTCTATCTGCCGGGCGGCTATCCCGAACTGCATGCCGGCAAGATCGCGGCGGCCACAGGTTTCCTCGGCGGGCTGAAGGCCGCTGCGAATGCCGGCAAGCCGGTCTATGGCGAGTGCGGCGGTTACATGGTGCTGGGCGAAGGGCTGGTGGATGCGGAGGGCAAGCGGCACGAGATGGCCGGATTGCTGCCGCTGGTGACGTCCTACGCGAAACGGCATAGACATCTGGGCTACCGCCGGTTGACGCCGCTTGCCGGATCGCCGTGGCCGCAGCCGCTGACGGCGCATGAGTTCCACTATTCGACGGTTGTTTCGGAAGGCGGCGGCGAACGGCTGTTTTCCTGCAAGGACGCGCGGGGAACCGATCATGGCGAGGCCGGGCTCACGCGCGGATCGGTCTGTGGCTCCTACATGCATGTGATCGACAGGGCGGACTGATGCAGACGATCCGGCATGGCGGCGCACTCGACCGCGCCATCGCGCGACATGGCGGCAGCCGCGACGAATGGCTCGATCTTTCGACCGGGATCAATCCGGTCGCCTGGCCGGTGCCGGAACTTTCGGCCGATGTCTGGCGGCGTTTGCCGGACGAGGCAATGATGGGCGATTGCCTCGATGCGGCGCGGGATTACTACTGTGTTCCCGCAGATGCCGGCATTATCGCCGCGCCGGGCACGCAGGCGATCATCCAGTGGCTGCCGGTGCTGTTCAACTATCTCGACCGGGCGACGATCGTCTCACCGACCTATGGCGAATACGCGCAGGTGTTTTCCGCAGCCGGCGTCGGCGTCGAGACGCCGGCCGACCTGCCCGGGGAGGGCGTCAATCCGCTGCTGGTCGTCGGCCAGCCGAACAATCCGGACGGGCGTGTCTGGCCCGTCGAACGCCTTGCTGCGCTTGCCGAAGGCGCGGCCGGGGTGCGGATGACGGTGGTCGACGAGGCGTTTGCCGACGTGACGCCGGAGCACTCGATGACGCCGATGACGGGCGGGCCGGGGCTTACCGTACTGCGCTCCTTCGGCAAGTTTTTCGGCCTTGCCGGCGTGCGGCTGGGTTTTGCCATCGGCGACAAGGACGTGATCGCTTCTCTGCGCCAGATGATCGGGCCGTGGGCGGTGCCGGGACCGGCGCTGGCCATCGGCGCGATGGCAATGCGCGACAAGGAGTGGATCGCCGCAACGCGGGCCAGACTGGCGGAAAACAGCGCTCGGCTGGCGGGCATTCTGGAAGGCGCGGGCATGCGCATCGCCGGACGGACCGACCTGTTCGTGCTGGCTGAAACGGGTGATGCTGCGGCAGTAGCGGAGGCGCTGGCGAAGCGCCGAATTCTGGTGCGGCCGTTCGATTACGACGCACGCTGGTTGCGCTTCGGATTGCCGGGCACGGAGCAAGAACTTGCATTACTAGAATCGGCGCTTGCCGCCATTCGCTAGCCGGTGCACTCTCCGGCCCGATGTATTCAGGGGGCCACTTCACGATCTTGCTGATCGCTCTGCTCGCCGACCGGTTTATCGGCGATCCCGAGACCCTTTGGCGTCGCGTACCGCATCCCGTTGTCTGGGTCGGCATGCTGATCGACGTGTTCGAGCGGACCTTCAACCACGACACCTATTCGCCGCTCGTTCGCAGGGTGCTCGGCACGCTGACCATCGTGATTCTGATATTGTTTTCGATGGTGGTTGGATACTGGCTGTGTATCGGGCTGGACTATGCGTCGATTGCCGGTTTCCTGGTCGAAATCGCCATCGTCGCGGTGCTGATCGCGCAGAAATCGCTGGCCGACCACGTGGCTGCCGTGGCCGACGGGCTGCGCTTGGGCGGCCTCGAAGGCGGCCGGAAAGCGGTCTCGATGATCGTCGGGCGCGATCCGGAAACACTGGATGAGTTCGGCGTGTCGCGGGCGGCGATCGAGAGCCTTGCGGAAAACGCCTCCGACGGCGTGATCGCGCCGGCCATCTGGTATCTCGTAGGCGGCCTGCCGGGGCTGTTCGCCTACAAGATGCTGAACACGGCGGATTCGATGATCGGCCACAAGTCCGAACGCTATCTGTGTTTCGGCTGGGCTGCGGCGCGGCTGGATGATGTCGCCAACTGGGTGCCGGCGCGGCTGACCGGCGTGCTGATCGCGCTGGCGGCGGCGAGCCTGGAAGGGCTCAGGCGGGGAAAACGGGTCCTCACCGTGATGTGGCGCGACGCACGGCTGCACCGCTCGCCGAATGCCGGCTGGCCCGAGGCTGCGATGGCGGCGGCCGCGGGCGTTGCGCTCGGCGGGCCGCGCATCTATGCCGGCGACATGGCCGACGAGCCTTTCATGAATGTTTCCGGCGGGCATTCGGCCGACGCGAAGGATATCGACACGGCGATCATCGTGTTCTGGCGGACGATGACCGTTTTCTCGGTCATCGTCGCGGTGGTGGCGCTTTTACGGTAGGAGTTACGCGCGCAACCGCCGTTCGATCGCTCTCTGCAAATCCGGTGCAGCTGCAATCAGGCGCTTGGTCACTTCCGATTGCGGCGCGTCCAGAACCGCACCAGTCTTTCCCGTTTCGACGATCTTTCCGTGATCCATCACCATGACGTCATGGGTAATGGCGCGGGCGACCGTCAGGTCGTGGGTGATGAACAGGAAGGCGAGGCCGAGATCGTCGTTCAGCTTGGCGAAGAGATCGAGGATCTGGGCGCGGATGGAAACGTCGAGCGCCGAAACCGGCTCGTCGGCGACGACCAGTTTCGGTCGGGTGATTATGGCGCGGGCGATGGCGAGGCGCTGGCGCTGGCCGCCCGAGAACTCGTGCGGATATTTGGTCGCGTCCGAAGGCTGCATGCCGACTTCGATCAGGGCTTCGGCGATGCGCTCGCGGCGCTCGGACCTTGTCAGCGGCCTGTCCAGCAGATGCAGCGGCTCGGCGACCGAATGGCCGATCTTCTGGCGCGGATCGAAGGAGCCGTACGGGTCCTGAAAGACGACCTGCATTTCGCGGCGGGCGGTGCGCAGGGCGTGTTCGTCGAGCGCGGAGGTCTCCATGCCGTCGAAATGGATTGCGCCGCCGGTCGGCCGGTCGAGAGCGAGGATCATGCGGGCCAGCGTGGACTTGCCGCAGCCGGACTGTCCGACCAAAGCGACCGAATGGCCCGAGCGGACGGCAAACGAAACGCCGTCGACCGCGCGTGTCGGCTCCGCGCGGGAGAAGAGCCCGGTGCGGTGGCCGGGGAAATGGCGCGAGACGTTTTCGACCTGGAGCAAACGGTGCTCGTCGCCGGGCGGCGTTTTCGCGTTGGCCCAGGCGGGCACGTGAGTCGAGGCCTCGGCGAGCTGGCGGGTGTAGGGGTGTTTCTGCTCGCGCAGCACCTGCGCCGTTTCGCCGGTCTCCTGCACCGCGCCGTGGCGCAGAATGGTGATGCGGTCGGCCATGTCGGCGACGACGCCGAGATCGTGGCTGATCAGGATCAGGCCCATGCCGTCCTCGGCGACGAGTTCGCGCAGCAGGTCGAGGATTTGCGCCTGCAAAACGACGTCGAGCGCGGTGGTCGGCTCGTCGGCGATCAGCAGTTTGGGGCGCAGTGCGCAGGCGATGGCGATGACAACACGCTGACGCTGGCCGCCGGAGAGTTCATGCGGGTAGCGCGTGAGGGGAAAACGGTTCTCGGGCAGGCCGACGCGGGCGAGCATGTCGCGGGCGCGTTTCTCGGCATCGGCGCGACCGGCGCCTGTGTGGAAGCGAATGCCCTCGGCAACCTGCTCGCCGATGGTCTTGACCGGATTGAGCGCGGTCATCGGTTCCTGGAAGACCATGCCGATCTCGTCGCCGCGCAGTTCGCACATACGGGTTTCGGAGGCGGCGATCAGGTCGTCGCCGTTGAAGGCGATGCGCCCCGTCGCCTGCGCGGCGTGCGGCAGCAGGCGCATGACGGCATGGGCCGTCATCGACTTGCCGGAACCGGATTCGCCGACAAGGCCGACGACTTCGCCGGGATTCACCGTCAGGCCGACCTCCTTCAGGATCTCGTGGCGGCCGATGGAAAGCGACAGGCCGGATATGTCGAGGACGGGCGCACTCATCTCTGCCGCCGCAGCCGGGGATCGAGGACGTCGCGCAATCCGTCGCCGAGCAGGTTGAGGCCGAGCACGGTGACGATGATGGCGACGCCGGGGACGATCGCCATGTGCGGGGCGATGGCCATCATGGTCTGTGCCTCGAACAACATGCGGCCCCAGCTCGGCGCGGGCGGCTGGGTGCCGAGCCCGACATAGGAGAGGCCGGCCTCGGCGAGGATGCCGAGCGAGAACTGGATGGTGCCCTGGACAACGAGCAGATTGGCGATGTTGGGCAATATGTGCTGCACGGTGATCAGGCCGGACTTCTTGCCGGAGGCGCGGGCGGCGAGGATAAATTCGCGCGGCCACAGCGCCAGTGCGCCGCCACGGGCGACGCGGGCGAAGACCGGAATGTTGAAGATGCCGATGGCGATGATGGCGTTGAGCGCGCCGGGGCCGAAGATCGCGGTGATCATCACGGCCGACAGCAGGGCCGGGAAGGCGAAGACAATGTCGGAGGCGCGCATCAGCACCTCGTCGGCGACGCCGCGTTTTGCCGCCGCCCAGCAACCGAGCGGCACGCCGACGGCCATACCTATGCCTACCGCAATCAGTGCAACGGCGATGGAATTGCGGCTGCCGACCATGATCATGGAGAGGATGTCGCGGCCGAAATGGTCGGTGCCCAGCCAATGGGCGGCGTTCGGGGTCTGCAGCCGGTCGGTGATGATGAGCTTGGTAACGTCAAAGGGCGTCCAGACGAAAGAGAGAAGCGCGACAGCGACGACGAAGACGGTGATCAGCGCGCCGGCGAGGAAAGAGCGGTTGGCGAGCGCCTTTCTCGCGAAATGGCGCCAGTCCTCGTGTTCGGTCGCGACCAGTTCGCCTTCCATCTCAGCGTCTCCTGAGACGCGGATCGGCCCAGGCATAGGCGAGATCGACGAGGAAATTGACGATGACGACGGTGGCGACCAGCAGCAGGACGACGCTTTCGACGACGATCAGGTCGCGCTGGGTGATCGCCTGGAAGACGAGGCGGCCGAGGCCGGGCAGGTAGAAGACGTTCTCGATGATGATCGTGCCGGCGAGCAGGAAGGCGAATTGCAGGCCGAGGATGGTCAGCACCGGGATCAGGGCGTTGCGCAGCGCATGGCGGCGCAGCACGAGATTGGCCGGCAGCCCCTTGGCGCGGGCGGTGCGGATATAATCCTCGCCGAGAACGTCGAGCAGGGCGGAGCGGGTAACGCGGGCGAGGATCGCCGCCTGCGGCAGGGCGAGCGCGATCGCCGGCAGCAACAGCGAGACGAGGGCCGGCCAGAAACCGGCCTGCCAGCCGGGAAAGCCGCCGGCGGGCACGAGGCGCAGCATCACGGCGAAGACATAGACCAGCAGGATGGCGAACCAGAAATTGGGGATGGCGATGCCGAGCTGGGTCGCCGCCATGACGCCGGCATCGGCGGCGGTGCCGCGACGTGCCGCGGAAAAGATACCGACCGGAATGGCGATGACCGTCGACAGGACGAGCGCCATCAGCGCCAATGGCAGGGAGACCACCAGCCTTTCGCGGACCAGTTCGATCACCGGGACGGAATAGGTGTAGGAGCGGCCGAAATCGCCGGTCAGCATGCCGCCGATCCAGGCGAGGTAGCGGACAAGGACCGGCTGATCGAGGCCCATCTGCTGGCGCAGCGCGATGACCGTGTCCTCGGTGGCGTTCATGCCGAGCATCAGCCGGGCGGGATCGCCGGGCACGATTTCGAGAACGGCGAAAACGATGACGCTCGCCGCGAGAAGCGTGATCAGGACGATGACGATGCGGCGCAGCGCGTAGGACAGCATGGCGGCAGACTAGTTGCGAACCCGGCAAAGAAAAAGGCGGACCTTCGGGCCCGCCTTCGAAATGCACCGCAAAAGGATCAGTCCTTCCAGCGGACCTCCGTCAGGTCGTTGGCCTGCACCGGCGAATTGGCCCACAGGCCCTCGACATTGGCGTCCCAGATGCCGTTCTTGGCAAGCTGGAACAGGAAACCGTTGACCGCGTCGTTGGCAATGATCTCCTGTGCCTTGCGCAGCAGCGCGTAACGCTGATCCTCGTCGGCGGTGATATCGAGCTCGGCCATCACGGCCTTGAAGGCCGGGCTGTGGTAGTCGAAATAGTAGTCGTCACGGGCATAGATGCCGATGTCGTTCGGCTCGGTATGCGAGACGATGGTGAGGTCGTAGTCCTTCGCCTTGAAGACCTGATCGAGCCACTGTGCCCATTCGACCGGGATGATCTCCAGATCGATGCCGACTTCGCGCAGTTGCGCGGCGACGATCTCTCCGCCGCGGCGCGCATAGGAGGGCGGCGGCAGTTTCAGCGTCGCCTTGAAGCCGTCGGGATAGCCGGCCTCGGCGAGCAGCCTTTTCGATTCTTCCGGGTTGTAGGGATAGGTCTCGACCAGTTCGACATAGGCGGGGTGATGCGGCGCGAAATGCGAGCCGATCGGCGTGCCGAGGCCGAACATGGCGCCGTCGATGATCGCCTGGCGGTCAAGGGCGTGCGCGATGGCTTGGCGAACTTCCAGCTTGTCGAAGGGCTCCTTGCCGTTGTTGGTGGCGAGGATCGTCTCGCCCTCGGTCGAGCCGATGACGACGGCAAAGCGCGGATCGGCCTCGAATTGCGGGACGGCCTCGGGGGCGGGGAAATTCGGGAAGGCCTGGACGTCGCCGGCAAGCAGCGCCGCGGTGGCAGCGGCTGGATCGGCGATGAAGCGGAAGGTCGCCGTGTCGAGCGCGACCGGCTCGCCCCAGTAATCCGGATTCCTGACGATCGTGGCGGAGGAACCCTTGGCCCAGTTGTCGAATTTGAACGGGCCGGTACCGACCGGATTTTCCTTGTTGGTGTCAGCGGATTCCGGCGCGACGATTACCGCGTCGCCCCAGCCCATGTTGTAGAGGAACGAGCCCTGCGGACGGCTGAGCGTGACCCTGACCGTCAGGTCGTCGACGGCTTCGACGCTTTCGATGGCCGAAAACAGGCCCTTCTGGGCATTGGTTGAGTCATCGGCGCGGGCGCGGTCGAGCGTGAAAACGACATCGCCGGCATCGAGGCCGGTGCCGTCATGAAACTTGATGCCGTCATGCAGCTTGAAGGTGTAAGTCAGGCCGTCGTCGGACAGCGACCAGCTTTCGGCCAGGGCCGGCTGGACGGCGCCGTTGGAGCCGATGCGGGTCAGCCCTTCGAAAATGTTGGCGTAGACGATCTCGTCGATGGCGGCGGCGGCGCCCGCCGTCGGATCGAGATGCGGCGGTTCGAGCGCCACGCCGAGCGTCAGGTCGGTGCGCGCGGCAAAGGCCGAGGTGGTGAGCGCGAGCGCAAGCGCGGCGCCGGCGAGAATGGTCTTGAAACTGGTCGTCATCGCGAGCCTCCCGAATGTCGCTCGTGAATTTAAGCAGGAGACGGGCGGCTTGTCAGCAAAGAAGGACTATTCGCCGCTCATGCCCAGCAATTCCTGCAGAGCCAGGGCCATGACCTGCGCGGACTGGATCATGTCCTCGATGCCGACCCATTCGTCCGGCCGGTGGGCGAGATCGAGAATGCCGGGGCCGTAGGCGACGCAGTCGTAGAGATGGCCGAGGCGGGCGATATGCTTCTGGTCGTAGGTGCCGGGCGAGATGATGTAGTCGGGCTCGCGGTCGAAGATTTGCCGGATGCCGTGCGCGACGGCGCTTGCCACCGGCGCGTCCCTTTCCGTCATCAGCGGCATTACCTCCATGACATCGCGGATCTCGTAATCGAATTTCGGCCGGGTCGCCTTCAGCCCGTCGAGGATTTCGATGACTTCGCCCTTCACGTCGGAAATCGTCTCCTCGAGCAGGAAGCGGCGGTCGATGGTGAGCTTGCAGCTGTCCGGCACGTTGGGCGAGGGCAGGCCGCTATAGTCGTCGGTCTGGCCGCCATGGATGGAATTGAGATTGAGCGTCGAGCGGCGGGCGCCTTCCGGCACGACCGGCATACGGGTCTGCTTCCGGTCGAGGGCGGGAAACAGCTTTTCCTCGAAGGCGGCGAGCAGGGCGCCCATGTGGCGCACGGCGCAGTCGCCGAGGAACGGCATGGAACCGTGCGCGATCTCGCCCTTCGTCTCGATTTCCGCCCACCAGACGCCGCGATGGCCGAGACAGACCCGGTCCTTGTTGAGCGGCTCGGGAATGATGACGTGATCGACGCGCGGATGCGAAAAATAGCCCTTCTTCGCCAGATGGGCGACGCCGCCGAAACCGCCGGATTCCTCGTCCACCGTACCGGAAATCTCGATCGCGCCGGGATAATCCGGGAAGGTCTCGATGAAAGCCTCGACGGCAATGATCGATGCCGCGAGCCCGCCCTTCATGTCACAGGCGCCGCGTCCGTAGACCCGGCCGTCGCGCACCACGCCCTCGAACGGGTCCACCGTCCAACCGTCACCGGCCTCGACAACGTCGATGTGCGAATTGAAATGGACGCAAGGGCCGGGCCGCTTGCCCTCGCGCCGCGCAACCACATTGATGCGCGGGTAGGCGTCGGTATCGCCGGGCTCGCCTTCGCCGCGGACATATTCGATCGCGAAGCCGGATTTCGCCAATCGTTCGCCGACGAACTCGGCGCAAGGCGTATAGGCCTCGCCGGGCGGATTGACCGTCGGAAAGCGGATCAGGTCACGGGTCAGTTCGACGAGGTCGTCCGCGCGCGCGGCAATCGATTCAAGCATCCGGTCCATGGCAGCCATTGATGACCAGTTTTTCCGGCAGGGCAAGACGGGGCAAAAGCTTTGTCGCCGGGTGCTTACGCAACCCCGTGTTGCAAACATGCATCCATGTGACAAAGAACACAGCGGCGCGGCAACCTGCGGTTTATCTGTCACCCCGTCGATGATATGAGGCCCTCAGGGGCATCAAGACATTTCAATTTTCTGACAGGTGGCTGCGTTTAGGGCGCGGCCGCACCGGAGGGCTAGACCTTGAAAAAACTTGCTGCCGCCGCGGCTCTTGCCGCGCTTTCTTCACCTGCGTTCGCCGATTCCCACATGATGACCGATAATGCGCCGTCCACTGCATGTTCGGGCTATGCCGAGGGTTATTACGGCGGTTTCCAAATCGACTCCAGCGGTACCGATACGTCGGGGCAGACTTTTGGCGGCGCCGTTCGCGCCAACTGCAATTTCAATCAACGCTGGAACGGGCAGGGCGATTTCTTCGTCGATTCCCTGCGCGCCACAAGCGGAGGCAACTCCACGATCAGCAATTTCGGAGCGGCCGGGCACATCTACTGGCGCAATCCGTCGTCCCACGCGCTGGGCGGTTTCGGGGCGATAGAGGGTTACGACAATGCGAGCAGTTTCGACGGAACCAAGCGCTACCATTTAGGCGTGGAGGGCCAGGTCTATCTCGACAGGGTAACCCTCTACGGACAGGCCTATACGGGGCGCCACACCATCAATTCGTCGACAGCGGCCATCAGGGGCGTGCGCGGCATGGCGCGCTATTTCGCGACCGATAACCTGCGGTTCGAGGGCGAAATCGGCTACCGCGAACTGGCTACCTCGTCGGGAAGCGCAGACACTGTCGTGCTCGGCGCGGAGGCCACCTACCGGTTCGACGACAGTCCGGTCTCGGTTTTCGGACGCTACCAGTACGATCACATCACGAGCAGCGACACCGGCCGCGCCGATATTCACAAATATGTCGCCGGCGTGAAGCTGAGCCTCGGCTCGAAGACGCTGTTCGAGGAAGATCGTCATGGCGCGACGATGGATACCGCGCGACCGAACTACTTCATCTACTGATCACGACCGTCATCTCCCAGGACGTCGCTGACGAAGCCGCGGGCAGTGCCCGCGGCTTTTTGATGCGGATTCGCGGGGAGGGACATGGCGTTCATCGCGGGTTCATGCGCGGCCGGGAAAAATCGTGGCGGCAATGTGCGCAACCGCACATCACGAAAGGTAACTATTTGTTACAAAGGCCATGTTATTTTGACCATGGGGTAAAACGAAGCTACCGTCACGCCTTGGGGCGGTGTTTCGAGTTTGAGGAGTAAGTGGAGTGAAACGTCTTCTTGTCAGCGCGGCCCTTGCGACGGCCTTCCTTGTTTCCGGCGCCACGGCAAGTCTCGCCAACCGGCTCGTTGCCCATGTCGATCTTTCCAGTCAGACCATGACCGTGAAAAAGGACGGGCGCATTCTTTACAACTGGCCCGTATCGACGGCGCGCAGCGGGTATCGTACGCCGACCGGCAAGTGGAGCCCGACGCGCATGCACAAGATGTGGTATTCGCGCAAATACGACATGTCGCCGATGCCGTATTCGATCTTTTTCTATGGCGGTTACGCCATTCACGGCACCAATGCGGTGAGCAGGCTCGGCCGCCCGGCGTCGCATGGCTGCGTGCGTCTGCATACAGACAATGCGCGCAAGCTCTATGACCTGACGCGCAAGGTCGGCGCCACCAACATGCGGGTTGTCATCACCCACTAAAGGTATTGGGAACGGGCCGGCGCTGCCGGCCCCGGTCTCATGCCGCGCTCGGTTTCCTGCCGGCGCGTTTGGCGCCGCGCGGGGGATGCCTGATCTCCCAGCGGCGATGAAACCACATCCATTGATCGGGATATTCGCGGACCCAGCGCTCGACGATGTCGTTGAGCATCTGCGCAGTGGCGGTGACGTCGATCTCGCCGTCTTCGCCGCGCGGCAGTTCGATGGCTTCTTCCAGTTCGAGCCGGAAGCGGCCGCCAGGAAGGCGCACACAGCGGGCGGGATGGACCGGGCGGTCGAACTGGCGGGCGAGCTTCGGCAAGAGCGGATTGGTCTGCACCGGACGATCGAAAAATGTGCCGGCAACGCCGCGGTGGAATTTCTGGTCGACAAGCATGCCGACCGAGCCGCCTTCCTCCAGCGTGCGGGCGAGCCCCCAGGCCGCGCCGGCCTTGGACGGCACCAGATGGCCCATGGCGGTGCGCCGCGCAGACAGCAGTTTCTTAGCAATGTAGGGATTGTTCGGCGGACGGAAGAGGGCGGTCACGTTCAGGCCGAAGGTCGCCGCGCAGACCGGCAACAGCTCGAAATTGCCGGTATGCGCGGTGAAGAAGATGCATGAGGCGTTTTCCTCGTGCAGGCGCAGGAAAATCTCCTTGCCCTGAACCTCGATCAGGCCCGGTTCGGTCGCATCCGGGTCATAGTCGAACAGCTTTTCGAGATAGACGTATTCGGCGCCGAGGCGGAACATGTTGCGCCACATGCCCTTGGCGATCTGCTCGCGTTCTTCCTCGGTTTTTTCCGGGAAGGCCTGGCGCAGATTGTCGAGCGCCAGCGTGTGGCGCGAGGAGAGAGGACCGAGCGTCTGGCCGAGAGCGGCGGCGAGCTCGATCGCCATGCGAGCGGGCAGGAGGCGTGCGAAGCCGAGCAGCCCGAAGGTCAGCTGCGCGACCAGCCAGAGGCGCAGCCTGTGGACATGCTTCAGGAGGCGCAGGAAAGGTTGGGGCATCAAATGGCGATCCGTCAGCCGACGTTGAGCACGATCTTGCCGAAGACGTCGCGGGTTTCCATGCGCTCCAGAGCCTTGCCGATTCCGGCGAAATCGACCTCGGTGTCGACGACCGGGTGGACGAGGCCGCGCGCCATCTTCTGCATGGCGTTGGCCATGTTCTCCATGCGGCAGCCGAACGAGCCGATGAGGCGTAATTGCTGCTGGAACAGCATCATCAGGTTGACGTCGGTCGACACACCCGAGGTCGAGCCGCAGGTGACGAGACGGCCGCCGCGCTTCAGCGACAGCATGGAACCGGCCCAAGTGTCCTTGCCGACATGCTCGAAGACGACATCGACGCCCTTCTTCTTCGTCAGCTTGCGGACGACGCCCTCGAAGCGGTCCTCGCGGTAGTTGATGACGTGATCGGCGCCCAGCGCCTTCGCCGGCTCGATCTTGGCGTCGGAACCGACGGTGGTGATGACCGTGCAGCCCATCTTCTTGGCCAGCTGGACCGCCGCCGTGCCGATACCGGAGCCGCCGGCATGGACAAGCACGGTTTCGCCCGGCTGCAGTGCGGCATTGTCGAACAGCATGTGCTCGACCGTGCCGAAGGTGATCGGCGCGAGCGCCGCTCCCGTGGCGTCGACGCCGGGCGGCGCGGGCACGAGATTGCGCGCGGGCAGGTTGATCAGTTCCTGGGCGAAGCCGTCGAGATGGAAACCGTGCACGCCGGCGACGTTTTCGCAGAGGTTGTCGCGGCCCTCCGAGCAGGGGCCGCACAGGCCGCAGGTCTGCGCGCCGAAGATGGAAACGAGCTGGCCGGGATTAAGGCCGGCAACGCCGGATCCGACCGCCTCGACATGGCCGGCGGCTTCCGCGCCGATGACAAGCGGCATCTTGCGCTTGGCAAACGCCATGCCGCGCCAGCCCCAGACGTCGATGTGGTTGAGCGCGACCTTGGCGATGCGCACCGTTACCTCGCCGTGGCCGGGCGGCGGCGGGGCGGGCAGGTCCACTTCAACAAGTTTGCGGTCTTCCACGAGCTGCAGGGCGCGCATGGCGTTTCCTTCTCGGTCTTTTCGGGTCGGTTGCCCTTAAGCGGGTTCCGCCGCGATGACAAGGCAGGTATTCTGGCCACCGAAGCCGAAGGAGTTCGACAGGACACGCTTCACCTCGGCCTTGCGCGCCTGATTGGGCACGACATCGAGCTCGATGGCCGGGTCCGGATTCGCGTGGTTGATCGTGGGCGGCAGCGTGCCGGTGCGGATCGAATGCAGCGAGAACACCGCCTCGATGGCGCCAGCGGCGGTCAGCGTGTGGCCGATCATCGACTTGTTGGATGAAATCGGGATCGAGGCCATGCGGTCTCCGAAGACGGTGGACAGCGACAGATATTCCATCTTGTCGTTTTCCGGCGTCGAAGTGCCGTGGGCGTTCACGTAGCCGATGTCGTCCGTGGAGACGCCGGCATCGTCGAGCGCGGCGCGCACGGCGGCGATGGCCGGCGAGCCGTCCGGCTTGGAGCGGGTGCGGTGGAAATCGTCGGCGCACTCGCCGCAGCCTTCGAGGATGCCGAGTATGGTGGCGCCGCGCGCTCGCGCGCTTTCCAGCGATTCCATGACGAGAGCGCCGGCGCCCTCGGCCATGACGAAGCCGTCGCGGTCCCTGGAGAAGGGCTTGGAGGCTTTCTCGGGCACCTCGTTCTGGGTCGACAGCGCTGAAAGGAGCGAGAAGCGGACCAGCGCCTCCGCGGTCACCGAACCGTCGGTGCCGACGGAGATGACGCGGTCGGCCTCGCCGCGGCGGATCGCCTCGACGCCGAGCTGGATCGCGGTCGCGCCGGAGGCGCAGGCCGTCGACAGGGTGACGGGCAGGCCGCGCGTGCCGAGCCGTTCCTGCAGCTTCTGGCCGACGGTGCCGAACTGGATCGAGCGGAAGAAATCGAGATGCTCGCCGCTGCGCGCGGCCAGAAGCAGGCGGTCGTAGCCCGGCTCCTTGCCGCCGGCCTCGCGTCCGTCCGCGTCCAGCTTCAGGCGTTGCCACCATTCGAGCTCGACCGGCGGAGCGGCGAGGAAGAGCGGGCCGCCGAAATCGCTTTCCGACAAGCCGGATTCGCGGATCGCCTCGAGCGTCGCGGCCTCGGCCAGCGCGTAGGTCAGCGCGGCGGACCCGGCCTCGACCGGCGTCATGAAATCGACTGTGCCGGCGATGGTGGTGCGCAGGTGCTCGGTCGAAAAGCGGTTGATGCGGTGGATGCCGGACTGGCCGGCGGTCAGCCTGGCCCAGTTGTCGTCCTTGCCGGCGCCGAGCGAGGAGACGACGCCCGCACCGGTGATGGCGATGATCGGCCGCCCGGCGTGATCGGTGAAGCTCATGCGCCGGCTCCCTCGGCTTTGGAGACGACGGCCATGCCCTCGGCGGCGTTGAAGCCGACCGTCAGCACGCCGATCGAGGAGGGCGCGTCGGCCTCAGCCTCGAAAGCGGAACCGAGCGGCGGCAGCGCCTCGCCATGGCTGAGCGAAAGGGCGGCCAGCGCCACGGCCATCGGGAACTGGGCGTCGCGCATGTGGCCGAACGCCGAGGTGACGCCGCGCACCGGAATATTCGCCGCGTGCGCCTGAAGGAATGTTTTTTCGTCGGCGGTGCGGGAGTGGCTGCCGCTTGCCGAGGATACGATCATGCCGGTTCCGGCAAGGCCGGCCTCGGCGGCCATGCGTTCGAGGCGCGCCAGCGTGTGCTGCGTTCCGGGCATCCCCTGGTCGGCGGCGACGGGGCCGAGGGTGCAATAGATCTTGGCGCCGCGCTTTTCGGCGTGTTCGCGGCTCTCCAGCACCAGGAAGGCGCCGCCGGAACCGGACACGATGCCGCCGCCCTCGACCGGCTCGCGCTCCCAGACGGGCGCCCAGCCGCCGCGCGACAGGAAATGGCCGAGTTCGTAGCCGAGCAGCATGTCGGGATGTTCCGCATTGTAGGCGCCGCCGACGAGCGCATGGGTGCTCTGGCCGGCGCGAATGCGCGCGGCCGCCGTCTGCACGGCGGAAATGCCTGAGCCTTCCTCGCCCATGAAGGTGCGCGAAGAGCCGGTGACCTTGTGGACGATGGAGATGTTGCCGGCGAGCAGGTTCGACAATTGCGCCAGGAACAGGGTGGGGCGCAGTTCCGTCGTCAGCACCTCGTTGATCGCCACGCCGATGTCATCGACGCCTTCGGCGACCTTGTTGAGGATCATTGTGTCGACATCGACATCGCGTTCGCCGCCCGAGGCGGCGACGATCATGTCCATCGAGGCGCACAGCGCTTCGTCGCCCTTGATGCCGGCATCCTCCAGCGCGAGGCCGGCGGTGTAGGTGCCGATGCGCTGCCAGGCTTCCATCTGGCGCTGGTCGCCGCGCTTGGCGATCTGCAGTGACCAATCCACTTCGGGCAGGGGATGAACCGTATAGGGCGCGAAGCGGTCGCCATCGAGCACAGGCCCGGAAAAGCTGCGCAGCGCGGTCCAGTTGGCCTCCGCTCCCTCGCCGAGCGAGGAGAGGATACCGATACCAGTGATGACGACGTCGTTGGGGCTGGTCATCTAAGCGGCGTTCACCCGTTTTTGCCGGCCGGGCCGGAGGCTCAGGCCTGCTTGGCGGCGACGAGACCGTCGATCTTGTCGCAGAGATTCTTCAGGACGAAATATTCCTCGGTGGCAACCTTGCCGTCATTGACGTCCTGCGTCCACTGCTCGAGCGGAATCTTGATGCCGAATTCCTTGTCGATGGCGAAAACGATGTCGAGGAAATCGAGGCTGTCGATGCCGAGATCGTCGATCGTGTGGCTTTCAGGCGTGATCGACTCGCGCTCGATTTCGCTCGTGTCCGCGATGATGTCGGCGACTTTTTCGAATGTGGTTGCCACGCTTCAGTCCTTCATATGCTGGCGCATTGCCCGGCGGGCCGGGCATGCATCAAATCAAAATTCAATGTCTTGCGCGCTCTCTAGCGTGTTTGTACGCCAAGGAAAAGGCCGATATCTCGCTCGTCAACGCAACCTTTACGCGAGGCGGGCAATGGTCTCGCGGAGACGGTTGGCGTAAGACGGTTCCCGGCGCCGTTGGAGAGATGCAGCGACATGGAAGAATGGGGAAAACTGGCGTCTGGCGAAACCGTCGAACGGGTGACGATTTCGGGCGGCGGATTGACGGCGAAGGTGATCACGCGTGGCGCGGCGGTGCAGGATCTGCGTCTCGAGGGTCACGCGCCGCCGCTCGTGCTCGGCTTCGAGACGCCGGAGCACTACGAGCGGCATTCGCCCTATTTCGGCGCGATCGCCGGCCGTTTCGCCAACCGGATCGCCAACGGACATTTCATGCTGCACGGCGTCGGCTATCACGTCGACAAGAACGATCACGGCCATTGCCTGCATGGCGGGCGGAAGGGCTTTTCCGAGCGGTTGTGGACGATCGAGGATTTCGGCGAGAGCCATGTCGTGTTGCGGCTCGACAGTCCGGATGGCGACATGGGTTTCCCGGGGCACCTCATCGCGCGCTGCCGCTACGAGTTTGCGGACAAGGGCGAGTTCCGGGTGACGCTGACGGCGGAGGCGGAAGCGCCGACGGTCTGCTCGATGGCGCATCACAGCTACTTCAACCTGGAAAATGGCGGCGCGGGCCCGGTGACCGGGCACGAGATCATGATCGCCGCCAACAGATACCTGCCGGTCGATCCGACGCTGATCCCGCTCGGGGCGCCGCAGCCGGTCGCCGGAACGAAGTTCGATTTCCGCGAGATGCGGCGGATCAACACCTACGACACCGCCGCCGCCTACGACCACAATTTTTGCCTCGATGGCGACGGCCGGGTACGCGAGGTGGCGCAATTGTGGGCGCCGGCTTCCGGCGTCCTGATGAAAGTGCTGACCACCGAGCCGGGGCTGCAACTGTTCACCGCGCCGGACATGCATGTCGAGGTGCCGGGGCTGGAAGGCCGGCAATACGGTCATCACGCCGGCATGTGCCTGGAGACGCAGATCTGGCCGGATGCGCCGAACCGGCCGGATTTTCCGAACGCGACGCTCAATCCGGGCGAGGTGCATGCCCAGCGCACGATCTACTGGTTCTCGCACGTCTAGGGCTGCAGGCCGGCCAGCTTTCCCATCGGGATCAGCGCGCCGTAGTGGCGGATGACGCGTCCCGCGACGATGTGGGCAAACAACGCGGCCTCGTGCGGATTGCGTCCGGCGAGACGGGCGGCGAGATAGCCGCCGTTGAAGCTGTCGCCGGCGCCGGTGGTGTCGAGCGGTTCGATGATCTTCGGGGGCGCAACGGGCCGGGACGCGAGATCGACGGCGACCAGCGCGTCGCCGCCGCCGTTTTTGACGACGATCTCGCCGGGGCCGTGTTCGCGGATGCGGGCGACCGTGTCGGCGGGCGCTGCGTCATCGAACAGCGCCCGTTCGTCATCGAAGGTCGGCAGCACGATGGTCGCGGCGCGGTAACCGGCGGCAATGGCGGCCTGCGCGGTTGCCCGGTCCGGCCACAGGCGCGGCCGGTAGTTCGGATCGAAGGCGACCGCGGTGTCGGTGTTGCGGGCCTGTTCGACGATCGACAGCAGGGTGGCCCGCGCGTCTTCGTCGAGAATGGCCAGCGTAATGCCGGAGAAATAGATCAAGCCGGCATCGGACAGGCTTGCCGCCAGCGCGTCGCGGTCATCGGCCAGCCGTTTTGCCGCGGCGTCGTTGCGCCAGTAAGTGAAGGACCGCTCGCCCTTTTCGTCGAGCGTGACGGCATAAAGGCCGGGCGCCTTGCCGGCAATGACCGGGCTGTGGGCGACGCCGATGCCGTTTTGTTTCAGGAACGCGACCTGCTCCTGCGAGAACGGATCATCGCCGAAGGCGGTAACATAGTCGGCCGCCGCGTCCCCGACCGAAAGCGCGCGCAGATACCAAAGCGTGTTGAGCGTATCGCCGGCAAATCCCTGCCGCCATGTTGCGCCCTCGCGGCCGGAAAGTTCGATCATGCATTCGCCGATGGATGCGATACGGGTCATGGCTGTTCCACAGCTTGAGACGGCGGGATTGCGATGCGGGCGGTTTTATCGGCTGTTCCGGCCGGGTTTTCAACTGTCGTATGACTGTCACATGCCACGGTAGAATGGGCGCATGCGGGGAGAGGCATTCGGTCGGTCGAATATGCAAGTCAAAGCGGTCATTTTCGATTGGGCCGGCACGCTGGTCGATTTCGGCTCGCTGGCGCCCGTCTTTTCGCTGCAGCGGGTCTTCGAGGAGGCCGGCGTTTCCGTCTCCGTGGCGGATATCCGCGCCGACATGGGGCTCGGCAAACTCGATCACATCCGCAGCCTCGGCAAGTGCGACGCGGTTGCGCGAGCCTGGGCGGACACGCATCGTGGCGCCGTCTTCGACGATGCCGATGCCGTCGCTCTCTACGAAGCCTATCGAACCGTCAACCGGAGGATCGCCAGCGAACGCGGCAAGCTGATCGGCGGCGTACTGAGAACAAGCCAGGGCTTGCGCGAACGCGGCATCCTGATCGGCACGACCACCGGCTATTCGCGCGATATCATGGAGCATGTCACCGCGGTTGCCCGCGCCCAGGGCTTCGAGGCCGACACGGTGGTGTGCGCCGATGACGTGCCAGAATCGCGGCCTTCGCCGCTTGCCATCTACCACGTTCTGGTGACGCTCGGCGTCTATCCGGCCTCGTCGGTCATCAAGGTCGACGACACGGTGCCGGGGCTGATGGAAGGCAAGGCGGCCGGCTGCTGGACGATCGGTATTTCCGAGACGGGCAATGAGCCTGGCCTGGACGAAGAGACGTTTGCGGCGCTGCCCGCGCGCGAAAGGCTGGACCTTGCCAATGCGGCGGCGAAACGGCTGACCGATGCCGGCGCGGATTATGTCGTCGGCTCCGTTGCGGATGTTCCGGCCATTATCGACGATATCAACGAGCGGCTTGCCGATGGCGAGCGTCCGGAGCTCACGGAATATGAACCGGAAGTGGCCTAGGGGCCGGTCCGGGGAACAAACCGGCACGGATTGTTTATTGCGCCGGATATGTTTTTTCTTCCGATTTCGCATGGCTGTCATAAGGAAAGCGTAGCAGGATCGGACCGGTTGAAAGGGCCGATTCGTCAATGCGCTACGCCATCTACTACACGCCGCCCCGCGATCATCCGCTGACCCGCGCCGCATCGAGCTGGCTCGGGCGCGACGCCTTTTCGGGCCTCAACCTGCCGCATGCCGAGCGCACCGGACTGGCACTGGGCGAGATCGCCTATTTCACGGCCGTACCGCGCCGCTACGGTTTTCATGCCACGCTGAAGCCGCCGTTCCGGCTGGCCGAAGGCGTCAGCGAGGGCGATTTGCTGTCGATGGCCGAACAGTTCAGCCGCGAGGCTCAACCGGTGATCATTCCGAAGGTTTCGGTAGCTCGGCTCGGCGGCTTCTTCGCCATCGTGCCGGAAGAACCGAATGCGGCGCTGAGCGAGTTCGCCGCCCGCATCGTGGCGCTGTTCGACAAGCTGCGCGCGCCGTTGACGGAAAAGGAATTCGAGCGGCGCGATCCCGAAAAGCTGTCGACGTCGCAACTGCGCAACCTGCAAAACTGGGGTTACCCGTACGTTTTCGACGATTTCCGCTTCCACATGACGTTGACCGGCCATGTGGAGCCGGCCGACCGGCCGCGCATCCAGGCGGCGCTGGAGCGGCATTTCGCCGACATGCTGTCAGAGCCGCTGGCGGTCGATCACCTGGCGGTGTTCATCGAGCGCGAGCAGGGGGCGCCGTTCGAGGTGCACTCGCTGTTCCCGATCGAGGCGGGCGGGCGCAGACGTTCCGCCTGACCCGTCACAGCCGGGCATTCTCCCTAAGGATTGCGGCATAGCGTTCGGCCTCCGGCGCGCCCTGTTCCAGCGCGTGGACATAGGCCTGTGTGTAGAAGAAGCAGGCGGTGTCGATGTCGCCGGATGATGCGAAGTCGTCCGCCGCTTCGCCGTAGAGCTGCGCCAGCCGGGCGCCGTCACCCGCCGCATGCGCGGCGACGACCGCCGTGTCGAGGCTGGCTAATGTCGGGATCACCGCGAGAACTGCGTCGCGATCCACCGGTGGAACATGTGGGTCGGACCGTCCATTGCCGGCGAGAAACGCCCGCCGTCGAAATGCAGGGCGCTTCGTCCGCGCTGCATGCCCTCGACGACGAAGATATCCTCCTCGAAGACCACTTTCCAAAGCGCCGCGTTCTTCGCGCGGAGCGCGGCGCGTTCGGGACCCGCATCGCTTTCGGCGTGATAATAGATCTCTACATGCTCGGCCGTGTCGTGCGGGCCGACCGGCTCCAGCACGATCGCGAAGGAGTGATCGCGGTGCACGCCGAGCAACACGTTGGGATAGAGCGCGATGTATTCGGCGGCGGTGTCCCACTTGTCGCTCAAACCCGGCGCATCCTCGAAGGTTTCGCCGTCGTCGCCCTTCAGTTGACGATAGACCAGCGTGCCCTGGCCGGAAAAACAGTCCGGTTCCTCGATATGGTAGTGGTCCTCCAGCCGCGAATAGCTGTTCAGGCCCGGATGCACCCAGGGCAGGTGATAGCTTTCGCAGTAATTTTCGACGGCGAGTTTCCAGTTGGTCGCCACTTCCAGCCTGAAGCCGGAATCCGCGCCGGTATGAAAGAGCGGCTGCTCGAATTCCCGCCAGCGGGCCAGCGCCTTGGCGTGAACCTCCTCGAAGGGCCGGGCGTTCCCCGAAATGTTGACGAAGACGATGTCGCGCCAGACATGCGAACGCACCTCGATCAGGCCGAGCGCATCGCGGTCGATCGCCTCGTGGGTGTTGTGTCCCGGCCCGCCGACATGTGGCGTCGCCTTGAGCGCGCCGTCGAGATCGTAGCACCAGGAATGATAGGGGCAGCGAATGGCGCCGCGGATGCGGCCGGGCTCTTTCACCAGGATCATGCCGCGGTGGCGGCAGATGTTCTGGAAAACGCGCAACAGTCCGTCGCGGCCGCGGATGACGACCAGCGGCTGGCCGAGAAACTCGACCGGCCTGGCGTCGCCGTTTTCCGGCACGTCCTTGGCAAAGCCGATGGCCGTCCAGTTGTCGAAAAACACTTTCCGCTTTTCGATCTCGAACCACTCGGGATCGAGATAGTGCCGGTTCGACAGGCCATTGGCAGTCTCCACCGGCTGCAGAACGCGCTCCAGATCCTCAATCGCCAAATACTGGTCCATCGTCAGTCTCCACCCTCGATGCGGGACTTGCCGCAACGGGAATTCTGGGTGTCCGAAACGGTTTTGCCCATGCGGATTTGAGAAATCTCCATGTCCAATCGCGACATGAGCACGCATGCAGGGCGCGATTGACGTCAAAACCTGTTTGCCATACTCCACTTTATCTGGACCCAATGTGAACGGGCATAGACGCCAGCCGTGTTTCATTTCCCCCTGAAGAGCCTCGCCTGGATCGGTGCGGGGCTTTGCATCATCCCGATCGCCGCCGTCGGCATTGCCGCGGCGGGCGGCACGTTCGAGACCTGGCTCAGGCTGTGGGACACGGTGATGCCGCGTTATATCTGGAACACGGTGCAGCTTTCGGTGCTGGTCGTCATAGGCACGGCGGCGACGGGAACGGGTGCCGCCTGGCTGGTGACGATGTGCCGCTTCCCGGGCAGCCGCATCCTCGAGGTCGTGCTGGCGCTGCCGCTCGCCTTTCCGGCCTATGTGCTGGCCTACGCCTATACCGACCTGCTCGATCATCCGGGCGCGGTGCAGACGGCGCTGCGGGCGGTGACCGGCTGGGGGCCGCGCGACTACTGGTTCCCGGAAATCCGCTCGCTGCCCGGTGCGGCGCTGATGCTGATCTTCGTTCTCTACCCTTATGTCTACCTGCTTGCGCGCGCGGCCTTCCTGCGTCAGTCGCCGACAGCCTATTTCGCCGCGCGCACGATGGGGCACGGGCCGTGGAGCGCGTTCTTCCGCGTCAGCCTGCCAGTGGCGCGACCGGCGATCGCCGGCGGCACGATCCTGGCGCTGATGGAAACCATCGCCGATTTCGGCACGGTGGCGCATTTCGGCGTGCAAACGTTTGCGACGGGCATCTACCAGGCATGGTTCTCGATGGGCGACAGGGCGGCGGCTTCGCAGCTTGCCTTCTGCCTGATGCTGGCGGCGTTATTCCTCGTCGCGCTGGAAACAAAACAGCGGGGAGGGGCGAAGCACTACCAGGCCGGCAACCGGGTCGAGGCGATGATGCCGCACCGCCTTTCCGGCTGGCGGGCGCTGGCGGCGATTTTCGCCTGCCTGATCCCGGTGATGGCCGGCTTCATCATCCCGCTCGGCGTATTGCTGGAAATGGCGGTTGCGTCCGGGCAGAATCCGTTCGAGGGGCGCTATCTCGGTTTCGTGCAGAACTCGCTGACGCTCGCATCCGCCGCGGCGATCCTGACAGTGATCGGCGCGGTGATCGTGGGCTACCGGGTGCGACTGGCGCCGGGCAAGGCGGCCATGGTCACCAAGACGCTTTCCGGCATCGGCTACGCGCTGCCCGGCTCGGTGATCGCCGTCGGGCTGCTGGTGCCGTTCGCGCGGCTCGACAACACGATCGACGCCTTCATGCGCGAGCATTTCGATATCTCGACCGGGCTTTTGTTCACCGGCTCCATCGCGCTCCTGGTGATGACCTATATCGTGCGCTTCATGGCTGCCGCGCTGTCGGCCTTCGACACGGGCATGAGCCAGATCAGGCCGAATGTGGACGCGGTGGCGCGCACACTTGGCTCCGGGACGCTCGGCATGCTCACCAAGATCCACCTTCCGCTGATGCGCGCCAGCCTGCTGACGGCGGTGCTGATCGTCTTCGTCGACACGATGAAGGAGCTGCCGGCGACGCTGATCCTGCGTCCGTTCAATTTCGACACGCTGGCCGTGCAGGCGCACCGGCTCGCTTCGGACGAGCGGCTGGCGCAGGCGGCGGTGCCGTCGCTGGTGATCGTCGCCTTCGGGCTGCTGCCGGTGATCCTGTTGTGCCGGACGATCGCGCAGACGCAGCACACGCGCGAGGGCGAACTGCACGAGGCGCAACCCGTGCCGCTGCCGCTGGAGGTCTGAACGCCATGCTCGGCGGCGTTACGCCCCGGCGCGCAGTCGGTTCACCAGCAGGTCGTCGCGCAGGATCTCGTCTTTCATCGCGGTGAGTTCCCCGACATCCCAGGTCGCGCTCAGATAGCGCCCCTTGGCCCAGTCCGCCTTGCCGGAAGCGAGCCAGACAACGAAGCTGGCAGCCAGGCTCGGTTCGTCGTCGAGATATTCATGCAGATCTTCCGGCATTTTCAGTCCGAGTTCGGTCGCAACGCCGCCGGGATGGATGGCGAAGCACTTGATGCCGTCCTCGTCGTGATCGCTCTGGACGAACTCGCAGAGGCGATTGATGGCGTGTTTCGAGGTCTGGTAGTCGGATGCCCCCTTCATCAGCAGCTGTGCGCCGATAGAGGAGAGCAGGATGAGATGACCGCCGCTCGAGCCTTCGGCGGCGCGTTTCTTCGCGGATTCGATGAGGTGGGGAAGGGTGAAGCGGATCACGTGATAGGCGCCCTTCACATTCACTTCGAAGCTGCGCCACCAGCCTTCGGGATCGGTTTCGCCGATTTTCACCCACGGGCCGAGATAGCCGGCATTGGCGTCCGCCACGTCGATGCCGCCGAACTGCGCCACGCAATCCGCGACGGCGGCCTCGACCTGTTCCGCGCTGGTGACGTCGCAAACCGAATAGGCGCATTGCGTTTCCGGATTGGCCTGCCTGACCAGCGTCCGCGTCTCTTCGAGAGCCTTTTCCGACCTTGCCGTGACATAGACCGCCCTGGCGCCGGCCTCGGCGAAAGCAATCGCCGTGGCCTGGCCAATCCCCCGCGACGCGCCGGCGATGAAGACGACCTTGTCCGACGCGCTGTCCTTCAGCGCCGAGCTGGGGTCGATCGCATCATATCTGGAATGATGAGCCGTAAGGTCGAGGAACTGGGTTTGAATGGACGACATCGGACGCTCCCTGTTTCTGGCTGTGCCTGTGAAGATAACAGATAGACCGAACGGGCGGTCCGCGCCTGCCACATCCTCCGCAATAGCTGCCAATTCCTCCAAGCCGACAAATTATTTGCTGTGCCGGCCCTCAAAGCCTGATAGGGGTCCAGTCACGGAGAAGCCCATGGACCTTTCGCATCTCATTGACCTGAGCAAACGCTATACAATTGACAAACCTGAGGTATTTCAGGAGTTGCCCGGCCTGTCCGTTCTGCGCAGGGAAGCGGAAAGCGATATCGAGGCCGTCATCTACGAACCAGTGATGTGCCTGATCCTTCAGGGGAGCAAAGCAATATCCATCGGCGACCAGGTCGTGGAACTCAAACCGGGCGATGCCCTTCTTGTCAGTCACGACCTGCCTGTCACGTCACGGATCACCAAGGCGAGTGTCCGCGAACCGTATCTTGCGGTGATCCTGTCGCTTGACCTGGGGCTGGTGCGAAGCCTTTATAATCAGGTCGGCGATGCGTCTGTGCCCGACGCCCCGGCCCGGTCGCTCTCCGCTGGGCGGGCCGAGCCGGCTTGGCTCGCGCCGCTGATCAGGTATTTCGAACTGATGGATAATCCTCTGGACGCAAAGGTCCTCGGGCCGTCCATCCGCCGCGAAATCCACTACCGGCTCCTGTTCTCTCCGATTGGAAAGATGCTGCGAAATCTTCTCGTCGCGGACAGTCACGCCAGCCGGGTCGGCAAGGCCATCCAGAGGCTGAGAGCGGAATTCCGGTCTCCGCTCAGTGTCCAGGATCTGGCGCAAACCGCAGGCATGAGCGCTTCGTCCTTTCACGAACATTTCAGGTCGGTCACGGGCACGACACCGCTGCAGTATCAAAAGGACCTTCGCCTGATCGAGGCGAGGGCATTGCTGCTGGAGGGAAACCGGACGGTTTCTGAGGCGGCTTACGCCGTGGGTTACGAGAGCCCGACGCATTTCAGCCGCGACTACTCGCGGAAATTCGGCTTGCCTCCCAGCCGGGATGCGGGCGTAGCCACGGCCGGGATGCGGGCGTAGCCACGGCCGCCTCGCGGGGTGCAATCCCCGCGAGGGCCTAGCTGCGGACGGGCTTACTTGAAGCCGACGGTGTTGAAGATGTTCTGGGCTTCCGCCTGGTATTCGCCGAGCGCCGACAGGTTCAGCTCGTCGCGCTTGAATTCGCCAAGCCGGGTGACCGAAGCCGACAGGCCGACGCCCTCAACGACGGGATATTCGTCATTGCCGGAGGCGAAATATTCCTGCGCGGAGTCCGAGGCGAGATATTCGAGGAACCGGATCGCGTTCTCGCGGTTGGGCGCGTTCTTCAATACGGCGGCGGCGGACACGTTGACATGCGTGCCGTTGCCGTCCTGATCGGGGAACACCCAGCCGATCTGATCGGTCTGGCCGGACAGCCCGTCCACCTGGGTGCGCAACGCGCGGGCGAAATAATAGGTGTTGGCGACCGAGATGTCGCATTCGCCGGAGACGAGGCCGGTCAGCTGGTCGGTGTCGCCGCCCTGCGGCTGGCGGGCGAGGTTGGACTTCAGGCCCTCGACCCAGGCCTCGGCGGCTTCCGCGCCGTCTTCGGCGATGCGCGAGGCAAGCAGCGACAGGTTGTAGATGTTGGAGCCGGAGCGGATGCAGATCATGCCCTCGTATTCGGGATCGGCGAGTTCGGCATAGGTCTGCGGCGGTTCGGAGACGCGGTCCTTGGCGTAGAAGATGATGCGGGCGCGGGTAGAGAAGCCGAACCAGAGATTGTCGGGATGCTGCAGCGCGGCGGGGATGCGCTTTTCGAGGAGCTCGCTTTCCACGGACGACAGCAGGCCGGCGTCGGCGGCGCGCCAGATGCGGCCGGCATCGACGGTGAGCAGCACGTCGGCGGGGCTGTTCTTGCCCTCGGCCTTGAGGCGCTCGATCAGCTCGTCGGCATTGCCCTCGATGCGGTTGATGCGAATGCCGGTCTGTTCCTCGAAATCGGAATAAAGGCGCTCGTCGGTGTCGTAGTGGCGCGATGAGTAGAGATTGACCTCGCCGTCGGCCAGCGCCGCCTTCGCCGGCAGGGCGACCGATGCGGCGAGAAGGGCGGTGGCGATGCGCATGCGCAGTGTCATGAAAGGCTCCCGTTTGCGGTTTAATCTGACTCTCAATGTCAAGTTTAACTGTGGTAATCGGCTTTTCGTGTCAAGAAGAAAGTTGACAAATTCGGTTTGGTTATCTGGAATGATTCCAAACTAGGCGCTATATGTGCCGCAAGGAGACCCGACTCATGCGCCTGACCAAACAGACCAACTACGCTTTCCGCATCCTGATGTATTGCGCCGCCAATGACGGGCAGCTCAGCCGGGTGGCGGAAATCGCCAAGGCTTACACGGTCTCCGAGCCGTTCCTGTTCAAGATTCTGCAGCCGTTGACCGAAGGCGGCCTGATCGAGACCGTGCGCGGGCGCAATGGCGGTATCCGGCTTGCGCGGCCCGCGGTGGAGATCACGCTTCTCGACGTGGTTCGGCTGACCGAGGATAACTTCTCGATGGCCGAGTGCTTCCACACCGAATCCGAATGTCCGCTGGTCGATTCCTGCAAGCTTTCGGCTGCGTTGCGCGAGGCGCTGAACGCGTTCTTCGGCGTGCTGGCGAAATATTCGATCGCCGATCTGGCGCGTCCGCATGGCAATATCGGCATGCTGCTCGGTCTCGAAGATGGCGAACCAGCCGCCATCGCGCACTGACTTTTCGAACTTTCTTTCTCCCGTTTCACCGTCCCGCCGCCGCTTCGTTTCGGCGCAGGGGAGGTTTTTCGTGACACCTGCAAAATCTTGCCGGTATGCTTCATGCGGCTGGATGCCGGTGTTCGAGTGAGTGAGCGGAGGTCTTTCGCTATGTGCTGTAAAGCGAAGAATACGAAGATAAAACGGGTGTTTACCTGGAACTCCTGGCAAGCCGGTTGCGGCAGGAAAACGCGATTTGGCGTATCCGTTCCGTCAACACTCGCGGCATTGGGCATCGTGTTCGCGGTTACGGAACCGGCGCTTGCAACCATCGACAACGCGGCGACCGCGAGCGGTCGCTATGGCGACCAGCTGGTGCAGACCGAGGCGGCCATCCTCGAACTTCCGGTGGAGCCGGCGAAAGCGGAGTTGGCGGTGACGCAGTCCGTTTCGCTCGACTTTTCCGGCGGCGAGGACGCAGAGAACGTCGACGGCGGCGATACCGTGGTCCTGACCGTGACGGTGACGAATACAGGCAATGTGGCGCTGCGCGATGTCCGTCCGGCGGACATGGCGGTCTCGGCCGAGGGCGCGGCAGGCGTGGGCAACTTTGCGGCCTTCGCGCCGGAATCCGGGGAAGAGATCGCGCCCGGCGCCTCGCAGGCGTTCACGGTTGTCTACACGCTCGGCGCGGAGGACGTTTATCGCGCCGCGGGCAAGGAAAGCGGGCTGGCCGTCAAGGCCGCCGCCGTGGGGACAGGGCCGGCGGGCGAAGTGACGGCGCAGGCCGACGACGTTTCCGTCACGGTGGCGGCCAATCCGCGGCTGACGATCGCCAAGAACGCCGAAATCGCAAAGGCCGACGGCAATCGCGGGGCGGATCTCGAGACGGGCGATGTCATCACCTACACCTACACCGTTTCCAACAGCGGAAATGTGCCGATCGACGGTGTCACCGTCGCCGGCGAGCACGAAGGCGTGCTGCTGAACTCCGCCGATTCGGCAAGCGCGGAGGATGGACCGTTCGACGAGACGGAGATTGTCGCCGACCCGCTCGGTGTCAGCGCGGATGGCGGCGCGAACGGCGTGTGGGATGTGCTTGGCGCCGGCGGAGCGGTGACGTTCACCTACCGGCACACCGTCACCCAGGCGGAATTCGAGGCGCAATAGGCGACAGGGACCGGAGGCCCGCCGTGAAGGCACGTATCCCAGCGCCGAACAGGCGGCCCGCCCGGTTGCGGCGGGCGGCGCTTACGCTCGTGACGCTTCCGCTACTGGGCTCCGGACAGGCCGGCGCCGCGGTCACCGGGAGCGCGGTGGCGACGGGCAGCTATCGCGGCGAGGCGGTGCGCTCGGACAGCGTTTCATCGTCGCTTGCCGTTCAGCCCGCGTCGCCGTCGCTCGGCGTCCAGCTCGGCGGCGGATATGATGATGGAGACGGCGTGCCGGGCAAGTCTGTCGGCGATACGGTCGGTTACAATATCGCGGTGGCGAATGCCGGGGATGTCGGAATCGGCGGCGTGGCGCTGACACTTGGATTGGCCCAGGACGGCGAGGCGCTGTCGCTGGCGCGGCCGCCGCATCTGGTCGAGGGCGACGAAACCAATCCCGGTGTTCTGGACCGCGGCGAAGTCTGGCGGTTCGCCGCGGACTATCCAGTTGAGTTCGCCGATCTGCAACGAACCGGGCCGATCCTGGCAATGGCGGCCGTGTCGGGGCTCGGTACCGGGCTGGAGGTCTCCGCCCGCTCGCGCGCGGCGGTCGACCTGCCGCCGTTGCAGGATATCGAACCGCGGCTGATCTCGCTTTCGCATGCCGCGGCGGCCGGCGAGGCGGCGCCGGGCGAGACGGTCGATTACGAAGTGACGATCAGCAACCGCAGCGACCGGGTGCTGGCGGCGCGCCTGACGGGGATGCTCGACGAAGACATTGCGCTGGCGCGGACCGGCGGCGCGGCGGACGGCGATGACGCGGCCGGCGAAAGCGGAACGATCGATTTCGGCACGGTACAGGTCGCGGCGGCGGGCAGCGCGACGATCCGCTATTCCGGCCGCATCGCGGAGACCGCGCGAAGCGGCTTTCGCGCCAATGTCGCGGAAATCACCGATCCGCTGACCGGACTGGCGCTGATCCCGCCGTCGCGGGCGACGATCCGGACGGGACGGGTGCTGCGGACGGATTGCGCCGGTATCGCGATCCATGTGTTCGATGACGAAAACCGCGACGGGCAGGCCGATGCGGGCGAGGCGGGGCTTTCCGGCGTGCGCGTTCGCCCCGAAGGCGGCGTGCCGCTGACGACCGATCCTTCGGGCCGCTTCTTTTCGCCTTGCGAGACGGTATCGCGGCTGGCGGGGATCGAATTGCGTTTCGATCTCGACGCGGGAACGTTGCCGGACGGCTATTACGTGACGACGCCCGACCCGCTGACGGCGCGTGTCGTACGCGGAACACCGGTGCGGGTTTCGTTCGGCGCGGCGGCGGCGCGGATCGTGCGGGTCGATCTCAATGCGGCGGCCTTCCGTTACAACAGCGCGGTGCCGGACGCGGGGATGAGCGAGGGCATCACGCGGCTTGTCTCGGTACTGGGGCGGGAGCCGTCGATCCTGCGGCTGACCTATTACGCGCATCGCGAGGCGATAGAACTGGCCGAGCGCCGGCTGGCGGCGGTGCGCCAGACCGTACTCGATTACTGGGCGGCGTCAGATGGCGGCTATGACCTGAAGGTCGACGCCCGCATCGTCTTGAATGACGGTTGACGCGCGGCCAATCCATCGATACTTCAAGAATTATTGATATATCGGGACGGGCCGCATGACCGCATCGCGCAAATACGCCGCCGAGTTCATCGGCACGGGTTTTCTGCTGGCAACGGTGGTCGGCTCCGGCATCATGGCCGAGCGGCTGGCCGGCGGCAATGGCGCCATCGCGCTTCTCGGCAACACCATTCCCACCGGCGCGATCCTCGTCGTGCTGATCACCATGCTGGGGCCGATCTCCGGCGCGCATTTCAATCCGGCTGTGACATTCGCCTTCTGGCTGCGCCGCGAGATCGCCGCGCGCGAAAGCCTGATCTATATCGCGGTGCAGGTGGCCGGCGGGCTGGCCGGTGTCTGGGCCGCGCATGCCATGTTCGCCGAGGAGATTTTCCAGGCGTCGGCCAAGATCCGCACCGGCGGGGCGCAGTGGTTCGCCGAAATCGTCGCGACCTTCGGCCTCGTCTTCACCATCTTGATGACGCTGAAGGCCAACGAGAAAGCGGTCGCCATGGCGGTCGGTCTCTACATCACTGCGGCCTACTGGTTCACCGCCTCGACGTCCTTCGCCAATCCGGCGGTGACGGTGGCGCGCGCCTTTTCCGACACCTTCGCCGGCATCCGTCCGGTCGACATGCCGTGGTTCATCGCCATGCAGTTCATCGGTGCGGCAATCGCTTTCGTCGTGTGCCGCTGGCTGCTGGCAGCAGACGAGGAAGTGGCCGGGGCGGGTTGAAGCCGCGCCGCCGATCTGGTTGGAATCCTCCGGGCCACACATCCACGGGAGGAGCCACGCCATGGGCGGCTATATTCTGGCGATCGACCAGGGCACGACATCGTCGCGCGCCATCGTCTTCGACGGCGAGCAGAATATCGCCGGGGTCGGCCAGAAGGAATTTCCGCAGCATTTCCCGAAATCCGGCTGGGTCGAGCACGATCTGGAGGATATCTGGGAGAGCGTGGTCGAGACCTGCCGCACCGCGATCGAGCGTGCGGGAATCGCCGCTTCCGATATCGCGGCCATCGGCATCACCAACCAGCGCGAGACCGTCGCCATGTGGAACCGGGCGACCGGCGAGCCGGTGCACCGCGCCATCGTCTGGCAGGACCGGCGCACCGCCGATTTCTGTGATGGCTTGAAGGCGAAAGGCCACGAGGCGGCGTTCACCGAGAAAACCGGCCTGGTGCTCGATCCGTATTTCTCCGGCACCAAGATCGCCTGGCTGCTCGATAATGTGGAAGGGCTGCGGGCGCGCGCCGAAACCGGCGAGATCGCCTTCGGCACCATCGACACTTTCCTGATCTGGCGGCTGACCGGCGGGGCGCGTCATGTCACCGACGCGACCAATGCCTCGCGCACGCTGATCTACAATATCGCGGACAATTGCTGGGACGACGATCTTCTGAAGATGCTGAACATCCCGTCGGCGATCCTGCCCGAGGTGCTCGACTGCGCCGCCGATTTCGGTACGGCAAAGGCCGATATCCTCGGCGCGGAAATCCCGGTCTGCGGCGTTGCCGGCGACCAGCAGGCGGCGACCATCGGCCAGGCCTGCTTCGAGCCGGGCATGTTCAAGTCGACCTACGGCACCGGCTGCTTCGCGCTGCTCAATACCGGCGCCGACATGGTCGCCTCGAAGAACCGCATGCTGACAACCATCGCCTACCGGCTCGGCGGCGAGACGACCTATGCGCTGGAAGGTTCGATCTTCATGGCCGGGGCCTCGGTGCAGTGGCTGCGCGACGGGCTCGGCATTCTCGACGACGCGGCGCAAAGCGGCGCGATGGCCGAAAAGGCCGATCCGGAACAGCAGGTCTATCTGGTGCCGGCCTTCGTCGGCCTCGGCGCGCCGCACTGGGACGCCAATGCGCGCGGCGCTTTGTTCGGCCTGACGCGCGGCACCGGTCCGAACGAGATCGCGAAAGCGACGCTGGAGGCCGTCTGCTACCAGACGCGCGACCTGCTCGAAGCGATGTACAAGGACTGGGGGATCGGCGCTGACCATGACACGACGCTGCGCGTCGACGGCGGCATGGTGGCGTCGGACTGGACGATGCAGTGCCTCGCCGACATTCTCGACGCGCCGGTCGACCGGCCGCAGGTGCTGGAGACGACGGCGCTCGGCGCGGCGTGGCTGGCCGGTTCGCATGCCGGCGTCTGGCCGGACCGCGACGGCTTCGCCAGGACCTGGGCGCTGGAAAAGACCTTCACGCCGCGAATGGGCGAAGACGAGAGGGCGCGTAAATATGCCGGCTGGCAGGATGCGGTGGGAAGGACGTTGAGTTCGAGGTGATCAGCTCTTCTTCGCTGGCAGCTTTTCCAGAACCTTGAGGGCCGCATCGACGGTTTGCAGCTCCTCAGCGGAGAGCCGCCGCAGCATCTCGTCCTCACGCGCCTTCAGAATGCCGACCAGCTTGTCGTATTCGCCGCGGCCCTTGGCCGTAAGTTTCAGATGCTCGATGCGGCGGTCGGCCTCGTCGCGGGTGCGCTCCAGCCAGCGCCGGCTTTCCAGCGCAGAGACGGCGCGCGATACCTTGGTCTTGTGCAGGCCGGTGCGCCGGACGATCTCGCGGGCGGTCAGCGTTCCCTCCGCCTCGCCGAGATGGGCCAGCACCTTCCATTCCGGCCGCGTCATGCCGTGCTGGTCGCGGTAGACCGGCTGGAAATGGCGGCTGACCGCCTCGGCGATGCGGTCCAGCCGGTAGGCGAGGAAGGTTTCGAGTTCGAAGCTCACAGCCCGCCCTGCGCCGTTACGAAATCGACGATTTCCCGCGTGCCTTGGCCGTGACGCAAGTCGGTAAACAGGAAGGGCCGTCCGGAACGGCCTTTCTCGGCGTCTGTGCGCATGCGGTCGAGGTCGGCGCCGACATGCGGGGCGAGATCGGCCTTGTTGATGATCAGCAGGTCGGAGCGGGTGATCGCCGGGCCGCCTTTTCGCGGAATGTCGTCGCCCTGGCAGACCGAGACGACGTAGAGCGAGAGATCGGCAAGGTCGGGCGAGAAGGTGGCGGCGAGATTGTCGCCGCCGGACTCGATGAAAATCACGTCGAGGTCGGGGACGCGCTCGCGCAGGCGCTCGATGGCGCGCAGGTTGATCGAGGCGTCCTCGCGGATGGCGGTGTGCGGGCAGCCGCCGGTCTCCACGCCCTCGATGCGTTCGGCGGGCAGCGCCTGCATGCGGGTCAGCGCCTCGGCATCCTCGGCGGTGTAGATGTCATTGGTGACGACACCGACGGAAAACCTGTCCCGCATCGCCTTGCACAGTTCGGCGGTCAGCGTCGTCTTGCCGGAGCCGACCGGTCCGCCGATGCCGATGCGCAAGGGGCCGTTGGGGGATGTCATGTCCAATTACTCCAGATAAGCGTCACAAAGCCGAGACCCAGAAGAATGCAAAGCGGCGAATAGTATCGCCGGTCAAGTGTCCTGAAAGGCTCCTCGGGGGTGAGCCGTGCCCAGAAGGGCGTGAAACCGGCAATGCCGCGGCCGAGAAAAACGGTGCCTGCTATTCCGCTTGCTGTTGCAGCGATCCATGACGGCAGGCGGGTGAGCCCCGGGGCAAAGGACAAGTCGGCGGCCAGCACGAGACAGGCAAGGACCGCGACGGCCACGACCATGCAGGCGAGCGGGCCGGGCATGCGGTCGATACCACGGAACCCGGCAATCGTGCGCGCAAGAGCCGCTTCTTCGCGAACTGGCCACCAGACTCTTGCGGCCCAGGCGAGGTGAAGGGCCGCGATAGCGGCGAGAACCGCCGACAGGGCGAGGCCGAGCGCAGTCATGACAGGAACAGCCTCGATTTGAGCGTTTCGTGTTGCATGGCGGCAATGTCTGCCAAAACGGTGTTGCTGCCAAGGTCGTCCAGTGACGACGAGGCGGCGCGGGCGGCGGTTTCGGCGATGGCCGGTTCCAGCCCGGCGAGCAGCCCGGCCGCGCCGCGCTGGCCGGTGACCGACAGGCGGATTGCGACCTGCAGCTGGTTGGCGACGAAGGCGTGCAGGAAGGCGGCGAGACCGTCGGCGAGCGCAATCTGCTGCAATCCGCAGGCCGCGCCGACGGCGACGCAGAGCGGCGCGCCGCGCGGCGGCAACGCGCCGTCATCGAACCAGTTCGCCGCGGCGTCGAGGAAGCCCGTACCCTGATCGACGGTCTCGCGGTGGCGCTCGGCCGAGCCGGTCATGGCGACGGCCAGTTCGGCGATCTCGGCGAGGGAAGCGGCGTCAGCGGCGGCGCGCCATGCGGCGGCGAAGAACACCGCGTCGTTCCACTGCGGCCCGGCTTCGAGCAGCGCCCTCAGCCAGGTTTCGAGGGTTTGCGTGTCGGTGACGCTGCCGGCGGCGACGGCCTGTTCCAGCGCGGCGGAATAGGCGTAAGCCCCGGTCGGGAAGACCGGCGACAGCCAGGACATCAGGCGCAGCAGGTTGGCGGAACCGCTCATGGTTCCGCCCGTCTGGCAAGGTCTTCGTAATCGCCGATCAGGGCGTAGTGCAGCTCGCGCACCAGTTTCAGCGACGGGCCGATGACGAACAGGGCCGATCCGACGACAAACAGCCAGATCGCCGCGTTCTCCCACGCCTTGTAGAAAAACATCCAGGAGCCGACGAGGAACATGAAGCCCGCCGTGACCTGGACGAGGGTGAAGGCAAGCTCGTAGGCGGCGTAAAGCTTCTCGTGCAGTTTCGAGATATTGCGCGTGTCGGGGGCAAAGATTTTCATGCGGCAGTCTCCGGGTTCTGCAACGCCACGGCCTGTCCTAGTGTTCCACGGCCTTCGAGAACACATGGATGACGACAACGCCGGCGATGATCAGGGCAAGGCCGAGGATCGCCGGCATATCGAGCCGTTGGCCGAGCATCAGCCAGGCGGCGAGCGCGATCAGGACGATGCCCGCGCCGGACCATATCGCATAGACGATGCCGGCCGGAATGACGCGGATCGGATAGGACAGCAGCCAGAACGACAGCGCGTAGAAGGCGATGGTGATGACGCTCGGCCAGAGCCGCGTGAAATTTTCCGTGCGAACCAGCGCGGTGGTGGCGATGACCTCGGTGACGATGGCCGCGCCGAGGAGAACGTAGTTCGTAAGCATGGATGGAGACATGGCGGATTTCCACGTGCGGTTCGGCATTCAGTGGTCGCGATGATGATGGCCATGACCGTGATCATGCGCTGCATGAGCATCGCCATAGGCGCCGCCTTCCGGATCGAAGGGGGCGCTGGTCTCGGCAACGGTCGCGCCCAGGCCTTCCAGCATGTCGCGGATGACATGGTCGCGGCGGATCAGGATGCGGCCGGGCTCGATCTGTGCGGCGAGATGGCGGTTGCCGATCTGCCAGGCGAGCGCCAGCAGGTGGCGCGCATCGCGGCCGCGCACTTCCAGCAGGTCCTCGGGCTCGGCGCGCACCTCGATGACGCGACCGTCGTCCAGTTCCAGCCCGTCGCCATGGCGCAGCAGGCGCGCTTCCGCGAGATCGAGCAGAAACTCGATGCCGTTGTCGGACATCATTTTCATGCGGCGGCGGTGCCGCGCGGTCTCGTCCAGCGTGATGGTGTCGGCGGGATCGTGGAAATGGCGGGTGACGGTAGACGCGGTCGGCATGACCGCGATCCTACACCTTTTTGTGCGGTGCACGCCAGCGGCGAAATGCCCAGAGAGCCAGCAGAACCAGCAGGATGGTCATCGCAACGGAGGAGGTGGCGGCCTTGGCCTGCGAGTGGAAACTGGCCGTGCGGACCAGGTCCGGCGCGATGCCGTCCGGGCCGAGGGCCAGCATGCGGGCGACGTCGCGGTTTTCCAGGTAATCGAAGACCATGCCGGGGATCGCCGTGGCGGCGAGCAAATGGCGCCAGACGCCCCAGCGCGCCGGCGCGAGGCGCAGGATCGACCAGGCGAGCGTGACCGCGAGCAGCGCGGGATAGGCGGCGTCGAGGCGGTGCTGAACGTTCGCGTAGAAATGCGTACCCTCCGCCGACAGGGCGGCGAGAAAGGCGCGGGCCTCCTCGTGGGTGTAACCGCCGGGGCGCAGATCGAAGACCGGCAGCCCGCCGGCCTCGGCGGAAATCCTCGGGATCGACCACAGGACCATGACGAGGTAGTCGCCGAGCGTCGCGGCGACTACCAGCCAGAAGATTCGGTTGTTTGCGGTCACGGCGCCACTCGTGGCGGCATTAGCCGAGCACGAGCTTTTCGATCTCGTGCACCGGATGGTTGGTGAGGTCCTTGGAGACTTCGGCGACCACCTTGTCGGCGACTTCCTTGTGGAGTTCCTTGCGCAGGCTGCCGAGTACGGTCGGCGCCGCAACGAGGACAATCTCGCCATAGCTTCCCTTGTGGGCGTGCTTGTAAAGAAGCTCCGACAACTCCTTGGCAAACCGCTCTTTTTCGATGCGGTGCCAGTCGGTTTCCTGAACCGCGCTGCGATGCGCATTGCCGCCGCCGGGCGCGCCGCTGGCGGAAGATCCGCCGTCGCTCAACCGGCCGGGACGGTCTGCGGCCTGTTCGCGGTCCGGGGGATTGGCGTGTTCCATTTCGCGGAAGACCGTCAGGTTGGGAAATTTGTCGTCGCCGTCATTGCGCAGGAACAGCGCCTTTTCGCCATCCGCGATCACCAGCCAGCCATTGTTGTTGAGCGTTATGTCCGACATGCGGTCCTCCAGTTTTTCAAATATGGCCCATTAACTCGCAGATTGCGGCGAAGTTGCAATTGATCCCGCTCAATGGCGTCGAAATGGAGCAGTTATCGGGGCGGGAAGGGATCGGCGCCTTCCATTCTGCCGGAAGCCCGGCTGCTATACGGTCTCGATCCGCTCGGGATGGATGATCTCGATCGTGCGGCTCTCGATCAGCGGGGCCGAGGCCTCGCGAAAAGCCTTTAAGTGCGGCGTGTTGAAATGGTTTTCGAGGTCTTCGCGACTCTTCCATTGCTCGACGAACACGACGCGCCGGGAATTGCTGACGCTGGTGTTCAGGTCGTAGAAAACGCAGCCATGTTCCTCGCGCGTCGCCTCGATGCACGGCATTGCCGCCTCGCGAAACGCATCGAGCGAATCCGGTTTCAGCGTGAGCGTGGCGATAACGTAGATCATGGTCGTTCCTCCCGGCGTGCGTCTCAGTCGAGTTTAAGACCGAAAGCCGGAGGTGGCCAGTCTCGCGATGTTTCGTCGTCCGATGATGTCGCCTCAAAACAGGAAATATCTCTGCGCCATGGGCAGTTCGGTGGCCGGCTCGCAGGTCAGCAGCTCGCTGTCGGCGCGCACCTCGTAGGTTTCCGGATCGACCTCGATATTCGGGGTTGCGGAATTGAGCACCATCGACGCCTTGGATATGCCGCCGCGGGTGTTTTCGACGGCGACCATTTCCTTGTCGGTTTCGAGCTGGTGGGCAAGGCCGTCCTCGATCGCGGCCTTCGAGGTGAAAACGACCGAGGAGGCGGTGCGCGCCTTGGCGTATGCGCCGAACATGTAGCGGTAATGCACCGGCTGCGGCGTCGGGATCGAAGCGTTCGGGTCGCCCATCGGCGCGGCGGCGATGGTGCCGCCGATCAGCACCATGTCCGGTTTGACGCCGAAAAAGGCCGGGTTCCACAGCACCAAGTCGGCGCGCTTGCCGACTTCGATTGAGCCGATCTCCTTCGACATGCCGTGGGCGATGGCCGGATTGATGGTGTATTTCGCGATATAGCGGCGCACGCGGTAATTGTCGTTGTGGCCCTTTTCCTCGGGCAGCCGGCCGCGCTGGCGCTTCATCTTGTCGGCGGTCTGCCAGGTGCGGATGATCACCTCGCCGACGCGGCCCATCGCCTGGCTGTCGGAGGCGATGATCGAAAACGCGCCCATGTCGTGCAGGATGTCTTCCGCCGCGATGGTCTCCTTGCGAATGCGGCTCTCGGCGAAGGCGACGTCCTCGGGGATGTTGGCGTCGAGGTGATGGCAGACCATCAGCATGTCGAGATGCTCGTCGATGGTGTTGACCGTGTAGGGCCGCGTCGGATTGGTCGACGACGGGATGACGTTGGAAAGGCCGCAGACCTTGATGATGTCCGGCGCGTGTCCACCGCCCGCGCCCTCGGTGTGGAAGGCGTGGATGGTGCGGCCCTTGATGGCGTCGATGGTGGATTCGACGAAGCCGCTTTCGTTCAGCGTGTCGGTGTGGATCATCACCTGCACGTCGTAGTCGTCGGCGACCGAGAGGCAGTTGTCGATCGCCGCGGGCGTGGTGCCCCAGTCCTCGTGCAGCTTCAGCGAACAGGCGCCGCCGAGGATCATCTCCTTCAACGGATCCGGCAGGGAGGCGTTGCCCTTGCCGGCGAAGGCCAGGTTCATCGGGAAGGCGTCGGCGGCCTGGATCATACGGGCGAGGTGCCAGGGGCCGGGCGTGCAAGTGGTCGCCAGCGTGCCGTGCGCCGGGCCGGTGCCGCCGCCCAGCATGGTGGTCAGCCCGCTCATCAGCGCTTCCTCGATCTGCTGCGGGCAGATGTAGTGGATGTGGGAGTCGAAGCCGCCGGCGGTCAGAATCTTGCCTTCTGCGGCGATTGCCTCGGTGCCGGGGCCGATGACGATGTCGACGCCCGGCTGGGTGTCCGGGTTGCCGGCCTTGCCAATGGCGGCGATGCGACCGTCACGCAATCCGACATCGGCCTTGTAGATGCCGGTGTGGTCGACGATCAGCGCGTTGGTGATGACGGTGTCGACCGCGCCCGAGGCGCGCGGGGCCTGGCTCTGGCCCATGCCGTCGCGGATCACCTTGCCGCCGCCGAACTTCACTTCCTCGCCATAGACGGTCCTGTCTTCCTCGACCTCGATGAACAGTTCGGTATCGGCGAGGCGGACCTTGTCGCCGGTCGTCGGCCCGAACATGTCGGCATAGGCGGCGCGGGAAATCTTGGCGGGCATCGGTCTGTCCTTCGGTCAGAATTCTTCCATCAGCAGGAGAAGTTCCTCGGTGCGCTTGCGCGTCATCGAGGCCATGCATGAATTGATTATGAGCGGCTGTATCGAGCCGCCGGTAAACGACGCGCCTTCGGTTTCGCAGTGGCCGTCGCGGTAATCGATCCAGGCGCGCTGGGCCTTCAGCAGGCTTTCCTCGCCGTTCGCCCGGTCCGGGTAATATTCCCGGTTCGTCTCATCGACGGATTTCATGTGCTCGCGGACCTTCTTCCAGGCGACGTTGAGGGCCCGGTCGGCGGTCTGCCAGTCTTCATAAGCGCAGTAGTTCATGCCCTGCTGCGGCAGGTCGCCGGCCTTCGAGCAGTCCCAGTCCTGCGCAAGGGCGGGGGCGGCCGAAAGGCAGACAAGGCCGAGCGCGGGCAGGAGGTTCTTCATAGCTCGCCCATGATCTCCTGGCGGAAGCCGTAGACCTTGCGGTCGCCGGAAAGCGGCACCAGCGTCACGTCGCGCGACTGGCCGGGCTCGAAGCGCACGGCGGTGCCGGCGGCGATGTCGAGACGTTTGCCGCGCGCTTTCTCGCGGTCGAAGTCGAGCGCCGGGTTGGTCTCGTAGAAGTGGTAGTGCGAACCGACCTGCACCGGGCGGTCGCCGGTGTTGGCGACCGTCAGTTTCACGGCCTTGGCGCCCTCGTTGAGGGTGATGTCGCCCTTTTCGGTGATGATTTCGCCGGGGATCATGATCGCCTCCTAACCGGCGACCGCGAGGGCGACGCCGTAGGCGGCGGTCGCGCCGCCGGCGAGGCGCAGCGCCAGCCGGCCTTTCGCGCCGTCCAGCGCCTTCAGCATGGCGATGCCGAAACCGGCGCCTGCCGCGTGCAAGGCCGCGGTCGCGATCAGGAAACCCGTGCCGAAGGAAAGCGCGCCGGCGGCACCGAGTTCCGAGCCGTGCGCATAGCCGTGGAAGACGGCGAAGAAGCCGGTCACGGTCAGCACCAGTTCGACCGGGATCGGCGCCGCGAGCGCGATGAGCAAGCCGAAGGCGACGATGGAGGCGAGGATCGCGGGTTCGACGAAGGGCAGCGGCACGCCGATGAAGGACGCGGCAAAACCCGCGGCCATCAACGACACGAAGGTCGCCGGAACCGCCCAGACCGCCCGGCCTCCGATCATCGCCGCCCAGACGCCGACCGCGACCATCGCCAGGATGTGGTCGACGCCGTAGAGCGGGTGCGAGAAGCCGGCGGCCAGCGAACCGTGCTCGCCCGGATCGAGGTGGGCGAAGGCGGGCGCCGCCGAGGCGAAGAGCAGGGCGGCTGCGGTGAGGAGGCGTTTCATCGGCGGTATCCTTTCAGACGGCTTTGCGTATGCGGTGTTTCGGGGCCCGGTTTCCTCAGCGGATCGGTTCGTGCACGGTGACGAGTTTGGTGCCGTCCGGGAAGGTCGCTTCGACCTGGATGTCGTGGATCATCTCGGCGATGCCCTCCATCACCTGGTCGCGCGTCAGCACATGCGCGCCGGATTCCATCAGGTCGGAGACGGAGCGGCCGTCGCGAGCGCCCTCGACGACGAAATCGGTAATCAGCGCAATGGCTTCCGGGTGGTTGAGCTTGACGCCGCGCGCCAGCCTCTTGCGTGCGACCTCGGCCGCCATGGCAATGAGCAGCTTGTCTTTTTCTCGCGGTGTCAGGTTCATTTGCTCCCCCGGGGCGGGCCGAATTCCATATGGCGACCGGCGTCGCCGCATTGTCCGGCATGGTGGGAAAATTGGCTGGGAAGTGCAAGCGCAATGTGCAAACTTTTTGCAGCGCGAAATGCCGCATATTTTTTATGCATCTTCCGTCAAGTGACCGGAAAACCGATTTATTTTACCTCTTGAAGAAAATCCGCAACGCGGTTTAACTTGGACGCAAGGGCGCGGCGACCGCGCCCGGGGAGGAGCATCATGTATCTCGGGATCGACCTCGGCACGTCGAGCGTCAAGGCGCTGCTCATCGATGCGGATCAGGCCATTATCGATTCCGCCTCGGCGGAAGTGGAATTGTCGCGGCCGCGCCAGGGCTGGTCGGAGCAGGATCCGGCAGACTGGATCGCCGCCACCGAGACCGCGCTGTCCGCACTCAGGCGCGATCACGCTGCCGAAATGGCGGCGGTGAGGGGCATCGGGCTTTCCGGCCACATGCATGGCGCGACGCTGCTCGGCGCGGATGACGCGGTGCTGCGGCCCTGCATCATGTGGAACGACGTGCGCTCCCATGCCGAAGCTGCCCAACTCGATGCCGATCCGCGTTTCCGCAAGATTACCGGCAACATTGTCTTTCCCGGCTTCACCGCGCCGAAACTCGCCTGGGTGAAGAACAACGAGCCGGAAGTGTTCTCCAAGGTCCGGAAGGTGCTGCTGCCGAAAGACTACCTGCGACTGTGGCTGACGGGCGAGCATATTTCCGAAATGTCGGATTCCGCCGGCACGAGCTGGCTCGACACCGGCGCGCGCGCCTGGTCGCCGGAGTTGCTCGCGGCGACGGACCTGTCGGAAGATCACATGCCGTCGCTGGTCGAGGGCAGCCAGCCGGGCGGGCAGTTGCGTGCGGAGATCGCCACGCGTTTTGGCCTGACCGCCGGCATAACGGTGGCTGGCGGGGCAGGGGACAATGCGGCGGCGGCCATCGGCATGGGCACGATCCACGACGGGCAGGCATTCGCGTCGCTCGGCACGTCGGGCGTGCTGTTCGCCGCCAACAACGCCTATCTGCCGAATGCGGAAAGCGCCGTGCATGCCTTCTGCCACGCGCTGCCGGACACCTGGCACCAGATGGGCGTCATCCTGGCGGCGACGGATTCGCTCAACTGGTACGAAAAGATCACCGGCGTCGATGCGGCCGACCTGACGAAGGCGCTGGGCGAGACGCTTGCCGGCCCGTCGGGCGTTTTCTTCCTGCCCTATCTCGGCGGCGAACGCACGCCGCACAACGATGCCTCGATTCGCGGCGTGTTCGCCGGAATCGGCCATGAAAGCGACCGGGACGTGCTGACGCGGTCGATCATGGAAGGCGTCTGTTTCGCCTTTCGCGATTGCCTCGAAGCCCTGAAGGATGCCGGCACGACGCTGGAACGCGCCACGGCGGTCGGCGGCGGCTCGAAATCGGCCTACTGGCTGAAGCTGATGGCGACCGTGCTCGGCATTCCCGTCGAGGTGCCGGCGGAGGGCGATTTCGGCGCCGCCTTCGGCGCTGCCCGGCTTGGCCTGATGGCGGCGGAAGGCGCCGACCCGGCGGCAATCTGCGCGCCGCCCGATATCGAGGCCGTGCACGAACCGGACCGCAATCTCGAACCGGCGTTTGGCGACGCCTACCGGCGCTACCGCGCGCTTTATCCAGCCATCAAGGGAGTGATGACATGAGCACCGGCTTTTTCGGCGACGTCACGAAGATCGAATATGAGGGCCCGGACAGCACCAATCCGCTCGCCTTCCGCCACTACAAGGCCGACGAGATGGTCATGGGCAAGCGGATGGAAGACCATCTGCGTTTCGCGGTGGCCTGGTGGCATTCCTTTGCATGGGAAGGTCTCGATCCGTTTGGCGGCCGTACATTCGACCGGCCCTGGTATCCGCAGGACTCCATGGACCACGCGAAACTCAAGGCCGACGTCGCCTTCGAGATGTTTTCGGCGCTCGGCAATCCGTTCTACTGCTTCCATGACGCCGACGTACGGCCGGAAGGAAAGAACTTCGCCGAGAACACGAAGAATCTCGAGGAGATGGTGGACTACATGGGGGCCAAGCAGGACGCGACCGGCGTCAAGCTGCTCTGGGGCACGGCCAACCTGTTCGGCAACCGGCGTTACATGGCGGGCGCGGCGACCAATCCGGATCCGGACGTGTTCGCCTTTGCCGCGGCGACGGTGAAGACCTGCATCGACGCCACGCACAAGCTCGGCGGCGCCAACTATGTCCTTTGGGGCGGCCGCGAGGGCTATGAAACGCTCCTCAACACCGACCTGAAGCGCGAGGACGACCATCTCGGCCGCTTCCTCAACCTCGTTGTTGAGTACAAGCACAGAATTGGTTTCAAGGGCACGATCCTGATCGAACCGAAGCCGCAGGAGCCGACCAAGCACCAGTACGATTACGACGTCGCCACGGTGTACGGTTTCCTGAAGCGTCACGGGCTGGAAAACGAGGTGAAGGTCAATATCGAGCAGGGCCACGCGATCCTTGCCGGCCATTCGTTCGAGCACGAGCTGGAACTGGCGCAGGCGCTGGGCATCTTCGGTTCCATCGACATGAACCGCAACGACTACCAGTCCGGCTGGGACACCGACCAGTTCCCGAACAACGTGCCGGAAATGGCGCTGGCCTATTACGCCATCCTGAAGGGCGGCGGCTTTACCACCGGCGGCACCAATTTCGACGCCAAGCTGCGCCGCCAGTCGCTCGATCCGGAAGACCTGCTTTATGCCCATATCGGCGGCATGGACACCTGCGCGCGGGCGCTGAAGGCGGCGGCGAAGATGGTGGAGGACGGCGTTCTGACGGATTTCGTCACGGAGCGGTATGCCGGCTGGAATTCCGCGGAAGCGAAAAAGATGCTCGACGGCACCTATTCGCTGGCCGACATCGCCGAATATGTCGAGAAGGCCGACGTCAATCCGCAGCCGAAATCCGGCCGCCAGGAATATCTGGAGAACGTCGTCAACCGCTACGTGTAATCGCACAGCGAAGAGCCCTGCCGCCGAAGCGGCAGGGCGTCCGCTGCTGACTCTAACGAGGCAAGTGCCTCGTCAGTCTGGAGGTCAGGTCGCGCCTCGTTGTGGCTCCGATGCAATCGGCGCCCGCGCGCATCGGCGCGGGCGCCTTTCGCTCCACCCGGGGAGGGGCATCCCCCGGGGTTCGCAAGGATTTCGGTTATTTCACCACGTGCCAGACACCGCCGACGCCGTCGCCCTTGGTGTCGCCGGGCTTGGAGTCGCCGGCCCAGTAGTAGAGCGGCATGCCCTTGTAAGCCCACTGCGCGCTGCCATCCTTGCGTTCGACGAGCGTAAAGTCGCCGTCGGCATCGGCGCCGGATTTGGCGACGGAGGGCGGCCAGCTGCCGGCGCAACCGCCGTAGCAGTTGCTCACGCCCGGTGCGTCCTTGTCGAAGGTATAGAGCGTCATGCCTTTGCCATCGACCAGGACACCGGCGTCCGACATGCTCAGGCCGGCAGGTGCGGCGATGGCGAGGCCGGCGAAAAGCGAAAGCGCAGCACCGGTGATAAGGGTCTTGATCTGCATGGGATGAATTCCTGTCTTGCTCGCCGGTCGTGCCGACCGGCTGATGATTGCGTCAACGGCTTCCCGATCGCGGGTATGCGTCCATGATCTTTCCGAGATGGAACAACGTCGGGCTACGAGATACCGCCGCAGCGGGGCGTCTGCGGGCCGACCGTTGTACTCACCGTTGTAACGCCAGTGGAAAAAAAGCAGCCCCGGCGTTGTTTTCGAGCCGTCAGGCCGGGTGAACGTGATCTTCGCTGAACCGGATATCGATTGCCATTACTGCTGAAAGCAAAAAAGCCGCCCGCGCGATGCGGGCGGCTCGGTCTTTTCGAATGCCGTCGCGATTACATCGAGGGCATGATCACCTTGTCGATGACATGGATGACGCCGTTGTCGGCGGCGATGTCGGCGGTCACGACGGTCGCGTCGTTGACCATGACGCCATTGTCGAGATCGACCTTGATCTCGCTTCCCTCGACAGTCTTGGCCATCATGTCGTCGGAGAGGTCGGTCGACATCACCTTTCCGGGCACGACGTGATAGGTCAGGATCGCGGTCAGCTTGTCCTTGTTCTCCGGCTTCAGCAGATCCTCGACCGTTCCCTCGGGCAGGGCAGCGAAGGCGTCATCGGTCGGCGCGAACACGGTGAACGGGCCTTCGCCCTTCAGCGTGTCGACGAGGCCCGCGGCCTGGACCGCGGCGACGAGCGTCTTGAAGCTTCCGGCTTCCACGGCGGTATCGACAATGTCGGCTGCCTTTGCCGGAGCGGCAAGAGCGGTTGCGATGAGGGCGGCGATTGCGAGCTTTGCAGTCTTCATGGTGAACTCCCTTTGCATGTTGGTCCCCTCACGGGACAGACATACCGACTACGCCGGGCGGGCGAGGAGAGATCAGCGGCAGTAACGTTTGGCCGATCACAATTATTTCAGCGCGATTTGAGCAATCGCCGTGATCCGCCTTGCGTAGAAGCTCACGACAGGGACTGCGACAGCAGGCGCGTGCCGTGGAAACCGGCGAGCGCCGATGTGGCAGTCAGGAAAGTGCCCCACGCCATGTCGACGGCAACGACCGTGAAGGGCCAGTTTTTCAAGGTCGCATAGTTGGTCATGTCGTAGGTGCCATAGGCGATCAGGCCGAACAATGCGCCCAGTGCGACGGCCGTCATGGCGGATTCCGCCTTAAGAGCCGGCATGACGGCGAAAGCGACGATGCCAATAACGTACAGGCAGTAGAAGGCGGCGGCGACGCCGAGACGCGGCTCATCCAGCAGGAAGGGTCCGATCTGGCCGGCGTAAAAGCCGCGCGCGAGATAACCGAGCCAGATGAAGTCGACAAGGAGAAACGCGACGATCGTCACGCAATAGGCGATGGCATAGTGCAGCATGTTTCTGTTCCCGTTTTCGGCAAGTACGTCGCCGGACGCGCGGCAGATCACTTCATCAACAAAGGAGTGATCCGTCCTGTCCCCGGCTGCGTAACCGATCGGCAACAAAACAGCGGACCGCAAATGAACAAAATGAAGATCGCCGTCGTCGGCTCCGGCATCGCCGGGCTCTCCGCCGCCTGGCTCCTGTCAAAAAAGCACCAGGTGACGCTCTACGAGGCTGCCGACCGCCTCGGCGGCCATTCCAATACGATCGATGTCGACACGCCGGAGGGGCGGACGCCTGTCGATACCGGATTCATTGTCTACAACAGGCAGAATTATCCCAATCTGACCGCGCTGTTCGAGCATCTGGGCGTTGCCACCAACGACACCGAGATGAGCTTCGCCTTCTCGCTGGGCAACGGCGCCTACGAATATTCCGGCTCAGGCCTTTTCAGTTTTTTCGGCCAGTTGCGAAACACGGTTTCACCCCGTCACTGGCGTCTGCTGCGCGACCTGTCGCGTTTCTTTTCGACGGCTCGTGCGCGGATCGAATCCTGTCCCGCGGACATGCCTCTTGGCGAGTTCCTCTTCTCCGAGGGCTATGGCGAGCGTTTTGTCAGCGACCATATCGTGCCGATGGGCGCGGCGATCTGGTCGACGGACGCGAACCAGATGCTGGCATTTCCCGCCCGCAGCTTCGTCGATTTCTATGACAATCACGGCATGCTGCAGTTCAACGACCGGCCGCTCTGGCGCACGGTGACCGGGGGCAGCCGCAATTACGTCGAAAAGCTGGTCGCCGACGGAGATATCGAAGTCGTCACCGGCAGCCCGGTCGAGCGGCTGGTGCGTCACGCGAACTATGTCCATGTCACCGACGCGCGGGGCGTCTCGCGTCCATTCGATCATGTCGTCGTCGCAAGCCAGGCCGATCAGGCGCTCGGCATGCTCGACCGGCCCGACGAGGCGGAGGTGAATCTTTTGACGCCGTTCCGCTACCAGACGAACCGGGCCGTGCTGCACCGCGATCCGCGCTGGATGCCAAGACGCAAGCGCTTGTGGGCAAGCTGGAACTACCTGAAGTCGTCCCACCCAGATGAAGGGCTGTGCGTGACCTACTGGATGAACCGGCTGCAGCCGTTGAAGACGAAATCCAACCTGTTCGTCACGCTCAATCCGACCGCGCCGATCCACGCCAAGGCTGTGGATGCGGAGATCGACTACCGTCATCCGGTGTTCGATGCGGCGACCATGGAAGCGCAGCGGGATCTCTGGTCGATCCAGGGGAACCGGCGCATATGGTTCTGCGGCAGTTATTTCGGCTATGGTTTCCACGAAGACGGCATCCAGAGCGGTCTCGCGGTGGCGGAGCAGCTTGGCGGCATTCGCAGGCCGTGGGATGTCGAAAACGAATCCGGCCGGCTGGCGCTGCCGGTTGCGCGCGAACTGGAGGCCGCCGAATGAGCGTACCGGCCGAAGGCATCTATTTCGGCGAGGTGGTGCACAGCCGGGTCCGGCCGGTGCACCACAAGCTGCGATATCGCGTCTTTGCCGTCCTGGTCGATTGCGGCGCGCTCGATGCGCTCGACCGCCGCCTTCGGCTGTTTTCACGCAACCGGTTCAACCTGTTCGGTCTGTATGACCGCGATCATGGCGACGGCACGACGATTTCCGGCTATCTCGATGGCATCGCCGCGCGGGCGGGCATGGGCGAAACGGTCAGCCGCTTCCTCATGCTGTGCTACCCGCGTGTGCTCGGCTACGCCTTCAATCCGCTGACAGTCTATTACGGCCTCGACGCCGACGACCGTGTGTGCCTGACGGTCTACGAGGTCAACAACACGTTCGGCGAGCGCCAGACCTACGTTCTGCCCGCGACCCAGCAGGACGACGCGGCGATCAGCCAGTCCTGTGCCAAGCGGCTCTATGTCTCGCCGTTCAACGGCCCGAAAGGCACCTACAGCTTTCATCTCACGCCGCCGCTCGAAGAGCTCACGGTCGGGGTGGCGTTGCGCGATGCCGAAGGGCCGGTGCTGAGGGCGCATTTCCATGGCAAGCGCGCGCCGTTCACCGATGCGACGCTGCTGCGCGCGCTGGCGAAGACCGGCTGGCTTACGGCCAAGGTGATCACCGCAATCCATTACGAGGCGCTGAAACTGTGGCTGAAGGGGCTGCGGTTGCAGCCGCGTCCGAAAGCGCCGGCGCGGGCGATCGACTACCCGGAACGCGGCAGGCAGGCGGCGGCGCACGACCGTTGAACCGGGCTCAGCCGTTGCCGCCGCCCATCACGAATTTCGACACATACCAGAAGAACAGCCGGTTCGGCACGATGCGCAGCAGTTTCAGCGCATAGACGAAGCCGCGCGGGAAGATGATCTCGTAGTGCCGGTTTTCCAGCCCCGCGAGCAGGGCGCGCGCGGCGTCTCCGGCCGGCATGATGCCAGGCATCGGGAACGGATTGTCGCGCGTCATCGGGGTGTCGACGAAGCCCGGATTGACCACCGAGACCGTGATGCCATGCGGAGCGAGCTCGCTGCGCAGCGTCTCGGCGAGATTGATCAGGGCGGCCTTGGTCGGGCCGTAAGCGGCCGATCGGGGAAGGCCGCGATATCCTGCGACGGACGCGACGATGGCGATATGGCCGCGGCCGCGTTCGCGCATGCGCGGCACCAGCGCCGCCAGGGCATTGACGACGCCCATGTAGTTGACCTCGACACCATTGCGGATTGCGGCAATATCGATTTCCGCCGGATCGAGGATCGTCCACGCCCCGGCGCTGAGAACCGCCAGATCGATCGGACCGCTTTCCCGCTCGATCGTGTCCACGCATCCCGCGACAGCGTGTTCATCCGAAACATCGAGCGGGTAGGGCTTCACCGTGTCGTAGGCATCGGCGAGCTCATCGAGCTTGTCGGCGGAACGCGCCGAGACGACGACCTTTCCCGCCTTGCCGTCCAGCAAGGTGGCCAGTTCGCGGCCGATGCCGGAGCTCGCGCCGACAATCCACGCCACGTTCCACGGCGCGCCGGTTTTGTCCATCGGCTCAGATCCCGATGAAAGGCTGGACCAGGCGGCCGAACAGGCCGGCAAACCGCACGCGCGACTCGGTCGCGACGAGGCAGATGCAGGGCTCTCCCTCCTCGACGCGCGGCTGGTGCTCGACATGTTCGTCGAGGTCGGCGATGTCGCCGGGGCCGAACAGGCCAAGCTCGTCGCGATAGGCGCCTGACAGGATGAGCGTCATTTCGGCGCCGCCATGACCGTGTTCCGGCATCGCGGTTCCGGGGGCGACCCACAGCATGTAGAGCGAGGACGACGTCGCGGGATCTGTTTCGATCACATGTTTCTTCACCCCCGGGGCGATCCGGCGCCAGGCAATATCGTCCAGACGTGTCCCGATCTTTCGGCGCAGCGGCGCCGGCAGCCCGCCGTGCGGCGTCCTGGTCTGCGGCGGCGCAGCGATGGCCGGGCTTTCGGCGCTGCCGATCCTGTCGAACAGCCGGTCCAGCGAGGATGCGCTGAGCTCCACAGGCTCGCAGGCAAAAAGCATTTCGCCGCCGAGTTCCTCGGCTTCATGAGCTGCCTTGCGGCACTTGTCGCACATCGCCAGATGCGTCGCGACGACCAGGAGAAAGGCCTCGTCGAGGTCGCCGCTGGCGTAGCGCAGCAAAGTCGCTTCATCGATATGATGGGCGATCGTCATCGTACTTCTTCCAGTTTCTGTTTCAGTTTGGCGTAGGCGAGGCGCATTCGCGATTTCACCGTGCCAAGCGGCAGGGAAAGTCGTTTGGCGATCTCGCTTTGCGCCATGTCATGCATGTAGGCCAGTTCGATGATCTGGCGTTGCTCGTCCGGCAGTTCGACCAGCGCGTCCGCCACCTTGTCGGCGCGCTCGGTTGCAGCGAATTCCTGTTCGGCGTCCAGCCCGGGCGCCTCGAGCTCCATCTCGGCGATGTCCTCGTATGGCCTCGACGAATGCCGGCGCAGCCGGTCGATACGGGCGTTGCGGGCGATGGAAAAGATCCATGTGCTCACGGCGCCGCGCTCCGGCAGGTAGTAGTCAGCCTTGCGCCAGACGGCCATGAACACGTCCTGGACGATATCCTCGGCCAGGGTGTGCTCGGCTCCGCTCTTCAGCATCAGGGCTTTCACGCGCGGCCCGAAATGGACGAACAGCTCTTCGAAAGCCGCCCGGTCGCGCTGGCGAACGCGGCTCATCAGGGCTGTGAAGTCCTTGTCGCCGTCGAATTGTTCCAACGTCTCCACCTGCGTTGCGCTTAGCGCCATGGGGATCACCGCTCCTGCTAGACATACCGTGTTACGCAAGGGAGCGCCAATCGGATCAGTGAAAATGCGCAAACAGCGCAGGTTGTTGTGAAAAACGCGGTGTGGCCGGGTTTCGGCAGGAACTCAGTCGGTCAGTACCGACGGGAACGGGTGATCAGAGGGTCATGCGCCTTCCTGCCGCCACGGTTCGAGGATCGCGCGGGCCTCGACGCGGCCCTTGTCGGTGAGCGCGAGCGCCTCGCCGTCGCGGGTGACGAGGCCCTGGTCGAGGCATTGCCTCAGCACGTGACGGGCGTGGATCTCGTCCCATTTCAGATGGCCCTGCAGGGCGGCGGCGACGTTTTCCTCGTCCTGCGCCGGCCCGCCCTCGTGATTGAAGAGATGGACGGCGAGCGTGCGGCACTCGTTGGCGCGCTGGCGGCCGCGGCGGCGGGAAACCTGGGCGATCATGCCGTAGCGCGGGCCGAACAGGAAGGCGAGGACCAGGATGACGCCGGTCATCACCGCCATCATGCCGCCGATCGAGACGTTGAGCGTGATGGCGAGACCATAGCCGGTGATCGAAGAGACCACGGAGATCGCCGAGCCGTAAACCAGCATCAGCCACAGCCGGTCGGTCAGAAGGTAGGCGGCGGAAGGCGGTACGATAACAAAGGCGATGAACAGGATCGCGCCGACGGAATCGAAAGCGGCGACGGCGGTGGCGCTGGTCAGCGCCAGCAGCGCGTAGGAGAGGGCGGCGGGCGCGAAGCCGAGCGCGCGGGCCAGCGCCTCGTCGAAGGTCGCCAGTTTCAACTCCTTGAAGAAAAAGGTCACGAAAGCGAGGTTGACAAGCGTCATAGCGCCCATCGACAGCAATGCCTGCGGCACCGGGTAGCCGCCGATATCAACCGTATCAAGCCAGACGAAGCCGATTTCGCCGAGCAGCACGGTATGCTGGTCGATATGCACGTTGCGGGCATAGACGTTGAGCAGCAGTACGCCGATGGAAAACAGGACGGGGAAGACGAGCCCGATGGCGGCGTCATTCTTCACGCGGCGGGTGGTGACCAGCAGTTCCGTCAGGAAGACCGTGAAGACGCCGGTCAGCGCTGCGCCGATGATCTGCACCGGGCCGCTTTGCTGACCGGTCAGCATCCAGACGATAACGATCCCGAAGACGATGGAATGGCTGATTGCATCGGACAGCATGGAATTGCCGCGCAGCACCAGGAAGGTGCCGAGAAGGCTGGCGGCGATGCCGACCAGCGCGCCGGTCAGCGTGATCATCGCCGAGGGGCTGTCGAACAGGGCGGCGAGCATGGTCAGGCCTCCTGCGCGCCGAGGCTTGCGAGAATGCGCTCGGCTTCGGCGATGCCTTCCGGCGTGAGCACCCAGTGCGGCGTCGGTTCCGGCGCATGGGCGACCGGCTGGATCAGGCCGCGATCCTGCAGGCGGCGCATGACGGGTGCGGTGGCGATGCCGTAATAGGCATCGACCATGCCCTGTTCCGACGGATAGGCGGAATCGCCATGATGGGCGGCGAGGCGGTAGAGCGTGGTCAGCACGCGCTGGCCGCGCAGGCTGCGGCGGTTGGCGGCGCGGCGGCGCATCTCCCAGACGACGCCGCGGCCCGGCGCGAACAACAGCGAGACGGCGACCGCGGCAGAGGCGGCGAGCACGATCAGCGGACCGGTGGCAAGGCCGCGCCCGAGCGCCGAGACCAGCGCGCCGGACACGCCGGACGCCATGCCGATCAGCGCCGACAGGATGACCATCACTTCGAGGCGCGAACTCCATTGCCGCGCGGCGACGGCGGGCGCGATCACCATCGCGGCCATCAGCACGACGCCGACCATCTGCAGGCCGACGACGACGGCAAGCGCGATCATCACGGTTAGCGCGATCTCCAGCGTCAGGACAGGCAGGCCGAGGGTCCGCGCGAAGACAGGATCGAAGGTGACGAGTTTGAATTCCTTCCAGAAGACGGCGACGACGGCGAGGGTGGCAAAGGTAATGCCGCCCATGATCCAGAGGTCGGACCGCAGGATCGCCGCGGCCTGGCCGAACAGGAAGGAATCGAGACCGCCCTGGGAGGCGTTGCCGGTCGTCTGGATCCAGGTGAGCAACACGATACCGATCGCGAAGAAGACGCTGAGCGAAATGCCGAGCCCGGCATCGGTCTTCAGCCGGCTGTTACGCGTCAGCAGCAGCATGAACAGTGCAGCGAGCGAACCGGTGATCAGTGCGCCGGCGAGGATGAAACCGAGATCGCGGGTGCCGGCGACGATGAAACCGAGGCAGACGCCGGGGAGCGCCGCATGCGACAGCGCATCGCCGAGCAGGCTCTGCTTGCGCAGAACGGCGAAGGCGCCGAGCACGCCGGATATGATGCCCAGCAGGGCGGCGCCGAGCGCCACGTTGCGGATCGTGTAATCGGTGAGGAATTCGAGCATCAGCCCTTGCCCTGGCCCTCGAACGGAATGACCTTGCCGTCGGCGTCGCGGCCGAGCGTGGCATCGCCCTCGAGCAGTGCGATCTGGCCGCCATAGGCCTTGCGCAGGTTCTCCGGCGTGTAGATCTCGCTGACCGGCCCTTGTGCGATGACGCGGACATTGAGGATCAGCATCCAGTCGAAATAGGTCTGCACCGTCTGCAGGTCGTGGTGCACGACGATCACCGTCTTTCCGTCGTCGCGCAGCTTGCGCAAGATATCGACGATGGCCCGCTCGGTGGTCGCGTCGACGCCGGCCATCGGCTCGTCGAGGAAATAGACATCGGCTTCCTGCACCAGCGCGCGGGCGAGGAAGACGCGTTGCTGCTGACCGCCGGAGAGTTGGCTGATCTGGCGGTCGGCATAGTCCTGCATGCCGACCTGCGTGAGGGCGTGCATCGCCTTGTCGCGCTCGTTGCGTCCGGGGCGGCGCAGCCAGCCGAGATGGCCATAGAGCCCCATCGTCACGACATCGAGGGCGTTGGTCGGGAAATCCCAGTCGACGCTGGAGCGTTGCGGCACGTAGCCGACATGGCTGCGCTGGCTGTCATAGGGGCGGCCGTGGATGCGGACATGGCCGGCGGTCGGCCTGACCAGGCCGAGGATCGACTTGATCAGCGTCGACTTGCCGGCGCCGTTCGGGCCGACGATCGCCGCCATGACGCCGGGCGGGACATCGAAATCGATGTCCCACAGCACCGGCTTGGCGTGATAGCTGACCGTCAGGTCCTCGACATGGACGGCAAGGCCCGGTTCGTGCAGCGCGTTCGACACGGTAGTCTCCTATTCGCCCGCTATGGCGAGGTCCCACTGCTCGGCCCAGCCGGAAAGCGCTTCCGGCAGGGGCGGCGGCGTTCCGCCAAGGGCGCGCGTGATATTATAGGTGTTTTCGTAGATCATGCCGATATAGGTGCCGCCGGCGGTGCCTTTTTCGCCCATGGCGTCGGAATAGAGTTCGGCGCCGATCTCGATCCTGTGGCCCTGCCGCGACGCGGCGTCGACCACCGCCTGGATGGTGCGCGGATTGATCGTGCTTTCGACGAATATCGCCGGCACGCCGCGTTCTGCGACCATGTCGGCCACATCGCGGATATCGGCGACGCCTGCCTCGGATTCCGTCGAGATTCCCTGGATGCCGGAGACCTCGATGCCGTAGGCGCGGCCGAAATAATTGAAGGCGTCGTGGGCGGTGACGAGGACGCGATGTCCGTTATCTATGCTTGCTACGGACTTCTCCGCCCAGTCATCGAGGGCGGCGAGCTGTTCGCCATAGGCGGCGGCATTGGCGTTGATCGTCCCGGCGCAATCGGGACGCAATTCGGCGAGCTTGCCGGCGATCACGGGCACGGTCTTCGCCCACAGGCCGGGGTCCATCCAGACATGCGGGTCGAGCCCATAGCCGTTATCGACATGGATGATCTCGTTCTTCGGGATCGCGGTTTCGGAGACGGCGATGGTCGGGATCCTTTGCGAGAGACGTTCCAGCACGTCGCCGAGCTGACCTTCGAGGTGATAGCCGGAATAGAAGATGACATCCGCGGTCTGGAAAGTGCGTACGTCGCGCGCCGTCGCCTGATAGAGGTGCGGATCGACGCCGGGACCCATCAGCGCGGTCGAACTCACGCACTCGCCGCCGATATTGGCAACGACGTCGGCAATCATGCCGACGGTTGTGACCGCGTTGAGCGGTTCTTCCGCCGCGGCGGGCGCGGCGGCAACGGACAGGGTGGCAAGGGATGCTGCAATAAGATTGCGGCGGGAGGGCATGAAGCACCTTTCTGAGAATCGTACTTTAGAATGAATATGAGAACGATTTGCAATTGTCAACGTAATTGCGAATGGTTTGCAAAAAGGCCGTACGCTGGACGAAGGGGGAGGATGCGCCTAAGCACGGCAAGAGCGAGCGGAGGAAGGGATTTCCATGAAACTGTCGGCCAATCTGGGCTTCCTGTGGAAGGAACTGGTGCTGCCGGAGGCGATCCGCGCGGCGAAACGGGCCGGTTTCGACGCGGTGGAATGCCACTTTCCCTTCGAAGTGCCGGCAGAGGCGGTAAAGGCGGCATTGGCCGAGACCGGCCTGCCGATGCTGGGCCTCAACACCTGGCCAGGCGGGCAGGGCGAGTTCGGCCTTGCCGCGCTGCCGGGCCGCGAAGACGACGCTCGCGCCGCGATCGAGCAGGCGGTCGAATATGCCTGGGCGATCGGCTGCCGGAACATACACGTGATGGCCGGCAAGTCGCATGGCGGCGCGCAGGCCGATGCCGTCTTTCGCGCCAATCTGGATTATGCCTGCAAACTGGCGGGCGATCTCAAGATCCTGATCGAACCGATCAACGACCGCGACGTGCCGGGCTATCATGTTTCCACACTGGAACAGGCCGCCGATATTGTCGCCAGCATCGACCGTTCGAACCTGAAGATCATGGCCGACTGCTATCACATCCAGATCATGGGCGGCGATCTGGTGCGGCGGCTGGAAAAACACCTGCCGATGATCGGCCATGTCCAGTTCGCCGCCGTGCCGTCACGCGGGCGGCCGGACGAGGGCGAGCTGAACTATCCGTGGATCGCGGAAGCGCTGGCCGAAATGGGCTATGACGGCTATCTCGGCGCCGAATACCGGCCGGGCGGGCCGACCGAAGACAGCCTCGGCTGGATGGCCGCGCTTCAGTCGCGGTGACCGGCGGCGAACATCGGCCCGCCGCGATGGCGCGGGAAGCCGTAGCCATGCACCATGGTGACGTCGATGTCGGACGGTTTCAGCGCAATGCCCTCGTCGAGCACCGCGCGGGCTTCCGCCTGCATGGATGACAGGATGCGCCGCATGATCTCGTCAGCCGTGAACGCCTTGCGCTCGTAGCCGAGCCGTTCGCTTTCCTCCAGGATGATCTGCTCGACCGCCGGGTCCGGCTGGCCCGCCTTCGCCCCATCGGGATAGGCGTACCAGCCGGCCGCGGTCTTGCGGCCGAAACGGCCGAGCTCGCAGATGCGATCCGCGATCGTGGAATAGCGTTCGTCGGCGGGGCGGGTGGCGGCGCGGCGCTTGCGCATCGCCCAGGCGATGTCGAGGCCGGCCATGTCCTGCACCGCGTAGATGCCCATGGCGAAGCCGTAACCGCGCATGGCGTCGTCGATTTCCTGCGGCAGTGCGCCTTCCTCGAGGATGAAGTCGCATTCGCGGCGATAGGCCGACATGATGCGGTTGCCGATGAATCCGTCGCAGACGCCGGCGAGCACCGGGATTTTCCTGAGTTTCTTGGCCAGCGCAAAGGCGGTGGCCAGTGTAGCCGGCGCGGCCGCATCCGTGCGCACGATCTCCAGCAGTTTCATGATGTGGGCCGGCGAGAAAAAGTGCAGCCCGACGACGCGGGCGGGAATTTTCGTCGCGTTGGCCAGTTCGTCGACGTCGAGATAGGAGGTGTTGGAGGCGAGGATCGTATCGTCGCGGCACACGCGGTCGAGTTCGGCGAAGACCTCCTTCTTGACGCCCATGTCCTCGAACACCGCCTCGATGACGAGATCGGCGCCGGCCAGCGCGTCATAGTTATCGTGTGCGGCGAAGCGGGAGAGCGCCTCGTCATAGGCCGCGTCGGAGAGCAGGCCGCGCTTGCGGCTGCCGTCGAGAATGCCGGCGACGCGTTCCTTGGCCTTTTCCGCGGCGTCCGTATCGCGCTCGACCAGCGCGACCGTCATGCCGGCCAGCAGCATGGCGGCGGCGATGCCGGCGCCCATCGTACCGCCGCCGACGACTCCGGCGTTGTCCTGCGGCAGGGGGTCGACGCCTTCGGTCTCTTTCGGGCGGCCGGTATTGCGTTCGGCGAAAAACATGTAGCGCAGCGCCGCGGCCTGCTCGGTATCGCGCAGGCGCAGGAAGCGGGCGCGTTCGGCAGCGAAGGCGTCCCCGACGGGCAGTGTGATGCCGTCGCGCAGTGCATGCAGCGCCTCGACGGGCGATGCCTGGCCGCGGGCCTTGGCGGCGATGGCCTTCTCTTTTTCCGCCCAGTACGCGTCATCCGGCATGTCTTTCGGAGCGCGGTCGCAAGCCGGTTCCGGCTTTCCGGCTTGGATCAGGTCTTTCGCGTAAGCTCTTGCATCGGCGAGAAGATCGCCGCCGGCGATACGATCGACAAGGCCGGTTTTGAGCGCCTTGTTCGCACCGACCGGCTTGCCGCCGGTGACCATGTCGATGGCGTCGTCGATGGCGACGAGGCGGGGCAGGCGGATGGTGCCGCCGGCGCCCGGCACGAGGCCGAGCGTGACTTCCGGCAGGCCGAGCTTCGCCTTGCCGTCGGCGACGCGGGCATGGCAGGCAAGCGCCAGTTCCAGCCCGCCGCCGAGCGCCGTCCCGTGGACCGCGGCGACGACCGGTACACGCGCCTTTTCCACCGCGTTCAGGACGTCGGGAAGATGCGGTTCCACCGGCGGCTTGCCGAATTCCTTGATATCCGCGCCGGCGACGAAGGTGCGGCCGGCGCAGGCCAGCACTGCGGCCTCGACGCTTTTATCGGTATCGATCGCGTTGACCGCATCGAGAATGCCCTGGCGGACGGCCTGCGAGGTGGCGTTGACCGGCGGATTGTCGATCAGGATGGTGGCGATGCCGTCTTCAATGGTAACGGACACGGGGGATGTCATAGGGCTTTCTCCAGAGCGTCGGCCTTGCCTTCGGCAATGCGGTGCAGGCCGCCGAGAATGAAATCGGCGACCATCGCGGCATAGGCCTCGCGGCTGAGGCCGGACCCCGCGCGGTGCCACATGTAGAACCAGTTGAGCATGCCGAACGCCGACATGGCGGCGGGCTTCAGCAGTTCGGGCCGTTCCATGAACAGTTCCGGCGCGGTGGCGCGGATCGTATCGGCCATGATCGCGACGAGGCGGCGCTGAAGATCCTTCAGGATGCGCTGCTGCTCGTCGGGCAGGGCCGAAATCGCGTCGAGCTGCACTTTGTGCTCGGCGTCGGCGTCGCGATAGGTGGCCATGATCGTCTCGGCGATCGCATGCAGGCCGGCCTGCGGATCGGCAGCCGGCGGAATGGCTTCCACCGCTTCCAGGAGATCCGACAGGTGGTCGTGAACGATGTCGAAGAGCAAGGCATCCTTGCTCTCGTAGTAGTGATAGATCAGCGCCTTGGAGACGCCGCACTCTTTCGCCAGCTGGCTCATCGACGCGCGGTCATAGCCGTTTTCGGCGAAGAAACCGGCCGCCGTCTTGAGCAGCGCGGCGCGCTTCTCGTCGTGATCCTTGGCGATCGAGCGAGCCACGCGGCCTCTACTCCTTGGGACGGTTGTCGACGATGCGCTGCGCCTTGCCCTGGCTGCGCGCGACGCCTTCCGGCGTGGTCACGTCGATGCGGGCGGTGATGCCGATCACCTGCTTGATGCGCTCGGCGAGGTCGGCGGCAGCCGTCGCGCGGGCAATCTCGTCGGCGTGGTCGGCCAGCGCCTCGACATGCACCGTCATCTCGTCCATGCGGCCTTCGCGCGAGAGTTCGATCTGGAAATGCGGCGCCAGCGCCGGGATCTTCAGGATCTGCTCTTCGATCTGGGTCGGGAAGACGTTGACGCCGCGAATGATCATCATGTCGTCGGAACGGCCGGTGATCTTTTCCATGCGGCGCATCGAGCGCGCGGTGCCCGGCAGCAGCCGGGTCAGATCACGGGTGCGGTAGCGGATGATCGGGAAGGCTTCCTTGGCGAGCGAGGTGAAGACCAGTTCGCCCTGCGAGCCGTCGGGTAGGACCTCGCCGGTCACCGGATCGATGACTTCCGGGTAGAAATAATCCTCCCAGATGTGCAGGCCGTCCTTGGTCTCGACGCACTCGTTGGCGACGCCGGGGCCCATCACTTCCGACAGGCCGTAAATATCGACGGCATGCATGTCGAAGGCCTGCTCGATTTCCTCGCGCATGGCGTTGGTCCAGGGCTCCGCGCCGAAAATGCCGACCTGCAGCGGGCTGTTGCGCGGGTCGAGGCCCTGGGCGCGGTACTCGTCGAGGATCGACAGCATGTAGGACGGCGTCACCATGATGGTGTGGGCCCTGAAGTCCTCGATCAGCGTAACCTGGCGGGCGGTCATGCCGCCGGAGACCGGAACCACCGTGCAGCCGAGCTTTTCGGCGCCGTAATGGGCGCCGAGGCCGCCGGTGAACAGGCCGTAGCCATAGGAGACATGAACGACGTCACCGGGCCGAGTGCCGGATGCGCGCATGGAGCGGGCAACCACGGTCGCCCAGTTGTCGATGTCGTTGCGGGTGTAGCCGACGACCGTCGGCTTGCCGGTGGTACCGGAGGAACCGTGGACGCGGGCGACCTGCTCGCGCGGCACGGCGAACATGCCGAAGGGATAATTGTCGCGCAGGTCCTGCTTCACGGTGAAGGGGAACTTGGCGAGGTCCGACAGGTCCTTCAGGTCGTCGGGATGGACGCCCGCCTTGTCGAAGGCATGGGTGTAGAACGGCACGTTCTCATAGGCGTGGCGCACCGACCACTTCATGCGCTCCAGCTGCAGGGCGGCGATCTCGTCGCGCGAAGCGATCTCGATCGGATCGAGTTCGTGGCGTGCCGGTGCGATGTCTTTCATGGCGTTTTCTCCCAAGGCGGCAAAGCCGCCCGATCGTTGGTCTGTAGTTATTCTTCGTCGAACAGCGTGCCGCTGATCGTGCGGGAAAGCCCGCGGAACAGCGCGATCACGGTGCCATCCTGGTTGGCGACGGTAACGTCGTATGTGCCGGAACGGCCGGAACGAACGACTTCCTTCGCATCCGCCGTCAGCCGCTCGCCGGTTTTGCCCGGCGCGGTGAAGGTTATGGAATTCGACTGGGCGACCGTTACCTTGTTGTAGGAGTTGCAGGCGAAGGCAAACGCCGAGTCGGCGAGGGCGAAGATGATGCCGCCGTGGCAAATGTCGTGGCCGTTGGTCTGGCAGTGCTGGACCGTCATCGACATCGTCGCCGTGCCGGGTCCCACCTTGTCGAGCGTCATGCCGAACCATTTCGACGCGTCGTCGCTCGCCCACATCGCTTCGGCGCTCTTTTCTGCGCGCTGCTGATCGCTCATCGTCATGATGTTTATGCCTTGCCGGAGAAGATGGGTGCGCGCTTGTCGAAGAAGGCGACGACGCCCTCGGCGTAATCCGGCGTGCGGCCGGCGCGGCCCTGGCACTCGGCTTCCACTTCCAGATGCTCGTCGAGGGTGTTGCCGGGTGCCGCCTGGATGACTTGCTTGGTCAGGGCGTAGCCGATGGTCGGGCCCTTGGCGAAACCGGAGACGAGGGCGCGGGCCTCTTCCATCAGCTTGTCGTCCGGAAGGGATTTCCAGATCAGGCCCCAGTCGGCGGCCTTGGCTGCGGGCAGCGGCTCGCCGGTGAGCGCGAGGCCCTTTGCGCGCGCCTCGCCGAGCAGGCGGGTCAGCGACCAGGAGCCGCCGGCGTCGGGGATCAGGCCGATCTTGGCGAAGGCCTGGATGAAATTGGCGGATTCGGCGGCCAGCACGATGTCGCAGGCGAGCGCGATGTTGGCGCCGGCGCCGGCGGCGACGCCGTTGACGGCGCAGACAACGGGCTTCGGCGTGCCGCGGATCAGCCGGATCAGCGGATTGTAGAACTTGTTGATCGTCTCGGACAGGTTCGGCGGCCCATCCATCTTGCGCGGGTCGCGGTCGGAAAGATCCTGTCCGGCGCAGAAGCCCTTGCCGTTGCCGGTCAAAAGGACGGCGCGGCAGTCCTCGTCGTCGGCAGCGTCCGTGATGGCGGCGCGCAGCGCGAGGTGCATTTCCTCGTTCAGGGCATTGCGCCGGTCGGGCCGGTTGAGGGTGATTTCCACCCAGCCGTCATGCTTTTCTATCAGGATTGTTTCGCTCACGCCTTCGCCTCCCACGAATTCGATGTCTACCTGCTCGTTGCACAGGTGACGAGAAAAACTGTTGCATAAACCGACCGGCCGGTCAATATTGCTTGAAGCGCATTCACAGGGAGGAGCGACAGCCATGACCGCATTGATGCTGGAAAGTTACGCCGCCGGAAAATGGATCGGACCGGGGGCGGACGCGCGGCCGATCGCCTCGGCGGTGACCGGCGAGGAAGTCGCGGTTGCCGGCTCGGCGCTCGATTTCCAGGCGATGCTCGACCATGCGCGCTTCACCGGCGGGCCGAACCTCAGGGCGATGACGTTCCACGACCGCGCCCGCATGCTCAAGGCGCTGGCGCAGTATCTCGGCGAACGCAAGGCGAAGCTCTATGAATTGTCGCTGCATGCGGGCTGCACCAAGGCCGACGCCTGGATCGACGTCGACGGCGGCATCGGCACGCTGTTCGTGTTCGCTTCGAAGGGCCGGCGGGAACTGCCGGACGCACATGTCTATGTCGACGGCCAGATCGAGCAGTTGTCGAAAACCGGCAGCTTCCTCGGCCAGCACATCCTGACGCCGCTGCAGGGCGCGGCGGTGCATATCAACGCCTTCAACTTCCCGGTCTGGGGCATGCTGGAGAAGCTCGCGCCGACGCTGCTCGCCGGCGTGCCGGCCATCGTCAAGCCGGCGACGGCGACGAGCTATGTCGCGGAAGCCTGTTTCCGCATGATGATCGAAAGCGGCATCCTGCCGGACGGCGCTGTGCAGTTCATCGCCGGCGGCACGGGCGACCTGCTCGACCGGCTGACGCCGCAGGACGTCGTGTCGTTCACCGGCTCGGCGGCGACCGCGCTGATGCTGCGCTCCAAGCCGCATATCCTGCAGAACTCGATTCGCTTCATCGCCGAGCAGGACAGCCTGAACGCTTCGGTGCTGGGACCGGACGCGGTGGCGGGTACGCCGGAATTCGATCTCTTCGTCAAGGAAGTGGTCAAGGAAATGACCGCCAAGGCTGGGCAGAAATGCACAGCCATCCGCCGCATCCTCGTGCCGAAGGCGGTCGAGGGCGACGTCATCGAGGCGCTGAAGGCGAAGCTCGCCAGGACCGTGATCGGCGATCCGGGCGCGGAAGGCGTGCGCATGGGGCCGCTGGCCTCGCTGGCGCAGCGCCAGGACGTGATGGAAAAGGTGGCGGTGATCGGCCAGGAAGCAGAATGCGTCTATGGTGATCCGAAGGCGTTCGTGGTCGAGGGCGCGGATGCGGAAAAGGGCGCCTTCGTGCCGCCGATGCTGTTCCGCTGCGCCGATCCGGCGGGGTCCAGCCGCATTCACGATACCGAGGCCTTCGGGCCGGTGTCGACGGTGATGGCCTACGACACGCTCGACGATGCGGTGGCGCTGGCCAACCGCGGCGGCGGCAGCCTGGTCATGTCGCTGATCACGCATGATCCGGAAGTGGCGCGCGACGTGGCGCGCGGGGCAGGGGCCTGGCACGGCCGCATCTACATCAACAACCGCGATTCCATGGGGGAATCGACCGGTCACGGTTCGCCGTTGCCGCATCTGACGCATGGCGGCCCGGGCCGCGCCGGCGGCGGCGAGGAAATGGGCGGCGTGCGCGGCGTGTTCCACTACATGCAGCGCACCTCGGTACAGGGCAGTCCGGACATGCTGAGCGCGGTCGCCGGCACGTTCGTGCCCGGCTCGACGACCTTCGAGGCCGACCGGCATCCCTTCACCAAGACGTTCGAGGAGCTGAAGCTCGGCGAAACGCTGCACACCAAGTCGCGCACCGTCACGCTTGAGGACATCGAGCATTTCGCCAATTTCACCGGCGACACTTTCTATGCCCACATGGACGAAGAGGCCGCAAAGGCCAATCCGTTCTTCCCGGGCCGGGTGGCGCATGGCTACCTGCTGCTCTCCTTTGCGGCCGGGCTGTTCGTCGAGCCGTCGCCGGGCCCGGTGCTGGCCAATGTCGGCCTCGAAGGGCTGAAGTTCATGAAGCCGGTTTCGCCGGGCGACTCGATCAAGGTCGCGCTGACGGTGAAGCGCAAGACCAAGCGGACCGACACCTATGGCGAGGTGCGCTGGCATGTCGTTCTGACCAACCAGGACGATGAAACGGTCGCCGAGTACGAGTTGCACACGATGAATGCCTACGCCAATGCCGCCTGACGGGGCGGCATGATTTGCGGATGTAAGGCATAACGGAATATATCCCTCCGAATACATTCCGATTCGGGGGGGCTATGGCCGCCGAAACTGACAGCTGGGACGAGTTCATCGAACGGATGCAGGGGCCGCAGCGCCTGCGCGTCTGGTCGGTCATCATCACCGTTTTCGGCGATGCCATCGTGCCGCGCGGCGGTTCGATCCCGCTGCAGGCGCTGCAGGAGATCCTTGGCCGGCTGGGAATCGAGGCCGGCGCGGTGCGCACTGCGCTGTCGCGGCTGGCATCTGAAGGCTGGGTGATCCGGCAGCGCCGCGGGCGCCTCAGCCATTACAGCCTCGACATGCGCGGCCAGCGCGCCTTCGACGAGGCGACACAGTTGATCTACGCGCCCGGTCCGCCCGAATGGGACGGGCGCTGGAGCGTCGCCGTGCCGACAGCGGGAAATGGCGAAGCAGGACCGGACCTTGAAGCCGCCGGCTTCGTTTCGCGCGGCGGGACCTGGATCAGGCCCGAGGTGAAAGGCGTCAAGCCGTTGCCGAAGGGGCTCGAGCACTATCTGGTAATCGACAATCAGCCCGGCATCGCGCCGGTGAATGCCCACGATTTCTGGTCGCTGGATGGGGTCGCGAAGGCGATCAGCAACTTTTCGAGGGCGCTCGAGCCACTGGTCGAGGCGTTAAGCCACGGCAAAGAGCCCGAACCGCTCGACGCGCTCGCGTTGCGCACGCTTCTGATACACGAGTGGCGCCGTATCGTCCTGCGCTCGCCGGCGCTGCCGGCGGCGCTGCTGCCGCCGGATTGGCCATGCGGCGAGGCACGGGCGCAATTGAAGGCGATTTACGGACGGCTCGCAGCGCCCAGCGAGGCCTGGCTGACCGGGCAGGGGCTGCCGCCATTGTCGAACCCGGATGCTTTCGCGGCCCGGTTCGGGCCGGACGGCTAATCTTCCAGATAGGCAAACGTCATCATCGTCGTGACGGCGGTCTTTTCGCTACCGGCGGCGAAGATATCGGCCTGCGTGTAGGCCATGCGCTTGCCGTTGGAGAGCACGGAAACGCGAATCTCGGCGTCGCCCGGCGGTAGCGGGCGGATGAATTTCACCGAAAGATCGACGGTCGAGCAAAGCCGGAAGCGCCCGTTGGCCGCGGAAAGCGTGACCACGGCGCAGGTATCTGCGGCGGCGGCCGTGGCCTGACCGCAGATTATTCCGCCGATATGCACGAGCGCCTTGTTTTCCGGCAGCAGGAACCGCCCGCCATCGGCGGAAAATTCCAGCGGCTTCAGCCCCATTTCGACAATCCAGGGCGCGAAAACCGTCCCCAGCATTTCCTCAGCTTCCTTCACGCCGAACGCCATGCGATGCCCTTTCCAATTGTGTTACGGAATGTTGCCATGATAAGAAAATTCTGTTACATATTCAGTCGGCCATTCATAATGCACCGGAGCAAGCGATGTACAGCCAGGGATTGATCGGGGCGCAAACTGCCACCGAGGAGGACGAGGCGTTTCTGGAGCGGTTTCAAGCCCGCATCGATGCCGAAGAAAAAATCGAACCGACCGACGAGATGCCGGAAGGCTATCGCCGCACGCTGGTCCGCCAGATCGGCCAGCATGCGCATTCCGAAATCGTCGGCATGCTGCCGGAAGGCAACTGGATCACACGCGCGCCGTCGCTGCGCCGCAAGGCGGCACTGCTGGCTAAGATCCAGGACGAGGGCGGTCACGGTCTCTATCTCTATTCCGCCGCCGAAACGCTTGGCGTGAGCCGCGAGCAGATGACCGAGGAGCTGTTGAGCGGAAAGGCGAAATATTCCTCGATCTTCAACTACCCGACGCTGACCTGGGCCGATATCGGCGCCATCGGCTGGCTGGTCGACGGCGCGGCGATCATGAACCAGATCCCGCTTTGCCGCTGTTCCTACGGTCCGTACTCGCGCGCGATGATTCGCGTGTGCAAGGAAGAAAGCTTCCACCAGCGCCAGGGCTACGAGCTGATGATGGCGCTGGCGCGCGGTTCCGACGAGCAGAAGGAAATGGCGCAGGACGCGCTGAACCGCTGGTGGTGGCCGTCCCTGATGATGTTCGGCCCGCATGACAGCGACAGCCAGCATGGCGACCAGTCGATGAAGTGGAAGATCAAGCGCTTCTCCAACGACGAATTGCGACAGCGTTTCGTCAACGCCACCGTTCCGCAGGCCGAGTTCATTGGCCTGAAGGTTCCCGATCCGGAGCTGAAATGGAACGAGGAAAAGCAGGGCTACGATTTCGGCCCGATCGACTGGGACGAGTTCTGGCGCGTCGTCAAGGGCAATGGCCCGATGAACCGGGAGCGTCTCGCGGCCCGCCGCAAGGCCCATGCCGACGGCGAATGGGTGCGCGAGGCGGCCAATGGCTATGCGGCGAAGCGCAAGGCGCGCGCCGAAGCCAGCAAGATTGCAGCGGAGTAACAGACATGACCACGCAGACCACTCCCCTTTGGGAAGTATTCATCCGGCCGCGCAACGGCCTTGCCCACCGCCATTGCGGTTCGCTGCATGCCGCCGACGCCGAAATGGCGCTGCAGGCGGCCCGCGACGTCTATACGCGGCGCGGCGAGGGCACCTCGATCTGGGTCGTGCCGTCGGCGGAGATCACCGCGTCCGATCCGAAGGACAAGGATGCGCTGTTCGAGCCGACCGCCGAGAAGATCTACCGTCATCCGACCTTCTACGACATCCCCGACGAAGTCGGGCATATGTAAGGAGACGGTGATGAAGGAGGAACTTTTCGAGCTGCTGCTGCGGCTCGCCGACGATCAGCTCGTTCTCGGCCACCGGGTCTCGGAATGGTGCGGCCATGCGCCGACGCTGGAAGAGGATCTGGCGCTGCCGAATATCGCGCTCGACCTGATCGGCCAGGCGCGGTCGCTCTACACCTATGCCGGAGAGATCGAGGGCAAGGGGCGCGACGAGGACCAGCTCGCCTATCTGCGCCTGGAGCACGACTATCACAACCTTTTGCTGGTCGAGCGGCCGAACGGCGATTTCGCGCAGACCATCCTGCGCCAGCTTTATTTCTCGGTCTTCATGCATGCGTGGTGGCGCGAGGCGACCAAGTCGAAGGACGAGACGCTGGCCGCGATTGCCGCTAAAGCCGTCAAGGAAGCCATCTATCACGTGCGCCACGCCGCCGAGTGGACGATCCGCCTCGGCGACGGCACCGAGGAAAGCGCGCGCCGCATGGCCGACGCCGTCAACGAGCTCTACCGCTTCACCGGCGAACTGTTCGAGACCGACGAGGTGACCGACAAGCTCGCGGCCGCCGGGATCGTGCCCGATCCGGCTTCGCTGCGCGACGAGTGGGATCGCACCATCGCCGAAATCTTTGCCGAAGCGCAGCTTGAAATGCCTGATCCGGAGACCTGGCAGCACAAGGGCGGCCGCAAGGGCGTCCATGGCGAGGAGATGGGCTTTCTCCTCGCCGACCTGCAATACATGCAGCGCGCCTATCCGGGGATGACATGGTAACCGACGCGGCCCTCGATCGCGCCGACATGCAGGCGAAGGCCTGGGAGGCCGCCGCGGCGGTCCCCGACCCGGAAGTGCCCTGCGTGACGGTGGCCGATCTCGGCATCCTGCGCTCGGTCGAGATCGACGACGATGGCGTGGCCGTCGCGAGGGTCACGCCGACCTATTCGGGCTGCCCGGCGACGCTGGCCATCGAGCTCGCTGTCGAGACGGCGCTGCGCGAAGCCGGTTTCGAGGCGCGCATCGAGCGCGTCATGTCGCCAGCCTGGACGACCGAATGGATCGGGCCGGAAGCGCGCGAGAAGCTGCGCGAATACGGCATCGCCCCGCCGGAAGAGGCGTCGGGTTCGATCCGTTCGCTGTTCGGCGAAACCAGGGTGGCGTGCCCGCGCTGCGGCTCGACCAACACCGCCCGCGTCTCCGAATTCGGCTCGACGCCGTGCAAGGCGCATTACCGGTGCGAGGACTGCCTCGAACCCTTCGACTATTTCAAATGCATCTAGGTAACCCGTAGTTCCCATGTCCACGCAATTCCACGATCTTTCCGTCGCCGATATCACCCGCGAGACGCCCGATTCCGTCTGCATCGCCTTCGACGTGCCGGACGCGCTGCGCGATGCCTTCCGTTACAAGCCGGGCCAGCATCTGACCCTGCGCGCCACCATCGCCGGCGAGGATGTACGGCGTTCCTATTCGATCTGCTCGGGCCTTAATGAAGGCCGCCTGCGCGTTGGCGTAAAGAAGGTCGATGGCGGCGTGTTCTCCGCCTTCGTCAACGACAGGCTCAACAAGGGCGACATCATCCAGGTGATGCCGCCGCAGGGCCGTTTCGCCGTCGACGTCGCGGAAAACGCCGCGCACAACTACCTGATGGTCGCCGCCGGGTCAGGCATCACGCCGGTCCTGTCGATGATCCGCTCGACGCTTGAGGGCGAGCCGGCCAGCGAGGTGACGCTGGTATACGGCAACCGCGAGACCGCCTCGATCATGTTCCGCGAGGAACTGGAGGATCTGAAGGACCGGTATCTCGACCGTTTCCGCACCGTCCACATCCTGTCCCGCGAGACGCAGGACGTGCCGCTGCTCAACGGCCGCATCGACGCCGAGCGGCTGGGCAAGCTGGCAAGCGCGGGGCTGATCGAGCCGGGCGAGGCCGACGGCATCTTCATTTGCGGCCCGGGCGAGTTGATCGACGAGGCGGCGCAGGCGCTGGAAGATCTCGGCGCCGACAAGGCGCGCATCCATTTCGAGCGATTCACCACCGACGGCGTGCCGCGCAAGGCATCGAAAGCGGCGCAGCAAGCCGCCGAGAAGGGCGTCACCGTGGAGGTCATCCTCGACGGCGTGTCGAAGAAATTCGCCTATGACGATCCGTCGAAGCGGATTGTCGAGGCCGCTGCCGCCAAGGGCATCGACCTGCCGTATTCGTGTGCGGGCGGCATGTGCGCCACCTGCCGCTGCAAGGTCGTGGAGGGTTCTGCCGAGATGGACGTCAATTTCTCGCTGGAGCCGTGGGAAACCGAGGCCGGTTTCATCCTGTCCTGCCAGGCGCGCCCGACGTCGGAAAAGCTGGTGCTCGACTACGACGCTGTGTGAGTGACGGGCGGCGCCATGTTTTTGACTGTTTGGTCAAAAACGGAGCATTGCAGCTAATCTTCCGGTAAAGTTTGAAGGGCGGCCGTCAGGCCGCCCTTCTGCGTGTGTCGAACGGGATCTGGACGTCGACCTCGAGTGTCGAGACATGGACGCCGCGTTCCAGTTTCACATAGACCTTGTTGTCGTCGACATGGACGTGCTTGGAGATGACAGCGAGGATCTCGTCCCTGAGAATGGTCACCAGGTCGTTGCCGCCCACCGACGCCCTTTCGTGCGCGAGCAGCACCTGCAGGCGCTCTCTGGCTGTCGAAGCCGACTTAGGCTTGACGAACAGTCGGAAGATATTCATGCGGCCTTCCTTCCGAAGAACTTGCCGAAGAAGCTGCGCCTGTCGGTCGGCACCACGATCGGCACGTTTTCGCCGCTCAGCCTCTTGGCGGCCGCGAAATAGGCCTGCGCCGTTTCCGAATGCTTGTCGGCCAGCGTGACCGGCGTGCCGAGGTTGGAGGCGCGCAGGACATCGGTGCTTTCGGGAATGATACCGAGCAGCGGGATCGACAGGATCTCCAGCACGTCATCGACCTGCAGCATGTCGCCGGCTTCGGCGCGGGCCGGGTCGTAGCGGGTGAGCAGCAGGTGCTTTTCGACACGCTCGCCCTGTTCCGCCTTCACCGTCTTGGCGTCGAGCAGGCCGATGATGCGGTCGGAGTCGCGCACCGAGGAGACTTCCGGGTTGGTGACGACGATGGCGACGTCGGCATGGCGCATCGCCATGGTCGGGCCGCGTTCGATGCCGGCCGGGCTGTCGCAGATCACCCAGTCGAAGTTCTTCTTCAGCGCGGTGATGACCTCCTCGACGCCTTCCTGCGTGAGCTTGTCCTTGTCGCGGGTCTGCGAGGCGGGAAGCAGGTAGAGCGTTTCCAGCCGCTTGTCGCGGATCAGCGCCTGGGCCAGCTTGGCTTCGCCCTGGATAACGTTGATCAGGTCATAGACCACGCGCCGCTCGGCGCCCATGACAAGGTCGAGATTGCGCAGGCCGACGTCGAAATCCACGACCACGACCTTCTCGCCGCGCTGTGCCAACGCCGCGCCGATGGCGGCAGTGGAGGTCGTCTTGCCGACGCCGCCCTTGCCAGATGTGACAACAATTGCCTTTCCCATGCCGTTTTCCTTTCTTGCCCCGCCGCCGTTAGGTCAGAGTGCTCGCCAAAAGTGAATCGCCTTCGAGCCAGAACTGGACGTCTTGTCCGCGCAGTTCCGGCTCAATGTCTTCCGAAGTCTTGTAGTAGCCGCCGATGGCGACCAGTTCCGCCTCCAGCCTGCGGCAGAAGATGCGCGCGGACTCGTCGCCCATCGAGCCTGCCGCGGCGCGCCCGCGCAGCGTTCCGTAGATGTGGATCGAACCGCCGGCGACGACTTCCGCGCCCGAGGCGACCGATCCGACGACAGTGATGTCGCCCTCGAACATCAGCGACTGGCCGGAACGCACCGGTTCGGTGACGATGATCGACGGCACGGTGCGGCCCGGTTTCCATTCCGGACGGCGCGCGGAGGCCGCGGACCTTGCCGGAGCGGTTTCCGGGGTGTCCGCGTCCGGCGCCTCGAAATCGGAGGCCGGGCGGCCGCCGGTCATGGCTGGCGGCATGTCGGCGCCGAGCAGTGACGGGCGCGCGCCCTCTATGCCCATGATGCGGACATTGCGATCACCGAGCTGGTCCAGAAGGTCGCGCAGCTGCGGTCGGTCGATGTCGAGATTCTCGAGATCGAGAACGATCGGGCGCTGAAGGAAAAAGCCGGCGGACCGGGCGGCCAGATCGTCCAGCCGCTTCAGCCAGTCGGCGAACGGCAGTTCGGGCGAAAGAACGAGCGCCAGAAAGGAGCGGCCCTTGAGACGAACAGGCTGGGTTGCGGTTAGCACTTCGGTCATCTTGGTGAATTTTCCGTTACCCAAGGTCTAGGTTAAACATGGTTAATGAATGGTTATCGCGCGAGGCTTGCGGCAGGATGGAAAGATGGCGGCGGCGAGGGTGCATTTCGATGCCGCCGGGCGCTTCCGGCGGCGCTTGATCCGCGTTCGCGAAAGTGGAGATCCTGTCGGCTTGTGGCCGCGTTTCTCCGGTGAGTATTACACAAATTGTGCTTTAGGCATTTGTTTCAGATTTTGCGGATACACTGATCGCGACGTGAAGTCGGATCCTTTGGGCGGGGGATTTTACAGACGCGAAGTTCTCGCAGGATTGTCATGCCGATACACTTTTTGACCCAGCTGCGTGCATACCGGGTCCTGTTGCGTCCGAGCTTCATTGCGGTCGGAATCTCTCTCGCCGTGACCGTGGCGATGGGCATATTCGCCGAATACCAGAATCGCGCGGTTCATCACCAAAGCGCCCGCGCCAATGTCAGCGAGCAGCTCGGTCTCGTGCGTGCCAGGCTCGAGGGCAACATCAACAGCAATATTCAGCTGGTGCGCGGCCTCGTGGCCGTCATCGCCACGCAGCCCGATATTGACCAGGAGCGTTTCAGCCAGATCGCCAGCGGGCTGATCGGCGATCACTCCCAGTTGCGCAACGTCGCGGCGGCGCCGGATCTGGTCATCCGGCTGATGTATCCGATCGAGGGTAACGAGAAGGCCATCGGCCTCGATTATCGCAAGAACGATCAACAACGCGAAGCGGCCATGCGCGCGGTCTCGTCCGGGCAAATGGTACTGGCGGGGCCGGTCGATCTGCTGCAGGGCGGCGAGGGTTTCGTCGGGCGTTTCCCGGTCTTCATCGAGGGACCTGGCGGCGACCGGCGGTTGTGGGGGCTGGTCTCGGCGGTTGTCGACGTCGCCCGGCTGTACGAGGACAGCGGGCTTTACGCGCCGGATCTGCCTGTCGAGATCGCGATCTCGGGAAGGGATGCGTCGGCAGCCGACGACACCGTGTTTTTCGGCCGCGCCGGGATTTTCAACAGCGCACCCGTGTTGTCGGAAGTCTCCCTGCCAGCCGGCAGCTGGCGGATCGCCGCCATCCCGCGTGGCGGCTGGTCCGATACGCCGCCGAATGCATGGAAAGTGCGGTTCTTCATCGTCCTCGCCGGTCTGCTGGTGATCCTGCCAATCATCTATGCCGGATATCTCTACGATCAGCGCCGTGCCAACATCCGCGCGCTGAGCCGCAGCCAGGCGGAAATGCAGAAGCTGTCGCAACGGCTCAAGCTGGCGCTCGATACTTCGAAGATCGGCGTCTGGGAACTCAATCTCGACACCAGCGAACTGACCTGGGATACCCGCATGCGGGAACTCTATGGCATCACCGACGATGCAAATGTTTCCGAATACGACGTCTGGTCGACAGCGCTGCATCCCGAGGACCGGGAAAAGGCGGAAGAGGAATTCCGGCAGGCGATTTCGCTTGGCGGCACATACAAGTCCGAGTTCCGGGTGCTTACCGCTGACGGCGAAACCCGATGGATCCGGGCGATCGGCGCCGTGCACAACAATATCGGCGGCCAGCGCTATATCGTCGGCGTCAACTGGGACGTATCGGCCGATATCCAGCTCAAGACCCGTTTGCTGGCGGCCAAGCAGAACGCGGAGGTCAGGAACCGCCAGCTCGAGGAAGCCAGGGCGCTGATGGAGCACAATTCGCTGCATGACAGCCTGACGGGCCTGCCGAACCGGCGTTTCCTCGACGAGCACCTGCTGATGGAACGCGCCGCGCACAAGCCGACGGCCTTGCTGCATATCGACCTCGACCGTTTCAAGCATATCAACGATACACTGGGCCACGCGGCCGGCGACGCGATGCTGGTGCATGCCGCGGCGATCCTGAAAGAAAACACCCGTTCCGACGATTTCGTCGCGCGGATCGGCGGCGACGAGTTCGTCATTGCCACGACTTCGGCGACGGACGAGGCGCGGCTTACCGTGCTTGCCACCCGCATCATCGAGCAGATGCGCCAGCCAGTGCCCTATGACGGGCATGAATGCCGGTTCGGCGTCAGCATCGGGATCGCCATCGCGGACGCGGCCGACAACGACTATGGCGAGCGCCTGCTGATCGACGCCGATATCGCCCTCTACCGGGCCAAGAGCAACGGCCGGAACCGCTACGAGTTCTTCTCGGATGCGCTGAGGGCGGAGATCGTCCGCAACAAGCGTGTCGCCGACGATATCCTGAACGGTCTGGAGCGGCGGGAATTCCTGCCGTTTTTCCAGCCGCAATTCGACGCCAAGACGCTGGAAATCGTCGGCGTGGAGGCGCTGGCGCGCTGGGAGCACCCGACCGAGGGCATATTGGTGCCGGACATCTTTCTCAAGACGGCGGACGAGCTCAATGTCGTGCCGCTGATCGACCGCACGATCCTGGAGCAGACCCTGTGGGAAGCGACGCGGTGGAAGGCGGCGGGCATCGCGATCCCGAAAATGTCGGTCAACGTATCGGCCGGCCGGTTGCACGACGTGGAGCTGATGGACACGCTCGACGGCCTCGCCATCGAGCCGGGTACGCTGTCGTTCGAACTCCTGGAGTCGATCTTCCTCGACGACGAAAACGAGACGATCGCCGCCAATTTCGAGCATCTGCGCGCCATGGGCATCGACATCGAGATCGACGATTTCGGCACCGGTTACGCGTCGATCGTCAGCCTCATTCATCTTCGCCCGACGCGGCTGAAGATCGACCGTCAGCTGGTGACGCCGATCACCCATTCCGACGGCCAGCGCCGCCTCGTCGCCTCGATCATCGATATCGGCCACTCGCTCGGTATCAAGGTCGTCGCCGAGGGCGTCGAGACGATGGAGCATGCCGAGATCCTGCGCGACCTGGGCTGCGACGCGCTGCAGGGTTACGCGTTCGCCGCGCCGATGCCGGCGGAGGAACTGATGGACTTCGTCCGCGAGGAACGCTGGCGCAAGGTGGCGTAAACGCTGCCGGCAGCAGCAGGAAAATCACAGATCTCCGGCTCGAACCCACTGTGTCGGATCACCAGGTCAGCCAGCGCCGCACGAAGGGATGGCCGCGCCGGACGAATACGCGGCGCAATTCGTCGCCGAAAAGAATGACCAGGGCGAAGGGCACCGACAGGCCGAGATGCCAGGCGGCCAGCGGAGCGGTGCCGAAGAAGACGTTGAACGCCGGAATGTAGGCTATCGCCGCCAGCAGCAGCAACTCGGCCGCGATGCCGACCAGGACCAGCCGGTTGGAGAACAGCCCGACGGAAAACAGGCTCTGCCGGCGTGTCCGGCAAATGATCACATCGGCCACCTGGCAGATGATGATCGAGGCGAAGAAGCCGGTGATCGCGGTCCGGTACAGCGGATCGGAATTGGCCAGTTCCTGTCCCCATTCCCAGCCGCCGCTGTAGAGGATGACGAAATAGGTGAAGAAGCCGGCGGCCGCCTGCAGCATGCCGACTATGCCGTAGCTCATCAGCAGCAGGTTGCGGCTCAGCAGCCGTTCGCCGCGCGGCCTCGGCGCCCGTTTCATCACGTCGGTCTCCGCTTCCTCGGCGCCCAGCCCCAGCGCCGGCAGGATGTCCGTGCCGAGATCGATCGAAAGGATCAGGATCACCGTCAGCGGCAGCGGAATGTCGAGCAGGACAAATGCGATGAAGGGGAGAATCTCGGGGATGTTGGAAGTCAGGATATAGGCGATGAACTTCTTGATGTTGTCGAAGATCGTCCGTCCCACCTCGACGGCGCTGACGATGGTCGCGAAATTGTCGTCCATCAGCACCATGTTGGATGCTTCCTTGGCCACCTCCGTTCCGGCCAGGCCCATCGCAACGCCCATATCGGCGTTTTTCAGCGCGGGCGCGTCGTTCACCCCGTCGCCGGTCACCGTGACGATCTCGCCGGACGCCTGAAGCGCCTGCACGACACGCAGTTTCTGCGCCGGAGCGATGCGCGCGAAAATGATCTCCGCTTCGTCGCGCAGCAGCGCCCGCAGGGCGTCGTCCGGCAGGGCGGCCAGTTCGTCACCCTGCACAACGCGGCCATGGTCGGACATCATGCCGATCTGTACGGCGATCGTCTTCGCGGTCAGGCCGAAATCGCCGGTCAGCATGATGACCCTGATGCCGGCCGAGCGGCAGCGCGTCAGGGCGTCCGGAACCTCGGGGCGAGGGGGATCGATCATGCCGGCAAGGCCGAGGAAGACGTAACCGCTTTCCGGCATCGGCCCCCGGTCGGTCCGGCGCTCGGCGAAACCGAGGCCGCGCTCGCCGCGGCCCGCCAGCTGGCGGTACTGGTCGATGACCGTGTCCCGCCGTTCCCTGGTGAGGGGAAGGATTTCGCCGTCGAGGCGGATGCGGTCGCACATGTCGAGCACGACTTCGGGCGCGCCCTTGAGGTAGGCCAGCGGGCCGTCGCCCGCATCGGTCACCGTCGTCATCCTCTTGACGATGGAATTGAAAGGCTGCTCGGCGATCTCCTCGACATCGCGCAGGGAGGCGACATCGGCGAACTGGCGCGCGAACATCAGGAGCGCGCCCTCCGTCGCGTCGCCGGAAAAACCGCCCTCGGTCAGATAGGCGTTATTGCACACGCACATCACCTTCAGCAGGTCGGAAAAGGCCGGCTCGGCGGCGACCAGCCGGTCATCGGCGCGGTACTGGCTGTTCGACAGGACGACCGTGTTCACGCCGAGCCGGTTCTGCGTCAGCGTGCCGGTCTTGTCGGTGCAGATCACGGTGGTCGAGCCGAGCGTCTCGACGCTTTCCAGGTTTTTGACGAGCGCGTTCTTCTGCGCCATGCGCCGGCTCGCCATCGTCAGGCTCAGCGTGACGGTGGGAAGCAGCCCCTCGGGCACATTGGCGACGATGATGCCGATCGCGAAGATCAGGCTGCCGATGACGCCGTTGCCGATCAGCACGGAGACGAGGAAAAAGGAGACGCCGAGAAAGATCGCGATGAAGCTGATGACCTGGATGAAGTATTTCAGCTCCTTGTGAATCGGCGTCTCGGAGGACTCCGTGGCCTTGGTCAGCTCGACGATGCTGCCGATCTGGGTGTCCATGCCGGTCTTGCAGATGACGGCCTTGCCTTCGCCGTTCTGCACGAGCGAGCCGGAGAACATCATGTTGGGGCTTTCCAGCTCGTTTTCGTGCGTCTTGCCGGCATCGAGCAGTTGCGGTTCGCTCTCGCCGGTCAGGCTGGAATTGTCGACCTTGAGTTCCTTCGCCTCGATCAGCCGTGCGTCGGCTGGCACCCGGTCGCCTTCGTTGACGATGATGACATCCCCGGGGACGAGCGTTTCGGCGGACACCTCCGCCGGCTTGCCGTCGCGCAGGCAGGTAATCATGGAGGGCATCATCTTCTTGAAGCTCTCCATGATCTTTTCGCTCTGATGCTCCTGGAAGTAGGTGAAAGCCGCGTTCAGCACGACGACGCCCAGAAGCGCGATGGCGATATAGAGATTGCCCTGTCCGGGATCGAGCCGCTCGGCCGTCATCGCGAGCACGCCGCCGACGATCAGCAGGACGGCGAAAAAGTTCTTGAACTGGAGCAGAAACTTGACGATTTCGGCCGTTTCCTTGCCGGCCTTGAGTTCGTTGGGTCCGTATTTACGAAGCCTTTCGGCGGCCTGCGCGGTCGACAGGCCGTCCGGCGACGCGTCGAGCATGTCCAGCACGTGTTTTGCCGAAGCTGTGTGAAAGCCCGCCATGTCACTCCCCCCGGTCGCATCGACGCTGCCGGACACAGTACACACCGTTCGCCGCGAGGAAACCCGGTTCTGACCGCTATTCGCTGTTCACCTGCATCGCCATGCAGGAGGATTGCCAGGCGATGGCGGCGATGCTGTTCGACATGATCGTCTCCGGCGCCGTGAAGGCCAATATCGGGCAGCGGTTCGCGCTGGAGCAGGTCGCCGACGCGCACAGGGCGCTGGAAGCGCGCAAGACGACCGGTTCGGCCATCTTGACGCTCTGAGGCGGATGCCGGGCCCGCTCAGGACAGCTCCGCGCGTACGATCGCCGCGCCGTCGGCCATCGCCTTCATCTTGCCGAAGGCGACGTCGCGCGGCAGGTACTTCAGTCCGCAATCGGGCGCGACGATGATCTTGTCGGCATCGGCGTGCGGCAGCGCGCGGCGGATGCGTCCGGCCACCGTCTCCGGCGTTTCGATGGTCATGTCCGAGAGGTCGAGCACGCCGAGGATGATCGTTTTTCCGCGCAACTCCTCCAGCACCGAAGTGTCGAGGTCCGATTGCGCGGTCTCGATCGAGATCTGGTTGCAGGAGCAGCCCTTCATCTGCGGCAGGAAGGAATAGCCCGACGGGCGCTCGTGGATGATTGCGGCATAGCCGAAGCAGATATGCACCGCCGTGGTGCCGGCCGCGCCTTCCAGGGCCGCGTTGAGCGCTTCCAGGCCGTATTCCTCGGCGGCCTCGGGCCGGGCCTGCATGTAGGGCTCGTCGAGCTGGACGACATCGGCGCCGGCGGCGAACAGGTCGGCGATTTCTTCCTTCACGGCCGCCGCGTAGTCCATCGCGGCCTCGGCGAGGCTCGGATAGTGGTCGTTCTGCGCCTGCTGGCTCATGGTAAAGGGGCCGGGCAGGGTGATCTTCACCTTCCGGTCGGTATGCTTCTTCAGGAAATTCATGTCATCGACCTCGACGGCATGCTTGCGGCGGATCCTGCCGGTAATGCGCGGCACCGGGTTCGGGTGGCCGGAGCGGTCGAGCGCCGTGCCGGGATTGTCGATGTCGACGCCGTCGAGCGCGGTGGCGAAGCGGTTCGAATAGCTTTCGCGGCGAATCTCGCCGTCGGTGATGATGTCGAGCCCAGCTTCCTCCTGGAGCTTGATCGCCGCGATCGTGGCATCGTCCTGGGCTTCGGCGAGGAACTCCTCGGGAATGCGCCAGAGTTCCTTTGCGCGGGTTCGCGGCGGAAATCGTCCGGCGAGTTTCTTGCGGTCGATCAGCCACTCGGGCTGGCAGTAGCTCCCGACGAGCGAAGTTGGCAGCAACATGGTTTTCCTCCCTTTGGCCTCGGCCGGCTCAAAGGTTAGGCTGCGCTGCATCTTTTGCGCAAGCGTCACGCCGCAGGGTGCCCCCGACCTACCGGAAGTAGGCCTCGGAGGCGTAGCGCCGCATCATCCTCTGGCTGTTGAAGCAGGAGGCGATGTAGGCGATGGACCGTTTCATCATCCAGCGCCAGCGTGCCGGATCGTCGTAGTATGACGGCAGGACGGTGTTTTCGAGCTTGTCGAGCAAGGCGCCTGCGTGCGTGTCGGGGCTGTCTCCCTCGGAGCCGATGGACCAGCCGGTGACGCCGTCGATGCAGGCCTCGAGCCACCAGCCGTCGAGCGTGCTGAGGTTGAGAACCCCGTTCATTGCCGCCTTCATGCCGCTGGTGCCGGAGGCCTCCATCGGCGGCTGCGGCGTGTTCAGCCAGAGATCGACGCCGGAAACGAGGAGCTTCGCCAGCCGCAAGTCGTAATCCGGCAGGAAGACGATATCGATCTCGCCGCGCAGCGCGGCCGCGATTTCGTGCAGCCGGCGGATCGCCTCCTTGCCCTCGGAGTCGTTGGGGTGCGCCTTGCCGGCCATTACTACCTGAAACGGGCGGTTGCCGGCAATCGCCCGCAGCCGGTCGATATCCTCGAAGAGAAGGAGCGGACGCTTGTAGCCGGTCATCCTGCGCGCAAAGCCGATGGTCAGCTTGTCGCGGTCGAGCGTCACGCCGCTCTTTGCGCGGACATGTTCGAGCAGCGCGTCCTTTGCCTGCATATGGCAGCGCCAGATGTCCGCCTCGTCCAGTTGCAGGGCGCGTATAAGCAGTTCCGGTTCGTGCTGCCAGTGCGGGACGGCGGCATCGAAGAGCGCGGCGAAGCATTCGTGAACCCATGTTCCAAGGTGAACACCGTTGGTAACCGCGCGAATCCGGTAGCCCGGGAACATCCGTTCCGTCGTCTCGGCATGGCTATGGGCGACGCCGTTTACGAAACCGGACAGGTTGAGGGCGAGCCGCGTCATGTTGAGTCGGTCCTGGCCGGCAAGCTGGCGCAGTTCGTCCAGCGGAATGAAATCCGCAAACAGCCGTTCGAACAAATCGTAACGGAACTTGTCGTGACCGGCCTCGACCGGCGTGTGCGTGGTGAAAACGCAATGGTCCCGTACGGCGTCGGCATGTGTTTCGGGAGGTATCCCCGGATGCCCGGACGATGGGTGGTGGCGGCGGTTGAGCAGGTCGAGCGTGAGCAGCGCCGCATGACCCTCGTTCATGTGGTAAAGGTCGATATCGAAGCCCAGCGCCCGCAGCAGCCGGCAGCCGCCGATTCCCAGCACGATTTCCTGCTTCAGCCGGTATGCTTCCCCGTTGCCGTAGAGATGATGCGTGATGGTCCGGTCCTCGGGGGCGTTCTGGTCGAGATCGGTATCGAGCAAAAGGACCGGGACCTCGTTTCCGTGCGGACTGCCAAGGCGGTAGAGCCAGGGCCTGATCCAGACGGGCCGCCCCTCGATTTCAAGCGCGACCATCGCATTGAGCGGCGTGCAATAATCTACGGGCTGCCACCAGTCGTCCTCTTCCACCTGACGTCCCTCATCGTCGAAGCGCTGTCGGAAATAGCCGGCCCGGCTGACCAGCGTGACGAAAACGAGCGGAAGCGTGAGATCGGCGCAGGAGCGCGCGGTGTCTCCGGCGAGAATGCCGAGGCCACCCGAATAGGTGTGCATCTCCGGCCGGATCGCCATTTCCATCGTGAAATAGGCGGTCTTCGTCTGGTTGATGAACGGTCGAAGGCGCGTCGGCAAGGCTTGTCTCCGGTTCGCATTTTCCCATACCGCTATGCTAAAAATGCGTTTCGACCAAGGGGCGCCGCTGTCCTTGGCTTTGTGCCGTTGATAGTTACAAACGAAACTATTAGCGTCCGCGGCCACAACGGACGACGAGGAGGACCCCCATGCTCGACACCGTCAAGGACGACCTGAAATCATCGGCTGCGAAAGCCAACGAACTGAAGTACATGCCCGGTTTCGGTAACGACTTCGAGACCGAGGCGCTGCCCGACGCGCTGCCGCAGGGCATGAACAGCCCGCAGAAATGCAATTACGGGCTTTACGGCGAGCAGCTTTCCGGCACCGCGTTTACCGCGCCGAGCCACCAGAACGAGCGCACCTGGTGCTACCGCATCCGCCCGTCGGTGAAGCATTCCGGCCGCTACGAGAAGATCGACCTGCCGTACTGGAAATCGGCGCCGAACGTGAATCCGGACGTGATTTCGCTCGGCCAGTACCGATGGAACCCGGTGCCGCATACCGACGAGAAGCTGACCTGGCTGACCGGCATGCGCACCATGACGACAGCGGGCGACGTCAACACCCAGGTCGGCATGGCGACGCATATCTATCTCGTCACCGAGAGCATGGTGGACGAGTATTTCTACTCCGCTGACTCGGAACTGCTGGTGGTGCCGCAGGAAGGGCGGCTGCGCTTCTGCACCGAACTTGGCATCATCGAGCTGGAGCCGAAGGAGATGGCCGTCATCCCGCGCGGTCTGGTCTACCGGGTCGAACTGATCGACGGACCGGCGCGCGGTTTCGTCTGCGAGAATTACGGCCAGAAATTCGAACTGCCGGGCAGGGGCCCGATCGGCGCCAACTGCATGGCCAATCCGCGCGACTTCAAGACGCCGGTCGCCTGGTACGAGGACCGCGAGGCGCCGTCGACCGTCACCATCAAGTGGTGCGGCCAGTTCCACGAGACGAAGATCGGTCACTCGCCGCTCGACGTCGTCGCCTGGCACGGCAATTACGCGCCGGTGAAATACGACATGCGCAATTACTGCCCGGTCGGCGCGATCCTGTTCGACCATCCGGACCCGTCGATCTTCACCGTGCTGACCGCGCCGTCCGGCGTGCCGGGCACGGCCAATATCGATTTCGTGCTGTTCCGCGAACGCTGGATGGTGATGGAGGACACGTTCCGCCCGCCCTGGTACCACAAGAACATCATGAGCGAGCTGATGGGCAACATCTACGGCCAGTACGATGCCAAGCCGCAGGGCTTCGTGCCGGGCGGCGTCAGCCTGCACAACATGATGCTGCCGCACGGGCCGGACCGCGACGCCTTCGAGAAGGCATCGAATGCCGACCTGAAGCCGGAAAAGCTCGACAACACGATGAGCTTCATGTTCGAGACCCGCTTCCCGCAGCACCTGACCGAATTCGCGGCGAAGGAAGCGCCGTTGCAGGACGATTACATCGACTGCTGGGACAGCCTCGAGAAGAAATTCGACGGCACGCCGGGGAAGAAATAGCCGATTGGAAGCGGGGCGGCCTGCGGCCGCTTCGCGGCCCTCGCAAAAGTGATCGCGATCTCTGCCGCTACGTAATGCAATCGCCGCGCTCCATGGTAAGCTTTGCCGTCTTCAGCGGAGGGCGGATGCGATGGCCGACGGCAGCATCACGGTTCTGGTCGGAACAACCAAGGGCGCATTTCTGATCAACGGCAATGGTAGCCGGGACAGCTGGTCGGTCACGGGGCCGTTCTGCGACGGCTGGCCAATCAACCATGTCGTCGGCGATCCGGCAACCGGCACGCTGTGGGCTGGCGGCGGCGGCGACTGGCATGGAGCCGGCGTCTGGCGTTCCGAGGACGGCGGCGAAAGCTGGAACCTGACGAGGCTCACCAGGGGCACGATGGACGACTGGGCGGCCAACGATCCCGATTTCGCGGCCATGATCGGCTGGACCGACGCGCCGCTTCCCTTCGGCGAGGATTTCTCGCAGATCTGGTCGCTACACCATGCGCACGGCACGCTCTACGCCGGCACCAAGCCGGCCAGGTTCCTCGCCAGCAGGGATGGCGGCAAGACCTGGGAACATCTCGACGGACTTGCCAACCATCCTTCCGCCGACAGCTGGAATCCCGGCGCCGCCGGCCTCATTCTGCACACCATCGTTTCCGATCCCGTCGATCCGCAAAAAATGTGGATCGGCATCTCGGCGGCCGGCGTCTTCGCCACCGAGGACGGCGGCAAGACATGGGAGCGGCGCAACCGCCTCTCCAATGCCGAGGCCTGCGGACATCACGACCATCCTGCCGCGCCGCGCGACGGCGAAACCGGCCATTGCGTCCACAACATGATGCGGGCGCCCGGCGACGGCGATCTGCTTTACCAGCAGAACCATCACGGTGTCTGGCGCTCGGCCGATGGCGGGCGAAGCTGGGACGATATCACGGCGGACCTGCCGTCGACCTTCGGCTTTCCGATCCGCGTGCATCCGCGCGATCCCGACACGATCTGGACGATACCGCTCAACAGCGACAGCGCGGGACGATATCCGCCCGACGCGGCGGCGGCGGTCTGGCGGTCGCGCGACGGCGGCCAGAGCTGGCAGGCCATGCGCGAGGGGCTGCCGCAGGAAGCCTGTTTCTTCACCGTGCTGCGCCAGGCGATGGGCGGCGACCGCCGCGATCCGGCCGGCGTCTATTTCGGCACCAATTCCGGCTCTGTCTTCGCCTCGACCGACGAGGGCGACGGCTGGCAGGAAATCGCCCGCCACATGCCGACGATCCTGGCGGTGGAGGTGCTGGACCGCGCCTAGAACGTCACTCCGGCGGATACCAGTACTGCGCCTGGGTGGCATCGCGGCGGATCACCACGAAATTGTTCGCAAACACGCGGAACGGCGCCGACCATTCGCCGTCCGGCCATTGCACGCGGATCTGGGCGCGTTCGGCGACGCCGGTGCCGACATGGATGAAGCCGGACGAGCCGGAGGCGTGGCCGCCGCCGACCTGCACCTTGCGGGTGCGGGTCTCGTTGCCGGATTTCACCGTGATCGTCGCGCCGACCGCGTTGCGATTTGTCCCCTTCTGCTGCAGCTCGATCTCCAGCCAGTTGCCCATCGGGCGGGTTTTCGAGCCGTTGTTTGAGCCGCCCGTGTTGCGGAACAGCGAGACCGGCGCCTCGCGGTTGACCACGGCGAGGTCGAGCATGCCGTCCATGTTGAAATCGGCGACCGCGGCGCCGCGGCCGCGCCGGGGCAGGGCGATGCCCGCCTTGTCGCCTGACTCCACGAAACCACCGCCGGCCTTGCCGAGCAGCAGATTGTCCGGGTCGTAGGAGGCGAAGTCCTGCATCTGCTGGACATTGCCCTTGGCGATGAACAGGTCGAGCCGGCCGTCATTGTTGAAATCGTCGAAATCGGCGTGCCAGCCGGTCGAGGGCTTCAGATCCTCGCCGGTATAGGGCCGGTGCGCGGTCGCGTTGTTGTCGAAGGCGACGTCGCGGTAGACCGGGCGGTCGGGTTCGGCCTCGTCGTCGAGCGTCTGCAGCATGGTGTCGCCCATCGAGGTGAGCGCGTATTCCGGGTAGCCGTCGGCGTTGAGATCGGCCTCGGCGATGCCCATGCCCCAGATCTGCACGCGCCGCCAGCCGTCATTGCGTCGGTAGGGGCGCGGCGGGCGGCCGGACTGGACGCGCCACAGCTGCTCCTGGCCCTCGCGATAATATTGCCGGTCATTGGCGACGCGCAGGTCGGGCTCGCCGGTGTGGTTCCAGTCGGTGAAGATCATCGACAGGGCGCAATAGCCGGGCGTGAGCGCGGTCGGCTCGGAGTAGTCCGGCGTATCCTTGCCGTCGAGCGGGCGGATGAAGGCGTTGTCGTGGCAGGTGCCCCAGGGCGATCCGGGGGCCGAACGGTCGACATAGTTGCCGAAGGCGAGCGTCGGGAAGGGAAGGCCCGGCTCGAAGGTCGCGGCAAACGCGGTCGACCAGGCGCGGCCGCCGTCGAAGGCGAAGGCGCGGTTCGCCTCGCTGAAGGAGCAGTCCGGGCCGCCCTTCAGGATGGCGTTTTCGCCGACACGCAAGGTTACGAGGTCGCGATAGCCGTCATTGTCTATGTCGAGCGCATAGAAGCCGGTGACCTTTTCGCGCGCATTCGCGGGCAGGGCGTCCGGCTTTTCCTCGAAGTTGAGTTCGCCGCCGATTGCGCTCCTGTTGACATAGAGACGCGCGGGCGCGGTGCCGCCGGCGACGGCGAGATCGGGCAGCCGGTCGCCATTGCAGTCGAAGGCGGAGGCGCCGCCGCCGACGAAATATTCCCACGGGCCGGTATAGGCGTGGTCGATGCCGGCGGCGAGCGCCTCCTCGACCATCACCGGCACGTCCATCGGCAGCGTCCCGGACGTTTCTTCCTCGGCGGCCAGCGGGGCCGCGAGGGCGAGAAGGGCGGAAAGCGTGGCGGCGAGACGGGTCATTGCGGGATCACCAGTGTCTTGAGGAAGGCGATCAGCGCGCTGCGGTCTTCCTCGGCGCATTCCGTGTAGGCATCGCGAGATGCCCGCGCGGCTCCGCCATGGGCGCGGATGATGCCGTCCAGCGTGGTGAAATCGCCGCGGTGGCCGTAGGGCGCGGTCGAGGCGAGCCCCCACAGTTCGGCGGTCTGGAATTCGTTGCGTTCGACGAAGCGCTGGCCGAGCAGCTCGTTGCCGAGGTCGGCGACCTGGCGGTCGGTGATGAGGTGGCGCTTCAGGTCGCCGAAGGTGGGCACCAGCCAGCGGCCCTGATCGTCGCGTTCCAGCTTGTCCGCCCAGTCGGTCAGCGCGAGATCGTAGACCGCGCCGCCGATCTCGCCGCCACGCAGCGTGCCGGCGGCGTCGTAGGGGCCGGGATCGACAAATTTCAGGTTTTCCAGCGGCAGGGCGCGGACATGGCAGGCATTGCAGCCGATCTCGTCGAACATCGCGCTGCCCTTTGCTGCGGCCTCCTGCCAGGCGGGATCGTCCGGCGTCTCGATTGCCGGCGGGGGCAGGGTCGCTTGCCAGGCGACCAGCGCGGATATGTCGCCGTCGGTCAGTTCGTCGGCATGGCCGTCCTCGTCGAAATCGGCCTCGCCGGTCCAGCGGGTGCCGAAGCGTTCGACGGCCTGCATGCCGTGGTGCTGGTTCATGGCATTGACGGAGAACTGCCTCAGCGAGGTCATCACGCCCTTCTGGCTGAACGGGCGGATGACGAGGTCGGTGTCGACGCCGTCGATCTCGTGCAGGTCGAGAATGCCGTCCGGCTGCGCGGTGATGCGGCCGAAGGCGATGCCCTTGGTCTGAAGCGCCGCCGTCACCGGTTCGCCCGTTTCGCGCGCCTTTTTCAGCGTGTCGCGACGGATGGCGTGCAGGTCGGCGGTCATCTCGCGGGCCAGCAGTTCGACGAGGCCCGCGCCCATCAGGTGGTTGGTGTTGCGTTCGTTGGAGAATTGCGGGTCGGTGGTGTCGAAATCGGCATTCACGAAGCCTTCGTTGACGAAGACATTCACGGTAAAGTCACCGGCGCCGCCCGTAACCGGCTCGCGGTGGCAACTCGAACAGGCATTGGCGTCGGTGCCGGCAATGCGCTGAAAGATGTTGTCCGGGGGCCGCTTGCGCTTGGTCGGGATGATCGCCTGGGTGGCCATGGCGCGGCCGGCGCCGTCGAGTTCGGTGAACTTCGCGGTAAACAGCTTTTCGCCGCGCTCGATCAGGTCGAACAGCGTGTCGCGGTCGAGCGTACCCTGTAGCGTAGCCTGATCGACATGGCTGGGAAGGGCGCGCTCGGCCCACGGTTCGTCTCCGGCGGTCGCGGGCAGGGTAAGGCCCTGCCAGAAGAGCGCGACAGCGGCTATGACTATGCGCCGCGTCATCGCATCACGCCCGCGCCGCGTCCGACACGCGGTCGGCCTGGTCGGCGTCGATCTCGGATAGAGCGCCGATGCCGCAGCCTTCGAGGACGAGCGGCATTTCATCGACATAGAGGTCAATCGGGATGTCCCTTGCGGCAGCGGCATTGGATTCTCCCAGTATCTCACGCAGCGCCGGCTCCATCAGGTCGAAGGCAACCGCGCCGTGGCCGGCGAACGCGACCCGGAAAGGATCGACCAGCGCGTAGATGCCTGCCAGGCCCGATCCTAGCGCGCGGCCGGCGGCGGCGAAAGTCTCGCGTGCCAGCGGATCGCCCTCGCGCGCCGCACTGGCGGCGCGGGCGAGGTCGCGGGCGGCGACGTGGCTGGCCGGTATCGCGTCGAATGGCTGCTGGCGATAGCGGCGCATGATGGCATAGTCACCGGCATTCGCCTCGATGCACCCCCTGGCGCCGCACCGGCACAATGCGCCGCCGGCCTTGTACATCATGTGTCCGAATTCGGTGCCGGAGGACCGTGTGCCGTTGACGATCTGGCCGCGCAGGAACAGCCCCATGCCGACACCATGGGCGAGGAGGATCGCGGCGAAATTGTCATTGTACAGGTCGGGATCGCGCCAGTTGAGCGCCTTGGCTATCAGGTCGCAATCGTTGGCGAGACGCACCGGTACACCGAAGTCTTCCTCTAGCCAGTCGGCGATGGGAAGATCGGTCAACGGGGTCATTGGCGAACGCAGGAACATACGGCCGGCTATGTCTGTGGTCCCCTGAACGGCGACTGCGATGCGCGCCAATTGTCGCGGGGCAAGGCCGGATGCTTCCCAAGTCTGGCGGATTTCGGCGATCAGGCTTTCGCGAAACGTGTCGCGGTCGATGCCTGCCATGTCGAGTTCGAACTCCTGGCGGGCGATGACCGTGCCGGCGTAGTCGACAATGGCGACATTGACCGCGCCGATCTTGAGGATGAGCAGGACGGCATGACGGCATTCCGGATTGATCGACAGGTCAATGCTTGGCCGGCCGCGGCCGGTGCTTGGGGCGTTGTCGCTACCGCGCGCGACCAGAACGCCCTCGGCGATCAGGTCGTTGGAGATCGTCGAAACCGTTGCCGGACTGAGCGCGGCCTGCTGGGCGATCTCGCCGCGGCTGATCGCGCCCTTGCGCCGCACGATCTGGATAATGCGCAGGCGGTTGCGTCTTCGCATATCGTCGGAGCGAAGTACGGTCGTCATCGTCCCGGGCGCCTCCTCACGTTCCGGGGTGCGATGCAAATATTTCGTATGCATCGCAACAAGTTGTCACAATTGCGTTTCATGTTGACATGCAAGCCCTTTTGAGTCACGATTTTTTTTGAGGCTCGAATTAAAGGGCTTCCGTCGCGGGAGCGGCGCTTGCCGGGCCCGCATCATTAGTTGCATCTTATGTGCACCGGGAGGATTACATGAAAAAATTTACAAGCGCGCTTCTTGCGGGCGTGGTCCTGTCTGTCGGCCTCGCTGGTTCGGCATGGGCTGAAGGCAAGACCATCGGCGTTTCCTGGTCGAACTTCCAGGAAGAGCGCTGGAAGCGCGACGAAGGCGCCATGAAAGCCGTTATCGAAGCCAATGGCGACACCTACATTTCCACCGACGCGCAGTCGTCCGCCGCCAAGCAGCTTTCCGACGTGGAAAGCCTGATGGCGCAGGGCGTCGATGCGCTGATCGTGCTGGCGCAGGATACACAGGCCATCATCCCGGCCGTTCAGGCTGCCGCGGACGAGGGCGTTCCGGTGATCGCCTATGACCGTCTGATCGAGGACAGCCGCGCCTTCTACCTGACCTTCGACAATGTCGAGGTCGGACGGATGCAGGCCCGTGCCGTGTTCGCGGCGCAGCCGAAGGGCAACTACGTGATGATCAAGGGTTCGCCCACCGATCCGAACGCCGACTTCCTTCGCGGCGGTCAGCAGGAAATCCTGCAGGATGCGATCGACTCCGGCGACATCACCATCGTCGGCGAAGCCTATACCGACGGCTGGCTTCCGGCCAACGCCCAGCGCAACATGGAGCAGATCCTGACGGCTGCCGACAACAATGTCGATGCCGTGGTGGCCTCCAACGACGGCACTGCCGGCGGCGTTGTCGCGGCGCTGACCGCACAGGGCATGGAAGGCATTCCGGTGTCCGGTCAGGACGGCGACCTTGCCGCTCTCAACCGTGTCGCCAAGGGCACGCAGACCGTCAGCGTCTGGAAAGACGCGCGCGAGCTGGGCAAGAACGCCGGCGAGATCGCGGTGGCGCTTGCAGACGGCACGGCGATGAAAGACATCGACGGCGCCGTGGAATGGACGTCGCCGTCCGGCACGACCATGACCGCGAAGTTCCTCGCACCGATCCCGATCACCAAGGACAATCTCAACGTCGTGGTGGACGCCAAATGGATTGATGTGGAAACGCTTTGCCAAGGTGTTTCGGGCGGACCGGCCCCCTGTAACTAAGACTTCACCTCTGTTACAGATTGAAACAATAACGTCCCCATCCTTCGGGGTGGGGACGTATGATTGTTCTATACCCGGATTACGGCCATGACCGACACGTCCCCAGCAGCGAGCGCGCCGGCAAAGCCGCGCAATTTCTTTGCCGCGCTCGAAGTCGATACCCGCCTGATCGGCATGATCGGCGCATTCGTCATCATCTGTCTGATCTTCAATTTCCTGACCGACGGGCGTTTCATGACGCCGCGCAACATCTTCAACCTGACGATCCAGACGGCGTCGGTCGCGATCATGGCGACCGGCATGGTCTTCGTCATCGTCACCCGCCATATCGACCTGTCGGTCGGGGCGCTGCTGGCGACATGTTCCGCCGTGATGGCGATGATACAGACGCTGGTCATGCCCGACTGGCTCGGTCTCGGCCTCGACCACCCGGCGACAATGCCGGTGGCGATCATTGTCGGTATGGCGACGGGAGCGGCGATCGGCGCCTTTCAGGGCTGGCTGGTCGGCTATCTGACCATTCCCGCCTTCATCGTGACGCTGGGCGGCTACCTGGTGTGGCGCAACGTCGCCTGGCACCTGACATCGGGCCAGACGATCGGCCCGCTGGATTCCAATTTCCAGCTTTTCGGCGGCATCAACGGCACGCTTGGGGAGAGCTGGAGCTGGATTTTCGCGGTTTTTGCGATCATCGGCTCCGTCTATGCGCTGTGGCAGTCGCGCCGAACCAAGGTCAAGCACGAGTTTCCGGTCAAGCCGATCTGGGCCGAGATGGTTCTCGGCGCGATCATTGCGGTCACGATCGTCGGCTTTGTCGCGATCCTCAATACCTATGAGATTCCTGTCCGGCGGCTGCAGCGCATCTATGAGGCGCGCGGCGAGGTGCTGCCCGAGGGCGTCACCCAGGGCTACGGCTTGCCGATCTCGGTCCTGCTGCTGATCGTCATCGCCATTGCCATGACGATCATCGCGCGGCGCACGCGGCTCGGGCGCTACATCTTCGCCACCGGCGGCAATCCGGAAGCAGCGGTGCTGGCCGGCATCAACACGCGGCTCCTGACCGTCAAGGTCTTCGCGCTGATGGGGCTTCTCTGCGCTATTTCCGCTATCGTCGCCTCGTCGCGCCAGACCTTCCATTCCAATGATATCGGCACGCTCGACGAGTTGCGCGTCATCGCCGCGGCAGTGATCGGCGGCACGGCGCTTTCCGGCGGCATGGGAACCATCTACGGCGCCATCCTCGGCGCGCTGATCATGCAGAGCCTGCAGTCCGGCATGGCTATGGTCGGCGTGGATGCGCCGTATCAGAACATGGTCGTCGGCTCGGTGCTTGTCGTCGCCGTCCTGATCGACATTATCTATCGCCGCCGGACGGGAGACAAAGTATGACCGCACCGCTCGTTGAACTGCGCGACATGCAGAAGTCGTTCGGCGGCATCAAGGCTGTAGATCACGTCACCATCGATCTCCATCCGGGAGAGGTTGTCGGCGTTCTCGGCCACAACGGCGCCGGCAAGTCCGTGCTGATGAAGATGCTGTCGGGCGCGTTGCAGCGCGATGCCGGCGAAATCTGGATCAACGGCGAACAGGCGGCGATCAGCAATCCGCGTGATGCGCGCAACTACCAGATCGAGACGATCTACCAGTATCTCGCGCTGGCCGACAATCTGGACGCTGCCTCGAACCTGTTTCTCGGCCGCGAACTGATCACGCGGATGGGCTTCGTCAACGACGCGCTGATGGAGGCGGAGACGCGCAAGATCATGAAGCGCCTCAATCCGAACTTCCGGCGCTTCCATACGCCGGTTGCCGGGTTGTCCGGCGGCCAGCGCCAGTCGGTGGCGATCGCCCGAGCGGTCTATTTCAACGCCAGGATCCTGATCATGGACGAACCGACCGCGGCGCTGGGCGTGCAGGAAACGCGGATGGTCGCCGAACTGATCGAGCAGCTGAAGTCGGAAGGGATCGGCATTTTCCTGATCGACCACGACATCCACCAGGTGAAGATGCTGTGCGACCGCGCCAATGTGCTGCGCACCGGCCAGCTTGTCGGCACCGTCAAGGTCGACGAGGTCAGCGAGGACGACATGCTCGGCATGATCATCGCCGGCAAATGCCCGCCTCAGGGCGTTCCGGGCCCCGGCGCGCTTGCCTGACGGACAAGCCTCATTTCCCGCTGCGCGGCGGCAGTGACAAGTTGCCGCGCGGGGGATGCATTCCGTGCCGAAACAAGTATACGGGAGTCGCCTTTCCTTGCGCGCGCGGCTGTTGACCTCATAATATGCGCCGAGGAAAGTACCACCGTTGCTCGGAGCAGCCTGGGAGGGCCGATAGGCATGGAAACAGCGCGCAAGGACATCCACAATTCGGAAATTCCCGCGATCTGCCGTTCTTGCGAAGCTCGCCATGGCGGGATTTGCGGCGCGTTGAATCCGGAGCAGCTGAAAAAGCTCAACCGCTTCACCAAGCAGTATTCCTACGAGAACGGCCACGAAATGCTCTCGGCGGGCGAGGAAATCCACCGTTATTCGAACATTTTGCGCGGTGTGGTGAAGCTTTCGAAGCTTCTCGCCGACGGCCGCCAGCAAATCGTCGGCCTGCAGTTCGCTCCCGATTTCATGGGCCGCCTGTTCCGCGAGCACAGTGACGTCATCGCCGATGCGGCGACCGACGTCACGGTCTGCAGCTTCCCGAAAGCGGTGCTCGAAGACCTGATCCGCGAATCACCCGACCTCGAGCACAAGCTGCACGAGCAGGCCCTGAAGGAACTGGACGACGCGCGCGAGTGGATGTTGACCCTCGGGCGCAAGACCGCGGGAGAAAAAGTGGCGAGCTTTCTTTTCCTGATCGCGTCGAATGTCGATCCGGAAGTGAGCGATCAGGACGGGCCGATCCAGTTCGAACTGCCGCTGAAGCGTTCGGATATCGCCGACTTTCTCGGCCTGACGATCGAAACCGTCAGCCGCCAGATCACCAAGCTGCGCAAGGCGGGCATCATCGAGGTCGAGAACAACCGCACGGTGATCGTGCCGGATCTCGAAAAGCTGGAAACCGCCTGCGAAATCGACCGCTAGGCGGGCCGATCTACACAGCCTTCGAATAGCGCACCGAACTCTCGTTCAGATAGGCATCGAACCAGCTCGCGACGATGCGGGTGAAAGGGCGGGCCTCGTCGCGGATCCGGAAACCGTGCTCATCGGCTTCGGTCAGGCCGAAACGGTCGCTCGCGGCGGCCAGCTTCGCCTCGGCGATATAGGGCCGCGCCGAATAGCCGAACTTTTCTTCCAGTGCGTCGAAGGAGAGGGCGAAGTCGCACATCAGCCGCTCGATCATGTGGGCGCGGATGAGATCGTCGAGCGACAGCTGGACGCCGCGCGTCGCCGACAATTTGCCGTCGAGGGCCGTCTTTTCGTACTGGCTGGTCGGCACGATATTCTGCACATAGGCGTCGCCGTATGAACTGATCGCCGAGGCGCCGAGGCCGATCAGCGTGCGGCAGGCGTCGGTCGTGTAGCCCTGGAAATTGCGGAACAGGCGGCCTTTGCGCGCGGCGACCGCCATCGAGTCGGCCGGCTTGGCGAAATGGTCGATGCCGATTCGGTCATAGCCGGCGGCGGCGATCCGGTCGGCGGCAAGCCCGGCATGGCGGAACCGCTCCATCGTGCCCGGCAGATCCTCCTCGCGGATCAGCGTCTGGTGCTTCTTCAGCCACGGCACGTGGGCGTAGCCGAAAAGGGCAATGCGGTCCGGCGACAGCGACAGCACCTTCTCGATGGTCGATTGCAGCCGTTCCTCGGTCTGCAGCGGCAGGCCGTAGAGCGCGTCGATATTGAGCGAACGCACGCCGGTTTCGCGCAGCGCCTCGATGACGTCGCGCGTCTGCTCGAAGGTCTGCGGCCGGTTGATCGCTTTCTGCACGGCGTCCGAAAAATCCTGCACGCCGACACTGGCGCGGGTGACGCCGAGCGCGGCGAAGCCCTTCAGCGTCTCCGGGGTGACGTCGGACGGGTCGATCTCGATCGAGATCTCGGCGTCGTCCTCGAGCTGGAAGTTGTCGCGCAAGGCAAGCGCGAGGCGTTCGATGTCCGGCTGGCGCAGCATGCTCGGAGACCCCCCGCCGAGATGCAGATGCGCCAGCCGGAGCTGGCGGCCGGCGGTTTCCCGCACAGTCGCCATCTCCCTGAGCAATGCGCCGACATAGGCTTCCACCGGCGCATATTTCAGGGTGTGCTTGGTGTGGCAGCCGCAGAACCAGCACAACCGGTCGCAGAACGGAACATGCAGATAAAGCGACACCGCTTCGCCGGCCGGCAGCCGCCCGAGATGCGAGCGGGCGATGGCCAGGCCGGCCTGGTCGGTGAAATGCGGCGCTGTCGGATAGCTCGTGTAGCGCGGCACGGCGCCGCGCTGGCTTGCCAGGATCTTGTCTGCGTCGATCATCCCGGTACCTGCTGCCGGCACAGCAAGGGCACGATATGCTCGCGCTCGAAAGCGATATGGCGGCGCAGCCCCTCGAAGAAGCCGCGCAGCATGTAGGCGAGCGTTTCGGCGTTGGACGAGGCCTTGTCGGTGACGAAACGAATCATCGCGTCGGCGACCTCGTCGGCGAAGCTCTCGTCCTCCCAGTGCTCGTAGCGCAACCGCTCGACGGTCGTTTTCAGGTTCTCGTCGATATTCTGCATCGCCATCAGCATGGGGAAGAGGGTCTTCTCCTCGTATTCATGCGCCTCGTGGATCATCGGGTGGATGCGCTTGGCCAGGTGAAGGCACAACTGCGTGTCGGAAATCTCGGGCAGTTCATCGGCGAACTCCTCGAGCTTGCGGCACAGGGCAAGCTGTTCGTCATGGTGGCCGAGCAGTTTCGTGCAGATCAGCTTGCCGTCGGAGCCGGTCGCCCGCGGCAACGGAATGACATTGTCTTCTTGAACAGTTTCGCGCATCTTCATCGTGCTAGCCTCGTCAGGCGTTCGATATTCGCGGCAAGCATCGCCTGTTGGTGGGGGTGCCACATTGATCCAAGTCAAGGCGTCTGGGCGCGAAGCACTGACATATCGAAGCTGCGAAAAGGGGTCAGTGCGGTCGGGACAACCGTGACTGGCCGAGACGCATGTCCGAAGGGGGTTTCCCATGAACAATAGCTTTATGACCGCTCTGGTAGGGCTGGCGGCGTTTCTCGCCCTGCTCGGTGCGGCATTCGCTCAGGATGCGGCGTTCCAAACGCATGCCTGGGTGATTTTCTTCGTGCTGGCAATCGGCACAATCGTGATGTTGCGGCAGATGAGGGTCGCGCCGGCCGGCGCGCCTGCCGACGAATCGGCCTACATGGACGACGTGATTCGCTACGGCGCCGTAATCACGCTGTTCTGGGGTGTCGTCGGCTTCCTTGTCGGTGTCGTGGTGGCCTCGCAGCTTGCCTGGCCCGAGCTCAACATCGAGCCCTGGTTCAATTTCGGACGGATGCGTCCGCTGCACACGTCTGCGGTCATTTTCGCGTTCGGCGGTAACGCGCTGATCATGACCTCCTTCTACGTCGTCCAGCGCACGACGCGCGCGCGCCTTTTCGGCGGCGGTCTCGCTTGGTTCGTGTTCTGGGGCTACCAGCTGTTCATCGTGATGGCGGCGACCGGCTATCTCCTCGGCATCACCGAGGGCCGCGAATACGCCGAGCCGGAATGGTATGTCGACCTGTGGCTGACGGTTGTCTGGGTCGCCTATCTGATCGTGTTCATGGGCACGCTGTTCAAGCGCAAGGAGCCGCATATCTATGTGGCAAACTGGTTCTATCTCGCCTTCATCGTGACGATCGCGATGCTGCACATCGTCAACAATCTGTCGATGCCGGTATCGCTGCTCGGCGCGAAGTCCTACTCGGCCTTCTCCGGCGTGCAGGACGCGCTGACGCAGTGGTGGTACGGCCACAACGCGGTGGGCTTCTTCCTGACGGCGGGATTCCTCGGCATGATGTACTACTTCGTGCCGAAGCAGGCCGGTCGTCCGGTCTATTCCTACCGGCTGTCGATCATCCACTTCTGGGCACTGATCTTCCTGTACATCTGGGCCGGTCCGCACCACCTGCACTACACGGCTCTTCCCGACTGGGCGCAGACGCTGGGCATGGTGTTCTCGATCATGCTGTGGATGCCCTCATGGGGCGGCATGATCAACGGCCTGATGACGCTGTCGGGCGCGTGGGACAAGCTGCGCACGGACCCGATCCTGCGCCTGCTGGTGATCTCGGTCGCCTTCTACGGCATGTCGACCTTCGAAGGTCCGATGATGTCGATCAAGGCGGTCAACTCGCTGTCGCACTACACCGACTGGACCATCGGCCACGTGCATTCCGGCGCGCTCGGCTGGGTTGGCATGATCTCGTTCGGCGCGATCTACTATCTCGTTCCGAAACTGTGGCAGCGCCAGCGCCTCTACAGCCTGCGTCTCGTCAACTGGCACTTCTGGCTGGCAACGCTCGGCATCGTCGTCTACGCGGCGGTCATGTGGGTGTCCGGCATCCAGCAGGGCCTGATGTGGCGCGAATACGACGATCAGGGCTACCTGGTGTACTCGTTCGCCGAGTCCATCGCCGCCATGTATCCGTACTACGTGCTGCGCATGCTGGGCGGCCTGCTCTACCTGACGGGCTCGCTGGTGATGGCGTTCAACATCTACAAGACGATCCGTGGCGACATTCGCGACGAGGTGCCGATGGGCGCCGAGTCTCCCGAAGCGCTCGCGCCGGCGGAATAAGGAGCTGACAAATGGCTTTGATTGACAAACACGCCGTTCTTGAAAAGAACGTCACGCTCCTGTTCGTCGCCTCCTTCGCGGTGGTGACGGTCGGCGGCATCGTCGAAATCGCGCCGCTGTTCTACCTGGAGAACACGATCGAGAAGGTGGAGGGGATGCGTCCCTATTCGCCGCTCGAACTGGCGGGCCGGAACATCTATGTGCGCGAGGGCTGCTACCTCTGCCACTCCCAGATGATCCGTCCGTTCCGTGACGAGGTGGAACGCTACGGCCACTACAGCCTCGCCGCGGAATCGATGTACGACCATCCGTTCCAGTGGGGATCGAAGCGAACCGGGCCGGATCTGGCCCGGGTCGGCGGGCGTTACTCCAACGAGTGGCATACCGAGCACCTCATCCACCCGCAGTCGGTGGTGCCGGAATCGGTCATGCCCTCCTACGAGTTCCTCGCCAACACGGAACTGAAGATCGAGAACGTCTCGGGCCACCTGATCGCCAACCGGCGTGTCGGCGTGCCCTATAGCGACGAAATGATCGAGAACGCCGAAGCCGACCTTATGGACCAGGCCAATCCGGATGCGGACTGGTCGGGCCTTGAGGAGCGTTATCCGAAGGCCGTGCTCGGCGATTTCGACGGCGATCCGACGAAAGTGACGGAGATGGACGCGCTTGTCGCCTATCTCCAGATGCTCGGCACGCTGGTCGACTTCTCGGTCTACGAGCCCGAAGAAAACTACCGGTAGGAGGCGAATATGGAATTCGATTATCACTCCATGCGCGCTTTCGCGGACAGTTGGGGGCTGGTCTACATGTTCGCGATTTTCGTCGCGGTCGTCGTGTGGGTCCTTCGCCCCGGCTTCAAGAAACACAGTGATGATGCGGCCCGCATCCCCTTCAAGGAGGACTGATCCATGGCCGACAAAAAGGAAATCGATGACGTCTCCGGCGTCGAGACCACGGGTCACGAATGGGATGGCATCAAGGAACTGAACAACCCGCTGCCGCGCTGGTGGCTGTGGACCTTCTATGCCTGTATCATATGGGCCTTGGCCTACACGGTGTTCTATCCGGCATGGCCGGGCATCACCGGTGCGACGGCCGGCGTTCTGGGCTGGTCGAGCCGTGGCGATCTTGCCAAGGAAGTCGCCGAAGCCAAGGCCGCGCAGGCCGTCTATCTCGACAAGCTTGCCGCGACCGACGTCACCGAGGTCAGCGCCGATCCGGAGCTGGTCCAGTTCGCCACCGCGGGCGGCGCATCGACCTTCAAGGTTTATTGCGAGCAGTGCCACGGTTCCGGCGCGCAGGGCGGTCCGGGTTATCCGAACCTCAATGACGACGCCTGGATCTGGGGCGGCACGATTGAGGATATCTACACCACGCTGATGCATGGCGCGCGCTACGAGCAGGACGAGGATACGCGTATATCCGACATGCCGGCCTTCGGGCGCGACGAGTTGCTCGAGCGCGAGGATATCGTCGATGTCGCCTGGTATGTGCGCAAGCTGTCGGGCCAGGAGCACGACGAGGCGGCCGCCGAGCGTGGCGCGGTCATCTACGAAGAGCAGTGCGGCTTCTGCCACGGCGAAGCGGGCGAGGGCATGGCCGAGGTTGGCGCGCCCAACCTGTCGGACGCGATCTGGCTCTATGGCGGCGAGCATGCCGACATCGTCGCCCAGGTCACCAGCCCGCGTCAGGGCGTCATGCCGGCTTGGGGTGACCGTCTCGGCGAGACGACCGTCAAGCAACTCGCGGTCTTTGTCCACGGCCTCGGTGGCGGACAGTAAGGCTTTGCGAAGCTGAGATAAATATGCCCTGCGGCCAAAAGCTGCAGGGCATATGCATTTTTTAAGGCCATGACCAGCTATGCTTGATGCAGGTCAAGGCAATGCCGCTTCCCGCGGCGGCATGGTCGCCGAAAAATCTGGAACTTTGCCATGAACGATCAATCCGTCGCAGCCAAGGTCAAGGACAAGAGCGCCGATGTCGAAAGGCTCGACGTCGAGGCTGTCAATGTCGGCGCAAAGCAGAAGGCGCAGCCGCTCTACGCCGCGCGCAAGCAGATCTTTCCGAAGCGGGCGGAGGGCCGGTTCCGCCAGTTGAAATGGCTGATCATGCTGGTCACGCTCGGCATCTATTACGTGACGCCGTGGCTGCGCTGGGACCGTGGCGAGCACGCTCCGGACCAGGCCATCCTGATCGACATGGCCAATCGCCGTTTCTACGCATTCTTCATCGAAATCTGGCCGCAGGAGTTCTTCTTCGTCGCTGGCCTTCTGGTCATGGCGGGCGTCGGCCTGTTCCTTGTCACGTCGGTCGTCGGCCGCGCCTGGTGCGGTTACACCTGTCCGCAGACGGTTTGGACCGACCTGTTCATCGCCGTCGAACGTTTCTGGCAGGGTGACCGCAATGCGCGCATGCGCCTGGCGAATGCGCCATGGTCGTTCGAAAAGGCGCGCAAGCTGGTCGCGACGCATATCACCTTCCTGCTGATCGCCGTGGCGACCGGCGGCGCATGGATTTTCTATTTCGCCGACGCGCCGACGCTTCTGAAGGATTTCGTTACCTTCCAGGCGCCGTTCGTGGCCTATTCCACCGTCGCGGTGCTGACTGCGACGACCTATGTGTTCGGCGGGCTTATGCGCGAGCAGGTGTGCATCTACATGTGCCCGTGGCCGCGTATCCAGGCTGCGATGCTGGACGAGGATTCGCTCGTCGTCACCTACAATGACTGGCGCGGCGAGCCGCGTTCGCGTCACGCCAAGAAGGCGGCGGCCGAGGGCAAGGCCGTCGGCGATTGCGTCGACTGCAATGCCTGCGTTGCGGTGTGCCCGATGGGCATCGACATTCGCGACGGCCAGCAGCTCGAATGCATAACCTGCGCGCTGTGCATCGACGCCTGCGACGCGATCATGGACAAGACCGGCAAGGAGCGCGGCCTGATCTCCTATGCGACGCTGCACGAATACAATCACAACATGCGGATCGCCAGGGACCCGGAATCCAAAACGATCGATCCGTCGCGGGTGCGCGACAAGGACGGCAAGTTCGACGACAATGTCCGTCACTTCAACTGGAAGATCGTCTTCCGCATCCGCTCGCTGATCTATATGGGCGCATGGGCGGCGATCGGTGTCGCCCTGCTGGTGGCGCTGCTCAGCCGCGACCGCCTCGAGGTCAACGTGCAGAAGGACCGCAACCCGGTCTTCGTGACATTGTCCGACGGCTCGATCCGCAACGGCTACACGGTCAAGCTGCTGAACATGATCCCGGAACCGCGCGTCATCTTCCTGTCGATGGAAGGGCTGCCGGGCGCGACCATGAGCATCAACGGTCTCGACCAGCCGGACGGCACCAGCTTCGCGATCCCGGTCGAACCGGACAAGCTTCGCGCGCTCAAGGTGTACGTGTCGCAGCCGCAGCAATATACTGAGGAAGGGCGGACATCGTTCAACTTCATCGCCGAGGACAAGCAGTCCTTCGAAAGCGATACCTACGACGCGGTATTCGAGGCACCTGAGAAATGACGACCATCGAGAAGATATTCGGACTGAAGGAGTTCACCGGCTGGCACATGCTCGGCGTGCTGGTGCTGTTCTTCGGAACGATCATCAGCGTGAACCTGACGCTGGCCTATTACGCCAATTCGAGCTGGACCGGCCTGGTGGTCAAGAATTCCTATGTCGAGAGCCAGCGCTTCAACGAGGTGACGGCCGAGAAGCGCCGCCAGATGGCGCTCGGCTGGCGGGCCGAGACGGATTATGCCGACGGCCTGTTCACTGCCGGCATGACCGACAAGGACGGCGATCCGCTGCGCGGCGCCGTCATCTCGGCGAAGATCGGCCATCCGGTGCAGGAAAAGAACGACCAGACGGTGACGCTGATCGACCGGGGCGGCGGTGTCTATACCGCCGAGGTGGCGCTCGATCCGGGCGTCTGGAACGTCGATCTGACGGTGACCGGCTCGAAAGGCGAAATCTGGACGCATGCGATCCGGTTCCTTGTAAAGGGGTAATTCGATGGCTGGCTGTTGCGGCGGAGATCTCGGGGTCGACAATGCGATGTGCTCGACCGGCGTGCGCGATTTCACGCGGGTGGAGGAACTGCAGCGCGCCGGCCATGCCGAAGACGACGGCACGGTGCGTTACGTCCTGTCGGTTCCCGACGTCCATTGCGGCGCCTGCATCTCGGCCATCGAACGCGGCCTGAACGGGCTCGAAGGCATCGTTGCGGCGCGGGTGAACCTGTCGCTGCGCCGGCTGACGGTCATTCTCGACGGTGCGGAGCGTTCGCCCGATTTCGTGCTCGCAAGGCTCGATCAGCTCGGCTACCGCGCGCTGCCGGTCGATCTGGGCGATCTCGGCAATGTCGAGCAGAAACGCCAGTCCGAGAAGCTTCTGAAGGCGCTGGCCGTCGCCGGTTTCGCCGCCGGCAACATCATGCTCCTGTCGGTCTCGGTGTGGTCCGGCGCGACCGGCGCGACGCGCGACCTGTTCCACCTGATCTCCGGCCTGATCGCCATTCCGGTCGTCGCCTACTCCGGCCAGGTGTTCTATTCCTCGGCGCTGAAGGCGCTGATGGCGCGCCGTCTCAACATGGACGTGCCGATCTCGCTCGCCGTCATCCTGGCGCTTTCGATGTCCGTCTATGAAAGCCTGACCGGCGGCGCGGAGGCTTATTTCGACGCGGCGGTGACGCTTCTGTTCTTCCTGCTGATCGGCCGCTATCTCGATCAGCTGATGCGCGACCACGCGCGTTCGGCCGTGCTGGGGCTCGCCAAGATGACGGCGCGCGGCGGCACGGTGGTCGGCGCCGACGGGCAGCTCGCCTACCTGCCGGTCGACGAGATCGAGCCGGGCATGGTGCTGCGCGTCGCGCCGGGCGAGCGCATTCCCGCCGACGGCCGCGTGGTCAAGGGCACCAGCGATCTCGACCGCTCGCTGGTGACCGGCGAAAGCGCGCCGGTGGCGGTGACGATGAACACCGATATCGAGGCCGGCACGCTGAACCTGACCGGTCCGATCGACATCGCGGTCACCCGCAAGGCCGACGAATCCTTCATCGCCGAGGTCATGCAGATGATGGAGGCGGCGGAAAACGGGCGCGGGCGCTATGTGCGCATCGCCGACCGGGCGGCGCAGATCTACGCGCCCGCGGTGCATCTGCTCGCGTTGTTCGCCTTCCTCGGCTGGATGATCGTCACCGGGGGCGACTGGCACGCTTCGCTCTACACGGCGATTTCCGTCCTCATCATCACCTGTCCCTGCGCGCTCGGCCTTGCCGTGCCCGTGGTGCATGTCATCGGCGCGGCGCGGCTGTTCGGCCAGGGCATCCTGATGAAGGACGGCTCGGCACTGGAGCGGCTGGCGGAGGCCGATTTCGCCGTCTTCGACAAGACCGGCACGCTGACCACCGGCACGCCGCGCATCGCCGCCTCGGCCATCGGCGAGGACGACGCGCCGGCCGCGAAGGCACTGGCGATGCACTCGATCCACCCGGCTTCGCGCGCCATTGCCGCCTTCCTGACAGACGCGCCAGCCGCCGATATCGAGGATATCCACGAGGTGCCGGGCTATGGCGTCGAGGGAACGCTCGACGGCAGGCGGGTGCGGCTCGGCCGCGCGGAATGGGCCGGCCAGCTGGTCGATGCGGATGCTGCCAAGGCCATCGCGCAATCGGGCCTCGCCTTTGCCCGCGAAGGCGGAGAGGCGGCGGGCTTCACACTGTCCGAGACGCTGCGACCGGGCGCTGCGGATGCGGTTTCGGCGCTTGACGGGCAGGGTATGGGCATTGAGCTGCTTTCAGGTGATAGCGCTGCGGCGGTGAAGGCGATTGCCGGCACGGTCGCCATCGACCGCGTTCGCGCCCATGCGACGCCCGCCACGAAGATCGCCCGCATCAAGGAATTGCAGACCGAAGGCCATCGCGTGCTGATGGTTGGTGACGGCCTCAACGACGCGCCGGCGCTCGCCGCCGGCCATGTCTCGATGGCGCCGGCGTCGGCCTCCGATATCGGCCGCATGGCCGCCGATTTCGTCTTCACCCGCGACACGATGATGTCGGTGCCGTTCGCGCGCGAGGTTTCCATCAAGGCCGGCAAGCTGGTGCGGCAGAATTTCGGCCTCGCCGTCATCTACAACTGCATCGCCGTGCCGCTGGCCGTCATGGGCATGGTCACGCCGCTGATCGCCGCGCTGGCGATGTCCGGCTCGTCCATCGTCGTCGTTTCCAACTCGATGCGGCTGGCGCGCGGCGGCAAGTTGCTTCCGAGCCTCAAACGCGCGAAGAAAACTTCCGAAAAGGGGGAGGCCGAGACGGAGGTATTGGCGTGAACGTATTGATCTACCTGATCCCGATTGCGCTGATCCTCGGCGCGCTCGGCCTGGTCGCGTTCCTGTGGTCGATGAAAAGCGGCCAGTACCAGGACCTCGACGGCGCGGCGGAGCGCATCCTCGACGAGGACGCGGACGAGAAGCCGCTTTGAGCACCGATCAAAGAACCATCGATCTTCTCATGGAGCGGCTCGCCGTTGCCGGCGAACCGGCGGCGAAAAAGATGTTCGGCGAGTACGGCATCTATTGCGACGGCGTTTTCATCGGGGTCGTCTGCGACGACCGTTTCCACCTCAAGCCGACCAAGGAAGGATTGGCCTTCGGCCACGACCTGGAACTGGCGCCCGCCTATGACGGCGCCAAGCCCAGCATGGTGGTGCCGGGCGAACGGTGGGACGACCAGGAATGGCTCGGCGAAATCGTCCGGATCACGGTCGAGAGTTTGCGCAAGGCGAAGAAATAGCCGCCGCTTGCCCCGGCCCCGCGAAAGCGATGTAATCCGACGCGGACGCCAGCGCCGGGAGCCATCATGAAAGCCGTTGTCCATCACCGCTATGGCGGGCCGGAGGTGCTCGGCCTTGCCGACATTCCCGTTCCCGAACCGGGAGAGGGCGAGGTGCGCGTCAATGTGCTCGCCTGCGCGGTCAACCTGTCCGACTGGGAATATCTCACCGGCTCGCCGTTCTATGCCCGCATGGTCGGCGGCTACCGCCGGCCGAAACAGCCGGTGCTCGGTTCCGACATCGTCGGCATCGTCGACAAGATTGGCGCGGGCGTTACGGAGTTTACGCCCGGCCAGCGGATCATGGGCGACTTCGTGATGACGCGCGGCGGCTTTGCGGACCATGCCTGCGTACCGGCCGATCACGCGGTGGAAGTGCCCGATACGTTGTCCGACGAGGTTGCGGCCTGTCTGCCGCAGGCCGGCGGCATCGCAGTCTGGGGCACACAGGGGCTGGCCGAGGGCACGAATTTCCTGATCAACGGCGCGGGCGGCGGCTCGGGCACGATGGCGCTGCAACTGGCGAAGGCGGCCGGCGCGCGAGTCACGGCGGTCGACAATGCGGGAAAGATTAAGTGGCTGACCTCGCTCGGCGCCGACGCGGTGATCGACTACCGCGAAGCCGACTTCACCGAAACCGGCGAGCGATGGGACCGTATCCTCGACATGGTCGCCACGCGCGGTCCTTTCGGCATCTCCCGCGCGCTGGCGAAGGGCGGAACCTACCGCGCGGTCGGCGGCGAGGTGAGCGTGCTGCTGTCGCTGCTTGCCGCAAATCCCTTGTTCCGGCTGCGCGGCAAGTCCATCGGCATGCTGCTGGTCCCGTCCGGGCGCGACCTGACCGCGCGGGTGGCGCAAATGGCAGTCGAGGGGAAGATCGCGCCGCATCTCGAGGATGTGCTGCCGCTTTCCGAAGCGCCGGAGGCGCTGCGCCGCACCGGACAGGGCGAGGTGAGGGGCAAGCTGGTAATCAGGCCGTAGTGCGCCTCATCGCCTGCGCTTCGACGAATAGGCGGACCGGAAGCAGCTCTACGGGTAGGGCGCCATGAACAACGGCTTCGCGGACTGAGCAAACGCTTCGCTTCAACTTTTCTCGGGAGCCTCAGACGACTCACGAGGTGGCGCAACGCTCTCCTCTATTGCTATTGCGCATCGGCGGAATAGAGCGTGATCGCATCCAGGCTGTGGCGGCCCGTGCCTGCTATTTCATTGAGAACGGAAAGTTCGATCTGGTGAATGCCGGCTGAAACCGCGCCCAAAGGCAATTCGAACCGACCCCATATGTCTTCCGAAGATGGCGGGTCCATCATTTCCTTTGTGACGGTGATCGGCATTCCGTCATCAAGGCGCACAACGCTTTTTTCTACCCCAAAACGAGCCACGCGGAGCACGAGGTTGCTTTGAGCTTCGGCGAGGTTGAAGACAATTACCGCCCGCTGGACCGTAGTCATGGCATGGCGGTCAGCCACATGCTCGGCGCTTAGTCTCGTCGGAAAGGATGCCGCGTCACAGTCAATGCCTGCCGTGCACCGGAATTCATCGATTCCCGTCCAGTCTGCGGCTTTGAATTCGTTTCTGGATTTGTCCTCGGCTCCGATCCGGAAAATGATCCCGTGACCGTCGGGGGTAAGTGGCGGGGCGTCTTGGGCGAATACAACCTGGGAAAGGGGGGATGCGCTCAAAAGAAGAGTGAACAAGATCCTGTTGATTCGCATCGCTCCGCCTCCCATTACCGAATATTCTTTTGATGTAATTGCTGGCATTTCTGCCGACGGCGCATTGATCATCGTCATCCGGCTAGTAATTTGGCGAAGAAACCGTTTGCGAGACGGTTACTCTAATCAAACCTGTACGGCACCGTATCCCGCGCCTTCTCATCCACCGTCAGCGCATGCTTGAGCGGCGGCACCGCGCGCTGGTGGCAGTCGTTTCTTTCGCAAATCCGGCAGGAGATGCCGATGGGCTCGAAGGCCTCGTCGTGCACGGTGTCGAGATCGTCGGCATAGACGAGTTCCGGCGCGTGGCGCACCTCGCAGCCGAGCGCCAGCGCGTAGCGCTGTACCGGCGAGCGGAAGCCGCCGCCGGGTTTGGACACCGTCGTCGCGAGGCACAAATAGCGAATCCCGTCAGGGGTTTCCGCCAGTTGCCTGATAATCCGGTTTGGCGTCTCGAAGGCCGAATGCACGTTCCACAGCGGGCAGGCGGAGCCGAATCTGGCGAATTGCAGCTTGGTCGCCGAGTGGCGCTTGGTGATGTTGCCGGCCTGGTCGACGCGGGCGAAGAAGAAGGGCACGCCCTTCAGCCCCGGCCGCTGCAGCGTCGACAGGCGGTGCGCGACCTGCTCGACCGACGCGCCGAAACGCTCGGCCAGCAGTTCGAGGTCGTGGCGCTGTTCGCGCGCGGCCTCCAGGAAGGCGCCGTAGGGCAGCACCGCCGCGCCGGCGAAATAGTTGGCCAGGCCGATGCGGCAGATCGCTTCGGCGTCTTTCGAGCGGAACTCGGCCTTGTTGACGATCTGTTGAATAGCGTCGGAATGGGCGATCAGCGCCAGCTGGTGCGCGATCTGGAAGGCGTGCGTCGCCGATGACGAGCGCGGATTGAGCGACAGCACCTTCGAATGGCGGTCGTAACGGCGCAACGCGCCGGGTTTCGACGCCGCGCCGCCGATCACCGTGCGCACGCCGTGGCGGGCCTCGATGAACTCGGCGAGCGCGCGCGAGCGGTCGGTGCGGCTGCCGTCCAGCTGGCCGGCGAGGTCTTCGGCCGCGCGGTCCAGCCAGTCGATATAATTGTCCATGTAGTGGAAGAAGTCGCGCACCTCTTCATAGGGCGTCGGGTCGGTCTGCGCGCCGGAGCGTTCCAGCGTGTCGTCCAGTTCGGCGAGCCGTTCGCCGGCGCGGCGCAGCGCCTGGTGCATCGACAGGAACGCATGCGCCACGGCGGGGGTGTTCTGTACCACCTGCTTCAGGTCCTGCGCCGGCGGCGGTTCGCCGGCAAACAGCGGGTCGGCCAGCGCCTCGGAGAGATCGGCCAGCAACCGGTCGTCCTCGTTGCCGGACAAGTCCTTGATGTCGACGGAAAAAACGTCGGCGAGCGCCAGCAGCACCGGGGCGGTGATGTGGCGCTGGTTGTTTTCCAGCTGGTTGAGATAGGAGGTCGAGATGCCGAGCTGCGCCGCGAACGCCGCCTGGGTCAGGCCGCGTTCGGTGCGGATCAAACGGATCTTGCGTCCGGCGAAAACCTTGCGTGCGCGCATATTTGCAATTTCGCAGTTTGCTGTTTGTTTTTTCACTAAATCCGCTTGCTTGCTTTTTCAACCCTAGCCGGACAGGCTGTTTTCGGCCTATGCGGGCCTTTCGGAGGACGATCATCCATGCAGGAAATTCTCGAACAACTTGAAGAGCGCCGGGCGGAAGCCCGTCTCGGCGGCGGGCAGAAGCGCATCGACGCGCAGCACGGCAAGGGCAAGCTGACGGCGCGCGAGCGGCTCGACGTCTTGCTCGACGAGGGCTCCTTCGAGGAATACGACACCTACAAGGCGCATCGCTGCACCGATTTCGGCATGGAAGAGACGAAATATCCGGGCGACGGCGTCGTCATCGGCTGGGGCACGATCAACGGCCGCCCGGTCTATGTGTTCAGCCAGGATTTCACCGTGTTCGGCGGCTCGCTGTCGGAAACGCATGCCGAGAAGATCTGCAAGGTGATGGACCTCGCCATGCAGAACGGCGTGCCGATCATCGGCCTGAACGACTCGGGCGGCGCGCGCATCCAGGAGGGCGTCGCCTCGCTCGGCGGCTATGCCGAGGTGTTCTGGCGCAACGCGCAGGCGTCCGGCGTCATCCCGCAGATTTCCGTCATCATGGGCCCGTGCGCGGGCGGCGCGGTCTATTCGCCGGCGATGACCGATTTCATCTTCATGGTGAAGGACACGAGCTACATGTTCGTCACCGGCCCGGACGTGGTGAAGACCGTCACCAACGAGATCGTCACGGCCGAGGAACTGGGCGGCGCGTCCACCCATTCGAAGAAATCCTCCGTCGCCGACGGCGCCTACGAGAACGACGTGGAGGCGCTGCTGGAAGTGCGCCGCATGTTCGATTTCCTGCCGCTTTCCAACCGCGAGAAAGCGCCGCTGATCCCGACGGCGGACCCGGGCGACCGCCTCGAGGAGAGCCTCGACACGCTGGTGCCGGCGAACGCGAACCAGCCCTACGACATGCACGAGGTCGTCACCAAGGTGGCCGACGAGGGCTCCTTCTTCGAGATCCAGAAGGATCATGCCGGCAACATTCTCTGCGGCTTCATCCGCCTGAACGGCTCCACCGTCGGCGTCGTCGCCAACCAGCCGATGGTGCTGGCCGGCTGCCTCGACATCGACGCCTCGAAGAAGGCCGGCCGGTTCGTCCGCTTCTGCGATGCCTTCAACATCCCGATCCTCACCTTCGTCGACGTGCCGGGCTTCCTGCCGGGCGTCGCGCAGGAATATGGCGGCATCATCAAGCACGGCGCGAAGCTCCTCTTCGCCTACGCCCAGGCGACCGTGCCGAAGGTGACCGTGATCACCCGCAAGGCCTATGGCGGCGCCTATGACGTGATGGCCTCGAAGCACATTCGCGCCGACGTCAACTACGCCTGGCCGACCGCGCAGATCGCGGTGATGGGCGCCAAGGGCGCGACCGAGATCCTCTACCGTTCCGAACTCGGCGACGCCGACAAGATCGCGGCGCGCACCAAGGAATACGAGGACCGCTTCGCCAACCCGTTCGTCGCCGCCGAACGCGGCTTCATCGACGAGGTGATCATGCCGCATTCGACACGGCGGCGCGTGGCGAAGGCGTTCGAACTGCTGAAAGGCAAGCAGGCGGCCGCGCCCGCCAAGAAGCACGACAACATACCGTTGTGAGGTGAGGGGAATGCCCGCTCTTTTCGTCACGCCCTCGGAGGCCATATTGGAGGATGCGATTTTCTTCGCGTTTTTTCCATTTCGAACGAAAGCATTGATCCGATGAGTGACGAAAACAAATTCCCGCCCGAAAAGAACTTCCCCGCCGGCTACGTGCCGCCGAAGGTGTGGAGCGTCGATACCGAATCCGGCGGCGCCTTCGCCTCGATCAACAAGCCGACGGCGGGCGCGCAGTTCGAGAGGGAACTCCCGGTCGGCAAGCATCCGCACCAGCTCTACTCGCTGGCGACGCCGAACGGCGTCAAGGTCGGCATCATGCTGGAGGAACTGCTCGCCGCCGGCCATTCCGACGCCGAATACGACGCATGGCTGATCCGCATCAATGATGGCGACCAGTTCGGCTCCGGCTTCGTCGACATCAACCCGAACTCGAAGATTCCGGCGATGATGGATCACGCACCGAAGGGCGGCGGCGATCCGATCCGGCTGTTCGAGTCCGCCTCGATCCTGTTCTACCTTGCCGAGAAGTTCGGCGCCTTCCTGCCGACCGATGTGCGCAAGCGGGCCGAGACGATGAACTGGGCGTTCTGGCAGATGGGCGCGGCGCCCTATCTCGGCGGCGGCTTCGGCCATTTCTACGCCTACGCGCCGATGAAGATCCAGTACGCCATCGACCGGTTCGCCATGGAGGTGAAGCGCCAGCTCGACGTGCTCGACAAGCAACTGGCGAACAACGAATTCATCGCCGGCGACGAATACACCATCGCCGACATGCTGATCTTCCCGTGGTACGGGCGGCTGGTGCAGGGCGGGGCTTACGAGTCCGGCGAGTTCCTCGACGTGAAGAGCTACAAGAACGTCGTGCGATGGACCGACATGATCGACGCGCGGCCCGCCGTCCAGCGCGGCAAGATGGTCAACAAGGCCTTCGGCGATCCGGCGTCGCAGCTCCGCGAGCGTCACGACGCCTCCGACTTCGAGACGAAGACGTGGGACAAGATCGGGGACGACGACTAATGGGAAAACGGGCGGACATGACCAAGCATCGCGGCTTTCCGTCCGGCCTGCCCGGCACGGGCTACCAGTTCACGATCCGGCGTGCCAACCCGAAGGGTGTCACGCCGATCGTGCGGCGCGAGCGCAAGCGCGACAGCCTGCCGGTCGAGAAACTCGCCGACACCGCCTTCCTGCACGCGCTGTGGCACCAATTCGGCGCCGAGCCGTTCGAGCGCGGCAATCTCGATGCCGGGCGGCTTTCCTGGCTGTTCGGCCGCGAGGTCGTGCCCGCCGAACACCCCTTCGATCCGGCCTCCTACGAGGCGCTGCTGCAAATCGACGAAGACGTCGCCCGGGCGAATTTTCCGGAAGCGTTCCAGGACAATCTGGAGGTATGAGCGTGTTCGACTTCGGCAATCCGGCCATGCAGGTCTACGCGATCAGCTCCTCGCTTGCCGTGCTGAAGATCATGGGGCAGGGCTGGATGACGGTCTACCGCATGATGAAGAGCAATTCGGGGCTGGCCAGTCCGGAGGATCTCAGGCCCGGTCCGCTCAACAGGGAGCCCAGCTCGGAACAGCTCGATATCGACGATTACGTCGACCGGTCGCGGCGGATGCACCGCAACGATCTGGAGAACATCCCGGCCTTTCTGGCGATCGGGCTTTTGTTCGCGCTGACGGAGCCGCCGCTGCTGCTGGCGCAGATCCTGATGTACGGTTTCGTTGTGGCGCGGGCATGCCATGCCGCCGCCTACGCGACCAAGCAGTCGCACGAGGTCCGGGCGACGTTCTACACGCTCGGCTCGCTCGCGGTCATCTACATGGCGCTCCATGTGCTTGTTTTCACCGTCGTCCGATACGGATTCGGCTGACGGTCCGGCAGATAAATTTCGAATGGGTGGATAAAAGTGTTCTCGAAAATCCTTGTCGCCAATCGCGGTGAAATTGCCTGCCGCGTCTTCAAGACCGCGAAACGCCTCGGCATCGGCACCGTCGCCGTGCATTCCGAGGCCGACGCCAATGCGCTGCATGTCGAGATGGCCGACGAGGCGGTGCTGATCGGCCCGCCCGCCGCCGCGCAGAGCTACCTGGTGATCGACAGGATCATCGCGGCCTGCAAGGAGACCGGCGCGGACGCCGTCCATCCGGGCTACGGCTTCCTGTCCGAACGCGCCGAATTCGCCGAGCGGCTGAAGGCCGAGGGCATCACCTTCATCGGTCCGCCGGTCAATGCCATCGAGGCGATGGGCGACAAGATCACCTCGAAGAAGATCGCGGCGGAAGCGGGCGTCTCCACCGTGCCGGGCTTCATGGGGCTGATCGACGACGCCGAGCACGCGGTCAAGATCGCATCCGACATCGGCTATCCGGTGATGATCAAGGCGTCAGCCGGCGGCGGCGGCAAGGGCATGCGCATCGCCTGGAACGACGACGAGGCGCGCGAGGGCTTCGAACGGTCGAAATCCGAGGCCGCGTCGTCCTTCGGCGACGACCGCATCTTCATCGAGAAATTCGTCACCGAGCCGCGCCATATCGAGATCCAGGTGCTGGCCGACAGCCACGGCAACGCGGTCTATCTCGGCGAGCGCGAATGCTCGATCCAGCGGCGCAACCAGAAGGTCATCGAGGAGGCGCCGTCACCCTTCCTCGACGACTACACGCGGAAACAGATGGGCGAGCAGGCCGTGGCGCTGGCGAAAGCCGTCGGCTATGCGTCGGCGGGCACGGTCGAGTTCATCGTCGACAAGGACCGCAATTTCTACTTCCTGGAAATGAACACCCGCCTGCAGGTCGAGCATCCGGTCACCGAGCTGATCACCGGCGTCGACCTCGTCGAGCAGATGATCCGGGTCGCCGCCGGCGAGCGGCTGTCGCTTTCGCAGGACGACATCCGGCTGAACGGCTGGGCGATCGAGAGCCGGCTCTATGCCGAGGACCCGTACCGCAACTTCCTGCCGTCGATCGGCCGGCTGACGCGCTACCGCCCGCCGCAGGAGGGCACGCGCTTCGACGGCGTCATCGTGCGCAACGACACCGGCGTCTTCGAGGGCGGCGAGATCTCGATGTTCTACGACCCGATGATCGCCAAGCTGTGTACCTGGGCGCCGAGCCGCGACGAGGCGGTCGAGGCGATGGCGGAATCGCTCGACGCCTTCGAGGTCGAGGGCATCGGCCACAACCTGCCGTTCCTGTCGGCCGTGATGGACCATCCGCGGTTCCGCGAAGGCGCGATCACCACCGCCTTCATCGCCGAGGAATATCCCGACGGCTTTGCCGGCGCGGCGCTTTCCGCCGACAACCTCCGCCTCGTCGCCGCCACCGCGGCGATGGCGCAATGGATCGCCGACCGCCGCGCCTCGTTCATCTCGGGGCGGATGGAGAAGGGGGCGAAATACGGCCCCACCGAGACGCCCTTCGTGGTCCGCGCGGCGGGCGAGGAGTTCGAGATCGCCATCGACGACGAGGCGACGCGCGGCTTCTACGACGCCGAAAGCCTGACCGCGCCGCTCAACTCCGAATGGGGCAGCCCGGTGTGGCTGACGTTTGCCGACGAGGAGGAGGCGCGCGCCTACCAGATCGCCTGGCGGCCGGGCGACAAGGTGGCGACGCTGTTCGCCGAGACCGACGAGGAAGGCCACTGGCGCGAGATCGCGGCGATGAAGATCGGCCCGGTGCCGGGCGGCTTCCGCGTGCGCTACCGCGGCGCCGACCTCAAGGTCGCCGTCATGCCGCCGCATGTCGCGCGGCTCGCCGCGATGATGCCGGAAAAGGAAGCGCCGGACACCTCCAGCATGCTGCTCTGCCCGATGCCGGGGCTCGTCGTCGCGCTGCACGTCAAGGAGGGCGAGGCCGTCGTCGAGGGCCAGCCGCTTGCCATCATCGAGGCGATGAAGATGGAAAACGTGCTGCGCGCCGAGAAAGCCGGCACCGTCGCCAAAATCCCCGTCGAGGTCGGCGCATCGCTCGCCGTCGACGCGGTGATCATGGAGTTCGAAAAATGAGCGGCGCGATCTGCCTTGCCTCCCCCTTGTGGGGAGGCGGGAGAAGCAAGCGGAGCGCAGCTGATCCGGTGGGGGTAGCAAGTCTCCTCAACCGGTGGTTTTTACCCCCACCCGGCTCTGTCTCGTTGCGCGAGCCAGTCGCCGGCCTCCCCACAAGGGGGAGGCGGAAGGAGTTGTCATGAGCAAGACCAAACGCGACTGGCTGGACCTGGCCGGCAAGGAACTCAAGGGCCGCGATCCCGCCGAACTCAACTGGGAGACGCCGGAGGGCATCACCGTCGCGCCGCTCTACACGGCCGACGACCTGCCGCAGGGCGCGGCGGACGAACTGCCGGGCTTTGCGCCCTATACGCGCGGCGTCAAGGCGACCATGTATGCCGGGCGGCCGTGGACGATCCGGCAATATGCGGGCTTCTCGACGGCGGAGGAATCCAACGCCTTCTACCGGCGCAACCTCGCCGCCGGCCAGAAAGGCCTTTCCGTCGCCTTCGATCTCGCCACCCACCGCGGCTACGACAGCGACCACCCGCGCGTTTCCGGCGACGTCGGCAAGGCGGGCGTCGCCATCGACTCGGTCGAGGACATGAAAATCCTGTTCGACGGCATCCCGCTCGGCGAAATGTCCGTCTCGATGACGATGAACGGCGCGATCATCCCGGTGCTCGCCATGTTCATCGTGGCGGGCGAGGAGCAGGGTGTCTCGCGCGCCGATCTCACCGGCACGGTGCAGAACGACATCCTCAAGGAGTTCATGGTCCGCAACACCTATATCTACCCGCCGGAACCGTCGATGCGCATCGTCGCCGACATCATCGATTTCACCGCGCGCGAGATGCCGAAGTTCAACTCCGTCTCGATCTCCGGCTACCACATGCAGGAGGCCGGGGCGACGCTGGCGCAGGAACTCGCCTACACGCTGGCCGACGGCATGGAATATGTCCGCGCCGCCACCTCGCGCGGCCTCGACGTCGACGCGTTCGCCGGCCGGCTGTCCTTCTTCTTCGGCATCGGCATGAACTTCTTCATGGAGGCCGCGAAGCTGCGCGCCGCGCGCCAGCTCTGGTCGAAGATCATGACGGATTTCGGCGCCAAGTCCGACCGCTCGAAGATGCTCAGAACGCACTGCCAGACGTCCGGCGTCTCGCTTACCGAGCAGGACCCGTACAACAATGTCGTGCGCACCGCCTTCGAGGCGATGTCCGCCGTGCTCGGCGGCACGCAGTCGCTGCACACCAACTCCTTCGACGAGGCGATGGCTCTGCCGACGGATTTCTCCGCCCGCATCGCGCGCAACACCCAGCTGATCCTCGAACACGAGACCGGCGTCGCCAATGTCGTCGATCCGCTCGGCGGCTCCTACTATGTCGAGGCGCTGACGAAGGACCTCGCCGACAAGGCATGGGAGCTGATCCAGGAGGTCGAGGCGCTGGGCGGCATGACGAAGGCCGTCGAGGACGGCCTGCCGAAGCTGCGCATCGAGGAAGCCGCCGCGAAGAAGCAGGCGCGCATCGACAAGGGCGAGGAGGTGATCGTCGGCGTCAACCGGTTCCGCCCGGCCGACCCGGACAAGGTCGACATCCTCGCCATCGACATCACCAAGGTCCGCGCCTCGCAGATCGCCAAGCTGAGACACGTGCGCGAGACGCGCAGCCAGACCGCCGTCGAGAGCGCCTTGCAAAATCTTCAGAAAGTCGCGTCATCGGGCACCGGCAATTTGCTGGAAGCCGCCGTCGAGGCCGCGCGCGCGCGTGCGACGCTGGGCGAGATTTCCGACGCCATGGAGCGCGCCTTCAATCGGCACAAGGCGGTCACCCGCGTCATTTCCGGCGTCTATGGCGAGGCCTACAAGGGCGACGCGGAATACGAGGCGATCCGGAAACGCATCGCCGAGGTGGCGAAGACGATGGGCCGCAAGCCGCATATCCTCGTCGCCAAGATGGGCCAGGACGGCCACGACCGCGGCGCCAAGGTGATCGCCACGGCCTTCGCCGACATGGGCTTCACCGTCGATCTGTCCGACATGTTCGAGACGCCGCAGGAAGTCGCCGAAAAGGCCAAGGCGATGGGCGTCGACGTCGTCGGCGTCTCCTCGCTCGCCGCCGGTCACCTGACGCTGGTGCCCGAGCTGATCGACCGGCTGAAGGCCGTCGACGCCGGCGACATCAAGGTCGTCTGCGGCGGTGTCATCCCCGAACAGGACTACGCCGACCTGCGGGCGGCCGGCGTGGCGGAAATCTTCGGCCCCGGCTCCAACGTGCTGGAAGCGGCCAACGCCGTGCTGGCGCAGGTGGAGGGGGTGCGGAGGAACCGCTAGCGTCGCTCCGGTCGGATGCCCTCAAAAAGCCTCAGGCAGGTTTGTTCAGCAGCGCAAGCCACACGTAGAAACACCAGTGGATGCCGTAGGAAAGCAGATACCCGTGACGTATTTTCAGGATCATGTAGGGCACCATGGCTCCGAACACGGTGGCCGCGATGGCGTATCTGTAGGCAAAGCTGGGTTCCGCGTAGACATACAGCAGCGTCAGGTGGAAGCCTCCGAACAGCAGGCCGACGAGCAGGGACATCCTGGCGACCGAGAGGCCACTGGTGCTCAGTGCCAGCAGGATCGCGACGATCAGGACCTGCTGAAATACGATCTCGACGGATTTCGGCAGGAAGAAAGATGATCCCGCCTCGTAAACCTCGGACGGTCCCGCCAGCGTATCGATACGTTGGCCGGGCAGGTTCGGGATGCCCTGCGTCACGGCCACGTACAGGATCAGGGCGACGATGACGACAGGCCCGATATTCTTGCGCAATACGTCGGCATTCAGAAAGGCGAAATGCGTTCGCCTGAACGCCACGATGGTCGCTGCCACCCACGCGGCGTAATACAACGCAAAGGCGACCGGTGCGTCATTGTAGCCGTCCGGCGCATCCAGCACCGGTAACAACCAAAAATAACCGGCAAACGACGCGATCCAGAGTGCGGCGCAAATCGCCAGGGTTCCGGCAAGGTTCTTCAAACGGGGCACTCCTCGGGACGTCGACACGGAACGCACGCGCCGGCGCCATGCCGGCCGGACCGGGCGCGCGTCCGCGATACGAGATAGCGGATCATCGCTCATCAGCACAAGGTCCGCCCGAAGTCCCGGCGGGATACGGCCCCGGCTCGACCGTGCTGGAAGCGGCGAACGCCGTGCTGGCGCAGGTGGAGGGGGTGAGGAGGAATAGGTAGATGAGGGCTTTAAAACGAATCCATTCAATTCATGTAATTTCTGTCTGGTTTTTTGTTGGATACGTGATTGCAAAAATAGCTATACTTGCGAAGGTAGTCGCAACCTGAATCGAATATAGATTTATAAAATGGCGCTACCCGACATCAATTTTCACAATTTGAGGAAGCACCGAACTTCTCAAAACGATGGCTTCGAGGAATTAACGCGGCAATTGGTGCTGGCGGATCCACCTAACGGGTACGATTCCATAGAAAATCGTGGCCCTGGCGCCGATGGCGGCGTCGAGATTCTAGTGCGTTTTCCCGATGGGAGAGTCTGGGGATGGCAAAGCAAATTTTTTCTCGATAACTTTGGTAGCTCCGAAGTTGGCCAGCTAAAAAAGTCGTTTAAGTCCGCCCTTGATAACTACACAAATATCGAGCGGTACATCGTCGCTATTCCGCGCAATCTGTCGGGTGCCAAGGGCGGAACTAAGAAAACCCAGACCGAGCGATGGAGCGATTTTAAAACCTGGGCAGCCAGCGAAGCGAAAAAGAAGAAACAAGAGGTCGAAATAGCTCTCTGGGACGACAGCTTCTTTGTGTCCCAGTTGGAGATTAAAGACCCCGTTTACGCCGGCATGAGGGCTTACTGGTTCGATCAAGACGCGTTAACGCCAGAGTGGTTCTCGGATAAAAGGGATAAAGCGATTTCCTTTATTGGGCAGAGATATATGCCCGAGCATCATGTTGATCTAGCCATTGGAAATAGCATCGAAATATTGCGTCGAACTCCGCAGTTTGAAGCGCGTTTTCGCACCGTTCAGAAGTCAACAAAATCTGCCTTGCGTGACTGCGAACGGCTTCATGCCAAGAAAATCGACGGAATTGATAAACACGTCGAGTCCTTCTTGGAGCGCCTAAAGGCAATTTCCGACTTCCTGGAAGGAGTAGACCTGTCATCTATTCGGCTGCCTGAAGCGAGTGGAGAGCTTCGCCGTTTGAACTCGTTGGCCCGGGAGGATGAAGACTTCTTCAAAATCACCGACGCGATGCACAAGCGTACGGAAAAAAAATCTGGAAAGAGCGAAGACGTCGAATGGGAATACGTTTATGATAATGATGTCCGTGGCTCAATATCTAGCTTGCAGAATGAAATATATTCAGCGAACTCCGTGTTTCGGCATGCTGAAGCTGAATTAGTCGGGCGTCCTAGGCTTCTTATCGAAGGCGAAGCCGGATCGGGAAAATCTCACCTTCTCGCAGATGAAGTTGCCAAACATGTTTCGGATGGTTTTCCGGCGATCTTTGTCCCGGCGCGGATAATCGACCGCGGAGACCGCCCAGAATCGGAAATTCTTAGGTTTCTCGATCTCGATGCTGAGAAATTCGAGGTGTGGCTGGGTATGATGAATTCAGCCGCTTTGGCGACAGGAAGACCTGCAATCATCGCGATCGACGCACTAAACGAATCTGAGAATGCAAAAGGCTGGGAACCAGGCCTACCGACGCTGATTCAGCAGATATCGAAATTCCCGCAATTGGCTCTCGTCGTATCCTGCCGCACTGCCTACCGTGAGCTTTGTATCAGGAATGGATTGGACATCGTTAAAATCGAGCATCGAGGCTTTTCGGAGAATCTAGGAAAGGCGGCAAAAGAGTATCTCGATAAACACGGTATTGAGCGTTCTACCGCTCCAATCTTCGGCTTGAATCATATCTTAGACAATCCGCTCTTTCTGTCAGTTACGGTCAGGGCGTTGCAGAGCGAAGGCGCTACCACGTTTCCAAGGGATTTGGATAACTTGGCACGCTTGCTCGAGTTTTGGCTGCGATCTGTCGAGAGGACGCTAGTTGATAGTGGATTTTCGCGCATTGAGCTTGGCGATGGAAAGCTACTCAGAGCTGTTCGGGCCATTGGTACTCGAATGGCCGAATTAGGAACGGAATCACTTCCCTTCGAGGTGGCGGCGGAAATCTGCGAGAAAGTAGTCAATCTCGGTCCTCCGTCGTCGGCTGATCAGCGGCTACTCCAGCGTCTCATCAATGAGGGCGTTTTCCTGGACTTTCCGTCAAAAGACACTGAGTCAGGTAAAAGCATCAGCTTTGGATTCCAGAGGTTTGGTGACTACTTTATCGCGGCCGCAATCCTAGAAGAATGTTCGACACCGGATGCGCTAGGAAATGCGCTCACTGATGGCGGCAAGTACGCCTATGTGTTCGAAGAGGAGCGCTATTACTACTTTGCGGGAATCAGAATCGCATTAATGTCCCTATGCCCGGAACGATTGGGCATAGAACTTCCTCGTGTCACTGACGACTTCTTGAGCAAAGTGCGCATTCGCGTAGATGATTTTCTTGAGAGTATTCCATGGCGTAAAGGAGGAGCTATTACCAATGAGACAGTGGGACTGCTGGAGGCTCTTCGTTTTCCTCCGAAAGAGGAGGAAAAAGAGCCAATGTCAGATTCCGACTGGTATGGCCTGCTTCTCGAAATGGCGCCCATACCAAACTGTCCGCTTAATGCGCGCTATTTAAAAGCCGACCTCGTAAAAAATCCTCTTGGCGAGCGTGACGCGCACTGGTCAGCCTATCTTGTCGGAAAACTGGACGTTTATGAGGATGAGGAATGCCTTCCGCTGTATCAGCTAGTAGACTGGGCATGGACTGCACCGAAACAAGCCGTCGATCCTGAACAGGTCGGCCTTGTCGCAATCTCCTTGGCCTTGTTGACGGCTACCATGGATCGCGGAGTACGCGATCGAGCCACCAAGGCTCTTGCCAGCCTCTTCATCAAATATCCGGAAGCGATTCCCGCTACCATCAACGAATTTGCCGATTGGGATGATACCTATGTGCGAGAGAGACTCCTTGCGGCCGCTATGGCAGGCACACTGTTCTGCGATGATAATAGTATTGTTTTAGCAGCGGCCCTGGCGGCGGACACGATGGTGTTCGACAAAGCGCCTGTGGAACGCCATGCTTGGACTAGGCGGTATGCCCAGATAATTGTCGAACATGCTGCGCGAAGCGAGGCTGGTATTAACAGCGAAGTTATTGCGAGATCCCGGCCACCCTACAAATCCGATCCAATCGTCGCTTGGCCAACGATTAAGGACATCGGGCCCCGATACGAAGAAGCAGGTTCTATCATAAGGTCGGTGGTCGGCTATCTGAGCCCGCCCTATGAGAAAAGCGAGCCCTTGATGGCCGGAGATTTTGGCCGGTATACGATGGGCGGCATCGACAATCACTTCTCTGCAGCGACACGTGAGATTGATCCGCCGATAACACGAGGAGGAATGGTCGCAGCGTTTTGGGATGAAGTATCCCAACTAGGGGCAACGGTAGCCGAGGCCAGTAGCGCATTAGATACGGCTAAGCGTGATCAGGAAATTGAACGGCTGGCAAGCTGGGAAACCCTGCTGCGCATAGAAGATATTGAAGTGGTTGGCGTTAAGAAAACGGCTGCCAGCGGTGAAGCCGACGAAACTGGTTCTTCTGCAGAGGAGGACAGCGAAGAGCCGAAAGAAGACTTGATTGAAAAATTGGAAAGGGAGTTTGTGTCTCTCTTGCCGCGAGATCTAGCAGAGCAGTACCGAGAGCTGAGGCCCTTTGATCGCCACGGTAACGACCGCATTCCAACTTTTTCACTGCGCAAAGGTCAGTGTTGGGTAGCGAACCGTGCAATCGAAATCGGATGGAACAAAGACATCCACGAAAACATCGAAAGAATGTATCTCCGCTATTCCCATGGCAGGCACGATAACCAGGTCGAGCGCATAGGTAAGAAATACCAGCACATCGCTTTCGGAGAGCTCTGCGGTTATCTAGCAGATTATCATTGGTATTTGGACTACTCGGATAGAGTTGAAGTGCTGCAGAATTTCGAGGAGTTTGAACGGTCTGATATCGATCCGACTTACCTTGCTGGTACTTTTAGTAGGCCAGTTGAGGGGTATGCACCTGGCGGGATTCAACGCCCAGAATTGGTGTTCAAAGCTGGCACTATGCGATCGAATATCACCTGGACAAAGAGAACTAGCGATATTCCGAACCCGATACCTTTTTTAGTCCAGCAGGGTGACGATGGTTACAAATGGGCCACCGTCAATACGTTTGTAAGAAATAAAGACTATATGGAGAACTTCGAATCCTCCAAGCCAATTAGATCTGGGCAGTATGGTGTCGAGCTTATCTTGGTGCCGGCATCAAAGCTTCCTTTGTTTTCTTCGCTGACGACCCAAAAACTCCAAGAAGGCAGAGGCGATGTTTTTGATCGTGGAGGATCGTCCGAGCCGTTTTTCGGTCAGCGTTCTTGTGCCCATTTCGACAATGAGACCGAGTTCGTGCTGTCAAATCAGATCGCCAATATCGAATTTGGCCGCATTACCGATGACTGCTCGCCTAAATATACCGGATACGACATGAGCGGAGTCACGGAGGAACGGGATTTTTCTACGCCACATCCCGCCATTGTCGCTGAACAGCGCCTGCGTCCAAAAAGCCCATGGTCAAGGCTATACGTCGATAACAACGGCGAGCCGGCTTTCGTGGACGAGGCTGAGTTTTTAGAGGGTTTGTGCATCATTCGCGAAGATATCCTTCGCGATTTCGCGAACAAACACGACTTAGAGATTGTTTGGCGTGTTTGGGTCGAAAAAGACGGCGGAATGGGTTCAAACTACCGAGATGAGTCGAAGACCACATTCGTTCGGAAGGACTATCTTGGCTTCTTTTTCCAGCAAGATGGGGAATGGAAAGGGAAATTTGTGCCCTTTCGAGATTAGTCGCGATAGGCACTTTCTGCTAATAAAACTCCTCGTGTAGGAGTCCGGTGCTGGCAGTAATTCAACCACCCGGCCCTTGAATCCCGCCCCCACCATCCCCATCTGGACAATAACCGGCTGCCGCCGCGTGAGGCTCCTTCCAGATAGGTTGCGAGGTTTCGGGCGAGGCCGGGTCTGACCTGATCGATAGCCTGGTGACCACGGATGTACTGGCACCTTGCGGATCTCAGGGAACGAGGGAAGCGGGCATTTGCCCGCTTTTTTTGTTTGAGCGGCGGGGCGGTGAAGCGGCTGCGTATCGAGACAATTTCACCATCGCGTACCCCCACCCTTCATCCCTCCCCACAAGGGGGAGGGAGGTCGCCGGCATTTCGCCTGTGCCTGGTTCGATAGTGCAGGGGGAAACGCGGTGCAGAGGTCTCCCTCCCCCTTGTGGGGAGGGATACAGGGTGGGGGTCGTCGCGAAGCGACCAACAGATAAAGCCCTGAAAAACCGTTTTCTTTGCAGCTTTACGCCGAATTTGCGGCCTTCTTTCCATCCACCTTTCTCCCACCTCCTTCATCCTCCCGCCATTGAGCCCGGAGAAGGAACCGCATGAGCAACTGGCCCGCAGCAATCGAGACAAACCGCGCCGCGCTTCTGCGCGTCGTCGCGGCGCTGTTCTTCATGGCAGGGCTGGACGAGGGCGGTGCCGACACCGTGCCGCGGCGGGTCTGGCGGAGGATCGTGCGGCTGCTGCGTCCGGCCGAAGCCGCCGTCCGGCGGCTGATCGTCATCGCCGCGCGCGGCATCGAGGTCACGCCTCCGAGGCCCCGCGCCGAGAAACCGCCGACGGGGATCGAGCGGCTGGTGGCCGCCGGGGTTCTGACTTTCCACGAAGTGAATCTCGGCCTCGCCCGCGCATGGAGCGAGCCACCACCCGCCACGGCGGAAAAATCAGCGCCGCGCATCGCCGCGTTCCCGCTGACCGACCCGCCCCGCCGCTTCGACACGCGAAGCCGGGACGGCAAGCGCCCGTTTCCGCGCGACGGTTTCGACCTGGCCGACCCGGACGAGGAAGTCGATGCCCGCCATCTCTGCCGCCGGATCGCCGCGCTGAAAGCCGCGCTGGACGATCTGCCCGGTCAGGCGCGGCGGCTGGCCCGCTGGCGGGCGCGGCGGGACTTCCTGGCTTCAAGGTCGTTGCAGGGCGGTTCCGCGCCAGCGAGCGCCGGACAGCGGCTTGCCGCTTACGACAAGGAAGGCGCGAAGCTTAAGGGCGCGAACAACCGATACAAACGTCTTTCCGTCATGCGCCCCGGCTGGCCGCCGGGCTACCGCAGGCGGCCGGTGCACGCGGTCGACGACATATTGCGCGACCTGCACAGCCTCGCGATCCATGCGCGCAAGCCGGATTCGTCGTGAGGGCAGGGGCCCGCCAGCGAGCGGAGCGAAGCTTAAGGGCGGGACACACGGCGCGACCCGGCAGCGACGAGCAGCCGGATAGCGGCTTGCCGCTTACGAACAAGGAAAATGAGGAGCTTAAGGCCGGGGCAAAGAGCTCGCGGAGGCGATGGCGCGCGCCTTTTTGCCTTCCCCTTGAGGGGAGGCGGGCGAGTGGCGAGCGAAGCGAGACAGAGCCGGGTGGGGGTAGAAACCACTGCCCGAGGCGACTTGTTACCCCCGCCCGGATCAGCTGCGCTGTCGCTTGCTTTTCCGACCTCGCCTCAAGGGGGAAGTTAGTTTCCGCCTCGCTGCCCCCACCCAAAATCCCGCCTTCGGGGTGACCTCGGCGCTTCCCGTGTTAAAAGAGCGCCGGGCCGTCCGGCCCCAAATAAAGATCACCGGCAGAGGAGACGATTATGGCGCTTGCCACAGAGGCGCACGAAATTTCGGATATCGCATTTGGTTTCATGGGGTCGAAGGCGCTGTTCGCGGCGCTCGAATTCGGTTTCTTCAATCATCTTTCAAATGGCCCGCTGACGGCCGCTCAACTGGCCGAAAAATCCGGGTTGCACACGGACCGCGCGCTGACGCTCTTGACCGCGCTGGCCGGGCTCGGGCTGGTCTCCGTCGAGGACGGCCAATTCTCCAATTCGCCGGCGGCCGACGCCTTCCTGGTCGAGGGGGCGAAATACGATTTCTCCGATTACCTGACGCGCCAGGTGGCGCAGCAGATGTATCCGCTGATGGACCAGATCGAGGACGCGCTGGCCGACAAGCTCGATGAGGAGGCGACCGCATCTTACGCCGACTGGTTCTCCGATCCGGCCGAGGCGCGGCTCTATTCGGAAAGCCAGCACAAGGGCTCGCTCGGCCCGGCGCGGCAATTGTCGAAGCGGCTCGACCTGTCGGCGGCGCGGTCGATGCTCGATGTCGGCGGCGGCACCGGCGCCTTCTCGATCACCTTCTGCCGCGACAATCCCGAGCTTTCCTCGACCATCGTCGATTTCCCGAATGTCGCGGCGATCGGCCGGGACTATGTGGAAAAGGCGGGGCTTTCAGAGCGCATCCGCTACGTCGACGCCGACGCCACCGACGGTGCATGGCCGGGCGACCAGGACGTCGTGCTGATGTCCTATCTCCTGTCCGGCGTCGCCGCCGAGATGCATGAGAGCCTGTTCGAACAGGCTTTCGCGGCGCTGAAGCCCGGCGGGCGGCTCTTGGTGCACGATTTCATCGTGCGCGCCGACCGCACCGGTCCTGGCCTGACCGCGCTCTGGCAATTGCAGCACACGGCGTTCACGCCGCATGCCCGCTCGCTCGACGACCGCTGGCTTGCCGACACGCTGAAGAAGACCGGGTTCACCGTCAGCGACGTGCGGCCGATGATCCCGGAGCTGACCATGCTGGTGGAGGCGCGGAAGCCGGAGTGATTTAGGTCTAGCGTGAGAAGAGCCGCAGGCTCTTCTCACTCCCACTCCATCTCGGAGAACACCTGCTGGGCGTTGCGCCGCGCCAGCGCGTCGAACTGTTCGAGGTAGGAAAAAGCCGACTGGTCGACCTCGACCGAGGTGATCATGTCGCCGCCGGCCTCGATATGCTCGCCGACCTTGTCGCGCAGATTGGCGAGGTAGTCGTAGGTGTCGGCCCTGGCCTTTTCGAGCGTGGTCGCCGCGCCATGGCCGGGCACGACATGCTCGGGCTCGAGCGCGGCGAAACTGTCGAAGGCTTCCAGCCACTCGCTGGAGACCGATTGCTCCAGTACGCCGAGGATGCGCTCGGTGAAGACGATGTCGCCGGCGAACACGGTCTTGCGCGCCGGCAGCCAGACGTAAGAGTCGCCGGGCGTGTGTGCCGCGCCCGGGTGGACGATCTGGAACTCCATGCCGCCGAGCTCGAAGGCGTATGCGTCGTCGAACACGGTGTCGGCATAGACCGGCTCGGTGCCGTCGAGCGCGTCGCCGATCAGCGCCTCCAGCATGGTGAACTGCATCGACTGGCGTTCCTTCTGGTCGGCGACGGCGTCGGCGGAGGCGATGATGGTCGCGCCCTTGTCGGCCCAGTAGCCATTGCCGAGCCAGCGGTGATCCTGGCCGCCGGTGTCGATGACGACTTTCACCGGCTGGTCGGAGATCTCGCGGATCGCCGCGTCGATTTCCTCGGCGCCCCTGCGGCTGCCGCCGGGATCGACCAGCACGATGCCTTCGTCCGTGACGACGACGCCGAAGGTGGCGTTGTTGGCGAGGTTTTCCGGCGAGCGCTGCTCCTTGCCGCCGACCAGCGCATAGACGCCGTCGGCGACCGGCTGGGTCTCGAGATTGCCGGCCATGGCGGCGGCGGTGCTGGCCAGAACGGCCGTGGCGGCGACAGTATTTCTAAATATGCTCATGGAGCTCCTCCGGTTTTTGCGCGCATCTGCCCACAGGCCGGCGCGGGCGACATTGATGCCAGTCAAACCGGCGTGCGCGGCCTTTTGACGCCATTCTGTGCCAATCCGGGAAATTCCGGGCCGTATTAACCCTGATCCGGGTCTGTGGCGGGGGCTGCCCCTTTTTCGCCCCATTCGTGCCCTGAAACGGCTCCAATCCCGGGTCTTAAGGCTCTGTTAGGGTTAACGAAAAGCAAATCGAGCGTGTCGGAGGGGTAGTGCGGCGTACTCGCGGGGACAATAACAGGCGCAGATTTGGGCGGGGATTTCGCGTCGCGGCGCTGCCGGTGATCGCGATGTTCGCGAACCTGTCGCTGCCCACCCAGGCCGCGCTTCCCGAAATCGGCACCATCCGCGAACTGTCCCGCGTGGCCGAGGACAGCAAGATCGGCCGCTGGTGGGCCGTCGGCCGCGCCTCCCTGCAGACATCCGACGAAGCCGATCCGGACAGGGCGATCGAGCGGGGATTTGCCGCGGTCGCGCCGGCAAGGCTCGCCGGACCCGCGCCGATGGATGCCGCGCCGGTGACCGAGGGCGCCGCGGATCCCTACGCGATCGCCTACACGCCCTTCGAGGCGAAGAAAGTGGTCTGGTCGCCGCTCGCCTATTATGCGACGCCGCCAATGCGCAAGGGCGACCATGACTGGATGCAGCGGCCGCTTCCCGCATCGGTGTTTGCGGCCGACGAGCAGCAGTGCCTCGCCACCGCGATCTATTTCGAGGCGCGGGGCGAATCCCGCAAGGGCCAGGCGGCCGTCGCGCAGGTGATCCTCAACCGCGTGCGCAATCCGGCCTTTCCGAACACGGCCTGCGGCGTGGTCTACCAGAACGCCGAAAAGCGCAATCGCTGCCAGTTCTCGTTTGCCTGCGACGGCGTGAAGGACCGCATCCGCGCGCGCAGCGCCTGGGCGCGGGCGAAAAAGGTCGCGCTGGACGTCACCCAGGGCGCGACGTTCGTTCCCGAGGTCGGGTCGTCGACACATTACTTCGCCGACTATGTGCGGCCCTACTGGGCAAGCTCCATGCAGAAGATGGCGAGCATCGGCACGCACCAGTTTTTCCGCACGCATGGCGGCGGCTGGAAATAGGGATTGCGGTTTTGCGCCGGTAAGATCGTTTCGTCCCGGACGAGCGTTTAGCTTCATCCTCCAAGTCCTTCAAATTTAAGGCAAATCCTACTCCTCATCTCAGCGTGATTTTCACGGCTGGCGGGAATCCTGTCCGCAAAGAGGAGTTTGGATATGAACGCGATCGCGTCCATTTATTCGAGCTATAATTCGCGGCCGGGCTCCGGCGCGCGTACGTTGCCGGGCGAGATTTCGAAACCTCCGCTGGAAACACAGGGCATTGCCGGTGGCGGTGCGAGCGACGTCGAGGAGATGATGCTCGAGCTCCACAAGCAGTCCTTTTACACGGAGATCGCTCTGCGCATCCAGGTCGGCGACATGGGCAAGCAGCCCCTGGCGCGTGTCCAGATCACCGACCTTGCGCTGATGATCATTACCGGCAGGTCGATGACCGAAGCCATGGCGGCGGTCAAGGCGGACCGCCAGCCGATCTCGACCATGATCAGCGCGTATAGCCGGTACTGACCGCACCGGCGGCGCCTGGCCGTTCCGTCATTCTCCGAGCGCGATGCCTTCGCGGCGCGGGTCCGCCCCGCCGGTCAATCCATCCGGACCGATCGCTATGGCGTGCAGGCCGGAATTGAGATCGCGCACATTCACTTTGAATCCCAGTTCTTCCAGCGCCGGCTGTAAAGCTGCGGCGCTGGTGCCTTCTTCCAGGTCGAACGCGCCGAAGCGATTGACGGCATGCGGCATGGAGACGGCCTGTTGCGCGTTCATGCCCCAGTCGAGATGGGCAATGATGGCCTGGGCGACATAACCGATGATGCGGCTGCCGCCGGGCGAGCCGATCGCCAGCACCGGCTTGCCGTCGTCCAGCACGATGGTCGGCGACATGGAGGAGCGCGGGCGCTTGCCCGGTTCGACACGGTTGGCAACCGGCCATCCGCCGCCATGCGTCCTGAAGGAGAAGTCGGTCAGTTCGTTGTTCAACAGGAAGCCGCGCGTCATCAGCCGCGAGCCGAAGCCGTTCTCGATGGTCGTTGTCATGGCGAGGACGTTGCCCTGCGCATCGACGATGGAGATGTGGCTGGTCGAGGGGAACTCGATCGACTGGTCGTCGCCGAGCAGCAGGGCATGATCGTAGGGCGGTTCGCCCGGAGAGACTTCCTTCAGCGCGCCGAAGCCGTCTGAGCGGTCGCCCTCGATCAGGCCGGCGCGCTCTTCGAGATAGTCGGGATCAAGCAAACCCTTGACCGGCACGGGCACGAAATCGCTGTCCGCCATGTAGCGACCGCGGTCGGCAAAGGCGAGGCGCGAGGCGTCTCCGATCAACCGCCAGGTGTTTGGGTCCTTCGGATCGTCCAGCACGAAATTGCCCACAATGCCGAGGATCTGGCCAACGGTCAGCGCGCCGGAAGATGGCGGCCCCATGCCGCAGACGTCGTATTCCCGGTAAGGCGCACAGACCGCTTGGCGCTCCTTCACCGAATAGGTTTCGAAGTCCTTCAGCGACAGCACGCCGGGATTGCCTTCGGCATTGCGCACCGTATCGACGATGTCGCGCGCGACGGAGCCGGCATAGAACGCGTCCGCGCCGTCCGCCGCGAAGGATCGCAGCGTATCGGCATAGGCCGGATTGCGCAGGCGGTTTCCGGCTTCGAGCGGCACGCCGCCGGGCAGGAAGTAGTTGGCGGTGGTGGAGAAGCGCGCGAGGCGCTCGGTATCGGCAGCAATCAGCGCGGCCAGGCGTGGCGAGACTTCGAACCCGTTGTCGGCAAGCGTAATGGCGTCTGCGAGAAGGTCCGGCCATTCGGCCTTGCCCCAGCGTTTCCAGGCTTCCTCCATCAGCATCGGCGTGCCGGGTGTGCCGACGGAGCGGCCGCCAACGACGGCATCGAAGAATTTCAGCGGTTCGCCGTTGTCGTCCTGAAAAAGGGTGGGGGTGGCTTCCAGCGGAGCTGTCTCGCGCCCGTCGAGCGTTGTCAGGCCTCCGGTCGCAGCGTCGTACCAGACAAGAAACGCGCCGCCGCCGAGGCCGGAGGATTGCGGCTCGACAAGACCAAGCACCGCCTGGACGGCGACCATGGCGTCGGCCGCGCTTCCGCCCGTGCGCAGTACTTTCGCGCCAGCTTGCACGGCCAGCGGATTGGCGGCGGCGACCATCCAGGTCTTCGCCTCCACGGGCTTTCCGGTGGCCTTGGCATCCTGCGCATCGCGGATTTCCTGCGAGGTAACGGCGATAGTTCCCGCCGTTCCCGCTTCGGGCGCGACGGTATCGGCGGCTTCCTGGGCGACAGCGCTCCCGGTCACAAGCGCAGTCCCGGCGGCGGCGAACAGCATGGTTCGGATGCGGGCATGAAAGGTCATCGGGGGCTCCTTTCCCAACGCAGTAGACGCCGGAAAGCGCGGCTGGGCAAGACTTGCCTCGCATGTCCATTGGCGGAACAATGCCGCCCGGACCAGGGAGCGAAGCCATGATCACCGACCGCCTCGCCGTCGTCGAGGGCGACATCACAACTCTCGATGTCGACGCCATCGTCAACGCGGCGAATGAAAGCCTGCTCGGCGGGGGCGGGGTGGACGGTGCGATTCATCGCGCGGCCGGGCCGGAACTGCTGGAAGAATGCCGTACGCTCGGCGGCTGTCCGACCGGGCAGGCGAAGATCACGGCAGGATACAATCTGCCGGCCCGCTACGTGATCCACACGGTCGGCCCGGTGTGGCATGGCGGAGACACGGGCGAGGCGGCGCTGCTGGCGTCGTGTTACCGCAATTCGCTGGTGCTGGCGGCCGCGCATCGCTGCGCGACGATTGCGTTCCCCGCGATCTCGACGGGAGTCTACGGCTATCCGGCGGAGGAGGCAGCAGGGATCGCCGTGGAGACGGTGGCGCAGACGCTCGGCGAACTGGTGAAGATCGAGCGCGTGACCTTCTGCTGCTTTTCCGCCCGGTCGGCGGATCTGCACCGCGCGGCGATAGCAGCGCTCCAAGCGATATGACTAGTCGTTCTCGATTTTCAGTTCCACCCGGTCGGCGGCGAAGCGGCTTTCGGCGTACTGGATCGGATTGCCATTGGCCTCGGCGTTGACGGCGCGTGTCACCAGCACGATGGCGCCGGCGGACAGGCCGAGCAACTCGGTGTCCTCGGAGGAAGCGTGGCGCGCCTCGATCACGGTCGATTTGCGGACATAGTCCTGTACGCCGCAAGCGGCCAGCGACCTGGTGATCGATGCATGTTCCTCAAACGCGTCGCCAATGCCGGTGAAGCGCCCGGCGTCGAACCATGATGTGGCGCGCGACACCGGGACGCCGTCGGCCTCGCTCACCGTATCGAGCCGGATGACCGTATCGCCCGGCGTCATGCCCAGTGCTTCCGCGACCGCTTCGGACGCCGGTTCCTCCCGGCTTTCGAGCAGGCGCGTGCGCGTCGATCCGGCCTGATTGCCGAGGCCGGCGGAAAAGCGGGTGCGTTTGCCGATCGGGTAGCTGAGCCGCTTGCGGCGGCGGATGAAGGTGCCGCGGCCCTGTTCGGAGCGCAGCACGCCTTCCTGTTCGAGCGCGGCGATGGCGGAGCGCACGGTATGACGGTTCACGCCATAGCGCTCGGCGAGCTTCATCTCCGGCGGCAGCTTGCCGTCCTGGCCGGCGGCGCCGGTGGCGATGTCCGAACGGATCATGTCCGCGATCTGCCGCCACAGCGCGACGCCCGATTTTCTCTCCAGCAATGCGCCCGTCAATTTCCCGCTCCCTGTCACACTCTTGTCATTCACGGCGGCTAGAAGAATAATATGTTTAGTTGTCTATAACAATAGACGAATTTAATTCTGCATCCGATTGTGTGAGACTGATGACGGACATGACGACGCAAAATGTGCGGCAGGAGAGGCTTTCCGCGCTTGCTTCGGCCAGTGGCGCGAAACTTCTTGAGCTGTGGGCGCGACTTGGAATCGATCCGGCTTGCGAAATGGTGCGCGGGCCGGAAACGGGGCTGGTGGCATTGCGCGGGCGGATCGGTGGCGGCGGCGCGCCGTTCAATTTCGGCGAGGCGACCGTGACGCGGGCGACCGTGCGGCTCGAAAACGGCGCGGTGGGCCATTCGGTGGCGCTCGGTCGCGACCGGCGCAAAGCCAAGCTGATCGCGATCCTCGATGCGCTGGCGCAGGACCCGGAAATGGAAACGAAGATCGACGCCGAGATCGTGCGGCCGCTGAAGGATTCTTTGGCGACTCGCGACAAAAAGCGCCGCGCCGAAACGGCGGCGACCAAGGTCGATTTCTTCACGATGGTGCGCGGAGAAGACTGATGGCGGCAAGCGAACAGATCGTCGAGGGCGGCTTTGCCGAGCCGGTATTCGCCGCGCAATCGGTATTTCGCGCCATTATGGACGCGATGGCACGGCCCGGCACCGTTCACGGCATCGGAGCGGATGCCGGGCCGCCGGCACCGCTCAACGCGGTTGCCGCGGCCGTGGCGCTGACATTGGCCGACGCGGATACGCCGGTCTGGCTCGATTCCGATTTGACGCGCAACGAAGCGGTGAGGGGCTGGCTTTCCTTCCACACAGGTGCGCCGTTCGCCGAGATGGCGGCGGATGCCACTTTCGCGATCATCTCCAATCCGGCGACCGTCCCGCCGCTTTCCGGTTTCGCGCTCGGTACGCAGGAGTATCCGGACCGCTCGACGACGCTGATCGTCCAGGTGGAAACGCTGACGGACGGACCGGAACTGACGCTCGCTGGCCCGGGCATCAAGAAAACGCAGACCATCGCGCCGCGTCCGCTGCCCGGCCACTTCGAGATGCAATGGCGGGAAAACAACGCGCTTTACCCGCGCGGCATCGACATCATCCTGGCGGCGCCCGACGCGGTGGCTTGCCTGCCGCGCACGACGCGGATCGCAAACGGGGAGGCCTGAGCATGTATGTCGCGGTCAAGGGCGGCGAAGCCGCCATTCACAACGCGCACAAGCTGCTGGCCGACCGGCGGCGCGGCGACCGCTCGCTGCCGTCGCTGACGCTGGCGCAGATCGCCGAACAGCTGGCGCTGGCCTGCGACCGGGTGATGGCGGAAGGCTCGGTCTACGACAAGGAACTGGCCGCGCTCGCCATCAAGCAGGCGAGGGGCGACCTGATCGAGGCGATCTTCCTGATGCGCGCCTATCGCACGACGCTGCCGCGCTTCGGCTATTCGGTGCCGATCGACACTGGCGCCATGCAGGTCGAGCGCCGCGTCTCGGCGACCTACAAGGATCTGCCGGGCGGCCAGATGCTCGGCCCGACCTTCGACTACACGCACAGGCTGCTCGATCCGGAACTGGCGCGCGACGAAGAAATCGATGCGGCGGAAACCCGCGAGGGCGACGGCACGCCGGTCATGCGGGTGTCCGACATTCTCGCGCAGGAAGGCCTGATCGAGGAGGACGGCGACGTGCCGGGCGACGAGATCGGCGACCTGACGCGCACGCCGATGGAATTTCCGATGGAGCGGGACACGCGGCTGCAGGCGCTGGCGCGCGGCGACGAGGGGTTCCTGCTGGCGCTCGGCTATTCGACGCAGCGTGGCTACGCCCGCTCGCACCCGTTTGTCGGCGAGATCCGCATCGGCGAGGTCGATGTGAAGCTCGATGTGCCGGAACTGGGCTTTGCCGTAACGCTCGGTCGCATCCAGGTGACCGAGTGCCAGATGGTCAACCAGTTCAAGGGCTCGGCCAAGGCGCCGCCGCAGTTCACGCGCGGCTACGGCCTCGTCTTCGGCCAGTCGGAGCGCAAGGCGATGGCGATGGCGCTGTGCGACCGGGCGCTGCGCGCCTCCGAACTGGGCGAGGACATCGTTGCACCGGCGCAGGACGAGGAATTCGTCATCTCGCATTCCGACAATGTGCAGGCGACCGGCTTCGTCGAACACCTGAAACTGCCGCATTACGTCGATTTCCAGGCCGAGCTCGATCTGGTGCGGCGCATGCGCAACGAACACGCGACACGCCAGAATGGCGAGGACTCGATGCCGGAGGCGGCGGAATGACGATCACGACCGAAATGGACGACGGGCTGGCGACCTACAATTTCGCCTATCTCGACGAGCAGACCAAGCGGATGATCCGCCGCGCCATCCTCAAGGGGATCGCCATACCGGGCTACCAGGTGCCGTTCGCCTCGCGCGAGATGCCGATGCCCTATGGCTGGGGCACCGGCGGCGTGCAGGTGACCGCCTCGATCATCGGCCCTGACGATACGCTGAAGGTGATCGACCAGGGCGCCGACGACACGACCAATGCTGTCTCGATCCGCGCCTTCTTCGCCAAGGTCGCCGAGGTCGAAACGACGACGGAGACGGCGAAAGCATCGATCATTCAAACACGCCACCGCATTCCGGAGGAAAAGCTGACCGAGGGCCAGGTGCTGGTCTACCAGGTGCCGATCCCCGAGCCGCTGCGTTTCCTCGAGCCGCGCGAAACCGAGACGCGCAAGATGCACGCGCTCGCCGAATACGGGCTGATGCATGTGAAGCTTTACGAGGACATCGCCCGCAACGGCCATATCGCGACGACCTATGCCTATCCGGTCAAGGTCGAGGGCCGTTACGTGATGGACCCGTCGCCGACGCCGAAATTCGACAATCCGAAGATGCACATGTCGGACGCGCTGCAGCTGTTCGGGGCGGGGCGCGAGAAGCGCATCTACGCGGTGCCGCCGCACACGGACGTGGTCAGCCTCGATTTCGAGGACTATCCGTTCGAGATCCAGCAGTTCGAGGAACCGTGCGCGCTGTGCGCCGCGCAGGGCGTCTATCTCGACGAGGTGATCCTCGACGATCATGGCGGGCGGATGTTCGTCTGCTCCGATACCGATTTTTGCGAAAAGCGGCGCGCGGACGGCCATCGCGGCCATCTTGCCGCCGACACGATGGAGGCCGCGGAATGAACGACGAACCGCTCCTGCGCGTCAGCGGCGTATCGAAATTCTACGGCAACCGGATCGGTTGCCGCGATGTCAGTTTCGACCTGTGGCCGGGCGAGGTGCTCGCCATCGTCGGTGAATCCGGATCGGGCAAGACCACGCTGCTCAACTGCATCTCGACCCGGCTGATGCCGACCGCCGGGACCGTCGGCTATCGCATGCGCGACGGTAACTTCCGCGACCTCTACCGCATGGGCGAGGCGGAACGGCGTTTCCTGATGCGCACCGACTGGGGCTTCGTACACCAGAACCCGGCCGACGGATTGCGCATGGGCGTGTCCGCCGGCGCCAATGTCGGCGAGCGGCTGATGGCCGTCGGCGAGCGCCATTACGGCAATATCCGCGAGACGGCGACCGACTGGCTCGGCCGCGTCGAGATCGGCTCCGACCGGATCGACGACCAGCCGCGCGCCTTTTCGGGCGGCATGCGCCAGCGCCTGCAGATCGCGCGCAACCTCGTCACCGGGCCGCGTCTCGTCTTCATGGACGAGCCGACCGGCGGCCTCGATGTCTCGGTGCAAGCGCGCCTGCTCGACCTCTTGCGCGGCCTCGTCAATGATCTCGGCCTTGCCGTCGTCGTCGTCACGCACGACCTTGCCGTCGCCCGCCTGCTGTCCCACCGCATGATGGTGATGAAGGACGGACAGGTGGTCGAAACCGGCCTGACCGACCGGGTGCTGGACGATCCGCGCGCGCCCTACACGCAACTCCTCGTTTCCTCGATCCTGCAAGTCTAGAAAGGGAGTGTAGCCATGCCCACTCCGGTCGTCGTCTCCGATGTCGCGAAGAATTTCACCATGCATCTGCGTGGCGGCATCGTCATTCCCGTCGTCGAGCATGTCGATTTCTCGCTGCAATCCGGCCAGTGCGCCGTCCTGGGCGGCCCGTCGGGAGCGGGCAAGAGCTCGATCCTGAAGATGCTGTACGGCAATTACGGCGTGGAAAAGGGCCAGATCCTCATCTGCCACAATGGCGAATATGTCGATCTCGCGACCGCGGATCCGCGCATGGTGATCGCGATCCGGCGTGACACGATCGGCTATGTCAGCCAGTTCCTGCGTGTAGTGCCGCGCGTCTCCGCGCTCGATGTCGCGGCCGAACCGCTGGTGCAGCGTGGCGCCGATCCGGACGCGGCGAGGGAAAAGGCTGCGGCTTTGTTCTCCCGGCTCAACCTGCCGGAAACCCTGTGGGAGCTGCCGCCGGCGACCTTTTCGGGCGGCGAACAGCAGCGCGTCAACATCGCGCGCGGCTTCATCACCGACCATCCGGTGCTGTTGCTCGACGAGCCGACGGCCTCGCTCGATGCCAGGAACCGCCAGGTCGTGATCGAGATGATCTCGGAAAAGAAGAAAACGGGCGTCGCGCTGCTCGGGATATTCCACGACCAGGACGTGCGCGACGAGGTCGCCGATGCGATCATCGATGTCACGCAATTCGCCGCATCGAAGGCGGCGTGAGGCAGCCATGAAAAAGCAGCTCGGCGTCGAGCCGTTCATCCATCCGACGGCGCAGGTGAGCAACTCGACGCTCGGCCGCTACACCGAGATCGACGAGCGCTGCGTCGTCTCCGAATGCGAAATCGGCGACTATTCCTACCTGATCCGCGAGACCGAGGCCTGGTGCGCGATGATCGGCAAGTTCGCCAATATCGCCAGCCATGTGCGCATCAACGCGACCAACCATCCGACATGGCGGGCGACGCAGCACCATTTCGTCTACCGGGCGGGCGACTATTTCGACGACGCTTCCCACGAGGACGAGTTCTTCGCATGGCGGCGGGAAAACCGGGTCGTGATCGGCAACGATACTTGGATCGGTCACGGCGCGACAATCCTGCCGGGCGTGACGGTCGGAGACGGCGCGGCCATCGGCGCCGGCGCGGTCGTCTCGAAGGATGTCGCACCCTATACAATCGTCGGCGGCGTGCCGGCCAAGCCGATCCGCGAACGCTTTTCGAAAGCGGTCGCCGAGCGGTTGCAGGCGCTGGCCTGGTGGGACTGGGAGCACGCCCAATTGCGTGCGGCGCTGGAGGATTTCCGAGCGCTCGATGTCGAGGCGTTCCTCGAAAAGCACGAATCGGCCTGATATCTTCTCGCCGTCGCGGTGCCGATTTTCCGATTTTGTTGACAGTTGCGTGACATCGGCTTCAGCCGGTGTCCGTTCGCGCGCGGGAAAAGCCCCGAATGCCTTGATGTCAGGCATTCGAAAGGATCGTCCACAGCTTGCCCGAATGTGTCACTGAATTGAAATCAAACTGACATTTTGCGGTTATCGAAGCCGCATAGACCCCGCATTGGCCATATCAAACGGGGTTGCCAATGCTCGAAATCAGGAACGTGACTCGCCGCTTCGGAAACAATGCGGCGGTCAAGTCGGTCGACCTGACAATCCCCTCGGGGCAGATGGTCGGGGTGATCGGCGCATCGGGCGCTGGCAAGTCGACGCTGTTGCGGATGATCAACCGGCTGATCGATCCGTCGGAGGGCCGCATCGCCTTCCACGATGCGGAGGTGTCGACGCTGTCCGGACAGGCGCTGCGCAACTGGCAGCGCGATTGCGCGATGATCTTCCAGCAGTTCAACCTGGTGCCGCGCCTCGACGTGCTGACCAATGTCCTGCTTGGCCGGCTCAACCACCGTTCGACGCTTTCAAGCGTCCTCAACATGTTCACCCGCGACGAGCGCGCCATGGCGATTGCATCGCTGGAGCGGCTCGATATCGCCAGGACCGCGATGCAGCGCGCCGGGACCCTTTCGGGTGGCCAGCAGCAGCGTGTCGCCATCGCACGCGCCCTGATGCAGCGGCCCAAGATGATCCTCGCCGACGAACCGATCGCATCGCTCGATCCGCGCAACGCGCAGATCGTCATGCAGTCGCTTCACGACATCAACCGGAGCGACGGCATCACCGTCATCACCAATCTGCACACGCTCGATACGGCGCGCGCCTATTGCGAACGCATCATCGGCATGTCCGCGGGCGAGGTCGTATTCGACGGTGCGCCGGACGACCTGACCGAGGCCGCGGCACGGCGCATCTACGGCGCGGACGCGCTGGAGGAAGCCTTCTCGGAGGCCGTCACCTCGACGAGCTTCGGCGCCGGCCGGGAGAAGGTCGCGCCGAAACCAGAGCCGGAGGTGGCCGCCGCGCGGCCCTGACGGCGAACAGGATTCCGCGCGATGTCGGTCGCGTCGCGCGGATGCATTTTTCGAACGACCAAACAATCGGGGAACTTCCCCAAACAGGAGAGACGCAATGTTCAAGAAACTCCTTCTAGCGACGGCCGCCGTTGCCGCCATCGCAGCCGGTTCCGCTTCCGCCCAGGCCCAGGACGTGTTCCGCATCGGTATCCTCGGCGGCGAAAACGAAGCCGACCGTCTGCGCAACTTCCAGTGCTTGGTCGACCAGCTTCCGGAAGCCATCGGCGTCAAGGAAGTCAAGCTGTTCCCGGCTGCCGACTATGACGGCACGATCCAGGGCCTGCTCGGCGGCACGCTCGACTACGCAGAACTCGGCGCCTCGGGCTACGCCAAGGTTTACCTGAGCGATCCGGAAGCCGTTGATCCGGTTCTGACCACCGTGCAGACCGATGGCGCGACCGGTTACTTCTCGATCATGCTCGCCCGCAAGGACTCCGGCATCAACACGCTGGAAGACATGAAGGGCAAGAAGCTCGGCTTCGCCGATCCGGACTCCACCTCGGGTTACCTCGTTCCGTCTGTTGCCCTGCCGGCACAGCTCGGCACGCCGGTTGAAGAGTACTTCAGCGAAACCGGATTCGGCGGCGGACACGAGAACGGCGTGCTCGAAATGCTGAAAGGCAATTTCGACGCTTCCGTGACCTGGTCTTCCGGTGTCGGCGACTATGCCGACGGTTACACCTCCGGCAACATCCGCAAGATGGTCGACAAGGGTCTCCTCGACATGAACGATGTCGTCGAGGTCTGGCGTTCTCCGCTGATCCCGAACGGCCCGATCGTCGTGTCGAACAAGCTGGACCAGGATGTGCGCGCCAAGTTCATCTCCTACATGAAGGCCCTGCCGGAATCCGATCCGGCATGTTTCTCGGCCATCCAGGGTGGTGACTACAAGGGCTTCATCGACGTCGACCATTCCTTCTACGAAACCATCGTCGCCGCACGCAAGGCGAAGATCGGTTCGTAATTCTCCGCTTGATCCCCATCGCCGCGGCCTTCCGGCCGCGGCGTCTTTTCATACCTATCGGATATGATCGATGGCCGTAACTGACGCGTCCGCGCATGGCGCCTATGTGAGCGAAGACGGGCGATATGACGTCGAGCGCCACTGGCGAGAGCTGAACAACAAGCGGCGGCTTTACACGATTGGCGGGCTTGTCCTGCTGGCCGTCGCGCTGGTTGCCTCGCTGTGGTTCGCCAATGAAACCAATGCCGGCAAGTTTTTCGACCGCCTGCCGCATTTTTTCGATTTCGTCGGCGACCTGATCCCGCGCGACGGGTGGGAGGTCTGGCGGGCGCTGTTCGATCTGGAAAGCCCGTACGATGACGGCAGCCTGAAATACAACTATCCGGTCGGCCGGGTGTACATCACCGAAAGCCTCTACGTTCCGGAGTATTTCTACAAGATGATCGAGACGCTGAACATCGCGCTGCTGGCGACGTTCATCGGTTTCACCTTCGGTTTCATGCTGTGCTTCGTCGCGGCGAAAAACCTGACGGCATCGCGCTGGCTGCGTTTCACGGCGCGCCGTTTCATGGAAATCCTGCGCGCCTTTCCGGAAATCGTCATCGCCGGCTTCTTCCTGGCGATCTTTTCGCTTGGTCCGATCCCGGCCATCATCGCGGTTGCGATCCACACCATCGGCGCGCTCGGCAAGATGTTCTTCGAGGTCGTCGAAAACGCCGACATGAAGCCCGACGAGGGCCTGCGCGCGGTCGGCGGCAACTGGTTCGAGCGGGTCTGGTTCGGCATCGTGCCGCAGGTCATGCCGAACTTCATCAGCTACTTCCTGCTGCGCCTGGAAATCAACGTTCGCGCCTCGACCATCATCGGCGCCGTCGGCGCCGGAGGTATCGGCGAGGTGCTGCGGCTTTCGATCAGCCGCGGCCACGAGGCCAAGACGCTGGCCATCATCCTTCTCCTGTTCGTGACGATCATCTGCGTCGACCAGTTCTCGGCCTGGCTGCGCAAGAAACTCGTCGGCAAACAGGCCTTTGAATTCGGACGCTGATCATGACCGCACTGACCGCAGACCAGATCGATGACATCGAACGCCGCCATCCGGATGCCTTCCGCCAGCCGTTCCTGAAGCGTTTCGCCTATCCGCTTGGTGTCGCCGCGCTGGCGCTCTACACGGTCTATGTCTGGTGGTTCTTTTCCATCGGCACGGTGATGGCCAACGGCAACTGGGGTATCGCCGGCAACTATCTCGCCGACTGGGTGTCCTACGAGGTGCGGCCCGACATCGAATACAAGACGGGCGAGATCGTAATCGGGTATCCGCGCTTTTCGCCGCTTGGCGAGAATCCGGATCCGGCGTGGATTTCGACCGAGCGCGGCCCCGTCACCGTGATCGTCGAGAAGCCGGACAATGGCGACAGCAAGCCGGCCAGCACCGGCGGCGCGGGCGTCGGCGGGAGCTTCATGTCGCCGTCGTCGGATGCAACCAACACCGGTGGCGGCGGCGTCGCGAACAGCTTCATGTCGCCGAGTTCCACGGCGACGAACATGGGGAACGCGTCTGCGGAAATCGCCGAAGCGGAGACCCTGACCGAGACGCGCGAAGGTATCGCCGCCGCCTCGGTGGAGGTTTCGCCGGCAGCGCATCTGCGGATTACCGCCGAAAAGGTGCACGTTACGCGCGGCGACGAAACGCTGGTCCTCGGGATCGATCGCGAAAACGAGAAAGTGCTGCCGGCCGGCGAACTGCCTTCCTGGGCCATGCAGCGCAACGAGGGCGACAAGGTTTTTGTCAGCTTCGGCTTTGCCGGACGGGCCGAAGTCCGTTGGTACGAAACGAAGGTCAACCGCCGGTTCCTCGGCTGGGAGAATTTCTGGTTCGATACCAATTCGCCCTATTGGGGCAGGAGTTTCAGCCAGGTGATGGCGCTGGCCTTTTCCGGCGAGCGGCTCGATCCCGACCGTTCCAATCTCGCGGTGATGGCCGACAACATTGTCAACAATGCCGAGTGGCAGCATGGCGACGTCTGGATCAAGCTGCTGCAGACCATCGTGATGGCCTTTGTCGGCACGCTGTTCGCGGTGATTGTCGCGTTTCCGCTGTCGTTCCTCGCGGCGCGCAACATCACCCCGAACCCTTTGCTCAACCAGGTGCTGAAGCGCTTCTTCGACTTCCAGCGCTCCGTCGACATGCTGATCTGGGCGCTGTTCTTTACCCGTGCCTTCGGGCCGGGTCCGCTGGCCGGCATTTCGGCGATCTTCTTCACCGACACGGGAACCTTCGGCAAGCTATACTCGGAATCGCTGGAGAACGTCGACGACAAGCAGCGCGAGGGCGTGCGCTCGGTCGGCGCGTCGCCGGCCGCCGTTCAGCGCTTCGGCGTTGTGCCGCAGGTGCTGCCGGTGTTCATTTCACAGGCGCTTTATTTCTGGGAATCGAACACGCGTTCGGCAACAATCATCGGCGCGGTGGGCGCCGGTGGTATCGGCCTGAAACTGTGGGAAGCAATGCGTACCAATGCGGACTGGGAAAATGTCGCCTACATGGTGATCCTCATCCTCATTGTGGTCTTTGTTTTCGACAATATTTCCAATGCGCTGCGCAGCCGGTTGGTCGAGCCGGTGACGCGCGACTGAACCGAAAGAACAGAAAGACGTTTCATGAACGAGATCAGGGGAGCATCGGCCTTCGCCGCGACGAAACCGGAAGAGGTTTTCACCAATGCCCATGTGATCCTCGGCGACGAGGTGATCGACGGCACGGTGATCGTGCGCGACGGCATGATCGCCGACATCCAGCCCGGCCGCACCGCGGTGCCGGCGCATGACCTGGAAGGCGATTACCTGACGCCCGGCCTCGTCGAGTTGCACACCGACCACCTCGAAACCCATTACAGCCCGCGTCCGGGCGTGGTCTGGAACCTGATGGCGTCGGTGCAGGCCTATGATGCGCAAATCGCCACCTCGGGGATCACCACCGTGTTCGACTGCTTCCGCATGGGCAGCGATGAGGACAATGGCTACGAGCCGGGCGAGATGCGCGGTCTCGCCGACGCTCTGAAGGCGGCGCAGGCGAAGGGCCGGCTGCGCGCCGAGCACCGCATTCACCTGCGTTGCGAGGTGTCGTCGCACAACGTGATCGAGGAACTGGATGAGTTTCGCGGCGAGGAACTGGTCGGTCTTGCCTCGCTGATGGACCACGCGCCGGGCCAGCGGCAGTTCCAGACGATGGACAAATATATCCTCTACTACAAGAAGAAGCGCGGCCTGACCGATGCCGAGTTCGAGGAATTCGTGAAGCGCCGGCAGGAGGAATCCGCGCGGTATTCTGACAAGCACCGCGACGAGATCGCCGAGCATTGCCACGCCATGGGTATCACCATCGCCTCGCATGACGACGCGACGCTGGAGCACGTGGAAGACGCGATCCGGCTCGGCATCAAGCTTGCCGAGTTCCCGACCTCCGTCGCGGCCGCGAAGGCGTCGCACGACGCCGGCATGAGCGTGCTGATGGGCGCGCCGAACATCGTGCGCGGCGGGTCGCATTCCGGCAATGTCGCGGCTATGGATCTGGCGAGGCTCGGCATTCTCGACGTGCTGTCGTCGGACTACATTCCGTTCAGCCTGCTGCACTCGGTCTTCGTGATCGCGCGTGACGTCGACACGATTTCGCTGCCGCAAGCGATGCGCATGGTCACCAGCACACCGGCCGAGACGGTCGGCCTGACCGATCGCGGCGAGATCGCCATCGGCAAGCGGGCCGACCTTGTGCGCGTGCACCACGATCCCGGGCACCCGGAACACGTACCGGTGGTGCGCGGTGTCTGGCGCACCGGCCATCGCGTGGCCTGACCGGCGGAGCGGAACGATGAATGCGGGGCAGGGCTGTTTCGTCGCCGTGGTCGGACCGAGCGGCTCCGGCAAGGACACGCTCATCAACTGGCTGAAGCCGAAGCTGGAAAGCGAAGGCCGGGTGATATTCGTTCGCCGGGCGGTGACGCGCGACGCCGACGGCGCGACGGAAGACCATGACGCGCTCGACCGCGAGGCATTCGCGGCGGAGGAGGAGGCGGGCCGCTACGCGGTTTGCTGGGAGGCGCATGGCTTGCGCTACGGCATTCCCGCCGGGGCCTTGCATCATGTCGAAAAGGGCGGCATCGCCATCGCCAACGGCTCGCGCCGCGCGCTCGGCGACATCGAAACCGTCTTCGGAAAGCTGCTTGTCGTCAGCCTGACCGTGGACCGCGACGTGCTGGCCAGGCGGCTTGCCGGGCGCGGCCGCGAAACCGCCGAGGACATCGCCAACAGGCTCGCGCGCAGCGACGAGGCCTTGCCAGCCGATTGCCGCAGGGTCGAAATCGACAATACGGGGCCGGTCGAGAAGGCGGGTGACGCCTTCCTGAAGCTGCTGCAGAGCGAATTCGGGTTGACGCCGCCTGTCTCTGCCTAATCCTCGGCCAGCGGCCCGTCCTTGACCGCCTGCATCGACACGTATGTCGAGGTGTTGGCGACATGGGGCAGGGCCGAGATGGATTCGCCCAGAATGCGCCGGTAGGCCGCGATGTCGCGGGTGCGCACCTTCAGGAGGAAATCGAACGGCCCGGCGATCATGTGGCACTGCTCGACCTCGGGCACCTGCTTGACCGCCGCGTTGAAGGCGGCAAGCGCCTTTTCCGTCGTGTCGGACAGTTTCACCTCGGTGAAGGCGACGTGCTCGCGGCCGATCTTCGCCATGTCGAGGACAGCCTTGAAGCCGAGAATGTAGCCCTCGTCGATCAGCCGTTTCAGCCGGACCTGGCAGGGGCTTTTCGACAGGCCGACGCGGCGGGCAAGCTCGGTGACCGGCAGGCGGCCCTCGGTTTCCAGAATCGCGATGATGCGCCGGTCATGACGATCCAGTTGATCGGAATTTGCCGCCGATTCTGTCACATCGACCCCCTGTTGTCCCAATTTCAGGAAATATTCCCGTTAATCCTTCGATCTAGGGAAAACATCCTTTCCGGTCAATGTTATCCTGGGGACATTGGTTCGCATGCCGGAGATCTCCATGCCGAATGACGCCCTCGTTTCCGCCCGTCAGGCCATGCGGTCGGCGCACCGCGCCGACGAGGCCGCCATTGTCGAACGGCTGATCGGCGCACTGGCTCCCGATGCGCAGACGCGCGAGGCAGCCGTCGCCCGCGCCGCGAAACTGGTCGAGGCAATCCGCAAGGCATCGCGTCCCGGGCTGATGGAGGTATTTCTCGCCGAATACGGTCTTTCGACCGATGAGGGCATCGCGCTGATGTGCCTGGCGGAAGCGCTTCTGCGGGTGCCGGACGCGGATACCATCGACGAACTGATCGAGGACAAGATCGCGCCGTCGCAATGGGGCCGGCATCTCGGCCATTCCAACTCCTCGCTGGTCAACGCCTCGACCTGGGCGCTGATGCTGACGGGCAAGGTACTCGACACCGACCGGTCGCAGGGCATGGCGGGCGTGCTGCGCGGCGCGGTCCGGCGGCTCGGCGAGCCGGTGATCCGCACCGCCGTGCGCCAGGCGATGCGGGAACTCGGCAGCCAGTTCGTGCTCGGCGAGACCATTCAGTCCGCGATGGAGCGCGGCGCGGCGATGGAAGCGAAGGGCTACAGCTATTCCTACGACATGCTGGGCGAGGCGGCGCTGACGGCGGCCGATGCAGCGGAATATTTCGGCGCCTATGCCGCCGCGATCCGGGCCATCGCCAAACGAAGCCGTTCGGGCGACATCCGAAGCAATCCCGGCATCTCCGTGAAACTGTCGGCGCTGCATCCGCGCTACGAGATGGCGCAGGAAGCGCGCGTGATGGAGGAGTTGGTGCCACGCGTCGCCGACCTCGCGGCGATGGCGGCGGAAGCGCAAATGGGCTTCAACATCGATGCCGAGGAAGCCGACCGGCTCGACCTGTCGATGGACATCATCGAGGCGGTGCTGGCCGACGAGCGTCTGGCCGGCTGGGACGGCTTCGGCGTCGTCGTGCAGGCCTATGGCAAGCGCGCCGAACCGGTCCTCGACTGGCTGCATGCGCTCGCCGGGAAACTCGACCGGCGCCTGATGGTGCGGCTCGTCAAGGGCGCCTACTGGGACACCGAAATCAAGCGGGCGCAGATCGACGGCGTCGAGGATTTCCCGGTTTTCACCCGCAAGGCGGCGAGCGACGTCTCCTATATCTGCTGCGCGCGAAAACTGCTCGGCATGACGGACCGGATCTATCCGCAATTCGCGACCCACAACGCCCACAGCGTCGCGGCGATCCTCGAAATGGCCGGGGACAAGGACAATCAGAGTTTCGAATTCCAGCGCCTGCACGGCATGGGCGAGGCGCTGCACCGGCTGGTGCTGACGGGCGAGGGCACGCGCTGCCGCATCTACGCGCCGGTGGGCGCGCATCGCGACCTGCTCGCCTATCTGGTGCGCCGGCTACTGGAAAACGGCGCCAATTCCTCCTTCGTCAACCAGATCGTCGACGAGGACGTGCCGGTGGCCGAGATCGTCGCGGACCCGTTCGCCGAATGGGCGGAGGAACCGGCATCCAATCCGCGCATCCGCAGGCCTGCCGAGGTTTTTCAGCCGGAGCGGGGCAACTCGCGCGGCTTCGACCTGCGCAACCGGGACGACCTCGCGGCGATCGAGGCGGCGCGTACGCCATTCCGGGCGACAATATTCGAGGCCGCGCCCATGCTGGCCGGCGGGCGGGGCAAAGGCGCGGCGCGGCAAGCGGTCAATCCGGCAGATCCGTCTGACGTCGTCGGCACCGTGGTGGAGGCGAGCCTGAAGGACGTGCGGACCGCGCTCGACCTCGCGCGCGACTGGTCGGACAGCCCGGCCGCAAAGCGCGCCGAGGTGCTGCGGCGGGTCGCCGACCTCTACGAGGCCGATTTCGGCGCGATATTCGCGCTGCTGGCGCGCGAAGCGGGCAAAACACAGCTCGATGCGGTCGGCGAACTGCGCGAGGCCGTGGACTTCTTGCGCTACTATGCCAATCAGGCCGAACAACTCGGCGCTGCCCAGCCGCGCGGCCTGTTTGCATGCATATCGCCGTGGAACTTCCCGCTGGCGATCTTCACCGGGCAGGTCGCGGCGGCGCTCGCCGCCGGAAACGGCGTGCTCGCCAAGCCGGCCGAACAGACGCCGCTGATCGCCGCGCGCGCCGTCAAGCTGATGCATGACGCCGGAGTGCCGCGCGACGTGCTGCAATTGCTGCCGGGCGACGGCGCGACCGTGGGCGCTGCGCTCACCTCCGATCCGCGCATTGGCGGCATCTGCTTTACCGGGTCGACGGAAACGGCGCAGGCGATCAACCGCTCGATGGCCCAGCATCTCGCGCCGGACGCGCCGCTGATCGCCGAGACCGGCGGGCTGAACGCGATGATCGTCGATTCTACGGCGCTGCCCGAGCAGGCCGTGCGCGACATCGTTGCCTCGGCCTTCCAGTCGGCCGGCCAGCGCTGCTCGGCGCTCCGGGTGCTTTACGTGCAGGAAGACGTGGCAAAAAGCATGCTGGAGATGCTGTTCGGCGCGATGGACGAATTGCGGGCGGGCGATCCCTGGGCGCTGGCGACCGACACCGGGCCGGTGATCGACGAGGATGCGCGCAAGACCATTGTCGATCACGTCGAAAAGGCGAGACTGCAGAATCGGTTGGCGAAGGAAGTTGAGAAGCCGGGCGAAGGCACATTCGTCGCCCCGACAGTCATCCGTGTGAACGGCATCGGCGACATCGAACGCGAGATTTTCGGGCCCGTGCTGCACGTCGCGACCTTCAAGGCGGCGCAGATCGACAAGGTGCTGGCCGACATCAACGCCACGGGCTATGGATTGACCTTCGGCCTGCACAGCCGCATCGACGACCGGGTCGAGCACATCACGTCGCGGCTTTCCGTCGGCAATATCTACATCAACCGTAACCAGATCGGCGCGGTTGTCGCGTCGCAGCCCTTCGGCGGCGAGGGGTTGTCCGGCACCGGCCCGAAGGCGGGCGGGCCGCATTATCTTGCCCGTTTCACGCGGACAGAGAGCCGCGCGGGCTCATCGGCCACGGTCGTTCCCGGTGACTGGAAGGCAGTCCAGGCGGCGCTCGATGGGATGAAACCCGCGCGCCACGCGCCGCTCTCCACACGGCCCATGCCGGGCGTCACCGGCGAGTCGAACCGCCTGTCCACATTTGCGCGCGGTACCGTCCTGTGCCTTGGCCCGGACCCGGAAGACGCCGCGAAACAGGCCGATCTTGCCCGGGCGCAGGGCTGCTCGGCTGTCGTCGTCGCACCGGGGGCGGAGGGCCCGGACAGCCTTTTCTTCTTCCTCGACCGGGAATTCCTCGCAAAGCTCGATGGTTTCGACGCCGTCATGCTGTGGAGCGACGAGAAAGACCTGCGCGCGGCTCGCATCGCGCTGGCGACGCGGAAAGGCCCGCTTGTCCCGCTGATAACGGAGGCGGAGCCGGCCGAGCGCCTGATCGTCGAACGCCATGTCTGCATCGACACGACGGCGGCGGGAGGCAATGCGGCGCTGCTGGCTGCGAACGCGTAAGGCCCGATGGCAGCGGCCGGATGGTCGCATCACCGGCGTGCGGCTGACGAAGCGGCGCGAAAGATCGGCTCGACAAACCATGCTGGATTGCGGCATCAAGATATTCTGACGGTGCCAAGGTGATCTTCGCAAGACCATGGAATTCTACCCTTCGATCAACTGGACATCGCTAACGCGGGAATTCGTAACGCTGCTTGTCGTCATAGACCCTGTCGGCTCCATCCCGGTGTTCCTGTTTGCAGTTCAGAGTGTGCCGGCGCATCTGCATCGGCGCTTCGCTCTGCGGGCGGTGGCCATAGCCACCCTCGTTCTGCTCGGATTCCTCGTCGCCGGGCAATTTATGCTGGAAACCCTCGGGCTTCGGCTCGGCTCCTTCCAGATCGCCGGCGGAATCGTTCTGTTCCTTTTTGCCATGACCATGATTTTCGGAGAGTCCAAGCCGACGCGTGAAATCGAGGAGGCCGAGCGCGACCATCTCGCAGGCGCGGTGTTTCCCCTGGCAATGCCTTCAATCGCATCTCCCGGGGCGATTCTGGCCATCGTCGTTCTGACGGACAATCACACGGAGACCATCGAGGAACAGGTCACAACAGCTGCGCTTCTCGTGCTCGTGCTGCTGGTGACGCTTGTCTTCCTGTTCGCGGCCAGTGCGGTCAACAAGGTAATTGGAAGGACAGGCGCCAGTATCATCAGCCGGGTCATGGGGATCGTGTTGGCGACGATTGCCGTCGACGCGGTTCTCGGCGGATTCGATGCTCTGGGCGTTCTGGATGTCGACCCGCCAGCGACGGAAAGCCCGCTTGCGAGCGGGAAAGCCGGCTAGGCGCGACAGGCTTGGCTCCGGTTCGGATGCTCAAAGCAGCGCGTTCAGGATAACGGTCTCGCCGCCTCACAGGTCGCGTTCAAGCAGATTAAGCAACTGGAACCTCAGCTTCCCGGTGCCGCCGGACAGCGAGATCACGAAGCGCACATCGCCGTGACCGTTCGTTTTCGCGTAGCCTGCGAGCGTGCGGACGCCGGAAAACGTGCCGGTCTTGTAGCGTGAGCCCTTCTTGGTCGTGCGCATCAGTTCGGCGTGGGGCGCGAAACCGTCGAGCACCCCGGCAAGGCCGCGCGCGGTGAAGCGGTTGTCGCGGCTGATGCCGGAGCCTTCGACGAGATGAATGCCGTCGGAGAGGCCATGTTCGGCGAGGATCTCATTGGCGACCTTGAGCGACTTGTCCAGGCTGACCGGGCCGCCCATGCGGTGGGCGCCGATTTCCAGGAACACCTGGTTGGCGATGTAGTTGTTGGAGCCGATCAGCATCTGCCGCAGGATCTCGGAAAGGTCGCGCGACTGGCGATGCACATAGACCGGCTCCAGCCCCTCCGGAACCGGACCAATGGCGATTTCGCCGCCCACGCTGCCACCGGCCCGCTCGATGAAGGCGGCGAGCAATTCGCCGGCATAGCGCACGCTCACTTCCGGGTCTTCCTGGGCAAGGCTGATGCGGCTGCGGCCATTGGGTCCACGCGCCCTGAACTGGCTGACAGCGAGGGGCGTGATCGGCGTCTGCTCCTCGGCGGAGCGGACGGTCTTGCCGTTGCGCACCGCATGGATGGTGTTGAAATTCACCGCCAGCGCCGAGTTGAGCGCGTCATAGGCCTCGTCGGTGTCCTCGATGCCCGGGATGCGGATATCTGCGGGGTAGTAGCTCGCGTCGAGAACAATGCGCTTGAACGGCTCCCTGCCGGTCGCCGCGACGAGTTTCGGCGCAAGCAGCGCCAATTCCTCGGAAATCAGGAAGGGGTCGCCGCCGCCGCGCACGTAAAGCACCCGGTCGCTGTTCAGATAGAAGCTGGTCTCGAAGCGGTAGCCGTCGCCGAGCACCTCCATTGCCAGCCACGCAGTGACGACCTTGGCGACCGAAGCGGGAACGAAAGGCTCGTCGGCGTTCTGCGCGACGAGCTCTTTGCCGTTTTCGTCCAGCACGAGTACCAGCCCCGAAGGCGCAAGGGCGGCGATCTTGTCCCGCGCATCGGCGAGAGCCGGGACGGTCATGAGAAACATGGCGCAGATCACGGAAAGCAGGCGAGACCACATGGCGGTTCCCTCTCGGATGCGGCTTATACGACTTGTCGCCAGACTAGTGACACACGGACGTTAAGCAAGCCGCAACGCGGACCGACAGGTTCAGGCCTGACCGTTCAAGGCGGCATTGACGGCGCGGGCGATAACGCGTTCCTCGTCGGTCGGCACGACCATGACGCGGGTCTTCCCGGTACCCAGTTCCACTGCGTTCCCGGCGTTCTTCGCCGCGTCGATTGCAATGCCGAGCCATTCCATGCCCTCGCAGACCTTTCCGCGCACACGGGCGGAATGCTCGCCGATGCCGCCGGTGAAGACGAGGGCGTCGAGCCCGCCGAGCACGGCGGCAAGCGCGCCCAGTTCGCGACGGATGCGGAAGACGAAATAGTCGATCGCTTCTGCCGCCTCCGGCGCGCCGGAAGCCTCCAGTTCGCGCATGTCGTGGCTGATGCCGGACAAGCCCTTCAACCCGCTCTTCCTGTAGAGCAGGTCGGCGATGTCCTGCGGCGACATCTTCTCGTGGTCCATCATGTAAAGCAGCACGCCGGGATCGAGTTGGCCGCAGCGTGTGCCCATGGGCAGGCCGTCGAGCGCGGTGAAGCCCATCGTCGAGGCGACGCTTCTGCCGTCGCGCACGGCGCACATCGAGGCGCCGTTGCCGAGATGGGCGATGACGACGCGGCCATGGCGCAGGTCCGGCGCGATGCGGGCGACCTCGCCGGAGACGTATTCGTAGGACAGGCCGTGAAAACCGTAGCGGCGCACGCCCTTGTCGTACCATTCGCGCGGCAGGGCGAAGGTGTCGTTCACCCAGGGATGGGCGCGGTGGAATGCGGTGTCGAAACAGGCGATCTGCACCGCCTCCGGGAAGGCCGAGCGCGCGGCGCGCACGGCGGCGAGATTGTGCGGCTGGTGCAGCGGCGCGAGCGGTTCCAGCGCGGCGAGACGGTCGACGGTCTCGTCGTCGAGACGCATCGGCGCGGCGAAATCGGTTCCGCCATGCACGACGCGGTGGCCGACCCCGGCGACCGTCTCACCGTCGAGCGCCTGGCCGGAATGGGCGAGAATGGCGGCCATGGCGGCGCGGTGGTCGGCATGGCCGATCTGGAACCGCTTCTCGCCGGTATTGTCTTGTTCGATCACCAGCTCGGCATTGTCACCGCCGATCCTGTCGACCTGGCCGCGCAGCCGTTCCTCCGGTTCGCCGCCTGCCGCGTAGATCGAGAACTTGATCGAGGAGGAGCCGGCGTTGACGGTCAGGATCGCGCCGGAGGTCACGGCCGCTTTCTCCATTCGTGATAGAGCGCGGCGACGGCGCAGGAGGCAAGGCGTGCCTTGTCGTCGTCGGCGCGTGAATTGAGGATGATCGGGCATAGGGCGCCCATCACCACGCCTGCCGCTTCGGCATGGGCGACGAAGGTCAGTTCCTTGGCCAGCATGTTGCCGGCCTCCATGTTCGGTACGACAAGGATGTCGGCATGGCCGGCGACCAGCGAGTGGATGCCCTTGGTGCGCGCGGCCTCGACATCGACGGCATTGTCCACGGCGAGTGGTCCGTCGACTATGCCGCCCCTGATCTGGCCGCGCTCGGCCATCTTGGAGAGGACGGCGGCGTCGATGGTGGACGGGATCTTCGGATTGACCGTTTCGACCGCCGACAGCACGCCGACCTTGGGTTTCCTGATGCCGATCGACAGCGCCAGGTCGATGGCGTTCTGGGTAATGTCGACCTTCTCGTCCAGCGTCGGCGCAATGTTGATCGCCGCGTCGGTGACCATCAGCAGGTGATCGAGGCCTGGCACGTCCATGACGAAAACATGGGAGAGCCGGCGCGCGGTACGCAGTCCGCCGTCGCTCTTGACGATGTGGCGCAGCAACTGGCCGGTGTGCAGGTGTCCCTTCATCAAGGCCTTGGCGCGACCCTCGTGCACCAGCTGGACGGCCAACGCCGCGGCCCGGTCGTGGTCGGGCTCGTCGAGCAGTTCGATGCCGGTCAGGTCGGCGTCGAGGTGTCTCGCGACCTTGGCGATCTTCTTGCGGTCGCCGATCAGGATCGGCCGGATCAGCGTGTGTTCGGCGGCAAGCAGTGCCCCGGCCAGAGCATGCTCCTCCTCGGGCGCGATGACCGCGGTCGGGATCGCGTCAAGCGGTTCGGCCAGTTCGAGCAACCGGTCGAAATGGACGTGACGGCGCACGGTCAGGCCGGGCAGGTCCTCGTCGTCGAAAGTGACGGAGTGTTCCGGCGCGATGACCTCGGCATTGCCCTCGACGATGCGGCGGCCGTCGGCGGTCTCGACCCAGGTGTCGAAACAGGCGATGCGGTCCGGTTTCAGCGCGGTCAGGCGGACCTTCACGGTCAGTTCGTCGCCGGCATGCGACCGGCCGAGAAAGCGCAGGGTCTGTCCCTTGTAGAGCGTGCCGGGGCCGGGCAGCACGTTGCCCAGCACGGCGGAAAACAGCGAGGCGACCCACATGGACGGAGCGATCGCTTCGTCCGGCGTACCGTCGCCATTGTGATCCTCATGCGGCAGATGCGCGGGATTGTGGTTGCCCGACGAATTGGCGAAAATGAAGAAATCCTCGGCCCGGCAAAGGCGCTTTATTTCCGCCTCCATGCCGACAGCGAGTTCGTCATAGGGCGTATTGATGTAGAGCGTCATTCGGTTCGTCTCGGCAATCTCTTTACGTCCGGGGCAATGGTTTCGACCTTCGCCCGCTTCCTTGTCGCAGGCAATAGTTGCGGTTCGGTTCCTATAAGGGGCAGGATGTCCGTTCCGGGGAGCGTTGCACCGGCATGTGACAGGGGTTTTTAACTGTTCCGGCGGCCGCCATTTTCAAATTTGACCTTTTGATAAAATTCGGTCATCCTTCCCTCGATAACGCGGCCCAGGGGGCGGCGGGGCAACGCGATGTGGAGGGAGTGCCGCATGAATGCTCATCAACGCGACCGGGACGTCAGGGCAGGGAGGCTCGACGCGGAAGCCTACGCGGAACTGTTCTCCGACCTGCATCCGCCGCTCGACGCCCACGAGGCGCATGTCGAGGCGGACCGGTGCTACTTCTGCTACGACGCGCCGTGTATGACGGCCTGTCCGACCTCGATCGACATTCCGATGTTCATCCGCGAGATCGCGACGGACAATCCGTTCGGTGCGGCCAAGACGATCTTCGACCAGAACATCTTCGGCGGCATGTGCGCCCGCGTCTGCCCGACGGAAACGCTGTGCGAGGAAGTCTGCGTGCGCGAGACGGCGGAAGGCAAGCCGGTGAAGATCGGCCTGCTGCAGCGCTATGCGACCGATGCGGCGATGGCGGCGGGCAAGCAGTTCTACACGCGCGCCGCGCCGACGGGAAAACGGGCCGCCGTGATCGGGGCCGGGCCGGCGGGCCTTGCCTGCGCCCACCGCCTTGCCATGCACGGCCATGACGTCGACGTCTACGAGGCGCGGGAGAAGGCCGGCGGCCTCAACGAATACGGTATCGCCTCCTACAAGACCCCGGGCGGCTTCGCGCAGGCGGAAGTCGATTACATCACGTCCATTGGCGGCATCACCATCCATTACGGCAAGGCGCTTGGCCGCGACGTCTCGCTCGACAGGCTGGCGGGCGAATACGATGCCGTGTTCCTCGGCGCGGGCCTTGCCGGCGTCAACGCGCTGGGCGATGCCGATGCGGACGCCGAAGGCAGCCTCGATGCGGTCGATTGGATCGGCAAGCTGCGCCAAACGAGCGATCTTGCGTCCATCCCCGTAGGTGCGCGCGTCGTCGTGATCGGCGGCGGCATGACGGCGGTCGATGCCGCGGTGCAGGCCAAGGCGCTCGGCGCCGACGAGGTGACGATCTGCTATCGCGGGCCGAAGGAACGCATGAAGGCGTCCGAATACGAGCAGGAAATCGCGCAGGTGCGCGGCGTTTCGATCCGCTACAACATGAACCCGAAGCGCATGCTGGCCGAAGGCGGGGCCGTCACCGGCATGGAATTCGACCGCAATGGCGAGACGGTGACGATCGCCTGCGACCAGGTGATGAAGGCGATCGGCCAGGCCTTCGCGCCGGAAAGCCTGAACGGCGCGGCTGCATCCATCGCGCTCGATGGCGGGCGCATCAGGGTCGATGACGAAGGCAGGACCTCGATGGCCAAGGTCTGGGCCGGCGGCGACTGCGTCAATGCAGGCGACGATCTGACCGTGACCGCGGTGGCGCAGGGGCGCGACGCGGCCGAGAGCATTCACCGTGCGTTGAGCGCCTGACGAGGAGGACGCGACATGGCTGACCTTTCAACGAATTTCATCGGCATCAAGTCGCCGAATCCGTTCTGGCTCGCCTCGGCGCCGCCGACCGACAAGCAGTATAATGTCGAGCGCGCCTTCGAGGCCGGCTGGGGCGGCGTCGTCTGGAAGACGCTGGGCGAGGCAGGCCCGCCCGTCGTCAACGTCAACGGCCCGCGTTACGGCGCGATCTGGGGCGCCGACCGGCGGCTCCTCGGTCTGAACAACATCGAGCTGATCACCGACCGCGATCTCGAGATCAATCTGCGCGAGATCGCGGAAGTGAAGAAGAATTGGCCAGACCGCGCGGTCGTCGTGTCGCTGATGGTGCCCTGCGAGGAAGAGCCGTGGAAGGAGATCCTCGGCCGCGTCGAGGAAACCGGCGCGGACGGCGTGGAGCTGAATTTCGGCTGCCCGCACGGCATGAGCGAGCGCGGCATGGGCGCGGCGGTCGGCCAGGTGCCCGAGTATATCGAGATGGTGGCGGCCTGGTGCAAGCAACACTCGAGCATGCCGGTGATCGTGAAGCTGACGCCGAACATCACCGACATTCGCTACCCGGCACGGGCGGCCAAGTCCGGCGGCGCCGATGCCGTGTCGCTGATCAACACGATTTCCTCCATCGTGTCGGTCGATCTCGATTCCTTTTCTCCGGTCCCGTCGATCGACGGCAAGGGGTCGCATGGCGGCTATTGCGGCCCGGCGGTGAAGCCGATCGCCCTCAACATGGTGGCCGAGATCGCCCGCGACGCAAAGACGCGCGGCATGCCGATTTCCGGCATCGGCGGCGTCACGACATGGCGCGACGCGGCCGAGTTCATCGCGCTTGGCTGCGGCACGGTGCAGGTCTGCACCGCCGCGATGACCTACGGTTTCAAGATCGTCGAGGAAATGATCGCCGGCTTGTCCAACTATATGGACGAGAAGGGTTTCAGGACGATCGAGGATTTCCAGGGCATGGCGGTGCCGAACGTCACCGACTGGCAGTATCTGAACCTCAATTACGTCACCAAGGCGAAGATCGACCAGGAAGCCTGCATCAAGTGCGGCCGCTGCCACATCGCCTGCGAGGACACCTCGCACCAGGCGATCACCAGCATGGTGGACGGCGAACGCCACTTCGAGGTGATCGACGAGGAATGCGTCGGCTGCAATCTTTGCGTCAATGTCTGCCCGGTCGAGAACTGCATTACCATGGAGCCGATCTCCGGCGTCGATCCGCGCACAAAGAAGCCGGTCAGTCCGGATTACGCGAACTGGACGACGCATCCGAACAATCCGTCGGTGTGGTCGAAACAGGCAGCGGAATAGGCGACAGACCGAAATCGCGGGGAGGGGTGCTGCGATGAGCAGGACAATCGCGGCGTCGCGAACGACGCATGCGACCGGGCGCGAGAAACTGCTCGGCCATCTGGCGATGGTCGCGTTCGCGCTGCTGATCGCCGGCTCGTTCTCCTTCGGCGCGCTGACCGCGCCGCATATCGGCTCGGCGCCGCTCAACTCGATCCGTTTCGTGCTTGGCGCGGCGGTCATCGCGGTGATCGCCTTCGGTGTCCGCCGCGAGCCGGTGCGGATACCGCAGGCGCCATGGCGCTACCTTGTGCTCGGCGCGCTGATGTCGGTCTATTTCGTCACCATGTTCGTCGCGCTCGGCATCGCCAATCCGGTGTCGGTCGGCGCGGTCTTCACGCTCAATCCGCTGTTGGCGGCCGTCTTCGGCTTTTTCGTGCTCGGACAAAAGGCACGTCCCGTGGTGATCGTAAGCCTGCTCGTCGCCGGGGCCGGCGCGTTGTGGGTGATCTTTCGCGGCGATATCGAGGCGATGCTGGGCCTCAGGATCGGCCGCGGCGAGGCGATCTTTTCGGTCGGTGTCGTCTGCCACGCGCTTTATGCGCCGCTGTTCCGCCGGTTCGCGCGCGGCGAGCCGGTGGTGATCTCGACCTTCTGGGTGCTTTTTTTCACCGCGGCGTGCATCTCGGTCTACGGTGCGCGCGATATCCTGGCGACCGACTGGGCCGCGCTGCCCGCGGTGGTATGGCTGGCGGTCTTCTATCTGGCGCTGTTCGCGACGGCGGCGACCTTCTTCCTGCTGCAATTCGCGTCGCTGCGGCTGCCCGCCGCCAAGGTTTTTGCCTATGGATACCTGACGCCGGCCTTCATCATCGTGCTGGAGGGGCTGCTCGGCCATGGCTGGGCGAGTGGCGCGGTGCTGGCCGGTGCGGTGGTGATCGTCGCGGGGTTGGCGATCCTGGCGCTCGCGCCCGATGGCTAGCGCGGCCGGATGCCGTTCAGGATGATCGAAAGGACAGCCTGCGCCGCCTGCTCGTAAAAACCGGTGCGGCCCGCCTGCGTGCCGGCGACGGCGCGGATCTGGACGTCGAAATCGGCGTAATGCTGGGTTGTCGCCCAGATCATGAAGATCAGGTGGTAGGGATCGATCGGCGCCAGTTTGCCTTCGCCGACCCAGTGGCGAATGACCTTCGCCTTTTCGTCGACAAGGACCTTCAGCGAGGTCTTCAGGAAATCCCCTATCACCGGTGCGCCGTGAATGATCTCGTTAGCGAAGAGCTTCGAGGCGCTGGGGTTTTTCTCCGACATCTCCAGCTTGGCAGTGATGTAACGGCGCAATTCCTCGACGGGGTCGCCGTCCGGGTCGATTTCCTCGAAAGGGGTCAGCCAGTCCTCGAGCGTCTGCTCGAGCACCTGCTGGTAAATCTGCTGCTTGCTCTTGAAGTAGTAGAGCAGGTTCGGCTTCGACATGCCGCAGCGCGCGGCGATTTCGTCGATGGTCGCGCCGCGAAAACCCGACGAGGCAAAAACCTCCACAGCAGCGTCGAGGATAGCCTTGCGATTGGCTTCCTGGATGCGCGACATCGGCTTGGCAGCCTTGGCAGTGTTGCGTTTCGTCTGGGGCAAGTGATTCTTCTTTCGCTACCTTTTTCGGGCCGCACCGTCGGAATGTAAAGCACTTGACCGGCCCGAAAAGCTCTTTTAGCGTTCGATTTGACCAAACGGTCAAGCAAACATGCGACGTATTTCGACGGAGCCAAATGCGTCGTGAGGGGCTATAAACGGTTTACCAGGTAACAGGAATGCCCGGTCACGGGTCAGGGGTGGATACGATGTCCGAACGAGCAGTGGCTCCCAATAATCTCGAAGCGTTCTGGATGCCGTTTACGGCAAACCGCCAATTCAAGAAGAATCCGCGCATGCTCGTCGGTGCGCAGGACATGCACTACGAGACCTCCGACGGCCGCAAGGTGCTCGACGGCACCGCCGGATTGTGGTGCTGCAATGCCGGCCACGGACGGCCGAGAATCGTCGAGGCGATCCAGAAGCAGGCCGCCGAGCTCGACTATGCGCCGGCGTTCCAGATGGGCCATCCCAAGGCCTTCGAACTGGCCGCGCGGCTGACCGCCAAGCTGCCGTCGCCGCTCGATCATGCATTTTTCACCAATTCCGGTTCCGAAAGCGTCGACACGGCGCTGAAGATCGCGCTCGCCTATCAGCGCCAGATCGGGCAGGGCACGCGGACACGCCTGATCGGCCGCGAACGCGGCTATCACGGTGTCGGCTTCGGCGGCATTTCGGTGGGCGGCATCGTCGCCAACCGCCGCACCTTCGGCACCATGCTGACCGGCGTTGATCACATCCGCCACACGCATGACCTGAAGCGCAATGCGTTCACCCGAGGCGAGCCCGAGCATGGCGCGGAATTCGCCGACGACCTGATCAGCGTCATCAACCTGCACGACCCGTCGACCATCGCCGCCGTGATCGTCGAGCCGGTCGCCGGATCGACCGGCGTGCTGATCCCGCCCAAGGGCTATCTGAAAAAGCTGCGCGAAATCTGCGACAAGCACGGCATACTGCTGATCTTCGACGAAGTCATTACCGGTTTCGGCCGTCTCGGCACGCCGTTCGCCACCGACTATTTCGATGTCGTGCCCGACCTGATCACCACGGCAAAGGGGATCACCAGCGGCACCGTGCCGATGGGGGCGGTGTTCTGTTCTGCCGATATCTACAATTCCTTCATGACCGGCCCGGAGAACATGATCGAACTGTTCCACGGCTATACCTATTCGGCGCATCCGATCGCCTGCGCGGCGGCACTGGGCACGCTCGACACCTACGAGGAAGAGGGCCTTTTGACGCGCGCGGCGGACATCGCCTCCTACTGGGAGGATGCCCTGCATTCGCTGAAGGATTGCCCGCATGTCATCGACATCCGCAATCTGGGCCTGATCGGCGCCATCGAGCTGGAGCCGATTGCCGGCGAGCCCACCAAGCGCGCCTTCTCGGCCTTCCTGGAGGCCTATGAACGCGGCCTGATGATACGCACGACGGGAGACATCATCGCGCTATCGCCGCCGCTGATCATCGAGAAAAGCCACATCGACGAGTTGTTCGATACGCTGCGCGGCGTTTTGACCTCGATCCAATAAGAAGAATACCGGGAGGACGACATGGAAACGATCAAAAACGCAATCAACGGAAATCTCGTTCAATCGTCGTCCTCGCGCTCGCAACCGGTATTCAATCCGGCGACGGGCGAAGAGTCCGCCGTTCTGCCGCTGTCGACGACGGCGGAACTGAACGACGCCGTGGCGGCGGCGAAGGCCGCCCTGCCGGCCTGGCGCGACATGCCGCCGCTGAAGCGCGCGCGCTTCATGTTCAAGTTCAAGGAGCTGCTCGACGCCCATGCCGGAGACATCGCCCGGGCGATCTCCAAGGAGCATGGCAAGACGCATGACGATGCGCTGGGCGAAGTGGCGCGCGGCATCGAGGTGGTGGAGTTCGCCTGCGGCATTCCGCATCTCCTGAAGGGCGAGTTCTCGCGCAATGTCGGCCCGGGGATCGATTCCCATGCCGACCGCCAGCCGCTCGGCGTCGTCGCCGGCATCACGCCGTTCAACTTCCCGGCCATGGTGCCGCTGTGGATGTATCCGATCGCCGTCGCCTGCGGGAACACCTTCATCCTGAAGCCGTCCGAGCGCGATCCGTCCGCGCCGATGCTGGTTTACGACCTGTTCAAACAGGCCGGTTTTCCGGACGGCGTGCTCAATGTGGTGCATGGCGACAAGGAGGTTGTTGACGCGATCCTCGATCATCCCGATATCAAGGCGGTGTCCTTCGTCGGTTCGACGCCGATCGCGGAGTATGTCTATTCGCGCGGCACGGCCGCCGGAAAGCGCGTGCAGGCGCTGGGCGGGGCGAAGAACCACATGGTGGTGCTGCCGGACGCCGATATCGACAAGGCGGCGGACGCGCTGATGGGCGCGGGCTATGGCTCGGCCGGCGAACGCTGCATGGCGATCTCGGTCGCGGTGCCGGTGGGCGAGGAAACCGCCGACAAGCTGGTCGCGGCGCTCAAACCCCGCGTCGAGGCGCTCAAGATCGGCCCGTCGACGGACACCGAAGCCGAAATGGGCCCGGTGGTGACCAAGCAGCACCAGCAAAAAGTGCTCGGCTACATCGACCAGGGCGTCAAGGAAGGCGCGGAACTCGTCGTCGACGGGCGCGGCTTTTCGCTGCAGGGCTACGAGAACGGCTATTTCGTCGGCGGTGCGCTGTTCGACCGCGTCACCACCGACATGACGATCTACAAGGAAGAGATCTTCGGGCCGGTCCTGTCAGTCGTGCGCACCAATTCCTACGACGAGGCCGTCGAGATGATCGACCGCCACGAATACGGCAACGGCACCGCGATCTTCACCCGCAACGGCGACGCGGCGCGCGACTTCGCCGACCGCATCGAGGTCGGCATGGTCGGCGTCAACGTTCCGATCCCGGTGCCGGTGGCCTATCATTCCTTCGGCGGCTGGAAGAGGTCGCTGTTCGGCGACCACTCGATCTACGGGTCGGAGGGCGTGCGGTTCTACACGCGGCTGAAGACGGTGACGACGCGCTGGCCGGACGACATCCACGAAGGCGCGGTCTTCACTTTCCCGAGCATGAAGTAAGCAAAGGCAAGAGGGCGAACACCATGGCGGCACAATCTCCCAAACCTGGCGAAAATCTCAGGATCAACGGAGACCGGCTGTGGGACTCCCTCATGGAAATGGCGAAGATCGGCCCGGGCGTCGCCGGCGGCAACAACCGCCAGACGGTGACCGACGAGGACGGCGAGGGCCGCAAGCTGTTCCAGAAATGGTGCGAGGACGCCGGCTGCACGATGGGCGTCGACCAGATGGGCACCATGTTCATGCGCCGCGAGGGCACCGATCCCGATGCGCTGCCGGTCTATGTCGGCAGCCACCTCGACACCCAGCCGACCGGCGGCAAGTATGACGGCGTGCTCGGCGTGCTGGCCGGCCTCGAGATCGTGCGCACGCTCAACGATCTCGGCATCCGGACGAAACACCCGATCGTCGTCACCAACTGGACCAACGAGGAGGGCACGCGCTTCGCCCCGGCGATGATGGCATCCGGCGTGTTCGCCGGCATCCTCGAGCAGGCCGACGTCTACGAACACAAGGACGCCAAGGGCCTGAAATTCGGCGACGAACTGGCCCGCATCGGCTGGAAGGGCGACGAGGAAACCGGCGCCCGCGAGATGAAGGCCTTCTTCGAACTGCATATCGAGCAGGGCCCGATCCTCGAGGCCGAGGGCAAGGATATCGGCGTCGTTACGCACGGGCAGGGGCTGTCCTGGACGCAGGTGACGATCACCGGCAAGGAGGCGCATACCGGCTCGACGCCGATGCCGATGCGCAAGAATGCCGGGCTCGGCATGGCGAAGGTCCTGCAACTGGTCGACGAGATCGCCTGGAGCCACGCGCCGCATGCTGTCGGCGCGGCCGGCCATATCGACGTCCATCCGAATTCGCGAAACGTCATTCCCGGCAAAGCCGTCTTCACGGTCGACTTCCGCTCGCCGGACCTCGCCGTCATCACCGACATGGAAGAGCGGCTGAAGATCGGCGCGAAGGAAATCTGCGACGAGATGGGCCTCGGCGTCGAGTTCGAGAAGGTCGGCGGCTTCGATCCGGTCGAGTTCGACCACGATTGCGTCAAGGCGGTGCGCGACGCCGCCGAGCGGCTCGGCTATTCGCACCGCGACCTGATCTCGGGCGCGGGCCACGACGCCTGCTGGATCAACCGCGTCGCGCCGACGGCGATGGTGATGTGCCCCTGCGTCGACGGATTGAGCCACAACGAGGCCGAGGAAATCTCGCTGGAATGGGCGCGCGCCGGCGCGGACGTCTTGTTCCATGCCGTCGTCGAGACGGCGGAAATCGTAGAGTAGGGAGAAGCGGACATGCCAGCCACCATCATCAAGAACGGAACCGTCGTCACCGCCGACCTGACCTACAAGGCCGACGTGAAGATCGAGGACGGCGTGATCACCGAGATCGGGCCGAACCTCTCCGGCGGCGAGGAACTGGACGCGACCGGCTGCTACGTGATGCCGGGCGGCATCGACCCGCATGTCCATCTCGAAATGCCGTTCATGGGCACCTATTCGTCCGACGATTTCGAAAGCGGCACGCGCGCGGCGCTCGCCGGCGGCACGACCATGGTGGTCGATTTCTGCCTGCCCAACCCGGGCCAGTCGCTGCTCGAAGCGATCCAGATGTGGGACAACAAGTCGACGCGGGCGAACTGCGACTATTCCTTCCATATGGCGATCACCTGGTGGGGCGAGCAGGTCTTCAACGAGATGGAGACGGTCGTCCGCGACAAGGGCATCAACACCTTCAAGCACTTCCTCGCATACAAGGGCGCGCTGATGGTCAATGACGACGAGCTGTTCGCGTCGTTCCAGCGCTGCGCCGAACTGGGGGCGCTGCCGCTCGTCCATGCCGAAAACGGCGATGTCGTCGCCTCGATGCAGGCGAAGCTTCTCGCCGAGGGCAACAACGGGCCGGAAGGCCACGCCTATTCGCGCCCGGCCGAGGTGGAAGGCGAGGCGACCAACCGCGCCATCATGATCGCCGACATGGCCGGCGTGCCGCTCTATGTCGTGCACACTTCCTGCGAGCAGGCGCACGAGGCGATCCGCCGCGCCCGCCAGGCGGGAAAACGCGTTTATGGCGAACCGCTGATCCAGCACCTGACGCTCGACGAGAGCGAGTATTTCGACAAGGACTGGGACCATGCCGCGCGGCGCGTGATGAGCCCGCCCTTCCGCAACAAGCAACACCAGGATTCGCTGTGGGCCGGGCTGCAGGCCGGGTCACTGTCCTGCGTCGCCACCGACCATTGCGCCTTCACCACCGAGCAGAAGCGCTACGGCGTCGGCGATTTCACCAAGATCCCGAACGGCACCGGCGGCCTGGAAGACCGCCTGCCGATGCTGTGGACCTATGGCGTGAACACCGGCCGGCTGACGCCGAACGAGTTTGTCGCGGTGACTTCAACAAACATCGCCAAGATCCTGAACATGTACCCGAAAAAGGGTGCGATCCTTGTCGGCGCTGATGCAGACATCGTCGTGCTCGACCCGGAGAAGGAAAAGACCATCTCGGCCAAAAGCCAGCAATCGGCCATCGACTACAACGTCTTCGAGGGCAAGCATGTGAAGGGCCTGCCGCGCTTCACCCTGTCGCGCGGCAAGGTCGTGATCCACGATGGCGAGGTGCGCACCGAGGAAGGCCACGGCAAGTTCGTCAAGCGCGAACCGAACCAGGCGGTCAACAAGGCGCTGTCGACGTGGAAGGAGCTGGTCGCGCCGCGCCCGGTCGAGCGTACCGGCATTCCGGCAAGCGGGGTGTAAGGTAACGAATGCTCGCACCGGACAGGACCATGAATACCGTCATCGAGACCGAAAAACTCAATCTCACTTTCCAGACCAATGACGGTCCGGTGCATGCACTTTCGAATATCGACCTTGCCGTCGAGAAGGGCGAGTTCGTCTCGCTGATCGGACCGTCGGGCTGCGGCAAGACCACGCTGCTGCGCGTCATCGCCGACCTGGAGAAGCCGACCGAGGGCACGATCACGGTCAATGGCATGACGCCGGAGGAGGCGCGGCTGAAGCGCGCCTATGGCTACGTGTTTCAGGCGGCTGCGCTGTTTCCCTGGCGCACCATCGCCGACAATGTCGCGCTGCCGCTGGAGGTGATGGGCCTCGAAAGGAAAGAACGCGACAGGCGCATTTCGGAAAACCTCGAACTGGTCGATCTGGCCGGCTTCGAGAAGAAATTTCCGTGGCAATTGTCGGGCGGCATGCAGCAGCGCGCCTCTATCGCGCGCGCGCTCGCCGTGCAGCCGGACATGCTCTTGATGGACGAGCCGTTCGGCGCGCTGGACGAGATCGTCCGCGACCACCTGAACGAACAATTGCTGAAGCTGTGGGCGGCGACAAAGAAGACCGTGGTCTTCGTCACCCACTCGATCCCGGAAGCGGTGTTCCTGTCGACCAAGATCGTGGTGATGAGCCCGCGCCCGGGCCGCATCCACGACGTCATCGATTGCGACCTCGGGACTGAGCGGCCGCTCGAGATCCGCGAAACGCCGGAATTCCTGAAGATCGCGCACCGGGTGCGCGACGGCTTGAGGGCAGGGCATGCCTATGACGAGTAGAAATGCCTCATCCCGGAAAACCGGAAGGCCGGGCGAATGATGTACGAGCCGGCAACCTCGAACCGGGTCTCGGTCGCAGGCGATCTCGCTTCCACGCGCATCGAAGTAAAGGCAAAGAAACCCGTACTTCCGCTTCTTTTCATCATGTTTTGGCTCGGTGGATGGACCGTCGGGGGCGGATTTGCCATCCTCTCCCTGCTGTCCGGCAGCGGTGAGTTCGGGGGCGGCCAGTTGTTCATGGTGTTCTGGCTCGGCGGGTGGGCGGTCGGCTGGGTGCTCACTGCCTCGGCCATTCTCTGGATGCTGTTTGGTCGCGAAACTTTCGAAATGAGCTCCCAGGTCGCGACGAAGCGGCTCGTTGCCGCCTTTCTTGCCCGAAAATGGCACTTCAATCCGCAACTGATCCGCAACGTCAGGAAGAACCCGGCCATGCAGGACAGGGAACGCCCCAGTCCTCTCGGGTTTCCGGGCAAATCCTCTGGCGACGTTGCCTTCGACTATGGTCAGCGGACGATCTTTTTCGGCACCGAACTTGAACCGGCGGAAGCGGATCTGATTGTGGAGACGATCTCCCACCGGCTTGGAAGACAGGCGAGGGCGTCGGCATGAAGCGCATCCTTCCGGTCCTCACCGTCGTCGCGGCGATCATCGCGCTTTGGTATGCCTCTGCCGTTATCCTCAACGCGCCGTTCGAACGCGACCAGGCCGAGCGCGCCGGCACGACGATCACCTTCTCGGAAATCCTGCCGAAGACGATGGCGCAGGAGCGTCCGGTTCTTCCGGCGCCGCACCAGGTGGCGGTGGAACTGTGGAACACCACGGTCGAAAAGAAGATCACCTCCAAGCGCAGCCTCGTCTATCACGGCTGGATCACCCTGTCGGCGACGCTGCTCGGCTTCGTCATGGGCACCGTGCTCGGCATCGTGCTGGCGGTGGGCATCGTGCACAGCCGCGTGCTCGACAAGAGCCTGATGCCCTGGATCATCACCTCGCAGACGATCCCGATCCTCGCCATCGCGCCGATGATCATCGTCGTGCTCAACGCGGTCGGCATCACCGGGCTGGTGCCGAAGGCGTTCATCTCGACCTACCTGTCCTTCTTCCCGGTCGCCGTCGGCATGGTGAAGGGGCTGCGTTCGCCCGAAGCGATGCATCTCGACCTGATGAAGACCTACAGCGCCAGCCGTTCGGACGTTTTCTGGAAGCTGCGCTGGCCGTCCTCGGTGCCGTTTCTGTTCACCTCGATGAAGGTGGCCATCGCCGCCAGCCTGGTCGGCGCCATCGTCGGCGAATTGCCGACCGGCGCGGTGGCCGGGCTCGGTGCGCGCCTGCTCGCCGGCTCCTATTACGGCCAGACGGTACAGATCTGGTCGGCGCTGTTCGCCGCCGCGATCATGGCGGCCTTGCTGGTCACGCTGGTCGGATTGGCCGGGGCCTGGCTCAACCGGCGCATGGGCATGCGTCCGGAGGGGGCGCGATGAGCGGCACGACCATCCTGATCGCGGCCATCGTCTTCTGGCTGGCCGCCTGGTACGCCAATACACGGCTTTCCGCGGTGAAGGCCGAGACGCCGGGCGTGGCGACCGCAATCAATCTTCTGATCCCGGTTCTGTTCGGCATGGCTCTGCTGGCACTGTGGGAAGGGATCACCCGGGGCTTCGAGGTGCCGGCCGTGCTGCTGCCGCCGCCGTCGATGATCTGGGAGCGGATCACCAATTCGGTGCCGACCCTGTGGGCCGATTTCCGCCAGACCTATCTGAAGGCGGTGGTTGCCGGTTACGTGCTGGGCTGCGGAACGGGCTTTGTCGTTGCCATCATGGTCGACCGCTCGCCGTTCATGAAGGCGGGCATCATGCCGGTCGGCAACCTCGTTTCGGCGCTGCCGATCATCGGCGTGGCGCCCATCATGGTGATGTGGTTCGGTTTCGACTGGCCGTCCAAGGCCGCCGTCGTCGTCATCATGACGTTCTTCCCGATGCTGGTGAACACGGTGGCCGGCCTTGCCGCGGCGGGCCATATGGAGCGCGACCTGATGCGCACCTACGCGTCGAACTACTGGCAGACGCTGTTCAAGCTGCGCCTGCCGGCGGCGATGCCGTTCGTCTTCAACGCATTGAAAATCAATTCTACGCTGGCGCTGATCGGCGCCATCGTGGCCGAGTTCTTCGGTACGCCGATCGTGGGGATGGGTTTCCGCATCTCCGCCGAGGTGGGCCGATTGAACGTCGACATGGTCTGGGCAGAGATCTTTGTCGCCGCATTGGCGGGATCGCTGAGCTACGGGCTGATAGCCCTGATCGAGCGGTCCGTCACCTTCTGGCATCCGTCAAACAGAAACTAAGGGTTGGGAGGACCCGTAACAGGCGGGACGATGGTGCCAAAACGCAAACCGAAACAGGAGTGTCCAACATGAGAAAATGGATTGCATTGGCAACCGGTGTCGCACTGGCAGTGACGGCAACCGCATCACAGGCAGCGGACAAGCTGACGCTGCAGCTCAAATGGGTCACGCAGGCGCAGTTCGCCGGCTACTACGTCGCCAAGGACAAGGGCTTCTATGAAGAAGCCGGCCTCGACGTCGAAATCAAGCCGGGTGGCCCGGATATCGCACCGCCGCAGGTGATCGCCGGCGGCGGCGCAGACGTCATCATCGACTGGATGCCGTCGGCCCTGGCGACACGCGAAAAGGGCGTTGCGCTGGTCAATATCGCCCAGCCGTTCAAGAAATCCGGCATGATGCTTACCTGCCGCAAGGAGACCGGCATCACGTCGCCGGCCGACTTCAAGGGCAAGACGCTCGGCGTCTGGTTCTTCGGCAACGAGTATCCGTTCCTGTCGTGGATGAGCCAGCTCGGCATTCCGACCGAGGGCGGCGCCGACGGCGTGACCGTGCTGAAGCAGGGCTTCAACGTCGACCCGCTGATTCAGAAGCAGGCCGACTGCGTCTCGACGATGACCTACAACGAGTACTGGCAGGTGATCGACGCCGGCCTCGCGCCGGAAGACCTGGTCGTCTTCAAGTACGAGGACCAGGGCGTTGCGACGCTGGAAGACGGTCTCTACGTTCTCGAGGAAAGCCTTGCGGACGAAGCGATGGTCGACAAGCTGGCCCGTTTCGTGAAGGCTTCGATGAAGGGCTGGGCCTATGCCGAGGAAAACCCGGACGAGGCCGCCGAAATCGTGCTCGACAATGACGCGACCGGCGCACAGACCGAGAAGCACCAGAAGCGCATGATGGGCGAGATCGCCAAGCTGATCGACGGTTCCGACGGCACGCTCGACGTTGCCGCCGCCGAGCGCACGGTCGATACGCTTCTGGCCGGCGGTTCCGACCCGGTCATCACCAAGAAGCCGGAAGGCGCGTGGACCGACAAGATCACCAACATGATCAAGTAATCGCCGTCATTCGGCGATTGCGCGAAACGAAACGGGGCCGCTTTTGCGGCCCCGTTTTTCGTTTGCGGTGAATCGGTTGCGGCGAAATGCGCAGAAACCGATTCAGGCTGCCATGGGTTCCGCGGGCGGTTCCTTGGCGCCGGTCATGAAGGCGACGGCGTCCGACATGGTGTAGGCCTTGGGATCGATCACGCAGAGCCGCTTGCCGAGGCGATGGACATGCACCCGGTCGGCGACCTCGAAGACATGCGGCATGTTGTGCGAGATCAGGATGATCGGGATGCCGCGCGATTTCACGTCGAGGATCAGTTCGAGCACGCGGCGCGACTCCTTGACGCCCAGCGCCGCCGTCGGCTCGTCGAGAATGATCACTCTTGAGCCGAAAGCCGCCGCCCGTGCCACGGCGACGCCCTGGCGCTGGCCGCCGGACAGCGTCTCGACCGCCTGGTTGATGTTCTGGATCGTCATCAGGCCGAGTTCGGTCAGCTTGTCGCGGGCGAATTTCTCCATCGCCGGCCGGTCGAGCTGGCGCAGGACCTTGCCCATGAAGCCCGGCTTGCGCAGTTCGCGGCCCATGAACATGTTGTCGGCGATCGACAGGGCGGGCGACATGGCGAGCGTCTGGTAGACCGTCTCGATGCCGGCTTCGCGCGCATCGTTGGGCGACGTGAACCGTAGCCGCTCGCCATTCATGTGGATCTCGCCCGCATCGGGCGTGACCGCGCCGGAAATCGCCTTGATCAGGGTCGATTTGCCGGCGCCGTTGTCGCCGATGACGGCGAGGATTTCGCCCGACATCAGGTCGAAGTCGCAATGGTCGAGGGCGGTGACCTTGCCGTAGCGCTTGACGAGGTTGCGCCCCTTGAGAATGGGCTCGTTCATGCCGATACCTTTCTGATCCACTGGTCGACGGCGACGGCTGCGATGATCAGCACGCCGATCAACAGGTAGGTCCACTGCGCGTCTGCTCCGAGCAGGCGCAGACCGAGGGTGAAGACGCCGACGATCAGCGCGCCGAACAGCGTGCCGAGAATGGAGCCGCGGCCACCGAACAGCGAAATGCCGCCGATCACCACGGCGGTGATGCTCTCGATGTTGGCGAGCTGGCCGGAGGTCGGCGACACCGAGCCGATGCGGCCGATCAGGGCCCAGCCGGCAAAGGCGCAGATCAGGCCTGACAGCATGTAGACCGAGATCAGCGTCCGCTTGACGTTGACGCCGGAGAGTTCCGCCGCCTCCGGATCGTCGCCGACGGCGTAGACATGGCGGCCCCAGGCGGTGTGGCGCAGCACATAGGCGAGGACGAGCACCAGAAGGATCATGAAGATGGCGCCGACGGTGAAGACGGCGCCGCCGATATTGACCTTGTTGCCGAAGAGTTGCAGCAGCGGCGCGTCGGCCGCGATGTCCTGGGCGCGGATGGTCTCGTTGGCGGAATAGAGGAAGTTCGTCGCCAGCACGATCTGCCACATGCCGAGCGTGACGATGAAGGGCGGCAGTTTCACGCGGGCAATCAGGAAGCCGTTGATGAAGCCGCAGGCCGTACCGCAGGCGAGGCCGCACAGCACCGCGATGCCTGGTGGCAGGCCGTAGCGAAAGGCGAACTGGCCCATGACGACGGAACTCAGCACCATGATCGCGCCGACCGACAGGTCGATGCCCGCCGTCAGGATGACGATGCTCTGCGCGGCGGCGACGATGCCGACGATCTGCACCTGCTGCAGGATCAGCGTGAGGGCGAAGGGCGAGAAGAATTTGGAGCCGAGAAGCAGCCCGAAAACCACGATCGAGATCAAGAGCACGATCAGCGGCACCAGCGACGGCGTCTGATGCAGCGTGTGCTGAAGCCGGTTGATGAGACTGTCGGAATGACCGTCGAACTCGGCCACCGCAGTGGGGCTGTGGGCGAGGGAGGATTCGAAGTCCTGCCCCTTGCTGATGCTGTCAGCCATGTTCCTCCTCCGAAGTGCGGACGCGCGTCATGTGCGTTGTCGCGGAACGGGCGCTGGTTGCGCCTTCTTTGTTAGAGGGAGCCGGCGACCGGCTCCCTCCGCCCCATCATACACGATTTTGCCGGGTCAGCCCCAGCAGAGGTCCATGCCTTCCTTGACGGAGATGGACTCGACGCCTTCGACCGGCTGGTCGGTGACGAGCGCAACGCCGGTGTCGAAGAAGTCCTTGCCTTCCGTCGGCTGCGGCTTCGAACCGTCCTTGGCGAACTGCGCGATCGCCTCGATGCCCTTGGAGGCCATCAGCAGCGGGTATTGCTGCGAGGTCGCGCCGATTACGCCGTCGGCGATGTTCTGCACGCCCGGGCAGCCGCCGTCGACGGAAACGATCAGCACGTCGCCTTCGCGTCCGATCGCCTTGAGCGCCTCGTAGGCGCCGGCGGCAGCCGGTTCGTTGATCGTGTAGACGACATTGACCATGGGATCCTTGGCGAGAAGGTTTTCCATGGCCTTGCGGCCGCCTTCCTCGTTGCCGGCGGTGACATCGTTGCCGACGATGCGGGGGTCGGTTTCATCGCCCCACTTGTTCGGGTCGCCGAGGTCGATGCCGAAGCCCTGCAGGAAGCCCTGGTCGCGCAGGACGCCGACCGTTGGCTGGCTGACGGCGAGATCGAGCATGGCGATCTTCGCGTCGGCCGCGCCGTCACCGAGCTTGGCGGCGGCCCAGGCGCCGATCAGTTCGCCGGCTTTGAAGTTGTCGGTGGCAAACGTCGCGTCGGCGGCGTCGATCGGGTCGAGCGGGGTGTCCAGCGCGATCACCACGATGCCGGCATCGCGGGCCTGCTGCACCGCGGAAACGATGGACGAGGTGTCCGACGCGGTCAGCAGGATGCCCTTGGCGCCGTCGGCGATGCAGGTCTCGATGGCCTGGACCTGGGTTTCATGGTCGCCGTCGACCTTGCCTGCGAAGCTCTTCAGTTCGATGCCAAGCTCCTCGGCCTTGGCGGTCGCGCCTTCCTTCATCTTGACGAAGAAGGGATTGGTGTCGGTCTTGGTGATCAGGCATGCGCCGATCTTGTCCTGCGCGCTGGCGGGCACGGCGGAGGCCGCGGTGACAGCGAGCGCGGCAACAGTTGCTGCGAGTAGGGTCTTTTTCACGATGTTCCTCCCTGGGTTGATACGCCCGAACCCGTCTGGCCGGGCCGGCAAAGGCGAAGGACGCGCCACAGCGCTCCGTCTCCTTACCCACCGAAAGGGAACACCAAGGTCTTATGGCTGTCAATAACTAATTCACATTGATTTAATTATTGACAGCCTTGGCTGCGGTGCTCATTCTTTTTGGCGCAGGAGGTACCCGCGTGGCGACGAATCCGGTTATGTCATGGCCGATGAAAACAGCTGGGGAGGCTGTGGCATGGTCCAGTCGGAGACGTTCGACATGGCCGTGAGCGAAGCGGGTATCCCGCAGCTGCGCGGCACCAACCAGAGCGGCATGCGCGTCTATAACGAGAAACTCATCCTGACGCTGCTGCGCCGGTTCGGAGCGCTTGCCAAATCGGACCTGACGCGGATGACGGGCCTTTCGGCGCAGACGATCTCGGTGATCATGCGCGGCCTGGAAAAGGACGGGCTGGTGCTGCGCGGAGAGCCGCTGCGCGGACGCATCGGCCAGCCGTCGACGCCGATGGCGCTCGATCCCGACGGGGTCTTTTCGATCGGGATGAAGATCGGACGCCGCTCCGCCGACCTCGTGCTGATGGATTTCACCGGGGCGATACGGCTGCAGGAGCACCTGGCCTATCCGTATCCGCTGCCGGACAAGCTGATGGCTTTCCTCAAGGACGGCCTGCAAAAGGGCAGGGCGATGCTGGACGATGCCCAGTGGAGCCGCATTGCCGGTATCGGGATCGCGGCCCCGTTCGAACTGTGGAACTGGCTCGACCAGCTGGGTGCGCCGCCGGCCGAAATGGAAGCCTGGCGGCAGTTCAGCTTCCACAGGGAGATCGCCGGGTTCACCCATTTCCCGGTCCATGTGGAAAACGACGCGAGTTGCGCCTGCGGCGCCGAGAACGTGTTCGGCCGCGGCCGCGACTTCTCCGATTTCGCCTATTTCTTCATCGGATCCTTCATCGGCGGCGGCATCGTGCTAAACGACGCGATCTTCACCGGGCGCACGGGCAATGCCGGCGCGTTCGGCACGCTGCCGATCCGCCATCGCGACCGGAAGGGCGAGCAACTGATCGATTGCGCGTCGATCTTCGTCCTGGAAGCCCGGCTGAAGGAGGCGGGGATCGATCCGTCGCCGCTGTGGCTGCAGCCGGACGACTGGGACCGTTTCGAACCCTGGCTGACCGAATGGATCGAGATGACCGGCGAGAGCCTTGCGATCGCCTCGGTATCGGTGTGTTCGGTCATCGATTTCGAGGCGGTTCTCATCGATGGCGGTTTTCCGGCATCGGTCGGCGAACGGATCGTCGAGGCCGCGCACCTGCACCTTGCAACCATCGATTTCCAGGGTATCGAGAAGCCGAATATCCTGCCGGCGGCGATTGGCGCGGATGCCCGCGTTCTTGGCGCGGCGAGCCTGCCGCTGTTTACGCGCTACCTGCTCAGCCACGCGGTGCACCAGAAGGATGCCGCCTGACGCAGCGTTGCGCATGCCGAATCCCCTTGCGGCCGATTGACACCCCGCATGCGCGTTGCTTTTGTGCGCGGGCCCGCCACGTCGGGCGCTTGCGGCACAGGCCGCCAAAACAAAATGAAAGGGATATCATGGGCGACGTCACCGCGCCGGAACTCGGCTCGTTTACCTGGGAAGACGCGTTTCGGCTGGACAGCCAGCTGACGGACGAAGAGCGCATGCTGCGCGATGGCGCGCATGCCTTCGCACAGGACAAGCTGCAGCCGCGCGTGATCGAGGCGTTTGAAAAGGAAACGGTCGATCCTTCCATCTTCAGGGAAATGGGCGAGATGGGACTGCTCGGCCTGACCGTGCCCGAGGAATATGGCGGCGCGGGCGCGTCCTATGTCTCCTACGGGCTGGTGGCGCGCGAGGTCGAGCGGGTCGATTCCGGCTACCGCTCGATGATGAGCGTACAGTCCTCGCTGGTGATGTATCCGATCCACGCCTACGGTTCCGAAGAGCAGCGCAAGAAGTACCTGCCCAAGCTGGCGTCCGGCGAATGGATCGGCTGTTTCGGCCTGACCGAACCCGATGCCGGCTCCGATCCGGGCGGCATGAAAACGCGGGCCGCAAAAATCGATGGTGGCTACCGGCTGACCGGCTCCAAGATGTGGATTTCCAACAGCCCGATCGCCGACGTGTTCGTCGTCTGGGCGAAATCGGAGGCGCATGACGGCAAGATCCGCGGCTTCGTCCTCGAAAAGGGCATGAAGGGGCTTTCCGCGCCGAAAATCGGCGGCAAGCTTTCCTTGCGCGCCTCGGTCACCGGCGAGATCGTGCTGGACGGCGTCGAGGTCGGCGAGGATGCGCTGCTGCCCAATGTCGAGGGGCTGAAAGGCCCGTTCGGCTGCCTCAACCGGGCGCGCTATGGCATCGCCTGGGGCGCGATGGGCGCGGCCGAGTTCTGTTGGCATGCCGCGCGGCAATACGGCCTCGACCGCAAGCAGTTCGGCAAGCCGCTGGCGCAGACGCAACTGTTCCAGAAGAAGCTCGCCGACATGCAGACGGAAATCACGCTCGGCCTGCAGGCGGCGCTGCGCGTCGGCCGGCTGATGGACGAGGCGAACGCCGCGCCGGAAATGATCTCGCTGATCAAGCGCAACAATTGCGGCAAGGCGCTCGATATCGCCCGCATGGCGCGGGACATGCACGGCGGCAACGGCATCTCCGAGGAGTTCCAGGTGTTCCGCCACATGGCCAATCTCGAGACCGTCAACACCTACGAGGGCACGCATGACGTGCACGCGCTGATCCTCGGCCGGGCGCAGACCGGCTTGCAGGCATTCTTCTGAGGCCCTGATGGACCGCGCTGAACACGTCCACCGGCGCTTTCTCGAACGCGCCGCCGCCGGCGACCTTCCGGCGGTGGAACTGCCGCATGCATTGCCGCTGGAGCGGGAGAAGGCCGTCGGCATCTTCCGCTCGCAATGCACCTCGCGCCATCTCGACCGGATGGGCCGCAAGATGCAGAAGGCGGGGCAGGGCTACTACACCATCGGCTCGTCCGGCCACGAGGGCATGGCGGCGATAGCCGCGGCGCTGCGTCCGACCGACATGGCTTTCCTGCACTACCGCGACGGCGCGTTCCAGGTGGAGCGTGCCTCCCAGGTCGAGGGGCAGGATGTCATCCGCGACATGCTGCTGAGCTTCGCCTGCTCGACCGAGGATCCGATTTCCGGCGGACGGCACAAGGTGCTGGGTTCGAAGGCGCTGACCATCCCGCCGCAGACATCGACCATCGCCTCGCACCTGCCGAAGGCCGTCGGTGCAGCCTATTCGATCGGTTTGGCCAAGCGCATGCGGCCGGAGCACCGGGCACTCGAGCCGGATTCCATCGTCATGTGTTCCTTCGGCGATGCCTCGGCCAACCACTCGACGGCGCAAGGCGCGATCAACAGCGCGGCGTGGACGGCGTACCAGTCCGTGCCGCTGCCGCTGCTGTTCGTCTGCGAGGACAACGGCATCGGCATCTCGGTGAAGACGCCGCCGGGCTGGATCGAGGCCAATTTTTCCAACCGGCCTGGGCTTGCCTATTTTGCCTGTGACGGCCTGGACATTTTCAACACCTACGCGACCGCGCTGGAAGCGGCGGAATTCGCCCGCCGGAACCGGCAGCCGGTCTTCCTGCATGTGAAGACCGTGCGGCTGTGGGGCCATGCCGGCTCCGATGTCGAGGCGGCGTACCGTTCCAAGGCCGAGATCGAGCAGTCGGAGGAAAACGATCCGCTGGTGCACACGGCGGCGCTGCTGGCCGAAGCGGGCTATCTTGCGCCCGAAAACGCGGCTTCCCTTTACCGCGAGGTCGAAAAGGCCTGCGAGGCCGGGATGGAGCAGGTCATCGCCCGGCCGCGGCTGAAGACGGCAAGCGAGGTGATGGCGAGCCTGATCCCGCCGAAACGCGAATGCGTGCCGACCAACGGCCCGTCCGGGAACGAACGCGCGCAGGCCTTCGGTGGCGACTACAAGGTGATGGACCAGCCGCAGCCGATGGCGAAGCTGATCAACTGGGCGCTGACCGACCTGATGCTGGAGCACCGCGAGATCGTGCTGGCGGGCGAGGATGTCGGCATGAAAGGCGGCGTCTACGGCGTGACGCAGAAACTCGTCGAGCGGTTCGGCCGCCAGCGCGTGGTCGACACGCTGCTCGACGAACAGTCGATCCTGGGGCTCGCCATCGGCATGGCGCATAACGGCTTCGTGCCGATCCCGGAAATCCAGTTCCTCGCCTATCTGCACAATGCCGAAGACCAGCTGCGCGGCGAGGCGGCGACGCTGCCGTTCTTCTCCAACGGGCAATATGCCAACCCGATGGTCGTGCGCATCGCCGGCCTCGGCTACCAGAAGGGCTTCGGCGGCCATTTCCACAACGACAATTCGCTTGCCGTGCTGCGCGACATGCCGGGTATTGTCATCGCCTGTCCGTCGAATGGCGAGGACGCGGCGATGATGCTGCGCGAATGCGTGCGTCTGGCCCGCGAGGAGCAGCGCGTCTGCGTATTTGTCGAGCCGATCGCGCTCTACCCGATGCGCGACCTGCATGGCGAAAAGGACGGGCTGTGGATGCGCCACTACCCGGCGCCGGACCGGCGCATCGGCCTTGGCGATATCGGCGTGCATGGCCATGGCGATCACCTGGCCATCCTGACCTATGGCAATGGCTGCTACCTCGCCCACCAGGCCGTGGAACGGATGATCGAGGAGCACGGTATCGAGGCCCGCATCGTCGACATGCGCTGGCTGGCGCCGCTGCCGGAACAGGCGATTGTCGATGCCGTGTCGGATTGCCGGCACGTGCTGATCGTCGACGAGTGCCGCCGCACCGGCAGCCAGTCGGAGGCGCTGATGGCGCTGATGGCGGAAAACGGCGTCAAGTCCTTCTCGCGCGTGACCGCCGAGGACAGCTTCATCGCCACCGGCCCGGCCTATGCGGCGACGCTGCCGTCGGCGGCGGGGATCGTGGAGGCGGCGGTGGCGCTCACCGGCAAAAAGGCCGGCTGACCGGCCGATTGCCCGGCAGCCGCCGATTTCGCCGCCATTGTGTTTGGCCGCGCAAGCTGGCAATGAAAATACGATGGGAGAGAAGGTTAGGCAAAAAGAGCCGGGCAAAACCGGGCCGAAAAGACGGCGTCGCCGCAAGGAGGCGCGTCCCGCAGAACTGATCGAAGCGGGGCTGGCCGAATTTGCCGAGAAGGGTTTCGCCGCCACGCGGATGGAGGACATCGCTGCGCGCGCCGATGTCGTCAAGGGCACCATCTATCTCTATTTCGACAACAAGGAAGCGCTGTTCAAGGAAGCGGTCCGTTCGCGGATCGAGCCGACGATCACCGACGTGCAGGGGATGGTCGATTCCTATGATGGCGATACCGAAAGCCTGCTGCGGCTGGTGTTGCGCACCCTCTACGACAAGCTGGTCGACAACGATGTTCGCGTCATCCTGCGGATCATGATTTCCGAGGGGGCGCGTTTTCCCGAGCTGGTGGAATTCTACCACGCCAACACGGTGAAGATCGGCAAGGGCATGCTGACCACGATCCTCAGGCGTGGCATCGAACGCGGCGAATTCCGTGCCGATCTGCCGGTGAATGAACCGATCGTTGTGGTCGGGCCGGCGATCGCGGCGGCGATATGGCGGCTGACCTTCGATCCCTACGATCCGCTCGATATCGAGGCGTATGCCGCCGCGCATGTCGACATCGTTCTCAACGGACTTTTGAGCCGGCGCTGACCGCGGCGCCCGCCGGATATGACGAAACCGGCCTTTTGGTGCTAGTTTCGGCCGACCGCAATGGCGGGAGAGGCGCATGACCAGGAAAGATGATCTCGCGACGGACCGGCTCGGCCGCAACGCGGACGCCTTCTACGAGGCGTTGGTGGATGCGCATGAGGGGCTGACCTTCGAGCAATGCGTGCGCATGGACACGCGGCTGATCCTCATTCTCGCCAGCCAGATCGGCGATCTCGACGTGCTGAAGGCGGCGCTGGCCGCCGCGCGCAAGGGCGCGAAGTAGCAGCCGAAGCTTTCCGGCACGAAACAGATGAAAAAATGTGCATATATAGTTGATGCACAATTATTGTGCGCGACGTTTCAGTGCCTGCCTATTTGCCATGCAATGCCAGCGCTGAATTCGGGCTTGCGGGGCTGAATCCGTTTATTGCCTTAAGTATTTGAAAATAAATAACTATAGTGCCTTCTTTGACGTGGCTTTGATGATTGGCACGGCGATTGCTGCATAGCTGCCGTCACCAACTGTCAGGAGCCACCCATGAAATCCATTCGCAAAACCTTGACGGGTATCGCCGCGAGCGCCGCAATTGCGGCGACCGCGCTGATCCCCGGCGCACAGGCACAGGAAGACACCATCAAGGTGGGCGTCCTTCATTCGCTGTCCGGCACGATGGCGATTTCCGAAACCACGCTGAAAGACGTCATGCTGATGCTCATCGACGAGCAGAACAAGAAGGGCGGCGTCCTCGGCAAGAAACTCGAAGCCGTCGTCGTCGATCCGGCCTCCGACTGGCCGCTATTCGCCGAAAAGGCGCGCGAGCTGATCACCGGCAACGGCGTCGACGTCGTGTTCGGCTGCTGGACCTCGGTGTCGCGCAAATCCGTACTGCCGGTGTTCGAGGAACTGAACTCGATCCTGTTCTATCCCGTCCAGTACGAGGGCGAGGAAAGCCAGCGCAACGTCTTCTACACCGGCGCCGCGCCGAACCAGCAGGCCATTCCCGCCGTCGACTACCTGATGGAAGAGGAAGAAGTGGAACGCTGGGTTCTCGCCGGCACCGACTACGTCTATCCGCGCACGACCAACAAGATCCTCGAGGCCTACCTCAAGGACAAGGGCGTCGCCGAAGAAGACATCATGATCAACTACACGCCGTTCGGCCACTCCGACTGGCAGACGATCGTCGCCGACATCAAGGCGTTCGGCTCGACCGGAAAGAAGACCGCCGTGGTCTCGACCATCAATGGCGACGCCAACGTGCCGTTCTACAAGGAACTGGGCAACCAGGGCATCGCGGCCTCCGACATTCCGGTCGTCGCCTTCTCGGTCGGCGAGGAAGAACTTGCCGGTCTCGACACCGCTCCGCTGGTCGGCCACCTTGCCGCCTGGAACTACTTCCAGTCAGTCGAAAACGAGGCAAATGCCGAGTTCATCGCGACCTGGAAGGCGCGCATGGGCGAGGACCGCGTGACCAACGACCCGATGGAAGCCCACTATATCGGCTTCAACATGTGGGTTAAGGCCGTCGAAGCCGCCGGCACGACCGATGCCGACGCCGTCATCGACGCCCTGCCGGGCATCGAGACGCCGAACCTGACGGGCGGCGTGTCGGTGATGCTGCCGAACCACCACATCACCAAGCCGGTGCTGATCGGCGAGATCCAGGACGACGGCCAGTTCGAAGTCGTTTCCGAGACCGAGGACCTCGTGCCGGGCGACGCCTGGTCGGACTTCCTGCCGGAATCCAAGCCGCTCAAGTCGGACTGGGTCGACCTGAAGTGCGGCAACTACAACACCGAAACCGAAAAGTGCCTGGGTTCTTCCTCCTAAGACGCCCGTGCCTTGGGGGAAGCCGGATTTCCGGCTTCCCCTTCCATCCGACCGATCCTTCGAGGCGTGTCTGACCATCCCATGCGGCTGATCCTTGTCCTTTCCGGCCTTCTGGCCATCCTGCTGGCCGTCACCGGGCCGGTGCGCGCCGACGAGGCCGAACTCCGGGCGACGATCGCCAAATTCGCCGAAGCGAAGAAATTCAAGGAAACCGAAGCCGTCATCGAGGAAATCGCCGCCCTCGGCGACCCGGCGGCGGCGCCCGCGCTCAACGCGCTGTCCGATGGCGAGTTGCAGGTGCGCGACAGCGACGGCGCTGTCTTCATCGTCCGCGGCGGCGAACTGCTCGATCCGGTGACGCTGGAAAGCGCCGGTGCAACCGCCGACAGCGACCTGAGCAAGGTCAAGATCAAGAATTCCATCCGCCGGCAGATCGCCGACGCCGTGTCCGGCCTGACGCTGCGCGCCAGAAACCCGGCGGTGCGGCTCGAGGCGGCGGAAACCATCTTCTCGCGGCCCGACCCGGACATCATCGAGACGCTCGACGCGGTGATCGCCGAGGAGGCGGACGCCGGCGTGAAGGCCGCCTTCGAACAGGCGCGCGCCGCCGCCGTGCTGCAATCCGGGTTGCCGGAAGCCGACAAGCTGGACGCGATCTCCGTCCTGCGCGAGCGCGGCGGCCGCGACGTACTGCCGGTGCTGACCGCGGTCAGCCAGAACGCGGAAAATGAAGCGGTCGAGCAGGCCGCGACAAGTGCGGTCGCCGTGGTCGAGAAATCTTTGAGTTTCTGGGCCGCCGGGCAGAACATCTGGTACGGCATCTCGCTCGGCTCCGTGCTGCTGCTGGCAGCCATCGGCCTCGCCATAACCTTCGGCGTGATGGGCGTCATCAACATGGCGCATGGCGAGATGGTCATGCTCGGCGCCTACACCACCTTCGTGGTGCAGGAGTTCATCCGCAACTCCGCGCCCGGCATGTTCGACTATTCGCTTGCCATCGCGCTGCCGCTCGCCTTCCTCGTGTCCGGCGCGGCGGGCCTGGTCATGGAACGCGGTATCATCCGCTTCCTCTACGGACGGCCGCTGGAGACACTGCTGGCTACCTGGGGGGTGTCACTGGTGTTGCAGCAGGCCGTCCGGTCCATTTTCGGGCCGACGAACCGCGAGGTTGGCAACCCGTCCTGGATGTCGGGCTCCTTCGAGGTCGGCGAGTTGCTGATCACCACCAACCGGTTGTGGATCGTCGTCTTCTCGCTGGTCGTCTTCGCCATCCTGCTGCTCGTTTTGAAGCGCACGCGCTTCGGCCTGCAGATGCGCGCGGTGACGCAGAACCGGCCGATGGCCTCGTCGATGGGCATCGCGACGCCCTGGGTCGACGCCTTCACCTTTGCGCTCGGTTCCGGCATCGCCGGGATAGCCGGGGTGGCGCTTTCGCAGATCGACAACGTGTCGCCGAACCTCGGGCAGGGCTATATCATCGACAGTTTCATGGTCGTCGTCTTCGGCGGGGTCGGCAATCTCTGGGGCACGCTGGTCGGCGCGATGACGCTCGGCGTTGCCAACAAGTTCCTCGAACCCTATGCCGGGGCCGTGCTGGCGAAGATCTTCATCCTCGTGCTGATCATCCTGTTCATCCAGAAGCGCCCGCGCGGCCTGTTCGCGCTGAAGGGGAGGTCAGTGGAGACATGATCACCGGATTTCTCTTCCGCGCGCTCGACCGCAAGGCCTTTCTGGTCGGGATCGCCCTTCTGGCGGTCGCCGTGCTGGTGCCGGTGTCGAACCTCTTGCTGCCGGTCGGCCACCCGCTGCATGTGCCGACCCACATCATGGCGCTCGTCGGCAAGTACCTGACCTACGCCATGCTGGCTCTGGCGCTCGATCTCGTCTGGGGCTATTGCGGCATCCTTTCGCTCGGCCACGGCGCGTTCTTCGCGCTCGGCGGCTACGCGATGGGAATGTACCTGATGCGCCAGATCGGCACGCGCGGCGTCTACGGCCACCCGGTCCTGCCCGACTTCATGGTGTTCCTGAACTGGAAGGAGCTGCCGTGGTACTGGTACGGTTTCGACCAGTTCTGGTTCGCCGCGCTGATGGTGCTGCTGGTTCCCGGAGCGCTGGCCTTCGTGTTCGGCTGGTTCGCTTTCCGCAGCCGCGTCTCCGGCGTCTACCTGTCGATCATCACCCAGGCGCTGACCTATGCGCTGCTGCTCGCCTTCTTCCGCAACGAGATGGGCTTCGGCGGCAATAACGGCCTGACCGACTTCAAGGACATTCTCGGCTTCTCGGTGCAGGCGCAGACGACGCGCGCGGCGCTGTTCGCGGCCACCGCAATCGCGCTGGCCATTGCCTTCGTCATCTGCTCGGGCATCGTCAATTCGCGCTTCGGCAAGGTGTTGGTCTGCGTGCGCGACGCGGAAAGCCGCACCCGCTTCATCGGCTACCGCGTCGAGCACATCAAGCTGTTCGCCTTCGTCGTCTCGGCGATGATGGCGGGTGTCGCCGGCGCGCTCTACGTGCCGCAGGTCGGGATCATCAATCCGGGCGAGTTCGCGCCGGCCAACTCCATCGAAGTCGTCATCTGGACGGCGGTGGGCGGCCGCGGCACGCTGGTCGGGCCGATCCTCGGCGCCATCGCGGTCAATGGTGGCAAGAGCTACTTCACGGCGGCCTTTCCGGAAATCTGGCTGTTTGCGCTGGGCGCGCTGTTCGTCGCCACCACGCTGTTCCTGCCGAAGGGCATCGTCGGCCTGTTTACCTCCGGCGTGGCGCGGCTGCGCACGAGCCGCGAGGCCGACCGGATCGAGGAAACGCTTTCACCCGAAGCGGGGGCGGCGGAATGAACGACAGACTGACCAATTCGCTGCTCTATCTCGACGGCGTCTCCGTCTCCTTCGACGGCTTCAAGGCGATCAACGAATTGTCGCTGACCGTCGAGCATGGCGAGATGCGGGCGATCATCGGGCCGAACGGCGCGGGCAAGACGACGATGATGGACATCATCACCGGCAAGACGCGGCCGGACAGCGGCACGGTGCTGTTCGAGGGCACGGTCGACCTGACGCGGCACGACGAGTCCGACATCGCGCAGCTTGGTATCGGGCGGAAGTTCCAGAAGCCGACCGTGTTCGAGAGCCACACCGTCGACGACAACCTGGAACTGGCGCTGAAGCGCGACCACGGCATCTTCGCCACGCTGTTCCACGACACGTCCGCGGAGCAGAGGTCGCGTATCGACGAGATCCTCGAAACGATCCGCCTGACGCACCGGCGCGGCGATCTTGCCGCCGACCTGTCGCACGGCCAGAAACAATGGCTGGAGATCGGCATGCTGCTGGCGCAGGACCCGAAACTGCTGCTGGTCGACGAGCCCGTCGCCGGCATGACGGACGCGGAGACGATCGAGACGGCGAAGCTGCTGCGCGACATCGCCGGCGAAAAGGCGGTGATCGTCGTCGAGCATGACATGACCTTCATCCGTGACCTCGACGTCAAGGTGACCGTGCTGGCCGAAGGCTCGGTGCTGGCCGAAGGCTCGCTCGATCACGTCAGCGCCGACGAGCGCGTCATCGAAAGCTATCTGGGACGGTAGGCGCGCAATGTTGTCCTCGGTCAATGCGCTTCCACATTCCTCCGGCATCCTGTCCGCGGGCGTGTCTGCCGCGGAGGGACTGAGCATGCTGCGACGCAGGACTTTGCTGGGACTGGGAATGGCGGGCGGTGCGCTGGTGGCCGGCGGAGGCCTGACCGCGACAGCCTACAGCCGGGCGATGGAAAAGGCGCGCGAGCTGATATCGCCTTCGCGCAGCACGGTGATCGACAGCCGGTTCGGCGATCTCGAATATGCCGAGGCCGGCTCCGGGCCGCCCTTCCTGATGGTGCATGGCACGGGCGGCGGTTTCGACCAGGGCCTGGCGATGGCCGGTCCGCTCAGCGAGGCCGGATACCGGGTGATCGCGCCGTCGCGCTTCGGCTACCTTCGCACAACGATGCCGGACGATCCGTCGTCGGAAAACCAGGCGGATGCGTTTGCGGAACTGCTCGATACGCTCGGGATCGACCGGGCCGTCATTTGCGGCGGCTCGGCCGGGGCGCTGTCGGCGCAGCATTTCGCCATCCGTCGGCCCGACCGCTGCGCGGGGCTGATCGCGCTGGTGCCTGCCGCCTATACGCCCGACCGGCCGCCGGCCCGGCCGTGGACGCCGTTCCAGCAAACGCTCGCCGAATGGGCGCTGCAGTCGGATTTCCTCTTCTGGGCCGCTTCCGTCACCCTGCACGACCGGATGATCGAGACGCTGCTGGCGACCGATATCGAACTCTATCGCGCCGCAGGCGCGGTCGAACGGGCGCGGGTCGACGAAATCCTGCAGGGCATACTGCCGGTCAGCGCGCGCGCGCAGGGGCTGCTCAACGACGCGCGGCTCGCCGGCGATCCGGCACCCGCCGCGCTGGAAAGGATCACGGCGCCGACGCTGGCCGTTTCGGTCGAAGACGACCGTTTCCTGACCGACGACGCGGCCCGGCATATCGCCGCCAGCGTGCCGGGCGCGCGGCTGATCATCTATCCGTCCGGCGGCCACATCTGGGTCGGCCACAATGACGACCTTTACGGCGACATCGCCGGCTTTCTGAAGGGCATCGGCTACACATGACCGCCTTGACCGTCTCCAATATCGACCTTTTCTACGGTGCCGCGCAGGCGCTGAGGAACGTGTCGGCGAAAGCCGAATCCGGCAAGATCACCTGCATTCTCGGGCGCAACGGGGTCGGCAAGTCGTCGCTCCTGCGCGCCGTGATGGGCCACCAGCCGGTGCGCAAGGGTTCGATCGCGCTTGATGACGAGACGCTCGCTGGCGCGCCGCATGCGCGGGCGGGCAGGGGGCTTGCCTATGTGCCGCAGGGCCGCGAGATCTTCCCGCTGCTGACCGTGAAGGAAAATCTCGAAAGCGGCTATGCGCGCCTGCCGCGCCGCGAGCGCAGCGTGCCGGTCGACGTGTTCGAACTGTTCCCGGTGTTGAAGTCCATGCTGTCGCGGCGCGGCGGCGACCTGTCGGGCGGCCAGCAGCAGCAACTCGCCATTGGCCGTGCGCTGGTCACCCGGCCGAAGGTGTTGGTGCTCGACGAGCCGACCGAGGGCATCCAGCCGTCGATCATCAAGGATATCGGCCGGGCATTGCAGTATCTGCGCGACGAGAAGGGCATCTCGATCCTGCTGGTCGAGCAATATCTCGATTTCTGCCGCGAGCTCGCCGACAAGGTCTACATCATGGACCGCGGCGAGATCGTGCACGAGGGCGCGGCGGAAAGCCTCGACGACCCGGCGGTGCGCAAGCATCTCACCGTCTAGGCCCCACCGCGCTACATCGAGTGCGGCAGGAAGAGCACCAGCCCCGGTAACAGGATCAGTATCGCCAACCTTATCAGGTCGGTTACCACGAAGGGCAGGACGCCGCGGAAAATGCTGCCGAGCTTCACGTCGCGCGCGATCGTGTTGATGACGAAGACATTCATGCCGATGGGTGGCGTGATCAGTCCGAGTTCCACGGTCATGACGATGATGACGCCGAACCAGATCGGATCAAAGCCGAGCTCCAGGATCACCGGGAATACGATGGGTACCATCAGGATGATCATCGCCATTGCGTCCAGGAAGCAGCCGAGCACCACGAACAGCGCCATGATGAGGATCAGCGTCCCGTAGCGGCCGAGCCCGAGATCGATCAGGAACTGGGTCAGGTTCTGCGGAACCTGTGTGACGGCGAGGAAGTATCCGAACAGGATGGCGCCGATCAGGATTGTGTAGATCGCGACCGAGGTCCGCAGTGCTTCGACAAGACTGTCGAGCAGCGCGACGAGGCCGAGCCTTCCGCGCGCCATGCCGATAAGCGCGGTCAGGACGGCGCCGACGGCGGCGGCCTCGGTCGCGGTGGCGATACCGAAATAGATCGTCACGATCACTGCCACGAAGAGCAGCGCCACCGCCCACACGCCGCGCATGGCGGCAATCGCCTCGCCGATGCTGAACGCCGCGCCGCTCGGCAGTTTGGAGCCGAACCACAGCCGGACCGTTGCCATGTACATGAAGACAGCCAGAATGCCGGGGACGATGCCGGCGATGAAGAGCGTGCCGATGTCCTGCTCGGTGATGTAGCCGTAGACGGCGAGGACTACCGAGGGCGGGATCAGGATGCCGAGCGTTCCGCCGGCGGCGATCACGCCGGTCGCGACCTCGTCGCGGTAGCCGGCTCTTTTCATCTCGGGATAGGCGATGTCGGTCATGGTCGCGGCTGTCGCGACGGAGGAGCCGCAAATCGCCGAGAATCCGGCGCATGCACCGACCGTGGCGATGCCAAGTCCGCCGCGGAAGGAGCCCAGCGTGGCGTTGGCAGCCCTGAAGAGTTCGCGGCTCATGCCGGAGCGGGTGGCCAGCACGCCCATCAGGATGAAGAACGGAATGAGCGTCAGGTTGAAGTCGGTCACCGTGCGCAGCGGCGAGGTCGACAGCAGGTTCAGCGCCGGCGTCCAGCCGACGACCATGCCGAAGCCGCCGACGCCGACGATTCCCATCGCCACGCCGATCGGCACGCGAATGAGCATGAGCAGGAACAGCACGACGAAGCCGCCGGCCGCGATCAGGTCCCTTTCACTCATGGAGGTGTTCCTCGTCGATCTTCTCGTAGGACTCCAGGTCCTCGCCATGGCGCCATATGCGCCAGATGCGGATGGAGGTCATGACGAGCGCCGCAATCAGCCCGAGCACGATGGCGCCGAGAAATGGCCAGTGCGGCAGGCGCAGGTCCATGGTCGACTCGCCGCCCGGGAATTGCGAGACCACGCGTTCGCCGATTTTCCATACGAGTCCTGTCGTGAAAATCAGCAGCACCAGCCATGCCACGATGTCCAGCCAGCGGCGGATGCCGGGGCGAACCGCATGCGCCAGCAGGTCCACCTTGATGTGGCTTCCCCTGTAGGCGACCGAAGCAAGCCCCCAGACGATGGCGACGGCCAGCGTTAGCCGCGATATGTCGAAGGCATCCGGCAGGGGCGAGTTGAACAGATAGCGCCCGATTGCCGAAATGAAGATGATCACGGTCACCAGTCCGAGCATGATCGCGGCGACACGCTCGATCCACAGGGCCACGCGGCCCCTTGGCTCAGGGCGCTTGGAATCCATGGCGATTTCCCCCTTTGCAGGAAGGGAGGGGCGAACCCCTCCCTTTTTGTGCCTATTCGTAGAGCGTGTCGTTTGCGGCGAGTGCCGAACGCAGCCCTTCAAGCACGGCGTCGGCGTCATAGCCCTTCGCCTTCACGTCTTCTTTCCAGGCTTCCAGCGTCGGCTTGGCCGCCTCGCGCCATAGCTGAACTTCCTCGGCGGTTGGCGTGTAAACCGTGTGCTCGGGATCGTTCATGATCTCCTCGCGCACGCCGTCGTCATAGACCGACCAGCCCTCGGAGAAGCGCTCCGACCATTCAGGCGTACAGTGGTCGTCGATGACCGTGCGCTGCTCGTCGGTCAGGCCGTCGTAACGAGCCTTGTTGAACAGCAGCACCTGCGCCGAGAGATACAGCGGCATGTCGTTGTGGAACTTGGTCTCCTCGGCGATGTTGAAGATCTTCATCGCTTCATAGGGGAAGGTGACGGCGTCGGCGCTGCCGCGCGCCAGGGCTTCACGCGCTTCCGGCGCCGGCACCTGCACGGAAGAGCCGCCGAGCGAGTTCACGAAGCGTGCCATCGTCGAGTGTGCCGGGCGAACACTGAGTCCGTTGACGTCGGACGGAACCTTGATCTCGGTGTTGGCGTGGAACCGGCCGGGATTGTGCGGATTGACCAGGCAGAAATAGACGTCGCTCATCTCCTTGCCGGCATATTCGAGATACCACTCGTGGATAGCCTTCCCGGCCCTCGCGCCATCCGTGCCGAGGAAGGGCACGCCCACCAGTTCGAAGACCGGGAACCGGCCGGCATTGTAGCCGGGATTGGCGTATCCGATATCGGCGATGCCGTCGCGGGTCATGTCGTAATGGTCGGGCGCAGCGCCGAGTTGCTGTGCCGGAAAAACCTCGAACTTGATCGACCCGCCCGAAGCTTCGGTGATGGACTCCATCCATGGCGTCATGCCGGTTTGCGGCACGGCGTGCTGCGGCGGCAACCAGTGCGCGAATCTCAGCGTGACGTCCTGCGCCTGAGCCGCGCCGGTCCCCAAGGTTAGCGCCGCAAGCATGCAAAATGTCTTTTTCATCATTTTCCTCCCTGAAAATATCCGGTTTGTCCGGACCTATAGTTGTAGCGAATTTGCAGTGCTTGCAAAGGACGGATTCCGTCGGCAGGCCGCCATCCCCGCAGGCCGCCCCGGTTCAGGCTCTCGCGGCAACGGCATCCCGGGCCGCGAAAACGGTGGCAAGGTCTGCATCATGGACCGTGGCGGGATCGTGCAAGAGGGCGCGGCGGCAAGCCTCGACGACCCGGCGGTGCGGCGGCACCTGACGGTGTAGCCGAGGCGGGCCGCAGCAATGGTGTGTTGAAGCGCGGCTGTCACCGTGGGATAGCTGTCAAAAGCCTTGGCGGCCGGAGGACTACCGAATGCAGGATTTCGCGATTTATCTTCCGGGCATCCTGCTCGCCTATTCGGCCTTCCTGCTCGGTATCGCGACACCCGGCCCCAACGTGCTGGCGGTGATGGGCACCTCGATGCGCGTTGGCCGTCCTTCGGGTATTGCGCTTGCGCTGGGCGTGGCGGCGGGGTCCTTTACCTGGGCGATGCTGACGCTGGCGGGCCTGTCGGCGCTTCTCTCGACTTATGCGCAGGCGCTGATCGTCATAAAGATTTTCGGCGGCCTCTACCTGCTCTGGCTGGCGCTGAAGGCTTTCAGGTCGGCGATGTCGAAACACGATATCGAGGCGAAGGAAGCGGCGAGCGGACGCCGGACTCTGTCGGGCTATGCCATTCAGGGCTACATCATCATGATGACCAACCCGAAGGCCGCCCTTGCCTGGGTCGCCATCGTTTCGCTTGGCCTGCAGGATGGCGCGCCGGCCTGGGTCGGCGTGGTGATCGTCGTCGGAACGTCCGTGATGTCGACGGTGATCCACACCCTGTACGCAGTCGCGTTTTCGACGCAGGTCATGGTGAGGGCCTACGCGAAGACGCGCCGCACCATGCAGGCCGTGCTCGGGATGTTTTTCGCATTCGCCGGCATCAAGCTGCTGATCAGTCGGGCATAGCCTGGCGCCTGCGCCCGGCGTAGAGCGGTAACCGACCGTCCGAGATGTCCGGGTTATGGATCGAATGTTGCATGCACTGCTGGAGAACGCTTCAGCAAGTATCTGATATTGCAGATCTTCATTCATTGCACAGGCGTTTTTCATCCACCGCCCCGCTGCCTGCCTTATCCTAACCGTGCCCTCTCACGGAAGCCCGGATGCGCACCGGTATCAGGGGAGAGGGACGGTGCCTGGTGTCCGCGCTGAGGTGGCGCGGATAGGGTCCGGCTGGACGCATGTCGCCCAAATGTCCCGAAACCAGGGAGGCATATCGGTCCTGCGCGTGGCACGCCGTGCTCCGTTCCCGGCGGAGTTGCAGCAGCGGCAGCCGAGCATGACCGGAACCGAGCGCATCCGCTTCAGGGAAGCGGGCAACAAATGCGTACTTTTGCCGGTCAGGCGAGTTCCCCCGAGAAATTTTCCGGGAGGAAGCGCCGGGATGACTGATGTCGTGAGCATGCCGAGCGGGCGGTCGAAGGACCGCACAGACAAAATCAGACAGAGCGATCCCTCGACCGCCCGTCTTCCAAAATTTAACAATCCGGCTTCGGAGGTGAAGCGCGGTGTTGATGGCGCTTGACCTTCCAGCAACTGGAAGCCCTATCTAAGGGTTACAAAGACTGGAAGGTTTGAAAAATGGACCATCAGGACCACGCCCATCACGAGCACACCGGCGGTTGCTGCGGTTCGGCGAAAGCGGAGAGAACCGCGCCGGATGGTGCCACCGCCATCGATCCCGTTTGCGGGATGACGGTGAAGCTGAATGCCGGCAAGCCCTCGCTGAGCTACAAGGGCGAGGAGTACCACTTCTGCAATCCGAAGTGCCACGATCGCTTCGAGGCGGATCCGTATTTCTATCTTTCGGGCAACAACAGGAAGAAGAAAAAGGCCGAGCCGAAGAACGCGCTCTACACCTGCCCGATGGACCCGGAAATCGTCCAGGAAGGACCGGGAACCTGCCCGATCTGCGGCATGGCGCTGGAGCCGATGAGCGGCATCTCGGAAGGCCCGAACCATGAACTGATCGACTTCACCCGGCGGCTGTGGGTCAGCGCCGGTGCGGCCATTCCGCTCCTGATCCTGACCATGGGGCCGATGGTAGGCCTGCCGGTGCGCGAATGGATCGGCGAACAGATCGCGGTCTATATCGAGTTCCTGCTGGCGACGCCGGTGGTGCTGTGGGCGGCAAGGCCGTTCTTCCATCGCGGCTGGACGTCGATCGTCACCCGCAATTTCAACATGTGGACGCTGATCATGCTCGGCGTCGCCGCAGCCTACGCCTATTCCGTGGTGGCGACCTTCCTGCCGGGACTTTTTCCCGAAACCATGCGTTCGCATGGCGGGCATGTGCCGGTCTATTTCGAGGCGTCGGTGGTAATCATCGCGCTGGTCTTCGTCGGCCAGGTGCTGGAGCTGAGGGCCCGCGAACGCACCGGCGACGCCATCAAGGCGCTGCTCGATCTCGCGCCGAAGACGGCGCGGCGCATCACGCCGGACGGCGACGAGTACGACGCGCCGCTGGAAAACATCATCGAGGGCGACCGGATGCGCGTGCGCCCGGGCGAGAGCGTCCCGGTCGATGCCGTCGTTCTGGAAGGCCATTCGTCCATCGACGAGAGCATGCTGACCGGCGAACCGCTGCCGGTGGAGAAGTCGGAAGGCGATGCGGTGACCGGCGGCACGCTCAACAAGAACGGCACGCTGGTCATCGAGGCGGCGAAGGTCGGCGAGGACACGATGCTGGCCCATATCGTCGAAATGGTCGCCTCGGCGCAACGGTCGCGCGCGCCGATCCAGGGTTTGGCCGACCGGGTGGCCTCGTACTTCGTCCCGGCGGTGGTTTCCGTCGCCGTTCTCGCCTTCATCGCCTGGATGGTGTGGGGGCCGCAGCCGGCCTTCGTCTTCGCCATTGTCTCGGCGGTCTCGGTTCTGATCATCGCCTGTCCCTGCGCGCTCGGACTTGCCACGCCGATGTCGATCATGACGGCGACGGGACGCGGCGCGCAGGCCGGCGTTCTGGTCAAGGATGCCGAGGCGCTGGAGCGCATGGCCAGGGTCGATACGGTGATCGTCGACAAGACCGGCACGCTGACAGAGGGCAGGCCGACACTGACCGACGTGATCGCGTTCGGCCGGCGCAAGCAGGATGCCGTCCTCGGCCTGGCCGCGGCGCTGGAGAAAGGCTCGGAACATCCGCTGGCCGAGGCCATTGTCGCGGGCGCGGCGGAACGCGGCATCAAGCTGGCTGCCGCCTCCGGCTTCGAGGCGCTGACCGGCAAGGGCGTGAAAGGCAAGGTCTCGGGCAAGACCGTCGCGCTCGGCAACGGCGCGATGATGCAGGCCGAGGGCATCGACGCGGACGCGGCGGCCGGCGAGGCCGACAGGCTGCGCGGCGAGGGCAAGACGGTGATGTTCGTCGCCGTAGACGGCAAGGTGGCCGGCATGGTGGCGGTCGCCGACCCGATCAAGCAATCGACGGCGGACGCCATCCGGGCGCTGCACGACGCCGGGCTGCGCATCATCATGGCGACCGGCGACAACGAGCGCACGGCGAAAGCCGTGGCGTCGCAGCTCGGCATCGACGAGGTGCGCGCCGGCGTGCTGCCGGAAGACAAGAAGGCGCTGGTCGAGGAACTGCATGCCGAGGGCCGCAGCGTCGCGATGGCCGGCGACGGTATCAACGATGCACCAGCACTTGCCGCCGCCGATGTCGGCATCGCCATGGGCACCGGCGCCGACGTGGCGATGGAAAGCGCCGGCATCACCCTGCTCAAGGGCGACCTGCAGGGAATCGTCAAGGCGCGCAGGCTGGCACAGGCGACGCTTGCCAACATCAAGCAGAACCTGTTCTTCGCCTTCGCCTACAATACCATCGGCGTGCCGGTGGCGGCGGGCATTCTCTACCCGCTGACGGGCACGCTGTTGTCGCCGATGATCGCTGCGGCGGCGATGAGCCTGTCGTCGGTCTCGGTGATCTCGAACGCGCTGCGACTGCGTTCGCTGAAACTGTGAGGGTACGGTCATGAACATAGGAACAGCGTCCGAACAGGCGAACCTGCCGCCGAAAACGATCCGCTACTACGAGGAGATCGGCCTCGTCGCGCCGGCGCGGGCCGGCAACGGCTATCGCGATTATTCCGACAATGACGTGCACCGGCTGCGTTTCCTGCAGCGCTCGCGCAGCCTCGGCTTCACCATCGACGAGTGCCGCCTGCTGCTGTCGCTCTATGACGACAAGAACCGGGCCAGCGCCGACGTGAAGGCGGTGGCGCTGGAGAAGGTCGAGGAGATCGACCGCAAGATCGCGGAACTGCAGTCGCTGCGCGATACGCTGGCGACGCTCGCGAAGCACTGCCACGGCGACGGCCGGCCGGACTGCCCGATCATCGACGATCTCGCCGGGGAGTGCGCGTCATGAGAATTCGAACGCTGATTGCCGGTGCCTTGATCGTGGCGGCGGGTTTCCTGGGCGTGCGTTACTTCGCCGGCGAGCAGGGCAGCGGTGTTGCCACCGGCGAGGCCATGGCCGAGGTCATGGTTCCCGAACTCACCGGCGAGGCCAAGGCGGGCGAGGCGATCTTCAACGCCAGGTGCGCGACCTGCCACGGGGCGAACGCCGCCGGCCAGAACGGCGTCGCGCCACCGCTGGTCCACATCATATACGAACCGAACCACCATTCCGACGCCGCCTTCCATCTCGCCACACAGCGCGGCGTGCGGTCGCATCACTGGCCGTTCGGCGACATGCCGCCGGTCGAGGGCGTCGGCGAGGCCGATGTGGAGAAGATCCTGGCCTATGTGCGCACGCTGCAGCGCGCCAACGGCATTCACTGACCGCCGCTGACGATCCAGTCGGCGAGTTTCGCCTTCGCCATGTCGCCGATCAGTTCGACGAAGCCTTTCGCCTGGTGCTCGGCGGTCAGGCGCCCCTTTTCCGCCGTCGCCTGCGCCGCCTCGCCGACCGCGCCGCCTGCATTGACGTCCTGGGCGAGCCAGGCAAAGGCATGCGTGCCAGTGTGGGCGAGATGGGTGAATTCCTTCTGCGCATCGGCGACGCGCGACGGGAAATCCTCCGCCTTGTCCATCCGCACCGTGCCGGGCGTAAAATGGAGCATCAGCGAGGTTTCGACGTCGCCGCCATGGATGCCGTATCTGCGCTCGTAGTCGCCGTAGAGGCCGTCCGGCAGGCCGAAGCGCATCCACGAGGTCTTGGCGACCATCATGTCGTGGCGAACGCGCAGTTCGCGCGCGACGATGCCCATGATCTCCTCGTTGCCGCCATGCGAGTTGACGATCACCAGCTTGCGCACGCCGGCGCGGGCGACCGAGGCGCCGAGATCGCACCACTGGTCGATCAGCGTCGTCGCCGAGATGGTCAGCGTGCCGGGCGAACGGATGTGCTCGTTCGACTTGCCGACCGACTGGATCGGCAGGACGCGCATGTCGACGCCGTCCGGCATCAGTGCAAAAACCGCCTCCAGCATGCCGGCCATGATCGCGTGGTCGGTGGAGACAGGAAGATGGGGCCCGTGCTGCTCGGTCGCGGCGACCGGCAGGACGGCGATCACCGCGTCGGGATCGAGATTGTCGAATTCGCGCGTCGTGAAATCGCTCCACCAGAACCGTTTTGCCATTATCATTCTTTCCTTGCCGGACCGGCGGCGATGGCCTCGATCTCTACGGTGAATTCCTCGCGGGCGAAGCCGGAGACGATCATCAGGGTGGAGGCGGGCGCCGGTTCGTCGAAGAGGGCGTCGCGTACCGCCATGTAAGGCTGCAGATGCTCGCGGCCGGTAACATAGGCGTTGATGCGCACGATGTCCGAAAGCTTCAGGCCGGCTTCCTTCAGCACGGCCTCGATATTGGAGAAGCAGAGCCGCGCCTGGGCTTCGGTGTCAGCGGGAATGGCGTCGTCAGGATCGATGCCGAGCTGGCCGGAACACAGCACGAGGCGCATCCCTTCCGGGATTTCGATGCCGTGGCTGTACTTCGCGAACGGGGGCCGAATGGATGCCGGCGTCAAATGGGTGAGCACGTTTATCTCCGCGTCAAGATCGCCGCCCATAATGCAAAGCGGGCACATAAAAACAAGCGTGCTGCTTTTTTGTGCATTCTGCGGTAAAACTGGGCTTCCATCGGGGGAGGAATTACCGAAAACGCAAGGTAATAATGGCCGCTATCGCGTTGGCGCGACTGGCATATCTCTTGCATCGAAAGCCGAGGACAAGAAGCATGGCACGAATGCCCATGCCCATCAGAGAGGTGTGAACATGAAACGGATTCTACTGGCAAGCACGGCCATCGTGGCGACATTCTCGACACAGGCGCTCGGCGCCGAGAAGGTTGTCTTCGGCACCAACTGGCTCGCACAGGCCGAACATGGCGGCTACTACCAGGCCGTCGCTGACGGCACCTACGCGGAGTGCGGCCTCGAGGTCGAGATCGCGCCGGGCGGTCCGCAGGTTTCCGGCCGTCCGCTGCTGCTGGCCGGCAAGTACGACTTCTACATGGGCGGCAACATGCTGCAGGCCTTCTCGGCGGTCGAGCAGGAAATCCCGCTCAAGGTCGTCGCTGCGCATTTCCAGAAAGAACCACAGGTTCTGATGAGCCATCCGGGGCAGGGCCTCGACAGCTGGGAAGATCTGAAAAACGCTGAGCAGTTCATCCTCGGCGACGAGGGCTTCCAGACCTACTACCAGTGGATGATCAAGGATTTCGGTTTCGACGCGTCGAAGCGGATTCCGTACACCTTCAACCCGGCTCCCTTCATCGCCAACCCGAAGTCGGTGCAGCAGGGCTACATCACGTCGGAACCCTATGCGGTCGAGCGTGAGGGCGGCTTCAAGCCGAACCTGTTCCTGCTCGCCGATTACGGCTTCACCACATACGCCACGACCGTCGAGACGATGCAGAAGACGATCGACGAGCGACCGGAAGTCGTGAAGTGCTTTGTCGAGGGATCGGCCAAGGGCTGGTACAACTACCTCTACGGCGACAACAGCTCCGCCAACGAGGCCATTAAGAAAGACAATCCGGACATGACCGACGAGCAGATCGCGTTTTCGATCGACAAGCTCAAGGAATACGGCATCGTCGACTCCGGCGACACCGAAACCATGGGCATTGGCGCGATGACCGACGAGCGCATGACCGACTTCTATGGCAAGATGGTCAATGCCGGCGTCATCGACGAAGGCATCGAGATCACGAAGGCCTACACGCTCGAATTCGTCAACAAGGGCGTCGGCCTCGACCTGAAGAAGTAACATCCGGAAAGGCATTTCCGCGTGGACATGCAAACCGCCGACAAGGCGAAAACCGGCGGATCGCAACTCATTCTGCGATCCGTCGGCAAGACCTTCGGAAACGATGTCGTCGCGCTGCGCGACGTCAACATGAACATCAACCAGGGCGATTTCCTCAGCCTGCTCGGACCGTCCGGCTGCGGCAAGTCGACGGCGCTCCGGCTGATCGCGGGGCTTTCGTCGCCGACTTCCGGCGTGCTCGACTGGCGCGGACCGCCGATGGGCAAGAGCGATATCGGCTTCGTGTTCCAGGAGCCGACACTGATGCCGTGGGCGACGGTGTTCGACAATGTCTGGCTGCCGCTGAGGCTGCAGGGCGTTTCGCGCGCCGACGCGACGCCGCAGGTGACCGAGGTGCTGGCGCAGGTCAACCTGACCGGCTTCGAGAACGCGGTACCGCGCGAATTGTCCGGCGGCATGAAGATGCGCGTGTCGATCGCGCGCGGGCTGGTGACGCGACCGCGGGTGCTGCTGATGGACGAGCCCTTCGCCGCGCTGGACGAGATCACCCGCTTTCAGCTCAACAGTGACCTGCTGACGCTGTGGGCACGCGAGCGTTTCACTGTCATCTTCGTCACGCACTCCGTGTTCGAGAGCGTGTTCCTGTCGAACCGCATTGTCGTCATGGCGGCGCATCCGGGTCGCGTGTTCGGCGAGATGGAGGTCGAGGCGCCTTATCCGCGCGACGAGCAATTCCGCACGTCGGAGGATTATGCGCATCTGACTCGCAAGGCGTCGTCGCTGCTGCGCTCGGCGATGGGCATGGAAGGTCAGGGAGGCGAAGAGCATGTCCTCCACTGAAGTGCCGGGCCAGGAGACCGTGATGGTCGATGCCGACGAAATGCGCCGTGCGCGCCAGCGGCAGATGGAGAAAACCGGCAAATGGCTGCTGCCGATCCTCATCATGGTGGCCGCCATCGTCATGTGGGACCGGATCTGCGTGTGGAACGAAATCCCGCGCTACATCCTGCCGCGGCCCGGCGAGGTGCTGAACACGCTGATCGTTGACAGCGCGTTGCTGTTTTCCTCGCTCCTGACGACGTTGAAGATCACCTTCCTGTCGCTGCTGCTCGCTGTTGTCGGCGGTGTCGGCCTGTCGGTCCTGTTCACCCAGTCGAAATGGGTGGAGATGAGCTTTTTCCCGTTCGCTGTCGTGCTGCAGGTGACGCCGATCGTGGCGATATTTCCGCTTATCAACATCTATGTCGACAACCAGACCGCCAAGCTCCTGCTGTGCGCCTGGATCGTCGCCTTTTTCCCGATCCTGTCGAACACGACGCTTGGGTTGAATTCCGTCGACCGCAACCTGCTCGACCTGTTCAAGCTGAACGGCGCCTCGCGCTGGCAAACGCTCTGGCATCTGCGCCTGCCGGCTTCGATGCCGTACTTCCTGGGCGGGCTGAAGATCGCCGGCGGTCTGGCGCTGATCGGTGCCGTCGTCGCCGAATTTGTCGCCGGTGCGGCAGGGCAGTCCTCCGGACTAGCCAGCCGCATCATCGAGGCCGGTTACCGGCTCAACGCGCCGCGTCTCTTCGCCGCGCTGATCCTGATCTCGTTTACCGGCATTCTGATCTTTCTCGTGCTGACGTTCATATCCAACCGCATCCTGCGTCGTTGGCATGAAAGCGCGCTGACACAGGAGCATTGATGTCTGGTGGGGCAATCGTTCGAACCGACACGGGATTCACGCTGCATCGGGCGCATCTGCACGAGTCTTGGATCGATGCGGTAACCGGCCAGCACAATGGCGACGGTTTCGGCCTCTACGACCTGACGGTCGCGAATGGCCGCATCGCAAAGATCGCGCCGTCGGGCGCGGCGAGCGAAGGCGGCGAAAACGACCTCGGTCGCCGGGTCGTCATGCCGGCCTTCGTCGATTGCCACACCCATCTCGACAAGGGGCACATCTGGCCGCGCAAGCCCAATCCGGACGGTTCGTTTCCCGGTGCGCTGGAGGCTGTTCTGGCGGACCGTTCCGCCAACTGGTCGGCGGCGGATGTAGAGGCGCGCATGGAGTTCGCGCTGAAATGCGCCTGGGCCTACGGCACCAGGGCGATCCGCACGCATCTCGACTCGCTGCCGCCGCAGGAGACGATCTCCTGGCCGGTCTTCGAGATGATGCGCGAGCGCTGGGCCGGGCGCATCGAGCTTCAGGCGGCCTGCCTGTTCGGCATCGATACCGGCCGCGACGAAACCTGGTTCAAGACGCTGGTCGACCGCGTCAAGAAAGCGGGCGGCGTGCTCGGCGCGGTCACCTTCATGGTGCCGGACTTGGAGGAACTGCTCGACATGGTGTTCCGCGCCGCGATCGAAAACGATCTGCATCTCGATTTCCATGCGGACGAGACGGATGCGCTGGAAGCCGTCTCCCTGCGCATGATCGCGGAAGCGGCGCAGCGGCACGGCTATGAGGGGCGCATCCTTGTCGGCCATTGCTGCTCGCTGGCGCGCCAGCCGGATGACGAGGTGCTGCGTATGCTCGATGCGGTCGCGGCCTGCAACATCTCGGTCGTCTCGCTACCGATGTGCAACATGTACCTGCAGGACCGCCGGTTCGATGGCACGACGCCTCGCTGGCGCGGCGTGACGCTGTTGCACGAGATGAAGGCCCGCGGCATCAATGTCTGCGTTGCCTCCGACAATACGCGCGATCCGTTCTATGCCTATGGCGATCTCGACATGATGGAGGTCTACCGCATGGCGACGCGGACGGTGCATTTCGATCACCCGGTCGCCGATTGGCCGAAGGCGGCACTTGCCAATCCCGCCAGGGCGATGGGACTGGACGACAGCTACGGCAAGCTCGCCGAAGGCGGGCCGGCTGATATCATTATCTGCGAGGGACGCTCCTGGACGGAGGTCCTGTCGCGACCCGAAAGCGGGCGCATCGTCGTGCGCGACGGCGCGGTCATCGACCGTGCGCTGCCCGCTTACGAGGAACTTGATCACTTGATGGAGTAGGGCATGGCCGATTTGCAGGCGCTGAGAGCGGATATCGAAGGCATCAAGACCGAGGACAACGAGAAGATCGTCCAGCAGAAAAGCCGGGACTTCTATTGGTATTCACCGGTGCTAAAGGAGCGGCTCGATCACGTGACCGGCGACCTGATCGTTTCGCCGAAGACCGAGGACGAACTGATCCGCGTTCTGAAGGCTTGCTACGGGCACGGCATACCGGTGACCCCGCGCGGCACCGGCACCGGCAACTACGGCCAGGCGATGCCGCTTTCGGGCGGCGTGGTGCTGTCGCTTGCCGAGATGAACGAGATCAAGGAAATCGCGCCAGGCCGGGCGGTGGTCGGGCCGGGCGTGATCTGTTCCGATCTCGACAAGGCGGCGCGCGAGCATTCCGGCCAGGAGATGCGCATGCATCCCTCGACAGCGCATACGGCGACGGTCGGCGGCTTCATCGCCGGAGGATCGGGCGGCGTCGGCTCGACGCGCTGGGGCGGCTTGCGCGATTTCGGCAACATCATCCGGCTGCGGGTGGTGACGATGGAGGAAGAGCCGCGCGTCCTCGAACTGACCGGCGCGGACCTGCACAAGGTCACACATGCTTATGGCACCAACGGCATCATCACCGAGGTCGAACTGCCGCTTGCGGCGGCCTATGACTGGGTCGACGTGATCGTCGCCTTCGACGACTTCGTGGAGGCTGCGACCTGGGCCAATGCGCTCGGCCGCCAGGACGGCATCTTGCTGAAGCTCAACACTGTCGTCTCGGCGCCGGCGCCGTTCGACTACTTCAAGCGGCACCAGAAGTTCCTGAAGGAGGGCGAGAGCGTCGTCATCTGCATGGTCGCGCCGCAGTCGCTCGATGCCTTCCTGGCCTTCACGGCGCGCGAGGGTGGCCGCGTAGCCTTCAACAGGGCCGAACTTTCCGAGGAGGAGTTGAAGGGGCTGCCGGTCGCCTACGAGCTCGCTTGGAACCACACGACGCTACGCGGGCTGCGTATCGATCCGGCGATTACCTATCTGCAGGTGCTCTACCCGTTCCCGAACCAATTGGCGCTGATCGAAAAACTGCACGCCATGTTCGAGGGCGAGATCATCGACCATCTGGAATTCGTGCGCTTCGACGGCGACATCACCTGTTTTGGCCTGCCGATGGTGCGGTTTACGACCGAGGAACGGCTTGAGGAGATCATGGCGACCTTCAACCGGGAGGGCGCGCCGATCTTCAATCCCCATCGCTACACGCTCGAAGAGGGCGGCATGAAGCAGACCGACGAGATCCAGCTTGCCTTCAAGCGCGAAGCCGATCCCAAGGGCTTGCTCAACCCGGGCAAGATGATCGCCTGGGAGAACCCCGAGTATGACTACGATACGGGCGGCGTCTGGCTGTTCAAGGGTTTGCAGAAGGCGGGTTGAGGCGATGCGCATCCTGGTCCTGCATGCGCATCCGGTCGCCGAAAGCTACAACGGTCACATGCACCGGCTGATCGTCGATCGCCTCGAGACCGCCGGCCACGAGGTCGATGATTGTGATCTTTACGCCGAAGGATTCGATCCGAGGCTGAGCCGAGACGAGCGGCTGAACTACCACGAGATCGGGCTGAACATCGAACCGGTGAAGGAATACGTGGAGCGGCTGCGCGCGGCGGAGGCGCTGGTGATGAGCTATCCGGTTTGGAATTTCGGCTACCCGGCGATGCTGAAAGGCTTCTTCGACCGTGTCTTCCTGCCGGGCGTTTCCTTCGATATCGTCGACGGCAAGGTGCGCCCCTGCCTGCACAATATCCGCAAGGTGGGCGTGGTGACGACCTATGGCGGGTCACGGCTGCGCGCCTTCCTTGTCGGCGATCCGCCGCGCAAGGCGGTCAACCGGGTGCTGCGCGTGATCGTCAAGCCGGGCGCGCCGGTCGGCTATCACGCGCATTACGACATGAACCGCTCCACCGACGAGACCCGCAAGCGGTTCATCGCCCGCGTCGAAAAAGCGATGGATGCCTTCTGATGCGCATCCTCGTCGTCTTTTCCCATCCGGTGCCGGAGAGCTTCGGCGCGGCGTTGCGCGACACCGTGATGACGGCACTTGCCGAAGCTGGAAACGAGACGCGGCTGATCGACCTGTACGCGGAAGGCTTCGATCCGGTGATGGGCTGCGAGGAAAGGCGCTGCTACAACGAGATGAAAAAGGACCAGCATCCGGTGCCCGTGCATGCCGCGCATCTTGCCTGGGCCGAAGGCTTGGTCTTCGTCTATCCGACCTGGTGGTATGGCCTGCCGGCCATGCTGAAGGGCTGGCTGGACCGTGTCTGGACGCCGGAGATCACCTTCTCGATCTCGCCGGACACCAAGCGTATCCAGCCGCTGATGACGCATATCCGAAAGCTCGGCGTCGTGACCACCTGTGGCGCGCCGCGCTGGTGGTCCTATGTGGTCGGGCACCCAGGCAAACGAACGATCATGCGCGGCATGCGGGCGCTGTTCGCCAAGCGTTGCAAGACGGTGTTCCTCGCCCATTACCTGATGGACGTTTCGACGCCGCAGTCGCGCGAGGCCTTCCTGGCGCGTGTCGAAAAGGCAATGCGTCGCTTCTGAGCGGTGTCAGACGGCCAGCTTCGGCGCGTCGGCCGTCTCGTCGGCGACAGCCGCCGGATCGTCCGGATAGGAAAGAAACTGGAGTTCGCGTGCCGGCACGCCCTCGATCGAACGGATCACGCAGGTCGCCAGATCGCGGCCGCCCTGGCGCACATCCTCGTTGATGACATCGATTTCCTTGCGGAAACGCTTGAGGATGTTGGCATGCTGCTTGGAGACGACGAAGACATCGCGGCCGACCGTCAGCCCGGCCTGTTCGATACCGGCGGTGGCGGCAATGGCTGCGCTGCCGCTGCCGCAAACGATGCCGTCGGGCCGGCCCGCTGAGCACATGATTTCGTGGACACCTGCCTGGATGGTGTCGAGATTGTCATCGACCGTGACCGTGTCGAGCGCGACCTGTTGCAGCCCGAATTCGCGCAAACCGGCGGCAAATCCCGCCTTCATGTGACGCGAATAGGTCAGGCTGTCCGGCGGGCCGATCAGGGCGAGACGCCTCGAGCCGCGCCCGGCCAGAATCTTGACGGCGTCACGGGCGAAGCGCTCGTTGTCGAAATCGTGCCAGGGATGCTCGATGCCCATATCGGTGCGTCCGTGGGTGGCGAACGGCATGCCGTTCTCCGTCAGGTACCGCACGCGACGGTCCTGCGGCTCCATACGCGAAAGAATGATGCCGTCGGACGATCCGGTTTCCACGATGTAGCGAACCGGTTCCATCGGGTCATTGGCGAGGCCATAGGGCGTGACGACAAGGTGGTAGGGCGTGCCGCGCAGAACCTCGGAGATGCCGTAGACCATTTGCGATGTCAGACCCATGATCTCTTCCTCGGTGTTGAGGACGAGGCTGATCACGTTGGTCTTGCCGGTGCGCAGGCGCACGCCTGCACGGTTCGGCCGGTAGCCGATCTGCTTGGCGACAAGGCGGACGCGCTGCTTGGTCTCCGTGCCGATATCGGGCGCATCCTTGAGCGCGCGCGAAACCGCCGTGACCGAGTAGCCCGTCATGAAAGCGATGGTCTTGAGGGTTGGAGGTCCGCTACTCAGAGCCGCATCGTCCGACCGACCTGTCTTTTTTTTCTTTGTCATTGTCCCGGCCTTTGGAGCGCCGGCAGACTATAGGCTGGCCGCCGCTGTGGTTTCAACCGGTGCGACGCTTTTTCCGCAAACGTTAAAGTATATTGCGTTGCGATATTCCGTTTTGCGGCGCCGAAGGAGGGTGCGGAGGATTTTGCCTTGGTTGCCTGTAAGTTGATGTAATAACGCGGTTATTTGCCCCGTTCCTAGCGGAAAGCTATTTTTTTCACAGCGTGAATAAAATTTCCTCGGGCCAGTTGCGTGGAGTAATCCGCTGTCATACAGTTCAACTGCAACGTTACAGTTTCCAGGGAGGAGAACGATGCGTTTTCGTACAATGGTTGCGGCACTGGCGGCGTCTGCCGTTCTGCCGGTCACAGGGGCTCACGCCGTAGACCTCGAAGTGACGCACTGGTGGACGTCGGGCGGGGAGGCGGCCGCAGTGGCCGAATTCGCCAAGGCGTTCAACGAGAAGACCGAACACAACTGGATCGACGGCGCGATCGCGGGCGGCGGCGGCACGGCCCGTCCCGTCATGATCAGCCGGATCACCGGCGGCGACCCGATGGGCGCAACGCAATTCAACCACGGCCGACAGGCCGAGGAGCTGATCGAGGCCGGGCTATTCCTCGACCTCACCGATCTCGCCGAGGAAGAGAACTGGAAGGAGATCGTCAATCCGCCGTCACTGCTCGACAGCTGCACCCTGGACGGGCGTATCTATTGCGTGCCCGTCAATATTCACTCGCCGCAGTGGCTCTGGCTCTCGCACAAGGCATTCGAGGATGCGGGCGTGCCGGTGCCGACAAACTGGGACGAGTTCGTCGCTGCCGCGCCGGCGCTCGAGAAAGCCGGCAAGACGCCGCTTGCCCTCGGCAACCAGCCTTGGCAGTCGAACCTGCTTTTCGGCGCGGTGCAGATTGCAATCGGCGGCCTGGACATGTGGAAGCAGATCAACCTGCAAAAGGATGTCGAGGCGGCACGCGGCCCGGAAATGGCGAAAGTCTTCCAAGCCATGGCCGATGCCCGCGAGATGGCGAAGAATTCCACCGTGCAGGACTGGAACCAGGCCACCAACATGGTGATCACCGCCGAGGCCGGCGGCCAGATCATGGGTGACTGGGCGCAAGGCGAATTCCAGGTCGCCAACCAGAAGGCCGGCGAGGACTATTCCTGCCTGCCTGGGCTCGGCGTTCACAAATACATCTCGACCGGTGGCGACGCCTTCTATTTCCCGAAGATCGACGATCCGGAAGTCACAAAAGCGCAGAAGGAACTTGCTTCGTTGATGTTGTCGAAGGAAGTGCAAGTCGCCTTCAATCTCAAGAAGGGCTCGCTGCCGGTTCGTGGCGACGTCGATCTGGCTGCCGCGAATGACTGCATGAAACAGGGTCTGGAAATCCTGAAGGACGGCAACATGCTGCCTTCCGGCGACCAGGTCTTCTCCGCCGACACGCAAACGCAGTTCAACGACCTGATGGTCGAGTTCATGAAGGATCCGAACATCTCGGCGGAAGACGCGCAGAAACGTTACGCGGACATCGTCGAAAATGCCGACTAACCTCCCGGGCGCATGATGCCCACGCCGCCGGTCCGCCTTTTTCGGGCCGGCGGCACTCACATCACGACCTGAATTCGGGGAGGGGCCTGCAATGGCGCATACACAGCGTCCGGTGCAGCTGTTTCGCAATCTCAATGCAAAGATTGCGGCCATACCGATGATCGCCACGGCCCTTGTGGTCTTCGCCGGCGGCACGGTCTGGACGGTTGTCTACTCGTTCACCAATTCCAAGCTTCTGCCGCGCGCCCGTTTTGTCGGGCTCGACCAGTACGAGCGCCTGTGGTCGAGCAGCAAATGGCTGATCTCGATCCAGAACCTGCTGATCTACGGCGTGCTCTCGTTGATCTTCTCGCTCGTTATCGGCTTCATGCTCGCGGCGCTGCTCGATCAGAAGATCCGTTTCGAGAACACGTTCCGAACGATCTTCCTTTATCCGTTTGCGCTTTCCTTCATTGTTACCGGGCTGGTATGGCAATGGCTGCTCAATCCCGATTTCGGCATTCAGGGCGTCGTCCGCTCGCTGGGATGGGAAAGCTTCACGTTCAATCCGCTCTACAATTCCCAGATCGTCATCTACGGAATCCTCATTGCCGGGCTGTGGCAGGGGACAGGCCTGATCATGTGCCTGATGCTTGCGGGCCTGCGCGGCATCGACGAGGATGTGTGGAAGGCGGCGCGCGTCGACGGCATTCCGATGTGGAAGACGTATATCTACATCGTCATTCCAATGATGCGGCCGGTTTTCATAACGGCTCTTGTGCTGATCGCGTCCGGCATCGTGCGCGTCTACGACCTGGTCGTGGCGCAAACCAGCGGCGGTCCGGGAATCTCGTCGGAAGTCCCGGCTAAGTACGTCTATGACGCGATGTTCCTGTCGCAGAATCTCGGCCAGGGCTTCGCCGGCTCGACGATGATGCTGCTTTCGGTCCTGATCGTTCTCATCCCCTGGGCCTATCTCGAATTCGGGGGCAAGAAACGTGTCTAATCCCGCTACCATCAACATCGCCGCCGCAAGCATGGATCCCGTCAGGAACCGTCTCGATGGCGGGCCGCGCGGACCGCGCCCGCGGCCGCGCTTCTCACGTCGCAACATCCTCGTCTACGGAACGCTGTTCGTCGTCGCGGTCTACTACCTGCTGCCGCTCTACGTGATGGTTGTCACGTCGCTGAAGGGGATGCCGGAAATCCGGCTCGGCAATATTTTCGCGCCACCGGTGGAGATCACCTTCGAGCCGTGGGTGAAGGCCTGGGCCACTGCCTGCACGGGGCTGAATTGCGAGGGGCTTTCGCGCGGTTTCTGGAATTCGGTTCGAATTCTCGTTCCATCAGTATTTTTGTCGATCCTGATCGCTTCGGTGAATGGATACGCACTCGCCAACTGGCGCTTCAAAGGGGCGGACCTGTTCTTCACGATCCTGATCTTCGGTGCGTTCATTCCGTACCAGGTGATGCTGTATCCGCTGGTGATCATATTGCGCGAACTGGGGCTCTACGGTTCGCTCTGGGGACTGGTGCTGGTCCATACCGTGTTCGGAATGCCGATCCTCACGCTGTTGTTCCGGAATTACTTCACGTCGCTGCCCGAAGAACTGTTCAAGGCGGCGCGTGTCGATGGGGCCGGTTTCTGGGGCATCTATTTCCGCATCATGCTGCCGATGAGCCTGCCGATCTTCGTCGTCGCGATGATCATTCAGGTCACGGGCATCTGGAACGATTTCCTGTTCGGGGTCGTCTACACGAAACCGGACGTCTACCCGATGACCGTGCAGCTCAACAACATCGTCAATTCCGTCCAGGGTGTGAAGGAATACAACGTCAACATGGCCGCCACGCTGCTGACCGGCCTTGTTCCGCTCGTCATTTACTTCATCTCCGGCAAACTCTTCGTGCGCGGCATCGCGGCCGGCGCCGTGAAAGGTTGATCCTCATGGAAAGCGTATCCATCCGCGACGTGAGCCTGAATTTCGGGGCAGTGCGCGTACTCGAAGAACTCAATCTCGACGTGAAGGAGGGCGAGTTCCTCGTCCTGCTCGGGCCGTCGGGTTGCGGCAAGTCGACCCTGCTCAATTGCATCGCCGGGTTGCTCGACGTCAGTGACGGGCAGATTTTCATCAAGGACCGCAATGTCACCTGGGAGCAGCCCAAGGACCGCGGCATCGGCATGGTGTTTCAGTCCTACGCGCTCTATCCGCAGATGACGGTGGAGGGCAATCTCAGCTTCGGGCTGAAGAACCAGGGCATGCCGCGTCCCGAAATCAAGGAGCGCGTTGATCGCGCCGCCGGCATTCTGCAGATCGAAAACCTGCTTCAGCGCAAACCGGCGCAATTGTCGGGCGGCCAGCGGCAGCGCGTCGCTATCGGCCGTGCACTGGTGCGCGATGTCGACGTGTTCCTCTTCGATGAGCCCTTGTCCAATCTCGACGCCAAGCTGCGTTCGGAACTGCGTGTCGAGATCAAGCGCCTGCACCAGACGCTGACCAACACGATGATCTATGTGACGCATGACCAGATCGAGGCGCTGACGCTGGCCGACCGCATTGCTGTCATGAAGGGCGGCGTCATCCAGCAACTCGACGAGCCGCACACGATTTACAACCGTCCGCGCAATCTCTTCGTGGCCGGTTTCCTCGGTTCTCCGTCGATGAGTTTCCTGAACGGTCATGTCGAGGCGAAAGGCCGCGGGTTTTCATTTCGTCTCGGCGATCATGAAGTGCCGTTGGCCGGCTATGTTCCCGATGCGGAGATCAAGGCGTCAGATGGGGCCATCCTCGGCGTGCGGCCGGAGCATGTCGAGATTGTCCCTGAGAGTGCCGCTTCGAAAAGCGCGAGCTATCCCGGTGTCGTCGATCTGGAAGAGCCCATGGGCGCGGACAGCCTGGTCTGGATCACGCTCGGCGGCCAGACGCTTTCCGCGCGCGTGGATGGCACACAGCGTTTCCGGCCCGGCGACAAGGTGCGTCTCGGCTTCAACCTGCCGATGGCCTCGCTGTTCGACCGGCAGACAGAAACCCGCATGTAGGGCATTCGCGGCTCATGAACGCTCCCATTCCCACAGCTGCCGTATCGGCCGCGGCCTCGACCGGCGAGATCGACCTCGCCGGCCTGTGGTCGCTCGCCGATGGCGGCGGGGGACATGCGACCGCAATCAGCTTGCCGGGCGACGTCCATTCGGCGCTGTTCACAGCCGGGCTGATCCCCGATCCCTATTACGGGCGCAACGAATACGACGTACGCTGGGTGGCGGAGCGCGACTGGGTGATGTCGCGGGAGTTCGCGCTGGACGATCCGGCAATGGACCTCGTTATCGACGGGCTAGACACGGTTGCCGAGGTGCGCGTCAACGGCACAACCGTATTGGAGGCGGCCAACAGCTTCCGGGCATGGCGGGCCGATCTGTCGAAAGTGGTCAACGCCGGCAACAACAGGATCGAGATCGTCATCCGGTCGAGCATCGCAGAAGGCTCCCGACTTCAGGCAGGGCAGCCATTCTACGTGCCTTGGCACAAGGGTAATTGCCCGATTCCGAACGGTAACATGCTTCGAAAACCGCAATGCGATTTCGGCTGGGACTGGAACATCGCGCTGGCGCCGCTTGGCGTTCATGGCGCGATCCGCCTCGAGCCGAAGCGGGTGGCGCGCCTTGCTGGCGTTGGGATTTCCCAACACCATGAGGGCGGCAAGGTTGCGCTCACCCTGATTGCGAAGATCGCAGGCCAGGCGCCTGAAGGAGGAGTCGATTTCCTGTTCGGCGGTTCGCTTTACGAGGCCAAGGTGAACGACGGTGAGGCGCGGGCCGAGATCGTCGTCGACGAGCCGGCGCTGTGGTGGCCGGCGGGACTCGGCGAGCAGGTGCTTTACGACCTGGAAGTTCGCCTGGGCGATCAGGCGCTGCACCGGCGCATCGGATTGCGGTCGCTGGAGCTCGTGGTGGGCGAGGATGGCGGATTCCGGTTCCGTGTAAACGGCAGGGATGTGTTCGCGCGCGGTGCAAACTGGATCCCCGCGGATGCGCTGCCCGGCCGCATTTCGCAGGACAAAACGCGCGATTTGCTGCAATCGGCGGTCGACGCGAACATGAACATGATCCGGGTGTGGGGCGGCGGACGCTACGAGCCTGACTGGTTCTACGACCTCTGCGACGAACTCGGCCTTATGGTCTGGCAGGATTTCATGTTTGCCTGCAATCTCTATCCGTCGACGCCGGAGTTCCTGGACGAGATCGACCGGGAAGTCCGCGAGGTCGTGTCGCGGATCGATCATCACGCCTGTATCGCATTGTGGTGCGGCGACAATGAACTGCTCGGCGCGCTGACGTGGTTCGAGGAAAGCCGCAACAACCGCGACCGCTACCTGGTCGCCTATGACCGGCTGAACCGCACGATCGAAAACGCGCTGAAGGAAACTGCCCCGGACGCCAATTGGTGGCCGTCCTCGCCGTCGCCCGGCTACATGAGCTTCGGCGACGCCTGGCACGACGATTCCTCGGGCGACATGCACTTCTGGTCGGTCTGGCACGAGGGCCGGGATTTCGAACATTACCGCGATGTCTCCCCGCGGTTCTGCTCTGAGTTCGGCTTCCAGTCCTATCCGTCGATGGATGTGATCCGCTCGTTCGCCGAGCGCCAGGATTTCAACATCGCCGCGCCGGTGCTGGAAAGCCACCAGAAGAACGCAGGCGGCAATGCGCGGATCGCCGAGACGATGTTCCGTTACTTCCGATTTCCCGAAGGGTTCGAGAACTTTGTCTATCTGTCGCAGGTCCAGCAGGGGTTGGCGATCAGGACGGCGGTGACGCACTGGCGCAGCCTCAAGCCGCATTGCATGGGCACGCTCTACTGGCAGCTCAACGATACGTGGCCGGTGGCGAGCTGGTCGTCGCTCGACTATGGCGGTGGCTGGAAACTGCTGCACCACATGGCGCGCGGCTTCCTTGCCCCGGTGATCGTGACCGCTGTGCCGGAAGACGGCGGTTTTGCATTCAAGGGCGTCAATGACCGGCTCGACACCGTGTCGATCGACCTGGAGGCGATTGCGCTCCGTCCTTCGGGCGAAAGGCGAAAGATCGGTTCGGCCAGCGGCGAGGTGCGTGCCGACAGGGCGCGCGCTTTGCTGGAGGTTCCCGCAAAGGACCTCGATGATGACGAACTGCTTTTCTGGCGCTGGGCCGCCACCGACGGCTCGACCGGAGAGGACCTTTTCGCGCCGAAACCGTTCAAGACCTATGACCTTGTTGCGCCGGAGATGGGGATGAGAAAGGCGAGGGACGGCGATGCCTGGCGGCTCAAGCTCTGCGCCGAGAAGCCGGCCTTTTTCGTCGCTGTCGAAGCCGATTGTCCGGGGCGCTTTTCGGACAACGCCTTCACGCTGTTGCCCGGACAGGATAGGGAGATCGCCTTCCATCCGAAGGACCGCGACGCCTCGCCGTCCTTCCTTCTCCGCGATCTGCATTCCGCAACATACGGTGTCTCATGAAACGCTCGACCATTAACGATATCATCCGCGAAAGCGACGCCTTCATTCGCTCCTTCGGCTATCTGATGCCGCCGTTCGCCTACTGGTCGCCGGACGAAATGAAGGCGCGCGCGGCAAGCGACAGCGCACGCATTCTCGATCACCGGCTCGGCTGGGATATCACCGATTACGGCCAGGGAAAGTTCGAGGATCTTGGCCTGTTCCTGTTCACGGTGCGCAACGGCAACAGCGCCAATGTCGAAAGGGGCATGGGCATGCTCTACGCCGAAAAGATCATGATCTCCGGCGAGAACCAGATTTCGCCGATGCACCGGCACAATCTGAAGACCGAGGACATCATCAACAAGGGCGGCGGCACGCTGGTTCTGGAACTGTTCAAGGCGAACAGCGACGGCTCGATCAGTGAAACAGCCGATGTCAATGTCTACACCGATGGTTCGCTGCACACCCTGCCGCCGGGCAGTCACTTGAAACTCTCGCCCGGCGAGAGTGTCACACTGGAACCGGATGTCTGGCACGCTTTCTGGGGCGAGGGTGGCAAGGTGCTCATCGGCGAGGTTTCCAACGTCAATGACGATCTCACCGACAATGTCTTCCGCGATCCGATCGGGCGATTCTCGCATGTCGAGGAAGACACCGATCCGCTGCACCTGCTCGTTTCCGACTATGACACCTGGCTCCGATGAGCCTTATTCGAGGATGTTTTGATGACTGACTTTTCCTATCAGCTCTACAGCTCACGCAATTTCCCGCCGCTTTCCGACACGCTGAAGATGCTCGGCGGACTCGGTTACAGCCAGGTCGAGGGATATGGCGGGCTGTTCGCAAATCCTGATGTGATCGAGGAACTGAAGGACAACCTCTCCGCAAACGGGCTGACCATGCCGACAGGCCATATCGGCCTCGATATGGTGCGCGATCAGCCGGACCGCGTTCTCGAAATCGCCAGTGCGCTTGGCATGGAAGCGATATTCGTGCCCGCGGTCGGTCCCGAGGAGCGCACCAAGGATGCCGCCGGGTGGCAGGCGCTTGGCGAGCAGCTTGCCGCGGCTGCCGAACCTTACTGGAGCGCGGGGCTGATCTTCGGCTGGCATAACCATGCTTTCGAGTTTGTCGAGACTGAAACCGGCGAGATGCCGCTCGACCTGATCATGGCCGGAGATTCCAGATTGGCGCTCGAACTCGATGTGGCGTGGACCGTGAAGGGCGGGCAGGATCCTCTCGCGTGGATCGACGCATATTCCGACCGGATTGTCGCCGCCCATATCAAGGATATCGCGCTCGAGGGCGAGTGCGTCGACGAGGATGGCTGGGCCGATGTCGGCCATGGCGTCATGGACTGGAAAACGATCATGGCCGCGCTGCGCAAGACCAAGGCGCGCTGGTTCGTGATGGAACACGACAACCCAAGCGATCACGCCCGGTTCGCGCGGCGGTCGATCGAAGCGGCACGCAATCTCTGAGGATCATTACCATGAACAAACTCGGTGTCGGCATCATCGGATGCGGCAACATTTCTGCGGCCTATCTGCGGCTCGGCCCGCTGTTCAAGGCGCTGGAAATACGCGCCGTTGCGGATCTCAACATGGAAGCGGCCAAGGCCCGCGCGACGGAATTCGGCGTCCGTGCGGAAAGCGTCGAGGACCTGCTTGCGGCCAGGGACATCGATGTCGTCGTCAACCTGACCATTCCCGATGCACATTTCGCAGTGACGAAATCGATCCTCGAAGCCGGCAAGCATGCCTATTCGGAAAAGCCGTTGGTTCTAACGCTGGCCGAAGGGGAGCAGTTACGCGGGCTGGCCGACGGCAAAGGCCTGCGCATCGGGTCCGCGCCGGACACTTTTCTCGGCGGTTCGCACCAACTGGCGCGCGCAAAGATCGACGAGGGGCTGATTGGCGACGTCGTCGCCGGCACATGCCACGTGATGTCGCACGGAATGGAACACTGGCACCCGAATCCCGATTTCTTCTTCCTGCCGGGAGCCGGGCCGGTTCTCGATATCGGGCCTTACTACGTTACCAACCTGATCCAGCTTATCGGGCCGGTGAAGCGGGTAGCGGCGCTTGCCACGTCGGCGACCCCGACCCGCACGATTTCCACCGACGGGCCGCGCAAGGGCGAGGAGATCCCGGTCAAGACACCGACCAACATCCATGCGCTGCTCGATTTCGAGAACGGGGCGACGATCACCCTGTCGGCAAGCTGGGACGTGTGGGCGCATCGCCACGCCAACATGGAACTCTACGGCAAGGACGGTTCGCTGTTCGTGCCCGATCCGAACTTCTTCGGCGGGGCGGTCGAGCATGCAGGTCATGACGGCAAGATCGCGCCGCTGGCGCAATGGGATCATCCGTTCGGGGTTGCCAACCAGGAGCATCCGCAGGGTGCGCGGGCGAATTACCGTACCGCCGGCCTGGCCGACATGGCGCAGGCCATTGTCGAGGACCGGCCGCATCGCTGTTCGCTCGAACTCGCCATCCATGCCGTCGACGTGATGACGTCGATCCTGAAGTCAGGGGAGACCGGAACCTTCGTCGAACTGACGACAACTTGCGAGCGGCCGGCTTCGTTGTCGCCGGACGAGGCACGCAAACTGATGGGCTGACGGCCGCGCGGCGCACCCGTGTGCGCCGCCTTCGCATTTCTTAGGAAACAAGGGATAAGCCATGACCTATGTGCCTGCTGAAAACCGGTATGAGAAGATGGTCTATCGGCGCTGCGGCCGGTCGGGCGTCAATCTGCCGGCGATTTCGCTCGGTCTGTGGCACAATTTCGGCCACGACACGCCGCATGACACCAAGCGCGCCATCGTCCGGGCGGCGTTCGACCACGGGATCACACATTTCGATCTTGCCAACAACTACGGTCCGCCGCCCGGCAGCGCGGAAGAGGCGTTCGGCGAAATCCTGAAAACCGGTCTCAAAGGATATCGCGACGAGATCATCGTCTCGTCGAAGGCCGGCTACCTGATGTGGCCGGGACCCTATGGCGAGTGGGGCAGCCGCAAATACCTGATCGCGTCCTGCGACCAGTCGCTGAAGCGCATGGGCCTCGATTATGTCGATGTCTTCTATTCGCACCGTTTCGATCCCGACACGCCACTGGAGGAAACGATGGGCGCGCTCGACCACATCGTGCGTTCGGGCAAGGCGCTCTACGCCGGCATTTCCTCCTACAATTCCGAGCGCACCCGCGAAGCGGTGAAGATACTGGACGATCTCGGCACGCCGTGCCTTATCCACCAGCCGTCCTACAACATGCTCAATCGCTGGGTGGAGCGTGACGGCCTGAAAGACACGCTGAAGGAACTCGGTATCGGTTCCATCGCCTTCACGCCCCTCGCGCAGGGCATGCTGACAAACAAGTACCTGAAGGGGATTCCGGGCGACAGCCGAGCTGCGCAGGGCAAGTCGCTGAAGAAGGAGTTTCTCAACGAGCAGGCGATCGCTCACATCAACAAGCTCAACGAGATCGCGCAGCGACGCGGGCAGTCGCTTGCACAGATGGCGCTCGCCTGGGTGTTGCGTGACGGCGGCATCACGACCGCGCTGATCGGTGCATCGCGGCCAAGCCAGGTTGTGGATTGCGTCGGGGCTGTCGGCAATCTCGAGTTCACGACCGAGGAACTGTCAGAAATCGACAAATATGCCGACGAGGAGAACATCAATCTGTGGGCGCTGTCGGCTGAACAGAAAAAGGGGGCGGCGCAGCGATGATACGCAACCCGATCCTTCCCGGCTTCAATCCCGATCCGTCCTTCTGTCGCGTCGGTGAGGACTACTACATCGCGACCTCGACCTTCGAGTGGTATCCGGGCGTACAGATTTTTCATTCGCGCGATCTGGTGAACTGGACGCTGGTGTCAAGGCCGCTCGATCGCAGGGCGCTGCTCGACATGCGCGGCAATCCCGACAGTTGCGGCATCTGGGCGCCGTGCCTGTCGCATGCCGACGGCAGGTTCTGGCTCGTCTATACCGACGTCAAGCGCTACGACGGGAACTTCAAGGATGCGCCGAACTACATCACAACAAGCACCACAATCGACGGCGAATGGTCCGATCCGTGGTTCGTGAATTCGTCCGGTTTCGACCCGTCGCTGTTCCACGACGATGACGGGCGCAAGTACTTCATGAACATGCAGTGGAACTACCGGGGCAAGGGTACCGGCGGCAATCCGAAACATGCGTCATTCGACGGGATATTGCTGCAGGAGTGGTCGCCGGAAAAGGGGCTGTTCGGCCCGGTGAAGAACATCTTCGCAGGTACGCCGCGCGGGCTGACCGAGGCGCCGCACATCTTCAAGCGCAATGGCTGGTACTACCTGACGACGGCGGAAGGCGGCACGGTCTACGATCATGCGGTGACAATGGCCCGTTCGCGCTCCATCTGGGGACCCTACGAGGATCATCCGAACAGGTACCTGATGTGCGCGGCGGATGCGCCGGACCATCCGATCCAGAAGACCGGGCACGGCCAGTATGTCGAAACGCATGACGGCCAGTTCTACCACACGTTCCTGATGGGACGGCCGATCCCCGGGCCGGACGGCACCGGGCGGTTCTGCCCGCTCGGACGCGAGACAGGCATCGAGCGGGTCGTCTGGGGCGAGGACGACTGGCTCTACCTGGAGGACGGCGGTATGCTGGCGCGGACCGAACTGCCGGGCCTTGCCGATGTCGAGCCGTTGCCGCCGCAGGCGCATCACACCGATTTCTCCGGCGCGACATTGCCGCCCGAGTTCCAGTGGCTGCGCTCGCCGGAAACGGACCGGCTGTTCAAAGTCAACAACGGTTCACTCAGCCTGTTCGGCCGCCAGAGCATCGGCAGCTGGTTCGAGCAGGCGTTGGTGGCGCGACGGCAGGAGCACTTCGTCTACATGGCGGAGACAAAGGTCGAGTTCGAGCCGGAGACCTACCAGCAGACGGCCGGGTTGGTGACCTATTACAACCGCTTCAAGTTTCATGCCCTCCTGCTGACCGACGAACCGGGCATAGGACGCGTGCTGACGATCAATTCCTGCCCCGGCGATTATCCAGACGGCGCCATGACGTTTCCGCTGGGCAATCCGCTCCCCTGTCCCGAGGGTCCAATCGAGATGCGGGTCGATGTTGACCATGCGCTGCAGCAGTTCTCCTGGCGCCAGCCCGGCGGGGAGTGGCAGGCGATCGGGCCGAAGCTCGATGCTTCGGTCATCTCGGACGAAGGCGGGCGAGGCGGGCACGGCTCATTCACCGGCGCCTTCGTCGGCATGTTTGCCATGGACATGACGGGGCAGGGCAGGGAAGCCCGCTTCGCGCATTTCAGCTACCGCCCCGAAGGCACATGAGGAGCGAACTGGCGATCTACGATCTGGCGTCCGGGCAGGTCGAGACCGTGCTGCGGACCGATCGTCTGATCGAGGCGCCGAACTGGACGCCGGACCGACGCGCCCTGATCGTCAATGGCGACGGGCGGCTTTATCGCGTCATGCTGGACGGTCCGCCGGAGTTTGCCGAGATCGACACCGGCTTCGCGGTCAGGATCAACAACGATCACGGTATCTCTCCGGATGGCCGGACGCTGGTCATTTCCGACAGCACAGAGGAAGGACAAAGCTGCATCTACACCTTGCCGGCGCAGGGTGGTACGCCGAAGCGGATGACAGCCCATGTACCATCCTACTGGCATGGCTGGTCGCCCGACGGCGCGACGCTTGCCTATGTCGGCAAACGCGATGCGGGGTTCGACATCTACACCTGTCCCGCGGAAGGCGGCGCGGAAAACTGCCTGACCGCCGGCTTCGAGCACTGCGACGGACCGGATTATACGCCGGACGGGGGGTGGATCTGGTTCAACGGCCAGCGCGACGGACGCATGCAACTCTAGCGGATGCGGCCGGACGGCAGCGCACCCGAACAGATGACCGACGACGACCGGGTCAACTGGTTTCCGCATCCGGCGCCGGATGGCGGGCAGGTTCTCTATCTCGCATACGAGAACGGCGTCGACGGCCATCCGCGCGACCACCATGTCAAATTGCGGATGATGCCGGCAGATGGCGGCAAGCCCAAGGTTCTTCTCGCTCTTTTCGGCGGGCAGGGAACGATCAACGTACCGTGCTGGGCACCCGATTCAGGCCGTTTCGCTTTTGTGCGCTATCAGTCCTGATCGCGGCTTTACCGGTCGCCGGGGATTGCCGAAAGCCGGTTCTCACATATCGGCAAAGGGTGCAGTGCAGCAACGAAAGGCGGTTGACGCAGTTAACCCTGTATCGCATCTTGGCGTGAAACATAGGGAAAACACTATGCGTTTCGAGCAGTTCTTCGCCGACCGTCTTTCATCTTTGCGCGATGACGGCAATTACCGTGTTTTTGCGGATCTTGAGCGTCATGCGGGCGACTTCCCGAAGGCGACGCGCTACCGCGCCGACGGTTCGACGCAGGAAGTCACGGTTTGGTGCTCGAACGACTATCTGGGCATGGGCCAGAACGACGCGGTCGTTGCCGCGATGCACGAGGCGATCGACAAGTGCGGCACCGGGGCGGGCGGCACCCGCAACATCTCCGGCACCAACCACTACCATGTGAAGCTGGAGCGCGAGCTGGCCGACCTGCACGGCAAGGAAGCCGCGCTGATCTTCACGAGCGGCTACGTCTCCAACTGGGCGGCGCTCGGCACGCTGGCTTCGAAGATCCCCGGCGTGATCGTCTATTCCGACGCGCTCAACCACGCCTCGATGATCGAGGGCATCCGCCACGCGCGCTGCGAGAAGCGCATCTTCAGGCACAATGACTGGAAGGACCTCGACCGGCTGATGAGCCAGGACGACCCGGCGGCGCCGAAGCTGGTCGCCTTCGAGAGCGTCTATTCGATGGATGGCGACATCGCGCCGATCAGGGAAATCTGCGACGTCGCCGACAAGCACAATGCGATGACCTATCTCGACGAGGTGCATGCGGTGGGCATGTACGGTTCGCGCGGCGGCGGCATTGCCGAGCGCGAGGGCCTGATGGACCGCCTGACGGTGATCGAGGGCACGCTCGGCAAGGCGTTCGGCGTGATGGGCGGCTACATCACCGGGACGAAGAACCTAGTCGATTTCGTGCGCTCGTTTGCGTCGGGCTTCATCTTCACCACGGCGCTGCCGCCGTCTCTCGCCGCCGGCGCGACGGCCTCGATCAAACATCTCAAGCAGAGCCGGTCCGAGCGGGCGATGCATCAGGCCAATGTCGCGAAGGTGCGCGCCGCGCTCGATGCGCGCGGCATCCCGCACATGCCGAACCCCTCCCACATCGTTCCGGTGATGGTGGGCGACGCGAAGAAGTGCAAGTGGATCTCCGACATCCTGCTCGACCAGTACGGCATCTACGTGCAGCCGATCAACTACCCGACGGTCCCGGTGAAGACGGAGCGGCTGCGCATCACGCCGACGCCGCTGCACTCACAGGCCGACATCGACCACCTTGCCTCCGCGCTCTGCGACCTATGGTCCCAATGCGCCCTCGCAAGGGCCGTGGCGTAGCGTCTATTCGGCGGGTTGCTGTCCCAGAGCCGGTTCCGAAGGAGCCGGCTTTTCATCATGCCGGTCAACCAGCCAATCGGTGACACCGGCCGACAGCCACATGGCGAACAGGGTTATCCATGCGGTCATGGCGAATACGGATGCGCCGGTGACGCCGGCCCCGACGGCGCAACCGCCGGCCAGCATGCCGCCAAAACCCATCATTGCGGCACCCGCGAGGTATCGGCGCATGGACTTGCCGTCGTGAAAGCCCTGCAATTGCAGCTGGCCCGTCAGCCAGGCGGCAAGAAACGAACCGAGAAAGACGCCGGGCACAAGGCCGATATCGAAATCCATCATCGAACCCGGCGGGGTGAGGAACAGCATCAAGGTATCGGCCGACGGGCCCGTGAAGGTGAGCGAGTTCATCGTGATCGGCTCGAAGGCGATGCCGCGCATCGTGTGGGTAAACAGCCAGGCGGCCGGCACCATCATGCCGACCAGGAAGGCCATGACGGCACGCCAGGCATTCACGTTCTGGCGAGTCGCGACAATAACCGACAGAATCAGCGCAATTCCAGCTGCCGTCACGGCTTTCACCGTATCGAGCCCCGTCATCGCAAGAAGATCGTTTCCGCCTGTGGTGACAGTCGTCAGCGGGCGGGCGAGCGCCTCGCGCAACGGGGACAGAAAGCCGCGCAGGCTGGCCTGCGCGACGACGGCAAAGACGAGGCCGGACAGAAGCGCGCGCAAATTCCCGGTCGCGGAAAGAACGAGCAGGCGGCTGGCACATCCACGCGCAAGAACCATGCCGCTGCCAAACAGCAAGCCCCCGATGGCAGCCCCGGAAAGGCTTTGCGGCGAGGCAATCTGGCGTGCTTCGCCGGTCGACAGGATTCCGGTCGCATCCAGCGCCTGCGTCCCGAATACAGCGGCCGTAAAGACAATCAGCCAGACGGTGGTCTTCTCGCCGATCCGGCCGCGTGCGAACTCGACAGTGGCCGCGCGCAAGCAAAAGCGACTCTGTTGCGCAAAAGCGCCGAACAAAGCTCCGATAACCGCTCCGCCGAGGACTAGCGTCCAGTTCTCGCCGATGCGATCAACGATTGCGGCCAGGAAATCGGTCAACATGTCCATAGGTAAACCTTCTTGGCCATGAATGACCGATTTCGGTCGTATTGACGTTGACCTTGATCAAGCTGACACGCATATATTCAAATACGAATATGTTTCGACATGCGGGAGGAACGCAATGAAAACGAAATACTGGACGCGCCGCGAGGCGCTTGCGCTGCTTGGTGTCACTGCGGCGGCACCGATGGTGCCGGGCTTCAGCACACGTGCCGTCGCGGATATCGCGCTCGGCGAGAAGACCATCACAACGGTGAGCGACGGCAATCTCATCCTGCCGCTCGATTTCGTGTTTCCGGACGTGCCGCAGGAAGAACTGAAGGCCTTGCTCGAGGCGGCAGGGCTGCGCACCGACGCATTGGAGCCGGACTGCAATGTCACCGTGCTGAAGGACGGCGATCGCGTGGTGCTGTTCGATGTGGGTTCCGGACCGAACTTCATGCCGAGCGCCGGCAAGATCCTCGACAATATCGATGCCGCCGGTATCGCGCCGGAAGACGTGACCGACGTGGTGTTCACGCACGCCCATCCGGATCACATCTGGGGCCTGCTGGACGATTTCGACGAGTTCGTTTTCCCGGAAGCGAACTACTACATCAACCAGGCTGAATGGGACTACTGGCGTGCCGATGACACGCTGGAAAAGATGCCGGAAGCGCGCAAGAGCTTCGTCGTCGGCGCGCAGGCGCGTCTCGAAGCGCTGGAGGATGTCATCCAATTGTTCAACTGGGGCGACGAAGTCGTACCGGGTGTCGAAGCGGTCGACACGCATGGCCATACGCCGGGGCATACGTCCTTCGCGATCCATGACGGCAGCGACAGCGTGACGGTGATCGGCGACGCGGCGACCAGCGAAATCGTATCGTTCGCACATCCGGAATGGGCGTCGGGCTCCGACCAGGACACCGAGCAGGGCATCGAGACGCGCGTGAAACTGCTCGACCGGCTGGCGCAGGAACAGAGCCGTTTCGTCGGCTTCCACCTGCCGGGCGGCGGTATTGGCCGCGTCGAAAAGGACGGGACTGCCTATCGCTTCGTGTCCGAAGGCTAGGAACGGAGCGCCTTACTCCGCCGGCTGGCCGGAATGGCCATGCCGGCGCATGAAGGCAAAGGCCGATCCTTCCAGCAGATAGGCAAGCCCCATGCGCGCGCCGAACGCGATGGACAGCATCGCGATCGGCGTCGACACGGCCATGACGGAAACGGCGCTGACGCCCTGACCGATGGTGCAGCCGAGAGCGAAAACGCCGCCGGTTCCCATAAGAAAAGCGCCGAGCAGGTGACGGCTCAGTTCGCGGGCGTCGTCGCAGGCTTCCCATCGCATGTCCTTCGAGCGCCAGGCACTGAGCGTCGCGCCGACCAGCACGCCGGCGGCGAGGCCGACGCCGTAGTCGGGCAGGGCGCCTGTCACCGTAATGATCTGCAGCATCGCATCGCCAAGCGGCATGACGAAGGAGCCTGCCTCTATCTGCACCGGATCGAACAGGCGCTGCGATATGAACGAAGTGGCAAACCAGCCTGCGGCGATTCCGGCGCCGATAACCGTGCCGGAGATCAGTTTTTCGCGATTACGCCTGAACGCGGCGTCACGGAACACCCAGAAAAACAGGATCGCGGCGATCAGCATGGCGAGCGGAAAGGCCACGTCGAAACCGGCGAGGTTCGACAGCAGCGCGCCGGCGGACTGGCCGCCAAGCGAATTCAGATCGAGCGACAACGGATCGAGAAGCGCGACGCGCGCATGGCCGCTCAGCCCGCGCTGGGCAGCGAGCGCGGCCAGCGCGATACCGGTCAGCACCACAAGGGCGCGCATGCTGCCGCCGCCCAGCCGGATGATGGCGCCGAAGCCGCAGGTTCCGACCAGCGCCATGCCGACGCCGAACATGATGCCGCCGATAATCGTGCCGGCGATGGGAAGCGGTTCGGTCAGGTAGAAGCTTTCGGATATGTCGATCCAGCCGAGCACGGCCATCGATTGCGTCACTGCCAGCGCCACGGCGGCGGCCAGCACCCAGGCACGCAAGCCGGAGCTGTCGCCGGCATACCAGTGGCGCTCCAGCCCGGACATCGTGCAGAAATGGTAGCGGCGCGCGGCAAATCCGATGACCGAACCGATAAGCAGACCGGCCAGTGGCAGCGACCAGGCGCTTTCCAAGAGAAACATCCCGAGTCCTCCCGCGCTTCTAACGGCGCAATATCAACGAAACTGCCCCTTTTGGGGCAGCTTGGCAAGCTGGACGGTGGTTTGGAGCGCCCCGATGGCCGTCAAGCGGACCGGACCGGGCGGCAGAAAAGCTCGTAAAGCGTTTCGACCACGGAGGAGACTTCCTGGCCGGCCACGCTGTAGTAGATCATGCGGCCTTCGCGGCGGGTATTGACGAGCCGGTCGAAACGGAGCCGGGCCAGTTGCTGCGAGACGGCTGCCTGCGGCATCGACAGGATTTCCTCGAGTTCGGAGACGGACTTCTCGCCTTCCGACAGGATGCAGAGGATCAGAAGCCGCGTCTCGTGCGAGAGCGCCTTCAGCAGATCGCTCGCCTCGCGCGCCTGCTTGATGAGGGCGTCGGCGTCGTTGGCTTCCATATCGGGATTGAACTTCGGCAGCGGCATAAATCTATTCCGATTTTCAAACTTTCATTACGCTTATACCCGTCACGCGGCGGAATTTAAATGGCACTCATCCCGCTTTCGCGCGGTCCAGCTTCTGCAGCATTTCGGCGAGCAGAAACCAGAAGAACTCGTCACCCGTGTAGCCGCGCATGCGACCGACCTCCTCGCCGTTTTCCACAAGCACGAAAGTCGGCGTGAAACGCTCCTTGCGTATGCCTGCCAGGTCATCGGGCAGCGGCTCGTGAATGTCGACACGGCGCAGCGGCGCGATCCTGCCTTCCGGCGTGTTTGGATAGGCGGGTCCGATTTCCTTGTTCCAGCGGATGCACCAGGCGCATCCGGCCTGTTCGAACATGACCAGTTCCGCGGCCGGCGCGGCCGTCGCGGCGGCGACTGCCGCCAACGCAGCAAACAGGAATGTTTTAACCGGTCTGGCCATTCTGCTTTCCTACGCTCCAGAGGGCTTGATTTCTATTTATATATAGCATTGTGTGCATGTTTAACAGCCCGATTGTAAGTTTCGGGCGACGATCGGGGGAGGACGCTCGTGTTGGACATCGGCTTCGGCGCCGCATTTGTTGCCGGCCTGCTATCATTCATATCGCCTTGCGTGCTGCCAATCGTGCCGCCCTATCTCGCCTATCTGGCCGGCGTCTCGTTCACGGACCTGCAATCCGCGGAGATGGAGCGCGAGCGTGCGCGGCGGATCATTTTCTCGGCGATTGCCTTCGTTCTGGGCTTTTCCACCGTTTTCGTCGCGCTCGGCGCGACGGCCAGCTTCATCGGGCAGTCGATCGCCCGCTATTTCGACACGTTGTCGATCATCGCCGGGATCATCATCCTGATCATGGGGCTGCATTTCCTCGGCGTCTTCCGCATTTCGATGCTCTACCGCGAGGCGCGTGTCGATGTGCGCAAAAAGCCGGCGGGCTTCTTCGGCGCCTATATCATGGGGCTGGCCTTCGCCTTCGGCTGGACGCCCTGCGTGGGGCCCGTCCTCGCCGCGATCCTGTTCATTGCCGGCACCGAGGACACGGCGATGCGCGGAGCGGGCCTTCTCGCGGTCTATTCGCTCGGCATCGGACTACCGTTCATCGCGGCAGCGGTGTTCGCCAGCCGGTTCATCGGCTGGGCAAACCGCTTCAAGCGGCACATGGGCAAGGTGGAGAAGGCGATGGGCGCCCTGCTGGTCGTCACAGGAATCCTGTTCATGACGGGCCAGATGTCGCGCATCGCGCAATGGCTGCTCGATACATTCCCGGTATTTTCCACGGTCGGATAGGAGGAGGAACGATGATGAGACGTCTCATTGCACTGGCAAGCATTCTCTTGATGGTTTCCGCGCTGCCCGCAGCGTCGGCCGAGCTCGGCGAAGACGGGCTGCACAAGGAAGACTGGTTCTCCATCACCTTCAAGGATGTCGCGGAGGATATCGAGGCCGCCGCCGACGAGGGCAAGAGGCTGGTCCTGATCTTCGAACAGCGCGGCTGCATCTACTGCAAGGCGATGCACGAGAAAATCCTCTCCGACGCGGAGGTTTCAGACTTCATCAAAGCCAACTTCAAGGTCGTGCAGTACAACATGTTCGGCGACGAGGAGGTCACCGATCTCGACGGCGATGTGCTGACCGAGAAGACGGCGGCGCGCAAATGGGGCTATGTTTTCACCCCGACGATCGTTTTCCTGCCCGAGGAAGCGCCGGAGGGCGTCTCCGCAGCCGAAGCGGCTGTAGCAACGATGCCCGGCGCATTCGGCAAATGGACTTTTCTCAACATGTTCCGCTGGGTGCACGAGAAGGGTTATGAGACCGACGAGCACTTCCAGAAGTATCATGCACGCATAATCAACGAGTTGCGCGAGGCCGGCCGGCTGGACGCGGAATAGGGCGCCGGAGGCCCGTGCAAAAAGTATTCAAAAAATCATATTTGTGCATTGATTGATGCACATCTTTTGGATAGCTTGGCGCGAACAGGTGGCTGGCATACCATGAGTCACCGGTGAATCCGGGTGCTTTTGGAGGAGTGCCCGCAAGGAGGAGGAACTACTGCCAATGGTTTTCAAAACACGGACATGGCTTACGGCCGGGGCGGCCATCTTGGCGTCCACGGCTATCGCATACGGCGAAATGGCGCCCGGCGATGTCGCGATATCGGACATGAAAGTGTCCGAGTCGCTCTCCGGTGCCGCCGGTGACCCGGCAGCCGGCCGCAAGACCTTTGCCGATCGCAAGCTCGGCAACTGCTTGGCATGTCATGCCGTCACTGATCAGAGCGACCAATTGTTCCACGGCGAAGTCGGGCCGACGCTCGACGGCGTCGCTGACCGCTGGTCGACGGAAGAGCTGCGCGCGATCGTGGTCAACTCGAAGGAGGTTTTCTCCGAGGACACGATCATGCCGGGCTTCTACACGCTCAAGGTCGGCGTCGATGTTCGCAAGGATCTTGTGGGCAAGACGATTCTGACTGCCCAGCAGGTCGAGGATGTCGTCGCGTATCTCGCGACGCTAAAAGAATAATCTTCCAAGGAAGGAGATAGGGAATGACTCTTACACGGCGTTCGATGCTCACCCTTTCGGTGGGCGCGACCATAGGCGTTGTCGCCGGTATGCGCTCGGGGCCCGCTGCGGCCACCGCAGACGATGTGATGGCGCAGATCAAGGAATTTTCGGGCGGCGCCGAGCCGGCGATGGGCACGATCTCGCTGGACGCGCCTGAAATCGCGGAAAACGGCAACACCGTGCCGATCTCTGTGTCGGTCGAAAGCCCGATGACGGATGATGACTATGTCGAGTCGGTGGTTATCTATGCCGACGGCAACCCGTCGCCGGACGTGATCACCTTCAACTTCACGCCGATGAGCGGCGAAGCTTCTGCCACGACCCGCATGCGGCTTGCCAAGACCCAGAACGTTTTCGCTGTCGCGAAAACGAATACTGGCAAGGTTTTCATGGACAAGAAAGAAGTCAAGGTGACCATCGGCGGCTGCGGCGGCTGATCGGATCCGGAGGATAGAGAAAATGGCATCGGTTAAACCACGCGTCAAAGTGCCGAAGTCCGCTTCCGCGGGCGAGGTCATCACCATCAAGACCCTGATCAGCCACCCGATGGAGTCGGGTCAGCGCAAAGACAAGGAAGGCAAGCCCATTCCTCGTCAGATCATCAACAAGTTCACCTGCGAGTTCAACGGCCAAACGGTGTTCTCTTGCGACATCGAGCCGTCCGTCTCCGCGAACCCCTATCTGGAGTTCACGGCGAAGGTATCGGAAGCCGGCACGTTCAAGTTCACCTGGGTGGACGACGACGGTTCCGTTTACACGGACGAAAAGGAAATCGCGCTCAAATAAGGCGTACGGCCTGCGCGGGAGGGCAGGCCGTTTTACCCTTTCCGGGAGGAAGCACCTTGATGAAAAAATATCTTGTCACAGCAGCCGCTATCGCAATGGCCGGGGCGTTCACCGCCGCAGCCCAGGCCGGTGGTCCGGTCGATGAGCAGCTGATTATCGACGGCGAAATCGAAATGACGACGCGCACGGCGCCGCCGGAAGGTCATCCGCTCGACGAGCTGATTTCCGGCTGGCACTACCGCACCAAGGAAACGCGGGCTCTCGAAGCCGATACCTTCGAAAATCCGGCAATGCTGGGCGTCGAAGACGGCGAGCAGATCTGGAACACGGTCGAAGGCAGCGAGGGCAAGTCCTGCGCGACCTGTCATGGCGATGCTTCGGAATCGATGGCGGGAGTCGGCGCGCAGTATCCCAAATGGGATGCAGATGCGGGACGCCCGATCAATATCGAGCTGCAGATCAACAAATGCCGCGAAGAGCGCATGGGCGCCGAGCCTTACGCGTTCGACAAGGGCGGTCAGAAGCCTCTGACGGCTTATATCAAGCATCAGTCGCTCGGTGAGCCGGTTTCGATCGACCTGAGCCAGGGCGACATGCAGACATGGTGGGACAAGGGCGAAGAACTCTACTACACCCGTACCGGCCAGCTGAACCTTTCCTGCGCCACTTGCCATGAGGATCACAACGGCGAATACATACGCGCCGACCACCTCAGCCAGGGTCAGGTCAACGGATTTCCGACCTATCGTCTGAAGCAGGCTGCGCTGGTTTCGCTTCACAACCGTTTCCGCGGTTGCATTCGCGACACCCGCGCCGAGTTTCCGGCCGCGTTCTCGGATGAATTGATGGCGCTGGAGGTCTACGTGACCTGGCGCGGCACCGGCCTTTCGGTCGAAACGCCGGCGGTTCGCCAGTAGGGCAATCGCCACAAACCCGGCCGGGGCCTTGTGCCCCGGTCAAACACATTGGTTTCAGGTTAGGTTCGCCGGCCAGCGGCCGGACGGCTTCCTGTTGTCTGGAGTTGCACTGGAATGTTTTCACGTCGCGAATTTCTGATGGCCTCCGTCGCAGCGGCCGCCGTTGCCGGTCCCGGAATGGTCGGGCAATGGTCCCGCGCCATGGCGCAACAGGCGCTGACGGAAGACGAGCTTCTTGCCTTTGATGCGACGGGCAACGTCACCTTGGTCCATATCACGGACATCCATGCGCAGTTGAAGCCGCTTTATTTCCGCGAGCCGTCGATCAATCTCGGTGTCGGCGAAGCGACCGGATTGCCGCCGCACGTAACCGGGGCAGACTTCCTGAAGCTATACAATATCGAGCCGGGCACGCCGCATGCCTATGCGCTGACCTCGGACGATTACGTCTCGCTCGCCAAGACCTACGGCAAGATGGGCGGCCTTGACCGCTGCGCGACGGTCATCAAGAGCATCCGTGCCGAGCGCGGCGACGACAGCGTGCTGCTGCTCGACGGCGGCGATACCTGGCAGGGCTCCTACACCTCGCTGCAGACCGAGGGATCGGACATGGTCGAGGTGATGAATGCACTCAAGCCGGACGCGATGACCGGTCACTGGGAGTTCACCTATGGCGCCGACCGCGTCACCGAACTGGTCGAAAGCCTGCCATTCGCGTTCCTGGGCGGCAACATCTACGACGCGGAGTGGAACGAGCCGGCCTTTGAGGCCTACAAGATTTACGACAAGGGCGGCGTGCGCGTCGCCGTCATCGGCCAGGCGTTCCCGTATACGCCGATCGCCAACCCGCGTTACATGTTCCCGAACTGGTCGTTCGGCATTCGCGAGGAAGATGTCATCGCCAATGTCGAGGCGGCCCGTGAAGAGGGCGCCGACGTTGTGGTGCTGCTCTCGCATAACGGCTTCGACGTAGACCGCAAGCTGGCCTCGCGCGTTGACGGCATCGACGTCATCCTGACCGGCCACACGCACGATGCCTTGCCCGAACCGGTGATCGTCAACGACACGCTGGTGATTGCGTCGGGTTCCAACGGAAAATTCATCAGCCGCGTCGATCTCGACGTGCGCGACGGCGGAGTGCAGGGCTACAAGTACAAGCTGATCCCGATCTTCTCCGACATCATAACGCCGGATGCGGAAATCGCTGCGCTGATCGACAAGGTGCGCGCGCCCTACGAGGCGGAACTGGCACGCGAACTCGGCAAGACCGATTCGCTGCTTTACCGCCGCGGCAACTTCAACGGCACGTTCGACGACCTGATCTGCGACGCGCTGCTCGCCGAACGGGACGCGGATATCGCGCTGTCGCCGGGCTTCCGGTGGGGCACGAGCCTGCTGCCGGGCCAGTCGATCACTGTCGAAGACCTGCACAATGCAACCTCGATGACCTATCCCGCCGCCTATCGCTCGATGATGAGCGGTTCGATGCTGAAGGACATCATCGAGGATGTGGCCGACAACCTTTTCAACATCGATCCCTACTACCAGCAGGGCGGCGACATGGTGCGTGTCGGCGGCATGGGCTACCGCATCAATGTTCATGAGCAGATGGGTTCGCGCATTTCCGACATGACTGTCCTGAAAACCGGCGAAGCGGTCGAAGCGGACAAGGAATACGCGGTCGCCGGCTGGGCTTCGGTCAATGAAGGCACCGAAGGACCTGCGATCTGGGATGTGGTCGAGAGCTACCTCGCGAAAAACCCCGTCGTGCAGCTCAAGGAAAACACCTCGGTTATCGTCGAGGCGTGATTATCAGGAGGTCTTGCATTCGACATGCAGGATTTTTCCTGATATATAGAAAAAATTGAATATGTCAGCGATCCGGGAGGAACGTGTGAGCAACAAGCAAAAAGACACCCAGGAAAAGATGGTGGCATCGCGCCGCCGCTTCCTGCAGGCGGGTATCGCCGGCGGAGCAACCTTGGCGACGGCGGCTATCGCTCGAGCCGAAGGCGATCCGCTTATCACCGAAATACAGGACTGGGCCCGCTACACCGGCGAAGGCGTCGATGAGACGCCTTATGGCCTGCCGATCCAGTTCGAATCCGATGTCGTGCGCCGCAATGTGGGCTGGCTGACCGCCGACACGATTTCGTCGATCAACTTCACGCCGATCCACGCGCTCGACGGCACCATCACCCCGCAGGGCTGCGCCTTCGAGCGTCACCACTCGGGCGCGATCGAACTGCGCAAGGAAGACTACAGGCTGATGATCAACGGCCTGGTGGATACGCCCCTGGTTTTCACCTATGCCGATCTCGAACGTTTTCCGCGCGAAAATCACGTGTATTTCTGCGAATGCGCGGCTAATAGCGGCATGGAATGGGCCGGTGCGCAGCTCAACGGCGCGCAATTCACCCATGGCATGATCCACAACATGGAATATTCCGGCATACCGCTGCGTACCCTGCTGGAGGAAGCCGGGCTCACGGCCGCTGGCGACCTGAAGGACAAATGGGTTTACGTGGAAGGCGCCGACGCCAGTTCGAACGGCCGCTCGATCCCGATGGACAAGGCGCTGGACGATTGCCTTGTGGCCTTCAAGGCCAATGGCGAAGCGCTGCGCAAGGAGCACGGCTATCCGGTTCGCCTCGTTGTTCCCGGCTGGGAAGGCAACATGTGGGTCAAGTGGCTGCGCCGCATCGAAGTTGTCGATGCGGCCGTCGAAAGCCGGGAAGAGACCTCGAAATACACCGATACCCTTGCCGACGGAACGAGCCGCAAATGGACCTGGGAGATGGATGCCAAGTCGGTAATCACCTCCCCGAGTCCGCAATCGCCGATCACCCATGGACAGGGGCCGTTGGTCATTACCGGTCTTGCCTGGACCGGACGGGGCCACATCAGCGGTGTGGACGTGTCGCTCGATGGCGGCAAGAACTGGCAGGAGGCCCGTCTCGCCGCGCCTGGCGTCGACAAGGCGCTGACCCGGTTCTACCTGGATATCAACTGGGACGGCTCGGAAATGCTCCTGCAGTCACGTGCCCGCGACAATACCGGCTATGTGCAGCCGACCAAAACGCAATTGCGTGAAGTGCGAGGCTACAATTCCATCTACCACAACAACGGCATCCAGACCTGGTGGGTGCGTGCGAACGGAGAGGCGGAAAATGTTGAAGTTTCTTAAGGCAGCGCTTCTGACCGGTGCCGTTACCATGGTCGCGAGCCCGGCATTTGCCGCCGACCCGGCCGCCGGCGAGAAAGTGTTCAAGAAGTGCCGTGCCTGTCACGCGGTCGGCGAAGGCGCCAAGCACAAGGTCGGACCGGAACTGAACAATGTCATGGGCCGTGTGGCCGGCACCGCGGACGGTTTCAAGTATTCCAAGGCCATGATCGCAGCCGGTGAAGGCGGCATGGTGTGGGACGACGCGGCGCTGGCAGCATATTTGGCCGCGCCGAAAGACGTCGTTCCGAAAACGAAAATGGCATTCGCCGGCCTGAAAAAGGACGCCGAGATCGAAGATGTCATCGCCTATCTGAAGACCTTCTCGGAAGGCTCCGCGGCGGAAGGGGCTGCCGAGGCTCCGGCCGAGGAGGCAACGGAGACCGCCGAGGCACCCGCGGCCGAACCGGCGTCAAGCGCGCCGGCCGCCGCTGCCGCTCCGCACGAGTCCGATCACGATGGTGCCTTCGGTCTTGGCCGAAAGGCGACCGGAGATGAAGTCGCGGCATGGGACGTGAAAATCCTGCCGGATGGACGCGGCTTGCCCACGGGCAGTGGCGACGTGCTCACCGGCGAAGAGATTTTCGCCGAGAACTGCGCCTCATGTCATGGCGATTTCGCGGAGGGCGTCGACAACTGGCCGAAACTCGCCGGCGGTCAAGGCACCTTGGCCCACGAAGATCCGCTGAAAACCGTGGGCTCATACTGGCCCTATCTCTCGACCACCTGGGACTATGTCAATCGCTCGATGCCGTTCGGCAACGCGCAGATCTTCGAGCCCGACGAAGTCTATGCCATTGTGGCTTACATCCTGTACTCGAACGATCTCGTGGACGAGGATTTTGTCTTGTCGAACGAGAACTTCCTCGACGTGGAAATGCCCAACGCCGACGGGTTCATCATCGATGACCGCGCCGAGACGGAGTATCCGGTTTTCACGGCGGACAACGCCTGCATGACCGACTGCAAGGAATCGGTAGAGATCACCATGCATGCACGCGTACTGGACGTGACACCGGATGCCGGTGATGATGAAAATGCAGGCGGCGGGATCGACTAGGACGGCTTGGACATTCCGCAGCAGGCTTTGGGAGGAGGCCGATGCGAAACAGGGAAAGAGGAAGCACAGTCGTCGCTGACCTGGCGAAGGTCTTGCTCGGGTTCTGTTTCGCCGCGCTCCCAGTCCTTTACCTCCCAGCGCTCGCCGAGGATCGGTCCGATCCTGCCGGCGAGCGTCTTTTTTCGCAGTGCAAGTCCTGTCACGAGGTCGGCGAAGGCGCGCGTCACAAGATCGGCCCGCATCTCGACGGCATCATAGGCCGGGTGGCCGGTTCGATGGACGGCTTCAAATACTCCAAGGCGATGCGCGAAGCGGGTGACAACGGCCTCGTCTGGGATGCCGAAGCGCTCGATACCTATCTCGCCAAGCCGCGCGACTTCATCAAGGGAAACCGCATGTCGTTTCGCGGCATGAGCGATCCCGACGACCGTACGATTCTGATCGAGTGGCTGGCGACGGCGTCGGTCAACGTCCCGGGGGCGCTTGTCGAAGACACGGATACGGCAGAGGGTCCGGCAACGAGCTTCGCCGATATCGTTCTGGCGATGGAAGGCGATCCCGACTACGGCCAATATCTGGCCGGAGAGTGCGTGACCTGTCACCAGGCGTCCGGCCATGCGGACGGCATCCCGTCAATTGTCGGTCTGCCGCGGGACTATTTCGTCAAGGCGCTGTTCGAGTACAAGACCAATGTCCGCCGAAACGAGGTGATGAAACTGCGTGTCGCCAACCTGGCGAATGAGGAGATCGCGGCGCTGGCCGCGTATTTCGAAAGGTTGGAGCCGCAATAGGGCTCGATAGTCCGGGCAACCAAACGGGAGGATCTAACCATGACCCAGATAACCAGACGCCATTTCGGCCTGCTCGCGGGAGCCGGCGCGGCGACGCTCGCGATGCCGACCTATTTGCGCGCCCAGGACAAACCCAAGGTCGTCGTGATCGGCGGCGGTGCGGGCGGCGCGACGGTCGCGCGTTACATCGCGAAGGACTCCGAAGGGGCGATCGACGTGACGCTGATCGACGATTCAGACACCTTCACGACCTGCTTCTTCTCCAATCTCTATCTGGGCGGCTACCGCGATTTCGCGTCGATCACCCATTCCTACGACAAGCTGGAGTCCGACTACGGAATCACGAAAGTCACCGGCATGGCGATGTCGGTCGATCGCGCGGCCAGGACCGTGCAGATGGCGGACGGCGCGACGATTCCCTACGACCGGCTTGTCGTGTCTCCCGGCATCGACCTCATCTGGGATTCCGTGCCGGGCTATTCGGAAGAACTGGCCGAGGTCGCGCCGCATGCGTGGAAGGCAGGGCCGCAGACGCAGTTGCTGAAGGAAAAACTGGACGCGGTGGAAAGCGGTCAGCAGATCGTGATAATCGCGCCGCCGAATCCCTATCGCTGTCCGCCCGGACCGTATGAGCGCGTGTCGATGATGGCGCATGTGCTCAAGACGAAAGGCGTGGACGCGAAAATCATCATCATCGATCCGAAGGAGAAGTTCTCAAAACAGGGCCTGTTCCAGGAGGGATGGGAGAAATACTATCCGGGCATGATCGAGTGGTACGGGCCCAATGTGCATGGCGGCATCGAGAGCGTCGATGTGGCGGCAGGCACGGTGGAGACGGGTATCGACACCTTCAAGGGCGACCTGCTCAACATCATCCCGGCGCAGAAAGCCGGCATGATCGCGGCCGAAGCGGGCCTCACCAACGACAGCGGCTTCTGCCCGATCGACGCGGCGTCGATGCGCTCGGCGGCGGACGAGAACATCTTCGTCATCGGCGATGCCTCGATTGCCGGCGCGATGCCGAAATCGGGCTTCTCGGCGAACAGCCAGGCCAAGGTCGCGGCGATGAACATTCGCGGCGAACTGATCGGATCGAAGGTGTTTCCGGCTAAATACTCCAACACCTGCTGGAGCCTGATCGAGACGGATGACGGGGTGAAGGTCGGTGCGCAATATGCGCCGCAGGAGGGCGAGATCGCCTCGACGCAATCCTTCATCAGCCAGACCGGGGAGGACGCCGCGACCCGCAAGGCGACCTACGAGGAATCCGTCGGCTGGTATGCCGGCATCACCGCCGACATGTTCGGCTGATCGCCGTAAAGCCTCAATCGGAACGGCCGCGCAATGCGCGGCCGTTTTCGTTTCTACTCGGCGGCCACCGCGAAAGGCGCCTGTTCGGTATTCTGCGTCTTGCGGCCGTCGACCACCCGGTCTGCCACGATGGCCGACAGGATCATCGAGGCGAGCGCAACAAGCGACGAGATGGCCAGCACGGCGCCGCCGGTAAAGCCCGCGCCGATGGTGCAGCCGACGGCGAGAATGCCGCCAAAGCCCATCAGCACGCTGCCGGCGACGTAACGCAACCAGTGCGGCGTCCCGGGATCGGCGAATGTGCGGACCTTGAACGAGCGGGCGAACAGAGAGGCGGCGGCCGCACCCGCGACGGTTCCGGCGAACAGGCCGACATCCATCGACAGGAAGGATTCGTCGCCACCGGAGGCCGCGAAGTTCAGTGTGTTGGCGAGCGGCCGCATGAAGGACAGGCTGTCGGCCTGGACCGATTCGAAGACCTGCAGCGAGAACTGGTAGGTCAGATACCAGCCGGCCGGGATCAACGCGCCGAAGACAATGCCGGCGACTCCGTAGAGCGGCGGCAGCTTGCGCAGTATCGCCACGGAGAGCGCGAGCAATGCGAGGAGGATGCCTGCGACGAGCCCGGTACCGGAACCGGTACCGGAGGCCACCGAAAGATCGTTGGTGCCGATCGACGAGGTCATCAGCAGTCCGGCGGCGGCGTTGCGCAGCGGTACGAGCGGGCCCTGATAGGTCGCCCAGGCGACAGCCGCGATGACGGCGATCGAGAACACGGCGCGCAGATTGCCGGATGCGCCGAGTACCAAAAGGCGGCTGGCGCAGCCGCGTGTCAGCACCATGCCGACGCCGAATAGCGCGCCGCCGATCACCGCGCCGGAGAGGCTCTGTGCGGTGCCGAAAAAGCGTGTATCGGCCAGATCGATATGACCGCTGAAAATCAGCGCCTGGGTGACAATAACGGCCGTGGCGAAGGCGACCAACCAGAGCGGCAGCATGCGTCCGGCCTTGCTGTGCGATAGCTCCAGCGCAGCGGAACGGGTGCAGAAGCCCGTGCGTTCGGCGATGGCGCCGAAAGCCAGGCCGAGAGCGAGGCCGATGACGGCGAATGTCGCCGGTTCGCCGATGGCGTCGATAAGCGGTACGAAGTCCATGGGACCCTCCTGTCAATTCCCCGTTCATAACGGGGGATAGCCGGAAGGGCAGGGCAGGGAACACCAAATGCGCGGCGAGGAGTGAAAAACGATCCGCCGTTTCCAGCAGATGGCGAAAATTTGTTCTTCAGGAGTGTTGTTCGGGCAGCTGTGGGCGGAAAGCAGTTCTATGCGGCGACGGTACTGCCCGGCTCGCCGGTCAGCGTGTGGACGGCCTGGTGTTGACTGAGGAACACCTTGCCGTTGAGGTGGTTGAAGAAATCGCAGCGGCGCAACCGGTCCATGACCGGGCCCTTGACCTCTGTCAGGTGGAACTGGACCCCAAGCTCTTTCAGCCGGTCGTTGATCGCTTCGAGCGATTCCAGCGCGCTCATGTCGATCTCATTGACTGCCGGACACATGAGTATGACGTGCTTCAATTTCGGCCGCTGGGCGACCATGTCGTAGATCTTGTCTTCGAGGTAGCGGGCGTTGGCGAAATACAGGCTCTCGTCAACGCGCAACGTCAGGATCGTGTCGTGCGTAATGACGTCATGGCGCAGCACGTTGCGGTAATGCTCGGTGCCTGGCACCTGGCCGACGACTGCCATGTGCGGCTTCGACGAGCGGTACAGGTGGATCAAGATCGACAGGGCGACACCCATCGTTACGCCGATCTCGACGCCAAGGCCGAGCGTGGCGAGGATGGTGACGGAGACGGCGGCGAAGTCTGCGCGCGAATAGGTCCAGGTCTTCTTGAGGATCGAGAAGTCGACGAGCGAGAGCACGGCGACGATGATGGTGGCGGCGAGGGTCGCCTGCGGCAGGTGGTAGAGCAGCGGTGTCAAGAACAGTGACGCCAGCAACAGGCCCATCGCAGTGAACGCTCCGGCAGCCGGCGTTTCGGCGCCGGCGTCGAAGTTCACGACCGAGCGGGCGAAGCCGCCGGTCACCGGATAGCCGCCGGTGAAGGCGCCGCCGAGATTGGCCATGCCGAGGCCGATCAGCTCCTGGTCCGGGTTGATGCGCTGGCGCTTCTTGGCGGCCAGCGTTTGTGCGACGGAGACCGATTCCACAAAGCCGATGATAGAGATCAGGATGGCCGAGCCCACCAGACTTGCCCAGAGGTCGGGCGAAAAGGACGGTGCGGTCAGCGGCGGCAAGCCCTGGGGCACGGCGCCCACGGTCTTCACGCCATAATCGGCGAGCGAGAACGCCCAGGCGACGAACGTGGTGACCGCGACGACCGCCACCGGGCCCGACTTGGCGGCGACATCGGCCATGCGCGGTTTCATGCCTTTCTTGATCAGCAGCGGTTTCAGCCCCTTGCGCACCCAAAACAGGGTGGCCGTGGCGAAGGCGCCGATGACGAAGGTAATCCAGTTGATCTGGCCCAGATGCTCGATCAGCGAGACGACCAGTTCGAACAGGTTATGGCCGGAGGCATTGATACCGAGAATGTGCTTCAGCTGGCTGGCGGCGATGATTATCCCCGATGCCGTTATGAAACCGGCGATGACCGGGTGCGAGAGGAAGTTGGCGAGAAAGCCCAGCCGGAACAGGCCGAGTCCTACGAGGAATGCGCCGGAGAGGAAGGCGAGGGTGATCGCTGCCGTGATGTATTCCGGCGTGCCCTGCTGGGCGATGTTGCCCACGGCGGCCGCCGTCATCAGCGAGACGACGGCAACCGGACCGACGGCAAGCGCCCGGCTGGTGCCGAAGATCGCGTAGAAGATGATCGGCAGGATCGAGGCGTAAATACCCATCTCCGCCGGAAGGCCGGCGAGCAGCGCATAGGCAAGCGACTGCGGAATAAGCATGATCGTCACGATCACCGCCGCGAGCATGTCGTTGGCGAAGATGTCGCGATTGTAGTCCTTGCCCCAATCGAGAATCGGCAAGTAACGCTTGAATACCGACAATCCGTTTCCGGTCATCACGCAGTCTCTTTCCGTTTTCGTCCCGTTACCGCCGCGACGGCTTCGGACGCCCTATCATCGCCGCGCCGAACCGTCAGCCGACGATTTCCGGCCTGGCCAGCCATTCCTTGCCCCGCAGCATCGCCTTCCAGTAGATCGGCGGCAGCATCTTTTCCTTCAGCAGCCACGCGAGACGCGAGGGCTTCTGTCCGTTGATCAGCCACGGCATGCTCGGCAAGAGCTTGCCGCCATAGCCGAATTCCGCGAGCACGATCTTGCCCTTCTCGACGGTGAGCGGGCATGAGCCGTAACCGTCGTAATGGGCGATGCCCTTGAGCAGGCCCATGTCCGCGAGCACGTTGTTGGCGACGGTCGGCGCCTGCTTGCGGGCGGCGGCGGCGGTCTTGGCGTTCGGCGCATTCATCACGTCGCCGAGCGACCAGATGTTGTCGAAACTCTTGTGACGCAGCGTGTTCTGGTCGACGTCGACCCATCCCGCGGCATCCGCGAGCGGGCTGACCCGGATGAAGTCCGGCGCGGTCTGCGGCGGCACGACATGGATCATCTCGAATTCCGTTTCGACCTCTTCGGTCTTGCCGTCGGCGCCGGTCTTCGTGAACCAGGCCTTTTTCGCCGGGCCGTCGATGCGCTTGAGATTGTGCATGAATTCCAGGTGCGCGTCGTAGCGCGCGATATATTCCATCAGCGCCGGCACATATTCCTTGACGCCGAACAGTACGCCGCCGGCGTTGTAGAAATGGATGTCGACATCCTTCAGCACCCCGGCGCGGCGCCAGTGGTCTGCGGACAGATACAGCGCCTTTTGCGGCGCGCCGGCGCATTTGATCGGCATCGGCGGCTGGGTGAACAAGGCGCGGCCCGACTTGAGATTTCGAACCAGCTCCCAGGTGTACGGCGCGAGGTCATAGCGATAGTTGGAGGTGACGCCGTTACGGCCGAGCGTGTCGACGAGACCTTCGACGCCATGCCAGTCCAGCTTGAGGCCGGGGGCGACGATCAGGCGGTTGTACTTGACCACCCTGCAGCCATCGAGAATGACCGCGTTGTTTTCCGGTTCGAAGGCCGAGACGGCGGCCTTGATCCAGTGCACGCCTTTGGGGATCAGCGATGCCATGGTGCGGGCGGTGACGGCGGCATCGAACACGCCGCCGCCGACCATCGTCCAGCCGGGCTGGTAATAATGGATATCGGCGGGATCGATGATGGCGATGTCTAGATTTCCGGATCGCGCAATCAGGCTCGAGGCAACCGAGATACCTGCCGCGCCGCCGCCGACGATGACGATGTCATGTGCCGCGTCGGCGACATCGGTCGGCGTCTTGCCGGCATTGGCGATGCGGCGCACGACACCGGCCATATTGTAGCCGGCGTTGCGGGTCGTTTCGAGGATCTGCGGTAGCGGCGTGCCGAGTGCGCCCTGGTGCAGCGACCAGAGCGTCGCCGAACGGGTGCCCGTACGGCAGTAGGCAAAGACGGGTTTGGGAAGCTGGTCGAGCGCCTTGCCGAAATCAGCGGCGTCGCTGTCCTGCACCTTGCCGGCGACAACCGGGACATAACGGGCCTCGATCCCGGCCTTTTTCGCGGCTTTTTCGACTTCCGCAAAGGTCGGCTGGTCGGCGCCTTCGCCATCGGGGCGGTTGCAGACGATCGAGCGGTAACCGAGCCTGGCGATTTCGGCCACGTCGGCGGGCTGAATCTGCGGACTGACCGCGATGTTGTCGTTGATCGGTTTGACGTCCATGTGGGTTCCTCCCTCCCGAACGAAGACGCCGCCGAGGTGGCGGCGCCTGCTTTATTTTACAGCCCGTTGACCGGGACCTTCAGCATCGGCCGACCGTCCTTGTCAGTGGGAACCTCGCCGCCGCGCATATTGACTTGCAGCGACGGGATGATGAGCTTCGGCATGTCGAGCGTAGCGTCGCGCTCGGTGCGCATGCGAACGAACTCTTCTTTCGTCTTGCCGCCGCCGATATGAATGTTGTGCGCCTTTTCGTCGCCGACCGTCGTTTCCCACTGGATGTCACGGCCATTCGGGCCGTAGTCGTGGCACATGAACAGGCGCATCTCGTCCGGCAGGGCCAGGACTTTCTGGATGGAGTCGTAAAGCGTGCCTGCGTCGCCGCCGGGAAAATCCGCGCGCGCCGAGCCGCCGTCGGGCATGAACAGCGTATCGCCGACAAAGGCGGCGTCACCGAAGACATGTGTCATGCAGGCCGGCGTGTGGCCGGGCGTATAGATCGCGAAAGCCTGCATGGAGCCGACCTGGTACGTGTCGCCGTCCTTGAACAGGGCGTCGAACTGCGATCCGTCGCGCTGGAACTCCGTGCCTTCGTTGAAAATCTTTCCGAAGGTCTCCTGTACGACCATGATCTTGTCGCCGATGCCGATCTTGCCGCCCAGTTTCTGCTGGATATAGGGCGCCGCGGAAAGGTGGTCGGCGTGGACATGGGTCTCGATGATCCATTCCAGTTTCAGGTCGTTCGACGTGATGTAATTGATGAGTTGGTCGGCGTGGTCGTAGGTGATCCGGCCGGCGGCATAGTCGATGTCCATGACGGAATCGACGACGGCGCAGGCATCGCTGTCCGGATCCTTGACGATATAGCTGATCGTGTTGGTTGCCGGGTCAAAGAAAGCCTTGACCTCGGGCTTGACGTTCATGTTCACGGGGTAGTTCGACATTTTCGTCTCCTTCTTCCTCGCAATTGAGCTGGTTCAAATGGTTCGGACTTTGAGCACGCTTGCCTGCAAGGCCCGCGCCAAAACGATGCCGCCGATCATGGCGGCGATGAACAGGAAGGTTTCCGTGTAACCGAGGCCGAGCGCGGGAACAGCGCCGCCCGGACAGAAACCGGTAATACCCCAGCCGATGCCGAAAACGGCGGAGCCGCCGACAAGGCGCGCGTCTATCGTCCGGCTGGTGGGTACATTGAATGTCGGTTCCAGGACCGGGTCTTTCAAGGCACGGAAAACGATCCGGTAGCCGATCGCCGCCGTTACCAGTGCGCCGCCCATCACCAGGATAAGGCTCGGATCCCAGGTGCCGGCGATATCGAAGAAATTTAGCACCTTGGCCGGATTGGCCATGCCGGAAATGGCGATGCCCAGGCCGAAGATCATGCCGATCAGGAGTGCGGAAAGAACGCGCATGGCTTACGCACCTCCCAGTACATGGCGAACGACATAGACTGTGACGAAAGTCGAGGCCATGAAGACCAGCGTCGCGACGATCGAACGGGGCGACAGGCGCGCCATTCCGCAGACGCCGTGGCCGCTGGTGCAGCCGGATCCGATCGTAGCGCCGAGGCCGACAATCACGCCGCCAACGAGAAGGGCCGCGGTTGAAACCGGGACATCAAACGGGACATCGATGCCAGCCGCCAAGGCGAGGGAGGGGGCGATGATGGAGCCGGCAAGAAAGGCAGCGCGCCAGACCCAGTCGGATGCCAAAGGCGGGATAATGCCGCCGAGGATGCCGGTCATGCCAGCGATGCGGCCATGCAGTGCCATAAGCAGTACCGATGCCAATCCGATCAGCACGCCACCGCTGAGCGCGGCAACAGGCGTGAACTCCGTTTCCATTCATTTCCTCCCGTTAATTGAGTCCGCACGTGCTCGCACCGAACAGACGACAGAGCGGGCAGCAACGCGCAAAAGCAGTCAGAATCACAATCACCCCGATCGCGGCAACCTCACCGGCCACTGTTTCCGTCAGAAACGGTGCCGAAATTACAAGGGCCCCGATAACGAGACGAATCAGACGATCGATACTGCCCAAATTCGGCACGACAAACATTTACCGTCTTTCACTTGCGATTTGACGCATTCTCACATATATTTACGACCATGAATATGCAAGAGATTGAATATAAAAAGATGGATATGGGGGCCTTCGAAGAGAAGATTCTCGATGCATCCAAACTGCTGGAAATGATGGCGCATCACCAGCGCCTGAGAATCCTCTGCCTTTTGATGGAAGGCGAGCGCAGCGTCTGCAGCCTGGCAGACGATACCGGGCTGACGCAGCCTGCCATTTCGCACCACCTCAAGAAGCTGCGCGACGCCAATCTCGTCAAGACGCGCCGCAATGCGCAGACGATTTTCTACTCGTTGCAGGGCGATGAGGTGGAGTCGGTGTTGCGGACCCTGAACGGCATATACTGCAGCTAATGCCGGCGAGGGCACCTGTGCCCTTCTAGCCAATCGTCATCCGGCGCACGATGTCGGCGAAGATTTCCGCACCGGGCGGCAAATCGGTCTCGGCGCGCTTGTTCAGGCCGACCGATCCCATCGTCGCATCCGTATTGATCGGCAGTACGGATAACTCCCCGCTCTCGATTTCCGATGCGACCACTCCGCGCGAGATGATCCAGACAGCCTGATGGCGGCGCACGAAGGCGCGGCCGAAGGAATCCGATACCGTTTCCAGCGCCTGGCGGGGCCATGGAAAGCCCTGTTCGATGAAAAGGCGGTCGACGAATGGCCGGATGATCGAACCTGGTGTCGGTACAATGACGGGAAATGCCGACATGTCGTCGATGGCAATCTGCCGGCGTCCGGCAAGCGGATGGTTCGAAGCGACAACGAAAACCACCTTGTCGCGATAGAGCGGTTCGAAAACGAGACCCTGCATGTTTTCCGGTGCGGGAAGGCGGCCGATGACAAGGTCGAGGTCGCCGTTGCGCAACTGATCGAGCAGGACACGGTTTTCGCCGGTCACGATGCCAAGCCGGTTGCGCGTACCGGTAGCCAGATAGGCGGCGACGGCCTCGGGCATGATGGTCGCCGAAACCGTCGGCAGAGCGCCTATCCGGATCGGAGTGGCTTCGGACAATTCAAGCTCTTCCAGCGCGGAGATGCCGCTGCGTGCCGCAGACAGGCTGCGCCCGGCATGGCGCAGGAATATCTCGCCGTGCGGCGTGATGCGGATGCCGCGACCCTCGCGTTCGACCAGGGGTTTGCCGCAGATCGTTTCCAGTTCGCGGATCGTGCGGGTTACGGCCGGCTGGGTCAGGTGCAAGCTTTCGGCGGCCCGGCTGACACTGCCGTGGCGGGCGACCTCCATAAAGGTCTCCAGATGACGTAGTTTGATACGTGACAGCTTATCCATAGCGAAACCGATATAGATTGATCGGGTATTTTGATTATTAATTCCGATATGGATATGCAATAGCGAGCAAGCGGAGGATGAAGACGTGCAGTTTGCCTTTCTCAACGGCGTGACGATCCATTACCAGACAATTGGCGCTCCGGCGGGTAAGCCGTTGATTCTGTTCGCAAACGCGCTTGGCAGCGACTTCCGCATCTGGCGCGACGTGATCGTGCGACTGGCCGGCGATTTCGCCATCGTAACCTATGACAAGCGCGGCCACGGCCTGTCGGATATCGGCGAGGTGCCTTACGCGATGGATGACCATGTCGGGGATCTCGAGGCGCTGCTCGATCATCTCGAAATCAGGAAGGCCATAATCTGCGGCTTGTCGGTCGGCGGCCTGATTGCACAGGGACTTTATGCACGCCGGCCCGATCTCGTGCAGGCGCTTATCCTGTGCGACACGGCGCACAGGATCGGCACGGAAGACATGTGGAACGCGCGCATCCAGGCGGTCGGGGATGACGGGTTGGCATCCATCGCCGATGCGGTTCTCGAGCGCTGGTTCACCGCCGATTTTCGCAGTGCCGGCAATCCGGACTTCTCCGGTTATCGCAACATGCTGACGCGGACGCCTGCGGAAGGGTATGCCGGGACATGCGCCGCGCTGCGCGACGCCGACTATACGCGCGAAGCGAAACTGATCGGCGTGCCGACGCTATGCGTTGTCGGTGATCAGGACGGTTCGACACCGCCGGAGCTGGTGCTTGAAATGGCGAAGCTAATCCCCGCCGCCAATTACGAGGTCATCGCCGGCGCCGGACATCTGCCATGCGTCGAGCAGCCGGAGGCTCTCGTCGCGGTGATGCGCGCTTTCATTTCCGGCCTTTCGGCAGCCGGGAGCAGTCGATGAACAAGTGGAGGCGGGGCTGCGGCAGCGACGCTTTCGGCACCCAGGAGCGTATTCGATGGTAAAATTCGTGACATTGTCCGAGGCCGTCTCGGAGAACCTGAGAGACGGCGACGTGGCCGCCTTCGAGGGATTTACCCACCTGATCCCGCATGCCGCAGCGCATGAGGCAATCCGCCAGGGCCGCAAGGACCTGACGCTGGTCCGGATGACGCCCGATGTGGTATATGACCAGATGATCGGGATGGGCATGGCGGCGAAGCTCGTTTTCTCCTATGCCGGCAATCCCGGCGTCGGTCTTCTGCGCCGTCTTCGCGATGCGGTCGAGAATGGCTGGCCGAACCGGCCGCAAATCGAGGAGCATTCGCATTCGGCAATGGCCAACGCCTACGAGGCGGGCGCGGCAGGACTGCCTTGCGCGGTCTTTCGCGGGTACATGGGCGCCGGCCTCAAGGAGGTCAATTCGACCATCAAATCGGTGACGTGCCCGTTTACGGGCGAGGAACTGGCGGCCGTTCCGGCGGTACGCCCGGATGTGAGCTTCATCCATGCGCAGAAGGCCGACCGCAGAGGCAATGTCCTGATCGAGGGGATCATCGGCATCCAGAAGGAGGCCGTCTTGGCCGCCAAGCGTGCGGTGGTGACTGTCGAGGAGATCGTCGACGATCTCGATGCGCATCCCAATGCCTGCGTCCTGCCGTTCTGGACGATCACCGCTTTATGCGAAGTGCCGGGCGGTGCGCATCCGTCCTACGCGCATGGCTATTACGGCCGTGATAATGCGAGCTATCTGGAATGGGACAGGATCGCCGCCGATCGCGAGACATTCCAGGTCTGGATGAAGGAAAACGTTCTCGAAGCGTCGCCGGCGGATTTCGCCGGTCGCGTCGCAGGCTTGAGGAGTGCGGCATGAGCGACCTCGGTTTCACCCCTGACGAAATGATGACGATCGCGGCCTCGCGGGCGCTGACGAACAGCGATGTCTGCTTCGTCGGCATCGGTGCGCCATCGGCCGCCTGCAACGTGGCGCGGCTGACGCATGCACCCGATATCACGCTGATCTATGAGAGCGGCACAATCGGTACCGCGCCGGACGTGCTGCCGCTGTCCATAGGCGATGGTGAACTCTGTGACACGGCTGTCACGACAGTGTCGGTGCCGGAGATGTTCCGCTACTGGCTGCAGGGCGGTCGCATCACCATCGGTTTTCTCGGCGCGGCGCAGCTCGACAAGTACGGCAATATCAACACCACGGTGATCGGTGGTTACGATCATCCGAAGACCCGGCTGCCGGGCGGCGGGGGCGCGCCGGAAATTGCTACTTCGTCGGGTGAAATCTACATCACCATGAAGCAGTCCCTGCGCGGCATGGTCGAGAATATCGACTTCTTCACATCCTTCGGTCACGGCGAGGGCGGCGACCACCGCGAACGCCTCGGCATCAAGACCAAGGGGCCGACATTGCTGATCACGGACCTGGCGATCTGGAAGCCTGACCCCGAAACGAAGGAATTCACGGTCGTGTCGCTGCATCCGGGCGTCAGCCGAGACGATGTTCAGGCAACATGCGGGTGGAAAGTCAAATTCGCAGCGGTTATCGAAGAGACCCCCACGCCAACGGAAGAGGAGCTGAAGACGCTTCGCGACCTGAAGGCGCGTACCAAGGCCGCCCATGAAGGCAACAAAAAAGAAAAGGCAGCATAACAACGATGGCCGACGCCTACATCTGTGACTACATCCGAACTCCCATTGGCCGCTTCGGCGGTTCACTTTCCACCGTCCGCACCGACGATCTCGGGGCGATCCCGATCAAGGCGCTTATGGAGCGCAACGCCAAGGTCGACTGGGAGGCGGTCGACGAGGTCTATTACGGCTGCGCCAACCAGGCCGGCGAGGACAACCGCAACGTAGCGCGCATGTGCCTGCTGCTGGCGGGCATGCCGGTCAGCGTACCGGGCACGACGATCAACCGGCTGTGCGGCTCGGGCATGGACGCGGTGATCATGGCCGCGCGAGGCATCAAGGCAGGCGAGATCGAGATCGCGATTGCCGGTGGCGTTGAGAGTATGAGCCGCGCGCCATTCGTGATGCCGAAGGCGGACACGGCCTTTTCGCGGCACGCGGAAATCCATGACACGACCATTGGCTGGCGTTTCGTCAATCCGGTCATGAAGAAGCAGTACGGCATCGACTCGATGCCGGAGACCGGAGAGAACGTCGCCGAGCAGTTCAAGGTTTCGCGCGAGGACCAGGATGCCTTCGCGATGCGTTCGCAGTCAAAGGCCGCGGCCGCGCAGAAGAACGGCCGCCTGGCGAAGGAGATCGTTCCGGTGACGATCCCGCAGCGCAAGGGCGACCCGGTTGTCGTCGACACGGACGAGCATCCGCGCGAGACCTCGATGGAGGCGCTTGGCAAGCTGCGCACGCCGTTCCGCGAGAACGGCAGCGTCACGGCGGGCAACGCCTCGGGCGTCAATGACGGCGCGGCCGCGCTGATCATCGCCTCCGAAGCTGCGATGAAGAAATACGGCCTGACGCCGATCGCCCGCATCGTCGGCGGCGCAACGGCGGGCGTGGAGCCGCGGATCATGGGCATCGGCCCCGCGCCGGCGACGAAGAAGCTGTGCGCGCGCATCGGCTGGACACCGCAGGATTTCGACGTGATCGAACTGAACGAGGCCTTCGCCAGCCAGGGCATTGCCGTGCTGCGCGACCTCGGCATTGCGGAGGACGCCGGCCACGTCAACGCCAATGGCGGGGCGATCGCGCTCGGTCATCCGCTCGGAATGTCGGGTGCGCGCATCACCGGAACGGCGGCGCTCGAAATGCAGATGCGCGGCGGCAAGAAGGCGCTGGCTACCATGTGCATCGGCGTTGGCCAGGGCATCGCCATCGCGCTGGAAGCTGTCTGACGGTTTCCTGTTTCTGCCGACAAAGAAAAACGCACCGGCCGCGAGACCGGTGCGTTTCCGTATTAAGCGGGTAGTGCCGCTCAGGCGTTGACGCCGCCCCAGATCTCTTCTGCCGTCTTGACCACGAGTTCCAGCTTGCGGCGCTGGTCGTCATAGGTGATGGCGTTGCCTTCCTGGGTGGAAGAGAAACCGCATTGTGGCGCGATGCCGAGCTGGTCGATGTCGCAGTATTTCGAGGCTTCGTCGAATTTCTGCTTCAGCCAGTCGATGCTTTCCAGTTCGGCCGTCTTGGTGGTGATGAAGCCCGGCATGACGCGCTGCTTGCCTTTCGGCAGCAGTTTCAACGGCTCCAACCCGCCGGCACGGTCGGTGTCGTACTCCATGAAGAAGATATCGACGCCGGTGGAGAAGATCGACTCGGCGGCGAGATCGTAGGCGCCCTCAGCGGCGTGGGTCGACTTGAAGTTGCCGCGGCACATATGCATGCCGATCACCATATCGTCCGGACGATCCTTGATCGCCTCGCGCAGCATCCAGCCATAGCGGTCGATAAGCCAGTCGGGATCCTGTCCGGCCGCCTTCTTCGCTTCGCGGTGCTTGGGGTCGCAGAGATAGGCGAAGAAGATGTCGTCCATCTGCAGATAGCGGCAACCGACGTCGTAGAAGGCCTGCACCGCCTTGGCGTAGGTCTCGGCCAGCGCGGCGAACAGCGCCTGCGGATCTTCCCGGTACTCCGGGACGTGAATGTCTTCGACCGCAGTACGAAAATGGCAACAGGACGGGCCCGGAATGGAGATTTTCGGCATCACCTTCGCGTGGTCGCGCACGAAGGCAAAATGATCCAGCATCGGGTGGTCGGTCGGGAAATCGAGCGGGCCGTTGATGACCGGCGACAGGGGAAGCGTCGCCGTGGTGGTGAAGGTGACCGCACCGGGCTTTTCTTCCATGTCCAGGCCGGTCAGCATGCCCATGAAATCGTAGTGCCAATAGGCGCGTCGCGTTTCGCCATCGGTGACGACCGGAAGGCCGACATCTTCCTGCATCTTGATGAGGTCGATAATGGCCGCGTCCTCGACGGCTTTCAGTTCTTCGGCGGAAATCGACTTGTCCTCGAAGAACTTCTTGCGGGCTTCCTTGACTGGTTCGGGACGCAGCAGGCTGCCGACGTGGTCGGCGCGGTAGGGCGGTTTGGCAACGCTCATCAGAATCTCCCTAGGCGAGAATTGTTATTGAATGGGCTGCTTGTAAGCGCGTTGTCGGGACGCTGCAACAGCGCATCGGGCCGTTACGGCCAATCGGCGAAGTTCGGCGGCGAGAATTCGCCCGCCTCCGGATTCGTGGAAGCCGTCATGCGCCGGAATCGGCCGGGCGTCAGTCCGGTCATGCGGCGGAAAAAGTTCGAAAAATGCGCCGGATCCTTGAAGCCCAGCGAGTAGCTCAACTGCTTCACGGAAAGTGTAGAGCGTTCCAGTCCGAGGGCCGCTTCGCGCGCCAGGCGCTCGGCGATCAGCGATTTGGGCGTCTTGTCGAGTTCGCGCACGCAAATCGTATGCAGGCGGTCATGGGTGATGCCCAGTTCCTGAGCATAGTGGCTGACGGGGTGATGGGCCCTGAACCCGGCTTCCAGCAATTGACGGAAGCGTTGCAGATAGTGCGCATTGTTGCCGCGCGTGGCGGTGGCGACCTCGTCGACTCCGGAGGCGCGCAGGATCGTCACCAGAATGATCCTCAGATGGGCGACGATCATCATGCCGGTCGCAGCCTGCGGTCCGGACAACTCGTTCCGGATGCTGTCCAGGCGTTGCTGCACCGAGCGGTGGGCCACTTCATCTTCCGAGAACGAGCGCGTCCAGTCCCTGTCGAATAATGTATGCATGGTGGCGGATTCGAAGAAGTCGCCGATCGCGCGTGCGAGCGTCTCCTCGGCAATCTCGGCGACATAGCCGGACGAGCCTGCTTCCATGATCAGGCGGAAGTCGCCCGCCGTCTGCCGCCAGGCAATCGACGGTCCGGAAAGAACCGCTCTGCCGCCACGCCCCTCAATGCTCGCTTCGCCGTCGGTGAGCAGAAAAAGGATGCGTGCATCGGCTCCCAGTCCCCGTTTGAGCGTTTCGATGCGCCGTTGCAATCCGCCTTCCACGCGGTTCAGATATATCGGCAGATGGGCGAATTGGGGCAGGTGGGATGCCATTGTCGAATAGTGTCCGGCGTTCGGTCCTTTGGCAGGCTATCTAGCCTGAAAATATGCAATAATCGACCAAAAATTTACATTTCCTTTCTGTGCAGGTGCGATATCCTTAGTATGAGGAGGAAATGCCCTGCCGTCGGCATGGTATACATTTCCGGTAATGGCGCCCGAAGAGGCGCTTGAGGGAGGAGGAATGCTGGAAGCAGCGCTCCTGATAGACAACGCGGCAGTTGGAGCCGCGGGTGGCGAGACATTCGAGCGGATCGATCCCGTTTCGCATGAAGTGTCGACGCGTGCCAGCGCGGCGAGCGTGGACGATGCAGTTCGCGCCGCCAATGCGGCCGCCCGCGCTTTTCCCTCCTGGTCGGCGACGCCGCCGAGCGAGCGCCGCGAGCTTCTCAACAAGGCCGCCGATCTTCTCGAACGTCGTACCGGCGATTTCGTTCAGGCGATGATCGCCGAGACCGGCAGCACGGCTTCCTGGGGTCAGTTCAACTGCAGGTTGGCGGCGAGTGTTCTGCGGGAAGCCGGCGCGATGGCGAGCCAGGTGACGGGCGAGGTTGTTCCGGCCGACAAGCCCGGCTCCTTTGCAATGGCGGTTCGACAGCCCTGCGGCGTTGTGTTTTCTATGGCGCCCTGGAACGCCCCGGTCATCCTGGCTGCGCGCAGCGTCGCAATGCCGCTTGCATGCGGCAACACGGTCGTGATTAAGGGATCGGAACTTTGCCCGCGCACGCACGGGCTGCTTGGCGAAGTGCTGAACGAAGCCGGGTTGCCGAAAGGCTGCGTCAACGTCATTCACTCCTCGCCGGAAAAGGCGCCGGAGATCGTCGAGGCCTTGATCGCACATCCGGCGATCCGCCGGGTCAATTTCACCGGGTCGACACGGGTCGGCCGGATGATCGCCGAAAAGGCGGCCAGGCACCTGAAGAGGTGCCTGCTGGAACTGGGCGGCAAGGCGCCGCTGATCGTGCTCGACGATGCCGATATCGAGGCGGCGGTCGACGCGGCTGTTTTCGGCGCGTTCTTCAACCAGGGCCAGATCTGCATGTCGACCGAACGCATCGTTGTCGACGAGAGTGTCGCCGATGCGTTTGTCGAAAAGTTTCGCGCCCGCGCCGACGCGATCCGGGCTGGTGATCCGCGGGATCCCAAGTGCGTTCTCGGCGCGATGATCACCGAACAGGCCGCTCAACGCGTCAAGGGACTGATCGACGATGCGGCGATGAAGGGCGCAACGCTGGTGACCGGCGGTCGTCAGGAAGGCGTGTTCGTCGATCCGGCGATCCTCGACAATGTTTCGCCGGCGATGCGCATCTATCACGAGGAAAGCTTCGGTCCGGTTGCCTCTATCATTCGCGTCAACGGCGACGACGAGGCGGTTTCGGTCGCCAACGATACCGAATACGGACTGGCGGCGGCGGTGTTCAGCCGCGATGTCGGCCGGGCGCTGACTATCGCGCAGCGACTGGAGACCGGCATATGCCACATCAACTCCGCGACGATCCACGACGAACCGCAGATGCCGTTCGGCGGGGTAAAGTCATCCGGCTATGGCCGGTTCGGCGGCAAGGCGGGTATCGACGAATTCACCGAGCTTCGCTGGATCACAATCCAGCAGGGAGAGAACCGCTATCCGATCTGACGATCGGGCAGCAGCAAACCGACGTTTCAAAAGGGAGGAAACCAATGGAACGCAGAACTCTTATCAAAACCCTCGCGGCGACGCTCTTGGCGGGTGCTGTCATGGCCGGTCCGGCGTTGGCGGAAGGCACGATCAAGATCGGCGCCAGCGCGCCGAAGACCGGTCCGCTAGCCGGCGGCTCGGCAGTGACCTACTGGCCGGCCGTGCAGTTGTGGGTGCATGACGTCAACGAGCGCGGCGGCATCGATGTCGGCGGCGAGAAGATGAAGGTCGAGCTGATCGAGTATGACGACCGCACCTCCAACGAGGAGGCGATCAAGAACATCCAGCGCCTGGCCACTGTCGACAAGGTCGACTTCATCGTTCCGCCCTACGGCACCGGCATCAACCTGGCCACCGCACCGCTGATCGCCAAATACGGCTATCCGCATATCGCCGTGACCGCGGTTGCGGACGGCGTCGACGACTTCGCCGCGCGCTGGCCGAACTCGTTCTGGACGCTCGGCACCTCGGAAGGCATGGCGACCTCGCTGGTTGATGTTCTCAAGGACATGCGCGAAGCGGGCCAGATCAATGACAAGGTGGCCGTTGTCAACGTGGCCGACGCCTTCGGTATCGAGCTCGCCAACACCGGCAAGCCGGCGCTCGCCGAGGCGGGTTTCGACATCGTCTACGAGACCTCCTATCCGTTGCAGCAGCAGGATTTCGCGCCGATCATCTCCGGTGCGAAGAATGCCGGCCCGGACACGTTCATCGCCTTTTCCTATCCGGGTGACACGTTCGGCCTGACCAAGCAGGCGGCGATCGCCGACCTGCCGGTGAAAGCCTACTATGTCGGCGTGGCGACCGCGTTCCCGGCGTTTGCGGGCGCAAACGGTGCGGCAGCCAACGGCATCATGGGTGTCGGCGGCGTCAACGCCGACAGTGAAGCCTACAAGGACTTCGCGGCGCGCCAGAAGGAAGTGACCGGCGAGGCGCCGGACTACTGGGCGAGCCCGGTGCAGTACGCCAGCCTCGAGGTTCTCGAGCAGGCGATCACCGCCGCCGGTTCGCTCGACAAGGCAGCCGTGATCGACGCGATCAAGAATGGCACGTTCGAGACGATCATGGGCGAATGGAAGTTCGAGGATAACGTCATCCGCAAGTTCTGGACCGTGGGCCAGTGGCAGGATGGCGTGTTCAAGGGCATCGCATCGACCGGTGTGGGCGGCGAAGCCGAGCCGATCGTCAAGTCCGGCTGGAATTGAGGCCCGGCTTCTTGCTTAACCACGAAAACCGGTGCGGCCTTCGCCGCACCGGTCAAAAAGACTAGAATTCGCCAATGGATATACTGATCACAGGAACGGTTCTGGGCGGCACCTACGCGCTGATCGCGCTCGGGCTGACGCTGCAATACGGTGTTGCCCGGATCATGAATCTCGCCAACGGGGAGAATCTCGTTCTGGCGTGTTTCTGCGCGTTCTGGCTGTATACGGCGGCATCAATCAATCCGATTATCGGCATCGCGCTGATCGCGCCGGTAGCCTTCGTCCTGAACTGGGCGATCTATGCCTATGCGATGAAGCCGCTGGTCGACCGGGCAAAAAACCGCGGCCAGCTGGAAATCGACAGCATTCTCGCGACCTTCGGGCTGATGTTCATCATGCAGGGCGTGATGCTTCTGGTCTTCGGCGGCGAATATTTCTCCTATAATTTCCTGTCGGAGCCGGTGCGTATCCTCGGCGAGAATTACGGGCTGAACCGGATCGTGGCGCTGGGCGCCGCAGTCGTGATCGCGGTGGCGCTTTACGTCTTTCTCTACCGCACGCGCTACGGTACGGCCGTTCGCGCCGTGTCGGTGAGCCCGTCTTCGGCCAGCCTCGTCGCCATCGACGTGCCGCGCATGTCGGCCTTTGCCTTCGCGCTGGGCGGGGCGCTGACGGCCGCCGGCGGCGCGCTGCTGTCGACCTTCTATACCTTCAACGCCTCGATGGGCGTGATCTTCACCATGAAGGCGCTGATCATCGTCATCATGGGCGGCGTCGGAGACGTGCGTGGCGCGGTGCTGGCGGCGCTTCTGCTTGGCCTTGCCGAAACCGCGGTGGCGAGCCTGATCGATCCGGGCCTGACGCTGGCGGCCACCTACACGCTGTTCATCCTCGTCTTGCTCTTCCGCCCGCAGGGCATCTTCGGGAGGCAGACGGCATGATCCGGATGAACAACAAGGAACAGCGCGTCGCGGCAATCGCCCTGCTGCTTTTCGGCGCGGCGGCCAGCATCCCGCTCCTCGATGAAGGCTACTACCTGTCGCTTTCGGTGAATATCGCCATGTATGCGGTGCTGTGCACGGCATGGACGCTGTTCTCGGGCCCGACGCACTATATCTCGCTGGCGACTGCGGCGTTCTTCGGCATCGGCACCTATTCGGTCGGGCTAGGCATCGATACGCTGCCGTTTCCGCTGCTGCTCCTCATCGCCGCGCTTGCAAGCGGCATTCTCGCCGGTCTCGTGGGCATCGCGACGCTGCGTCTCTCGGGCGTCTATTTCGTCATCTTCACGCTCGGCCTCGCCGAACTGGTGCGTCAGGTCGTGACGTGGCTGCAGGTGAAGTTCCTCGGCGCCGTTGGCCTCTATGTCTTCACCGACCTGGCCGAGAAGCACATTTTCTGGATGCTGCTGGCGCTCGCGGCGGTGGTCTTCATCACCGGCTGGCTGGTCAACCGCTCGCGGCTGGGTTTCGCCATGCGCATCATCGGCAATGACGAAACAGTTGCGCGGCACGTCGGCATCGACGTCGCGCGGGCCAAGGTCATCCTGTTCGTGATTTCCGGCGCGTTTATAGGCATCACCGGCGCGATCCTCGCGCCGCGCTTCGCCTATGTCGAGCCACCATCCGCCTTCAATCCGGTGATCTCTTTCCAGGTGGTCATCATGGCGCTGCTCGGCGGAACAGGGAGGCTATGGGCGCCGCTGCTCGGGGTGATCCCGTTCACGATCCTGTTCGACCGTATTTCGGCGAGCTTCCCCAACCATACCAGCCTTCTGATCGGCGTTACCTTCATGGCCATCGTCTACTTCCTGCCGCGTGGCGTCATGGGTCTTTTCGAGGACATCCGCGCCCGGAAGGACAAGACCCGACCGGTCGCAGCAGGTGTAGCGGAGGCGGCGGAATGAGCAGCGCCAACCTCCTTTCCGTCGAAGCCGCGCGCAAGGCCTTCGGTGGCCTGGTCGCCGTCAACGATGTCGATTTCACCGTCAAGCAGAGCGAACTTATCGGCCTGATCGGGCCGAACGGCTCCGGCAAGACGACGATGATGAACCTGATCTCCGGCGCGCTTCAGCTGACTTCCGGCGCAATCCGCCTCGACGGCGAGGTAATCTCCGGCATGCCGGCACACCAGATCGCGCGGCGTGGCGTGGCGCGCACTTTTCAGCTCGTGCGCATTCTGCCGTCGCTTTCGGCGGTCGAGAACGTTATCGCCGGAGCGGTCTTCGGCCATGTTCGCGCCTGGGGCGATGATGCCTATCGCGAGGCGGAGATACTGCTGGATCGAGTCGGGCTTGGCGGACGCGGCAACGCGCCGACAGGATCGATGACCTATATCGACCAGAAGCGGCTGGAACTGGCGCGCGCACTAGCCTCCAATCCGCGACTGCTCCTGCTTGACGAATGGCTCGCCGGTCTGAATCCGAGCGAACTGAGGATCGGCATCGAACTGATCCGCGACCTGCGCGAGGACGGCCGCACCATCATCATGGTCGAACACGTGATGGATGCCATTCGCTCGTTGTGCGATCGCTGCGTGGTGATGTCGAGTGGCGTCAAGATCGCGGACGGATCCGTGCATGACGTGCTTTCGCAGCCCGAGGTTGTTACCGCCTATCTGGGAGCCGAGGATGCTTGAGGTCGAACATCTGACTGTTTCCTATGGCGCGCACCGTGCGCTGGAGGACGTCTCCATCAAGGTGGCGGCGGGCGAAATCTGCGTCATCCTCGGCGCCAACGGCGCAGGCAAGAGCACGCTTTTAAAGGCGATTGGCGGCATAGTGCGCGGGGCTCCCGGTGCGCGGATTGCCATCGACGGCAAGGAAATATCCCGCGCGAAACCGCACAAGGTCGTGGAAGCCGGTCTCGCGCTAGTGCCGGAAGGGCGCGGGATCTTCGGCGAATTGACGGTCGCGGAGAACTTGCAACTCGGTGCCTATGGCCCGCAGGCGCGCGCCAGCGAACTGGAACGGCGCGTCGAGATTCTCAATCTGTTTCCCCGACTTGCCGAGCGGCGCAACCAGATCGCGCGCACGATGAGCGGCGGCGAACAGCAGATGGTCGCCATCGGCCGGGCGCTGATGTCCAATCCGACGATCCTGATGCTGGACGAACCCTCGCTCGGCCTGTCGCCCTTGCTGACCAAGGATCTGTTCAAGTCGCTCAGGGCGGTCCAGGAGACCGGCGTCGGCATCCTGCTGGTCGAGCAGAACGCCAAGCAGAGCCTGGCGATCGCGGACCGTGGATATCTGATCGAAAACGGACATATCACGGGAGAAGGGACGGGCGCGGAACTGGCGCGCGACCCGGCCGTACAGGCTGCCTATCTGGGCGGTGTTGCGGCGGCTGAACAACCACAAGCGGAGGCGATCATGCATGACAAGCACCGGCATTTCTACGTGCCCGCCGGCGCCGTCGGCAACGGTTCGACGGCGACAGCGGAAGCCGGTACGGATAAACCGGCACTGTCCGCGAATAGTGGCGTGCGACCGGAACATCGCCAGTTCTACGTGCCGTCAGGCGCGGTCGGAAACGGTGCCGTTGCTGCTTCCAATTCGGGGAGCGCGGCCGTGGCTGCGACGACGAAATCGCCGGACAGCGCCGTTCGCCCGGAACACAGGCAGTTCTACGTTCCTTCGGGAGCCGTCAATGGCGGCACCAATGGTCACGGACACGAACTGGCAGAAACACTGGCCAAAAGCGGAGACACGATCATCATGTCGGACCAAGCCCATGAACTGAGCCAGCATGCAGCCGAAATGGCCAACAGGGCGGCGCGCATCCAGCGGGAACATGTCGAGGCGCTACGTGTCGACCATCATCTTTCCGCAGCTTCCAAACCGGCGAAGGGCGAAAAACAGGCTTCCCGGAAAAGCGCTAAGGCTTTGCAGAAAGCCGGGGCAACAGAGGATCTGGCCGCGCTGGAAGGCAAGAAACTGAAGGGCCGAAGCAAGAAGCTGGCGAAGAAGGCCGCGAAACTGGCCAGGAAGGCCGAAAAGCTCGCCGAGAAGGCTTTGCAGGCGAACAAATAGACACAGATGTTGATGGGAGATTGAAATGGCACGCGTACTGGACGGCATGTATATCGGCGGTGGCTGGACCGCCAAGTCGCAGACATTCCCGGACTACAATCCGTCCGACGGGTCTATCTGGGCAAATGTTCCCGATGCGTCGGTGGAAGACACCCGCCGGGCGATCGAGGCGGCGCATGAAGCCTTCGCCGAATGGTCGGCGACACCCTTCACCAAGCGCTCGCACATCATGATCAAGGCGGGCGAGATCTTCGAGAAACGCCGCGAGGAAATCGCCGAAGCTGTAATGGCCGAGGGCGGAGGCTGGTTCGGCAAGGCGATGTTCGAGACCGGATATACGGCGGAGCTTTTTCCGGCTGCCGCTGCTGCGAACTACGGCTCTATCGGCGATGTCCTGCCGTCGGAATACGGCAAGGTGTCGATGGCGGTTCGCCGCCCAATGGGCGTCGTCTCGGTGATCAGCCCATGGAACTTCCCGCTGATCCTGACCGGCCGCGGCCTGCTGTTCCCGCTGGTTGCCGGCAACACCATCGTTCTGAAGCCGTCGGAAGATACGCCCTATATCGGCGGGCTTCTGTGGGCAGAGATATTCGAGGAAGCCGGACTGCCAAAGGGCGTGCTCAATGTCGTGACCTGCTCGCGTGAAAACGTCGCTGCTGTCGGTGACGAGCTGATCGAGAACCCGCTGGTCAAGGGCATCTCCTTTACCGGTTCCACTGCGGTGGGTCGTCAGATCGCCGCCAAGGCCGGCGCGCATTTGAAGAAATGCTGCGTGGAGCTCGGCGGAAAGAACTCGATGATCGTCTGCGACGACGCCGACATGGAACGCGCCGTGCAGGCGGCCAATTTCGGCGCATTCATGCACCAGGGCCAGATCTGCATGTCGATCGAACGCGTCATCGTGCATGAGGACGTTTATGACGAGTTCATCGAGAAGTTCATTCCGCGCGTGAAAAAGCTGACGGTCGGCGAAACCTCCAGCAAGGAAAACATCCTGGGGCCGGTGATCAACGATCGTGCCGCAGAGCGCATCAAGCGGCATTTCGACGACGCCAAGGCAAAGGGCGCGACGCTGCTGGCCGGCGGCGATGTCGACGGCCGTTTCATCACGCCGACCGTGTTTGCGAACGTGACGCCTGACATGCTGCTCTACCAGGAGGAATCCTTCGGCCCGGTCTGCTCGATCTTCAAGGTTTCAAGCGACGAAGAAGCGATCCGCATCGCCAATGACAGCGAATACGGCCTGACCGCCGGCGTCATGTCTGATGACGAGGGCAGGGCGCTCGAAATCGTCAACCGGCTCGACACCGGGAATTGCCACGTCAACTGTTCGCCGGTGAACGATGAGCCGCATGTTCCGTTCGGCGGCTTCAAGGCGTCCGGTCTCGGCAAGCATGGCGGCAAGTGGTCGATGGAAACCTTTACCGAAACCCGCTGGATCACGCTCGATCGCGGCGGGCGACCGTTCCCGCCGGTCTTCTAAGCGGGCACGAGTTTTTCGCGGACAGGGCCGGTGTTCCTGTCCGCACCGCCGGCGCGGAGGATTTGCCGGCGTGACACACGGCCGACGGGCTGCCGTGACGGGTGAGTATTGGAGGATACCACCCCAACAGAACCGCGATAGCGGCTTGATCTTTCACCACGGGAGGAAATGTCATGAAATCAAGACTCTATCTGCGTCTTTTAACAGGTGCCGTTGCCGGCGCTTTGCTGTTTGGCGGCAATGCCGCGCTGGCACAGGAAGATCCGCCGGCACCGCCGGCCGTCGACAATCCGCCGCCGGCCGAAGGGCCACTGATGGGACGTCCGGAGACGCCGGGAGCCCAGGCGCTCGCGATCCAGACGCCGCCTGCGCTGCCGACAGCCGCCGAGGATCTGCCCATCAGCAAGATCAAGGTTCCCGAAGGCTTCAAGGTGGAGGTCTTTGCGGCCGGTATCGACAATGCCCGTTCGGTGCGTGTCGCCGAAGGCGGCACGGTCATCGTCAGCAACTGGCAGGCCAACCGGGTTTGGGCGATCCCCGCAGGCGGAGAGCCAAAACCGATCTATGAGGGGCTGGACTGGCCGAACGGCATCGCGCTCGTCGGCGGCGATCTTTACATCGCCGAACACCAGCGTGTCTCCCGGGCGGCGGATATCGAGGCGAATCTCGACAATCCGCCGGAGCTGGAGCCGATCTATACCGATCTGGGAGAGCCGCGCCCGCATGGCTGGCGCTTCCTCGCGACGGGACCGGACGGCAAGCTCTATGTATCGAACTCCTCGCCCTGCAACATTTGCGCGGTCGAGCCGGGCTTCGGCGAAATCCGCAAGATCAACACGGACGGTTCGGGCGCCGAGACGATCCTGCGCGGCATGCGCAACACGGTCGGTTTCGACTTCCATCCGGGAACCGGGGAGCTCTACTTCACCGACAACCAGCGTGACTGGCTGTCGGAAGATCTGCCTGAAGATGAACTGAACCGCGTGACAGAACCCGGTAAGCAGCATTTCGGCTTTCCCTTCTGCCACAACGGGACGTTTACCGATCCCGAGCATGGCTGGGGCTACAAATGCTCGGATTTCACCGATCCGATCGCCTTGCTCGGGCCCCATTCGGCCCCGCTCGGCATGCGTTTCTACACCGGTGAGATGTTTCCGGAGCGGTACCAGGGCGCGATCTTCATCGCCCGTCACGGGCCGTGGAACCGGACGCAGAAAATCGGCGCCGACATCGTTGTCGCGCATCTCGACGAAAGCGGCAATGTGGAGTCGCTGGAGCCGTTCCTGACCGGCCTCATCGAGGACAACCAGTATATCGGCCGGCCGGTCGATGTGGAAATCATGAAGGACGGTTCGCTGCTCGTCACCGACGACTGGAACGGTGCGGTCTACCGCGTCAGCTACGGCATGTAATTGCTGCCTTCCGCCCGGCGCGCTTGCCGCGCCGGGCATTTTCATCCGTTTTCGGGACGATTTTGCATGCGCCAGTTTACAATCGGAATGGCCGCTTCTCTGGCATTGGCCTGTTCGCCCACCTTCGCGCAGGAAGGCTTTGTCGAATTGAAAGATCAGTGCATCGCCTGCCATGGCGAAGCCGGATATTCGGAAATCCCCGATACGCCTTCGCTCGGCGGTATCGACGACTATTACGCGCTGTTGCAGCTCGTCGCCTTTCGGTCCGGTAATCGCAAGGCCGATGTCATGAACGAGATCACCGCGGAGATGAGCGACAACGATTTACGCGCCGCGGCGGCCTGGATCGACAGCCTGCCGCGTCCGCCGAAGCCGGATGGGGAAGGCGATCCGGCGAAGATGCAGCGTGGCGCGGAGCTGGTTTCGCAAAACCATTGCAATGGATGCCACGGGAAGGACCTCCTCGGCGGCCACCAGATGCCGCCGCTCCGCCATCAGCGCGAGGATTATCTGCTGAACGCGCTGCATGACTACAAGGCAGAACGCCGTTTCGGTGATCGGGCGGCGATGGTCGAGGTCGTGCAGAAAATCAGCGACGAAGACCTCGCGATCCTAGCGCATTACATGGCGCATCTGCCCGAGGCGTCGGATCAATAGCCCTGCCGATTTTGCTGCCTATGATCTCGCCGCTACGATACGGCTGCGAGACGCAGCCCGTTCGGCGTTTCCGGCCGGCTGTTTTGGCGGACTTCGCCGTTTTCCCACTTGGGAAAAGCTGCTGGTGACCAGCCACTTCCTCAGGCTGCGCGCCATGATCTCGTTCCCGATAAGAGCGATGTTTCCCGCGTCGATTTCGTGCTCGAAACTCGTGTGGCCCATCCAGGCGGACGTCAGCGCACGCAAATGGCTGATGATGAACAGGTCAATTTCAAAGCCGGGATTGGTGTAACAGATATCGGTCTCGACGCCCGGTTTGATAACCAGCCAGTAGTTGGCCGTTTCGTCCGGCGGGTTCTTCAAGGTGAACTGGATCGCGCATTTCTGCCGCGGCAGTTCCAGCCGGTTGATTTTCCTGCGAATATTCCACATCAGCATCCGCGCATCCAAACGCTGCAGCGAAACCTCGCAGTCGATATTCCGGTGCGCCCACTCTCCGAGTTGGCGCACCAATGGCTCCAGTTCGTCGGCCAGCGGCGTGGTGAGATATTCGAACTGGCCGCTCGCCGGGTTCTTGATACGGTTGAGCAGGCCTTTCGCTTCCATGTCCTTCAGCCGTTTCGACAACAGCCCCGGAGACATGCCGGGCACACCGCGTTGAATATCGTTGAAGCGTGTGGATCCCGACCACATCTCGCAGAGGACCAGCATGGTCCAGCGCGGTTCTATCATGTCGGCGGCCATCGCGACCGGGCAGAACCAGGGATAAACCGTCTCGGACATGGCATCGCCTCCATCCCCAAGGTCTCACGGTTGGAGGATATGCGTCCAGTTCAAAAACTGTAGCGGTTTTCCTACACTTCCAGAACTGGCACCGCACTTCGCTCCCCTGACAACATCATTGCGTCAACAACCAGCAAGGAGAGTGGACATGCCTTTGGTAGATATAGAAGTGATCGAGGGTGTTTTCGACAAACGCCAGATCGGTCAGATGATCGAGAAGGTGACCAATGCCATGGTCGAGGTCGAAGGCGAGGCCATGCGCGGCGTGACATGGGTGCGCGTAAAGGAGGTTCGCAGCGGCCAGTGGGGGATCGGCGGCAACACGCCGAGCGCGGCCGACATCAAGGCGATGGCGAGCAGCTGAGCCGGATGCCGGGTAGCCATGTAGCGGCTGCCCGGCCTGTTCCACAGGAAGAGTCGTTCGATCAGTCGGGCAGGACGCGGACGTCCAGCAGTGCGACGCGACGGTTCTCGCGCACCACGCGCAGCGCCTGGTCGATCACCTTGGGAAGCTCTTCCGGATCGGTCACCTTGCGCGCCCAGGCGCGGCTGGCCGCGGCGACGTTGGTGAAGTCCGGCGACGGCTTCAGCGCCGTCAGCGGCATCTCGTTGGCACGCGAGGCGAAGCCGTTCGGATAAAGCCCGGTGACGGAAGCCCGCACCGCGCCCCATTCCTCGTTGTTGAGGATGATGATCAGGACGGGAAGCTCGAGCGCCTCGGCGATCTGGTGGCAGGCCGTCGGATTGGAGAACATGTAGGAGCCGTCGCCCATCGTGGCGACGCAGACGCGCTCCGGCTCGGCAAGCTGCGCGCCGAGAGCGGCCGGGAAGCTCCAGCCGAGACCGCCGGAATGGGGCTCCTGGAACCACGACTTGTGGTCCTCGCGCTTGATCGTACCGAGCATGGTGCCGAGTTCGGAGAACACGCTCGACTTGATGCCTTCCAGCGCCTTGCCGAGGCAATGGCTGGCATAGGCCTTGGTGATGCCGCGACTCGTATCGGTGGCGCGCTCGATCAGTGCCGCGCGGTTTGCATCGGACGCCTTGGCGAGCTCTTCGCGGCGGGCGGTAAGCGCATCCTTGTCGCGTTTCAGCGGTTTCATCGCTTCGATCAGCGCTGGCACCGTGAGCGCGGATTCGCCGGCGATCGTCAGATCGGAGCGGAAGTTGCGTACGGGGAAGCGGCTGAAGACAGGGTCGGGGCCGATGTTGATGACCTTGGCGTCGTCTGCAAGCCTGTGCTTGTCCGGCCACCATGGCGCCAGGCAATTCAGTATGACGACCACATCGGCCGTCTCCATCCAGGGGCCGGGATCTGCGCCGACATGGCAGGGATGCTCCGTTGAAATCGCAAGGTGGGTCGCCCACCAGGAACACACGGCAATGCCCCAGTCCTCGGCCCATTTCGCGAAAGCGGCGAAGCTTGCCTCATCACCCGACCCGCGTTGGGCGATGACGAGCGGATTCTTCGCTTCTGCCAACCAACGGGCGGCGGTTTCGATGTCGTGCGGATTGGGCGCTCCGACGACCGGCTGGATCGTCGCGGGGCCTTCAAGGCCTTCACGTGGCGTGGCCTCGCACAGCGTCTCGCGCGGCAGAGACAGGTAGATCGGCCCTTTCGGCGTGGAGTTGGCGATGGCATGGGCGCGGTCGAGCAACCTGGCGATCTGCTCGGGGAACTTCAACTCGTAATCCCACTTGCAGGCCTCGCGCACCAAAGCGGTCTGGTCGCGCATTTCCTGCCCCCAGCCGATCGGCACGGTGCGGGCGCCGAAACGGTCGCCTTCCATCACCGGTGTGCGGCCGGACATCAGCAGCATCGGGATCTGCTCGCAAGCGGCGTTGATCGCACCGGTCGCGCCATTGGAGAGGCCGACATTGGTGTGCAGCATCACCGCCTGCGCCTTGCCGGTCATCAGGTAGTAGCCATGCGCCATCCCGAGCGCCGCATGCTCATGCGGAATGACGATGGGCTGCGGCAGATCGATATTCTTGGCGGCGGCTTCGGCCAACCCCTCGATGATCGGCGGGAAATCCGTGCCCGAATTTGCGAAGACGTAGTCGACGCCAAGCGCTTTCAGGCGTGTGAAGATCGCACCGCCAGCGGTGATGTCACCGGAAACCGTGTGTTTCATCGTTCAATCCCGGTCCTGTTTTCGTTATCCGCTCAACAGTCTTGGCAGCCAGAGCGTGATTGCCGGGAATGCCACCAGAATGGCCACCCGGATGATTTCCATGATGAAGAATGGCACAACACCCTTAAAAGTTTCACTCATGGGCGTGTCCTCGGCCAATGCGGAGATGACGAAGACGTTCATGCCGACCGGCGGCGTGATCAGGCCGAGTTCGACGACGATCAGCGCGAGGATGCCGAACCAGACTTTCAGTTCCTCGGTGCTCATGCCGAAACCGGCACCCTCCGCTCCCTGGTAGATGCCGCCGTTCAGTTCCATCAGCACGGGCCAGAAAAACGGGATGACCAGCAGGATCATCGACAGGCTGTCCATGAGGCAGCCGAGCAGGATAAGGGCGAAAAGCAGTAGGATCAGCACGGTCATGGGCTCGAAGCCGGAGTTGACCATCCATTCGGCGGTGACTTGCGGCACGGCGGCGCGCGACATGAATATCTTGAGCATCTCGGCGCCAAGCAGGATCAGGTAGATCATGCCGGAAGTGCGCGCCGTTTCGAACAGGGAGTCCTTCAAGCCCTGCCAGCCCAGCCGGCCGCGAACCGTTGCGTAGAGCCAGACCAGGAACACGCCAACGGCGGCGGCAGGCGTCGGATTGTAGAGGCCGGCATAGATGCCGCCGATCACCATGAGGAAAATCACCAGAACCGGGATCATGCCGACGGTGGCGGCGATGAATTCCTCGCGGTTGCTCGAGCCGCCCCGCGGACCGGCATTCGGCCAAACCAGCACGTATATGGCGATGGTCAGCAGGAACAGAAGGACCGCCATGATGCCGGGGATCAGTGCCGCCATGAACATGGTGACGATGTTGGCCTCGACGATGATGGCGTAGATGATCAGGACCACCGAGGGCGGGATGAGGATGCCGAGCACGCCGCCTGCGGCAAGTGTGCCTGTGGCCAGGGAACCGGCATAGTTGTAGCGCTTGAGTTCGGGCAGGGCCACCTTGCCCATGGTCGAGGCAGTGGCAAGCGAGGAGCCGCAAACGGCGCCGAAAATCGCGCATGCCGCAATGGCCGCCATCGCGGTTCCGCCGCGCAGCCAGCCGAGCCATGCATTCGCGGCGCGGAACATGTCCTGGCTGAGACCCGCTCGCGTGGCCAGCGCGCCCATCATGATAAACATCGGGACGACCGAAAGGTCGAAAATGGAGAACTGCCCGTAAGCCAGCGTCTTCAGCTGGCTCATGAAGATCGCGCTGCCGTTGAGCAGGGTAACGCCGATCCCGCCTACGAGGATCATCGCGTAGGCGATCGGCATGCGGATGGCGATCAGCAGGATGAGGATGACGAGACCGGCGACGCCGGTCAGGAGCGCATCGGCCATCGCTCAAGATTTCCTTATCGTGTTGACGCTCTCGGAGAGCGTGATGAGAGAGGCTACTGCCAGCAGGGCAAGCGAAACCAGGATCGGTATGAATGCGACCCAATGGGGAAACTGCAGGATGGCCGTGGTGTAGTTGTAAGCCTTCTGATCGAGCATGCCGAAATACATGCGCGACAGCAACAGCAGGCTGAAACCGAGCGCGACGACCGAAGCGAGCAGGGAGAAAAACCCGAGCGCACGGTCGGATGCGCCGGCGGTGAAGATATCCGCCGTCACGTTGGCGCCGACCATCTGGCAGTAGGGCAGAAAGGCGAAAACGGCGACAGCGACGCCGACTTCCGTCATCTCGAAGTCGCCCGGAAAGGGTGTCCAGACGACGCCGCCGATGACCGAGATCACGTTGATCAGGACAACCAGCGAAAGGATAATGCCCCCGAAAAATGCCCAGCCGATAATCGCGTTTCGGGCGAGGCTTGAAAGCCCCGCCCGCTGTGTTGCCGATGTGCCGGACATTACATGCCGCTGTGGCTTGCGATTGCCGACCTGGCTTTTTCAACGAGACCGGCGCCATCGATGCCGGTCGCGGTGACTTCGTCGATCCAGCGCTGGACGACCGGCTGCAATTTTTCGTCGAATGCGGCCGTTTCTTCCTCGGTCAGGGTAATGTGCTCATTGCCGGAGTCGACGGCCATCTTGATGCCGAACTCGTCGGAAGCGCGCCAGATTTCGCCGACCTTGCCCCACCAATCCGGACCGGAAGCGTCCTTGAACGCCTTCTTGATATCGTCCGGCAGGCCGTCCCAGCGCGCCTGGTTCATCGAGACCTGGAAGGTCGTGGTGCCGAAGCGGGCCTTGTCGTAGCCTTCGATCTGGTACTTGGTCTGCTCATGGATCTTGAGCGGCGGGATGATTTCCCACGGGATCAGCGCCCCGTCGACAACGCCCTTGGAGAGCGCCTGCGGAAGCTCCGGAACCGGCATCGCGGTCGGTGCGGCGCCAAGCGCTTCGATGACCCATGCGCCGGTACGCGTCGGGATGCGCAGCTTGGTGCCTGCTGCGTCTTCCGGCGTGCGTATCAGCTTGTCACGCATATGGAAGGCCTGGCCTGCGTGGACGTGCAGGAACATCACTTCAACGCCCTTGTACTCTTCCTTCAGATCGCTCTCGAACATGTCGTACAGCGCCAGGTTCGCGGCCTTCGGATCGTTCACAAAGACGGTGGGCAGTTCGAAGACCTCGGTGCGCGGGAACAGGCCCGGCGTATAGCCGTTGACGGTCCATACCAGGTCGACAACACCGTCACGAGCCTGCTGGATGAGTTCAGGCGGACGACCGCCGAGCGACATGGCAGGATAGATTTCGATCTTGACGCGGCCGCCGGAGTTTTCCTCGACCTGTTTGGCCCAAGGTTCGAGCATCTGGGTCTGCGCCGGCGCCTTGGCGCCGAGCAGATGGTGCAGCTTGAAGGTGAATTCCTGGGCCGATGCCCAGGTCGTGCCCGCTACTGCAATGGCTGCGCCAAGTATGGCCGCACCCGCGAATTTCAAGGATTTCATGCTTTCCTCCTCCAGTTGTCCGGTTGGCAGCGGCTTCTAGGCGCTTGCCTCGTGCCGTCGCATCGCGATTCCTCCCCGCGGTCTGCTTTCGGCCCAGTTGCGCCTATATCAAGCCATTTTTTGCCGTTTGTCATCCACCGGGTCGCCGCAGGATTCGACGAAAGGACCCGGTTTTTTAGTTCTAGCGCATTATGGACTGCAAAAACTCGGGGAAAAAGTGCGAAAAACGGAGGGCTCCATTTATCGCAATAAGCTCGAAGTCTCATAAAACGAGAATTTGAGCGAAAAATGCTTGCCCCGGCGAGCCGGCCAAGCCTATTTGAATGTGTCGGAAAACAAGCTACGGCGCGGGTGCCGTATCCGAAATCCGGATAAGGGAATGACTAGAACAGGGACTATCGCCGTCATGAGCGAAAACCAATTTGTCGTCACTCTGACCTGCGAGGACAAGCCGGGCATCGTCGCCGCGGTGACGACCGAGCTTGCTTCGGTCGGCGCCAACATCGCCGAATCAAACCAGTTCTGGGACCGCCAGACCAATCGCTTCTTCCTGCGCATTTCGTTCACGACGCCGGAGAATGTCGACCGCGTGGCGATCGAACGGGCGCTGAAACCGGCCTCCGAGCGCTTCTCGATGAAGATGTCGATATCGGACCTGGCGCAGCGTCCGAAGATCATCATCATGGTATCGAAGTTCGACCACGCCATGCTGCATCTGCTCTACCAGATACGCGTCGGCTGGCTGAACGCCGAGGTTGTCGCCATCGTCTCTAACCATGAGGACTCTCGTCGCACCGCGGAGATCGAGGGAATTCCGTTCCATTGCTGGAAAGTGTCGAAGGACAACAAGGCCGCGCAGGAGGAGAAGCTTCTCGAACTGGTCAAGGAGACCGGAGCGGAGCTGGTGATCCTGGCGCGCTACATGCAGGTCCTCTCGAACGAACTCTCCAACCGTCTGTTCGGCATGGTGATCAACATCCACCATTCGTTCCTGCCGAGCTTCAAGGGCGCCAAGCCCTATCACCAGGCCTTTGAGCGTGGCGTCAAGCTGATCGGCGCGACCGCGCATTACGTGACGCCCGATCTCGACGAAGGACCGATCATCGAGCAGGAGACCGAACGCGTTTCCCACGCGATGACGGCCGATGATTTCGTCGCTGCGGGACGCGACATCGAAAGCCGGGTGCTGGCGCGTGCCGTCAAGATGCATCTGGAGCGCCGCGTGATGCTCAACGGACACAAGACCGTGGTGTTCGCGCATTAGGGAATTTGCGCGCCGATAGCCGAGGTAAATCGGCGCGCTTTTTCTCCTCCAGCGCACATCACGCCGTTTCGTGCGGGCAAACCGCCAAACGCCTGACACGCCGGGCTTGCCGGTTAAGAATTTTTTATTGTTTTTCGGGCCAAGTGATCCTCAGCAATTATTGCCTGGGGCACCCCGAGGATTTGTCGACATGATGTCGTCCGACCGTTTCGCCGTGAAGGCCGCGGATCCGACATCATGTACGGATTTCGTCAAAATTGAAGCGATGCGGTACGGCCGACCAATGTGCGGCCCGGGAGCCCTATGAGATTCTGCCTGTGCCACAAGGTGCAGGATGAGCGTTCAGGGCGAGTAACAGCCTCGCGACCAACCCCCGTCAGTGGAGGAAAACAATGCGTGATGAAAATGCGAACTCCTCGGAGCCCACGCTGAAGATTATTTCGTTTCGTCTTGGCGATCAGGTGTTTTGCCTGGACATCATGGCGGTGAAGGAAATTCGCGTATGGGTCAAGGCTACGCCTCTCCCGCATTCGCCGGATTATGTCCTCGGCTTCATCAATCTGCGCGGCCGTGTGATTCCGGTCGTTGACATGGCCCTGCGCCTCGGCCTGCGGGCTATCGAGCCGACCGAACAGAGCGCGATCATCGTCATCGATGAGGGCGACCGTGGTGTCGGCATTCTGGTCGAAAGCGTTTCCGACATGGTCAGCGTCAAGCCGGAAGAGATGCAGCCGGTGCCGGACGTGATGAGTGACGAGGAAAAGGCACTGACCAAGGGCATCGTGCCGGTCGGCGACGACATGATCTGCTTCCTTGATCTCAAAGGATTGTTCGATCAGGTCGGTGTCGGGGCGGTCGAAGCCGTTGTCGAGGCTGAGGCCGAAGCCGAAGCTGCCTGACGCCTGACAGGTATTCGCATTCCATCGGACCGCGTCAGCGGTCCGATTCTTTCCAGCGCGGATTGATCCACGGTTCTGCATTCTCCGGGGGCAGGGGCGTGCGCCCGAGAATGTGATCGGCCGCCTTCTCGCCGACGAGGATCGACGGCGCGTTCAGATTGCCGTTGGTGATGCGCGGGAAGATCGACGAATCCGCCACGCGCAATCCCTCGACACCGATTACCCTGCACTCCGGATCGACAACCGCATTCCGGTCATCGGCGCGGCCCATGCGCGCCGAACCGCAGGGGTGATAGGCGCTTTCCACGTGCTCGCGAATGAAGCCGTTCAGTTCGTCATCGGACTTTACGGAAGAGCCCGGCTGGATTTCCTTGCCGCGATAGGGGTCGAAGGCGTTCTGCCCGAAAATCTCGCGCGTCAGCCGGATGCAGTGGCGGAAATCGGCCCAATCCTGCTCGTGGCTCATGTAATTGAACAGGATTTTCGGTGCGTCCGCCGGATCGGCGGAACGTAGCGTCACGGCGCCACGCGACGGCGAGCGCATCGGGCCGACATGCGCCTGAAACCCATGTCCTTCGGCCGCTGCCTGACCATCATAGCGTACGGCAATCGGCAGGAAGTGATACTGGATGTCGGGATATTCGACGCCGGCCTTCGACCGCAGGAAAGCCGCGCTTTCGAACTGGTTGGACGCGCCGGGACCGGTTCTGGTGAACAGCCATTGCGCGCCGACGAAAGCCTTTCCGAACAGGTTCCAATATTTGTAAAGCGTGATCGGCTGGGTGCAGGCCTGCTGGATGTAAAGCTCCAGGTGGTCCTGCAGGTTCTGTCCGACGCCGGGCCGGTCCGCGACGACGTCGATGCCATGTTCGGCGAGATGAGAGGCGGAGCCGATCCCCGACAGCATCAGCAGCTTCGGCGTGTTGATCGACGAGGCGGCGAGGATTACCTCGCGGCGCGCCGTCACGGTCTCGGTACGGCCGCCGCGGTCGATCTCCACCCCGGTGGCGCGGTTGCCGTCGAAGGTAACGCGGCGCGCGAAGCCGCGCAGCAACGTACAGTTCGACCGTTTCAATGCAGGCTTGAGATAGGCGTTGGCGGTCGACCAGCGGCGGCCCTGCCAGACCGTCTGTTCCATCGGGCCGAAGCCCTCCTGTTTCTCGCCATTGTAGTCCGGCGTGACCTCGAATCCGGCCTGGCGTCCGGCCTCGACGAAGGCATGAAACAGCGGATTGTCGCGCTTGCCGCGCGTCACATGCAGCGGGCCGGACCTGCCGCGCCACGCCGGGTCGCCGCCATGGCCGCCATCGTGCCAGCTTTCCAGCCGCTTGAAGTAGGGCAACACATCGGCATAGGCCCAGCCGGTCGCGCCGCTTTCTGCCCAGTGATCGTAGTCTCGGGCGTGGCCGCGTACGTAGACCATGCCGTTGATCGAGGACGAGCCGCCAATGACATGACCGCGCGGGGTGGCCAGCCGCCGGCCGTCCAGGTGCGGCTCCGGTTCCGACTTGTAGCCCCAATCGTAGCGTTTCATGTTCATCGGGTAGGACAGGGCGCCCGGCATCTGGATGAACGGGCCGATATCCGTGCCGCCGGCCTCGACCACGATGACGGAGTTCTTGCCGTCCTCGGACAGGCGCCAGGCCATGGCCGATCCTGCCGACCCCGACCCGATGATGATGAAATCCGCTTCCATGGCCGTCCGTCTCGTCAGTAGGGGCTGTCGACCGGCTGGAGGCCGACATAGACGCTCTTGATCTGGCTGTAGGCCTCGACGGCCGCAGCGGCGTTTTCGCGGCCGAAGCCGGATGCCTTGACGCCGCCAAACGGCATGCCGGCAGGTGTCAGGTTGTAGGCGTTGATCCAGCAGGTGCCCGCCTGAAGCCGTGCGACGGCGCGGTGGGCGCGGGTCAGGTCGGCGGTGAAGACGCCGGCGGCAAGGCCGAATTCCGTTCCGTTGGCGCGGGCGATTACCTCGTCCTCGTCATCGAAATCGAGCACGGACATGACCGGCCCGAAGATTTCCTCGCGGGCGATGGTCATGTCGTCGGTGACTCCGGTGAAGACGGCCGGTTCCATGAAGAAGCCGTTCTCGAAACCCTGGATCGACGGGATGCCGCCGCCGATCTCCAGCGTCGCGCCTTCCTTCTTGCCGGTCTCTACATAGCCCGTCACCTTGTCGCGCTGGGCTGCGGAGACCAGCGGGCCCATCTGTACGGCTTCGTCCATCGGATCGCCGATCACGATTGCTCGTGTGCGTTCGACAAGGCGTTCGACGAAGCGGGTGCGGATCGAGCGATGGACGAAGACACGGGTGCCGTTGGAGCAGATCTGGCCAGTTGAATAGAAATTGCCGAGCATGGCGCCGCCGATGGCGTTCTCGATGTCGGCGTCCTCGAAAACGATCAGCGGCGACTTGCCGCCAAGTTCCATGGTCACATGACGCAGGCCCTCGGCAGCGCTCGCATAGACCTTGCGCCCAGTCGGCACGGAGCCGGTCAGCGACACCTTGGCGATACGGGGATCGGTGGTCAGCGCCGCGCCGACATCGCCATAGCCCTGCACAACGTTGAAAAGCCCGGCGGGGGCGCCCGCATCGATCATGATTTCGGCCAGTTTCAGCGCGGAAAGCGGCGTCATCTCCGAAGGCTTGAAGATCATGGCGTTGCCGCAGGCGAGCGCCGGGGCGGCTTTCCAGCTGGCGATCTGGATCGGGTAATTCCAGGCGCCGATACCGAGGCAGACGCCGAGCGGCTCGCGGCGCGTGTAGGCGAAATCGCCGCCGAGCTCGACCGTCTCGCCGCCGATTGTCGGAGAAATGCCACCGAAATATTCCAGCGCATCGGCGCCCGACATGGCGTCGGCGACAACCGTTTCCTGCAGCGGCTTGCCGGTGTCATGCGTCTCCAGTTCGGAGAGTTCGCGGTTGCGGTCACGCATGATGTCGGCGGCGCGGCGCAGAACGCGCCCGCGCTCGGTCGGGGAGAGTGCCGCCCATTCGGTCTGCGCGCGCGCGGCGCTTGCCACCGCCTGCTCGATCACGCCGGGTGTCGCCGAATGGAGAGTGGCGATGACCTCGCCGGTCGCCGGATAGATCACGTCGATCGGCTTGCCGGCGGTGTCTTCGACCGGCTTGCCGTCGATGAAATGGCTGGCGGCGGGCTGCTGGTTCATCATTCCCCCCTCGGGAAGCGCTGGTTTTCCTCAAGCACGTTCAGGTCCATGTGATTGCGCATGTAGCGTTCGGACGCTTTCTGCAGCGGCTGGTAGTCCCAGGGATAGTAGGCACCGTTGCGAAGTGATTCGTAGACGACCCAGCGTCGCGCCTGGCTCTGGCGCACCTCGGCGTCAAAAGCCGCCATGTCCCAGTACTGCCCGGCCATGCGGGCGAACTCGGAAGCGGTTTCCGCATGATCCGGCTCGTGCGCGAGGTTCTTGAGTTCCTTCGGATCGGCCTCGAGGTCGAAGAGTTGCGGCTCGTCCAGTTCGCAGTGGGTGTATTTCCACTTGCCCTGCCGGATGCATATCAGCGGGGCGTAGGAGGCCTCGGCGGCATATTCGATGCGCACCGGGGTTTCGCGCGTGCCTCCGGACATCAGCGGCACCAGAGTTTCGCCATCCGTCCAGGGATCGATTTCGCTGATGTCGATACCGGCGAGGTCGCACACGGTCGGGGTCACGTCCATGGTGCTGACCGGGGTGTCGACAAGCACGGGCGAGATGCCGGGCGCGGCGATCATCAGCGGCACGCGCGACGATCCTTCATAGAAGCTCATCTTGAACCATAGGCCGCGCTCGCCAAGCATGTCACCGTGGTCGGATACGAACAGGACGATCGTGTTGTCCTCCTGGCGGGTGCTTCGCAACGCGTCGAGGATCTCGCCGATCTTGTCGTCGATATAGGAAATATTGGCGAAATAGGCGCGGCGCGAACGGCGAATATCCTCGTCGGTGATGTTGAAGCTGCGCCAGTCGTTCGCGTCGAAGATGCGCCTGGAGTGGTCGTCCTGCTCCTCGTAGGGGATTGTTCCGACCTCCGGCTCGAGATGCTCGCAATCCTCGTACAGGTCCCAGTATTTGCGCCGCGCGACGTACGGATCGTGCGGGTGGGTGAAGGAGACGGTGAGCATCCACGGGCGGTCATCCTTGCCGCGCGACAGGTCGTAGACCTTGCGGGCGGCGTGATAGGCGACTTCGTCGTCATATTCGAGCTGGTTGGTGATCTCGGCGACGCCAGAACCCGTCACGGAGCCCAGATTGTGGTACCACCAGTCGATGCGCTCGCCAGGCTTCCGGTAGTCGGGCGTCCAGCCGAAATCGGCCGGGTAGACATCCGTCGTCAACCGCTCCTCGAAGCCGTGCAACTGGTCGGGACCGACGAAATGCATCTTGCCCGAAAGGCAGGTCTGGTAGCCGGCGCGGCGCAGATGATGGGCGTAAGTGGGGATGTCGGAACAAAACTCCGCCGCGTTGTCGTAGACGCGGGTGCGCCGTGGCAACTGGCCGGCCATGAAGCTGGCGCGTCCCGGCGCGCAGAGTGGCGAGCCGGTATAGGCGTTGGCGAAGCGAACCGAACGGTCGGCCAGCTTGCGCAGGTTGGGCACGTGCAACCAGTCGGCGGGGCCGTCCGGAAACAGCGTTCCGTTCAGCTGGTCGACCATCAGGATCAGGATATTTGGCGCGGAGCTCACTTTCGCCGTTCCTTTTCGAGGCACATTTCGAGGTATTCGCACACCAGCCGCTTGGTGCCTTCGCGGTCGGGCACGTGTTCCTGCAATGCATGGCGAATGTAGAAGCCGTCGATCATCGACGACAGGCCCTGGGCGATGCGACGGGCGGCATTCTCGTCGACCAGTTGGCGCAGATTGAAGACGAGGTTGGAATCGAGGCGGCGGGCATAAATCCTGAGAAGGCGTGCGGCTTCCGGCGATTTCTGCGCCTGCACGTAAAAGGCAAGCCACGCGGCCACGATCTCGCGGTCGAACTGCTCGGGGCCAAAGCTGGCGGCGATGATCCCGTGCAGCCGGTCGACGGGATCGGTGTTCGATACCAGGCGTTCCTGAACGTCGCTGCCGAAGTCCGACAGGATGCGCCGCATCGCGGCCAGGAATATCTGGTCCTTGGAGCCGAAATAGTGGTGGGCGAGGGCCGGAGAGACGCCGGCGCGGCGGGCGATCGCGCTGACCGTCACCTCCAGCGAGCCCGATGCTCCGATCTCGGCAATGGTCGCGCTGACCAGCGCGTCCCTGCGAATTGGCTCCATACCGACCTTGGGCATCGCAATCTCCAATCGTCGCTTGCCAATTATCCCTAGTTGTTTTTTAATTGATCCGTCAATCAATAAAAAGCCGCCAGCTACAGGAGTTACAGATGAGCATTTTGAGAAGCACGTTGACCGGGGCGATCGCGCTTGTCGCATCCTCCGGAACAGCGCTTGCCGCATGCGACGAGGTCGTCTTTTCGGATGTCGGCTGGACCGATATCACGACGACCACCTCGGCAACGAAACAGGTTCTCGAGGCACTTGGCTATGAAGTCGACCTGAAGGTTCTCTCGGTTCCCGTCACTTTCGCATCGCTCGAAAAGGACGATGTCGATGTCTTCCTCGGCAACTGGATGCCGGCCCAGACTGGCGCTATCACGCCCTATCTGGAAAGCGGCGAGATCGAACAGGTCGCCGTCAATCTCGAAGGCACGAAATACACGCTCGCAACCCCCACATACGCCTGGGAAAAGGGTTTGAAGAGCTATGCCGACATCGCCAAGTTCCGTGACGAACTGGACGAGAAGATCTACGGCATCGAGCCGGGCAACGAGGGTAACGGCTACCTGGTCAGCCTGACCGAGGAAAACAAGTACGACCTCGGCGGCTTCGAGATCGTGGAAAGCTCCGAACAGGGTATGCTTGCCCAGGTCGCGCGCGCCTATGCCAAGCAGGAGCCGGTCGTGTTCCTCGGCTGGGAACCGCACCCGATGAACGCCAACTTCGACCTGAAATATCTGCCCGGCGGCGAAGACTTCTTCGGCGGCGAGGGTGTTGTCTACACGACGACCCGCAAGGGCTATTCCGAAGAGTGCCCGAATGTCGGCAAGCTTCTGGCCAACCTGAAGTTCACGCTGCCGATGGAAAACGAGATCATGGGCAAGATCCTCGACGATGGCGAAGATGCCGATGACGCGTCGCTTGCGTGGATGAAAGCCAATCCCGGCGTTCTCGACGTGTGGCTCGACGGCGTCACGACCAAGGATGGCGAGCCGGGCCTGCCGGCGGTGAAAGCCGCGTTCGGCCTCTAAACTCCGCGGGCCGGGCTTGAAAAAGCCCGGCCTTTTTCTTTGCATCGTCTGCCGGGGCGGACTGATTTCGCGCGAACAACGCCGAGTACTTATTTCCTTGCGCGCCGCATCGGGCTGGCGTCAAACTCAATATCCGGCATCACGCCGCAGCGTTGGAGGGGGCCTCGTATGGAATGGCTGACTGACCACAAGATACCGGTCGGGAAGACCGCGAAATCCGTATTCGACTGGCTCCAGCAAAACGGGGCCTGGTTCTTCGACGGGCTCGCGGACTGGATGGAGTCCCTGATCGACGGAATTCTCTGGGTGTTGCAGACGCCGCATCCGCTGGTCATCGTCGCCGTTTTCGTCGGCCTGACCTGGTATCTCCAGCGTAGCTGGAAGATCTGCCTGCTTGTCCTGCTCGGCTTCCTGTTCATCATCAACCAGGATTACTGGGAGGAAATGACGGAGAGCCTGACGCTGGTGCTTTCCTCCTGCCTCGTCTGCATGGCCGTCGGCGTGCCGATCGGCATCGCTGCGGCGCACAGGCCCCGGCTCTACCAGTTCATGCAACCGGTCCTCGATCTGATGCAGACGCTGCCGACGTTCGTCTACCTGATCCCGGCAATCGTGTTCTTCGGTGTCGGCATGGTGCCCGGCCTTCTGGCGACGGTTATCTTCGTGCTGCCGGCGCCGATCCGGCTGACTTATCTCGGAGTGGCCTCCACCCCGACGCCTCTGCTCGAGGCAGCTGAAGCTTTCGGCGCCAAGGGATGGCAGACGCTGGTGAAAGTGGAACTTCCGTATGCGTTGCCGCAGATCATGGCGGGCCTCAACCAGACGATCATGCTGTCGCTTTCTATGGTGGTCATCGCGGCGCTGGTCGGCGCGAACGGGCTCGGCGTTCCGGTGATGCGCGCGCTCGGCCAAGTCAATACGGCACTCGGCTTCGAGAGCGGTTTCATCATCGTGGTCGTCGCGATCATCCTCGACCGCATGCTGCATCTCGGAAAGGACCGGACATGAGCAAGGCTGTTGTTTTCGACAATGTAAGCATTGTCTTCGGCTCGGATCCAAAGTCGGCCCTGCCGCTTATGGACAAGGGAATGGACCGGTCGGAAATCCAGGCGGAAACCAACCAGGTTCTCGGCGTTCACAATTGCTCTCTCGAAGTGGAAGAGGGCGAGATCCTGGTCCTGATGGGGTTGTCCGGGTCGGGCAAATCCACCCTGTTGCGCGCCGTCAACGGTTTGAACAAGGTGGTGCGCGGGTCCGTGCTGATCAATGACGGCTCCGGGATGACGAACATCACGGAAGCGGATGCCGCGACACTGCGGGACATGCGCTTGCACCGCGTTGCAATGGTGTTCCAGCAATTCGGGCTGTTGCCCTGGCGAGACGTGCTGGAAAACGTCGCCTTCGGCCTCGAGCTCGATGGCATGCCCAAGAAGGAACGAGAAGAAAAGGCGCGCGCGCAGCTTGAACTCGTGGGTCTGACCGACTGGGCAGACAACAAGGTTTCCGAACTTTCGGGCGGGATGCAGCAACGTGTCGGTCTGGCTCGCGCCTTCGCCACGGAAGCGCCGATCCTGTTGATGGACGAGCCGTTTTCGGCGCTCGATCCGCTGATCCGTACGCGGTTGCAGGACGAGTTGCTGGAACTTCAGGGGAACCTGAAGCGCACGATCGTTTTCGTCAGCCACGATCTCGACGAAGCCTTCAAGCTCGGTGGCCGCATCGCCATCATGGAGGGCGGGCGGATCGTGCAGTGCGGCACACCGCAGGACATCATCCGCAATCCTGCCAACGAGTATGTCGCCGATTTCGTCGCCCACATGAACCCGCTCGGAGTGCTTTGTGCGGAAGACGTGATGACCGATGGCGCGGCGGCCACGGGCGCGCAGATCGTCGCGCATGACATGGCCGTAAGCGAGGTGATGGATATCTTCCTGTCCAACGACCAGCCATTGCAGGTGACGCGCGCCGGTGCACCGGTCGGCGTGATCACGCCGCAGAGCATTCTGACGAGCTTCGCCGGAAAGCCTTCGGTCGGTGAAGGCGGGTCAGGTTGACGGATCGAGCCCGGTTTTTTCGCTACCCCATTGGATGTGTTTGCCAAATCGCCTATCTGCGATGTGAACACGCCAGGTAAAAGGGGATAGCGGTGGCCATCAAGGACCTCGTTCTGGAGCAGCTGAAGCGGGTCAAGGGCCCGGATCTCTCGGGCAATATCGTCGATCTCGGTCTCGTCTCGGAGATCGTTGTCGCCGACAACAAGGTTTTCTTCTCGGTTACCGTTCCGGCCGAGCGCGCCGAGGAACTGGAGCCGCTGCGCGAAGCAGCCGAGCGGGCGGCGCTCGGCGTCGAGGGCGTGGAGAAGGCCGGCGTCGTGCTGACGGCGGCGAAGCAGGGCGGATCCCGCAGTGACGCGCCGCCTCCGCAGCAGCGACCTGCACCGCAGCCCGGACCGCGCAAGCCGGCCGGCATCCCCGGCATCGGCTCCATCGTTGCCGTTGCTTCGGGCAAGGGCGGGGTCGGCAAGTCGACGACCGCGGTCAATCTGGCGCTGGCTTTGAAGGCGCTCGGTCTCAAGGTGGGCATTCTCGATGCCGATATCTACGGCCCGTCCATGCCGCGGCTGATGCAGATCACCGGCCGGCCGGAAACGGTCAATGGCCGTACGCTGAAGCCGATGGAGAATTACGGCGTCAAGGTGATGTCGATGGGCTTCCTCGTCGACGAGGACACGCCAATGATCTGGCGCGGCCCGATGGTGATCTCGGCACTCAACCAGATGCTGAAGGAAGTCGTATGGGGCGAACTCGACGTGCTGGTTGTCGACATGCCGCCGGGGACCGGCGACGCACAACTGACCATGGCGCAGAACGTGCCGCTGGCCGGCGCAGTCATCGTCTCGACACCGCAGGATCTCGCGCTCATCGACGCGCGCAAGGGCCTGGCCATGTTCCGCAAGGTCGAGGTGCCGGTGCTGGGGATCGTCGAAAACATGAGCTATTTCGTCTGTCCCGATTGTGGTTCCCGGCACGACATCTTCGGCCATGGCGGAGCGGAAAAGGAAGCGGAACGCCTCGGTGTGCCGTTCCTGGGCGGCATTCCGCTGACAATGCAGATTCGCGAAACCTCCGATGCAGGCGAACCGATTGTCGTGTCCGACCCGGACAGCCCGCATGCGCAGGCTTATCGCGATATCGCCAGGGCGGTGTGGGACCGGGCAGGCTCCGCGCAGCAGGCGGCACCCAACATCGTGTTCGAATAAGGTGCCGTCAGGCCGGTTCCGAAAGAATTTCAAGCTTGAAATTGCCTGGTTGCATTTCAGCGGGCAATCTTCAAGGATACGCAGGATTGCGGGGCCGGCGGCGCCGGTTCGAGCCAGAGGAAGCATTTGATGAACTGCGTTTTTGTCCAGTTGCGTTGCCGTCCCGGACAAACCTACAAGGTGGCCGACAAGATCTATGAACGCGAAATCGCTTCCGAACTCTATTCGACAAGCGGCGACTTCGACCTGTTGATGAAGATCTACGTTCCCGATGGGGAGGATGTGGGCAAGTTCATCAACGACCACATTCTCGACATCGATGGCATCTCGCGTTCGCTGACCACGCTGACTTTCAAGGCTTTTTGACCCGCACTTTAGTGGCGCGGGTCATTTCATTTCTGTTGGAGGAGACCACATGAATCTGATCACCAAATCGCTTGCCGCCCTGGCGGTTCTCGGCATGACGGCGGCGGCCATTGCGGAACCCGTCAAGGTTGGCATGATCACGACGCTGTCCGGTGGCGGCGCGAGCCTCGGCATCGATGCGCGCGACGGCTTCATGCTGGCGGTCAAGCAGTCCGGCAACACGGACGTGGAAGTGGTCATCGAGGACGATCAGCGCAAACCGGACGTGGCCGTGCAACTGGCGGACAAGATGATCCAGTCCGACAAGGTCGACATCCTGACCGGAATTATCTGGTCGAACCTGGCGATGGCGGTAGTGCCGGCTGCGGTCAATCAGGGCAAGTTCTACCTGTCCGTGAACGCGGGCCCGTCTGCGCTTGCCGGCAAGGGGTGCCACAAGAACTATTTCAACGTTGCCTGGCAGAACGACAACCTGCATGAGGCCGCCGGCGCCTACGCCAATGACGCCGGCTACAAGAATTCCTTTGTCCTGGCGCCGAACTATCCGGCCGGCAAGGACGCGCTGACCGGCTACAAGCGCTTCTTCAAGGGCGATGTCGCAAACGAGGTCTATACCCAGCTCGGCCAGACCGACTATGCGGCGGAAATTGCGCAGATTCGCGCATCGGGCGCGGACAGCGTGTTCTTCTTCCTGCCCGGCGGCATGGGCATTGCCTTCATGAAGCAGTACGCCCAGTCGGGCGTCGACATTCCGCTCATCGGGCCGGCCTTCTCCTTCGACCAGGGGATTCTGCAGGCGGTCGGCGATGCCGCGCTCGGCGTGAAGAACACGTCGCAGTGGTCGAAGGATATCGACAATGCGGCCAACAAGGCATTCGTCGAGAGTTTTCAGGCCGAGTACGGCCGGTTGCCGTCGCTCTACGCCAGCCAGGGTTTCGACACGGCGAACCTCATGCTCTCGGCGCTGGCCAAGGCTCCGGTCAGTGACGCCAACGCGTTCCGCGCGGCGCTCGAGGCTGCCGACTTCGATTCTGTGCGCGGCAAGTTCTCATTCGGACCGAACCACCATCCGATCCAGGACATTTACGTGCGTGAAGTGGTCAAGGAAGGCGATGTCCTGACCAACAAGATCGTGGGCACAGCCCTGACCGATCGTGGCGACGCCTACGCGGCCGACTGCAAGATGTAATGAAATGTTGTAACGGGCCGCTCTTGCGGCCCGTTGCGCCTTCCAGCCAAGGCGGGACGCCCGAGCCGTGAGCGCTGCCCTTTTCATCGAACAAGTCCTTAATGGCCTGCAGTTCGGCATCATGCTTTTCGTGATGGCGGCAGGGCTGACGCTGATCTTCGGCGTGATGGGGCTTATCAACCTCGCCCACGGGTCGCTCTACATGGTCGGCGCGTTCGCCTGCGCGGCCGCGGCGGCGGCAACGGGATCTTTCTGGCTCGGCCTGGCGGCGAGTCTTGCCGTCGCGGCGCTTGCCGGCGCAATAATCGAAATCGTCGTCATCCGGCGGCTCTACAAGCGCGATCACCTCGACCAGGTACTGGCGACCTTCGCTCTCATCCTGATCTTTTCCGAAGGCACGCGCTGGCTGTTCGGCTCGTTTCCGCTCTATCTCGACGTGCCGCCGCTGCTTTCCGGCGCGGTACCCCTGCCGGGCGGATCGGCTTATCCGCTTTATCGTCTGGCGATCATCGCCGCGGGGATCCTGGTTGCCGTCGGGCTGTTCCTGCTGATCGGCCGGACGCGGCTCGGCATCCGCATCCGCGCGGGCGAGGCCGACCGCGAAATGATCGCCGCGCTCGGTGTCGATATCGGCCGACTATACACGATGGTCTTCGCGCTCGGTGCGGCGCTGGCCGGTTTCGCCGGCGCGCTGGTCGGCACGATACAGTCGGTGCAGGTCGGCATGGGCGAGCCGGTGCTCATCCTGGCCTTCGTGGTCATCGTTATCGGCGGCATCGGCTCGATCAAGGGCGCGTTCGTTGGCGCGCTGCTGGTCGGCATCACCGATACGCTTGGCCGTTTCCTTCTGCCGGCCATCTTCGGCGCCTTCATGAATGCGTCCGATGCGACGGCGATCGGTTCGGCACTCGCCTCGATGCTGATCTACATCCTGATGGCCGTCGTGCTGGTGGTGCGGCCGGGCGGGCTCTACGGGGCAGGGACGTGATGCTGCGAGAAATGACCGTCAATATCGCGCTGGTGGTGCTCCTGCTGCTCGTGCCGTTTACGGCGATGTCGCTAGGAGAGCCGTTCATCGTCACCCTTGCCACCAAGGTGGCGATCCTCGCGACGGCTGCCATCGGGCTCAACATCGCGATCGGACATGGCGGGCTGGTCTCGTTTGGCCATGCGGCGTTCTTCGGAATCGGCGGCTATGCGGCGGGTATTCTCGCCAGTCACGCGCAGAATTACGAGCCGCTGACGACGTGGCCCTTCACGATCGAGGGCACGCAGCAGATGCTGGTCATCTGGCCGGTGGCGCTCGTAGCCGGCGGAATCGCGGCGCTCGCCATCGGTGCGCTCAGCCTGCGCACGTCGGGCGTCTATTTCATCATGATCACGCTCGCCTTCGCGCAGATGGTATTCTACTTCGCGGTGTCGTGGCCGGCCTATGGCGGCGAGGACGGGCTGCCGATCTACGTGCGCAATTCCTTTCCGGGCCTGAATACGCTCGCGCCGCTCGATTTCTTCGGAATCTGTTTCGTCTGGCTCGTGATCGCTGCGGGGATATCCTATGTGCTGTCGCGGTCGCGCTTCGGACTTGCCCTGCAGGGTGCACGGCAGAACGAGGCGCGGGTGCGCGCCGTCGGCATCGATCCCTACAAGGTGCGCCTTGTCGCCTTCGTCATCTCCGGAATGATCACCGCGCTGGCCGGTGCGCTATACGCCGATCTCAACCGTTTCGTCAGCCCGGCCATGTTGTCTTGGCAGACATCGGGCGAGATCATGGTCTTCGTCATTCTCGGCGGGGTGGGGCGGCATTTCGGGCCGCTCGCCGGCGCGGCCCTGTTCATCCTGCTGGAGCACTGGCTCGGCGGCGTCAGCGAGTATTGGAAGTTCCTGCTCGGCGTGCTGCTGCTGCTGGTCGTGCTGTTCGCGCGTGGCGGGCTGGTCGGCGTTTTGACGCGGGAGCGGAAGCATGGCTGATGCGGTCCTCGAAATCAGCGGCCTGACAAAGCGTTTCGGCGCACTGACGGTGAGCGACGATGTCTCGCTCGATCTGAAATCCGGAGAAATTCACGCGTTGATCGGACCGAACGGGGCCGGAAAGTCGACGCTGGTCAAGCAAATCTGCGGCGAACTCGTGCCCGATGCCGGCACGATCCGCTTTGCCGGGCGCGACCTTGCCGGAATCGGGATGGTTGAACGTGCGCGGCGCGGGCTCGCGCGGACGTTTCAGGTATCCTCCGTCGCGCCTGATTTCACGGCGCTGCAGAACGTCGTTCTCGCCGTGCAGGGCGCGAGCCACAAGACATTCGGCTTCCTGCGTCCGGCGCTTTCCGACCCGGCCCTGACCGAACCGGCACTGCGGCACATGGAGCGCGTCGGGCTGAAGGGGCGGGAGAGCGTCCCTGCCTCTATCCTGTCGCATGGTGAACGCCGCCGTCTCGAACTGGCGATGGCGCTGGCAATGGAGCCGCGTGTGTTCCTGCTGGACGAGCCGATGGCCGGGCTCGGGCCGGAAGGCTCGGTGGAACTGACGGAGATCCTCAACGATTTGAAGCACGAAGCGCCTATCCTGCTGATCGAGCACGACATGGACGCGGTGTTCGCGCTTGCCGACCGCATATCGGTGCTGGTCTATGGCCGTATCATCGCCACCGGCAGCGTCGACGAGATCCGCGCCAACCGGCAAGTGCAGAGCGCTTATCTCGGAGAGGATGCATGAGCGCGCTTCTCGACGTCTCCAGGCTGACGGCATTCTACGGTGCATCGCAGGCGCTGTTCGGTGTGGACATGAACGTCGAGGACGGCGAGTGCGTCGCGCTGATGGGGCGCAACGGGATGGGGAAGACGACGACCATTCGCGCGATCATGGGGCTGTTGAAGCGCGTCGAAGGCGGGGTCCGGCTCGCGGACCGCGACATTCTCGGCCTGCCACCGCATCGGATCGCGCAGATGGGGGTCGGATTGGTGCCGGAGGGGCGGCGCTGCTTCGCGCCGCTGACGGTCGCCGAAAATCTCGTTTCCGCAGCGCGGCCGGGCGCATGGGATATCGCGGCGGTGGAGAAGCTGTTTCCGCGGCTCGGCGAACGGCTTTCGCAGAAAGCGGGGCTGCTGTCCGGCGGCGAACAGCAGATGCTCGCAATCGGCCGCGCGCTCATGACCAATCCGCGTCTGCTCATTCTCGACGAGGCGACGGAGGGGCTGGCGCCTGTCGTCAGGCATGAAATCTGGGTGGCTATCGGCGAGTTGAAGTCGTCCGGCCTGTCGATCCTCGTCGTCGACAAGTCGATCGGCGAACTGACCGCGGTCGCGGACCGCTGCGTGGTGCTGGAGAAGGGCTCAACCGTATGGTCCGGCACGCCGGGTGATCTGTCGGATGATGTCACGGCGCGCTATCTCGGTGTTTGAGGAGGAGGGGGCATGACGCTGTTTCGTGTCGAGGACTGGGATGATGCCTACGCCAATGGGGCAAACATCCCCGGCGGGGACCGTTGGCCCGATGCCTGGATAAAGCCGGCGGCAGATTTCCGTGCTTCGCTGGGCGACCGGGCGGAACTCGATATTTCCTATGGGGAGAACGGGCGCGAGAAGCTCGATATCTTCCTGCCCGAAGGCAAGCCGGAAGGGTTGTTCGTCTTCGTCCATGGCGGCTTCTGGTTAAGGCTCGACAAGTCCTACTGGTCGCATCTCGCCGCAGGGGCGCTGGAGCGCGGCTGGGCTGTCGTCATGCCGTCCTATCCGTTGTGTCCTGAAGTGAGGGTCGGCGCCATTTCCCGTTCGGTCGCCAGGGCTGTCGCCTTTGCGGCTGAACGGATCGGCGGGCCGATCCGGCTGGCTGGGCATTCGGCCGGCGGACAGATCGTGACGCGGCTGCTTTGCGGCGGGACAGGGCTGCCGGATGCGGTCGCGGGCCGCATCGACCGGGCGATGTCGATCTCGGGGGTGCATGATCTGCGCCCGATGATCCGCACGGCGATGAACCGGTCGCTGCATATCGACATGGACGAAGCGCATGCCGAGAGCCCGGGGCTGCTTGAACCGGTCGTCGATGCGGCGGTCATATGCTGGGTCGGTGCCAACGAGCGCTCGGAATTCGTGCGGCAAAACGCTCTGCTCGCCAATATCTGGCGGGGGCTCGGACTGGCCACCGACGCGGTCGAGGAGCCGGACCGGCACCATTTCGATGTCATCGACGGACTGGCCGGGGCGGATTCGCCGATGGCGACAGCGCTGTTACCCTGAGCTAGCGATTCATCGGCAGGGCGCCATAGCTCGACAGCATTTCCGCCGGATATGTGGTCGGAATGATCGGCAGGTATTTCGCGCCTTCGCGGATAAGGAAGTCCTGAAAGATACGCATCGCCGGTGATTGCGTGCGATCTGAGCGGCAGACGGAGAACCACTGGCGGCGGATCGGCATACCGACCACATCGAGAATGACGAGGCGGCCCATCTGCAGCTCCTGCTCGATGGTATGCGCCGAGATGAAGGCGATGCCGAGCCCGGCCATGACGGCCTGCTTGATGGTTTCGTTCGATCCCATTTCGGTGCCGAGATTGTCGATCTTGCCGGCGACATCGGCGAAGAAGATCTCCAACGATGTGCGCGTGCCGGATCCCGGTTCACGGACCAGGAACTTTTCCGCGGCGATTTCCTCCTTGGTGATATCGCGCTTTTTCGCCAAGGGATGCCCGGGCGGCGCAACGATAACGAGGGGATGATCGCCGAACAGGAATGCCTCGACCTCGATATCGCGCGGAGGGCGCCCCATTACCGCTATGTCGATCGTCTGGTGGCGCAGGGCCTCGATGGTCTGGAGGCGGTTGCCGTCGAACAACTCGATGTCGATGTCGGGATTGATCTTCTGAAAGCCGGCGATCAGGCGCGGCGTGAAGTACTTCGCCGTTGAGACGGCGCCGAGTTTCAGGGTACCCCGTTTGCCGCCCTTGAAGGCGGTGATTTCCTCCTCCAGCGTGCGCAACCGCTCCTGAACCGCATGCGCAGCATCGAGCAGGGCCTGGCCTGCGGCAGTCGGACGCATCCCGTCCGGCGTGCGGTCGAACAGCGACAGGCCGATCTCCTCCTCCAATTGCTTGAGTTGCAATGTGATGGCCGGTCCGGTCAGCCCCAAATACTTGGCGGCTAACGATATTTTCCCGGTCTGCTCGATCGCGAGCACGGAACGCAGCTGGCGGATAGTCAGGTTCAACATGCTTTTAGATTAGTTTTTCTAATCACAGAAATAAAGAAAATAAATTTTACTAACCGACGGCTCTTCGCCATCTAGTCACTACGCGGTTCGGGGAGGCCAGCCGCGACGGGAGGATGGACATGCCGGCTGCGACGCTCGACGCCTATCTCAATACATTCACCAGCGGAAACGATCCGGTGAAGATGCAGATCGCAGAGACGATCCGCGCCTTCTCCGCCGCGGCTGTTCTCGTTCGCAAGTCGATCAACGAAGGCGCGCTGGGCGCCGCCTTTGCCGGCACGCGCGGCAGCGCCAATGCGGGAGGCGACACGCAGAAGGAACTGGATGTCCACGCCGACAACCTGTTCCTCGAGGGCGCGCGCAAGGCCGGTATCGCCTATTACGCTTCCGAGGAGCTGGCCAATCCGGTAGCGATCAACCCGGATTCCAGGATCGCCGTCGCGATTGATCCGCTTGACGGCTCGTCCAACATCGACACCAACGTCTCCATTGGAACCATCTTCTCGATCCTGCCGTGCAAGGACGATGCGGACGCGACGTTTTCGCAGCCAGGTACCGAACAGTTGGCGGCGGGTTTCTTCATCTACGGCCCGCAGATGGCGCTGGTGCTGACCAAGCGCAACGGCACGCGGATATTCGTGTTCTCCAGCCGCCTTGGCACCTTCGTCGAGGCTTATCCGGCCGTCGCCATCCCCGCGATGGCGAGCGAATTCGCCATCAATACATCGAACTACCGTCATTGGGACGAGCCGACCCGGCTTTACATCGATGACTGCCTGGCCGGCACGGAAGGTCCGCGCGAGAAGGATTTCAACATGCGCTGGATCGCCTCGCTGGTCGCCGATACCTATCGCATCCTGATCCGGGGCGGGGTGTTCCTTTATCCGCGCGACAACCGCAAGGGCTATTCGCAAGGCCGCCTGCGCCTTGTCTACGAGGCCAATCCGATTGCCCTGCTCATCGAGGAGGCAGGGGGCATGGCGACTGACGGGATCAATCGCATTCTCGAAATTGCGCCGGGCGACGTGCATCAGCGCACCCCGTTGTTTTTCGGCTCCAGGAAGGAAGTCGAGAAGATCGCCCGTTACCTGACCAATCCCTCGGCCATCGGCACGCGCCACCCGTTGTTCACGAACCGCGGCCTGTTCCGGGCCTGAACGAGAGAGAACAAGATCAATGTCTCACAAGCATCCCATCATCGCGATTACGGGTTCCTCGGGCGCCGGCACGACGACGGTGAAGGACACGTTCGGGAAAATCTTCAACCGCGAGGGCGTCACCGCCGCCTTCATCGAGGGCGACGCGTTTCACCGTTACGATCGCGCGGGCATGAAGAAAAAGGTGGCTGACGAGGAGAAGAAGGGCAACGACCACTTCTCGCATTTCAGCCCCGAGGCCAACGAACTCGAGATCCTGGAATCCGTTTTTGAGGAATATGGCCGCAAGGGCAAGGGCAAGACCCGCCACTACGTTCATGACGACAAGGAAGCCGAATTGTTCGGCGCGCCGCCCGGGACCTTCACCGACTGGGAAGACCTGCCGGAAAGCGATCTCCTGTTCTACGAAGGACTGCATGGCTGCATCAAGACCGGCAAGGTCGACCTGCCTAAACATGTCGATCTGAAGATCGGCGTCGTGCCGGTGATCAACCTCGAGTGGATCCAGAAGATCCACCGCGACAAGTCGCTGCGCGGCTATTCCACCGAGGCGGTCACGGAAACGATCCTGCGGCGCATGCCAGACTATGCGCGCTACATCTGCCCGCAGTTCTCGGAGACCAATATCAATTTCCAGCGCATTCCGACGGTCGACACGTCGAACCCGTTCGTCGCGCGCTGGATTCCGACCCCGGCTGAATCGATGCTGGTCATCCGTTTCGCCAATCCGCGCGGCATCGACTTTCCGTATCTGCTTTCGATGCTCGATGGCGCCTTCATGTCGCGCGCCAATTCCATCGTCTGTTCGGGCGAGAAGCTCGACCTGGCCATGCAGCTCATTTTCACGCCGCTGATCCACAAGCTGATGGATCTGAAACGCCGCGCGTCCTGAGGAGGAAACGATGAACATCCAAGCATCGGGAAAACTGCAGTCTGAGGCCAGCGAACGCGACATGGCCAATGCCATTCGCGCGCTTGCGATGGATGCCGTCCAGAAAGCCAATTCCGGCCATCCGGGCATGCCGATGGGCATGGCCGACGTGGCGACGGTGCTGTTCAACCGCTTCATCAAGCTCGATCCGTCGACACCGGATTGGCCGGACCGCGACCGTTTCGTGCTGTCGGCCGGGCACGGCTCGATGCTGCAATACGCGATCCACTACCTGCTCGGTTACAAAGACATGCCGATCGAGCAGCTGCGGCAGTTTCGTCAGCTTGGCAGCCATACGGCAGGCCATCCCGAGTACGGTCATACGCTGGGCGTCGAGACGACGACCGGACCGCTCGGCCAGGGCATCGCAACCGCCGTCGGCATGGCGATCGCCGAACGGATGATGGCGTCGCGTTTCGGCGGCAAGCTGGTCGACCATTTCACCTATGCCATCGCCGGTGACGGCTGCCTGCAGGAGGGCATTAGTCACGAGGCGATCGACCTCGCCGGGCACCTGAAGCTTTCCAAGCTGATCGTGCTCTGGGACGACAATCACATTTCCATCGATGGTTCCACCTCCCTTTCAACATCGATGAACCAGCCGGCACGTTTCAAGGCGGCCGGCTGGGATGTTCAACGCGTCGACGGTCACGACATGAACGCCGTCGCGGAAGCGCTTGAAAAGGCGAAGAAATCGCGGAAACCTTCGCTGATCGCCTGCCGTACTACCATCGGCAAGGGCGCACCGAACATGGAGGGGTCTGAAAAGACCCACGGCGCGCCGCTTGGTGCGGACGAGATCGCCGCCACGCGCGCCAATATCGGCTGGGCCCATGAGCCCTTCGTGGTGCCGGACAATATCATCAACGCCTGGCGCACGGTTTCAAAGCGGGGCAAAGACGAGCGGCGAGCCTGGGAGGAGCGGCTGGAAGGCAGCGCGCGCAAGAAGTCCTTCAAGGCGGCGATGGCCGGTGAAATTCCTGCCCGTGTGAAGCGCGGACTGAGCGCTTTCCGCAAGGAACATGTCGACGGGGCCACGAAGGTCGCGACCCGCAAGGCATCCGAGATGGCGCTTGGCGTCATCAATGAGGCGACCAGCCTGACCGTCGGCGGCTCGGCGGACCTGACGCATTCCAACCTGACCATCACGAAGGGCATGGAGTCGATCGCGCCGGGCAATTTCAAGGGCCGTTACATCCATTACGGCATTCGCGAGCATGGCATGGCCGCCGCGATGAACGGCATCGCGCTGCATGGCGGTTTTATTCCCTATGGCGGAACCTTCCTGGTGTTCACGGACTATGCGCGCGGCGCCATCCGGCTGTCGGCACTGATGGGTCAGCGGGTCATCTATGTGATGACGCATGACTCGATCGGTCTCGGCGAGGACGGGCCGACGCATCAGCCGGTCGAGCATCTCGCCATGCTGAGGGCGACGCCGAACATCAACGTGTTCCGTCCCGCCGACATCATCGAGACGGCGGAAGCGTGGGAAACGGCGCTGGAGACGACCGACCGTCCGACGGTTCTCGTCCTGTCGCGCCAGGGCCTGCCGATGCTGCGGGCGAGCCATTCGAAGAACAACCTGGCGGCGCGGGGCGCCTATGTGCTGCAGGAAGCCAAGGGCGGGCGTGACATCACGCTTTTGGCGACGGGATCCGAAGTCGAACTCGCCAAGTCGGCGGCCGATCGGTTACTCGCCGAAAAGAACATCAAGGCCGCCGTCGTGTCGATGCCGTCCTGGGAGATGTTCGAGGCGCAGGACGAAGCCTATCGCACCGCCGTTCTCGGCTCCGCGCCGCGCATCGCCGTTGAAGCGGCTTCGCGGCTCGGCTGGGATCGCTGGATCGGAGAGAACGGAACCTTCATCGGCATGAAGAGCTTCGGCGCCAGCGCGCCGGCCGCCGATCTCTACCGTCATTTCGGCATCACCACCGACGCGGTTGTCGAAGAGGCCGTCCGGCTGACCGCCGGGGCGGGCGCATAATGCTGGCGGCGCTTGCGATGGAGGATCCGGTGATGGACGACACGATTGCCGGCAAAACCGCGATCATCCGCATCAGCCTGGATGGCGGCATCAGCCATACCGCCATTCCGCTGATCACGACATTGGCCGATGCCGGTGCCCGCGTCGTCGTGGTCGCCGGACTTGGCGACCCGGCCGGCGACATCAATCCGGCGCTCAGCCTGCGTCCGTTCACATCGACGCTCGGGGAAATGACCGGCAAGCCGGTCACCTTCGTCGACGAGAGCGTGGGCACTGGCGCCGAGGCGAAGCTCGCCGGCGTGCCTTATGGTGAAATCGCGCTGATGGAAAACCTGCGTTTCCACTCCGACGAGCGCCGCGCCGAAAACGTCTTCGCCATGCGGCTGTCGGTGCTCGGCGACTATTTCATCGACGCAGGCGATCCGCCGCTCAACCAGCAAGGCTGGCAGGCCGCGCTGAAGCAAATTCTGCCGCAACCCGACTTATCGGCAATCCCGACCATTTCCAGAGAGGAGGCTTGAACATGGCCCGTATCACCCTTCGCCAACTGCTCGACCACGCCGCCGAAAACTCCTACGGCGTGCCGGCCTTCAACATCAACAACATGGAGCAGGGGCTCGCGATCATGGAAGCGGCCAAGGCCTGCGACGCGCCCGTGATCATTCAGGCGTCGCGGGGCGCGCGCTCCTATGCCAACGACATCATGCTGGCCAAAATGATCGATGCGCTTTCGGAGATCTATCCCGATATTCCGGTGTGCATGCACCAGGACCACGGCAACAACGAAGCCACCTGCATGACGGCGATCCGGCACGGTTTCACCTCCGTGATGATGGACGGCTCGCTTGAAGCCGATGCCAAGACGCCGGCCTCCTATGACTACAATGTCGAGATCACCGAACGCGTCGCGCGCATGGCCCACTGGGTCGGTGCGTCCGTCGAAGGCGAACTTGGCGTGCTCGGTTCGCTGGAGACCGGCGAGTCCGAAGCCGAGGACGGCCATGGCGCGGTTGGCAAGCTTTCCCACGACCAGCTGCTGACCGATCCCGACCAGGCGGTCGATTTCGTCACCCGCACCAAGGTCGACGCGCTGGCGATAGCCTGCGGCACGTCGCACGGCGCCTACAAATTCACCCGCAAGCCGACCGGCGACATCCTCGCCATGCGCGTGATCGAGGAAATCCACCGCAAGCTGCCGAACACACATCTGGTCATGCACGGCTCGTCCTCGGTGCCGCAGGAACTGCAGGACATCATCAACGCGTTCGGCGGGGAGATGCCGCAGACTTTCGGCGTGCCGGTCGAGGAGATCGTGCGCGGTATCAAGCATGGCGTGCGCAAGGTAAACATCGACACCGACTGCCGCATGGCGATGACCGGCCAGTTCCGCAAGATCGCCAAGGAAAACCCGGCGGAATTCGATCCGCGCAAGTTTCTGAAACCGGCAATGGACGCCATGCGCGATCTGTGCCGCGACCGCTTCGAAGCCTTCGGCACCGCCGGCAACGCGTCCAAGATCAAGGTCATCCCGATGGACGAGATGGCCAAGCGATACGCCGTTGGAAAACTCGATCCCCAGACGGCAGCCGCCAAGGCCGCCTAGGCAAGCCGGCAGGCCTGTTCAGACAAACCGATCAACGCAAGGAAGAGAAACATGAATACCCATCAGCCTTCCGGAAAATATTCTGCAGGAGTGAAGGAATACCGCGAAACCTATTGGGAGCCGAACTACACTCCCAAGGAAAGCGATATTCTCGCCTGTTTCAAGATCACGCCTCAGGCAGGTGTGCCGCGTGAAGAAGCTGCGGCCGCCGTCGCCGCCGAATCCTCGACCGGCACCTGGACGACGGTCTGGACCGACCTTTTGACCGACCTGGAATATTACAAGGGCCGCGCCTACGCCATCGAGGACGTGCCGGGCGACGATGAATCCTACTACGCCTTCATCGCCTACCCGATGGGGCTGTTCGAGGAAGGTTCGGTCGTCAACGTCTTCACCTCGCTGGTCGGCAACGTGTTCGGCTTCAAGGCGGTGCGTGCGCTGCGTCTCGAAGACGTACGCTTCCCGCTGTGGTTTGTTGCCACGTGTGACGGCCCGCCCCACGGCATCCAGGTGGAACGCGACAAGCTGGACAAATACGGCCGTCCGTTCCTGGGCTGCACCATCAAGCCGAAGCTCGGCCTTTCAGCCAAGAACTATGGCCGTGCCGTGTACGAAGCACTGCGTGGCGGTCTCGACTTCACGAAGGACGACGAGAACGTCAACTCGCAGCCGTTCATGCGCTGGCGGGATCGCTTCGAGTTCTGCCAGGAAGCCATCGACAAGGCCGAGGCCGAGACCGGTGAGCGCAAGGGTCACTATCTGAACGTGACCGCGCCAAACATCGAGGAGATGTACAAGCGCGCCGAGTTCGCGAAGGAGATCGGCAGCCCGATCATCATGAGCGACTACCTGACGATGGGCTGGGCGGCTCAGGCGAGCCTGTCGCGCTGGTGCCGCGACAACGGGATACTGCTGCACGTCCACCGCGCCATGCACGGCGTGATCGACCGCCACCCCAAGCACGGCATCAACTTCCGCGTGCTGGCGAAGATGCTTCGCCTGCTGGGCGGCGACCACCTGCACTCGGGCACGGTCGTCGGCAAGCTGGAAGGCGACCGCGCCGCGACGCTGGGCTGGATCGACCTGATGCGCGACAAGGTTGTCCCAGAGGATCGTTCACGCGGCATCTTCTTCGAGCAGGACTGGGGCCAGATGCCCGGTGTCCTGCCGGTCGCCTCGGGCGGTATCCACGTCTGGCACATGCCGGCGCTGGTCAACATCTTCGGCGACGATGCCTGCCTCCAGTTCGGCGGTGGCACGCTCGGCCATCCTTGGGGCAATGCCGCCGGTGCTGCAGCAAACCGCGTTGCGGTCGAAGCCTGCGTCAAGGCACGCAACGAGGGCCGTGAACTGGAGAAGGAAGGCAAGGACATCCTGACCGCCGCCGCCAAGCACAGCCCCGAACTCAAGATCGCCATGGAAACGTGGAAAGAGATCAAGTTCGAGTTCGACACCGTGGACAAGCTGGATGTCGCCCACCGGTAACCCGGCCCGCAGGGACAAGAACCAGGATCATATTCAAGGAACGAAACGATGAGTGACGTACAAGACTACAACTCCCGTCTGTCGGACCCCAACAGCCGAAAAATGGGCACTTTCTCCTATCTGCCGCAACTGACGCCGGAAGAACTTCGCAAGCAGGTGGAATATATCGTGGCCAAAGGCTGGAACCCGGCGATCGAGCACACAGAGCCCGAGAGCGCTTCTTCCAACTACTGGTACATGTGGAAGCTGCCGATGTTCGGCGAGACGGATATCGACGCCATTTTCCAGGAAATCGAGCTGTGCAAGAAGGCCAATCCGGATAACCATGTTCGCTTGGTCGGCTACGACAATTTCAAGCAGTCGCAGGGCACTTCGATGGTTGTGCACCGCGCCGAAATCAAGGCCTGATTTCAAGGCCGGGGCCGCGCGTCCGCGCGGCCCTTGCCGCCTGTAACTGCAACACGAGCTGACCGCTCCGAAAGGAGTCGACCATGAGCGACATCGATCCCAAACAGTTCCGCATCGAAGATGAGCCCTATTACCGGCCGGTGGGCGACGAGATCGAGAAATTCGGCGCCGCCTATGACGTGCGCATGCCGGTCATGCTCAAGGGGCCGACGGGCTGCGGCAAGTCACGCTTTGTCGAATACATGGCCTGGAGGCTGAACAAGCCGCTGATTTCGGTGGCCTGCAACGAGGACATGACCGCGTCCGATCTGATCGGCCGGTTCCTGCTCGATATCAACGGCACGAAATGGCAGGACGGACCGCTCACCATTGCAGCCCGGATCGGCGCGATCTGCTATCTCGACGAAGTGGTGGAAGCGCGTCAGGACACGACCGTCGTGATCCATCCGCTGACAGACCACAGACGGCAGCTGCCGCTGGAAAAGAAAGGCGAGGTTGTCGATGCCCATCCCGATTTCCAGGTCGTGATTTCCTATAACCCCGGCTACCAGTCGATGATGAAGGACCTCAAGCAGTCTACCAAGCAGCGCTTCGGCGCCATGTCCTTCGACTTCCCTGCCGCCGACGTGGAAAGCGAGATCGTCGCCCACGAAGCAGGCGTCGACCGCTCGGTCGCCGAGCGGCTGGTCCAGGTGGCCGAACGGTCGCGCAATCTGAAGGGCCATGGCCTGGATGAAGGCATGTCGACGCGCCTGCTGATCTATGCCGGTCAGTTGATCGCCAAGAAGATTCCGGCGCAGGCTGCCTGCCAAATGGCATTGGTCGAGCCGCTCACCGACGATCCGGACATGCGCGATACGCTGCAGGCGGCCGTCAGCACGTTCTTTCCGGAGATCACCGACAGCAGTAAAGAACAGGCGGCATGACGGTCAATCTTGACGATTATCGTGAAGAGCTGATCAAGGCCGCGCCGGAGTTGGAAGACACCCTGGAAGGGCTGTTCCACGAGTCCGCGCGGATCATGTCGCCAGCCGGGCTGAAGGACTATCTCGACGGCGCCAGGGCGCTGATCGCGCTCGGCAAGGGCCCGAACCTGCTGACCAGCTATCTCGACGAGATGCCGCAAGTGGTCAAGGAATGCGGCGAGGACATCATCCGCGATGTCGTGGGCGGGACACTGAAACTGGCCTCGATGGTCTCCGGCGAAGTGCTGACGCTGATGATCTCCACTCTGCCCGGTGCGGCGAGCCGGTTCGGCGATCCGGACCTTCTGAGGGATTATCTGCAACTCCTGCATCGTCTCGCCGCGCGGGCGCCGCGAGGCCTGCGCCCGATGTTCAACGTGCTGGAGGAATTGCTGTCGAAACTAACCCTGTCGGGCCTGCGCCGCTGGGTCGATTTCGGCGCCGAGGCCTATCGCCGCGACCTGCCGAAACAGGCCGACTATTTCGGTCTGGTCAGCGAGGATTCGCGTGCCGTGCTCAAGCAGGAGCGCCGCGGCACACTGTTCATCGATTCCCAACGCCGCCTGAACTTCTATCTCCGGGCCTTTTGGGGGCGGGACTTCTTCCTGCGTCCGAGCGCCGCCGATCATGCGGGATTTCGCCCTTTCATCGAGGAAGGCGCGATGCATCTTCCCGATGCGGTCGATCCGATCGGTACTGTCAGCGGGCTTGATCTCTACCGGGCGATGAGCGCGCACATGGCGGGGCATATCACAAGTTCCGACAAGGGGCTCAGTCAGCAGGCGCTCAATCCCGCCCAGATATTCTTCGTCGGCATGCTCGAGGATGCCAGGATTGAATATTGCGTCGTCAGGCAATTTCCGGGTTTGCGCGGGCTGTTCAAATCCCTGATCCCGCATTCCCCGGCAGGCCATTACGAACACGACACCATGTACCTGCTGGAAAAGGCCGCGACGGCCTTGCTGGAGCCGGGCGTATCGACCGGTGATCTGGCCGTCGATGCGCTGGTCGAACAATTCCACATCAACATCGCGGCCAATGAACGCGAAACGATGTTTTCCTGGGGGCTGGGCATCGAACTTTATAACCTGTTGTCGGAACGACGTGCCATCCCCAGCCTGCGTATCCTGGAATCGCTCAACATTCCGTATCGCGACGACAACCGGTTCGTCTGGTCGATGGATGACTACGACTGGTCTGAAAGTGCGGCCTACCGGCCGGATCTGCAGCGGCAGGTCCGCCGCAATGTCGGGCTGATGGAATTCATCAACGAGGTGGATGTCGAGACGGCCGGCGACGATGCCCAGGAAGTCTGGGTGCTTTCCAGCGAACTTTTCCCGTACGAGGATGAAGGCGTTTCGTACAATGAAATGGAAGGCAAGGAGCCGGTCTCCGACCCGTTCCATTACGCCGAGTGGGACTACAAGGTTCAGTTGCACCGTCCGAGCTGGGCGACCGTTTACGAACGTCGCCAGGGCAGGGGAGATCCCGATTCCATCGATTCCGTGTTGACGGCGCACAAGGGCGTGAGCCACAGGATCAAGCAGATCGTCGACCGTCTGCGCCCGCAGGGGATTTCACGCCAGCGGCGTCTGGAAGATGGCGACGAACTCGACATCAACGCGGCGGTCGATGCCATCGTCATGACCAGGATCGGTATGCAGCCCGATCCGCGCATTACCATGCGCAACGTGATCAACCGCCGCGACCTGGCGGTCGTGATCCTGCTCGACCTCTCGGAATCCACCAATGAAATGGTGCGCGGAACCGAGAAGACGGTCCTCGAACTGACCCGGGAGGCCTCCGCCCTCGTCGCCAGTGCCATCAACGGGATCGGCGATCCCTTCGCAATTCACGGTTTTTCCTCCGATGGCCGTCACGATGTGCAGTATTACCGATTCAAGGATTTCGAGCAACGTCTTGATTCGGATGTAAAAAGTCGGTTGGCAGGCATGAAGGGCGGACTTTCCACCCGCATGGGCGCGGCGATGCGCCACGCAGCCCATCATCTCGCCCAGCGCAGCGAGCAGCACAAGCTGCTGCTGATCGTCACCGACGGTGAGCCTGCCGATATCGACGAGCGCGATCCGCAATATCTGAGGATGGACGCAAAAAAGGCGACTGTTGAGTTACAGCAGAAGGGTATCTCAAGCTATTGCCTGACGCTGGACCCCGAAGCGGATCGATATGTCGCGCGCATTTTCGGGTCCAACAATTATACAATCATCGACCAGGTGGAACGCCTGCCGGAAAAACTGCCAAGCCTGTTTGCCAACCTGACCAAATAGGCAATCCCAATCGGAGGATCATCGCTATGGCAACGAAGACCATCATCGCACCGTCCGTGCTTTCGTCCGACTTTTCCAAGCTCGGCGACGAGATCGAAGCGGTTGTCCGCGCCGGCGCCGACTGGATCCACCTGGATGTCATGGACGGCCACTATGTTCCGAACATTACGTTCGGCCCGCCGATCATCAAGGCCGTGCGCGACCGGACCGACAAGGTGTTCGACTGCCATCTGATGATCGAGCCCTGCGATCCGTTTCTCGGTGCATTCGCCGATGCGGGCTGCGACATCATCACCGTGCATGCCGAAGCCACGAAGCATCTCGACCGGTCGTTGCAGGCGATCCGCAATCTCGGCAAGAAGGCGGGCGTGTCGCTCAATCCGTCAACGCCGGAGAACGTGATAGAGTATGTGCTCGATCGGCTCGATCTGGTCTTGTTGATGACCGTCAACCCGGGCTTCGGCGGTCAGGCCTTCATCCCTTCGGTTGTCGAAAAGACGGCGAGGATCAAGGCGATGATCGGCGACAGGCCGATCGACATCGAGATCGATGGCGGCGTGACGCCGGAAACCGCGCCGCTTGTCGCCGCCGCCGGCGCCAATGTCCTGGTGGCCGGGTCCGCCGTATTCAAGGGCGGCGAGGAAGCCGCCTACAAGGCGAACATCAAGGCGATCCGCGACGCTGCCGACGGAGCGACCCGCGCCGCCGCCTGACGTCATAGGAGAATATTCATGGCCGCAATACCCCCCGTTTGCGATTTTGGCTGGAAAGCCATCGATGCGCGCCTGTTGAGCACCGAGGGCCGCGCATTCTCGATTTTCGACTGTGCCGGCCCGAAAGGTCTGGTCGTCGCCTTCATCTGCAATCACTGCCCCTATGTGAAGGCGGTGATCGACCGGATCGTTCGCGACGCTCGCGACCTCGAGGCGCTGGGCATAGGGTTCGTCGCCATCAATTCGAACGACGCGGACAGCTATCCGGAGGATTCCTTCGACGGGATGAAGGAATTCGCCGCGGCGCATGCCTTCACCTTCCCGTATCTGCATGACCAGGATCAGGCTGTAGCACGCGCCTACGATGCCGTTTGCACGCCCGACTTCTTCGGCTTCAACAAGACCATGGAACTGCAATATCGCGGCCGTCTCGATGCCTCGCGCAAGGAGGCGGGCGATGCCGACCTGCGCCGTGACCTGTTCGAGGCGATGCGCCAGGTGGCCGAAACAGGCGAGGGTCCGCGCGACCAGATACCGTCGATGGGGTGCTCGATCAAGTGGAAGGAAACCGCATGAATCCGCGCTTTGCGCAAGACGGCGACCGCTGCGGCTGGCCGCAGGCCGTGCTGTTTGACCTCGACGGAACGCTGATCGATTCCGTGCCGGACCTCGCGTCGGCCGTCAATGACGTGCTTGCGACGGAAAACCATCCGCCGCTGGCGATGGACGAAGTCCGCATGATGATCGGACACGGCGTTCGCAAGCTCGTCGAACGCGCCTTTGCAGCGCGCGATGTTTCGCTTGAGGGGGAGGCGCTCGACAAGATGACCGACCGCATGATGACCATCTACGGGCGCGGTCTGACCGTTGGTACGACGCTGATGCCGGGCGCCGAAACGCTGCTCACCGCCTATGCGCGGGCCGGGGTGAAGATCGGCGTGGTCACCAACAAGCCGGAAGCGTTTTCGCGGGCGATCATCGAACATTTCGGCCTCGGTTCCTCGGTTCATGTCATCGTCGGCGGGGATACCGGACCGGCGCGCAAGCCCGCGCCCGATATGCTGCGCCATGCCCTGGAACAACTCGGCGTCGGCGCGCACCGGGCGCTGATGGTTGGCGACAGCCCGGCCGACATCGACGCGGCCAAGGCCATGCCGATAGCCTCGATTGCCGTGCGCGGCGGTTATACCACGGTGCCGGCCGACGAACTGGGCGCTGATATCGTGATTGACAGCCTGAACGAGGTGCCGCAGGCCATCGAACGGCTCAAGGAGCCTGCATGACATGGCCGTGCGGGCGCTGATCTTCGACGTCGACGGCACACTCGCCGAAACCGAGGAACTGCATCGTATCGCCTTCAACCGGGCCTTCGCCGAGGCGGGTATGTCCTGGAAATGGGATCGGGAGCTTTATGCGGAGTTGCTCAAGGTCACTGGCGGGCGCGAACGCATCGAGGCCTATGCAAAACGGATCGGCGCGGAGGGCGTCGACGCACCGTCGCTGCATCGGCGCAAGACCGAACTGTACAACGAGCTGATGGTTCCCGGCACGGTCGAACTGAGGCCGGGTATCGAGGACCTGTTGCGCCGTGCCCGCCAGATCAACCTCGATCTTGCCATCGCGACAACGACCAGCCGCTCCAATGTGGCCGGGCTGATGCGGGCGACGCTGGGCGAAGAAGCGCTCGGATGGTTCCGCTCCATCCGCACCGGCGAGGACACGAAGCGAAAGAAGCCCGATCCGGAGGTCTTCCAGCTGGTGCTGGACGATCTGGGCTACCGGCCGGAGGAATGCCTGATCTTCGAGGATTCCGAAAACGGATTGCGGGCGGCCCAGGCGGTAGCCGTGCCCGTCGTCATCACGCCGAGCATCTATACCGGCGAAGACGATTTTTCGGGTGCCGACTACGTCTTCAAGAATCTCGACGAGCCGTTTTCGATCCTGAAATTCACGCCGGAATTTGTCTTTCACGGCTTGTCATCGGACGTGCGCGACCTGCTGTTTCACGGCTAGCCTGTCACCAGCCGTAGGACTGTCGGGCAAGCTTCTCGAGCTGCGGGAAGACATGCGGTCCGCCCGCAACCACCCTGGCACCGTGCTCGATGACGGTATCGGGATCGAACGGCATCACTTTCCCGCCCGCTTCCTCGACCATCAGCAAACCGGCGATGCAGTCCCAGGAATTCATGTGTTGCTCGATGTAGCCGATCAGGCGGCCGGAGGCGACATAGGCGAGCATCAAGGCGCCGGAAGCGTTGCGGAAAAACATGCCGCCCTCGGCAATCAGGCCGGTGATCAACCGGATGATACCGTCGGAATCCTGCCGGGCGGCGAAGCCGGTCGCGACCGACCCCTCCGTCACGCTCGGCGTCTGCGAAACGGTCATCGGCTTGCCGTTGACGAACGCACCCTTGCCGCGCTCGGCCCAGAAGGTCTCGTCGTGCGACGGCTCGCAGATGACGCCGATCTCGGTGGTTCCCCTGTATGAGCAGGCGAGTACGACGCACCAGGCGGGAATGCCGGACACGAAATTCGCCGTGCCGTCGATCGGATCGATGACCCAGACATGGCCGCTCGACCCTTCGAAAGGCGCATGTTCCTCGCCGAAAATGCCATCGTCCGGATAGGTTTTCGCGAGTTCCGCGCGAATAAAGGTCTCGACATCCCGGTCCGCGTTGGAAACGAGATCCTGGTGTCCCTTGCTTTCGATGGTCAGCGTGTCGAGGGAGCGAAAGTGCTTGCGACCGAGTTCAGCCGCGCGGCGCGCGAGATCGATCGCAAAGGCAAGACGTTCTGATAGCTGGGGCATGTCGGGATTCCTGTCGAGCGTGGAGCTTCGCGGTAAGGGCCGGATGTGTCAGGCACTTAATGGAATCCACAGACAAATGCACTTTTCATGTCGCGCAACTTCAGGATGCGGCCCGATCGGTCGCTTCCATCCTGTCACGCAACCTGTCCTGCCATTCGGGAAGGTCTTCCATCGGGATGTTTTTCGGCACGTCGAGCGGCTCGCCGACGGCTATGCGAACCCTGGCGAAGGGCAGGGGGATTTCATGCTTGTCCCAGCGCTTCTCGACAACGCGTTTCGGCGATCCGGACACGGAGATGGGGATCAGGCGAAATCCGAGATCGGAGGCGATCCGCAGCGCGCCGGCCTTGGGCTGATGGGCCGGGCCTCTCGGTCCGTCGATCGCGATGGCCGCCAGCATGGCGTGGTTGCTCGACAGATCGTTCTCGAGATAGGCAAGCGCATTGGTTTCGACGCCATGCTCGATCTGGATCGGCCGGTAACCGAACCAGCGGCAGATGCGCGCTATCACGTCGCCACGGAAAGAGCGCGTCGTCAGGACAGTCGCTTTCAGCCCCGTGGCCAGCGCAAAGAGCGAGAAATACTTGCCGTGCCAGAAAACGGCCACGATGTGCTCGCCTTCCGCCAGATGCTGCTCGAGCTTGCCCAGCTCGCGCGTATCCTTGCGCCAGGTCAGAGCCCATAGCGCAAGCAGCGCGGCGATGGCCGTTCCGGTCAGGAAGGTGGCAACGGATCGGCGCAGCGTTTTCGGGTGGTGGCCGTCGCTCATGGAAGCGTACCGCCGTCATTGCGTTGCAGGTTGCCGTTTTCCGGACCTTCGACGAGGACGGCATCGCTGAACGCCTGAGCGACATTGCCGAAAAGCTCGGCCTCGCGTGCGATACGGCGTTTTGCCGTCTCCCACAAATCGGTCGACGGTTTGACCGGCGGGCTGCTGCGGGCGCAAAGCTCCTCGTAAAGCGTGACGATGCGGTTCAGCGCGGTTTCGGCGGAAAAGGCCTTGGCAGTCCTGCGGGCTTCGGCGCGCATCGTTTTTGCGTCCGTCTCCTGCATCCTGGCGAGGTCTGCCAGAGTCCGGGCGAATTCGCCGGATGACGCGTCGGCCGCCAGAAGCCGGCCATTGACGCCGTCGCGCACGACCTCTCGGGCGCCCGGCGCATCGAGCGCGACGACCGGCGTACCCGACGCCATGGCTTCCGCCAGCACGAGCCCCTGAGTTTCCGACAGCGAGGAAAAGGCGAAGATGTCCATAGCCTTGTAGGCGTCCGCCAGATCGCGGCCCGTCAGCACGCCGGTGAAGCGAAGGCGCGCGGAAAGGCCCTCGTCGAGAAATGTGCGCTCCATGCCTGTACGTTGCGGGCCGTCGCCGGTGACAATGCCATAGGCTTGCGGATTGCGCTTCAGGAAGATCGCAATCGCGTCGGTGAGGAAAGAGAGGTTCTTTTCCGGTGCAAGGCGGCCGACATGGCCGACTACGGGTGCGTCATGCGGGATGGCAAGCAGGTCCCGGGCGCGGTTGGCGTTGCCGTTGGCGAACAGCGCACAATCGATACCGCTCGGAATCACGCTGACCGGCGCGGTCACGCCGCGCCCGGCAAGAAGCTTTGCGATGCTTTCGCTCGGCGCGATGACGTGGTCGCACAGGTCACAATAGCCAAGCGCCAGATTGACGACCAGGCGCTTCATGACATCGGAATCCTGCGCGACGTAATGGCCGTAGAGTTCGTAACGGGTGTGATAGGTGAAGACGGCCGGGATCCTGCGGCCGGCTGCCACCCGCAGCGCAGTGTCGCCGAGCAGGAACGGATGATGCGAATGGACGAGGTCCGGTTCGAAGACGTCAAGTTCGGCCGTCAGCGGCAGCGTGACGGGCAGCGGCACCGAAAAATCGCTGCCGGCGAAGCGCTGGACGGCGGGAATGCGGACAACGCCTTCCTCGTCTTCGGGCATGCCGGGGAAAGTCGGCGCGACGACAAGAACGCGATGGCCTGCAGCACGCAAACCGTCGGCCAGCCCGCTGACCGCGCGGGCCACGCCACCGACATGCGGCGTGAAAGTGTTTGTAAACATGACGATATTCATTGGCGGATTAAGACGCATGCGCGCTTGCCGGTCAAACGGTGCGGGGCTTTATCCTATTGACAGCTATCAATGTCAGGAACTGCTCTTCGAATTACACAGAAGGCCCTCTGGCGAAAACAAGCGGGGTACTGTTCATGGCGACGGAAACACACAAGCGCAATCGTCTCACACCGTGGTTTGTCGGGCTGCTGGTCATCTTGGCGGGAGTGATTTTCGTCGGCTACCGTATGCAGGCGAGCAATTGCGGCATCTCCCTTGGCCTTGAGCTTCTTGTTCTGGCCGTCATGCCGGCGGTCTACCTCGTGCTGATGTACCTGACGCTGACAAGCCAGGAATAGGATGCCAGGCGGCGTGAACGAGGTACGGTACAAACGAGCGCTTGCGGATCCGTCCGACGTGTTCGAGACGCCGGAGGCCGTGCTCGAGGCGGACGACCTCGAAAATGACCAGAAGATCGAAATTCTGCGGCGTTGGGAGTACAATGTCTCCGAGGAGGACGTCGCATTGGAGGAGGGCATGCCGGGCGACGAGAGCGGATTATTGCGCCGCATTCTCGTCGCTCTCGGCATGCTGACAGGCCCGATCGATGTCGATCACACTCCGCCATCCAAGCAGCACGGCCTGCCAAGATCCTCGTTGAAGCAAAACGACTGACCTCGCCGGCGAGAAAATCCCGCCCCGTTGATCCACGTCATTTTGTGGTCATCGCCTTCCGCCTAGCCTGACCATGGAAATTCATTTCAGGCGGCCAAACGGCCGGGGAGGACGGGATGAGCGAAGACCTGATAGAGAAATCGGCGGACGATGCGTCGCATGCCAACATGCATGACTACGCGGATGAAAGGTCGTCGTTCTCCTGGGATCAGGCAAGAGCACTCCTGGATGGATTGCCGGACGGCAAGCTGAACATCGCCTATGAGGCGGTCGACCGCCATGTCGACAACGGGTCCGGCGACAAGACGGCGTTCCGGCTGGTTGCCAAGGACGAGAGTTCGACCGATCTCAGCTATCGGGACCTGATGCATCTGACGAACCGCTTCGCCAATACGCTGCGGTCTTTGGGCGTGGACAGGGGCGACCGGGTGTACTCACTGCTCGGGCGCGTTCCACAGCTCTACATTTCGGTGCTCGGCACGCTCAAGGCGGGCTGCGTGTTCTCGCCGCTGTTCTCGGCTTTCGGCCCGGAGCCGGTAAAATCGCGCATGGAAATCGGCGGTGCGAATGTGCTGGTGACAACGCGGCTGCTCTACAAACGCAAGGTGGCGCCGATTCGCGATCAGCTGCCCCAACTCAAGCATGTTCTGCTGATCGACGGCGAGGACGCCGACCAGGAACTGCTCGATCTCGCCAAGTTGATGGATGCCGCCTCGGAGGACTTCGATGTGGTGGCGACCGATCCGGAGGATCTGGCGCTGCTTCACTTCACTTCCGGCACCACCGGCAAGCCAAAGGGCGCGATGCATGTCCACCAGGCCGTGGTCGCGCATAACTACACGGGCCGCACGGCGCTCGACCTGCACCCGGACGATATTTTCTGGTGCACGGCCGATCCGGGCTGGGTGACCGGCACCTCCTATGGCATCATCGCGCCGCTGACCAACGGTGTGACGATGATCATCGACGAGGCGGAATTCGACGCCGAACGCTGGTATCGCATCCTCGCCAATCACAAGGTCAATGTCTGGTACACCGCGCCGACCGCCATTCGCATGCTGATGAAGGCGGGCGCGGACCTGGCGAAGAAGGAGGATCTCTCCAACCTGCGTTTCATGGCGAGCGTCGGCGAACCGCTCAATCCGGAGGCCGTGCTGTGGGGCGTGGAGGTGCTGGGCAAGCCGTTCCACGACAATTGGTGGCAGACGGAGACCGGCGGCATCATGATCGCGAACTATGCCTGCATGCCGGTCAAGCCCGGATCGATGGGCAAGCCGATGCCGGGCATCGAGGCCGGCATCGTCGAGCGCACGGCGGACGGCGTGCAGGAAGTGACCAAACCGATGGCGCTCGGCGAACTGGCGTTGCGGCCAGGCTGGCCGTCGATGATGCGCGGCTACCTGCACGAGGAGGAGCGCTACAAGAAGGCGTTCTCCGATGGCTGGTACCTGTCGGGCGATCTGGCGATGCGCGACAGCGACGGTTATTTCTGGTTCGTCGGCCGGTCCGACGACGTGATCAAGAGCGCCGGCCACCTGATCGGTCCGTTCGAGGTCGAAAGCGCGCTGATCGAGCATGAAGCGGTTGCGGAAGCCGCAGTGATCGGCGTGCCGGACGAGACGGCGGGCGAAATGGTCAAGGCCTTCGTGGCGCTGAAGCCCGGTTATACGGCGGATGAGGAGCTGAAGCTCTCCATCCAGGGCCATGCCCGCAAGAGGCTTGGTCCGGCTGTTGCGCCGAAGGAAATCGAGTTCCGCGAAAACCTGCCGAAGACGCGCAGCGGCAAGATCATGCGCCGGCTCCTGAAAGCGCGTGAACTGGGCCTGCCGGAAGGCGATATCTCCACGCTGGAAAGTGACGAAAAATGAGCGCCGCTGATCTCAGACCGCATCTCAATCGCGAGCACGTGCTCGATCTCCTGTCGCGCATGATCCGTGTACGGCATTTCGAAGACAAGTGCGCCGAACTCTATACGCAGCAGAAAATCCGCGGTTTCCTGCATCTCTACGATGGCGAGGAAGCGATCGCGACGGGGGTTATTCCGCTGCTCGGAGCGGAGGACCGGCTCGTGGCGACCTATCGCGAGCACGGGCACGCCCTAGTGCGCGGCGTTTCGATGAATTCCATACTGGCCGAGATGTACGGCAAGGCGAACGGTTGCGCCGGCGGGCGCGGCGGTTCGATGCACCTGTTCTCCAAGGAAGCCAATTTCTACGGCGGCAACGCCATTGTCGGCGGCGGGCTGCCGCTCGCCATCGGGCTCGGGCTCGGTGATAAAATGAGTCAGAAAACCAGCGTAACCGCTTGTTTCTTCGGGGAAGGCGCGGTCGCAGAGGGCGAATTCCACGAGAGCCTCAACCTCGCGGCACTGTGGAATCTGCCGGTGCTGTTCGTCTGCGAGAACAACGGTTACGCAATGGGCACGGCCCTGCAATACACCGAAGCGGAAACCGATATCCACGAGAAGGCGGCCGGCTACAATATCCAGAGCGAAGCCGTCGACGGCATGGATGTCGTCGCCGTGGAAGCGGCGGCGCGGCGGGCGCTGAAATCTATCCGCGAGACAGGAAAGCCGTATTTCCTTGAGTGCCGGACCTATCGTTTCCGCGCTCATTCGATGTTCGACGCCCAGCTCTACCGGCCGAAGGAAGAGGTCGCCTCTTGGCGTGAGAAGGGTCCGATCGTGCGTTTCCAGGGCTGGCTGGAGGAAAACGGCCTGATCGAACATGGCGATGTCGAAAAGATCATCGCCGACGCAGATGCCGAGATCGCCGAAGCGGTGGCCTTTGCCGAAGCCGGCGAATGGGAGCCGGTCGAGGAACTGACGCAACACGTCATGGCCGAAGACCGTCCGGCGCCACCTGCCGCTCCGGAGCCTTCCGCCGAAACCGAGGAGATCACCTATCGCGAGGCGGTCAAGCGGGCGATCACGGATGCGATGGAGAAAGACGAGCGCGTCTTCCTGATGGGTGAGGATGTCGGCCACTACGGCGGCTGTTATGCGGTGTCCAAGGGACTGCTCGACAAGTTCGGGCCAGACCGCATTCGCGACACACCGCTGTCGGAATCGGGTTTCACCGGCGCCGGCATCGGCGCCTCGATGGCCGGCATGAAACCGATCGTCGAGGTGATGACCGTCAATTTCTCGTTGCTGGCGCTCGACCAGATCATGAATACGGCGGCAACGTTCAGGCACATGTCGAACGGCCAGTTCGGGGTGCCCGTGGTGATCCGCATGGCGACGGGCGCGGGCAAGCAACTGGCGGCTCAGCACTCGCACAGCCTGGAGGGCTGGTATGGCCATATTCCGGGCCTGCGTGTGCTGACGCCGGCGACGCTGGAAGATGCGCGCGGCATGCTGCAGACGGCTCTGGACGATCCCGATCCGGTGCTGATCTTCGAGAACGTCATGCTCTACAACATGACCGGCAATCTGGCCGTAAATGCCGGGCCGGTCGAAATCGACAAGGCGGCCGTGCGGCGCGAGGGCAAGGACGTCTCGCTGATCACCTATGGCGGATCGCTGTTCAAGACGCTGGAGGCCGCAGACGAACTGGCCCGGGACGGCATCGACGCCGAGGTGATCGACCTGCGCACGCTGCGCCCGCTCGACATGGACACGGTGATCGCCTCGGTTTCGAAGACGCATCGCGCCGTTTTCGTCGACGAGGGCTGGAAGACCGGTTCTATCTCCGCCGAGATCGGCATGCAGATCGCCGAAAAGGCGTTCTTCGAACTCGATGCGCCGATGCAGCGGGTGTGCAGTGCAGAAGTGCCGATCCCCTATGCCGCCCATCTTGAGCAGGCGGCAATTCCCCAGGTGCCGCGCATAGTCGCTGCGGCCAAGACCGTCTGCAACAGGAGCTGACGTCATGGCCGAATTCCTCATGCCGTCGCTCGGCGCGGACATGGAGGCCGGAACACTTGTCGAATGGCTGAAGAAGCCCGGCGACCCGGTCAAGCGCGGCGAGATCATCGCGGTGGTCGAGACCCAGAAGGGCGCCATCGAGATCGAGTGCTTCGAGGACGGCGTCCTCGACACTTACCTCGTCGGTCTCGGTACAAGGGTTCCGGTCGGCACGCCGCTGGCGATGATCCGCAAACCGGGCGAGGAACCTGCCGCGCCGAAGGCTGAAGCGGCGAAACCGGCCGAAGCACCGCCTCCGCCGGAGCCGGAAAAGCCGGTTGAGCCGGTCGCGGAGAAGCCCGTGCCCAGACCGGAGCCGGAAGTCACCGCGGCGCCTGTCGTAACGCCTTCCGGGCGGCTCAGGATCACGCCTGCCGCGCGGCGGCTGGCCGCCGAGAAGAGCATCGATCCGGCCATGCTGACCGGCAGCGGGCCGGAGGGCGCGATCCAGCTTGCCGATGTCGAGGCTGCGTCGGCGACAGCTGCGCTCCAGCTGGAAGCGACGCGCCCGAAAACCGGCGGTTTCGATTTCAGCGCTATGCGTGAGGCCATCGCGGCGGCAATGGCGCGGTCCAAGCGGGAAATCCCGCATTACTACCTGTCGCACCGTTCGGACCTGACCAATGCCGAGGCATTCATCGCCGAACGCAATGCCGGCAAGGCGCCGGAGGAACGCATTCTTGTCGCGGCGCTGTTCGTGAAAGCCGTTGCCAAGGCGCTGAAGAAATACAAGGAATTCAACGGTCACTACGAGAACGGTGAGTTCCGGCAGGGTGAATCCGTCCATATCGGCATGGCGATCAACATTCGCGGCGGCGGCCTTGTCGCGCCGGCGATCCACGACGCGCAGGACCTCGATCTCGATACCGTCATGGAAAAGACCCGCGATCTGGTCGCCCGCGTACGGGCGGGGCGGTTCCGGGCCACTGAACTGTCTGACCCGACGATAACGGTCACGAGCCTCGGCGACCGTGGCGTAGAGGCGATGTTCCCGATCATCTATCCGCCGCAGGTGGCGATCGTCGGCATCGGCATGCCGGTCACGCGGCCCTGGGTGGTCGAGGACAAGGTCGTGCCGCGCAGCACCGTAACGCTGACGCTCGCCGCCGATCACCGCGTCAGTGACGGCCATCGCGGCGCGTTGTTCCTATCCGCCATCGACAAGAACTTGCAGGAGCCCGAGAAACTATGAGCGATGACAAGATCGAGGCCGCGCTGCGGCAGGAATTGCACAAGATCGCACCGGACATGGAATTCGAGGACATCGATCCGCTCGGCGACCTGCGCGAGGAGTTCGATATCGACTCCATGGATTTCCTCAACCTCGTCAGCGCATTGTCGAAGAGCCTCGGTCTCCCCATGCCCGAGGAGGACTATGACGAGATGGGTTCCTACAACGCGATGCTGGCCTATTTGCGGGCGCATTCCGGGTAGGCCGCTACCGCCAATTGCGATATCCGGCGGATTGCCGGACCGGGCTCGAACCGGTAGCCCTTGGCGCGATTGCGCGCCGCGATTCACCGCATTGTCATTGCTTCGCTCCGAAACGTGACAGCAGGGCGGATATGAGCGATATATGCTGCGCATCGAAGAGGGAGGAATTCGATCGCGCCGACATGATTACACCGACCTATGATTATCTGCTGGTTGCGGCATCCGTGCTTGTTTCGCTTATGGCGTCCTTCACGGGGCTGACACTCACCAAGGGCATCTCCGCTCTGCCGGCCGGGCGGCGCAAGGTCCAGATCGTCATGGCCGCGCTGGCGCTTGGCGGCGGCATCTGGTCTATGCATTTCGTCGCCATCCTGGCGATGCGCTTTCCGCTGCCGATCGATTACGATTCGATCTACACGCTGGGCTCCGCCCTGATCGCCATCCTGATGGCTGGGCTTGCGCTTCTGATCATGCATTTCGCGCCGCGCACCTGGGTCAGCCAGGTCGTTGCCGGCGTGATCCTCGGCAACGGCATCGTGGTCATGCACTATGTCGGCATGTCGGCGTTGCGCGGGTGTCTGGCGCTGTACGATCCAGTCGGCGTCATCCTTTCCATTGCCGGTGCAACGGTGATGGGAATCATCGCCATCGGCGTGGCCTATGCCAAGCGCGACACGGCGCATATCCTCGCCTCGACCGTGATCTTCGGATCTTCGGTCGTCGTGGTGCACTTCGTGGCTATCGCCTGGACCTCGTTCGAGCTGTCCGGTTCGTTCGCCGGCACGACGCCGTTGATCGAGAACGGTACGCTGGCGTTGCTGGTGATGTTCTCGGCGTTCGTGATTTGCGGCACGTTCCTGCTCGCCTCCACGAACTACGTCTTCACCGGATTCGGCGGCGCGGCGACGGCGGGTGCTCCGGCTGCGGCTGCCGCCTTCGCGGGGGTGCACGAGGGCGGAGAGGAGCCGCTGCCCGAGGAAGTGCTGTCCGCCGCCTTCGTGCCGCATGGCGATGCGCCGCGCATTCCCTACGAACGCGACAAGCGGACCTGTTTCATTCCGGCCGACCAGGTGATCGCGCTTCGTGCGGAGGGCCATTACACGGTGCTCTACACGCGCGAGGAGAAGTTGTTCTGCCCGTGGTCGATCTCGGAAGCGGAGAAGCGGCTGCCCGATTCGCTGTTCCTGCGCACGCATCGCAGCTATCTGGTCAATATCCACCAGGTTACGGCGTTCGAACGCCACAAGGACAGCGGTTCCTGCCATTTCGAAGGCGTGCAGTCGCTGAAATTCGCGCCGGTCAGCCGCGGCAACGTCGCCGGCGTGCGCGAGGCGCTCGGTCTCTAGTGCCGCAAGGAAGGCATTGCGCCTTTCGCATTTCGTGCAGATAAATCGCATTTCGTGAAATGCGCCGCGCCCGCCATGTCTTAGCGGTCGCATGCGACAGAACGTCTCGTATCTTCCCGTCCACGCGGACGCCGGATCGACCCGGCGCTCTTCGTTATGCGGGAGGAAATGCATGATACCTGGAAGTTTCGATTATCACCGGCCGGAATCCGTCGATGACGCCGTTGCGCTGCTCGTCAAATATGGCGACGAAGCGCGCGCGATCGCGGGCGGCCACAGCCTGATTCCGATGATGAAGCTGCGCATGGCTGAGGTGGCACACCTCGTCGATCTGCAGGCCATCGGCGACTTGAAAGGCATCAAGATCGATGGTGGCACCGTCACCATCGGCGCAATGACGACGCAGCACGAACTGATCGCCGACGAAGCGCTGGCCAAGGCCGCGCCGATCATCCGCGAGGCGGCGCTTCAGATCGCCGATCCGCAGGTGCGCTATGTCGGCACGGTGGGTGGCAACGTAGCCAATGGCGATCCGGGCAATGACATGCCGGGGCTGATGCAGTGTCTCGATGCGACTTACGTGCTCGCCGGTCCGGACGGGACGCGCGAGGTCGCGGCGAGAGAATTCTACGAGGCTGCCTATTTCACCGCTCGCTCCGACGACGAGTTGCTTGTCTCGTTGCGTTTCGCTGCGGCCAAGGGCGGTTACGCCTATGAGAAGCAGAAGCGCAAGATTGGCGACTACGCCACCGCTGCGGCTGCCGTGCTGATTGAAATGGACGGCGGCAAATGCTCGTCGGCCTCCATTGCGATGACCAACCTGTCGGATACGCCGGTGTGGAGCGAGGCTGCGGCCAATGCGCTGGTCGGGTCGAGCCTGGACGCCGCATCGCTCGATGCCGCGGTCGCCGCCATGCAGGAGGCCATCGATCCGCAGGAGGACAATCGCGGTCCTGTCGATTTCAAGAGACATGTTGCCGGTGTGATGCTGCGCCGCGCCATCGAGCGCGCCGCGTCGCGGGCGTAAGGGAGGAGAATTCATGAGCAAGGTTCACATCAAGCTGACGGTGAACGGCAAGCAGGAGGAACTGCTGGCCGAACCGCGCGAATTGCTGATCCACGTGCTGCGCGAGCGGCTCGGCGTGACCGGCCCGCATATCGGCTGCGAAACGTCGCATTGCGGTGCCTGCACCGTCGACATGGACGGAAAGTCGGTGAAGTCGTGCACGGTGTTCGCCGCGCAGGCCAACGGCGCCGAGATCACCACGATCGAGGGCCTCGGCAATCCCGACGGGCTGCACGTACTCCAGCAGATGTTCAAGGAGCATCACGGATTGCAGTGCGGCTTCTGCACGCCGGGCATGATTACGCGGGCCTACCGCTTTCTGCAGGAAAATCCGGATCCGTCCGAAGAGGATGTCCGTTTCGGCATGGCCGGCAATCTGTGCCGCTGCACGGGCTACCAGAACATCGTCAAGGCAATTCTCGCCGCCGCGGCCGAACTGAACGCCGCCAAGGAGGCAGCACAATGAACGAGATGACTCCCCCGAAAGCCGAACGCGCCGCCGCCCTCAAGGGCCTGGGTACGGAACGCAAGCGCGTCGAGGACGCGCGGTTCACCCAGGGCAAGGGCAATTACGTCGACGATCTGAAGTTCCCGGGCATGCTGTTCGGCGATTTCGTCCGCTCGCCCTATGCACATGCCCGCGTCAAGTCGATCAACGCCGAAAAGGCGATGGCGGTTCCCGGTGTCATCGCCGTTCTGACCGCCGATGACCTTCGTCCGCTCAATCTGCATTGGATGCCGACTCTCGCCGGCGACAAGCAGATGGTCCTCGCCGACGGCAAGGTTCTCTTCCAGGGGCAGGAAGTGGCCTTCGTCGTTGCCGAGGACCGCTATATCGCCGCCGATGCGGTTGAACTGATTGAAGTCGAATACGAGGAACTTCCCGTCGTCGTCGATCCATTCAAGGCACAGGCCGATGACGCGCCGGTGCTGCGCGAGGATCTCGAAGGCAACATGGAAGGCGCGCACGGGCCGCGCCGGCATCACAACCACATCTTCACCTGGGAACAGGGCGACAAGGACGCAACCGATAGCGTGATCGGATCGGCGGACGTGGTGGCCGAAGAGATGGTCTACTACCACCGTACCCATCCATGCCCGCTGGAGACCTGCGGCTGCGTCGCCTCGATGGACAAGGTCAACGGCAAGCTGACCGTCCACGGCACCTTTCAGGCGCCGCACGCGGTGCGCACGGTGGCCTCGCTGATCTCCGGCATCGCCGAGCACAATATCCGCATCATCTCGCCGGATATCGGCGGCGGCTTCGGCAACAAGGTCGGCGTCTATCCGGGCTACATCTGCGCGATCGTCGCCTCGATCGTCACCGGCGTGCCGGTGAAGTGGGTCGAGGACCGGATGGAAAACCTGATGGGAACGGCCTTTGCCCGCGACTACTGGATGAAGGGCAAGATCGCCGCGACCAAGGACGGCAAGATCACCGGGCTGTGGTGCCACGTGACGGCCGACCATGGCGCGTTTGATGCCTGTGCCGACCCGACAAAGTTCCCGGCCGGTTTCTTCAACATCTGCACCGGGTCCTACGACATTCCGACGGCCTATCTGGCGGTCGACGGGATCTACACCAACAAGGCCCCGGGCGGCGTCGCCTATCGTTGCTCGTTCCGGGTGACCGAGGCGGCCTATTTCATCGAGCGGATGATCGAGGTTCTCGCCATCAAGCTGGGCATGGACGCCGCCGAACTGCGCACCAAGAACTTCATCCGCAAGGACCAGTTCCCGTATCAGTCCGCGCTTGGCTGGGAGTATGACTCCGGCGACTACCACACCGCCTGGGACAAGGCGCTGAAGGCGGTCGGCTACGCGGATCTGCGCAAGGAGCAGGCCGAGCGGGTCGAGGCGTTTAAGCGCGGCGAGACGCGCAAGCTTCTCGGCATCGGGCTGACGCATTTCACCGAGATCGTCGGCGCGGGCCCTGTGAAGAACTGCGACATCCTCGGTCTCGGCATGTTCGACTCTTGCGAAATCCGCATCCATCCGACCGGATCGGCGATCGCGCGGTTGGGCACGATCAGCCAGGGGCAGGGGCACGCGACGACGTTCGCACAGATCCTCGCGTCCGAGATCGGCATCTCCGCCGACGACATCACTATCGAGGAAGGCGACACCGACACCGCTCCCTACGGTCTCGGCACCTACGGTTCGCGCTCCACGCCGGTCGCCGGCGCCGCCACCGCGATGGCCGGCCGCAAGATCCGCGCCAAGGCGCAGATGATCGCGGCCTACCTGCTCGAGGTGCATGACGACGACGTGGAGTGGGATGTCGACCGTTTCGTGGTCAAGGGGGCGCCCGAGCGCTTCAAGACCATGAAGGAGATCGCGTTTGCATCCTACAACCAGGCGATCCCGGGCGTCGAACCCGGTCTGGAGGCGGTCAGCTACTACGATCCGCCGAACATGACCTATCCGTTCGGCGCCTATATCTGCGTCATGGAAATCGACGTCGACACCGGCGAATGGGACATCCGCCAGTTCTACGCGCTCGACGATTGCGGCACCCGCATCAACCCGATGATTATCGAGGGGCAGGTGCATGGCGGCGTCACCGAGGCACTGGCGATCGCCATGGGTCAGGAGATCGCCTATGATGACATGGGCAACGTCAAGACCGGCACGCTGATGGATTTCTTCATCCCGACCGCGTGGGAAACGCCGCACTACACGACCGATCATACGGTGACGCCGAGCCCGCATCACCCGATCGGTGCGAAGGGCGTGGGCGAAAGCCCGAATGTCGGCGGCGTGCCCGCCTTCTCCAACGCGGTGCATGACGCGTTCCGTCCGTTCGGCCTCGTGCAGTCGCACATGCCGCACGATCACTGGCGCATCTGGAAGACCGCGCACGATCTCGGCCTGCACGGCTGAGCGCGGTCCGGTACCATCGGGCATCCGGGGACACCCGGATGCCTGCGGAGCATTGAACATGTCCTGGCAAAAACTGCAGGCCGACCTGTCCGATACGGGCTATGTGGCCTCCGACGATCTGGCGATGGCGCTCTTCCTGGCGGTAACGCTGGGCAAGCCATTGTTGCTCGAAGGGCCCGCAGGCGTCGGCAAGACGCAGATCGCCAAGACTCTCGCCGAATTGCAGGATGCGAAGCTGATCCGCCTGCAATGCTACGAGGGCCTCGACGCCAGCCACGCGATCTACGAGTGGAACTACCAGCGGCAATTGCTCTCGATCCGCGCGGCGGCCGAGGAGCACAAGCCGTCCGGCGAGGTCGAGGATCACATCTTTTCCGAAAAGTTCCTGCTGCAACGGCCGCTGCTGGAGGCGATCCGGCAGGACAGGCCCGCCGTGTTGCTGATCGACGAGATCGACCGCGCGGACGAGGAATTCGAGGCCTATCTTCTGGAAATCCTGTCGGACTTCCAGATCACCATTCCCGAGATCGGCACCATCGAGGCGACGACGCGTCCGCATGTCATCCTGACCGCGAACGGCGCACGCGACCTGTCGGACGCGCTGCGGCGGCGCTGCCTCTACAATTATGTCGATTATCCCGATCGGCGCACCGAAATGGCGATCCTCGCCAAGAGGTGCCCGGCGCTCGAGGACCGGCTGGCGGAGCAGATCGTCGGTTTCGTGCAGGCGCTGCGCAAAGAAGAGCTCGAAAAGAAGCCGGGTATCGCCGAGATGCTCGACTGGGCTGCTGCGCTGGCCGGCCTTGGCGTCAACGATCTGGCCGACGATCCCGAACAGACACAGGCGACGCTCGTCTGTCTCCTGAAGACCGAGCGCGACCGCGCGGCGGTGCCGAAGGAGGTGCAGCAGCGCCTCGTCGGAAAGGCGGCATGATGCAGGTGACGCGCTTTCCCGAACGCGCTGTGGGGCCGGCGGAGCGGCTGGCTGGCTTCATGGCGCATCTGCGTCTGAACGGCATCCCCTCCGGCCTGGGCGAGACGGAGACGGCGCTGGCCGCGCTCGGCGCGGTCGATGCCGGCCGGATCGGCGAGGTGCGCTCGGCGCTGAGGGCGATCTGTGCCGGCGATGCCGATCAGGAAAAGCGGTTCGATGAATTGTTCGATGCGTACTGGCTGAACAGGGGGCGCAAGCGCGATGGTGCGTCCGTCAAACAGTCCGCGCGCAATATGCAGGCCACTAGCGGCAGCAACTACCGGATGGCGCCGGGAGCGAGCGACGACGAGGGCGAGGCGGATACGCCGGACGATGGAACAGAGAGTGCAACGGGCCGTTCGGGCACCGGCCGGCTCATCGCCTCGAAAACCGGCAATGTCGAGAAAACCGACCTGCGCAAGCTGATGACGCCGGAGGATCTTGAACGGGCGGAGCGGATTGCCGAAAAGATCGCCAAGAGCATCCGTGACCGGCGTTCACGGCGGCGCAAGGCGGCGCTGCGCGGCGAGGCGCTCGACATGCGCAAGATCCTGCGCAAGAGCGTGCATCGCGGCGGCGAGCCAATCGAGCTTTTCCGCAAGGCGCGGCCCGACCGGCCGTCCAATCTTATCGCGATACTGGACGTATCCGGTTCGATGACGGTCTATGCGCGGGTGTTTCTCGCTTTCCTGAAAGGCCTCGTTTCCGCCGATCAGCGAACCGATGCATACCTGTTCCACACGCAACTCGTGCGTATTTCGGATGCCCTGCGCGACGGCGACACCATGCGCGCGGTCAACCGCCTGTCGATCATGGCCAAGGGATTTGGCGGCGGCACCAAAATCGGCACCAACCTCAAGCAGTTCAACGCGCAATACGCGGCCCAATCGGTCAACGGGCGCAGCGTCGTCATCATCCTGTCGGACGGCTATGACACCGACCCGCCCGAGATGCTGGACGAGGCGCTTGCAAGGCTGAAACGGCGCGGCGCGCGTATTGTCTGGCTCAATCCGCTGAAGGGCTGGGAAGGCTATGCGCCGGTAGCACGCGGCATGGCGGCGGCACTGCCGCATCTCGATCATTTCGCCGCGGCGAACACGCTCGACGATCTTGCGGCGCTCGAGCCGTGGCTGAACGGATTGTGAGGGAGGACGTCGTGGGACAGAAGGCGGACATTCACAAGCAGATCGCCGAACTCAAGAATGCGGGCGAGGCATTCGTGCTGGCGACGGTGGTGCGCACGGTGGCGGCGACGGCGGCAAAGGCCGGGGCCAAAGCGATCATCCGCGCCGACGGCACGATCATGGAGGGCTGGATCGGCGGCGGGTGCGCGCGCGGCGCAGTTCTGAAGGCAGCCAAGGAAGCGATTGCCGACGGCGAGCCGCGCTTCGTGTCGGTGCAGCCGGAGGACATGCTGGCCGAACTGGGCGTTTCGGCGGGTACGGAGAAGGAAGGCGTGCGCTTTGCGCGCAACATGTGCCCGAGCAAGGGAACCATGGACGTGTTCATCGAACCGGTTCTGCCGTCGCCCGGCATCGTCATTCTGGGCTCGAGCCCTGTTGCCGTTGCACTGGCCGAAATCGCGCCGCGCTTCGGCTATCATGTCACGGTCTGCGCACCGGGCGACGAGCAGGGCGGTTTCTCGACTGCCGATGCCCGCATCGACGGTTTCATGCTGGAAACCGCGGAGACCGCCGACAAGTATCTCGTCGTCTCGACACAGGGGCGCGGCGACGAGGCGGCGTTGAGCGCGGCCCTGTCGGTGCCGTCGGCGCATATCGCCTTCGTCGGCAGCAAAGCCAAGGCTGCCGCCATCGGCGAGAAACTGGCTGGCAAGGGCATCGATGCAGCGCGGCTGGCGGCGCTCAAGGCGCCGGCCGGCCTCGATATCGGCGCGATCACGCCGGACGAGATCGCGTTATCGATCCTGGCCGAGATCACCCAGGTCCGCCGCCGCAAACAGCGCGCGGCGGCCGAACAGGCGGGAGGGGCGTGATGAGACTGTTGCGGCGCTGCCTGCGTGTTGTTCTGACGACGTTGTTTCCGCCGAACGCCGGCGGCAACGAAAATTCCGAAACCCCGAACGAGAATCTTGTGGTAGAGGCCATGCTTCATGGCCGATCCTGTTGTGGATGATTGAGGACTGAACACATGGAAATGAAAGACGAAATCCGGATCGAAGCCCCGCGCGACCGCGTCTACGCCGCGCTCAACGATCCGGACATTCTGAAGGAAAGCATTCCGGGCTGCGAGGAACTCCTCAAACATTCCGACACCGAGCTGGAAGCGAAGGTGACGCTGAAGATCGGTCCGGTGAAGGCGAAGTTCGGCGGCAACGTGACGCTCGACAAGTCGAACGCGCCGGGACAGTTCTCGCTGTCGGGCGAGGGCAGCGGCGGAGTCGCCGGTTTCGCCAAGGGCGGGGCCGATGTCGAGCTGGAAGAGGACGGCGACGCAACGGTGCTGCGCTACACGGCCAAGGCCGATGTCGGCGGCAAGATCGCCCAGCTCGGCAGCCGGCTGATCAATTCGACGGCGAACCGGCTTGCCGGCCAGTTCTTCAAGAAATTCAAGGAAGTTGTCGAGGGGACGGCCTGAGCCTCCCTGCGGGCTGAGAAAGCCGTCATCGCACGCCTTGCGGTGGCGGCAATTTGCCTTGCGCCTCACCGAGCGCTTCGACCCTGGCGAGAACATCCGGGGGCGGTTCGCAGGAGCGCCGCGTTTCCAGGCTGACATGGACCAGCAACTGGTTGCAGGAAGCCAGCACATGGCCGTCGGCATGGATCATCTCGTGATAGAGGCGCAGTTTCTTGCCCTTGGCTTCGAGCACCTGAGTGCGAACGCGGACCTCGTCGCCGGCAACGGCCTCGGCGAGGTAGCGGATGTGGTTGTCGACGCTGAAATAGGATAGTCCGCCGGCGATGTAGGCCGCATCGGCCCCGACCATCGCCATGACCACGTCGCTGGCGTCGGAGAAGGCCTGGCCGTAACGGCTCTCGTTGACGTGTCCGTTATAATCCGTCCAGTCGACCGGGATGAAGCGGTGGACGGTCTCGATCGGCTTGGTGATGTCGGTCGGCAGGGGCGGCTGGTTGCGCGCGTCATGTTCATTCAAGAGGGCACCCGCGCCCCAGTTCCTGGCTTTCAGCGCCCGCATCATCGAAACCAGATTGTCGTCGCGAACGCGTTCCAGTTCCCGGATGGACAGGTGGCCCGACTGGGCATCGGATTGCGCGGCGATGGTTTCGACGAGTTCTTCCGTGAGTTCCGGCACGTCCATCAGTTTTGTCCACGGCCATTGGAGGCATGGGCCGAACTGGGCGATGAAATGTTTCATGCCGGCTTCGCCGCCGGCGATGCGGTAGGTTTCGAACAGACCCATCTGCGCCCAGCGCAGGCCGAATCCGAACCGGATCGCATCGTCGATTTCCCCGGTCGTCGCGATGCCGTCGCGCACCAGCCACAGCGCTTCGCGCCAGACCGCTTCCAGCAACCGGTCGGCGATATGGGCGTCGATTTCCTGGCGCACGATGAGCGGCTTCATGCCCATCGTTTCCAGCTCTGTCTTTGCCCGTGCCACGCTCTCCTGCGCGCCGACGAGTTCGACCAGCGGTAGCAGATAGACCGGGTTGAAGGGGTGGGCGACGAAGATCTGCTCCGGATTGGCCGAACCTTGCTGCAGTTCGGATGGCTTGAAACCGGAGGTCGACGAGCCGATCAGCGCATCCGGCCGGCAATGGGCCTGGATCTCGGCATAGACGGCGTGTTTCAGGTCGAGGCGTTCGGGAACGCTTTCCTGAATCCAGTCGGCATCTTGTGCGCTTTCCCTAACGGAATGCGTGAAGAGCAGCCTGCCCTCCCGCGGGGCCGAATGGTCGGACAATGCGGGAAGGGAGCGCCGGGCATTGGCCAGCACCTCGCCGATCTTGCGCTCTGCTTCCGGATCGGGATCGCTGATCGCGACATCCCAGCCGTTCAGCAGGAAACGCGCGGCCCAACCTCCGCCGATGACGCCGCCGCCGATGATTGCAGCCTTTCTCGTGTTCATCGCGGCGCCCTCCGGGTCAGGCCGAGCTTCTCGCGTACCGCGTCGGGACCGATCACGCGCGCGCCCATGTTCTCTACGATGGTCACCGCCCGTTCGACGAGTTGGGCGTTGGTTGCGAGGACGCCCTTGTCGAGCCAGAGATTGTCTTCCAGTCCGACGCGGACATTACCGCCGGCGAGAACCGCGGCGGCGACATAGGCCATCTGGTGCCGTCCGAGCGAGAAGGCCGACCAGGTCCAGTTCGGCGGCACATTGTTGACCATCGCCATGAAGGTGTTGAGATCGTCCGGCGCGCCCCAAGGCACGCCCATGCAGAGCTGCACCAGCGCATCGTCCTTGAGGATACCCTCCGAGACGAGCTGGCTGGCGAACCACAGATGGCCGGTGTCGAACGCTTCGATTTCCGGCTTGACGCCGAGTTCCGTCATCATCGCGCCCATGGCGCGCAGCATGCCTGGCGTGTTGGTCATCACGTAGTCCGCTTCGGCGAAATTCATCGTGCCGCAGTCAAGCGTACAGATTTCGGGCAGGCATTCGGCGATATGGGCGACCCGCTCGGCGGCTCCGGCCATGTCGGTTCCATCGTCCTTGGGGGGCAGGGGGCTGTCCGGCGAGCCGAACACCATGTCGCCGCCCATGCCTGCGGTCAGGTTGAGCACAACGTCGATATCTGCATCGCGGATACGTTCCGTTACTTCGCGATAGAGCGCGATGTCGCGGCGCGGCGCGCCGGTCTCCGGATCGCGCACATGGCAGTGGACGATCGCCGCGCCGGCCCTTGCCGCCTCGATGGCGCTGTCGGCGATTTCCTTCGGCGAACGCGGTACGTGCGGACTGCGGTCCTGCGTGCCGCCCGAGCCGGTGACGGCACAGGTGATGAAGACTTCCCGGTTTATGGCTAGCGGCATGACGCCCTCCCTGTATCTGTCACGGTGATGGTGCCCCGCTTGTGGAAATCCGCTTCGCGATTTACGAATTAAAGATGACAAATTACGAAGTCCGTCCGGTGTCCGGGGCAGATGGTACGCCGCTCAGGATCGACATTCTGGTGCTGCCGAATTGCTCGATGATGACGCTAGCCTGTACCGGCGATCCGCTGCGGGCGGCCAACCGTGTATGCGGGCGAGCGGTGTTCGACTGGCGCTATCTGTCGCTCGACGGGCGCGATCCCCTGACATCGGCCGGGACGCCTTGGCCGGTGTCCGGACGGTTCGATGCGGTGGAAAAACGCGACGTGTTCGCCGTCGTGTCGGCCTTTCGCGCGGCCGAAATCCGCGATCCCAGGGTGCTTTCGGCTGTGGTGGCCGCATCGAGGCGCGCCGGTTTGACGGTCGGCATCGAGTCCGGCGCGTGGCTGCTCGCACGGGCGGGGCTCCTGAACGGTCGTCGCGCCACGACCCATTGGGAGGATTTCGAGGACTTTGCCTCCGCCTTTCCGGCTGTCGATCTGCGGCCGGAGCGAAGCGTCACCGACGGGCGCTTCGTGACGACCGCGGGAGCGTCGCCGACCTTCGACACGATGATCGACCTGATCCGCCGCACGGCCGGCATCGCAGCAGCCATCGATGTGGCGAGCGTCTTTGTCTACGAGGCGTCGCGGGGGGCGAGCGATGTGCAGTCGCCGGTTTCGTTCGCGCCGGCGGCGGGGCACGATCCGCGTGTCGTGCAGGCGATCCGGGCAATGGAACTTTGTCTCGACCGGCCGGTGACTGTCGCTGCCATCGCGCGCAGCGTATCGATGTCGGCGCGGGGGCTCGAACAGTTGTTCAGCAAGGAAATCGGCCGCACGCCGGGCGCCTATTTCCTCGGCTTGCGGCTGGCCGCGGCACGGCGGCTGGTGCTCGACACGCGCTTGCCGATGACGGACATCGCCGCACGCAGTGGCTTTTCGTCGGTCGCTACCTTTTCACGGGCGTTCAAGCGGGTCTATGGCACCGCGCCGTTGCAGGAACGCAGGGTGCGCGCGGCGGCATGATCCGCCAAAAAACATTCTAATAACGGAATGTATATTTGACATTGCTTCGTAGGTGGGAAAGTCTCTTGCAACCGGCGCATGGCGCGGTTGCTAACGGGAGGTGGCGATGAAACTTCGGGTAATCGATTTCGGCGTGGTGTCTGCGTTGCGCAGCCAGGCCGTCTATCATGGTATCGCGGAAACGATCACCGAGACGAGCGATCCGGTTCTGATCATGGTGTCGCCGGAGACGCCCTATGTGTGCGTCGGCATGCACCAGGAAATCGCCAAGGAAGTCGACATGGACTTCTGCAAATCGGCCAATTTGCCGGTCTACCGGCGGCATGTCGGCGGTGGGGCGGTCTATCTCGACGAGAACCAGTGGTTCACCCACTTCATCTACCCGCGCAAGAAGGCCCCGGAATTCGCTTCCAATCTCTATCCGATGTTCATCGAGCCGGTGGTGCGCACCTACAACCAGCTCGGCGTCGAGGCCGGCTATCGCCCGGTCAACGATATCCAGGTCAACGGCCGCAAGATCGGCGGCACCGGCGCGGCCAGCATCGGCGATGCGACCGTCATGGTCGGCAGTTTCATGTATGATTTCGACACCGAGACGATGGCCCGTTGCCTGAAGGTGCCGAGCGAGAAGTTTCGCGACAAGCTGCGCCAGACGCTTGATGACTACATGACGACGATGGCCAAGGAACTGCCCGAACCGCCGCCGCGCGGCAAGCTGAAGGAGTTATTCCTGGCCAACTGCGCCGACGTGCTCGGTGTCGATCCGGTCGAGGTCCAGCCGACAGAGGCCGAGATCGCGGCGATCGACCAGGCGGAGAAGGATCTGACCGATCCGGAATGGACCAATATTCAGGGCCGCAAGCTCGTCGCGCTGGGCGTGAAGATCTCCGAGGGCATGCACCTGACCGAGAGCATGCACAAGGCACCGGGCGGACTGGTGCGCGTGCACCTGCTCGGCCTCGACGGCAAGGTCACCGAATTGATGATCTCCGGTGACTTCACCTGCCTGCCGCCGGATGGCGTCGACAGGCTGGCCGCGGAACTGCACGGCGTCGCATTGTCGCAGGACGCGCTGGCGACGGCCGCGGACGAGGCGATGAAGAAACTGCATGTCGAGATGCCGGGCGTCACCGGCGCGGATATCGCGACCGCCGTTATGGCGGCGGCCGGGCAGCCGGCTTGAACGGAACCGCTGCCAGCCGATGAAGACCGTCTGCGTCATCCAGCATACGGAGGCCGAGTATCTCGGCCTGATGGAAGACCATTTCGAGGGGCGCAACATCCGCTTCCTCTATCAGCGGCCATTTGCGTCGGGCGGCAGGATTCCGTCCGAAACCAAAGGATTCGATGGTCTCATCCTGCTCGGCGGAGGACCCTACGGCATCGTCAGCGGCAGCCTGCTGCCGAGCCTCGGACCGGAAATGCGGCTGACCAAAGCCTTTCTCGATGCCGGCCTGCCGGTGATCGGCCTCGGCCTCGGGGCGCTCATCCTGACGGCGGCCGCCGGGGGTGGGGCGGAGGAGGCGCCGCTGCGTTTCGTGGTCCCGATGGCAGTCGCTTCCGACGGGGACATGCTCGGCGGTCATCTGCCGGCGCGATTCCCCTTGGCGCTCTATTTGCGCGACCGGCCGGTATTGCCGGTCGATGCCGAGATTCTGGCTACCGACAGTTCCGGAGAGGCGCTGGCGTTCTCGCTGCGCGGTAACTGCCTCGGCTTTCTCGGCCATCCGGGCATGAAGCGCGGCATGGCCGAGGACATCATCATGGAGTTCGCCGAAACACCTGAAAACACGGTGGAATCCCTCGAAGCGCTCGGCGAGGCGCAAAGCGACATCGCGGAAGCGCTGACCGAGCTCATGGTCGGCATCTGCCGTCACACCGGCTGGATGTAATTTCCCGCCGCTGTCCACAGCCGAAATCGCGATTGCATATTCCAAAATTGACATGTATCATTTTTTACATGTGTGATGCGCTGTAAATTCGGTCGCAAGAAACCGGAAAGCAGACATCCGTAATAGCCAGGGAGGAGTGCCGTGGCGGAAAAACTGATCATTGTGATGGTCAATACCGACCCGAAAAACGGGGAGGAACTGGGAGCACCTTTCTTCCAGGCCACTGTCGCTGCGGCGATGGACTACGAGGTCGAGGTCGTTTGCACGGCAACGGCCGGCCAGCTGATGAAAAAGGGCGTCGCCGAGAAACTCGTCGTCAAGCCCGGATCTCCGAAGACTGTCTACGACTTCATCAAGGACGCGCACGACGCCGGTGCGAAGTTCTACTGCTGCTCGCCCAATCTCGACCTGTTTGACATGACGGCTGACGATCTCATTCCCGAATGCGAGGGGATCGTCGGAGGAGCCAAGGTGATCGAAGACATCATGGAAGACGATGATGTGAGGGTGCTGACCTACTAGAGACAGCCCCGGCCATCGGTACTTGGAGGAGAACTTGACGGCTCATGCACAGATAAGCGACCCGGTCTCGGAAGTGCCGGTGGTCCCGCGCGAAAAGCTCGAGGAGATTTTCGACGATATCCGCAGCCATGCGGTCTACGATCACGAGATCCATGGCTGCCTGAATTGCGGCATCTGCACCGCGACATGCCCGTCGGCCCACTACTACGATTACTCGCCGCGCGAGATCGTCCAGCTCCTGTGGACCGAAAATCTCGAGGGCATCTACGACGCGATGCAGGAAAAGATCTGGGCCTGCGCCCAGTGCTACACCTGTGCCGCGCGCTGTCCGTTCGAGAACTCGCCGGGCGGTCTCGTGATGATCCTGCGCGAGGTGGCGATCAAGCATGACATGGAGTCGGCCAAGGAAGTGCTGCGGCCGTTCAGCCGCGTGCTCTTGAAGGTGATCTCTACCGGCAACCAGCTGGCGCCGAACATGATCACCAAGGAAGCCTTCCCCGACTGGGGGCCGAATGTCAGCAAGGTGGACGCGCCGCTGAACATCCTGCGCAAGGCGATCCCGATGCCGACGATGCACACGCTCGACACGGCCTGGGAAGTGAACCTGAAGACTTCGGTCGAACTCTACACGATCTGGGAAGCCACCGGCGTTCTCGACCAGTTGGAAACCGTCGACGAGAACCTGTTCGACGTCGTTTCCGACGTGATGGATGAGAAGCGCGAGGAATGGGAGGAGTGGCTCGAGGACAACGAAGACGACGAGGATGACGACGACTGAGATGGCGTGACCGTCTCGCAAACGATGCCGGAGGAGTGAAGGCATGACTAGCGAACAGGACAACGGCAAGGGCGCCTATGGCGGATTCGGCGCCGAATGGCAGGCGAGCAAGCTGACGCCGGACGAGGCGCGCCGGGCCACTGACTGGGTGGAAACCAAGATCGACAAGCGGGCGCTGCTCACCTCGAAAGAGCGCAAGGAAGATGTCCGCGACATCATGTGGCAGCTGGAAAAGGACGGCGAAATCGTCGTCCATCGCGTCGGCAACCACAACGATCCCGTGATCGCCAAGACGCTTTACGGCTGGGACAAGAAGATTCCGACCAACAATCTGTGGCACCACAAGTCCTGCGGCCAGTGCGGCAACATTCCGGGCTATCCGAGCTCGGTATTGTGGCTGATGAACAAGATGGGGATCTCCTATCTCGACGAGACCGACCAGACCTCGTGCACGGCGTGGAACTATCACGGTTCGGGTATCGGAAACGTGGTGTCGCTGGCCGCCGTCTTCCTGCGCAATTTCCACCAGGCCTACATGTCGGCGAAGTCGCAGGGACTGCCGGAAGGTACCTACTATCCGCTGGTCCATTGCGGCACGTCTTTCGGCAACTACAAGGAAATCCGTGGCTTCCTGCTGCATTCGGCGGAACTGCGCGAAGAGGTGAAGACCATCCTCGGCAAGCTCGGCCGTCTCGTCGACGGCAAGCTGCTGATCCCCGAAGAGATCGTGCACTATTCCGAGTGGCTGCACGTGATGCGCAACCGGGTGAAGGACTTCCAGGAAGTCGATGTCTCCGGCATTCGGGCGACCGTGCATCCGGCCTGCCACGTCTACAAGATGGTGCCGGAAGACGTGATCTATGACGACACCGTGCTCGACGGCAACCGCGTCGCGGTGACCACCGGCCTGCTCGACACGCTGGGCGCGCAGGTGATCGACTATTCGACCTGGTACGACTGCTGCGGGTTCGGCTTCCGCCACATCATCGGCGAGCGCGAATTCACCCGTTCCTTTGCAATCGACCGCAAGATCAGGGTCGCGGTGGAAGAGGCGCGGGCCGACGTGATGATCGGCCACGACACCGGGTGCATCACCACGCTCGACAAGAACCAGTGGATCGGCAAGGCGGTCGACAAGGTCTATGCGCTGCCGATCATGGCCGATTGCCAGTTCGCGGCGATCGCCTGCGGCGCGCATCCCTACAAGCTGGCGCAGCTGCACTGGCATGCCTCGCCCTTCGAGACGCTGCTCGAGAAGATGGGCATCGACTGGGAGAAGGCGAAGGCCGAATTCGAAAACTATCTGGGCGACGTGAAGGAGGGGCGCATCGAGACGCTCTACGATCCGAAGCGCGCCATCACGTCCGGGCCGGGCTACGTCAAGCCGAAGGCCCTTGCAGGAGGCGCGGAATGAGCAAGCCGGTACTTATCGTCGGCGGCGGACCCGCCGGTCTGGCGGCGGCTCATGCGGTGGCTTCCTCGGGCCACAAGGCCGTGCTGGTGGAGAAGGAAGACCGTCTCGGCGGCGCGCCGATCCTTTCCGGTTACGCCAAGCTGGTGCCGAGCCATGAATGGGCCAAGGACGCCATCGGCGGCATGGTGTCCCGCGTCGAGGGCAACGATCTCGTCGAGATCCACCAGGGCACGTCGGTCGACAGGTTCGAGGGCGGTCCCGGCGATTTCGTCGCCACGCTGAAGGACGGCAAGAAGATCGAGGCGGGCGCGACAATCCTCGCCACCGGATTCACCCATTTCGACAGCGTAAACAAACCGGAATGGGGCTTCGGTACCTATCCCGACGTGGTGACCTCGGTGCAGGTCGAGCAGATGCTGTCGTCGGGCGCGGGTGTGAAATGCCCGTCGGACGGGCGCGAGCCGGACCGCGTGGCGATCCTGCTGTGCGTCGGGTCGCGAGACCGGCAGATCGGGCGCGAGTGGTGCTCGAAGATCTGCTGCACGGTTTCCGCCAATATCGCGATGGAGATCCGCGAGTCGCTGCCGAACTGCAACGTCTACATCTACTACATGGATATCCGCACCTTCGGCCTCTACGAGGGCGAGTACTACTGGGCGAGCCAGGAAGAGCACAAGGTCAAGTACATCAAGGCGCGCATCGCCGAGGTGACATCGGACGGCAAGCGCCTGCTGGTCAAGGGCGAGGACACGCTGGTCAAGCGGCCGATCTCGATCCCGTTCGACATGGTCGTGCACGCCATCGGCATGGACCCGAATGTCGACAACATGACGTTGTCGGCGGTCTTCGACGTCAAGCTCAACAAGTACGGCTACATGGACAAGGCGTCGACCTATGCCAATCTGGCCGAGACCAGCCGGCCGGGCGTGTTCGTGGCGGGTGCGGCGACCGGACCGGAAACGATCGACGACTCCATCGCCCAGGGCCAGGCGGCGGCAATGGCGGCGCTGAACATGTTGCGCAGTCCGGTCCTGGAGGCTGCCGAATAATGTTCGGTCTTGCGCGCAAGGTTCCGCCGGCGCCCGTCCGCCAGGGGCCGGTCCTTGACCTGTCGGGGCCGCGGCTGCGCCGGGCGCTGGAGCATCTGATCGAATCCGCCGAACAGACCGGCGGCGTCGAGCGCTATGTCAGTGCGCTGGTGCTGAAGGCCTCGCTGTTCGAGGAAATCCTCGGCAAGGGCCGCGTCGCCGAGATGACGGAAGCCGAGTTCCTCGATCTGGCGGCTTTCATCACGCCTGTGCGCCGCCGTGTCGGCAACTGGCTCGGCGACAACGGCTTCGAGGCGCTGCGCCGCCGGATCACGCAACTGCTCGACGGATGGTCGGATACCGAGACAGCCGACACGCGCCTGCGTGAGTTCATCGCCTCGTTCCCGGCCGACCGGGAGCACCGATGGGTGCGCGATCTGGGCGCTGAAGTCCTGCATTTCACGGCACCCGACCGCTATCCGTTGATGGCGCGATGGGTATGGGATGCGCGCGTGGGAACCGGCGTATTGCGTGAAATCTGGTTCGCCGACGATGTCGATACGGCGAAGATCGACGCCATCGACGATTTCGCCACCTTCGCCACGCTTGCGAGCGAGATCGAAGCCTTCCTGAAGGACAATGGCGTTTTCCGCGACCTGCCGTTCTACACCGACTTGCTGATGGCGCATGTCTATGCCGCCTACATCAACGATCGCGGCGGGCAGTATCTGCGCTCCGACTTCAGCCATGCCGGCGATCCGATGGCGCATACACGCCGCATGCTGGGGCTCGACGCCGTCGACACCGAAACCGGCAGAACCCGCCTCAAGCTCATTGACGGCACCGCGCATGTGATCGGCAACGAGCGGCAAGTCGAACATACGGAGGCACACTGATGCCAATCCACGAGAAATCGCTGATCCGCCCGGAAAACCTCGTCGAGCACGAGGAACTCGTCATCGACGGGGTCGATGTGTCCGGCCACTGGTCGACGTTCATCGAGACGCGCGCCGTCAGCGATTACAACGAGGACCTGCAGGACGAGATCGCGGCGCTCGGCGGCGGCGAGAACATCCATCGCTGCTGGCAATGCGGCTCCTGCACGAACGCATGCACGGTCAACGCCATCAATCCGGATTTCAATCCGCGCTACTGGATCTACCTGATCCGCCTGGGGATGGAATCGGAACTGGTGCGTGACAAGGACATCATCTGGCAGTGCGTCTCCTGCAACAAATGCACCTATGCCTGCCCGCGCGACGTCAACCCGGAAGGGGTGATGAAGGCAACGGCGCACTGGCTCGAATTGAAGGGTCACACCGAGAAGAAGCCGTCGATGATCTTCGACGAGGCGTTCTCGCACCAGGTCTTCGACACCGGCAAGATCGAGGACGGGCTGGTGTTGCGGCAGTTCCTCAACCGCACCAACCAGCCGCTGACGCAGCCCTGGCTGGTGGAACTGGTCAAGGGACTGATCCGCAAGTTCCCGGTCTTCTACATGATCCGGCTCGGGCTCGCGACGGTGTTCCGTCCGCGGACCAAGGGCTGGAACCGCGCCAGGGCGGCAATTCACGAATATGTCGAGGAAGTCGAGGCAGCCAACCGCAAGGCGCTCAATCTCGACGCGAAGGGAGCCGAGTAAATCATGTCCGGCAAGTACCAGAAGGTCGCCTATTATCCCGGCTGTGCGCTCGAGGGCACAGGCCATGCCTACAACCGCTCGACCAAGGCGGTCGGCAAGAAGCTCGGTCTCGATCTCGTCGAACTGAAGAACTGGAACTGCTGCGGCGCGATGGAGGTCAAGAATATCGACCCGAAGCTGCAGACATACCTGTCGGCGCGCAATCTCTCGATCGCCGAGGACATGGGCTTCGACACGGTGATGGCGCCATGTAACGGCTGCTACCACAATCTGAAGAAGGCCGAGTACGACCTGGCGAATGACGAACCGTCGCGCGAGGTCAATTCGCGGCTCAGTGGGAAGGCCGGTCATGCCACCTACGAGGCTGGCAAGGTCGAGACGATCCACGCGCTGGACTGGATCAAGCATTCGGTCGGCGACCAGGGCATCAAGGACCGGGTGAAGAACTCGCTCAAGGGGCTCAAGGTCGCAAACTACTATGGCTGCATGTACACCCGTCCGCGTCACATCTTCCCCGAAAAGGACCAGGGGCCGGGCTCGGAATCGACCTCCAAGCCGCATTTCATGGACGAGATCCTGGCTGCTGCCGGCGCGGACAATGTCGAATATCCGCTGAAGACGGCCTGCTGCGGCGGCGCCCATGCCCTGTCGGACAGCGACACCTCGACCAAGCTGGTACTCAACCTGCTGGAGACGGCGGAAGCCTGCGGTGCCGACGTCATCGCCACCGAATGCCCGACCTGCCACACCGGCCTCGAAATGCACCAGGTGCGCGCGGAAAAGACGTTAGGCCGCAAGACGAACGTGAAAATTCTCTACTTCACGCAACTGCTCGGCATGGCGATGGGATTGTCGCCGAAAGCCGTCGGCGTGCAGGAGAATTTCTCCGACGCGATGCCGCTGATCAGGGAAAAGAAACTGGCATGAGCAAAGTCAGGGCCATGTCGATCGAGGATGTCCTCGTGCGCTGCGGGGAACTCACCGGCGCGGCCGATTTCTACCTGGAGCGCGATCCCGCCGGTCTCGCCGCCGAATTGCTGGCGATGGGCGAAGCGGTGCTGGTGTCTTGGCTCGTCGCCAAGGGCGATGAGCCGACGCGGGACAAGACGGAAGGTTTTCGCCTGCTGGCGCTGCACCGGCAGGGCGCGCGGGGCAATCCGAGTTTCAACGCCTGCCGCGAGACCTGCCGCGAGATCGTCTATCACCACAATCTGATCCTGCACGACCCGCAGGCACCGGAGACCGCGCAGACGGTGCGGCTCGGCGCGATGGTCGTGCGTCACCTGGCACTGTTCATCGGCGGCAAGCTGGAGGAGGCGGGGCTCGGCGAGTTCTGTTGTTCATCGCGGCCCGTCCGGCAAGCCGATACCCTCAATCCAGCAAACGAAACCGCTTAATCAAGGAGGCCGCACATGCCCGTGGTCAGAGGCTGCAATCTACCCGACGATCTGCTCTACGACGTCGACAATAACCTTTGGTACAAGGACAATGGCGACGGCACCTACACCGTCGGCATGACGATGATCGCGACCGGCATGGCCGGCCAGCTCGTCGCCTTCACCGCCAAGAAACCGGGCAAGACGATCAAGGAAGGCAAGTCCTGCGCGACGGTGGAATCCGGCAAGTGGGTCGGTCCGGCAAAGCTCGGCTTCGAGGCGGAAATCCTTGAGACCAATGAAGACCTGAGCGCCAATCCCGCCCTCGCCAATTCCGACACCTACGGAGCCGGGTGGATGGTGAAGATCAAGCCGGCGGACCCCGGCGCCATTTCGATGCTGACGCCGGGCAGCGAGGTCGCCGGACCGTACGAAGCGAAGATGGCCGCAGACGAGTTCGAAGGTTGCGCGGCATGAGCGGAGGCGCAGGGGCTTGACGAGACTCGCCGCCGAACAGCCGGAACCGGTGGGGCGCGTCAGCGCCATGCGCTTGGCCGTGCCGCGATACTTTCCCGGCGTTCTGGCCTCGGCGACGGTCGCCACGGCGGCGATGTTCCTGTCGGAGCACTACAGCGCGCCGGTGATGGTCTACGCGCTGCTGCTCGGCATGGCGTTCAATTTTCTGACCGACGAAAACGGCAAGACCGTCGCCGGCATCGAGTTCTCGTCAAAGGCGCTGCTGCGCCTCGCCGTCGGCCTGCTCGGGGCGCAGATCACCTTCGCTGACATCATGCGCCTCGGGGTCGCGCCGGTCGTCACCATGGTCGCGGGCGTGGTGCTGACCATCGGTTTCGGCATCGTCGCGGCGAAGGTCATGCGGCTGGACCGCTCCTTCGGGGTGCTGACCGCCGGCTCGGTGGCGATCTGCGGCGCATCGGCGGCGATGGCGATTTCCTCGGTGCTGCCGAAAGGCGGCAATCTGGAGCGCGATACCGTCTTCACCGTGATTGCGGTGACGACGCTGTCGACCATCGCCATGGTGCTCTATCCGATCCTGATCTCGCTGTTTCATCTCGATCACGCCGCCGTCGGCATGTTCCTCGGCGGCACGATCCACGACGTCGCACAGGTCGTTGGCGCCGGCTATTCGGTCAGCGAAGAGACCGGCAATGTAGCGACCTTCACCAAGCTGTTGCGCGTCGCGATGCTGCTGCCGGTCGTGCTGTCCCTTGCCTTCCTGTTCCGGTCGCAGGTCGAGGAAGGCGCCAACCTGGTCAGCCGGACATTTCCGGGTTTTCTGGTCCTGTTCGCCGCGCTGGTGGTCGTCAATTCCATCGGCATCGTTCCGGAGGCGGTGATCGACGCCATCAAGTCGGCCTCGCGCTGGCTGCTGGTCACGGCCATCGCCGCGCTCGGCATGCGCACGTCGCTGAAGGCGATGGCCTCGGTCGGCGGGCGCGCCATCGTGCTGATCGTCGCCGAAACACTGTTTCTGGCGCTGTTCGTGTTGTTCGTCGTGCTGTGGCTGCGCCTGTAATCGAAGCCGGCGGAGCCGGCAAGGAGGAGAGAATGAGTTCAGATACCAACGCCAAATCCATGTCCCTGATCGTGACGAAGGGGACACTCGACTGGGCCTATCCGCCCTTCATCCTGGCGACGACAGCCGCCGCGATGGGGCTCGAGGTCACGATGTTCTTCACCTTCTACGGGCTCAGCCTCCTGAAGAAGGATCTCAACCTGAAGATCAGCACGCTCGGAAATCCGGCAATGGAAATGCCGATGATGGGCATGCACATGGCTATGCCGAACATCATCTCCGCCTTGCCGGGCGTCGACGGCATGGCGACGGGGATGATGAAGAACATGATCAAGAAGAAGGGGGTCGCATCGATCGAGGACCTGCGCGAACTGGCCGTCGAGGCCGACGTCAAGATGATCGCCTGCCAGATGACCATGGACCTGTTCGAATACAAGCCGGAAGACATGATCGAGGGCCCCGATCTCGGCGGGGCCGCAACCTATATCGAGGTCGCGTCGAAGAGCGACATCAACCTCTACATCTGAGGATTTGCCCGCGGGTTACGGCCGTTCCGCGGGCGGGAGGAGAAGGCCATGGACGGCTCCGCTTGGAACGGGCCAATTTTGGGGGAGAGCCCATGAAACGGCATCTCGGGACCGGTTTTACCGGTGCGATGTTTGGAACAATCGTTGCGCTCGCTGCGACTGTCTGTCCGGCTGGCGCGACGGACGGATATTTCCAGGTGGGATTTGGCGCCCGTCAGAACGCGCTCGGCGGCGCTGGCGTCGCGGATTCGACCGATGCGATGGCGCAGACGCTCAATCCGGCCGGCATTGTCGGCGTCGGCGACCAGTGGCAAATCGGCGGCGCGATCTTCATGCCTTATCGCGGCTATGACGCGACCGGGGCGGGTTTCGTTGCCCGTCCATCCGTCGACAGCGATGCGAATTTCTTCCTGATGCCGAACTTCGCTGTTGTCCGCCAGATCGACGCGCAGTCGGCCTGGGGCATTTCCGTCTACGGCAATGGCGGCATGAACACCACATATGCGAATGTGGCGAACCCCGCCTGCGGCGGCGGCAGCGGCGTATTCTGCGGCGGCGCTTCGGGCGTCGACCTGATGCAGGCCTTCATCTCGGTCGATTATGCCCGCCAGACCGGGCCGGTAAAGATCGGCATCGCACCGACGCTGGCGGTGCAGCGGTTTCAGGCAAAGGGTCTCGGCGCATTTGCCGGTTCCTCGGCGGATGCCGCGAATCTGACCGACAACGGTTTCGACTATTCCCTCGGCGGCGGCCTGCGCGCCGGCATCGAGATCGAAGCCATGCCCGGATTGCGGTTCGGCCTGTCGGGCCAGACCAAGATGTACATGACGAAGTTCGAAAAATATGCCGGTCTGTTTGCGGACCAGGGAAGCTTCGACATCCCGGCTGCTATCACCGCCGGCTTCGCGGTCGATGCCACGCCGGATCTGACGCTGGCATTCGACTACCAGCGCATTTTCTACAGCGGCGTCGGCTCCATCGGGAATGCCGGAAGCATCGCCTTGCCGTTCGGGTCGAGCGGTGGGCCCGGCTTCGGCTGGGACGACGTGAACGTGTTCAAGGTGGGCGCCGAATGGCGCGCGAACGATACGTGGACGTTACGGGCGGGCTATGCCTACAGCGACAATCCGGTCGGTCCGGAAGACGTGACGCTGAACATCCTCGCTCCGGGCATCACGCAGCATCACATCACCGCGGGTGCAAGCTACAAGATGTCGGAACGCGACACGGTCGAGTTCTTCGGCATGTACGTGCCGGAAACCAGGATCTCCGGCCCGGAAATCTCGGGCGGGGCACCGACGGGAGAAACGGTCACGCTCAACATGCACCAGTTCCAGTTCGGTTTCGGCTTCACCCGGAATTTCTGAAACCAGGTCCCAACCAAGGCAAACGGGCGAATGCCCGAAAAGGAGGAAAAATGGCCGATCAGGTTCTCGACGCAAAGGGGCTGAACTGCCCGCTGCCCATTCTGCGGGCGAAGAAGGCGCTGAAGGAGCTGCCGACCGGCGGCACGCTGGAAATCATGGCGACCGATCCGGGCGCGGTGAAGGATTTCGAGGCGTTCTGCCGGAGCACCGGCAACGAATTGATGGAATCGCGCGTCGACGGCGAAACCTACATCTTCGTCATCAAGAATACCGCCTGACGCGGGCGAGAATGGCCGCCGGCGGCAACGCCGGCGGGCCTAGGTGCAGAACTCGGCGTAAAGCGCCTTGATGATGCGGCGGATGCGCTCATCGGCCAGCGAGTAGACAATGGAGCGGCCGGAGCGCTGGAAATCGACCAGGCCGTCCTCGCGCAGGCGGGCAAGCTGTTTTGACACTGCGGCCTGGGGAACGCCGAGCATGGCCTCCAGTTCGCTGACACTGGCGCCCGTTTCGGCCAGCCTGCACAGGATCACCAGGCGTGACGGGTGGGCAAGCGACTTCAGGAACTGGGTCGTGCGCTCGGCATTCTCCAGCATCTGGCTGGAGACCGCCAGATCTTCGTCCTGCGGAATATCGACAACTGGTGCGGACAACTTCATCTAATCCCGATTACGTTCGTAATGGCCGCGTCTTCTAGCACAGTGGCTGTATTGCGCAAACCACGCGCCAGGAGCGGCTTCGGCAACGGTCAAGCCGAGCTTAATCCAATATCGGCAAATCCGGAACCAATTTGATCTCCGGCGATTCGGTGTCTAGGTAAGGGCATCTGCTCGCATGGCATTGGCTGTGCTGCTTCCAGTCCGCATTCTTCACCTCGAGCGCCTCGCGCGCCGTCCGGACGACCGAAACAAGGGAAATACAACCGAACATGTGTGGAATTGCCGGAGAAATCCGCTTCGATGGCGCATTTGCCGATACTTCGGCCGTTGCGCGCATGACCGAGACGCTTGCGCCGCGCGGGCCCGATGGCAGCGGGATCGTCGCGCAGGGGCGCGTCGCTTTCGGCCACCGGCGGCTGAAAATCATCGACCTGTCCGAAAAAGCAGGGCAGCCGATGAACGACCCGTCGCTGGGCCTCACGGTCGTTTTCAACGGTTGCATCTACAACTATCCGGAACTGCGTGAAGAACTGATCGCCGCCGGCTACGATTTCTTCTCGCATGGCGACACCGAAGTCGTGCTCAAGGCGTTCCACAAATGGGGCGAGGCCTGCGTGGAGCGCTTCCACGGCATGTTCGCCTTCGCGATCCACGAGCGCGACACGGGAACTGTGACGCTGGCGCGCGACCGTTTCGGCATCAAGCCGCTCTACTATTCGGAAACCGGCAAGCGCATTCGCTTCGCCTCCTTCCTGCCGGCGCTTCTCAAGGCGGGCGATGTCGATACCGAGATCGACCGCGAGGCGCTGCACAACTACATGACGTTCCACGCCGTCGTGCCGCCGCCGCGCACGATGCTGAAGGGCGTGCGCAAGCTGCCGCCGGCGACGACGCGGACGATCACCGCCGATGGCACGGCGACAGACCGGGTCTACTGGTCGCCGCCCTATCAAAGGCGCAGCGAGGATACGGGCCTGACGCGCAATGACTGGCGCGACCGCGTGCATGACGCGCTGCGCCTGGCGGTGCGGCGGCGCATGGTGGCCGACGTTCCCGTCGGCGTGCTGCTGTCCGGCGGCGTCGATTCCTCGCTGATCGTCGGCCTGCTTGCCGAGGAGGGCCAGAAGCACCTGATGACTTTCTCCATCGGGTTCGAGGAAGCCAATGGCGAGAAGGGCGACGAGTTCGTCTATTCCGACCTGATCGCGAAGACGTTCGAGACCGACCATCACAAGATCTTCGTGCCGTCGGCCGACCTGATCAGCCATCTGCCGGATACGATAGCCGCGATGTCGGAGCCGATGGTGTCCTACGACAATATCGGATTTTTCCTGCTCAGCCGCGAGGTGTCCAGGCACATCAAGGTCGTGCAATCGGGGCAGGGGGCCGACGAGGTCTTCGGCGGCTACCACTGGTATCCGCCGCTGGCCGATTCAAACGATGTCGTCGGCGACTATGCGAAAGTGTTTTTCGACCGCACGCACGACACGCTGAAGAAGCAACTCGGCGACCAGTGGATTGCCGGCAGCGATGTGAGCCGCTCCTTCGTCAGCGAACATCTGCTTGGCGATGGCGCGGCGACGCCGGTTGACCGGGCACTTCGCCTGGATTCGCATGTCATGCTGGTAGACGATCCGGTCAAGCGCGTGGACAACATGACGATGGCCTGGGGTCTGGAGGCGCGTGTGCCGTTCCTCGACCACGAACTGGTGGAACTGGCGGCGACGATCCCGCCGGAATTCAAGCTGCACGATCAGGGCAAGGGCGTGTTGAAGGACGCGGCGCGCCTTGTCGTTCCGCACGAGGTCATCGACCGCAAGAAGGGCTATTTCCCGGTGCCGCAGCTCAAATACATCCAGGGCGAGTATCTCGACATGGTCAAGGACACGCTCGGCTCGAAACCGGCCCGTGACCGCGGCCTGTTCAAGCACGACTACCTGGAGACCCTGTTCGCCGACCCGGCAAGCCACATCACGCCGCTGCGCGGATCGGAATTGTGGCAGGTCGCGCTTCTGGAAATGTGGCTGCAGACACACGGAGTGTGAGGGCGTCATGACCGAAAAGGGCAAGGACGGCGGCAAGAGCGGACCAGGCCTCCGCGACCGCCAGGGGCGCGATGCCTATGCGCACCGGCTGAAGCGGATGCGCGAACAGGGGCTGAAGCCGCCTATTGCCCGGCATGGCGAAGAGTCGGGGCAGATGACGCCGGAGTTTGCGCTCGACTGCGGCTGGGGCCGGCTCGTCTTCGCCCAGACATTCGAAAAGTCCGACGCAATGATTGCGGCGTTGCGCGGCGAACAGCCGGACCGGCGCGACATCGCCGTCTATGTGCGCAATCCGCATGTTCTTCTGGCGAACGCGCAACAGGAACTGTTTCTCGACCCGTCGCATACCTACCGGCTCGACCTGTCGCAGTATCGCGCCTCGCGCAAGGCGCCGAAGGGCTTCTTCATCCGGCGGCTGACATCGCAGGCCGATGCGGAGGCGATCAACCGCATCTATTCCGCACGCGCCATGATCCCCGTGCCGCCGGAGTTCTTCTGGTCGAAGCGCGACGCGCGCACGATCATCTATTTCGTGGCCGAGGACGAGCAGACCGGCGAGGTGCTGGGAACGGTTACCGGCGTCGATCACATGCGGGCCTTCGGCGATCCGGAGCGCGGTTCCTCACTTTGGTGCCTGGCGGTCGATCCGGCGGCGCGCCATCCGGGGATCGGCGAAGCGCTGGTGCGGCGGCTGGCGGAGTATTTCACGACACGCGGCGCGGCTTTTCTCGATCTTTCCGTGCTGCACGACAATGAACAGGCGATCGCGCTTTACGAGAAGCTGGGCTTCGAGCGCGTGTCCTTCTTCTCGGTCAAGCGCAAGAATCCGATCAACGAGACGCTCTTTACCGGGCCGGAAGCCGACGAAGCGTTCAATCCCTATGCCAAGATCATCGTCAACGAGGCGCGCAGGCGCGGCATCCGTGTCGAGGTGGTCGATGCGGAGGCCGGCTATTTCCGGCTGACCCATGGCGGGCGGACGGTGTTGTGCCGCGAGAGCCTGTCCGAACTGACGTCGGCCGTGGCGATGTCGATTTGCGATGACAAGTCGGTCACGCGCCGCGTCGTGTCCGCCGCCGGGGTGCATGTGCCGGCGCAGCTGGACGGCGACGCCAGCCCCGGCGAGATCGCCGAATTCGTCAAGCGATGCGGCCGGATCGTGGTCAAGCCGGCGCGCGGCGAACAGGGGCGCGGTATCTCTGTCGGCTTGTCGGACCCGCAGGAAGTGGAATCCGCGATCGCGATGGCAAAGGCCGTGTCCGACACGGTGCTGCTGGAGGAATATGTCGACGGCGAGGATCTGCGCCTGGTCGTCATCAATTACCGCGTCGTTGCCGCCGCCATCAGGCGGCCGCCGACGATTGTCGGCGATGGCGAGCGGTCCGTTCGGGACCTGATCGCGGCGCAAAGCCGCCGACGCGCCGCCGCGACCGGCGGGGAATCGAGAATCCCGCTCGATGCCGAAACCGAGCGCACATTGCGCGAGGCAGGTTTCGGATTTGACGATGTACTGCCGGTCGACGAGCAGGTCGCCGTGCGCAAGACGGCGAACCTGCATACCGGCGGCACGATCCACGATGTCACCGACATCATCGATCCGGCGCTGGTGGACGCTGCGGTGATGGCCGCCCGCGCGATCGACATCCCGGTAACCGGCATCGACCTGATGGTGAAATCGCCGAGCCGGCCGGATTACGCCTTCATCGAGGCCAATGAACGCCCGGGCCTTGCCAATCACGAGCCGCAACCGACGGCGGAACGTTTCATCGATCTTCTTTTTCCGCTATCCATGCCGGCGGCCGTGCGCCAGACGATACAAAAAGAACGAGACGGGGGTGGCTAGTGTCACGATTGGCGATCGATCACGAATACATGCTCTCCATACTGGAGAAGCTGCTGCATATTCCCAGCCCGACAGGCTACACCGATCCCATCGTCCGCTTCGTGACGAAGGAGCTCGAACATCACGGGCTTAAGGTGGAGCTGACGCGGCGTGGCGCGATCCGGGCGATCCGGCCCGGCAAACGCGATACAGGTGCGAGAGCCATCGTATCGCATCTCGACACGCTCGGGGCGCAGGTGAAGTATCTCAAGGACAACGGACGGCTGGAGGTCGTACCGATCGGCCACTGGTCGGCGCGTTTCGCAGAGGGCGCACGCGCGACCGTGTTCGCCGAAGGCGGCGGTTATCGCGGCACGATCCTGCCGCTGAAGGCCTCCGGGCACACCTTCAATGACGAGGTCGACACGCTGCCCATCGGCTGGGAGCACGTGGAGTTCCGTGTCGATGCGCTGGCGCGCAACAAGGAGGATATCGAGCGGCTCGGCATCGAGATCGGCGATATCATCGCCATCGACCCGCAACCCGAATTTCTCGAAAACGGCTTCATCGTCTCGCGGCATCTCGACAACAAGGCGGGGGTGGCGGTCATGCTGGCGGCCCTGAAGGCGTTGCAGGACGAGGAGGCGGAGACGCCGGTCGACATCCATTTCCTGTTCACGATCGCCGAGGAAGTCGGCGTCGGCGCGTCGTCCGTGCTGACCCACAACATCGCCTCGATGATTACCGTGGACAACGGGACAACCGCGCCGGGACAGAATTCGGACGAGTTCGGCGTGACGCTCGGCATGGCGGACCAGACCGGGCCGTTCGACTATCACCTCGCCAAGAAACTGGCCACGCTGTGCCAGGAAAACGAGATCCGCTACCAGAAGGACATTTTCCGCTACTACCGCTCGGATTCTGCGAGCGCCATAGAGGCGGGCGCCGATGTGCGCACGGCGCTGATCACCTTCGGCGTCGATGCCTCGCACGGCTATGAGCGCATCCACACGCATGCGCTGCGCTCGCTGGCGGAACTGATCACCGCCTATGTCGTCAGCCCGGTCATGATCAAGCGGGACTTCAAGGAAACCTCGGATGTCCGGGGCTTCACCCGCCAGCCGACCGGCGAAGCCGAACAGGAGCTGTCTCCGGCGGTAGAGGACGAGGCGCTGGAAGAATAGGCGCGCCCTTCAGAACAGCGAGAAATACTCGCGCTGTTCCCATTCCGAGACGGTCATCAGGTAACGCTCCCACTCGGCGTGCTTGATGCGGGAAATGTAGGCGCAGAAATTCTCGCCCAGCGCGTCGCGATAGAATTCGCTCGCATCGAAACGTTCCAGCGCCGCGATCAGGCTTCTTGGCAGGCTGGCCGCATCGCTGGTGTAGGGATTTTCCACCGGCGGAGGCGCGGTCAGTCCGCGCCGGACGCCGTCATGGCCGCTCAGGATCTGGGAAGCCATGAACAAATAGGGGTTGGCCGTCGGCTCGGCGACGCGGTTCTCGATGCGGGAGGCCTTGTCGCCCGGAGCCATCAATCCGCGGACCATCGCGCCCTTGTTGTCGCGACCCCACTGGATGCGGTCCGGCGCCAGCTGGTAGGGCTGGTAGCGCTTGTAGCCGTTGACCGTGGGCGTCGTCAGCAGGCAGCTCTCGGCCGCGTGTTCCAGAAGGCCCGCGATCCAGCCGCTGGCGGTCGGCGACAAAGCGCCGGGGTCGCCGGGGATCATCAGGTTCTCGCCGGTGCCGATGTCGACGATGGACTGGTGCATGTGCCAGCCGCTCGGAATCACGCCCTCGAGCTTCGGCCTGCACATGAATGTCGCGTGCAGCCCCTTGCGGGCGCAGACCTGCTTTACCATCGAGCGGAACAGAACAGTGTTGTCGGCCTGTTCGAGCGGCGAGGCGGGTTCGAAGGTGAACTCGCACTGGCTGGGCCCGAATTCCGCTTCCATGGAGCGCACGGGAAGGCCCAGTTGCTGGCAGCCGCGCCGCAGGTCGTCCATCACGTCCTCGAGCGCGTCGTAACGCGCCTCGGTCAGATACTGGTATCCGTGCGAGATCAGGCTCGTTTCCGGCGGGGTCGCCGGCATGCCGGAATCCGCGTGTTGCAAATGCGGGTTCTCCATCCGGAAAACGTAGAACTCGAACTCCAGCCCGCAGACCATCGCCATGCCGTCCGCAGCCAGCTTGCCGACCGTATCCTTGAGCAGCGAGCGCACGCAGAACGGCATCGCGCCGCCGTCCTTGTAGCGGACATCGCACAGGATCCAGCCGCTGTGCGGCGACCAGGGAAGCACCCGGAACGTCGCCGGGTCGGGAACGATCAACACATCGCCCGCGCCGGTCAGGTTGCCGTCGCCGAAGCCGATATTGTCTTCCCACACGGGGAAGACGGTGCGATGCGACGTGTCCTTCAGGAGCAATGTCGACGTCATCGCCATGCCGTTCCTGAAAGCGGATGCCATGCCGGCGGCGACGATTGTCTTGCCGCGCAGAACGCCGTGCTGGTCGACGAAGGCAAGACGTACGGTCTCGAGACCCTCGCTGTTGATGCGGTCGAGCACTCCCGCCGCGGCGCGGAGCTGTTCGTCGTCGAGCAACGCCATGTCCGATTTCAGTTGCGCGATGCGCGAATTGCCTGTCTGCGCCATACCCCACCTCGGCACTGTGCCGGGAGCGCTGGCGCGCGTTTCCGGCCGGTTACTGTCCAGGATGGCGTCAGTAGGCTGCCTGCCACCGGCACTCGTCGCGGCGTTTGGCATCCGCCTGTCTCCAGGCGTCTTCCCATGCATCGCTGTCGCCGATCGCATCGATGGAACGCGGGCCGCGAACGGTTTCGATGTCGACGCCGGAGGCGTACATGGGCAGGCCGTCGTCTTCGCCATCCTGAACGGACTTGATAGCCTTGATCAGCATGCGCCGGTAGCGCGAAATGGCGATGTCGGAACGTCCGAGGTGTTCCTGGGTGCGATCCTGTATCGCGCCCATCGACTCGACGGCCCACTGGTCGTGGACATTGATGTCGAGACCCATGCCCGTATAGGTCAGCTTCTCCTGTTCCTCGGGATCGTAGCCGTAATTGTTCTGCCTGTTTTTCAGCGGCGCATAGTCGGGCAGGCGGTGCTCCTTGAGGCGTTGCTCGCGCATCAGCGACTTGTTGACCGGGTCGCCGAAGCTGGTGAACATCGAGTACCAATAGCAGTTCTCGTCATCGACCGGGACATGCCACTGGGTGATCGTCATCTCGTTGGACATCGGGATGCAGATCGCTTCCGGGAAGACCTGGTTGGTGACGCGCACATGGGTGCGGCCGTTATCCAGGTGGCGCAGCGAGATGATGCGCAGGCCGTATTCGGTTTCCTCGACGTTGATTTCCGGGCGCGGATATTCGCGCAGGAGCTGGGTCATCGGAATGTCGGTGTCGGCCGCTCGGTCGCGGAACTGCTTGCCGTAGCCTTCCTTCGGGTCCTCGTCCTGCAGGAAGCGGTGGAGGAACGACGCATGGACCGGATCGATGCCGACTTCCATCGCCTGCAGCCAGTTGCATTCCCACAGGCCCTTGAAGGCGAAGACGTGGCTGTCCGGAGCGGAAAAGCAGTCGAAGGCAGGGAAGGGCGGCGGATCGCCGGGCCCCATATAGGCGAAGACAATGCCGTTCTTCTCGACGACAGGGTAGGATCTCGCCTTGATATTCTTGTACATCTGGCTGCCTTCCGGCTCGCCCGGCTGCTCGACGCACTGCCCGGTGCGATCGAAGTGCCAGCCGTGAAAGGGGCAGCGCAGACCGTTGTCCTCGCAACGGCCATAGGCCATGTCCGCGCCGCGATGCGGGCAGTTGCGCTGGATCAGGCCGAGTTCGCCGTTGTTGTCGCGAAACAGCACTAGGTCCTCGCCCAGCAGCCGTACCGGAACGACGGGCCGCGCGCCGACCAGTTCCTCGCTGAGCGCAGCCGGCTGCCAATAGCGGCGCAGGACCTTGCCCGCGCCGGTCCCGGGGCCGATACGGGTGATCAGATCGTTTTGTTCCTGGCTCATCATGGCTGGGTACCTCCTCCCGGATCGCGGCCCTGTCGGCAGAGATTTGCTTTTTCGGTCGCTTGTGCGATAATCGCACAAATGGTGTAATAATAGACATGAAATCCGCTCATGCCGGCCCTGTCAAGCGGCGGGACGCGTCATGCGCCGATTGAAGGAAATGCTCTGATGGCTGTGTTGGAAACAGAGAGGGCGGGGACCGGGCCGCGCGAGATAACCGAGCGGGATATCTCGCTCACCTTCGCCAAGGGAATGAGTGTCCTGAAGGCGTTCGATACCGGGAACAGCCATTTGACCCTGCCGCAAATCGCGCGGATTACCGGCCTCGACCGCGCGGTCGCCCGGCGTCTTGTGCTCACGCTCGTGCATCTCGGCTATGTGAAGCAGCAGGACCGGGTGTTTTCGCTGACGCCGCGTGTGCTCGTGCTTGCCGGCGGCTTTCTGCAAGCGCGCCAGTTCGGAAAGACGATCGAGCCCGTCATCCGGACGTTTTCCAACCAGATTTCGGAAGCGATCTCCATGGCAATGATCGACGGCCAGCAGGCCGTTTATGTCGCGCATGCGGGTGCAAAGGCGAACACCGTCAGCATCGGCTTCACGGTCGGCTCCAGGGTGCCGTTATTGAGTACAGCCATCGGCCGGGCGCTGGTGTCCGCCTGTGCCGGCAACGAGGCGGACGAACTGATCCGGTCCGCTCCGCTGGAACGGTTCACCGGTGTCACGAGCATGGATCGCGACGAGATCGCCGCCGATATCGCGGCCAGCGCAAAGCGCGGATACGCATATGTCGACGGCGAATTCGAGGCCGGCGTCGCGGCGATCGCGGTACCGGTCATGGCCGGCGATGCAGAGCCGTCAGCGCTCGGCGTTTCCGGCGATGCCCCGCGTTTCGAGGATCCGGAATTTCGCCAGCACGTCGTCGAAACGCTGCGCGAATGCGCCAAGGTCGTGGCGGGCCTGCTCTAGGGAGCGTGCACTTCGCCCGCATTTGGGTTAGAAACCCCGATCACGTGAACCGCCAGATGTCCAAGAGCCGCTGACTGTTTATTTGCATGTATGACAACGCATTGAAAAAAAGAGAGAAAATCCTCTCCGTTGCGCCGATGATGGATTGGACGGACCGGCATTGCCGGTTCTTCCATCGCCAGTTGACGCGCCATGCGTTGCTGTACACCGAAATGGTTGTGGCGGATGCGGTGATCCATGGCGACCGCGAGCGCCTGCTGGGATACGACGCCATCGAGCACCCGGTTGCGCTGCAGCTTGGCGGCAGCGATCCGGCCAAGCTGGCCGAAGCGGTGCGGATCGCCGCCGATTTCGGCTATGACGAGATCAATCTCAATGTCGGTTGTCCTTCGGACCGGGTCCAGTCGGGCACGTTCGGCGCCTGCCTGATGAAGACGCCCGATCTGGTGGCGCGATGCGTCGAGGCGATGAAGGAGGCCGCGCCCGCCGACGTTCCGGTGACCGTGAAATGCCGCATCGGCGTCGACGAGCAGGACCCGGAAGTCGCGCTGTTCGACCTTTCGCGCATGGTCGTCGATGCCGGCACGGACGCGATCTGGGTGCATGCCCGCAAGGCGTGGCTGGAGGGGCTGAGCCCGAAGGAAAACCGCGACATCCCGCCGCTGGACTACGAGATCGTCTATCGGCTGAAGGCGAAAAACCAGAATCTTTTCATCGGGATAAACGGCGGGGTTCAGGATTTGAATCAAGCGCTGGTGCATCTCGATCAAGTCGACGGGGCGATGCTCGGTCGCGCCGCCTATCACATTCCCGGCCTGCTCGCCGAAACCGACCGGCTGATCTATGGCGACAAGGCGGAAATACCTCGCCTTGAGGACGTCGTGGAGACGATGGCGGCCTATGTTGATCGTCATGTCGCGGCGGGCGGCAAGGCCAACCATGTGACACGACACATGGTCGGACTGTTTCACGGCGTTGCCGGCGCGCGGCAGTGGCGCCAGATCCTGTCCAACAAGTCCGTCCAGCCGGGCGCGAATGGCGATGTGCTGCGCGAGGCGCTGCTTGCAGTCACGAAAGCGTGCCAGGCTGCTGCCTGACGGTATCCTGCTTGCCAATACGATCAAAACCGGCCATGTGCTCAGGCCTGTTGCAAAGGGACGGGGGCTTGATTGGCTGATATCGCGTTTATTGACGTTGCGTGGCTTGTCGCAGCGCTGGCCGGGGCAGGGCTGGTTGCCGGAGTGCTCGCCGGCCTGTTCGGAATTGGCGGCGGCGCCATTCTCGTTCCCGTGTTCTACCAGGTTTTCGGCCTTGTCGGCGTCGACGAGGCGCTGCGCATGCACCTGTCCGTCGGCACCTCGCTGGCGATCATCGTGCCGACCTCGATCCGCTCGTTCCTGTCGCACAAGGCCAAGGGCGCGGTCGACATGGAATTGTTGAAAAACTACATCTTCGCGGTGCCCACCGGCGTGCTGCTGGCGACGCTCGTCTTCGCGTCCATCTCGTCGGAAGGTTTGCGCATCGTTTTCGCGGTGATCGCGATCCTTGTCGGCATCCGGCTGATCATCAACCGGGCCAACTGGCGCCTCGGCGACGACCTGCCGACAGGCGCCAGGCGGTTCGGTGTCGGCGCGCTGATCGGTTTCCTGTCGACGCTGATGGGCATCGGCGGCGGCGTTCTCAACAACACCTTCATGACGCTGTTCAACCGGCCGATCCACCAGGCGGTGGCGACATCGGCGGGCGTCGGCGTGCTGATCTCCATTCCCGGTTTCATCGGCTCGATCTGGGCCGGCTGGGGCGAGATGGGCCTGCCGTTCCTGTCGACCGGCTATGTCAACTGGCTCGCCGTGGCGCTGATCATCCCGATCACGCTACTGGTCGCGCCGCTCGGCGTGAAGCTGGCGCACCGGCTGGAAAAGCGTCAGCTGGAAGTCGGTTTCGGCATTTTCATGTTCGTCGTCGCCGGCCGCTTCTTCTACAGCGTGCTGGGCTAGGGTCTCAATTCCGGAGCACCATGCGGTCGCGCTGCACCTCGAAGGAATGCAGCGTGTCGAGGAAGTTCATGCCGAGCAGGTTGGACGACAACTGGCCGTCCTTCGCGACGAGGGCGATCATGTTCGGGCGCACGATGCCGCCGATGGCGATCTCGAGGCCGGACACGCGGGCCGCCATCGCCGTGCCGTTCGCGGTGGCGACCGGTATGCGGTAGTTCAGCGTTTCCGGGTCGATGCCGGCCTTGCTCGCATTCGCCTCGGTCAGCACGATGGTCGATGCGCCGGTGTCGACAAGGAAATTCTGCCGCGATCCGTTGACGGTGCCCGCCGTCTCGAAATGGCGGCCGTGGCGCTGGATCGTCACGCTGAGATCGCCGTTGGCGGCGGTCTGGGTGACCGCGGTGCCGGGCACCAGGCCGGACGTCACGCGCGCCGCGCTCTCCTGCAGTTCGAACCGGTATTCGTAGCCGATCACCAGCATGATCAGCAGGGCGAGCCAGATGCCCGCCTGACGCGCCATCTGGCCGAAACGCTGGCCGGAGGCAAACAGGCCGGCGGCCAGAACCGCGCCGAACAGGCCGAGATAGACGGTGCGCGCAAACTGGTCGTCGGTCATCGGGCCGATCGTGCCGTCATTGCCGTTGAAAACGAGAATGAGCAGCGCAGCGCCGAGAATGCCGAAAATGATGAATGCGAACGGGTTCATGGCGGCTCAGCCTTGTTCGGACGGTCCTTCGGTGCGCTCGCGGGCGATGCGCCGGCGGCGGGTTTCGCGTCGCGGCTTGCGCTCCACGCTTTCGAGCCGCTCCGGCAATCGCGCCATGACTTCGCGGCGTTTTTCGGGCGTGTAGGCCATCCAGGCGCCGATCTCGTCGCTGGTGCGGCCGCAACCGTAGCAGTAGCCCGTCTTCAGATCGATCGAGCAGACGAGAATACAGGGCGATTCGATGGCGCTCATGCAGCCCTCCTTGGGGGAGTCAGGTGGGGATCGAAATCCCGAGCGCAAGGCCTGTCAGCAGCATGACCTCGACGATCTGCTGGCAGGCGCCGAGCGTATCGCCGGTCTGACCGCCGATCATACGGGTGCACAGCCGCGAAAATCCCTGCAGGGCGGCAAGCGCGAGCAGCAGCGCGATGGCCGCGTTGACGAAACCGATCGATACCGTCGCCAGCACCGCGAATATCGCGAGGCCCGAGATCGCTGCCCAGCTGACGGCGCTTTCGCGTGGCGTCCCGGCGCTGTCGGCGACGCCGCCCGGCCGGGCGCTCGGCAGGCTCGCCCAGAACCAGACAATGGCGGCGCGCGAGCAGGCGGCAACGGCGATGAGCGCGAGCGCCGCCGCAAAACCGCCATGCGCCGAGACGATGGCGCCGAGCGCGGCGGTGCGCAGCAACAGGCTGCCGGCGACGGCGATCGCGCCGTACGTGCCGATACGCGAATCCTTCATGATGTCGAGGCGGGCCTGCTTGTCGTTGCCGCCGCCGAAACCGTCGGCGACATCGCCGAGGCCGTCCTCGTGAAGCCCGCCGGTGACGGCGGCGAGCGAAAGGACGCAAAAGGCGGCCGCGAGAAGCGGCGGAACGCCGATCAGGGCCAGTACGAGCAGAATGAGCGCCGGGCCGACTGCGATCAGCGCGCCGGAAAAGGCGAAGGCCGCGGCGTCGTCGCGCATCGACGGCGCTTCATCGCCGAAATAGCGCTGCGGGACCGGCAGGCGGCCAAGAAAGGCGGTAGCCCGCATTGTCTGTCCGAGCAGCGTCGAGAGATTCTTCGATCGATCGGTCATGGCCCCAGCTTTTTGTTCGCGAACACGCGACTTGGTGTCGCTTCGAATGCGCCATCGTGTATAGGGCAGGGGCGATAAACGCGCCACAGCAAAGAAGCACGGAGCCAGATGTGACCAGCGGCCTGCCTTTCGACGATTTCCGCAATCTCTTCAAGAATTTACCCGGCCCCGACGAGGCCGCCATCGCAGCGGTGCGCGCGCGCGACTCGCAACTGACGAAGCCGGCCGGCGCGCTTGGGCGGCTCGAGGAAATCGCCGAGTGGCTTGCCGCTTGGACCGGCCGCGCGCCGGCGGTGACGCGGCCTCTGGTGGCGGTGTTCGCGGGCAATCACGGCGTCGTCGAACAGGGTGTTGCGCCGTTTCCGCCCAGCGTGACGGCGCAGATGGTGGAAAATTTCGCCGCCGGCGGCGCGGCGATCAACCAGATATGCATCGCGCATGATCTCGGTCTCAAGGTCTTCGATCTCGCGCTGGACTATCCAACCGCCGACATCACGCAGGAAGCCGCGATGGACGAGAAGACCTGCGCGGCGACGATGGCTTTCGGCATGGAGGCGATCGCCGGCGGCACCGACCTTCTGTGCATCGGCGAAATGGGCATCGGCAACACGACAATTGCCGCGGCGATCTTCCACGCCCTCTATGGCGGCACGGCGAAAGACTGGGTCGGACCCGGAACCGGCTCGGCCGGCGATGTGCTGACACGCAAGGTCGCTGCGGTCTCGCGCGCGGTGGAACTGCACAAGGCGCATCTGGGCGACCCGCTGGAAGTGCTGCGCCGGCTTGGCGGACGCGAAGTCGCGGCGATGGCGGGCGCGATCTTGGCGGCGCGCATGGAGCGTATTCCGGTCATCATCGACGGTTTCGTCGCCACCGCCGCGGCGGCCGTGCTGCACGCCGCCGATTCCTCCGCGCTGGATCATTGCCTTGCGGGCCATGTTTCGGCGGAACCGGCGCATGCCAGGGCGCTGGAAAAGATCGGCAAGGAGCCACTCCTGTCGCTCGGCATGCGGCTTGGCGAAGGGACCGGTGCCGCGTTGGCGGCCGGCATCGTCAAGTCGGCGGCGCTTTGCCATTCAGGCATGGCGACCTTCGCGGAAGCGGGCGTCAGCGGCGCGGAAGAGGCCTAGCTCAGTCCTCGCCGACGGCGACCGGGCGGCGTTCCGCACGCCGGTTTTCCGGCTCTTTATGCGGCCTGTGATCCTTTGCGGCGACCGGCGCTGCCGGAAGGACGTCCATCACGCGCGCCGGCGGGAAGATCGCCAGGCCTTCGGTGCCTTCACGCAGTTTCGACTTCAGCTTGAAGACACCGTCATGCATCGCCATCAGCGCCTGCACGATGGGCAGGCCGAGACCCGTTCCCTGTTCGGCGCTCTTGATGGCGATCGATCCCTGGCCGAAGGCCGAAAGAACGATGGGGATTTCGTCTTCGGGGATGCCCGGTCCGTTGTCCCTGACCGAAAGGTACTGGCCTCCCGACGCGGTCCAGCCGGTCTTCACCTTGATCGTCCCGCCTTGCGGCGTGAACTTCACGGCATTCGAAAGCAGGTTTAGCGCGACTTGGCGCACCGAGCGCTCATCGGCCAGCAGGCGCGGCATGTTCCCTTCGAAGGCATGCTCGATGCGGATTTTCTTCTGGCTGGCCTTCAGGCTCACCAGGCCGATGCAGTCGTCGATGATGGAGACGAGATCGAGGGGTTCCTCGTTCAGTTCCTGCTTGCCCGCCTCGATGCGGCTGAGGTCGAGGATCTCGTTGATCAGCTTGAGAAGGTGCTGGCCGGACTGGTTGATGTCGTTGGCGTAGGACTTGTAGTTCTCGTTTTCCATCGGGCCGAGAACCTCGTTGGCCATCACCTCCGAGAAACCCAGAATGGCATTGAGCGGCGTACGCAGTTCATGGCTCATCGACGCGAGGAAGCGTGACTTGGCCAGATTGGCCTCCTCGGCGCGGCGGCGCGCCTCTTCCGAAATGGAGCGCGCCATTTCCAGTTCCGCGATCAGGGCATCGTTCTCGCTGCGATAGCTCAGCGATGCGAGTGTCGCCTTGCTCAGGCGGATGGCGATGTAGGAGAAGAAGAGCAGGGCGACGAGCAGTCCGGCCGAAGCGATGATGCCGCGCGGATCGAAAATGCCGTCATAGGCGGCCGCGAAAACGGCGACGGGAAGTCCGAATTCGGCCATCAACGACCAGCGCAGATTGTGATTGATCGTCACGCTGGCTGCCATCGCGACGAGCAACGCCAGGGACTTGAAGAACAGCATGTCGACGCCGCTGCACGCCGCGCAGGGCGTCAAGGCGAACCAGGCCCAGCACAGGCCAAGCACGACATGCGATGCGAGGAAGATCGCCGTCCAGCGGCGCAGGCTGCCGTCTTCTGTGGGTGTCGCGAGGTAGCGGCGGGCGATGAAGCCGCGGGCGATGATGACGGCGGTGGCCGCAATTGCCCAGATAAGCATGTTGGCGCCCATGCCGGAGAACGCGGAAACGAGGGCAATCATGGCGATCAGCAGAACGAGCGCCGGTGTTCCCGACAGGACGGTGCGCGCGTTGATCGCCAGCAATTTGCGATCGAATCCGGGATCGGAAATACCCTGTTCGGCCAAACGGTCGCGCGTTTTGCGCACAGCCATGCGCACATCGCTGTTGCGATACGACTTTCGCCGGTCAACAATGGTCTTGTCGGCAAAGCCCGACGGCGATTGACTCATGGTATCAACAACTTACACATACACGTCCGGACTGGGCGCTCCGGTTGGTGAATGAACATTATTGCCAATTCCTTAAAAACTCCCTTCGAATGGCCTTCGAACAATGGGCAGACGGGCTAGATACCGGCGACGCGGCCGTTCGTTTTCGCGACGTGTCGGCGAATTCCTGGGGGTGTTCGCGCTGCTGGTCGGCGTGGCGTTTGCCGCGGCGATACTTGACGAAACGGCGATGCAAACTCTCGCGGGCGTGCCGCGCGCGGTCGACGGCGACACGCTTGTTTTTGCGGGCCGGCGTGTGCGCCTTGCGGGCATAGACGCGCCGGAGATCGGGCAGACCTGCCGGCGCGGGGACGCGGACTACGCCTGCGGGCAGGAGGCCCGCCGCTTTCTCGCCGTTCTGACGGGAAAAGGGCAGGCGGAGTGCAGCGGCAACGAGGAAGACCGTTACGGGCGCTTGCTCGTCCACTGCGTTTCCGCCACAACCGATATCAATTCGGCGATGGTGCGCGCCGGCTGGGCGGTGTCCTATGGCGGCTACGAGATCGAGGAACGCGCCGCCCGCGACGACAATGCGGGGCTTTGGGCCGGGAGTTTCGAGCGTCCGGCTGACTGGCGCGCCCGGCATGGCGGCGTCGCAGATCTCGGTCCGGCGACAATGACGCGCCGGCTCATCGGGCGCATCGCGCGGATGTTCGGAATGCAAAGCGGAAAGGTGGAGGAATGACGCAGTACGATTTTCCCGACTACAAGCTTTACGATGGCGGCAGGGCTCCCAATCCGCGCCGGGTACGGATTTTCCTGGCCGAAAAGGGCATCTCGGTGCCGCTGGTGCCGGTGGACATGGAAAAACTCGGCCACAGGTCGGAGGAGATCGGCGCGCGCAATCCGATGAAGCGGCTGCCGGTTCTCGAGCTCGACGACGGACGCGCCCTGTCCGAAACGATCGCGATCTGCCGCTATTTCGAGGCGTTGTGTCCCGAACCGCCGCTGTTCGGCGCGGGTGCCTTCGAACAGGCGGAAATCGAGATGTGGCAGCGGCGCATCGAGTTTCACTTCCTCTATGTCGTTGCGCAGGCCTTCCGGCATATCCATCCGGCAATGAAGGGGTGGGAAGAGCCGCAGATCGCCGAGTGGGGCGAGGCCAACAAGCCGAAGGCGGAGGAGTTCATGCGGTTCCTCGACGGTGAACTGGCGCGCCGCGAGTTCATCGCCGGCGGCCGTTACTCGGTCGCCGACATCACGGCGACGATCGCGGCCGATTTCTGCAAGCCGGCGCGCATCCGCATCCCCGACGAACTGACGCACTTTCATCGCTGGTATCGGGCGATGCGCGAACGGCCCAGCTACTCCGCGTGAAAGAGACGGTTGCCGAACTGCACGCCGCAATCCGGGCGTGCCGCATCTGCCGCGACCTGCCGCGTTTCGGCGGGCCGCTGCCGCATGAGCCCAACCCGGTTTGCGTCCCGTCGGCGACGGCGCGGATCTGCGTCTGCGGGCAGGCGCCGGGAACGCGCGTGCACAAGTCGGGCCGCCCGTTCACCGATCCGTCCGGCGTGCGGCTGCGCGAATGGATGGGGATCGGCGAGGACGTGTTCTACGATGCAAGCCTCGTGTCGGTCATCCCGATGGGATTCTGCTTTCCGGGGCATGACAGGAACGGCGGCGACCTGCCGCCACGCCGCGAATGCCGCGCCACCTGGCATGACCGCCTGTTCGAGGCGATGCCACAGCTGGAACTGATCGTCGCCGTCGGTCGCTATGCGCAGGACTACCACATGGGCGCGAACATGCGGCCGACGCTGACGGAAACGGTGCGCAACTGGCATGCGGTATTCGATACAGGGGCGCCGCGCATCCTGCCGCTGCCGCATCCTTCCTGGCGCAACAATGCATGGCTGAAGAAGAATCCGTGGTTCGAGGTCGAACTGCTGCCGGTCCTGCGGCGCGAGGTGGCGCGGCTGGTCGCAAAAACGTGAGATTATCGCTCTTGGCGAAAAATATTTTTACGTGTAGGGAGATTTCAGCCTATTTACGCAAAAATATTCCAAAGAGTGCATATATGGACAAGCTCGACAGGCGCATTCTGCGCATCCTGCAGGAAGACGCGACCATCGCAGTCGCCGATCTGGCGAAGAAGGTGGGGCTTTCGACGACTCCCTGCTGGCGTCGCGTCCAGAAGCTGGAGGAGGAAGGCGTCATCCGCAAGCGCGTGGCGCTGCTCGATCCGGTGAAGATCAACGCCAAGGTCACCGTTTTCGTGTCGATCCGCACCAACTCCCACTCGATCGAGTGGCTGAAGCGGTTTTCCGAGGTGATCGGCGATTTTCCGGAAGTCGTCGAGTTCTACCGGATGAGCGGCGACGTCGACTACATGCTGCGCGTCGTGGTGCCGGACATCGCCGCCTATGACGAATTCTACCAGCGGCTGATATCGAAGATCGAGATCCGCGACGTGTCCTCGGCCTTTGCGATGGAGCAGATCAAGTACACCACGGAAATGCCGCTCGATTATATGGTGCTCGACAAGCCGTGATTTGACTTCCGTCAATGCGCGGCATCCGATACATATGCCAATCACGATGTATCCAGAGGAGGAAGCGCATATGACATTCAAATCAGTTGCATCCATTGGCGCCGCATTGATGCTCTCGGCTGCCGCCACTTTCGCAAGCGGTGCGGCTCATGCCGCAGGCGACGATGTGGAGACGCGCGAAACCGAGGCTGCATTCGCAGATGTGGCGCAGGCCGTGAACGACGGCATCGTCAATCGCGGCTACACGATCGACTATCACGGCTTCATCGGCGACATGCTGAAGCGGACGGCCGGCGATGTCGGCGCGGAAAAGCAGCTCTACAACGACGCCGAGTTCTTCACCTTCTGCTCGGCCGTGGTGTCGCGCAAGGTGATGGAAGGCGACATCGGCGACATCGCCTACTGCCCCTACGTGGTGTTCGTCTACGAGAATGCCGAAACGCCGGGCAAGGTGACCGTCGGCTTCCGCCGGCTGCCGGAGGGCGGAGAGCGTGATCAGGTCAACACGCTGCTGACCGAGATCATGGAAGAAGCGGCCGAGTAACCGCGCTCCCGAACTCGGATGGAACCGCGCAGCCGCCCACGGGCGGCTGCGTTTTCATTTGTTGAGGAATTTCCAGGGCGTGCTGCCCGCCGGCGGCGGCGCGGCGGGGATGTCCGCCGGCTGCACCGAGGCGCTCCTGATGCGGTAGCCGGATTCCACCCATGCTACCCCGTCGAGAATGAAGAGCTGCGAAATGTCGCGGGTCCTGTTCAGATGGCCGGAGACCGATACCGGCTCGTAGGTCCGCTCGATGCGGATCGGCTTTGCCGGCGTCACCAGGACGACCTGGTCGGGCGGCGGCGGGGGCGTGTGGCTGCAGGCGCCGGCCCATGGCAGCAGCATGAACTGGTAGACATCGTCGCCCTCGTAGTCGACCGGCAGCAGAAAGCCGGTGAGCTCGACTTCCCCGCCCGCGGCTAGCGCCGGCGCTTTCAGATCGTCCCAAGAGACGGGAGCCGCCGATGCCGCGGTGGCGAAAAGGGCGGCCATCGCTGCGGCCAGGGCGGTCGCGGGGCCGCGGTATCGTCTTGCCGCCATCACCGACGTCCTTTGTTCCGATGGATCAAGACTGCCGCTTGCGTTCCTTGCTGGCAAGCCGCTCGAGCGTCTTTTCCGCCGTCAGCTCCTTGACCGCATCCTTGCCGATCCAGCGCGCCGTCCTGTCGTCCGACGCCGCCAGTTTCCGCGCCAGCGCGAGCGCCGGGCCGTGACAGGCGAGCGACCGCTTGCCGATCTGGCGCAGCGCCCAGTTGACGGCCTTCCTGACGAAATTGCGGCTGTCGGTCGCGTGTTGCTCGATCAGCGGCAGCCAGGCGGCGATCTCTTCGTCCGGCCGCTTCTTCAGGTGAACCGAGCCCCAGGCCATCATGGCGAAGGCCGTGCGGCGGACGAATTCGCGCTCGTCGGCGGCAAATTCCGGGATCATCTCGTCGGCGAGGCCGGCCTCGCAGAACAGGTCGGCGGAATGATCGACGATCTCCCAGGAGTTGAACTCGTTCGCCATCGCGCGCGCCTGATCCGCCGTCACCTTTTTCGGCTCGTCGGAAAACAGTGCGAGCACGCGCGCTTCGCGAATGCCGGATTTCCACAGTTCCAGCGCGCGTTCGTGGTTGCGCTTCAGTTTCCGGGCGAGCGGGCGCACCATCGCGTTGGAGACGCCGAGCGCGTTCGACGTCTCGATGCCGTAACGGGCCATGCCCTCGACATTGCGCTGCGAGGCGAGCGATTTCAGATGTGCGATGGCGTCAGCCGCCGACCAGTCCGGCGAAGGTTCAGCCGGCGGCATCGATCTTCTGCAGGCGGGCGAGCAGGGACGAGGTGTCCCAGCGTTTGCCGCCCATCGCCTGGACTTCCTTGTAGAACTGGTCGATCAGCGCGGTGACCGGAACCGAGGCGCCGTTGTTGTCGGCTTCCGACAGCACGATGGCCAGGTCCTTGCGCATCCAGTCGACCGCGAAGCCGTGGTCGTACTTGCCGTCGATCATGGTCTTGTGGCGGTTTTCCATCTGCCAGGAGCCGGCCGCGCCCTTGGAAATGACGTCGATGACCTTTTCCATGTCGAGGCCGGCCTTGAGGCCGAAATTGATGCCCTCGGCAAGGCCCTGGACGAGTCCTGCGATGCAGATCTGGTTGACCATCTTGGTCAACTGGCCGGCGCCGGTCGGGCCCATCAGGCCGGCCATGCGGGCGAAACACTCGATCACCGGCCTGGCCCGGTCGAAAACGTCCTGGTCGCCGCCGCACATCACCGTCAGAACGCCGTTCACGGCACCGGCCTCGCCGCCGGACACCGGCGCGTCGATGAAGCCGAAGCCTTGCCTGTCGGCGGCCGCGCGCAGTTCGCGCGCCACGTCGGCGGAGGCGGTGGTGTTGTCGATGAAGATGGCGCCGGATTTCATGCCGGCAAAGGCGCCGTCGTCGCCGATCGTCACGGAGCGCAGGTCGTCGTCATTGCCGACGCAGGCGAACACGTAATCGGCGCCGGATGCGGCCTGCTTCGGCGTTTCGGCCAGCGCGCCGCCGAACTCGCCGACCCATTTTTCCGCCTTTGCGCGGGTGCGGTTGTAGACCGTTACGTCGTGGCCGCCCTTTTTCGCAAGGTGTCCCGCCATGTGATAACCCATGACGCCAAGGCCGATGAATGCCGCTTTTGCCATCCGTGAGATCCTCTCCGCTTGTCTGCGCGTGACATAGCCTATCGGGCGGCGCAATCAAACGGTCAATCCCGTTGCGGATGCCGGCGGACGGGCCGCGTCCGCCGGTAACGTCATGCATTCAAGTGCCGGTCGCTGGAATCGCGGGCCGCCGCGAGAAATGCGGCGATCTCGCGCGAACGCCTGGTTCGCGCCGTCTCGTGGTCCGCGAGATGGCCGGTTTCGGGGCGCCGCTCGGCATCGGCGGTGCGCGAGGCGATCATGAACGAGTTCGCGAGGACATTCAGCATGACTCTCTCCATATGTCAGTTTCACTGTCAGGTAGATTGACTGACTGAGCTGAAAATGCCAGTCAGGAATAAAACCAACATGTAAGGAAAACTATCATATGGATTGGCGCGGCATTCCATCGCTGAACAGTTTGCGGGCGTTTTCGGCGGTGGCCGATACGCTCAACCTTTCGCAGGCCGGGCGCGAGTTGAACGTGTCGCATGCCGCGGTCAGCCAGCAGGTGAGGGCGCTGGAAGCCAATCTGGGAACCTCTCTGGTCGTGCGTCACGGGCGCGGCGTGACGCTGACGCCGGAGGGGCAGGAACTGGCGAAAAGCCTCGAGGATGCCTTCCAGGGTATTCGTAACGCGGTTGATGCGCTGGCCAATGCCGGATCGAGCCGGCCGCTACAGGTCACGATGACGCCTGCCTTCGCGGTCTCCTGGCTGATGCCGCGCATCTCCGATTTCCGCCTGGAACATCCCGATATCGAGTTGATGCTGAACCCGACCGCAGAGGTTGTCGAACTGGCGCCGGGCGGGGTGGATGTCGCGATTCGCTTCGGCGACGGCAACTGGCCTGGCCTGGAGGCGGAACTGTTGTTGCCGACGACCTTCTCCATCGTGGCTGCCACTTCCCTGGTCGGCGACCGGGACTTCACCGATCCCGAACAACTGGTCGAATATCCGTGGATACAGGAGCTCGGTACGAACGAGTTGTCGATCTGGCTCGAGAAGCAGGGGGTGATCGCGCCGGGCAAGCTCGATATTCTCCATGTGCCGGGATACATGGTGCTGGACGGCCTCAGGCGCGGCGACGCCATCACGGCATCCGCCCGCGCCTTTCTCGAGGCCGACATCGCGGCCGGCAATCTGCGTGTCCTGTTCGAGGATACCCGGCCGGGGTCGGGCTACTACATCGTGACGCGTCCCGGCGTGATGCGGCCGCCGGTGAAGGCGTTCGTGGCGTGGCTGCGCCGCCACGCCCAGGCGCAGGCCGCTAGCGCTTGAGATGGCGCGTCAGGCGGGCTTCCAGACGCTCCCAGACGATGCGCAGCGCCTCGACCATGACGAAGTAGAAGACGGCGGCCCAGATATAGGCCTGGAAATCATAGGTGCGCGAAAAGGCGCGCCGGGTCTCGCCCATCAGGTCGAAGACGGTGACAAGGGCGACAATGGCGGATCCCTTGATCATCAGGATGATCTCGTTGCCGTAGGGGCGGAGCGCCACGATCAGCGCCTGCGGCAGAATGATTTTCCAGAAGGTCTGGATGCGGTTGAGGCCCAGCGCCTCGGCGCCTTCCCACTGACCGCGCGGTACACTGTCGATTGCACCGCGCAGAATCTCTGCCTGGTAGGCTGCCGTGTTGAGCGTGAAGGCGAACAGCGCGCAGTTCCAGGCGTCGCGGAAAAATACCCACAGGCCGACAGCCTGCAGTTGCTCCCGGAACGAGCCGAGGCCGTAATAAATCAGGAACAGTTGTGCGATCAGCGGTGTACCGCGGAAGATGTAGACATAGGCGAAGGCGAGTCCGCCGATTACCGGATTCTTCGACATGCGACCGAGCGTGACCGGCAGGGACAGGACGGCTCCAAGCGCGATGGAAATACCGACCAGGGTCAGCGTTGTCTGCAGGCCGGAGAGGAATTTCGGACCGTAACGCTCGATCTTGTCGATGTCCCAGGCTGTGTAAAGATAGAAGACAAGACCGGCCAGGGCGGCAATCCAGAACAGCATCAGAAGCGTTCCGGAGATGCGGGCGGCCGCCCACGCCTTTGGCGGCGGAGGGGGTGCCGGCTGGGCGGCAACAAGCGTCTCGGTGACGTAGCTCATTGTCTCTGCTCTCCGCGCTTGCCCTGCGCTTCCAGGCGGTTGAGCGCGATGGAGGATATCAGCGCGAGCACCAGGTAGAGAATGAAAGCGATGCCGAAGAACAGGAACGCTTCCTTGGTGACACGCGCGGCAATGCCGGTCTGGCGCAAAATGTCGGTGAGGCCGATGGCGGAGACGAGCGCTGTATCCTTGAGCAGAATCATCCAGAGATTGCCGAGTCCAGGCAGCGCGATGCGGATCAGCTGCGGAAGGACGATTTTCTTCATTACCGTTCCGTGGCGCAACCCAAGCGCGTAGCCGCCTTCATACTGCCCCTTCGGTATGGCCCTGAATGCAGACAGGAAGACTTCGCTGGCATAGGACGAAAAGACCAGTGCGAGCGAGATGACGCCAGCGACGAACGAGTTGATTTCGATGGCGCCCTGTAAGCCCACCAACTTCAGGATCAGCTGGATGCCAATTTGCAGGCCGTAATAGACGATAAACAGGGTGAGCAATTCCGGCAGGCCGCGGAAGATCGTCGTGTAGATGTCGGCGGCGGTGCGCAGCGATCGTTCCTCGCTCTGCTTGCCGAGCGCGATCATGAAACCGATGAACAGGCCGACAGGGAGGGTCGCAAGCGCGAGCGTAACCGTCACCAGTACGCCCCAGGCGATCTCATCACTCCAGCCCTGGTCGCCAAAACTGAGCAGCGTCAGATAGCTGTCCATATGCCCCGCTTACCTGTCTGGGCCGGCGCAGGGGCACCGGCACTTCTGCCGGACGGCGCGAACGCCGCCCGACCTTGTTGAAGGGAAATCAGTCGCCGTAAACGTCGACGTCGAAATACTTGTCGTTGATTTCCTTGTATGTGCCGTTGGCGCGGATTGCCTCGATCGCAGCGTTGAACTTCTCGCGCAGTTCGTCCTCGCCCTTGCGCAGCGCGATGCCGGCGCCTTCGCCGTTGATCACCGGATCGATCGGCAGCGTGGCCAGCAGTTTGCAGCAAGCGCCATCGTCCGACTTCAGCCATTCCGACAGTACGATCACGTCGTCGATCACAGCGTCGATACGGCCGCTGGCGATATCGAGCTTGTACTCGTCCGGGGTCGGGTAGAGTTTCAGTTCAGCGGATGACAGCTTTTCCTCGGCGTAGTTGGAGTGAGTCGTCGAGGACTGCGCGCCGATGGTCCTGCCGGAAAGGCCCGCGTCGGAAGCTTCGGTAATGTCGCTGTCCTTAGGTACGGCGATGGCCGGCGGCGTGTTGTAGTACTTGTTGGTGAAGTCGACCTTTTCCTTGCGCTCTTCGGTGATCGACATGGAGGCGATGATCGCGTCGAACTTGCCGGCAAGAAGCGCCGGAATGATGCCGTCCCAGTCTTGGGTCACGAATTCGCAGTCGGCCTTCATCTCGTCGCAGAGCGCCTTGGCGATGTCTATGTCGAAGCCGACAAGGGAGCCGTCAGACTCGAGATTGTTGAAGGGCGGGTAGGCGCCTTCGGTGCCGATCTTCAGCTTCATCATGTCCTGGGCCTGCGCGGCGCCGAACGTCAGCGCCAGCGATGCTGCGGCGGCCATCAAACCTTTTGTGAAACGCATATCTGTTTCCTTCTTACATCATGCTTGTAGTGCAAGGCATTGGGATGCCTGATGGATAGTCCGCCGTGTGCGGCGGCCGTAAGGGAAGATACTCCCACTGTTTTTGCGCGGATTGCAACTGCAAATCGACCGTTTGGTCAGGTTTTACCTGCCGCGGCGAACCGGTCGGAGCATGCGCACGAGGACAGCGTCCCGCTTGATGAAATGATGGGCAAGCGCGCCGAAAACGTGCAGTGCGATGAGCGGAATGAAGGCATGACCGGCGAAATCGTGGAGTTCTTCCAGGAAGCTCGCCCAGCCCCTGTCTGCCGGCAGGGGAACGGCTATGGAAACCAGGTCGAAGAAGGTGAGCGGCTTTCCTTCGAGCGGCGGGATCAGCAGGCCGGTGACCGTTACGGTCAGGATGCAGACGAGGAATGCGAGCGTTACCAGTCTCGCGGCGAGATTGAAGATTGCGGGCTGGTCGGATACCCGCGGATAACCGCGCCGGACCCGCCAGTAGACCCGCAGGAGGAACAACGGCGTCACGGCCAGGCCGATCCCGAGATGGATCGCGGACCAATCGCGTTCATGGGTGAGATACAGCGTCACCACGGCGATCGCCGTCAGCCAGTGCAGCATGACCGAGACCGGGCCATAGCCGGCAAAGGGATCGCGTGTGTTGAGCGGCATGCGCGCCATGGCTGTCTGTTCCGGATTCGGCGTGGGCGCGATGTAACCGGCGTAACGATCCGGTCGCAAGGTCAATCAGGTCAATCCGGTGAACTGTTCCACGAAATCGGCGATGGCCGCGATGTCGTCGTGACCGAACAGCGGCAGACCGTTCGTTTCTTCCGCCGGGTCGTCGGAGACGACGGCGACGACATTCGCCTCGCCGCCGCCCAGACGCTCCCGGCCCTGCGCCTCGCGACGGCGGATTTCGATCTTGGGGTGCGGTTCGCGCTTGTAGCCCTCGATGACGACGATGTCGCAGGGTCCGAGCTTGCCGAGAACGTCGCCAAGCGGCGGCTCGTCCTCGTCCGCGCCCAGCTCGTGCATCAGGGCCCAGCGTTTCTGCGAAACGATTGCCACCTCCCGCGCCCCGGCCTGGCGGTGTTTCCAGCTGTCGGTGCCTTCGTGGTCGATGTCGAAGGCGTGGTGGGCGTGCTTGACGGTGGATACTGCCCGGCCGCGCCGGGCGAGCTCCGTGACGAGTGCGGCGGTCATTCGCGTCTTGCCGGAATTTTTCCAGCCGGCGATGCCGATCACGCGGGGCCCGGTCATGCGGTCGCTTTCTGGAGGATCGCTTCGGCGGTGGTAAGGTCGTCCGGCGTGTTGATGTTGAAGAACGGATCGACGCCGTCGGCGCGCAGCGGGAAGTCGCAATCGGCGAGATCGTGGCTTTCGGCCCAGGCGCGCACTTTCAGCGTTTCGCCGCGCGCCAGCCAGCCGGCAAGATCGCCGGCGAGGGCGAGCGGCCAGAGCGCAAAAACCGGATGGCGGTTGCTCGCCGATCGCGCCATGACGATGCTGTCGTCGCGCCTCGCGCACGCGGCGAGGCGGGACACCAGGTCGTCGGGGAAAAAAGGCGTGTCGGCGGCGACGGTGACGGCGTGGGTGTAGCCCGCGTCCTGACCTGCCGCCCAGCGCATGGCCGAAAGAATGCCGGCGAGGGGGCCGAGATATCCGTCGACGACATCGGCGAAGACCGGCTTGCCGAAGGGATCGAATCCGGCGGGATCGCCATTGGCGCTGACCGCGACCGCAGCGACCTGCGGTGCAAGGCGGTCGATCGCGCGGGCGATCATCGGCTTGCCGGCGAGCGGCATGAGCGCCTTGTCGCGCCCGCCCATGCGCCGTGACCGGCCGCCGGCCAGAACGATCCCGGCTATCGTGTTTGGATCGGGCTTGCTCATCGGCGGACTATGCTTGCTCGGCCGGCCGGCTGCAACGGGCGTCGCCTCAAGCCGGCTTGCCCATGCGCACGGCGACAAGCGTGAAGCCGATCGCGAGCAGGTTGCACGCCACCAGGAACAGGCACAGCGGGATCGGCAGGCCCTCCTTGCCGACGATGAACCCGGCGGCGATCGACGCGACCGCGCCGATGCCGATCTGCGTCGCGCCGAGCAGGCCGGATGCCGCGCCCGCGGCATCGGGCTTGAGGCCGATGCCTGCCGCGCTGGCATTGGGCAGCACAAGACCGTTGCCGAACCCGACCAGGATCAGCGGCAGGAAGAAGGCCGCCGGATGCTCGAAGCCGGAAGCGAACAGCGCGATGGTGATCAGCGGTCCGCACAGCGAGATGAAGACGCCTTCCACCATCATGCGGTCCAGCCCGCGCCGTTCGGAAAACCGGCCGGTCAGGAAATTGCCCATGGAATAGCCCAGAGCGGTCGCGGCGAAATAGAGGCCGTACTGGAAGGACGACAGGCCCAGATAGACGTTCGAGACGGCCGGGCCGCCGCCGAGAAAGGCGAAGAACCCCGCCGAGGTGAAGCCCGCGGAACAGGCGTAGATCCAGAACAGCGGCATGCGGGCAAGGGCGCCGTAGCTGGCCATCTGGTCGCGCAGCGGCGCGCCGCGAAAACGGTTGGTCTCCGGCAGCGTGACCACGGCGGCGCCGATCGCGGCGGCGCCGAACATGCCGAGCGCCACGAAAGTCATCCGCCAGCCGGCCAGTTCCTCGATCAGGCCGCCGATGGCCGGGCCGATCATCGGCGCGATCGCCATGCCCATGACCATGTAGCCCATGGCGCTGGCCGCCTTTTCGCGCGGGTAGACATCGCGCACGATGGCGCGCGACAGCACCATGCCGCTCGCGCTGGCCGCCTGGACGATGCGGCCACCGAGGAACATTTCCACCGACTGGGCGAAAACGCACATCGCCGTTCCGGTCATGAACAGCGCCATGCCGGCCAGGACGATGGGCTTGCGGCCGAAAATATCCGACAGCGGGCCGATGATGAGCTGCAGGACCGCGGTCATGATCAGGTAGAGCGACAGGCCGAGCTGCACCGTCGCGTAAGGCGCGCCGAGATCGGCGGCGATGCTCGGCATGGACGGCACGAAGAGATTGATCGCAAGCGGGCTGACCGCCGCCAGCAGGACGAGCGTAAGCAGGGACGGAGGCGGGCCCGTCCAGTGGTGCTCGCCGGACACGGGCGTCTGCGCGATATCGCTGCTCATGGATTCCTGCGCTTCCGGGGCTTGCCGATCTGCTCGCGGTAGATTGTGTAGAGCCCGCTCGCCACGATGAGGCAGATGCCGGCCCATGTGTACATATCGGGACGCTCGCCAAAAACAACCACGCCGAAGCCGATGGCCATGACGATTCGAACATAGCGGAAGGGCGCGATAACGGAGACCTCGCCGATGCGCAGCGCGATCGTGACGAGGTGGATGGCGATGATCGCGAAGAAGGAGGCGCAGAGAACCATCGTGGTGGTGTAAGGCGACATCCAGCTCCAGTGCGATGTCGCCGACTGCAGGATGACCGACGCGGCGAGCACCACGGCATTGGAGACTAGCGCGATGATCTCCGTCGGGATCGTCCGCGGCACCGCGCGCGTGAAAAGATCGCGCAGGGCCAGTCCAAACGCGGCGGCGACGGCGAAAAGGGAGGCGGCGGTGAAGCCGTCAAGGCCGGGCCGGATGACGAACAGGACGCCGGCGAATCCGGCGAGAACCGCGATCCAGCGGCGCCAGCCGACGGTTTCGCGCAGGATCAGCGCCGCGCCGAGCGTGACGGCCAGCGGCGCCGCCTGCAGAATGGCGGAGGCATTGCTGATCGGCATCAGCGACAAGGCGACGACGAAACAGACGGCGCCCGTCGCCTCGCCGAAGTGGCGTATCAGGAGCGGGCGCGAAAGGAGGGCCTGGCGGGTGATGCTCTGGCCCTTGGCCCGTGCCAGCCAGGCGAAATACAAAAGCGCGAAGGTGCTTTGAATGGCGAGGATCTGGCCGACGCCGATCTCGGCGGACGCCAGCTTGATGAACATGTCATCGAACGCAAAGGCGGCCATGGAGACCGACAGGAATACTATCGCCTTCAGATTGGCCGTATCGGCGACACCGGGCAGCAGGCCGGAATGAGGCGTTTCGCCGCCGCTGGTGTTTTGCGATGTCATGAAACCGGTCCGCCGGATGAAGCAGGCAATGCGTTGGGTGTATACCCGTAACGCATACGGCGCGAACGAGCGCGCCGCAACTGCCTGTGGATTCGTCCGGCGTGACCGGGGAGATTAGCGGCCGAACAGCGAGCCGATCATGTTGCGCAGGGTGGCGTCGCGCTCGCGGCGTGCGCGGGCGATGATCGTTTCGAGTTCACGCGGCTGGAACATCTGTTCGTTACGCTTCTTGGCGGACATTGGCTTCTTCCCGTTTCGTTATTGTGCACAGCGAAATTGTTTGCTGCGTTGCAACATCAAGTGGTGGCTGTATGCGCCATTTTCATGCTCCCAGGCATGTTAATTGCGCTTGGCAGCCATGCGTTTCCCGTGGGGAAGCCTCGCGGAAAGAAGAAATAAGACCGTCTGGCGGTCAGTTGTCGTCGCCGAAAACGGTCACCGGATCGATCTCGTCGTTGAATGTGGCGTCGACCTCGTAATGCGTCAGCACGAATTTGCCTTCGCGGAAGGTCCACGTGCCGCTGGAAAAGGCGTCGCCCAGGCCGCGCCACTTCGAATAGCTGGTGATCGTCCGGGTTTCCTCGTCGAATTCCGCATTGATGAGCGCGGGCTGGGTCGTGAAGCCGGTGATTGTCATCGCGGCGACGGCGGTTTCCTCGTCGTCGGCGTATTCGATGTCGAGCTGCGGCTCGGCGAAATGCAGGGGCATCAGGCCCTCGTATTCCGTTTCGACGAACCATACTTCGCCGAAATTGTAGGCGCCGTAGAAGCAGGGCAGCTTGTGCAGGATCACCAGGCGCTTCGGGTCCGCTTCATCCTCGTAGGGCGCGCGATAGGTGAGCGACCAGGACGCGGCCTGGTCGAGGTTTTCCTCCGCGCGTTCCCACCAGCAGAGTTCGCCCGGATATGCCGCCTTGGCGATGGAGAGAAGCTCTTCCGTCGTCAGGTCGCCGGCAGGCGCGGCCGAGGCGGAAAGCGCGACAAGAAGCGCTGCTGCGGACAAGCTGGTTTTCATGGCCCCTCCAGAGTGCCGGCGATCGCGCCGACGAGTCCGTCATAGATCGTTTTGCGCGCCTCCGGGTAACGCAGAACCATCGAGTGGATGGTGCCGTTTGCGCCGAATTCGTGCCGCTCGTAGAAGACCGTCCCGTCTTCGTAGCCCGAAATCACCACCCAGTCCTTGCCCGACGCGCCGTAAGTGACCTCGCGTCCGCGTCCGGCGGCTTCGCTCTTTGCGCTGGCAAGCATGCCGTCGGGTGTGCGGTCGAGAGCATTGTGCTGGCCGTAAACGGCGAGTTCCGCACCGTCGGCGGATCTGAAAAGCCTGCCGTCGCCATTCGCGGGCGGCGGATCGATTACGTCGAAAAGATCGGACGGGAACGAGATGCGCGTGCCGAACCGGCTGTTTTCATAGGTCAGGCTGTCAGCAGTGGAAACCGCGCAAAGCGCTGCAAGAACCGCGAGAGCAAGCCACGCGCGATACACGATCAGCCGCCCGTGACACTCATGTGCCGCGACACCGATGGGCGGTTTGTGCGCCGGTCGATGACGAAATCGTGCCCCTTCGGCTTGCGGCCGATGGCCTCGTCGATGGCTTCTGCGACCAGCTCGTTGCCTTCCGAGGCGCGCAGCGGCGTACGCAGGTCTGCCGCGTCGTCCTGGCCGAGGCACATGTAGAGCGTGCCGGTGCAGGTGAGGCGCACGCGGTTGCAGCTTTCGCAGAAATTGTGCGTCATCGGCGTGATGAAGCCGAGACGGCCGCCGGTTTCCCTGACCTCGACATAGCGGGCCGGGCCGCCGGTCTTGAAGGGGATGTCCTCCAGCGTGAACTGCCTGGCGAGGTCCGCGCGCAGCATCGACAGCGGCAGGTACCGGTCGGTGCGGTCTTCCTCGATCTCTCCCATCGGCATGGTCTCGATGACGGTCATGTCCATGCCCTGGCCATGCGCCCAGCGGATCATTTCCGGAATTTCCGCGTCGTTGAAGTCCTTCAGCGCGACGGCGTTGATCTTGATCTTCAGGCCGGCGTCCTGCGCCGCCTTGATGCCGTCGAGAACGCGGGCGAGATCGCCCCAGCGGGTGATTTCACGGAACTTGCCGGGATCGAGCGTATCCATCGAGACGTTGATGCGGCGCACGCCATGCCTGAACAGGTCGTTGGCGTACTTTGCGAGCTGCGATCCGTTGGTGGTCAGCGTCAGTTCCTCCAGCGCGCCCGTCTCCAGATGACGGCCGAGCTGCTCGACGAGGTGCATGATGTTCTTGCGCACCAGCGGTTCGCCGCCGGTCAGGCGCAGCTTCTTCACGCCCTTCTCGACGAACACGGTGCACAGCCGGTCCAGTTCCTCCAGCGTCAGGAGGTCCTTTTTCGGCAGGAACGTCATGTGTTCCGACATGCAGTAGGTGCAGCGGAAATCGCAGCGGTCGGTCACCGATACCCGCAGATAGGTGATGTCCCTCCCGAAGGGATCGGTCATGGTCTGCCCTGCCGGCAGGGTGATATCGTCGGACATGTAATCGCACGCTTGTTATTGTCTGGGACGTATGTTGATGCCATAGCCGGTCGCGTCAAGTCATCATACGATCAAACGGGCAAGCCGACATGACCGACACAACGCTCTGGCCGACGGAATTGCGGGTGTCCAGGGACCGCAAAAACCTGACAGTCACCTTCAATTCCGGGGATACCTACGACCTTTCGGCGGAAATGCTGCGGGTCATGTCGCCTTCGGCGGAAGTGCAGGGCCATTCGCCCGAGCAGCGCGTTACCGTCGGCGGAAAACAAGACGTGGCCATCGCGGAAATGGTGCCGGTCGGCAATTACGCGGTGCGCATCGTCTTCGACGACCGGCACGATACCGGCATCTTCACCTGGAACTACCTGGCGCGGCTCGGTCGTGACAAGGACGCCTTGTGGGACGCCTATCTGGACGAGTTGAAGGAAAAGGGGCTGAGCCGATGACGACTTATGCACCCGTGAACACGGTCGAGGAACTGGAGGCGCTTTACGGAGTGCCCGGCGAGGCCTCGCTTCTCAAGGTCGCCGACCGGATCACGCCGCAATATCGCCGCTTCCTGGAGGCTTCGCCCTTTTTCACGCTGGCAACGGCAGGACCGGAAGGGCTCGACTGCTCGCCGCGCGGCGAACTGGGCGGGCTGTTCCGCATCCTCGACGAGAAAACCCTGGCGATCCCCGACAGGCGCGGCAACAACCGCATCGACAGCCTGCGCAACATCGTGCGCGATCCGCGCGTAGGCCTGCTGTTCATGATCCCCGGTTCGGTAACGACGATCCGCCTGAACGGCACGGCCATCATTACCGCCGACCCGGATTTGCTGGCGAGCTTCGAAAAAGACGGCAAGGTGCCGCGCTCGGCCGTGGTCGTGACCGTCGATGAGATTTACACCCAGTGCGGGCGCGCGGTGCTTCGCGCGAAATTGTGGGACCCGGCGCACCATGTCGATCCCGCCTCGGTGCCGACGGCGGGCGACATCCTGAAGGAACAGTCGAGCGGCACTTTCGATTCCCGTACCTACGACGAGGAATGGGCCGGCCGCGCCGCCAAAACGATGTGGTGAGCGCCTAGCGGCGCACCACCACGGGCGTTCCGATCTTCACCTGGTTGTAGAGGTGGGTCACGTCGTCATTGGCCATGCGAATGCAGCCCGAGGACATCGCCTGACCGATGGTCCAGGGCTGGTTGGTGCCGTGGATGCGGTAGAGGGTCGATCCGATATACATGGCGCGGGCACCGAGCGGATTGTTCGGGCCGCCTTCCATGTAGGCGGGCAGGATACGCCCCTTGGCGCGTTCGCGGGCGCGCATCTGCGCCGGCGGCGTCCAGCCCGGCCATTCGGCCTTGCGGGTGACGCGGTGCTTGCCGGTCCAGGTAAAGCCTTCGCGGCCAACGCCCACGCCATAGGCCATTGCCTTGCCCGGCTTGACGACGTGGTAGAGGCGGCGATCCGAAGTGTCGATCACGATCGTGCCGACGGAATAGCCGTCGAACTTGATCACCTTGCGCCGGATCGGCGACTTGTTCGACATGCGGTAGGACGTCTTGCGGTTCTCGCGCACATATTGTTCGCGCTCGGATTTTGGCTTGAACAGCAGTTCGTGCAGCTGGATTTCCGCCCGCGCGGCCGTACCGCTGCCCGGTACGCCCATTGCGGCAACCGCCAAGACGGCCAGCGTCGAAATCAAGGATTTCCTCATGCAATGCTCCTGATCGATTCCTCTGGCGCCCCACCGGGAAAACTGACGCGAGGATTTCGGCGGGTCAAGTTCGATTGGGCGCAAATGCCGCGGATTCCGGCTTTTATGGGGGCGATGCCGGGCGGGAGACGGAAAAACGGCACGCAAATCTATCCACCGCCTTCCTGCCTCCCGTATCCTGTCCGTGCCCTCTCATCGGAAGCCGGGTCTAGAACCGACGACTTGGGAGAGGGACGGTGCCTGGTGTCCGCGCTGAGGTGGCGCGGATAGGGTCCGGCTGGACGCATGTCGCCCAAATGTCCCGAAACCAGGGAGGCATATCGGTCCTGCGCGTGGCGCGCCGTGCTCCGTTCCCGACGGAGTCGCAGCAACGGCAAGCCGAGCAAGACCGGAACCGAGCGCATCCGCTTCAGGGGAGCGGGCAACAGATGCGTACTTTGTCCGGTCAGGCGAGTTCCTTGAAGGGGAAAGCGCCGGGACGACTGATGTCGTGAGCATGCCGAACGGGCGGTCGAAGGACCGCACAGTACATAACAGACAGAGCGATCCCTCGACCGCCCGTCTTCCTGTTCTTTGAAATGGCCAGACCGGAAACGGGGCGTGGCAAGGATGACGCGCGCCCTTATCTCTCCCCTTGCGTGAGAGATATCGCAAGAGAGGGGCTCGCGATGCCTGACGATGGGGGCGGTTTCAGGGCCGGCGATCGCTCAGCTGAGGTTGAGTTCCTTGAAGAAATCGTTGCCCTTGTCGTCGATGACGATGAAGGCGGGGAAGTCTTCGACCTCGATCTTCCAGATGGCTTCCATGCCGAGTTCCGGATATTCGACGACCTCGACTTTCTTGATGCAATCCTGGGCGAGGCGCGCCGCCGGGCCGCCGATGGAACCGAGATAGAAACCGCCATGGCTGCCGCAGGCCTCGCGCACCTGCCGCGAGCGGTTGCCCTTGGCGAGCATCACCATCGAGCCGCCGAAGGACTGGAATTGGTCGACATAGGAATCCATGCGGCCCGCGGTGGTCGGGCCGAACGAGCCCGACGCATAGCCTTCCGGCGTCTTGGCCGGGCCGGCATAGTAGATCGGATGGTCCTTGAAATAGTCCGGCATCGGCTCGCCGGCCTCGAGGCGGGCGCGGATTTTCGAGTGCGCGAGATCGCGCGCGACGATGATCGGACCGGACAGCGACAGGCGGGTTTTCACCGGATGCTTCGACAGTTCGGCGAGGATTTCGCTCATCGGCCGGTTGAGGTCGATTTTCACCACATGCGAGGAGAGCGCCTCCTCGTCGATGTCCGGCATGTATTTCGACGGATCGGTCTCCAGCTGCTCGACGAAGATGCCGTCCCTGGTGATCTTGCCGAGCGCCTGGCGGTCCGCCGAACACGAAACGCCGATCCCGATCGGCAGCGACGCGCCGTGGCGCGGCAGGCGGATGACGCGGACGTCATGGCAGAAATACTTGCCGCCGAATTGCGCGCCGACGCCGGTCGCCTGCGTCGCCTTGTGGATCTCGGCTTCCATCTCGAGGTCGCGGAAGGCATGGCCGTCCTCGGAACCCTGTGTCGGCAGCGTGTCGAGATAGCGCGTCGAGGCGAGCTTGACCGTCTTCAGGTTCATCTCGGCGCTCGTGCCGCCGATGACGATCGCAAGATGGTAAGGCGGGCAGGCTGCGGTGCCGAGCGTCAGGATTTTCTCCTTCAGGAACTCGACCATGCGGTCATGGGTCAGAAGCGACGGCGTGCCCTGGTAGAGGAAGGTCTTGTTGGCCGAGCCGCCGCCCTTGGCGACGAACAGAAACTTGTAGGCGTCTTCGCCTTCCTCGTAGATGTCGATCTGGGCCGGCAGGTTGTTCCTGGTGTTCTTTTCCTCGAACATCGACAGCGGCGCCAGCTGCGAATAGCGCAGGTTCTTCTTGGTGTAGGCGTCAAGCACGCCGGCGCCGAGCGCATCCTCGTCGCCGCCATTCGTCCAGACGCGGCGGCCTTTCTTGCCCATGATGATCGCCGTGCCGGTGTCCTGGCACATCGGCAGCACGCCACCGGCGGCGATGTTGGCGTTCTTTAAAAGGTCGTAGGCAACGAAACGGTCGTTTTCGGTCGCTTCCGGGTCGTCGAGGATGGAAGCCAGCTGTTTCAGGTGGCCGGGGCGCAGCAGGTGGTTGATGTCGCCGAAAGCGGCTTCCGACAGGACCCGCAGGCCCTCCGGTTCGACCACCAGCATCTCTTCGCCGCGAAATGTGTCGACCGACACGTGGTCGCTCGTCAGTTTGCGCCACGGTGTATCGGATTCGCCAAGCGGAAAGATGGTGTTGCGGCCGTCTGCCATGTTCTCGTCCCTGAATGAATGAACACTCCGGCCCGTCTCTTATCGCAATGCGAAACGAAGGCAAGGCGACCTTCGCCGAACAGCGGCTTTCGGTAGTGTCAGAAGAACGGCGTCACGAGAATTTTCGCAGCGATCAGGGCAAGGAGGGCAAGGATGATCCTGTCGAAAGTCTCCTTCTTCACATGCCGTGCGAGCTGGTTGCCGACCGGCATGGCCGCGAGAAGAACCGCAAGCGCCAGCGCACCGTGGAGCAGGATTTTTCCCGTCAGGATGCCGAGCCCGGCGAGAGCGGGTATCTGCATCACCGACATCATCATGAAGAACACCGAGATGGTCGGGATGAATTGTTGCCGTTCGAGGCCGGCGGCGTTGAGAAATGTAATTGACGCCGGGGCCGACAGGCCGGACGCGCCCTGCAGTATGCCGCCGAGCAGCCCTGCAGGTCCGCTGAACCGAAGCGCCAGTTTCGAAGGCAGCGACCAGTTCGTGTGGACGAGTCGGAAGGCGATATAGGCGATCAGCATCACGCCGACGCCCATCAACAAGGCGTCCTGCGGCGCATAGGCGAGCATGAACGAACCGATCAGCGCGCCGAGCGCGCCGCCGCCGGCGAAGCGCAAGACCAAACCGCGCGAGACGATCTTGTCGCGGAACTGCCACCACTGCCAGAAATTGGTGACCAGGTTGGGCACGACCAGGAGCGCGACAGCATAGCGAACATCGAAGATCAGCGCGAGCATGGGCACCGCGAGGACAGGCGCGCCGGCGCCTGTCGCGCCCTTCAGTATTCCGCCCGCGGCAAGCGCAAACGCCGCAAGCAGCAATTCGATTTCAAGCGTCATTCGATCGGAATCCCGGCATTTGAGATTGATTCATTTTCGCCGGATCATTCTTTGCGCGGATCGAATATGCAAGAGAAAGGCGAACCGCCGGAAGCTACCCTGATGATCGCGCCAGTCTGAAGCGCATCAGGCCGTCTTGATATCGCCCCTGGGCTTGCCGCGCATCAGGTGTCCCAACTCGTCCAGCGTCTCGGTGAGTTGGTCCGGTTCGCCGCCGGCGACCTGCAGGATGTCGAGCACGATCTGCGGCACGGTGCTCGTGAGCTCGGCAAGCGGTTTCGGCCGGGATACGAAATATCCCTGGATCTCGCAGCATCCCATGGCGACCAGGCGGCTTAGCTGGGAGTCATTCTCCACGCCCTCCGCAACAACCGTCATGCCAAGGCCGGACGAGAGCCGCAGGATGGTGTCGATGATGTGCAGGGCGTTGGGATCCTCGTTCATCTCGCGGATGAAGGACTGGTCGATCTTGATGGTGTCGAACGGGAAGCGTTTGACATAGGACAGCGATGAGTAGCCGGTGCCGAAATCGTCGAGGGCGACGCGCACGCCCATCGTCTTCAGCTCGCTGAGCACGGCAAATGCATGGTCGGCATTGTCGATGAACAGGCTCTCGGTAACTTCCAGTTCCAGGCAGGACGGCGCGAGACCGGTCGCGAGCAGAGTTCGGCGCACCGTGTCGACAAAACCCTTGGCCTGGAACTGACGCGGGCTGACATTGACGCTGACCGAAGCCTGGCCGAAATGCTCAGCCGCGGTTTCGCAGGCCTGGCGCAGGGCCCATTCACCGATCTTGACGATGATGTTCGACTGCTCGGCGATCGGAATGAATTCGCCGGGCGAAACGCGGCCCCTTTCCGGGTGGTTCCAGCGCAGCAGCGCTTCGTAGGAAATTATCGTGCGAGAGGTCACGTCGAGGCGCGGCTGGAAATTCAGTTCGAACTGGCTCTCCTCGACGGCGACCTTGAGGTCTTCCTCCATTTTCTGTCGGCGGCGCAGTTCCTCGCCCATGCCGGATTCGTAGACGGCATAGGTATTCCGGCCATTGTTCTTGGCGGCATAAAGGCTGACGTCGCAGCGGTGGAACAGGCTTTCAGCGTCGGTTGCATCGCGCGGCGCGATGGCGACACCGATCGAGGCCGCGGGGCGGATCGTGTCGCCGGTGGGCAGAAGCACCGGTTCGGAGATCGCCCGCAAGAGCCGATGGGCGAGATCGGCGGCCTGGTTGGGAAAATCGACATGCGCCTGGATGAAGGCGAACTCGTCGCCACCGAGGCGCGCGATGCAGTCGCCGGGTCCGCCCGCCGCGCGCAGGCGCTCTGCGACAGCGATGATGACCGCGTCTCCGGAGGGGTGGCCGTAGAGGTCGTTGATGTTCTTGAACATGTCGAGATCGACCAGCAACAGAGCGACAGAGGCCTCACCGTCGTCGATCCAGGTCAGGAGTTCGCGCAGGCGCTGGTTGAAATTCGCCCGGTTCGGCAGATCGGTCAGCGGATCGTGCATGGCGAGGTGATAGATGCGCTCCTCCGCCTTGCGGCGTTCGCGCAGGTCGGCGAAAGCCAGAACCTGTGTATGCCGACCGGCATAGTCGATGCTGCGGCAGCGAAATTCCACCGGGATATGGATGCCATTGGTCGCGTTGACGGTTGTTTCGGCGGGCCGTCCGGTGTCGCCTTCGAGGTGTTCGCGCGCGCCCAGCCAGTCGATAGCGGGAAACAGGCTCCTCACCGGCCGACCGCGCAACTCGCTCGCCGGATATCCGAACAGGGCTTCGGCTGCGGAGTTCGCGTCGATAACACGGTGTTCGCTTGCCAGCACGATGGCTTCGAAAGTCGCGTCGGCGAAGGCGGCGAGGCGGTTTGCTTCCTCGGCGCTGCGGCGGCGTTCGTTGTCGCGGCTTCGCTTGCGTTCGGCTTGTTCGAGGTTGTTCATCAGATCGTTGAACACTTCGGCCAGTTCCTGCACATCGTCGCCGGGATGCGCGTTCAGCCGCATGGAAAGATCGGCGTCGCCGGTGACGAGCTTGCGCATCGCCTCTTCGACATGCGCCGTGCCCAGCCGTGCCTCGTGTTCGCCGACATTCAGGCCGTGCCGTTCGGATTTCGCATCGACGCGGATCGCGATCAGCCGGTTCAGAAGGCTCGTCAGGACGAGACCGGCTCCGAACGCCCAGACGAAATTCACCGACACGCCGAGCAACTGGACAAGGAACTGATCGAAACGAGAGCCGGCGGGCAGTTGCGCCTCAGGCGCGAAGAAAACCAGCGCCAGCGTGCCGAAGACGCCCGCAACGCCATGCGCGCCGACCGCGCCGACGGCATCGTCGAGCCGGAAACGGGATTCGAGCAGCTTGTTCGACCAGCTGGCGATAAGTCCGCCGGCGATGCCGACGAGCACCGATGCGCCGGGATCGAGCAGATGGCAGCCGGCAGTTATCGCCACGAGGCCGCCGATCATGCCGTTGGTCGCCTTTTCCGGATAGGCGGCACGTTCGACGAAATGAAACCAGGCATAGGCGGCCGCGCCGCCGGCGGAACCGGCAAGGATGGTGTTGAGGACGATGCCCGCCACTTCCGGCGATGCGGCGAGTGTCGAACCGCCGTTGAAACCGATCCAGCCGACGAACAGCATCAGCGTTCCGGCCGCCGACAGGACCGGCGAGTGACCAGTGAAGCGCACCGGCCTGCCATCCTTGTCGAAGCGGCCGCGCCGCGCGCCAAGAACGATGCAGGCGGCCAGCGCGATCCAAGCGCCGGTCGCGTGCACGACCGTGGAGCCGGCGAAATCGACAAAGCCTATATTGGCGAGCCATGCGCCGGGATTGTCGCCACGCGCCGAACCCCAGGCCCAGTGGACGAATGCCGGATAGATGAGTGCCGCAGTCAGGAAACTGAGCGCGACATAGACGGAAAGCTTCATCCGTTCGGCGACGGCGCCGGCTATGATGGTCGCGGCGGTACCGCAGAACATCACCTGGAAGATAAAGAAGAGGGCGTCCGATCCTTCGAGATTGCGCAGGAACAGAAGGCCGGTATCGAATCCGAACGGCATGCCCGTGGCAGACGGCGCGAAGCCGATCATGTAGCCGACGGAAAAGAAGGCCACCACCGCGAATGCCATGTCGAGCAGGTTCTTCTGCGCGACATTGATGGCGTTCTTGGTGCGCACGGAGCCGGCTTCGAGTAGCAGGAAGCCGATCTGCATCATCAGCACCAGCGCCGCCGCGACCATCACCCAAACGGCGTCCAGTCGCGATGCGAGATCGGAAACGGACATCTCCGCCGCCGAGGCAGGGGCGGACGAGGCGAGGACAAACAGAACGGGGGTCAGCGCGCGGACCAGCGGCGACATGGACACAACTCCGAGAAATGGAGCTCAATCCTAGGTCGCAAGCGGTGGTTTTTTGGTTAAATCTTGCCGCGCTGCAGCAAAAAGCCGAAAGCCAAGGCTAATGAATGGTTTAGGCGCCGCGAATGTGACGTTGGGGCAGGTTTTGTGCCGCGAATGCGAAATGGTGGGCGATGCTGGGATTGAACCAGCGACCCCTGCCGTGTGAAGGCAGTGCTCTCCCGCTGAGCTAATCGCCCGAACCCTGCGTGGAAGCGCGGTATAGTCTTGGCCACGCGGGAAAGTCAACCGGTTCAGGCGGCGCGCGAAAGAAGGCTCCAGACAAGGTCCATATCGAGCGCGTCGTAGTGCGAGATTACCTTGTCGGGGCCGAATTCCCCGACGTGGCGGTCGGTGTAGCCGAAATCGACCGCGACGACCGGAATGCCGGCATTCTGCGCGGTCAGGATATCGGTTTCGCTGTCGCCCACCATCAGCGCGCAGCGCGGATCGCCGCCGGCCATGTCGATCGTGCCGGTCAGGTGGCCCGGATCAGGCTTTTTGACAGGGAAGGTGTCCTGGCCGCAGATGGCGGAAAACAGCCCGTCGATCTCAAGCGCCTTCAGGAGCCTGACGGCGCTGCTCTCCACCTTGTTGGTGCACACCGCGACGAGATAGTCGGCGCTTCGGAAGCTCTCTATTGCCTCGATGACGCTGTCATAGGGTCTGGAGCGGCCTGGCATGTTGGCCTGATAGTGATCGAGAAAGTCGCCCATCATGACATCCAGTTGTGCCGGCGCGATCGGACGGCCGGCGGCTTCGCCGGCGCGTTCGAGCATCACGCGGGCGCCTTTCCCGACATATTTGCGGAAGCCGTCATCTATCACCGCGTCGAATCCTGCCCGCACAAGCGCATGATTCAGCGCGTCGAGCAGATCGGGCGCGGTGTCGACAAGGGTCCCGTCGAGGTCGAAGACGATGATCGGCGGCTTCATCTGGTGCCTTTTGGTTTGATTTTGTGATGCGGACCTAGTCGCCTATGGGCGGTAATGCAACGTGCGCCGTTCCTGGCCTCGGCGCATTGCAGGTTGGCGGAAAGGCGCTGCCATGATAACCGGTCGCGGAAAACGCTCGGGGAACGTCTGTCAGATGTCACAGGACGAAAAGAAAATCGCCGCCGCACGCGCCGCGCTCGCCTATGTCGAGGACGGGATGAAACTCGGAATCGGCACCGGAAGCACGGCCGAGGCCTTCATCCAGTTGCTGGCGGAAAAGGTGGGCGAAGGATTCAAGGTCATCGGGGTGCCGACCTCGGAGCGCACGGCGCGGCTTTGCGTGGAACTGGGTGTGCCGCTGGCTACGCTCGACGAGGAACCGCGGCTCGATCTCGCCATCGACGGAGCCGACGAGATCGATCCGCAGCTGAACCTGACCAAGGGCGGGGGCGGGGCGCTTTTGCGCGAGAAGATTGTCGCGCATTCCTCCAAGATGTTCATCGTCATCGCCGACGAGAGCAAGCTGGTGCCTGCGCTCGGAGCCTTTCCGCTTCCCATCGAGGTCAATCCTTTCGGGCTGGAGGCGACACGCCAGGACATCGTCGATGCCTATACCGGGCTCGGCCATTCGGGCGAGGTGCGCCTGCGTGTTCGTGACGGAAGGCCCTTCGAAACCGACGGTGGACACTTCATTCTGGACGCATCATTCGGCCACATTTCCGACCCAAAGGCATTGTCCGACGCGCTGCACGCAATACCGGGCGTGGTCGAGCACGGCATGTTTATCGGCATGACGACGATCGCCATCGTCGCCGGAGGCGAAGGGATTCGCACGCTGGAAGCGCCGCAGAAATAGCATTCGTCGCACGCGTGCGGCAGGAAACACGAACAGACTGATAACCGGAGTTGATCGAGAAATGACTTTTCACGCCGCTAAACGCATTCGCGCAGGCTTTGCCGCGCTTGCGCTGACAGTTTTCGTCGCGCCGTCCGCGATGGCGCAGGAACTCACCGATGCACATCTCGCCGCGGCGCGTTCGGCCATCGATGCAATCAACGCGACCGATCCGTTCGACAAGATCCTTCCGGCCGCCGCCGAGCAGATCAAGGCGCGGCTGATCGCCAACAACCTCGATCTGGAAGACGCGATCTCGCAGACCGTCGACGAGCAGGCGCTCTCGCTGGTGTCGCGGCGCGGCGACCTTGAACAGGAAGCGGCGCGAATCTATGCCGCCGCCTTCACCGAGGAAGAGTTGAAAGCCATTTCGGAATTCTATCAGACCGAAGTCGGCAAGAAGCTGTTGCAGAACGGCCCCATCGTTTCGCGCGAAGTCAACAGCGCTGCTGCCATCTGGGGGCGCGGTGTCGAGCGCGATCTGCTGGAAAACGTCACCAAGGCACTGAACGATTCCGGCCTGCGGCAGCCGACCCCGGCGCCGGAAACCCCGGCGGCGCCGGAAAGCACGGATGGCGCGGCGACGCAGAACTAGGCCGCTTACCAAGCACGTTTATTTGAAGGCCCGGCTCCAGCGCCGGGCCTTTTGTTTTAACGGCGCATCAATTATGCGGGCGCTATTCCCATCCTCCAACAGGTCCGAATCCGGAGACCTTCCATGACGCAATTCGATTACGACCTTTTTGTCATTGGCGGCGGCTCGGGCGGCGTGCGCGCCGCGCGGCTTGCCGGATCCATGGGCAAGCGCGTTGGCCTGGCCGAGGAATACCGCATGGGCGGCACCTGCGTGATCCGCGGTTGCGTGCCGAAGAAGCTGTTTGTCTATGCCTCGCAATACTCGGAGCACTTCGAGGATGCGCCCGGCTATGGCTGGTCCGTTGGCGAGACGGCATTCGACTGGCCGACGCTGATCGCGGCGAAGGACAAGGAGATCGCGCGACTGGAAGGTCTGTATCGCAAGGGGCTGGAAAACAATGGCGTGACGATCCACGAAACACGCGCGAAGCTGGTGTCGAAACATGAAGTCCTGCTGGAAGCGACTGGAGAGACCGTTACGGCGGACCAGATCCTGATCGCCGTTGGCGGGCGCCCTAATCTGCATGACGCACTGCCGGGACACGACCACTGCATCACGTCGAATGGTGCCTTTCATCTCGATGAACTGCCGAAGGCGGTAATCGTCGAGGGCGGCGGTTATATCGCCGTGGAATTCGCCAACATCTTCCACGGGCTCGGCGTCGACACGACGTTGGTCTATCGCGGTCAGAAGATCCTCGGCGGATTCGACGACGATCTGCGCGATCACTTGCAGGAAACGATGATCGCCAAGGGCATCAAGGTCATCTGCCACCAGATTCTGGAAAAGGTCGAGAAACGTGCTGACGGACGGCTGGAAGGACATTTGTCGGACGGCGATACGCTTGTCGTCGACCAGGTCATGCTGGCACTCGGCCGCGTGCCGAACACCGAGAATCTCGGCCTGCACCATGCCGGCGTCGAGATGGATCAGCGCGGCGCTATCACCGTCGACGACTATTCACGCACCTCCGCCGGCAACATTTGGGCCGTCGGCGACGTCACCAACCGCATGCAACTGACGCCGGTCGCCATTCACGAGGCGATGTGCCTCCTCGAAACCGCATTCAAGGACAATCCGACCGTTCCGGATTACGACACGATCGCGACCGCCGTCTTCTCGCAGCCGGAAATCGGCACAGTCGGCCTGACGGAGGCGCAGGCGACGGAAAAATATACCGAGCTGGAAATCTACCGCGCCAGTTTCCGGCCGATGCACAACATCCTGCCGGGCCGTGACGAAAAGATGCTGATGAAGCTGATCGTCGATGCCGACAGCCGGATTGTCGTCGGTGCGCATGTGATCGGGCCGGGCGCGGGCGAAATGGCGCAACTGCTTGGCATCTCGCTGAAGGCGCGCTGCACCAAGGATGTCTTCGACGCGACCATGGCGGTGCATCCGACCGCATCGGAGGAACTGGTGACCATGTATGCGCCGACCTACCGCGTTAAGGACGGAAAGCGGGTGTATTGACGGTCAGCATCTTGAACCGGACGGGGTGGCGGTCCTACTTCATGGAGAACCAGATGATCCCGCCAACAGCAGAAGCATGACGCCCGAGCAACTCGACGACATACACAAGGCCGCATCGCGGGGCGAAGTCTTTGCCTATTTCGGCTACGGCTCGCTGGTAAACCGCGACACCCACCGCACCGATACATTCGGGGCCGTGCGGGCCTCGGTGCGAGGCTGGCGGCGGCACTGGCAGGGCCGGCCGCAACATGTCGACAATCCCATCTCGCTGCTGAGCGTCAAGGCAGAGAGCGATCCAGGGCACGATCTGCCGGGGCTGCTCGTGTTCGACCGGCTGGAAAACCTGCCCGATGTCGACGAGCGCGAATTCAACTATCATCGCCGTGTTGTCGATCCGGAAGCGATCAGCGTTACCAATGACCTCGCCCTCGATGTCCCGATCTACATCTACGAGGGCAAGCGGGAAATCGCGCCCGATACCGGGCACGCGATCCTGCAGAGCTATCTCGATGCCGTGCTGCAGGGCTACCTGTATGAGTATGGCCGGGAGGCAGTACGCAGTTTCATCGCCGATACCCATGCCTTCGACGACACGCCGGTGATCCGCGACAGGCATGCTCCGCGCTACATGCGCAGCGTGACGTTGCGGGAGGACGAGGCTTCCCTTTTCGACGACACCCTGACCGCGCATGGTGTCGAATGGCGGGACATGCCGTAATCTGCACGCGTTTTGCGGGTATTACAGGCTGGAAACCGCGGGTTCTTTCCCTTATAGGGGCGCGACGGTCCGGGCTTTGTCGATAAAGCTGCGCCGTCATGCGATCTTTCATAGTGAATGCGAGTAGGTACAATGGCACAGACGTGGACACCTGAGAGTTGGAGAAAGAAGCCAATCCTGCAGGTCCCGACCTATCCGGACCAGAATGTCCTGGAAGAGGTCGAGGCCCGTCTGCGCACCTATCCGCCGCTCGTTTTTGCTGGCGAGGCGCGCGCGCTCAAAAAGCAGCTGGCAAATGTCAGCGAGGGCAAGGGTTTTCTGCTCCAGGGCGGCGATTGCGCCGAGAGCTTCGCCGAGCACGGTGCTGACAACATCCGCGACTTCTTCCGCGTCTTCCTGCAGATGGCTGTCGTTCTGACCTTCGGCGGTTCGAAGCCGGTGGTAAAGGTCGGCCGTATCGCCGGCCAGTTCGCCAAGCCGCGCTCGTCGGACATGGAAACCAAGGACGGCGTGACGCTGCCGTCCTACCGCGGCGACATCATCAACGGTATCGAGTTCTCGGAGGCGTCGCGCATCCCCGATCCGAACCGGCAGGAAATGGTCTACCGCCAGTCGGCGGCGACGCTGAACCTGCTGCGTGCCTTCGCCCAGGGCGGCTTTGCCAATCTGGAAAACGTTCATCAGTGGATGCTCGGTTTCGTCGGCGACAGCCCGCAGGGCGAGCGTTACGAAGCGCTGGCGGACCGGATTTCCGAGACGATGGACTTCATGCGCTCCGTCGGCATCACATCCGAAAATTACGCCAGGCTGCGCGAAACCGATTTCTACACCAGCCACGAAGCGCTGCTGCTCGGTTACGAAGAGGCGTTGACCCGCGTCGATTCCACGTCGGGAGACTGGTACGCCACCTCCGGCCACATGTTGTGGATCGGCGACCGCACGCGCCAGGCCGACAACGCCCATATCGAGTATTGTCGCGGCGTGAAAAACCCGATCGGTCTCAAATGCGGCCCGTCAATCGAGGCGGATGACCTGATCAACCTGATTGATATTCTCAATCCGGCCAACGAGCCGGGCCGGCTGACGCTGATCGCGCGTTTCGGTCACGACAAGGTTGAAGAGCATCTGCCGCGCCTGATCCGTGCCGTCGAGCGTGAAGGCAAGAAGGTGATCTGGTCGTGCGATCCGATGCATGGCAACACCATCACAGCCGGTGGCTACAAGACCCGCCCGTTCGAACGCGTTCTGGCCGAGGTCGAGCGCTTCTTCGAGGTGCATCGCGCCGAAGGCACCTATCCGGGCGGCATTCATGTCGAGATGACGGGCAAGAACGTCACCGAATGCACCGGCGGCGCCCGCGCGGTCTCGGAAGACGAGTTGAGCAATCGCTACCACACCCATTGCGACCCGCGCCTCAACGCCGACCAGGCGCTGGAACTGGCTTTCCTGATCGCGGAAAACCTGAAGCAGGGCCGTAGCAACGGCGACAACAGGCTGGCAGTCAACGCCTGAGGCTTGCGACAATCGCGGTCGCGCGGCGGCCAGTGATTACGGCGGGGGCGGTCCATGATCGTCCCCGTTTCTTTTGGGGAGATTGAAAATGGAGAAGCGGACGGGCGGTTGCCACTGTGGCGCTGTGACCTATTCGGTGACCGGGCCGGTGCGTGAGGTTATCTATTGCCATTGCACGCAGTGCCGCAGGCAGAGCGGCCATTTCTTCGCGGCGACGGCCTGCGACGACGACCAGCTTTCGGTGGCGCGCGGGGAAAACCTGACATGGTACGAAGCCTCCGAGAACGCCAGACGCGGTTTCTGCCAGACTTGCGGATCGCTCCTGTTCTGGAAGGCGAATGGCAGCGACAGGACCTCGATCATGGCCGGGTCTTTCGACAAACCGTCCGGATTGACCGAAAGCCATCACATCTACGCCGGCGACAAGGGCGACTATTACGAGATCGCGGACGGCCTGCCGCAGCACCGGGAACGCTGAGCACCACGTTTGCGTTCTCTTTCGTTGAACGCAAAGTCTCTATTCGTCCACTCGCGGAACGCCGCTGCGCGTACTAACTACCGGGCGAAGGAGAAACGGAATGACGGCCATGCCCAGCGTTTTCGTGTCCCACGGCGGACCGAATGTTGTTATCGAACAATCGGAAGCACATGACTTCCTGAAGTCGCTCGGCTCATTTGTGCCGAAGCCGAAGGCAATCGTCATGGTCTCGGCGCATTTCGAGACCGACGGGCCGGTGGTCGTCACCGACCCGCATCCAGGCATGATTTACGACTTCGGCGGCTTTGCGCAGGAGCTTTACGAGAAGGTATACCCGGCGCCGGGCGAGCCCGAGCTCGCCATGCGGATCGCGCAGATGCTGGCGGATGCCAGCCTCGATCCACGTATAGCGCCGGAGCGTGGTTACGATCACGGCGCGTGGAACCCGCTGATCCTCGCTTGGCCCGACGCGGATATCCCGGTGGTGCAGGTTTCCATCGATCCGAAGCGGGACGCCGCCTATCACTATGCGCTCGGCAAGGCGCTGGCGCCCCTGCGCGAAGAGGGAATTCTGCTGATCGGTTCCGGCCATATCACGCACAATCTGCGCGCGATTTTCGCGTCGATACGGCACGGCGAGGCTCCTGACCCGGAACTTCCGGGCAAGATCGAGGCATTCACCGAGTGGTTTGCCGAGCATTTTGAAAAGGGGGACCGCGATGCGATCCTTGACTGGCGCTCGCGCGCACCGTTCATCGCGGAAAACCATCCTACGGACGAACACTTGCTGCCGCTGTTCTTTGCCTATGGCGCGGCGGGCGAGGGGCCCAGGCCGGAGCGCGTGCACCATTCGCGCCAGTACGGCTTTTTTGCCTGGGATTCCTGGTTCTTTCACTGAAGCTCTTGAAGCGGCCGCGCAGACGGTCACATAGGCAATCATGACCCACATCACTCCCGATCTCGTCCTTGGCCGGCGCGGCAAGTTGCCTGATGACCTGCGTTACCTGCTGGAGCGCTATCCGCGCGATGAGTGGGCGGGGCACGCAAATCTCGGCGATATGGCGCAGTTCTGGCTGCAGCGCCACGACATGTTCCGCGAACTGGCTGGTATGCTGACGCAAAGCGTCTCCGAATACCGGGAAGGGCAGCTCGAGGCGCAGCCTTTTGCCTCGTTTTTCGTGCCGCGGCTGCAATTTTTCCTGCAACAGCTCAACGGCCATCACCAGATCGAGGACATGCACTACTTCCCGGTTTTCGTGCGCGCCGAAACGGGCCTGAAACGCGGCTTCGACCTGCTCGACAACGATCACCACGTCATCCATGAAGCGCTGGAGCGCAACGCGCATGGCGCAAACAACTTTCTCGGCAAATTGCGCGAGGGGCGCGACGCGGCCCGCTTTGCCGCAGATGCCTATTCCTCGGATACCGAGGACCTCGTCGCCATGTTGCTCACGCATCTGGAAGACGAGGAGGACCTGATCGTTCCCGTCATCCTTGATCGTGGCGAGGCCAGCCTCGGGCTGATGTGAGCGGTCAGGCTTCGGCCATCGCGTTTTCGAAGTCTTCGAAGATCAGGCTGTCTATATGCTTCAGTCCCCAGCCCGTATAAAGACGGCGCTGGACCGGTTTTTCGTCCAGGATGATCACGCCGGTATGGCGGTCGTCGGCCCGGATGGTATCCATCAGTGCCAGCACATCTTCGCGGGCGCCCTCGAGAATCTGGGCGAACCGTTCTCCGTCATATCCTAGCGCGCCGGTGATATTCAGCAGGGCGTTCTTCACCGAGGAGGCCCGGACGAGTTCCTCGATGTCCGCCTTTATCAGATCCGGGCTGGCAGAGCTCAGGTAATGTAACCGGTACAACATCGCATTCCTCGTGGCTCCTCTCGGAAAGCATTCGCACTGTTCTTGGACCCTGTCGATTACATTCCACGCGTTTGATCGATTTTCCCGACTGGAGGAAAACCAGCCGAAAAGGGATTTCAGTGCCGGACTGCAAAGTCGGAACAAGGCTGGGCCGTTTCCGGCTGTTGGGTCGATACGTTTTCGACGCGCGCTGCAGGCGGCCCCTGCCAGAGAAGACGCGTCATTGCGTCGACGGCAAAAGCCGGGCCTTGGAACAGGGCGGATACCGAGCCGTCGATTTCGTTGCGCACCCAACCCGTCAGTCCGAGCCGTTGCGCCTCGTGTCGTGTCCAGGCACGAAACGATACGCCCTGTACGCGGCCGCTGATGCGGGCAAGAACGGTTTTGGGCGCGTCGTTCATCGCTGTCGCTCTCCGGGCATGTCGCGGTGATGCAGGAAGTGGCTAGCCAGAAACAGCAGGCCGGCCAGTACGAACGGGCCGCCAAGCATCAGATTGACCCAGCTCGGATTGGACAACAAGGCAAGTGGCAACAGGCCCGCGGTGACAAAGAGCATGCCGCCCAGCCATTCCACTCGCCAGGCAAGCGCGAGTATGGCGACCAGAACCAGGCTCGGAAGGAGGTGCATGAACAGCGCCAGGGCGACCTCGTGCAAGGGCTTGCCCGGCTCGAATACGTCGAGCGCGAATATCGAGATGAACAGGATTGCGGCAATCCCGAGTAGGCGCGCAGCCCAGTAAACCAGTTGTTTCACGCTCATTCTCCGGTTTTTCCGCTTGGGCGTGGCTATTTCGATTACATGCAGTTATATACGCATCATCCGGTTCGGCGCGAAGCGCGGAGCTGGTCTGCTGCACTGGATGCCGGACAAGTTTTCGTTCACCGGTTTTCTGCTTTCGCGAACGGTTTTTGCCAACTCGCTTTTCGTGTGCGGCAGAGCGCCAAATGCGCATCGTCCTATCAGGCGATTTCAGATGCTGTCTGCCCGATTGCCGCATTCTTTGCGGCCGGCAGCGATTTCCCGGCGCCGCGCAGGTTCGCGGTGCTTGAACACGAACCGAATGAGGAAGCCATTGCAAGTTCTCGTACGAGACAACAACGTTGACCAGGCCCTGCGAGTCCTGAAGAAGAAGCTGCAGCGCGAAGGCGTTTTCCGCGAAATGAAAGCGCGCCGTGCCTACGAAAAACCGTCCGAAAAGCGCGCCCGCGAAAAGGGTGAAGCCGTTCGCCGCAACCGCAAGGCTGCGCGCAAGCTGGCGCAGCGCGAAGGCCTGCTGCCGGGTCCGAAGCGTAAACCGCGCCCCGGCGCCCGCTGATCACACGATTTTACCGGTTGCGGAGCGCAAAAGCGCGGTCCGCGCCGGTCTGCTTTCCTGTCTCCGATTGCCCTGAAAATATTCACGCGCTAATGCTCGGGCATGAGCCATGCCCCTGACATCCTGCGCATCGCCGTCGCGCAACTGAATCCGACCGTTGGCGATATTGCCGGCAATCTCGCCAAGGCCCGCGAGGCGCGCGCCGACGCGGCGCGTCATGGCGCCGATCTCGTTTTCTTCACCGAACTGTTCATCTCCGGCTATCCGCCGGAAGACCTCGTCATGAAGCCTGCTTTCCTGACTGCTTGCGAGAAGGCGGTGCATGAACTGGCCGCCGATACCGCCGATGGCGGGCCGGGTGTCGTCATGGGCGTGCCGCTGGCGCGCGGCGACAGGCGGTACAATTCGGTGATGGTGCTGGACGCCGGCAAGGTGACAGCCGAGCGTCACAAGGTCGATCTGCCGAACTACGGCGAGTTCGACGAGAAACGTGTCTTCCACGAGGGGCCGATGCCGGGACCTGTCGATTTCCGCGGCATCAGGCTCGGAATTCCGGTCTGCGAGGATATCTGGGGTGATCTCGGCGTTTGCGAGACGCTGGCCGAAAGCGGCGCGGAAATGCTGCTGGTACCGAACGGCTCGCCCTACTATCGCGGCAAGATCGACATCCGCCACCAGGTGGTCATCAGGCAGGTGATCGAAAGCGACCTGCCGATCCTCTACGCCAACCAGCTTGGCGGACAGGACGAACTCATTTTTGACGGCGCGTCCTTTGCCTTCAATGCCGACCGCAAGCTTGCGTTCCAGATGAGCCAGTTCGAGGATCAGGTGTCGGTGACGACCTGGAAACGCGGCGAGGAAGGCTGGTATTGCGAGGAAGGGCCGATGTCGCGCATTCCGGAGGCCGAGGAAGCGGATTATCGCGCCTGCATGCTGGGGTTGCGCGACTACGTCAACAAGAACGGTTTCAAGAACGTCGTGCTCGGCCTGTCGGGCGGCATCGACTCGGCAATCTGCGCCGCGCTTGCCGTCGATGCCCTCGGCGAGGAAAGGCTGCGGGCGATCATGCTGCCCTATGCCTATACGTCGGAGGAATCGCTTGCCGATGCGGAGGAATGCGCGCGCCTGCTCGGTTGCCGCTACGACGTCGTGCCGATCTTCAAGCCGGTCGAGGGCTTTGTGGAGTCGCTTGCCGACTTGTTCCATGGAACAAATGAAGGGATCACCGAGGAAAACCTGCAGAGCCGCACGCGCGGCACCATCCTGATGGCCATCTCCAACAAGTTCGGCTCGATGGTGGTGACGACCGGCAACAAGAGCGAGATGAGCGTGGGTTATGCGACGCTCTACGGCGACATGAATGGCGGCTTCAATCCGATCAAGGATCTATACAAGATGCAGGTCTATGCGCTGGCGCGCTGGCGCAATGCGCATAATCCGCCCGGCGCGCTCGGCCCGACGGGCATGGTGATTCCGCAGAACATCATCGACAAGGCGCCGTCGGCCGAACTGCGTCCGGACCAGACCGACCAGGACTCGCTGCCGCCTTATCCGGTGCTGGACGACATTCTGGAATGCCTGGTCGAGCACGAGATGGCCGTCGATGACATTGTCGCGCGCGGGCATGACCGTGAACTTGTTCACCGCATCGAGCACCTGCTCTACATCGCCGAGTACAAGCGCCGCCAGTCAGCGCCGGGCGTGAAGATCACGCGCAAGAATTTCGGCCGCGACCGGCGCTACCCGATCACGAACCGTTTCCGCGACAGAACGTGAACTCTTTGTTGCGGTTAGCGTTCCGCTAACCAATCCCGGCAACCGTATTTTGAAATTTCCCCGTTATTGCAAGTTTTGACGGGGTAATTTTATGGGTAATGAAAACCGCAGAACGAATCCCAACAGGCTGAAGCGGGACATCTATGTCGCCGCCGGGCTCACCGTTTTTGCCTTCGTTGTCGCGTTATTCGTCATCGTCGAGCGCGCCAGTGGCGTCGCCAACGGCATTGCGCTGGAATCCGATATCAGGCTGATCAGCGCCGAACTGGCCGATCAGCGGCGCAATGCCGAGTACTACATGAACGAGGGTACCACGACGCTCGACGGCTTCATGGCGCTGAACGCCCGCCAGCCGGACATGGACTACATGGCTGACGAACTTAAGAGATGGATGTCAAGCAGCTACGGGCTGCAGCAGGTCGTCGTGGTGGATGCCGACGGAAGCATCCGTCTAGGATTAAAAGGCGGCGAAGAACTGGAAGACCCGTCGAGCCTCGCGATTGCACCAATCGCGCCGCAAATCGCGGAACGGGCGCGCGCCTATTTCCGGCAGGTTTTGCCGACCCTGCCGGAAAACTGGGAAAGCGGAAACGCGGCCAAAAATGTGCGGCACCGCTATGTGGTAAGTGACCCCGTGACGATCGACGGGCAATTCGGCTATC